>LQAI01000001.1_pt1 | contig 550662 bp, 590 predicted proteins | sample 1535821 | NCBI WGS metagenome assembly LQAI01 (sample SAMN04331586, study PRJNA305678) | bioreactor metagenome | isolation source: bioreactor_5 inoculated with Wadden Sea sediment 1st replicate of a... | place: Germany:Bremen
TTTAGTCGCAACTCTCATGAAACACAGAGTGACCTGCACGAGAAAAAATCATTTGAGGGTGAAATGGGAATTTTCTTGTTCGGGATAGTTCACCAGAGAAACTTGTGAAAGGATGTGCTTGACAACCATCTAAACTGTGGTACTATTACGTAAGCGTTTACGTCTCTCATAGGAGTATAACAGCAGTATGGCAGTCACGATATCAGATGTAGCAAGACATGCAGGAGTCTCGATCGCCACCGTCTCCCGTATCGTCAACAATCTGCCGGGGTACTCTCCTGAGACAAAAGACAAGGTAGAGGCCTCTATCGTGGAACTCGGGTACAAGCCCAATGCCATGGCCCGGGGACTGGTGAACCGGAAGACCAACACCATCGGCGTCCTGCTGCCCTGTGTGACCGGAAGGTTCTCCTCAGAACTGCTGCGGGGGATCGAGAAGATCGCACACGCCAAGGGCTACAGTGTGATCATCTGCAACACCGACATGAATGGTGAGCGGACCATGTCGTATCTGAAGACCCTGAGCGAGAAACGGGTAGAGGGCATCCTGTTCATCAGCGAATGGCTGACCGATGAGTATGCGGTCTTTCTCGAGAGTCTGCAGATCCCGGTAGTCCTGGTGGCAACGAGCAACCCGGCATCGCCGTTCCCATCGGTGAAGGTCGATGACTTCGCAGCAGCATACAGTGCGACACGCTATCTGATCGATCATGGACATACCCGTATAGGACTGATCTCGGGAACCGAGAAAGACCCCATAGCAGGGAGACCCAGGATAGAGGGATTCAAAAGAGCTATGAAGGATGCAGATCTCCGGTGTGATCAGGCATGTATCGCCTTCGGGGATTTTCATTTCGAAAGTGGGATCGCTGCGATGGCTGAACTGGATTCGAGGGGACTGGAGCTGAGTGCAGTGTGTGCTGCCAGTGATGAGATGGCCCTTGGAGCCATGACCTATATGCACCGGATGGGAAGGAATCTTCCAGAGGATCTATCGATCATCGGGTTCGATGATACCCTTGATGCGCTCATGGCCTATCCTGCACTGACCACGCTTCACCAGCCTATCGAGTTGATGGGTGAACGTGCCATGGATATGCTCTGCAGCGGTACTGCTGATGACCGGCAGATCATACTGGAACACCACATCACTGAACGTGATTCGGTGAAGGATCTGAGATAGAGAAGGGGTACCCCCTTTTTTTAGGTGAGAGGTTAAGCGCTTACGGTAAACGCTTACTATAGATATGGAGGAGAACATGCTACAAGAGATCGAGCAGCAGAGAGCCCTGCTGAGAACAGAGAGCCTGGAGTTGCTGCGCAAGAACCAGCATCCATCAGGGGCATTCATCGCGAGTCCCACCTTCTCCCAGTATGACTACTGCTGGCTGCGTGACGGGACCTGGATAGCCTACAGCCTGCTGGTCCATGGCTATCGGGAGGAGGTGCGGGACCATATCAGGTGGGTATGCGAGAGCATGGGACGGTATGAGGAGAAAGTCGACCTGCTGCCGCAGCGGCTTGCCTCGGGTGAACCGCTGCAGAACACCTGGTTCTTCAGTGCCCGATACACCCTCGAAGGACTGGAAGATGAGAGCGACTGGCCGAACTTCCAGATCGATGGATACGGATCCTGGCTGTGGCTGGTAGCCCAGTATCTCAAAAGCGGAGACGAACCGCTTCCACAGACCTGGGATCATGGGGCGCAGCTGGTGATCAGGTATCTGGAGATGGTCTGGAACATCCCCAACAGTGACTGCTGGGAGGAGTTCAACGAACACATCCATCCGGCGACCCTGGCCTGTCTGATCGGAGGTCTCAAGGAGATCGCTCACTTCCTGCACAGCCACTGGTCAGAACGGGCGCTGCTGCTTGAACGGACAGTGACTGACTATGTGCTGGCACACAGACATGAGAGCGGCTATTTCCCCAAGTACATCGGATCGGAGACGATCGATGCGAGCCTGATCTGGCTGGCAGTACCCTATGGTGCTCTCCCGCCCGATCACCCGTCGATGGTGAAGACCATAGAGAAGATAGAACAGGAGATCACACGTGAAGGAGGTGTCAAACGCTACCCCCAGGATACCTATTATGGAGGAGGGCAGTGGATCATTCTCTCTGCATTCCTCGGCTGGTACTACCTGAAGGCAGGCAAGGTGCAGAACGCTGAAGAACTGATGACATGGATCATCAGACAGAAGGAGGATGACGGGTCACTGCCGGAACAGGTCCTTGATGATACGAACGATCCGTCAATGATCGAACCATGGGAAGAGCGATGGGGTGCCGTAGCGACACCGCTGCTCTGGTCCCATGCGATGTTTCTGATACTCGATAAGGAGTTATCAGGGTATAATCAACAAGAAGGAGAACGAGATGAGTAAGAAACGTGGATGGATGAACGCCGTGCTGATGACACTGCTGCTCTGTGCAGCAGCAGTCCCTCTGACAGCATCCGGAGCTGTAGAGAGCACCACAGAGATCGACTACTTCTCAGGAAGAGTCGAGACGGTGGAGTGGACCGATGAGAAGATCGCCGAGTTCGAACAGCTCAACCCCTCGATCACGGTGCAGCATGAGTTCCAGAAAGACGCATCGAATGTGATCAAGGTGAAACTGGCATCGAAGTCAGTACCTGATCTCACGACCGTGGTGAATCAGGACTTCATCGATCAGGCGTCTTCGCAGACCTCTCCGATGCACCGTTCTGGGACAGGATCCTGCCCTCTGTGAAGGATCTATGCACTGACCTCAGGACTGGGAATCAGTACAAAGTCGCGACGAACGTCACCATGGGAGGCCTGTTCTACAACCAGGAGATCTTCACAGAGCTCGGACTGACCGATGCCCAGACCTGGGACGGGTTCGTGGCCAATCTGGAGGCGATCAAAGCTGCCTATCCGCAGAAGACACCGCTGTTCTTCGGGGGTAAAGACTCCTGGACCCTTGGTCATCTGATCGAGTTCTGGGCCCACGGAGTGGTCAAACAGGATCTGGGCATACCCGGATCACGACAGGCCTTTCTCGATAATACCGTCCAGTGGGATGCTCCCGATGGTGTCATGGAACAGTTCGCCGAAGCCCTCATGGAACTCGAGCAGAAGGGCCTGATCAATGATGATGCGGTGACTGCCAGTTATGACAACCAGAAAGAGGCCTTTGCCAGCGGCGAAGCGGTCATGATCAATCAGGGCATGTGGGTCGTCGGCGACATCATCTCCCTGAACCCTGCGATGGCTGAGAACATCGGGTTTGGCCCCTTCCCGTCAGTGGTGGACGGCTTCTCCCCGATGGTCCTGTGTGCTGAAGACTCGGTCTATGCCATCTCTGCAGAGACAGAGCATATGGACGAAGTCATGCTGTTCCTCGATTACATGTTCAGCCCTGCAGTACAGAAAGAGTACAGTGAAGTGAGAAGCATGCCTTCGGCCTTCACCGATGTCGCCTCGGACTGGAGTCCCATCAAGGACGATGCCAGGCGACTGGTCGATACCTATGTGAATATCAACTTCTCGACAGAAGCCCTTCAGGACTCTCGGTCGATGATACCGGACGATTGATCCAGAAACTGCTCAACGGTGATTATGCATCTGCTGCAGATTTCGCTGCGAACTACCAGGAACTCTGGAACAAGGCATACTAAGAGCATCTTCCCGCAGACCCCTTCCCGCCCTCTCGAGCGGGAAGGGGGCTGCGGATCTGAGGTAAGGAACCATCATGCATATATCTACGACCAGCTGGCACCGATACATGGCACTGCCTGCCTTCGCACTCTTCTCGCTCTTCTTCCTCCTGCCCCTGATCCAGGGTGCTGGATTGAGCCTGACACACTGGGACGGGTTCTCCACCCCCGAGTTCGCAGGACTCGATAACTTCAGGGAGTTCTTCCGTGATGAACGGGCCCTCGGTGATGTGAAGACCACTGTGCTCTTCGCGCTTGGCAGTGCCCCGCTGCTCAACCTGGCAGGGCTCTCTCTTGCTCTGCTGCTCAATCGGAGCTTCTCAGGACGGAACACCGCCCGTGCTCTGCTCTATATGCCGGCGGTGATCAGTCCCATGATCATGGGATCGATCTGGTACCTGCTGCTGCAGCCCCGGCGGGGTCTGCTAGCGCTGCTGTTCGAACAGAGCGGCATCACGCTGGAAGGGAACTGGATGCTCTCCGGTCCCAGCGCCCTGACGGTGCTCGTCCTGGTGAATGTCTGGCAGTATGCCGGGATGACCATGATCATCTATCTTGCCGGACTGCAGTCGATCCCAGCCGAACTGTATGAGGCCAGCGCCGTAGAGGGGGCTACCGGGGTACAGACCTCAGGTATATCGTGATCCCAGAGCTGCTTCCGGCTCTGAAGATCAATGTGATCACGAACATCATAGGGTCTCTGTCGGTCTTCGATGTGATCATCGCCCTGACCGGTGGTGGTCCCGGGTATGACACCGAATCGCTGAGTATCTATATCATGCGCATGTGCTACGGGAACAAGACCGGGTACTCGACCGCCGTCGCGCTGATGCTGTTCGTCATCATCCTCATCCCGGTGATCATCTCCCTGAGATTCTTCGACTCGATGGAGGATGCCGCATGAACGAACATCAGATGACCTCCGATGCCCGGATGAATCGTGTATCGCATGGACGTGATACGCTGCACTGGTATTCGCGCCTCATGGTGCTCATAGTCAGTCTTACCGCAGCCGTCCCGTTCTATCTGCTGATCCTCCTGGCCTTCAAGCATCCCGAGGCGGGTTTCAGAGTATCAGCATCATCCCAGACTTTCATCTGGCCAACCTCACTGAGGCGTGGGTCAAGTCCGATCTCGGTCGTGCTCTGGTGAATACCACCATCATGACTGCAGGGGGGATCCTGCTCCTGGTATTGCTTGCCTCCATGGCAGGGTATTCGATCGCCAGAGTTCGCAGCAGGCTCAACCGTACGATCTTCGCTCTGCTGCTCATCTGCATGATGATCCCCGGGATCATCAATACGGTGCCGCTGTATACGCTGCTGATCAGACTTCGCGGGATCAATACCTACTGGTCCATGATCTGCGTCATGGCAGCGAACGCCCTGCCGTTCTCGGTCTTCCTCTATGCATCGTTCATCAGGGCGATCCCGAGGTCTCTGGAGGAGTCGGCGATCATGGATGGCTGCTCCTTCATCGAAGCCTTCTGGAAGATCACCTTTCCCCTGATGGGGCCGGTGACTGCCTCGGTCGTGATCCTGCAGGGACTGGGTATGTGGAACAACTATGCACAGGCAGTCTTCTTCCTTCAGGATAGAGCTCACCGGAACATACCGCTTGCCGTTTCGCTCTTCTTTCAGCAGTATGGAGCGAACTGGCCGCTCATGGCAGCTGCTGCACTGATCGGGCTGGTCCCGGCGGTGACGATGTTCCTGCTGTTCCAGAGGTACTTCGTCGAAGGGATCACTGCGGGAGCGATCAAGGGATGATCGGATACCGATCGGCATCACAAGGAGATTATGCCATGGATCACAGACAGGACCGCTTGAGTATCTATCCTCTGGTATCACGGCTGGAACCAGATGATACCACACTTACGCTGCAGATCACCCTGGGGCGGGTCCCCACAGAGGGAGAGTGGGTGCGACTGTCACTGTATCACCTGCACCGGTGTATCAGAGAAAATGAACTCTTACTCCGGGCAGGGCAGCAGCACTACCAGTATGAGCTCGATCTCCCTCGATCCGAACTGCCCGAAGGCTGCATCGGACTGGGGATCACGGCAGCAGATGCTCTGGAACAGGCCTGCACAGCCGTTGACCTCGGGACCTGCTCGATCCGCTATGGTTTCGTCAGTGATTTCACCACCGATGATCTGTCCCGTGAGCCTGCAGTCATGGAGAACCTGCTCAAGCATCACATCACGCATGTGCAGTTCTATGACTGGCACTATCGCCCGCACCAGTATGCACCTGATGATCCACAGGAGTCCTGCTATGAAGATATGATGGGCAAACCGATCGATCTGCATACCGTCAGATCGCTCCTGGAGCGCCTGCACCGGGTGCGCATGAAGGGACTCGGATACGGGGCGGTCTATGCCGCAGGCAGGGAGTATCTCTCAGCGCATCCTGAAGAGGCCCTCTATGATCTTGAAGGGAATACGTTCGATCTGATCGACACCTTCTTCATCATGAATCCGGCGAATCACCGGTGGTGCGACCATCTGATCGAGCAGTACCGGTATGCGGTGGAACAGCTGGGGTTCGATGGTATCCATATGGATACCTACGGCTACCCGAAGGTAGGCTGGGGCTATGAGCTCAAACAGCCGGTCCGGCTTGAACGGGAGTTCGTGAAGCTGATCGACAGGTGGGCAGCCCATGGGGATGAGAACATCTTCAACAATGTGGGAGGCTGGCCTGCAGGACTCACTGCAGCAGCTGATCAGGCAGCCTGCTACATCGAAGTCTGGGAACCTCATACCTGCTATCGCCATCTGCGCTCTCTGATACAGAGAGCTGCAGTCGCCGGCAAACCGGTCATCCTGGCAGCCTATCTTGCACCCTTCAGGCAGGAGCATACTCCTGAGGTGCTGGCCTCTGCGCTCTATCTGAATGCAGAAGTCTCAGCAGCAGGGGCGACCAGTCTGCTCCTTGGTCAGGAACATGCTCTCTTGACTGCTCCGTACTACAGCGACTACGGGGTCCTCACCCCTGAGGAGGCTCAGCTGATCACCGATCAGTATGATATGCAGGTACGGTATCAGGAGCTGCTCTACAGTCCCGATCTTCAGGATATCACCGAGAGTCATGCCCTCGGTGCAGACCGGGAGTTCGGGATCACCACAGACCCCCGATGGCCGGTCAGCATAGAAGGGGAGCCGAACGGGATCCATGCAGTGGTCAAACGGAGTGATCATCGGGTCGTGATCAACCTGATCAACATGATCGATCAGGTTGATGCCTGCTGGAATGCTCCAAAGCATCCCTGCAGTACCCGTCCTGCCCTGCAGCTGATGATCCCGAAGTACGGCACTGGTATGAGGATCTGGTGGTGTTCTCCCGAACACAGCCTGCTGAATCCGACCGAGCTGGAAATCACCCCCTGTGAAGGCGTGAGGGGTCCTTCGGTCTCCTGTACCATCGAAGAGCTACCGCTGTGGAGCCTCATCTGGTGTGACTGGGAATGACCCGACTCAGGCAGGATCGGCTGCAGCAGAGACCTTCCTGCGTCTCTGCTGTACACGTCTTCCTGCTGTTTACCGCTTCGTACCCATCTGCTTGGTCTTCTGGCCTACCGACTCCCCGGGCTGTTCCCACAGTACCTCGTGCCTTCCTGTGAAGGCCCGTTCCATGATCTGGCCGATGATCACCAGCACGATGAGGGTGAGAGTGAATCGTACGGCGGTGAACTCCGGTCCGAGGAACTTCATCTCTACGACCAGCTGCGGGATCTTCAGTGCTGCCCATGCCCCGAGGAAGAGGATCATGTTGCTCACTTTCGCCCCCTTGCCGAGCAGGGAGGCTGCCATGGGGAATGCGATATAGAGCGGACCGGTGGGAAGGGTCCCCAGCAGTACGGAGATGAGCGCACCCTTCACACCAGACCCTGCCCCGAGCCAGGAGCGGATCTTGTCCTTGGGGATCCATACCTCCAGCAGTCCCATCAGCAGGAAGACCGGAGGGATGATCAGGATCATCTCCTTGAGATAGTCTCTGGAGACTGTCAGGGAAGCATCTGCCTTCTCGGGGTCCCAGATCGCCAGGGCGATGAAGGCCAATCCTATGATGATGATCGGCAGGTATCGCTTGATGGTTTTCACAGGATCACCCCCATGAGAAGAGCGATCAGGAAGGCTGCAGCAAAACTCAGCAGGTTCCTCAGCAGGGTGAATCTGCGCCCGAGGTAGGCGATCTCCATGGGGGCTGTCACCACACCCACCATGACCAGTGTGGTGACGAACGCTGAGATGGTCATCACCGATGCTCCGGCTCTCAGCAGGGAACCTGCCAGCGGGAAGGCCACCAGTGAGGGGATGAGTGTGATCGCTCCGAGGACTGCCGCTATGATGGTCCCCAGCGGTCCTGCTTCAGTCCCGATGAGCGTTGAGATGGTCTGGGGTGAGAGGATGCCCAGAGTCAGGCCCACCAGTCCGAGGACTGCGAGCAGGCTCGGCATCGTCTTCACCAGTACCTTCAGAGCCATCTTGCTTGCTTTGATCGTCTTCTCTCTGCTCATGACCCATGATGCGATCAGGCATCCTGCGAGCAGCGTGTAGATGATGATAGTCGTGATCATCAGTCGGTCACCTCCCTGGTGTGTCCGGTACTCTCGTACCCGTTGTTCGTGCGAATGTCTCTCCCGCGATGAGTTCCTCTAGCTGTGGTCAGCATGCTTGCCTGTCTGCAGCTCATAGGCATCTATGAGCTGCTCGATCCGTGTCTTTCTCTGTTTGAGCATCTCTATCCAGAGGGCGAGCTCTTCCCGTCCACGTTCGGTGATCTCATAGACCCGCCGTCTCGGTCCGTATTCGCTCTTCTCCCAGCGGGAGGTGACACTCATATCCTCTTCCATCTTGCGCATCGTCCGATAGAGCGTGCTGATGTTCAGTTCCCCGGGATCGAACCCGAAGTCGGCAAGCTGCTCTGCAAGATCATACCCATGGGTAGATGCTCTGGTGAGCAGCTGCAGCAGACAGACCTCCATGAACCGTTCGGTCGTATGAGTCTTACCCATGCAGTGAGAAGCGTGTGCGCAAGCCATATCATGTCCCTCCGTATGATGCTATGTGTATGATGTACATAGCTACTATATACATCATGCACATAGTGAAGTCAAGAGGTATCGGGAGTGATTGTCAGATGCTGTGGAAGTGAACGTGCTATGAGTCGTCTACCCGGATGTGATACGGTCGGTGTACCGAGGCAGGCAGCTGTTGGAAGTGATCATCTCTCGTGGTGCAGATCTGAACGATCGCAGCTCTTCAGATAAGAAGTGCTGTCGTTCAGATCTGCGGTGTGTAGAGGGGAAGGAGCTGTTCGGTTCGTACCTCGATCAGCCCCTTGTCAGTGATCTTGAGCGCGGGGCTCACAGGGAGAGAGAGGGTGCACAAGGACATGATCGGGTTGGGGTGGCTCACCCCCGATCCGGCAAGCTGCTGCTGGATCTCTGTGACCTGCTGAGCAAGATACTCCATGGAGGCTTCTGAGAGGATACCACCGATCGGCAGGTTCAGCTCTGCCCGTACCCTGCCGCCTGTCACCACGCAGATCCCTCCCTGCATGGAGATGACCTGCTGCAGTGCCAACTGCATGTCATTCAGGTTATCGCCGATGATCAGCAGGTTGTGGTGGTCATGGGCATAACTGGAGCAGAAAGCCCCTCCGGTGATGGCCGTCCCGTCCATGAACCCCTGAGAGAAGGCGCCCTCTCCGGTATACCGCTCGAGGACCACGACGAGATTGAGATCCGGGATCCCCTCCCATTGGATCTGCCCCTCTGCTGCCGGCAGTCTCCTGTGGACCGCTTCGGTGTAGGTATGGCGGCTGTCCTTGCGCATGATGAGCACCTCTACCTCTGGTGCTTTCGTATCGACAGGCACCTCGAAGAGCTCTCTGGTCCCGGTGATCTGCTGCGGCAGGTGCAGACTGTCAGTGAACCGGGAGTCGAACCGGTGTCTCGGCTGCTCGGGCAGCTCTGCTGCACTGATCCCGTTCTTATAGACCTGTTCGATGGTGAAGGCGCTGCTCTCATCGGTGAGCAGGATCAGATCGGCGATCTTTCCCGGAGAGATCGCACCCCGGTCATGGAAGTTCATCCTCTGAGCCGGTGCATGGCTCGTTGCGATGATCACCTGCTCCAGAGAGAGCCCGGCTGCCAGTGCCTTGCGGACGATGTGATCCAGGTGACCGGTCGCTGAGAGCACATCAGGGGGACATCGTCGGTGACGAAGCTGTAGAGCCCCTCCACACGATGGGAGATGAGGTACTCGATGATCTCCGGGGTGATGGACTTCTCCTGCAGTTCGACGAACATCCCCGCTGCGAAGCGCTCATGCATCCCCTGGACATCCTGCATGCAGTGATCTGAGTCTATCCCCAGATAGAGCAGTTTCGCCAGATCCAGACCCCGCACCGAGGGACAGTGTCCCTCTACCGCGGCAAGAGGATACCTGCTGTGCATGGCACGGATGAGCTCCACGGTCTTCACCTGCTGTGTCCCTGCTGCGATCGCATCGAAGTTGCTGATCAGTGACCCATAGTTCATCACTTCTCCCAGACAGATCACCTCAGGATAGGTACGCATCAGGTACTCGAGGTCGTCGGTCCCGATGGTGCCTCCGGTGGTCTCCAGCTCGGAGGTGGTGGAGGGACCGAACTCGGTACCCCGTAGAAGATATCGATGGCAGCGCCGGTCGAGGCTCTGATCATCTCTTCGATACCTTCGGTACCGAAGACATTGGCGATCTCATGCGGCTCTGATACCACCGTGGTGACCCCGTGCCGAGGACTGCCTTCGCGAAGGTCATCGGTACGCACAGTGAACTCTCGATGTGCAGGTGGATATCGATCATACCGGGGATCAGGGCTTGCCGGCGCACGCTATGTACCTCCCGGCTGTGAGCCCTGCGCTGCCGGCATCCCCGGTAAAGAGGATCTTTCCCTTGAGTACAGCGACATCGGTGAGTTCCCAGCTCCTGAGATAGACATTGTAGATCCGGGCATCGGTGAAGATGGTATCGACTTGCATGCTGCACAGCTCCTAGAGGAGAGAACGGACTGAATCACGCTCTACGAGCGATCCGGAGAGCAGGATCTTCTGTGAAGCCGTGCTGCCATCGAGGGCATCAAGCAGTACGTTGGCAGCCCCGGAGCCGGCCTGCTCCATATGAAGATCTATGGTGGTGAGTGCAGGCAGTGAGAGCCGTGCATGGATGGAGTCGTTCCTGCCGATGATCGAGATGTCCCGGGGGACTGCCCTGCCTGTCGCCGCAGCAGCTCGTATGGCGCTCGCTGCCATGATGTCAGACATGCAGCAGATCCCGGTGATCTGGGGCATCTGCTGCAGTGCACCGGTGATCAACGTTCGTGCGATCTCATCACTGTACTCCCCGTAGAGTACCCGCTCCGGGGAGTACGGGATCCCGTACTCCTGCAGCAGCCTCTTGTAGTTCCGCTGCAGAGCACGGGTATGCTCCCCTCCCTGCCTGCCGAGAACGAGCAGCAGCTCCGTGTGACCGCAATCGATCAGATACCTGGCCCCCGAGGGCTGAGCGAGATCATCGATGAGCACCTGTGAGACATCCTCATCGACCTTGGGGATGTTCAGTGTGACGAAGGGTTTCCCTGTCTTTCCCACCTCTTCGATGTTCCGTTGGATCTGCTCATGGGTGCAGAAGCCGGTGCTGAAGAGTACATAGCCGTCACAGCCGGCACTCTTCTCCAGCTGTTCTTTGACGATGGCTATGGACGACTGTGCAGAGGAGGGGAAGAAGAGCAGCCCGTACCCGAAGGATGATAACCGGGTCTGAAGCCCCGAGAGCAGGGCGTTGGTGTAGTCATTCTGGAACAGCGGGAGGATCGTGGGTATGATCACGCCGATCAGCTTCGACTCATGAGTCGACAGGCTGCTGGCGAAGACGTTCTTGTGATAGTTCAGTTCGGTGACCGCCTGGTCGATCAGTGCCTTGGTCTTCGCACTGACGCGGTTGGTCTCCTTGTTGCTGAGGTAGATGGACACCGAAGCCGGTGAGATCCCTACCTGCTTTGCGATCTCTTTGATACTGCTCATATACACCTGACTTTCTGCTGATTACATTAAACGATTAACTAATTTATCGCATGCAAGAATGAAGTTGTCAAGCTTATAGCATACCATAAGATATTATCGATACTAAGCATCTACATTTTCATTGACAGCAGGCGGTAAATGTGCAATAAATAAGTTAACCGGTTAACAAAGAACCGTCAAAACATGTGGAGGAACAGATGAAAAAGAGTGTAATCGTATTGATCGCTTTACTGCTTGCAGTGACCCCCGTATTCGCTCAGGGAGCGAAAGAGAGTGCCGCTGCTTCTGATGATATGCCGTACAAGGGACAGACTCTGACCGTGTCCATGTGGGGCTATAACATGGACCTGCTTGAGAAGAACATCATCAAGCCGTTCGAAGAGAAGTACGGGGTGACCGTGGTGACCGAGTCGGGCAACAACGCCGACCGATTCACCAAGATGGTGGCAAGAAAGGCGAACCCTCTTGTCGATGTCGCCCTGTTCGCCGGTTCCTGGTCCTACAAGGCCATGGAAGAGGGGATCATCCAGCCCTACGATCCGTCAAAGCTGACCAACCTCTCAGCGATCATGGAGACTGCTCAGGACCCGCTCGGCGGAAACTATGCGATCGGGTATACGATCCAGCACCTGGGTCTATTCTATAGAACCGATAAAGTCGCTCCCATCACCTCCTGGAAAGATCTCACACGAGATGATCTCAAGGGTGTCCTCAGTATCCCGGGGATCACCACGACCTATGGTCCCATGCTGATCTACATGCTCTCAGAGGCATGGGCCGGTGACTTCGATGCGACCGATGTCGGTTGGGAGAAGATCGAGGAGATGGCTCCTGCACTGGTGACCGCCTACAACAGCTCATCGGTACTCAATACCCTCGTCTCTCAGGAAGAGGTCTATGCCGCTCCCTACTCATCGTTCGCTTGGGGTACGATCAAAGGGACCGGTCTGCCGGTCGAGAGCGTCATCCCCGAAGAGGGACTCGTCGGTTCCTTCAGCATGATCAGTGTCGCTGCCGGTACCAAGCATGAAGAACTCGCACACCTGTATATCGATCATCTGCTCTCCTATGAGGTGCAGCTTGCAGAGGCCATGGATCTGGTGGATTCTCCTGCACGAACCGATATAACCCTGCCTGCAGAGGTCGCAGAGAACCTCACCTACGGAGAAGAGCTCATCTCACAGCTGCACTTCTTCGACCACAAGGCCATGGCAGAGGTACAGGAAGAGTGGATCGACAGATGGAATGCGATCTTCTCCAAATAGACCATAGATGATACTGCAGACTGTGAAGCTGTTCAGGGCGGTCACTACCGTCCTGAACAGCGCTCACAGCTGTATGATGGGGAGCTTATGAATCGACTGCATTTCAGAAGATCGCTCATGCTGCTGCTCGGACCCGGGGCGATGTTCCTGCTCCTGTTCTTCTTCTCTCCCCTGCTGTTCGTACTTGCAGAGAGCCTGAGGGGAGCTCAGGGACAGGTTACCCTCGCTCGATACGGTGAGGTCCTCTCCGATGCACAGTTTCGGATCGTCTTCGTTCGAACGCTGAAGATGGCACTGATCGTCACCCCGATCGCGGTGATCGTCGCATACCCTTCAGCCTATCTGATGACCAAGGTCTCAGCAGGGAAGAAATCGATCCTCATGTCTCTGGTCATCCTCCCGCTGATGACCAGTCCTGTCGCCAGGACCTATGCCTGGATCGTCATCTTGGGGAAGTACGGGATCGTCAACCAGACCATGGGAGCTCTGGGACTCTTCAAGGAGCCAGCCCGCATGATGTATACCGAAGGTGCGATCATCGTCGGTCTGCTGCAGCTGTTCCTGCCGATCATGGTGCTGACGTTAGTCAGTGCGATGGAGAACGTGCAGGAAGAGGTCGAAGAGGCGGCTTTGAGTCTCGGATCAGGTAGGATCGGCTGTTTCTTCCGGGTCATCGTCCCGCTCTCCTTTGATGGACTGATCATGGGTGTGACACTGGTCTTCACCGGCTGTATCACCGCCTATGTGACTCCGGCGATCCTCGGTGGCGCGAAGGTCCTCACTCTTGCGACCCTGATGAGACAGGAGGCCCTGGTCCTGATGAACTGGGAAGCGGCAACGGTCATCGCCGTGATCATGATCGCTACCACCCTGCTGCTCTATAACGGGCTGCGGCTATTCAAACCAAGGAACCTCGTATGAAGAACTCAAAGATCCTCATAGCGATCATGGCCCTGATGTTCGTCTTTCTCATAGGGCCATTCGTGGTGATCATCATCTCCTCGTTCAGCAATGATGCGGTGATGAGATTCCCCCCGAGGGGGTTCTCACTGCAGTGGTATGAGAAGGTGCTGAACATCCAGATGTTCCAGACGACCTTCTGGATGAGTCTGAAGACCGGCCTTGCAGCCACCTTCACCGCCCTGCTGCTCGGTGTACCGGTCGCGTACACCAATGTCAGGTTCCGGTATCCCGGGAAGAACGTACTCGAGCTCTTCTTCTCCTCCCCGGCGATCGTTCCCGGACTGGTGATCGGGTTCTCCCTCCTGCGATTCTTCATCTATGTGACACAGGTGCCGATCCTTCTGGGGTTGTATCTCGGTCATACGGCGATCCTCTTTCCCTATACGGTCAGAGTGGTCTCCGCGAGTCTGAGGAACTTCGACCCGGGGATAGAGGAGGCTGCTGTCAGTCTCGGTTCCACCCCCTGCATGCCTTCTTCGCCGTGGTGCTGCCGAACATCAGATCTGGTCTGGTCGCTGCCTTCATCCTGGCTTTCATCACGTCGTTCAACAACGTACCGGTCTCCCTGTTTCTCACAGGACCCGGTGTCGCGACCCTTCCCATACAGATGCTGATCTATATGGAGTACTATTTTGATCCCACGATCTCAGCACTCTCGAGTATCCTCATCGTCCTGACGGTGATCATCGTCCAGGCTGCGGAGAAGCTGCTGGGGATCTCGAAATACATGTAACAAGGAAGAACTATGTCATTCATCGAACTAACGAACATAGATGCGGGGTATGAGAAGGGAAAACCGATCCTGAAGGACTTCCATGTGAGCGTGGAACAGGGAGAACTGGTCTCTCTGCTCGGTCCCAGCGGTTGCGGGAAGACTACCACGTTACGTACGATCGCCGGGTTCATCATGGCAGAGAAGGGGAAGGTCGTCATCGGCGGCAGGGACTACTCGAACGTGCCTCCCAACAAGCGGAACATCGGTCTGGTCTTCCAGAACTATGCGCTGTTCCCCCATCTGTCGGTCTATGATAATGTGGCCTACGGGCTCAGGAGGCGAAAGGTCGCAAAAGAGCTGATCCCTGAGAAGATCGCCAATGTGCTGAAACTGGTCTCTCTGACCGGGTATGAGAAGCGTCTGCCATCAGAGCTCTCAGGAGGTCAGCGCCAGCGTGTCGCACTTGCCCGTTCGATCGTCATCGAACCTGATCTGCTGCTGCTCGATGAGCCGCTGTCGAATCTCGATGCGAAGCTCAGGGATGAGATGCGTGCCGAGCTGAGCAGACTCCAGCATCAGCTGGGGATCACCATGATCTATGTGACCCATGATCAGGTAGAGGCCTTGAGCCTATCCTCTCGCATCATCGTCATGAACGAGGGGAACATCGAGCAGATGGGTACGCCAGAAGATATCTACGAACGGCCGGCAACTCCGTTCGTGGCGAACTTCGTGGGGTTCGATAACTCGCTCACCGGTACGGTCCGTGCGGTACAGAAGCACCGGGTCACCGTCGAGGTGAACGGCAGCTCCTTCGTCTCCACTCGCGTGACGCAGGTCGCAGGCGGTCTGAGTCACGGGGATCAGGTGGCGCTCTTCTTCAGGCCAGATGATACCAGGTTGACAGATGAGGCGGGAGAGAACACCATAGCAGGAGAGATCCTCTATGTGAACTATCAGGGAAATACCAGCTCCTATGCCCTGAAGGTCGATCAGAAGAGTATCAGGGCTGTCATGCCCGGCAGACCGATGTCCGGGGACACTCGCGAGATCCGCATGCAGATCGACCCGGAGAAGCTGATCATAGAACGTGTATAAAGGAAGAACACAAGATGAGTGATGAGATACTGAAACATATCAGATGCAAGGTCGGCGATATTGCCCCGTACGTGATCATTCCCGGAGATCCCGGCAGGGTCAAAAGGATCGTCGATCAGATGGATGATGCGACATTGCTGGCACAGAACAGGGAGTACATCGTCTATACCGGGACCTATAAGCATGTCCCGGTCACGGTCTGTTCCTCGGGGATCGGAGGCCCAGCAGCTTCGATCGCCTTCGAGGAGCTGATCAAGCTCGGTGCGAAGGTCTTCATCCGGGTGGGCTCAGCAGGCGGCAGGCAGAAGGATACCCCGATCGGGACCCTGTGGTGATCAATGCCTCCTATAGAGGAGAGGGGACCTCCAGGGCCTACCTCCCGGCAGAGTTCCCGGCCGTGGCGGATCTGGATGTGACCAACGCCCTGGTGCAGGCGCTCAAAGAGAGCGGCAGCGACTACCAGGTGGGACTCGGTTTCACCCGTGATGCCTACTATGTACAGGATACACAGCTCAATGAGCTGCTTACCGACTGCGGGGTGAAGGCTGCAGAGCAGGAGGCAGCGGTGCTGTTCATCGTCGGGAGTGTCCGGGGAGTGAAGACCGGAGCCGTGGTCTCCACGGACTCGAACATCTACCTCGAGCAGCAGCCGACCCTGGCTCAGAAGGAGGAGCTCTTCTTCTCTGGAGAGAGGAAGTGCATCACTGCAGCCCTCGAGGCGACCGTGATCCTCCATGGCGCAGGTGCCCATGACTTCCAGTGATGGACCCGGCGCCTCTTCTGATCTGCCCCCTCTGCACAGGATTCACCCCTGATCAGCAGACTGATCTCACTGTGCAGCATACCAGCCCCTTCATGCTCCGAACTCCCGGTCTCTGAGTTCATCAGATCCTATCTGGAATCTCTTGATCAGGAGGGCATCATGGTCTATGAGTATCCGAAGGAGTCGATCCCCCAAGGGGGAGACTGCGCTGATCTGCTGATCACCGTCAGCGGTAGGGCTCCCGGGAGGGAGTGCGTGCTGCTGTGTGCCCATCTCGATACGGTCCCCGTACCGACAGACCGAGAGCCCGTGGTGCTCCTCGAGGATGGGAAGCTGCATACCGGTGGAGCTCAGGTCCTCGGCGGTGATGACCGTGCAGGAGTCGCTGCGGCACTGGAGATGATCAGCTATGCAGCAGCACATCCCCAGCTGCACGGAGGACTGGAGGTCCTGTTCACCGTGCAGGAGGAGATCGGCTGCAGAGGCAGCAGGGATCTGGATCTCTCGCTGATCAGATCCCGCTACGGGTACAATCTGGATGGGGAGACGCCCCCGGGGACCCTCATCACCAGAGCGCCGGCAAAGAGTACCTATCGCTGTACGGTAGAGGGCAGGAGTGCTCATGCAGCACTCGCCCCCTCTGAGGGGATCAATGCGATCCAGGTTGCTGCCCGGATGATCAGCCAACTGCCGCAGGGGCAGCTGGATGAGGATTCGACAGCGAACGTCGGGATGATCTGCGGAGGGGCACAGACGAACATCATCCCTGATACGGTCACCTTCACCGGTGAGCTGCGCAGCTTCAGTGAAGAGCGGTTCTCACACCACCGGAAGACCATCGACAGGATCTGCACAGAACAGGCTCGTCTTGCAGAGGCTCACGTACAGATCAGCTGGGAACATGGGTACTCCGGATACTTGATACCGCCTGAGAGGCAGGTGATCAAGCAGTTCATCGCCGCCTGTAACGCCCTGCAGATCCCCCATGAGCTGCTGAGCTCTCCGGGAGGAGGGGACAGCAACAATCTCAATGCCGGAGGGCTGGACGTGGTGGTGTTCGGTCTGGGTATGCACTACATCCATACTCCTGATGAATACCTGCTGATCGATGAGTTCTCTCAGGCTGTGAAGCTGCTTGCACGTATCCTCTTCCTGCCCTGATCACCTTAGGATCCTCCCTCTTTATGCCAGATACCATCTACACAGTTCAGAGTGCTCATTGTAACTTATTGGCAGGCCAGTGGTTCATACCATAGAGGGGTTCAGGGGAACCGGTATCTCTCTTTCCAGCCATGACTGCCTGTATGTGAACATTGCTCCTCCGTAGAGAGGCGCTGGGATAGATGCTGGCAAGGATCGGGGAGCTCAGCTGCCCCTCACAGCATGACAGTTGTCATGCTGTGATAAGATTTCTTGTCGAATCAGGGAATTACATGTATTATAAAGAGTAATGATGTAATCGAGAATGTATTGAAAAGCGCTCTGCAGCATGCAGGGCAAACCGGGAGGATACCATATGAAAAAATTCGTACTATTGCTGATGCTGATCCTGCTGCCTATGACGATGATCATGGCAGGATCGTTTGATGTACCTGTGAACACCGATCCGGTGTTCTATCGATCGGCTGCTGTGGAAGCAGCCGGCGGGGCACAGACGGCCACCGCTTCTGGGTTCGACTCACTCTTCTCCAACCCTGCAGGGCTCTCGCGTAAGGGCGGGGAACTGCTCTTCGGGTCAGTGAACGTCTATTCGGACTTCATACTCGATGAAGATGAGATACTCTTTCTTGGAGAATTCTTCAATACTGAAGGTGATATCTCATTTTTTGAGGAAGATGATGACAACGCAGCTACTGGTGTAGCGATTGGTAATGCCATTGGACTGGAAGATGGTGTGAATACCAGTATAAATATGGGCTTTGGGCTTGCGGCCTTCGGTCTTGGACTGGGCTTCATGACTGATATAGATATGGGACTGCAATCAGATGGGTTAGGAACTACAGTAGGTAATACCTCTTCAGACCTTGCGATCTTCTTTGATCCAAAGGTGACCTCGTCACTGGTAGCAGGTCTCTCCCATGGCTTCGATCTCGGGGCTACTAAGCTGCACGTAGGTGCTGATGCAAAGGCGATTGTTCGGGCTCAATTCGTTGAATCTGAAAGCCTTGACCTAGTAGAAGCATTACGATCAGATTCAGAATATGATATATCTGATAGAGAAGTCATGCTCAGCGCCGGGTATGGATTCGATGCAGGTGCGATCCTTGAACTGCCTGCAGGGTTCTCCGTGGGGGTCTCTGCCAACGATATCGGCGGGACAGAGATGATGAAGATAACTCGTTCCATCGGATATCTGGATGCAACAGAGGATCCCGAAGCACTGATGCAGGAGGTCCTGGACTCAACAGCATCTGATACGATCCCCATGACCCTCATAGCAGGGGTAGGATTCGATAAACCTGGAAGAGGACTCTTCGATCTGAAGGTATCGGCTGACTATATCGTAGAACTCGATGAACTTGCTGAAGAGCCGGAACTGATCGATCAGATCCGAGCCGGTGCTGAGATCTCCGTACTGGGTATCGCAAAGGTACGAGGCGGGATCAACCGTGGTATCCTCACCGCAGGAGTCGGGATCGATCTGCTGCTCGTAGAGGCCAACGCTACCTTCTATGGCCCACGATATGATACCGAAGAGGAGATCCTTCCTGAACGACTGGTCGTAGGTGTGAAGGTAAAACTCTGATCACTGACAGCGACCCGGTGATGTAGGTTCACCAGCTGCGTGCATTGCGGTAAGGGATAGATAGATGATGGGACCCCCTGGAGCCTCCAGCTTCAGGGGGTCTCTGTCTGCTGCGGTACCACCTGCACGCACAGTGGTCCCGCCTGCACAAGCCATAGCGGCTTCGGAGATCTCCAACAGTATATATGGGCTCTTCTGTCCCATTGCATGGATGGGGCATCACAGCAGCTCTGCTCGATCATTGTCGCTCGTATGAGAGCACCGTACAGATCATGGACACGTCGACAGGGTGGGAAAATGATGCTCACGCGTTCAGCGATCACGATACAGCTGGAGGGAGCTTCTCTGTCTATCCGGCAGAAGAGGTCACCAGTTCTCCAGTCAGGATGATCGATGGGTGGATCACATGAATGTTGCATAGTATGTGTGAACCATCACATACTATGCAAAAACTGTGATAATCCTTGACGGTCTCTCTTGGTACCCTGTGAATCTCAGCTAGTGGACCAGCAGTGATCATCGTTACGAGATAGACTTTCTTCTCCACTATGGTACCATGATCATCCCTATCGAAGTCAGATCGGAGGGAAATGTCTCCAGTCCCTCACTGAAGGCAATCAAGCGTCTTCATGCTGAGGATGTTCCATTACGGGTCCGCTATTCTCTGCAGAATTTCAAGCTTGATGGCGATATTCTCAACATCCCGCTGTTCATGGCAGACTTCACTGACAGACTCATCGCTCTAGCTCTCGATGCCCTTCAGTGATCCATCACTGCCATGCTGGGGATCCACCTTCTTTCTGATACAGTACCGGAGTGCTCCTGAAACTGCCTGATCCCAGAAAATGCCTGCTCAGCAGCACAACACATCGTAGCAGACCACAAGCCGCACGAACGATACAGAGTACAACACACAAATACACCTACACCTACACCTACACCTACACACATTCGCTCTCTCTCTCATCATCATCTCCATCAGCAGCATCTGCTGCTGGTGGAGATGTGATCCTACAGGAGAGCTTCTCAGGCTCGGCAGGGGGAAAACGGGGCATCGCTGCTGTGAGCGGGTATCTGCTCTTTACTGTCACCTGATGGTGCGCTACGATAAGAGGGCAGCAGGTGATGAGCTGCATGATGCATCTGAAGTACACGGTAAGAGAGGTATGGTATGAATGAGTTGCTGGACATCTGGGAGAGAGCTGGTGTAGCACAGGCATGTGAGAAGATAGGTCTGGACTTCGAGAGGATCTTCGCTTCTCCTGCATCAGAGTGCTCGACGAATCCCTATCGGGACCATGGGTGGCTGGTCGTAGAACAGGAGGCTTCACGGTGATCAATGCGATCGTCGAGGATGCCGAGCAGGATCGGCTCTTCTGGGAGGAGTGGTATCTGTATGAGGATGAGATCCACCACCATGTGCTGAGTCTGTGGCGACCGCCTGCCTATGATGAGGTGTTCTCAGCCCTGAGCATGATGAGATCCACCCGCCGCAGTGCTTCTCCAAGCAGTGGTATGTGATCGATGACCCCGACATGGCGCCGCTGCTGTTGCGATGAGATGCGCATGGCTGTTGAATGCGAGGCTGATCCACGAGCTACCCTGAGAGGGGAACCCGTGGACTGTGGTCACGGTCTGCTCAGGGCCATACGCCCAGCTCCGCTCAATACCAGTAGAGCACGTAGAGATTGAAGAATATGGTACTGGGTCCTGTAGCTGCTTCGGTGCTGCACAGCGGCAGCAGGATCCCGCCCTCAGCCCCGAATGATACCTTGTGGCTGAAGAACTGCTGTGCTCCGATCCCCATGTCACCGTAGAGCATCCCGACAGCAGAATCCTCATGACCCAGACCGTCATTGACATAGGTGCCGGTGATCCCGGAGAACACGTAGACCTCATGCCAGCCCCGTTCGGTGAGCAGGTTCCTCGCATCGAGGCGGAACATCCCGATCCCCCGGTAGTAGTTGCACTCCAGCTGCCATCCCCAGCTGCCGGTATGATCCACAAGCTTCAGCGCCCCGGGCATGCCCGGGGAGAGGACCGAGAGCCCGACGGCGAGGTCATAGTCGGGTTTTGAGACGATGATGATATGAGAATACTCAGACCGTGCTGCAAGGGAACCTGCCGTACATAGCAGCAGCAGGGCAAGCAGCAGAATGATCTTTCTGTGCATAAGAAGCCTCCTGAAAGACAGTTCAGGAGGAAGTGTGTCACATCAGCTGCACATCTGAACAAGATGATGCTTCCTCTTTATTCAAGTATACCGCATCTTGAGACTCAGGTGCAGAGCTGAGGCTGCAGGAATCTCTTTTCGTGGGAGGGATTCAGCTCAATGTGTCTCGAAGAAGGTACGGATGAACTGCGGTCCATGCATCAGTCCGAGAGAACCCCCTGCAGCAGAGAGCTCATCATAGGTGCCGATCCGGTCCCCCTCGATCCCGGGGGTGTAGATCATCACCGGGACCGGGTCATGGACATGGGTCCGCAAGGCACAGGGAGTGGGGTGATCGGGCAGGATGGCGATGGAGACCGGTTCTGAGAACTCGGCGAGTGCCTCCATGATCGGTCTCACAGCCCTGCTGTCAAGAGACTCGATCGTCCTGGTCTTCAGCTGTGCATCCCCCTCATGACCTGCCTCATCACTGGCCTCTATATGGAGGAAGACGAAATCCTTCGTCTTCAGGGCCTCGATGGCAGCAGCTGCCTTCCCCTCGTAGTTCGTATCATACAGACCGGTAGCCCCGGGGACGTGTATTCCCTCCAGTCCTGCATAGACCCCGATCCCGAAGATCAGATCCACCGCTGAGATCACTGCTCCGCTCTTGCCGTAGAGTTCTGCGAAACTCTTCATCGCAGGACGGTACCCCTGAGACCAGAACCAGACCGAATTGGCCGGGTGCTTACCGGCTGCGACCCGTCTGCGGTTGACCGGATGCTCACGTAGGAGCTGCTGTGATTCGATGATGATCGAATTGAGCAGCTCTGCAGTGGCTTGCCCTTCCGGGGCCGTTGCTCTGACCATGACCTGAGCACTGTCACTCCCCGGCACATCGTGGGGAGGGTGCACTGTATCCGGTCACTTCCCTTCGGGAGGACGAACAGGTGGCGGTAGCTGACCCCGGGATAGAAGTGGAACTCTTTCGATGCGAAGTGGTCATTGAGTGCTGCTATGAGCTGCTGTGACTCCTCGGTCGAGATGTGACCTGCTGAGTGGTTGACGATGACCCCTGCTCATCAAGGCAGATGAGGTTGCACCTCATCGCCAGATCATCGCTCTCCAGGTCGATCCCCATGCTCGCAGCCTCCAGGACCCCACGCCCCTGATAGACCTGCTTCACATCGTAGCCGAGGACCGCCAGATTGGCCACCTCACTGCCCGGGGGCATATCAGAGGGGACGGTCTCGAGCAATCCGAGCCTGCTGTGTCCACATAGTTCATCGATCGCCGGGGTATGGGCTGCCTGCAGCGGAGTCCGGTCTCCGAGCTCTGCGATGGGATAGTCGCTGCGCCGTCTGCCAGAATGATCAAGTATTTCATCGTATCTCTCCTGTGCTGCTGTTCAGGCTCGAATGGACTGAAGCAGACATCGGTCTGTCTGAGCGCATTCTACCAAAAAGCGTTCACTGAGGCAATGTGTACCAGAGGGAAACGGGGTGTCGCTCAGCAGCAGGGGGAGGGAGTCTCGATCAGGTAGAAGAGCATCAGTGCGCAGGTCAGGGTATCGGCACTGTCCCCTGCAGCTCTCTCATGTCCTCTGGCCTCATGGAACGAGGGGGTGAAGACCGTTTTGGTCTTCACCCCCCTTCACTGTTGTATAGTTCTCTGTTCGATGACCGTCGCTTGCATCCCGTACAGCGGTCTGCTAGGCGAAAGCCTGTCTGCGTTCTCTCATCTTGATGAATACTGCTTTACCCATGGGGAAGCAGATGGAGATGATCGTGAGGGCGAAGAGGACGATGCTGATCGGTGAGTTGAAGAAGATCTGCATACTGCCGTCTGAGATCGTGAAGGCACGCCTGAAGGACTGCTCCATGTTGTTCCCGACGATGACCGCAAGGATCAGCGGCGAGGTGGGGATCTTGGCCTTCCCCATGATATAGCCGAGGACACCGAAGACCAGCAGGATATAGAAATCCATGACGCTGTAGCTGATCGCATAGGCTCCGACGAAGGAGAGACCGAGGACGATGGGGTAGAGGATCTTCGGTGGTACCGAAAGGACTCGTACCAATCCCCCTGCAAGTGGGATGTTCACGATCGCGAGGATGATGTTACCGATGAACATGCTGGCGATGAGACCCCAGATGATCACTGGCTGCTGTTGAAAGAGCAGCGGACCGGGCTTCATGCCCAGGATCATCAGAGCACCCATCATGACCGCAGTGGTACCCGACCCGGGGATCCCGAGGGTGAGCATGGGGATCATAGCTCCGACAGAGGCTGCATTGTTCGCAGCTTCAGGAGCGGCAAGTCCTTCGATGGCCCCTTTACCGAACTCGTCGGGGTGTTTTGACATCTGGCGCTCGTTGTTGTAGGCCATCAGTGATGCCATGGTACCGCCTGCACCCGGGAGGGCTCCGATGAAGAAGCCCAGCGGGGAACTGCGAAGGATAGGGATCACACAGCGTTTCCAGTCCTCACGTGAGATCCAGATCCTGCCGAAGTCCTTCTGTACATGGGTCTTCCCCTCCTTGATGTTCTGGAAGCTCTTGAAGACCTCTCCGAGGGCGAAGATGGCGATGATCACGATGAGGAAGTCGATACCCGACTGCAGCTCGAGGATCCCGAAGGTGAATCGTTTGACCCCGGACTGTGCATCGATACCGATGGTAGCGATCATCAGACCGATGATCATGGCCATGAACCCCTTGATCCTGTTGCCCTTCGACATCGAGGCGGTAGCGGCCAGAGCGAAGACATAGAGCTGAAAGTACTCAGCTGCACCGAACCTGATGGCAAATCGTGCCACAGGTACCGATACCAGTACCATGAAGACCGTCGCGATGACTCCTCCGATGAACGATGCTATCGCTGAGATGGCAAGTGCGGCTTCAGCTCTTCCCTGCTGGGTCATGGGGTACCCGTCGAAGGTGGCAGCAACAGCTGCCCCGTCTCCGGGGGTATTGAGCAGGATAGAGGCACGTGAACCACCGTACATGGCTCCGTAGTAGACACCACCCATGGTGATCAGTGCCGCTACCGGTCCCATGCTGAAGGTCAGAGGCAGCAGGACTGCGACACCGGTCGCCGGTCCCAGTCCGGGGAGCATCCCGATGATCGTTCCCAGCACACCGCCGATCGTCACCCACATGATGTTCATGGGCTGCAGGGCTACGGTGAACCCCTGCATCAGTTGCATAATGCTTTCCATAGTTCCTCCTAGAACCCGATCACCGGCATCATCGGCAGGTAGACTCCGAGTAGTTTATTGAACAGAATATAGATCGTGAGGCTGAAGATGACCGATACCAGTATGATCATCTTCCATCGTCTCTTCCCGCTGAAGAGCAGCAGCTCGAACCCGAGGAAGATGCAGGTAGAAAGGACATAGCCGAGTCTGCCGAAGAGCATTCCGTAGATTGCGCCGTTGAGAACGGTCAGGGCTATCTGTTTGCTGTGGATGTCGAACATCGGCTTGTGCTCGTTCACTGTCTCTTCGGTATTGCCTCTGATGGCTGCAAGCTGCTGCACGAGCAGTCCTGCTCCAAGAAGCAGGAGTACCGCTCCCAGAGCGAATGGAAAGATCTTGGGGGCGTTTGGCATACCTACAGCGGCTTGAGGCAGGGCAGCGGTCATGATGACGAATGCCATCCCCAGCAGCATGCATACCACCGCGGTGATCAGGGAGGTCTTCTGCGCATCAGATGCGGCAAATGATCTGTTACCCATCATTATTCTCCTTATAACAGCAGGAGCTGCCGGTCAAGCAGCCCCTGCAAAGTGTTCGTATCGTCTCTCTTACTGGTGGAGCATACCGATCTCTTCAAGGATCGATTTGAAGTCATCGTTCGCCTTGCCCAGGAAGGTGGTGAATTCAGGGGCATCCATGTAGGCATCGTCCCATCCGTTCATTTCTTTGGCAGCTGTCCACTCATCGGTGGCAACCAGCTTCTTGATGGTCTCTCTCCAGTAGGTCACTGCATACTCAGGCATCTCAGGAGGTCCGAAGATCCCTCTCCAGTTGATGAAGGTCGCATCGATCCCCTGTTCCTTACAGGTAGGGATCTCAGCGATGATGCCGGTGCCGACCCGGTGGCCAGCGGTCTGTCCGAGTGCTCTCAGGTCACCGCTCTCGATGAGTCCTGCCACCTCTGATAATCCTGTGGAGAAGAGGTCTATATGACCGCCGAGGACCATGGCTACTGCCGAGTCGTCGAAGCTGACATAATCGATCTTGTTCAGGTTCTTCACCCCTGAGCTTTCGCCATGATGAGGAACTGCAGGTGATCCATGGAGCCTGCTGATGAGATACCGCCGATCTTCACGCTCTTGATGTCGCTCTTGAGTGCGTTCATCAGATCTGCCATGGTCTCATAGGGAGAGTCCGCTTTCACGACGAATGTCGCATAGTCAGCGATCAGTCCGGCAAGGGGGGTCACATCCTCATACCCGAGGTCTGTGGTCCCGGCGAGCTTGGTGAGCAGCAGAGGAGCTGAGTAGACAGTGATGGTCCTGTCCTGACCCTTCATCTCCTGCAGACTGGCAAGATGGACCGATCCACCGGCACCGGGGTTGTTACGTACCGGCATCGGTACAGATACCAGGTTGGTGTCTTTCAATATCTTTGCAGTGGTCCTGATCGTCAGGTCCCATCCGCCACCGGCTCCGCCCGGTGCGACGAAATCGAGGTTCCCTTTGGGATAGTTCTCAGCGGTGGTCTCTGCCCCGCCGTTCGCGAAAAGCGCTGTAGCTGTACTCAGCAGCAGTACGATGGTCACCAGGACCATCATGGACTTTGTCAGATGTCTCATACCGTAATCTCCTTTTTCTCTCGTTCTTTCTATTTGCAGTCTGCCTTCAGACGTCATGCACTATGCTTGTACCTGCCTGACCACATCGAGGATGGTCCCGTCGCGGTATTCGACCACCGCAACGATCTTCTTCTCGAATATGATGGGTTCGGGGACCCCGGCGAGTTTCTGGGCCTTCTCCTTCAACTCACTGATGGGGATGACCGGCAGCTTGCAGCGTCGAAGCTGCTCTGCTACCTGAGGTCGTCTCGGGTTGACGGCGATGCCTCTGTCGGTGACCAGCACATCGATGGTGGACCCGGGGTGATGACCGTCTTGATCTGATCCACGACGGTGGCCGATCGTCCCCTGATCAGCGGTGCTACCACGATGGAGAGCCTGATCCGATGGCTGTATCGGAGTGTCCTCCTGATGCGCCTCTGAGGACTCCGTCTGAACCGGTCAGGACGTTGACGTTGAACTCCGTGTCGATCTCCAGCGCACTGAGGACCACCACGTTGATCTTGTTGACCGCACAGCCCTTGTTCAGCGGATTGGCATAATAGGAGGCATCGATCTCGGAGTGGTAACGGTTCTCCCCGATCGATCGGATCGCCTCCTGGTCGAAACTCTGTACATCGAGCAGCCGCTTGATCAGACCGTCTTCGTGCAGCTTCACCATCTGTGCGGTGATCCCCCCAAGGGCCCAGTTGGCCCTGATGTTCTGCTGCTCCATGTATTCGCGCAGGAACTTGGTGGTCACCAGGGAGGCTCCGCCGGACCCGGTCTGCAGGGAGAAGCCGTCTTCGAAGTAACCCGAGCAGGCTATGACCTTTGCCGCCAGAGAGCCGATGAGGATGTCCCGGGGGTTCTTGGTGAGTCTGGTCGCCCCGCTGCTGATGCCTTTCGGGTCCCCGACCTGATCTACGACGACGATGTAATCGACCTGATCCTGATGGATGCTGAAGGGGGTGTTGGGGTATTCAGCGATGGTATCGGTGATCAGGACCACCTTGCGGGCGAAGTGGGCATCTACCTTGGCGTATCCCAGTGACCCGCAGGCAGAAGTTCCGGTATAGCCGTTGGCATTCCCGTAGACATCACAGGTAGGGACTCCCAGGAAAGCCACATCGATCTTGATCTTTCCCGTCTCGATCGCCCGTGCACGACCTCCATGGGAGTGGATGAGGATCGGATGGTCCATCAGGCCACTGGAGATCTCATCTGCCAGCTCACCCCTGATCCCGGAGGTGCAGATCCTGGAGATGGTACCGCTCTTGATGTGACCCACCAGCGGTGAGTGGACGGTGGTAAGGGAGCTGGCCGCAAGGGTCAGGTCCTTGATCCCCATATGGGAGATGACATCCATGACCATGTTGATGACCTTGTCACCGCCTCGGAAGTGGTGGTGGAAGGAGATGGTCATCCCGTCAGACAGGCCGGTCTTGATCACCACCTGCTCGATGGTATCGACGATCTTGTTCAGACGGGGCAGGGAACGGTTCCCCTTGTCTATGCGGATGTGAGGGGTGTTGCTGTAGGCACCGGAGAACAGCTTCCGATCGAACGCAGAGAGGATCTCGTCCGGGATCTCATGGTTCACAGGATTATCAGGCATGGAGTACTCCTTCTGCAGGTGATGAGTAGTCTCTCAGTCCTGCTGCATCAGCGCGTTCGAGGGTACTGATCGCCCGCTCGACGATGGGTTTATCGATCATCTTGCCGTTCACTGCGATCACTCCTGATCCTTTGGCCTTCGCCTCTTCGATCGCTTCGATCACACGCTCGGCAAAGGCGATCTCCTTCCCGGTAGGGGCGAAGACATCATGGACGAGCTTGATCTGTCTGGGACTGATGATCGACTTGCCGTCGAAGCCCAGCTGCTTGATCAGCCGCACCTCAGCTTCGAAGCCCTCTTCGTTGTTGAGGTCCGAGTAGACCGTATCGAAGGCACAGATCCCTGCAGCACGTGCTGCAGTGACGATGGCACTGCGTGCATAGAGGATCTCGACCCTGAGGCACTTCGTGCGGTCTTCATGGCTGTCACATAGTCCTCGGCTCCGATCGCGATACCGATCAGGCGTTCTGATGAGGTCGCGATGCTGTAGGCATTGATCACCCCAAGGGGTGATTCGATCGCAGCCATCATCCCGATGGTCCCGACCGGCATGTCGTTCTTCCGCTCTTCGATCTCGATGAGCTTCTCGACTTCCTGAACATCCTGTGCACAGTCGGTCTTCGGGAGCCTGATGATGTCCGGACGGGCCTTCACCATAGCCCTGATGTCTTCTCTTCCGTAGGGGGTGTCAAGACCGTTGATCCGTACGACCGTCTCGATCCCCTCGAAGTCAAGGGTCCGCAGATTCTGGAAGACCAGCATCCTCGCGGCATCCTTCTGCCGGTAGGCACCGAATCCTCCAGGTCGAACATGATGGAATCGGAGTGGTAGATCGCGGCATCCCTGATCATCCCGGCGTTGTTCCCCGGTACGTAGAGCATGCTCCTTCTCAGTCGTGTCCTGTTCATCAGAGGGCCTCCCAGTCGATCTTCTCGATCCCTGCTGCCCGATAGACTGCAGTGACCAGCCGTGCTGTGATCGCACAGTCAAGGGCTCCCTGATCCTTCACGTCGATATAGGCATGATCGATGCTCATCGACTTCAGGGTATCCTCGATCGTTGCGCGTATCTGCTTACCGAACTGCTTCTCTACGATGCTCTGCAGAGCGATCTGAACCCCGTCTGTCCCGTTGGACCTGACGGTGATCATGACATCGCTCGATTCGAGGGTCCCTGCGGTCCCCGTCTTAACGATTCTCATCCTGTATGCTCCCTGTTCCTGCGCTGGAACGTCTGCGTATTTCCTTCTGTGCATATGCTGATGCATCAGAGGAGAGGAATTCATAGGTACTCTGAGGGACCAGCTCCTTGAGCGCTGCCAGATCATCTGCTCCAAAGAGTCTGCGGACCTCTGAGGCACTGATCGCTCTTCCCTCATGCTCAAGGCGCTGTATGACTGTCAGTTCTATCCCTGCTGCAGGCAAGATCTCCTGCAGGCAGGAGTTGTAGTCATCGGTCACCGGACAGAAGGGCTCATCTCCGACATAGCGTCTGGTGATCCCCAGCGCCGGGGCGATATGTTCTGCGAAGATGGTCGCATCAAGCAGTGCATAGGCATGATCGACGATCTGCTGGTCTTTGAGGAAATAGGTGGGAAAGGTGTTCCGTGAGATGATGTACTGCCCGCCCTCGAGCACTTTGACATTGGCAAGATCAGCAGTTCCCTGCTTCACCAACTCCAGCCGGTCTTCGGTACGGAAGATCGAATCATCCTCGGTGACGACGAAGATATAGAGGATGCTGCTCATGGCAGCAGCTGTCTCTATGATGCTGCGGTGACCGAGGGTGAAGGGGTTGCAGTTCATCACCAGAGCTGCTGCAGGTCCGGGTGAGGTCGATGTGGCCTGTTCTGCTACAAGGGACCTGCAGTAGGACGAGATACCGCGTGGGTCCTGTTCCAGGAGTGCGATCAAGTCCCCGACGATGGCCACAGGATGGAAGCCGAGTTCACTGAAGGTGCGGAGGTTCTTCACTCTGGTGAAGAGGAAGAGTCGGTCACGGCCGAGCTCGGTGAGTTCTTCGATCAGCAGGGTGATCATCCTCTGGGCAAGCCCGGTGCCCTCGAACAGGGGATCCACTGCCACGCACTTGATGACCTGAGCGCTGTAGGAAGCTGTGGCGACCGGGTCGCTGTAGCTCCCGTCGATACTGTTATAGATGATCACTGACCCTTCGATGTCGTCTTCCCACTGGAGACCCTGTCTCTGGAGGACGGTGGTGCAGTCTGCTATGCTCTGGTGCTGTACTCTGGTTACGATGCGTTCAATCATGCATATGATTATAGGAGCTGAAGTCCGAGGCGGTATGTAGGAAGGCGATGGTACCGGCTGTAGGAAAATTCTTACAGCCGGAAGGCTCCGGTCATCGGGAGAAGGGTTTGATCAGGTCATGATTCACCGCATAACAGGTGAGCTGGTAGTTGTTCTTCATGTTCATCTTGGCAAGCAGTCGGGCACGGTAGGTGCTGATGGTCTTGACGCTGAGAAAGAGCTTCGATGAGATATCGGAGATCGAAACCCCGGAGGCAAGCATCACCATCACCTGGTACTCCCGCTCGGAGAGCTGCAGGTGGGGCAGGTCCTGCTGCTTCTGCTGCAGGTTCTGCAGCAGCAGTTCGCTCACCTCATCGTTGATGTACCGGCCGCCCCGCTGCACCTGGGTGATCGCATCGACGAGCTCCTCGGGTGCAGAGGCCTTGTTCAGACATCCCGAAGCTCCGAAGCGCAGAGCTCTCAGAGCATACTGCGTCTCAGGCTGGATGCTTAGCATCAGGACCGCGACCTCCGGATACCGTGCCTTCACATCCTTGAGGACCTCCATACCGTCCTTGTCGGGCATTGAGATGTCCAGCACCAGCACGTCTATATCGGGATGGGCTGCAAGCTCATTCATCGCAGAACGGCCGTCGCCTGCCTCATAGACCGTCTGTATGGCGATGCTGTCCGACAGGATCTGCCTGAGCCCGGTCCTGATCAATGGGTGGTCATCAGCGATCAGTATCTTCATGTCTGTCTCTCCTTCACAGCAGGCGGGATGGGGATGAGCAGTTCGATCCTGGTCCCGGTCGACCGGAGCCCGTCACGCTGACGCTCCTGTATGGCAGTTTTCCCTCCCATGGCCGGGGAGTTGATCCTCATGGTCCCGCCGAGGGCTTCACAGCGCTCACGGATGCTGATCATACCGAAGGAGGTCTTGGATCTGATCTCCCGGGTGGTGCACCCCACGCCGTTGTCGGCGACCTGGAGGTAGTAGCTGGTGTCGTTCTCATGAAAGGTGATGGTCACCTCAGTGGCCTTCGCATGTCTGATGATATTCGTCAGCATCTCCTGCAGCACTCGGAAGAGGGTGAGGGAGATCTCTTCGCTGATCTGATGGCTCTCCTTGGCGATCTCGAGGGTCACCTGTATGGAGGTCCTGCGCTGGAACTCCATCGCCTGCCACTGCAGAGCCTCTGAGAGGCTCAGGCTGTCAAGCGCACTGGGGCGCAGTCTCGTGGAGATCGTCTTTACCGAGTCCAGTGCAGCATCGAGGGTCTCGAGGACCGTATCGGTCTGTCCCATCAGCTGCTCTGATGCGAGCTGCTCCTCCTTGAGCTGCTTTCGTATCCTGTACATATCGAACTTGAGCAGTGTGAGGATCTGACCGAGCTGATCATGGATCTCCCGTGCTATGGTCTTGCCCTTCTTCTCCCGGGCCTCCTGGATGTAGACCGAGTACCTGCGAAGCTCAGCATTCTTCGCATGCAGAGCCCGTACCCTGAGCTTGAAGATCAGGAAGACCAGGGCTGCGGTGAACACCAGCAGGGAGAGGAGGAAGTACCACTGCTGATAGAAGTGTTTGTTCACTTCGATGGCGATCGACTGTTCGATCGGATGGACCAGTCCGTTGTAGTGGGTGGCCCGTATCCTCAGGTTATAACTGCCGGGAGGGATGGTGGCGAAGGTGATGCTGTTCTTGCTGCCGAGATCTGTCCAGGTGTCGTCCAGCCCGTCGAGTTTGACGGCATAGAGATTGCGCTGGGGATTGACGAAGTCGAAGAGGGCGAAGGAGAAGGTGATGAAGCGGTCAGAGGGTGCCAGGGTGATCGTCGGGTTCTCATAGAGGGGTCTATCGAGCAGGGATCTGGTCTCGGAGTCCTCCAGGACCAGAGGTCCTACGGTGACGTCCTTGTTCTGGAGTCTGAGACCGGTGATCAGGAAGGGGGAGTCCACACTCCTGGGTTCTATGTCCTGAGGATAGAAGTGGACCAGCCCGTCTCCCCCCCGAGGAAGAACCTGCCGTCAGAGGCCTTGAAGTAGGCTTTCTGGGAGAAGTCATTCCCGGGCAGACCGTCTTCCCTGATGAAGTTGACAGCTCTGCCTGCTTCGGGTCGAACCGCGAGAGGCCGTTATCGGTGGTGATCCAGAAGTATCCCGATCATCCTCGAGGATCCCGTAGACGTTGTCACTGGCCAGCCCGTCCTGCTGTCTGAAGGCACTGAAGGTCCTGCTTACGGGGTCGAACCGGTTGATCCGCCGCCGGTGGTACCGATCCACAGCGTGCCTGCGGCATCTTCGAAGATAGTATTGACGCTGCTGTCACTCAAGGAGGTTGTATCACCGGGGATGAGACTGAAGCGTTCGAAGCCCAGCTCCTCGGAGATGAAGCGGTTGAGCCCGCCGTCCCAGGTCCCGATCCACAGATTCCCCTCCCGGTCCTCGAAGATCTCACGGACAGAGTTCCCGAGCATGCTCGATGGGTCATCGGTATCGAAGCGGTAGGAGACGAACTGCTCCCTCTGCCGGTCAAAGGCATGCAGCCCGCCGTTCTCGGTCCCCACCCACAGGGTACCGTGCGAATCCTTGAACAGATCCCAGATCACATTGCTTGAGAGCTTCGAGTCGTCCTGAGCAAGGTAGTGACGGACGACCTTCTGCCTCATCACATCATACCGGTAGAGACCGTCCCCGTCGGTGCCGATCCACAGGTAGTCGCCGTCGGCAAGCAGGGAGAAGGTCTCCTCCTCTCCGGTGTCGCTGAGGCTCACCGGTCGGGTGATCTCCATCGTCAGAGGGTCGATCCTGTTGAGCCCTCCGCCATCGGTAGCAACCCAGATCGCCCGGTCACCGGCCTCGGTGATCTCCTTGATCTGATCACTGCTCAGAGCGAATCCCTCGGTGCTGTTCTTCGTGATACGGGAGAAGGCCAGGGAGAGCGGGTTGAACAGGTTGATCCCCCCGTCGCGCATACCGATCCAGATCAGACCGGTACGATCTATGAGGATCTCCCGTATACGGTCGTTACTCAGACCGAACTGCCGCTGATCACTCTGCTCGATATGGGTCACCTGTGCCTGCTCGGTACCCGGGTCCTTGATGATGAACAGTCCGTTCCCGTCGGTTCCCACCCACAGCGTACCCGATGCATCCTCCCTGATGGATCTGACCGAAACATCGACTGAGGGATCCTCAAGGAGCTCCACAGGGGTGAACTCCCGATGCAGGGGTCGAACAGAGCCAGACCGGCACTCTCAAAACCGACCCACAGCCGGTACTCAGAGTCCTCGAAGAGGGCTTTGACCGAATCACCGCAGACCTTCTGCTCATCATCGAGCCCCTCATGACGGTAGTAGAACGACATGAACTGGTCCTGATCCGGGAGGTAACGGGAGAGTCCTCCGCCATCGGTCCCGATCCACAGTACGCCCTCATGATCCTGGATGATCTTACGGATGATGTTGCTGTGCAGGGCGTTGCGTACTGAAGAGTCTGCCATATAGGGGACGAAGGTCCCCTCCGGGGTCATCCGGTTGAGCCCTCCGCCTCCGGTCCCTACCCAGAGGGTCCCTGAGGAGTCCTCGAAGATCGAGAAGACCTGATCGGAACTGAGGGTGGAGGGATCTGCGGGATCGAAGCGGTAGGAGCTGAAGGAGTCGTTCTCCCGATCGTAGAGGTTCAGCCCCCCGCCGTCGGTCCCGATCCAGACCCGACCGCGGGAGTCTTCGAAGATATCGAAGATGACCGAGCTGGTGATGCTCTGCGCTCTGGCAGGGTCGGGCTTGTAGATCTTGTACTCGTTCCCGTCAAAGCGGTTGAGTCCCCCGAAGGTCCCGATCCAGATATAGCCGAGAGAATCCTGTGCCATGGTGAAGACAGAGTTGTTCGACAGACCGGTCTCCATGGAGAGTGAACTGAAACGGTACTCAGAAGCTGTCAATGGTATGCATACACTGATCAGCAGCAGTATGATAAAACCGGTAACAGCAGTGGTCCTGCACAGTAGATTCATATTTCTCATACCAGTAGGTTCTCCCTTCGTTGAGCGATTGTATCACAGGAATCATGATACCGGTAGTCTCTTGCTGTTCGAAGACTTCGGGACTCGTGAGACCGGAGGTCAGAGGTAGCTGTGGACAGCTGAAGGATACACTGCACAGGCCTTGTATCCCCGATGAAGCGGAGATGCCCGATGGACCGGCAACGGCAGCTGAAGTACAGATCGAGGAAGAGATCCAGAGAGTCGGCCCCCGGGAATTGAGAGGAGCAGCAGGCTGTGATACACTGAAGTGAGAAGCTGCCTGCAGAGTGAAGACGCCAATCACGTAGAAGAGGGGCTTATGAGTGGATCGAGAGTGAAGAATGTGACCATCTCCGCATCCTGGAGCATGGAACCGGTACCGCTGGGGGTGCTCAGCAGTACCCTGACCGATGAGGGAGAGACCTTCTCCTTCTCTGCACAGAAGCAGTGGCTCCAGAGCCGGTGGGGCAGGAGCTTCGATCCTCTCGGTTACAGTCAGCAGGGACCTGTCACAGCTCACTCACCCTATACCCGGATCATCGGACTGCTCATGGACTCGAGTCCAGACGGCTGGGGACGTGATATGCTCTCCCGGTATGAGCAGCTGTGTGCTGTGAAGGAACGAAGAACAGCTCACCGACTCTCTGAGCTGGAGTACCTCATGGGGTGCATGACCACAGCAGGATGGGGGCCTTGAGGCTCGCTGCACCTGAGGTGCCCGATAGCGGTGGGACAGAAGCTGCTTTCAGCTCGGCTCCCCCTGCCGGCAGCCTCAAGCATCTGGCGAACAGTACGCTGCTGTATGAGGATGACAGGAAGTCAGAGGATCCCGATCATGAGGCCTGGGTCGAACAGATGGCCGCATCAGGAGCTCCTCTGGGAGGCGCCAGACCGAAGAGCTACTTCACCGAAGCAGATGGCTCGCTGTGGATCGCCAAGTTCCCCAGTTCCCATGACCCCTATGATGTGGGAGCCTGGGAGATGGTCGTGAATGAACTGGCCCGCAGGGCAGGGATCCCCGGCCCCGAGTGCCGTATCATGAGACTCGCCTCCGAACACCGCACCTTCCTCTCCAGACGGTTCGACCGGAGCGAAGAGGGGCACCCGATCCACTTCACCTCCGCGAGGTCCCTGGTCGGCTACCACCCGGGCTCCTCGATCCATGCAGGGGTGAGCTATCTGGATCTCGCTGATCTGATCGTACGCTACGGGGCAGAACCCGAGAGGGACCTGCGGGATCTCTGGAAGAGGATGGTCTTCAACATATGCATCTCGAACATCGATGACCATCTGCGCAACCACGGCTTTCTTCTGACCGAACACGGCTGGCGGCTCTCCCCGGCCTATGACCTCAACCCCATCCCCTTCGGCGGTGGGCTCTGCCTGAACATCACACGGGATGACAACCAACTGGTACTGAAGCTGGCACGCAAAGTCGCACCCAACTTTCACCTCAGCAGTGCGGCAGTCGAGATGGAGATCGAGCGTATCAGGGATGCAGTATCGCAGTGGCGCCCTGCAGCTGTGCAGTTCGACATCCCTGCTGATGAGCAGCAGCTGATGGCCCCGGCCTTCAGCGCTCTAGAGACCGGGAGCACCCTTCGCCGGTGAGAGGCCCGGATCAAGTCAGCGAGGGCGGACATCCAGGAAGCCCTCTGCGCCTGTCGGGGCGAACCATATCCAGCTGATCCGATCTCAACATATATCGAGCCTCATGCACCCGTCGGGGCGGCTGGACTACCTCCTCCGGAGTAAGCTGCTCTGGGGCAGGCAGACCCGTGGGATCGGTGGTGATGGTGAGCGCTACAGGTTCTGACAGCAGGTCGGATCGTGCTATGATGATTAGTAGACAAAATTCGAATATGAAGTATTTTACAGCTGTGAAACACCTTTTCTATACCGATGTTTTCGCTGCACTTCTTGAGTACCTGTGATAAAATGAATCAAGGAGCGTTTTTAAAGGCATAAACAGAATCAAGACTCTGGATGTAGCACATGCTATTACCTGCTCTATCAGGGGTCATATCCTTAGGGGGTTGCAGACTTTTATCTAAATATGTTAGTATGCTAAGCATATAAGGAGTTGAATATGAAAACTAAGAACACACCACTACGTATGATAGGTACTGCTCTGGCAGTGCTGCTGCTGTTTGCTTCCCCGGCTCTCTGGTCAGGTGGTCAGCAGGAATCAGGAACCGAAGTCATCTCATTTGCCGGATCAGGGGGATATCCTCCCTTCAACTATCTGACAGAGACCGGGGATGTGGTTGGATTCGATGTCGATGTAGCTCAGGAGATCGCAGACAGGATGGGAAAGACCATGGAGTACAAGACCACTGCATGGGACGGGATCATCGAAGGTCTGCGAGCCAAACGATATGACGGGATCCTCGGAAGTATGGGTATCACCGCACAGCGACAGGAGATCGTGAACTTCTCGGATCCCTACTACTACTCAGGACCGCAGCTGATCGTACGCAAAGACAGCGGGATCACGAGTATCGCTGATCTGGGTGCCGATTCGAAGATCGGACTGGTCACCGGGACCACCTTCGAAGCAGATGCGGCAGAACTCGGGGTAGAGGTCAAACTCTATGAAGATGACAACCAGACCCTCATCGAACTGCTCAACGGAAGGGTCGACGGGGTACTGACTGACAGGATCGTGGGACTGAATGCCATTGGTGCACTCTCACGGGGAAGCGAACTGACTACCGCCGGTTCGGTGCTCAGATCAGAGATGATGGGTATAGCCTTTCACAAAGATGATACCGCTCTGCTTGCAGAAGTGAACGGCATCCTCGAAGAGATGAGAGCAGACGGGACCCTCGCGGCGATCAGTGCCGAATGGTTCAACGGAGAGGATATTACCCGCAAATAGCGGATAAGAGATAACATATGGAACATATACTGCCATGGGATCTTACGGTGATCCCTTCACGATTCTTTCTCTTCTCAGGAGCAGCATGGTATACCGTGCAGATCACCGTACTCGGTGTGCTGCTCGGTATGATCCTTGGTCTGATAGCTGCGTTCGGGAGATTGTCCTCTCACAGAGGGCTCTCTGGTGCTGCACGCTTCTACATCTTCACCATCAGAGGGACTCCTCTGCTGGTGCAGCTGTTCATCATCTACTATGGACTTACCTCCATCGTGACCATCGCCCCGATCCCATCGGCAGTCATCGCACTGGGGATCCACAACGGAGCCTACATCGGCGAAGTCTTCAGAGGGGCCATCCAGTCCATCGATTACGGACAGATGGAGGCCGCCCGCTCTCTGGGTATGACCCACAGGAAGGCCATGCGCAGGATCGTACTGCCGCAGGCCTTCAAGCGGGCTGTCCCCTCTCTGGGAACCAGCTGATCATCGCACTGAAGGACAGTTCTCTGGCCAGTGCGATCGCAGTGCCTGAGCTGATGCTCAAGGGCCGGCAGATGGGTTCATCATCCTTCATGTATATGGAGATGTTCATCATCGTAGGTATCTGGTATCTGATGATGACCAGTGTCCTCTCCTATGCTGTGCACAGAGTCGAGACAAGGTTAAAGGTGAGTGATCGTGACTGATGGAACAGATACGCTGCACAGCAGCACAGAACAGAGTAAGAAGAGACAGAAGAAACCTACCTACGGTGAAGTACTGCGGGTAGAGCATATAGGAAAATGGTACGGGGACCTGCACGTACTCAAGGACATCTCACTCACGGTACAGACCGGAGAGGTGGTGGCCATCATCGGAGCGAGCGGCTCCGGGAAAAGCACCCTGCTGCGATGTCTCAATTTCCTTGAGAAGTCGCAGAAGGGAGAGGTCTATCTGCAGGGCAGACGCATCAAGCATCATGAGAAACAGCTGAACAAGCTCAGACAGGAACTCGGGATGGTCTTCCAGCACTTCAACCTCTTTCCCCATATGACGGTCATCCAGAATGTCATGGAAGGGCCGGTACAGGTGAAGGATATGTCCAAAGCGAAGGCGAAGAAACTCGCAGCACGCATCCTCGAGGATGTTGGTCTCTCTGATAAGACCGATGTCTACCCTGCGATGCTCTCAGGCGGGCAGAAGCAGCGAGTGGCGATCGCCCGTGCCCTGGCGATGGACCCCAAAGTGATGCTCTTCGATGAACCTACGAGTGCCCTGGACCCCGAACTGGTCGGAGAGGTGCTGGCAGTCATGGAAAACTGGCGAAAGCCGGGATGACCATGCTGGTGGTGACCCACGAGATGTGGTTCGCACGGGAGGTTGCCGACCGGGTGATCTTCATGGACGAAGGAGTCATCCTGGAAGAGGGGGACCCCGAGACGATCTTCACCGCTCCCAAAGAGGAACGTACCCTGGAATTCCTCAAGCAGGTACTCCCTCCTCAGTAAGTACAGCTGCTAAGCATCCCCGTCTCCCAGCTGTATACACACAGAAGAGCCCCCTGATACGAGAGAATCATCGTACCAGGGGGCTCTTCTCATGCTCTGCCCATCAGATGCAGCGTGCAGAGTCCTCTGCAGCGGTTATCGTGTCCTGTCCGCAGGAGTCATCAGTGGCAGTCTCTGATCATCATGTCCTCAGATCTTCTTCGAATCCAACGCCTGGCGTGTCTTCTTCATATTCTCCAGAGCCTCTTCGTACCGTTTGAAGACTGCTCCGATAAAGAGGGAGTCGATGATGGCAAGCTCTGCGATCCTTGATGAGAGGGCTTCTGTCTTGAAGGCCGTCTCAGGAGAGGAGGTGAACAGCGGTACATCACTGAAGCTCAGCAGAGGACTTCTGCTGTAGTTCGTGATAGTGATCACCTTTGCCCCGGCTTCTTTGGCGATAGAGACCACCTCCAGGATCGCACTTGATGCACCGGAGTGAGAGATCGCTACCACCACGTCTCTCGGAGAGAGGATGGAAGCTGACATGGCCTGGATATTGGAATCGGGGAACGACAGCGGGAGATACCCGATACGAATGAACTTGTGCTGGGCATCCTGAGCTATGATATTCGAACCACCGACCCCGTAGAACAGCAGATGTTCTGCATTGATGATGAGATCGATGGCCTTCTCCACATTGTTCTTCTTCAGCACCGTCAGTGTATCGGTAAGCGCCTGTGCATTGGAATGGAAGACCTTCTCGATGATCGTAGGGATGGTATCATCGGGCGAGAGCTCTTCGTAGATCTGCATGGAGGGCTCTATGACGTCTTGGGCGATGCTGATCTTCATTGCCTGAAAACCCTTGTAGCCGAGTTTCTGTGATACCCGTACGATAGCGGCCTCACTGGCTTTACAGCGTTCGGCTAGTTCGCTGATCGACATATGGATCACATCCCGGCTGTTCTCCTGGATATAGGTGCAGATGACTTTCTCTTTCTTGCTCAGATTGTTCTGCTCTCGTACCAGTCTGATCGAAAAGCTGATCTTGTTCGCTGTTATGCTGTCGTTCATGAAAAACCCCGCTGTATTTCTGCAAGTAAATTCAAATACAATTCATACAAAAAGAAAGTATATTGCACTTAAACAGTGCCGTATCACTTCATCAAAGTATACAGGAGCCTAGAATCGAATGCAAGTCCTTCTTGGCATATGGCTTGCTGAATATGGCAGCAGTGAACCATACTATGCGATATATAGATCATGCTCAGCTGTGCTGTCTCTCCTGCTCTCCACCGAAGGTAGACAGAGGTCTTCGGTCTCTCTCGGCTCTCGATCCTTCCTGTTTCTGTATTCAAATATGAAAGAAACTTACAAAAATAAAAATAAAAACCTTGAAGAAAATTCAAACCCGGGTTATGATACCACTATGAAGACAGGAGAACGACGTCCTGTCTGAGAACAAATCATATGCGTAAAAAAGGAGACTACGAAAATGAGAAAAGCTATTACGGTGATGTTCGTGTTGATGCTGGTATTCGGCGGAGTGCAGAATGTGTTCGCCCAGGGACAGAAATCAACCACAGATGCTCAGGAAGTCACAACCATACAACTGTCGATCCCGGATCCGGCACAGTCATCGGTAGGGAAGATGGCAGCATATTTCGCCCAGCGGGTTGCGAAGAGAGTGATGATACAGTCAAAGTCGAAGTCTATGCCGATGGTATCCTCTTCGGAGGAGATCAGAACTCGGCGATCAACATGCTGCAGGACGGAGGCCTTGATGCTCTGGTCCTCTCCACCTCGGTCTATGCATCATTCATCCCCCAGATGAATGCTGTGAGCCTGCCCTATCTGTTCGCAAACTATGACCAGTTCACCTCGTACCTCGATGGGGCACCGGGACAGGAACTGCTCGCTTCTCTGGACAAGCTCAATATCAAAGGACTGGCTCTCTCTCTGAGGACCTACCGCAGCATAACCAATTCCAAACGACCCATCACTGAGCCTGCCGACCTCAAAGGTATCAAGATCCGTGTACCGAATAACAGACTCTGGGTCGATTTCTTCGGCGGACTGGGAGCTGATCCCACACCGATGAACTTCGGAGAAGTCTATACCGCATTGCAGCTCAAGACGATCGATGCTCAGGAGAATCCGGTAGAAGTACCACTTGCGAACAAGTCTACGAAGTACAGAACTACCTCTCACTGACCAACCACATCGCAGACTCCTTTGCTCTGGCAATGAACAAAGATGTATGGAACTCCCTTGATGCTCAGACACAGGCACTGCTGCAGCGAGTGGCAAGCGAAGCAGCTGACTACAAGAACACCAGCGACATCGCACAGGAAGAGAAGATCGTGCAGGAACTTGAGGAACTCGGGATGGAAGTCAACCATCTTACCGATGCTCAGGTGAAGATGTTCCAGGAAGAGGCCTTGAAGCTCTACCCGGGATTCGAGCCGATGATCGGTGCGGAGTTCGTGCAGAAGTCTCTCGATTTTCTTAACAGATAACGTTCTGATCAGATCAGAATGAGTCATTACAGGACTTTCCTGCCATCCTGGAGAACAGATGGCAGGAAAGATACCTTAACGAGGGAGATAGCATGAAGTTCGGGATGTGCTTTGGAAGATAATCGATGGGATCCTGTTCGCTGAAGTCCTGGGGATGCTGATCGTGGTCAGCATCCAGATCATAGGACGGCTGGTAGGGAATTCGGTCGCCTGGTCTGAGGAGATGACAAGGAACCTGTTCGTGTGGACGATCAATTTCGGCATGGTCGTCGGTTTCAGGAGGGCAGAACATGCCAGAGTGACCTTCGTCTATGATCTGTTCCCCAAGACACCGTTGATGAAGAACATCCAGCTGGGGATCTATATGATCAGCTGCCTCCTCTTCTTCAGTGTCGCAGCATACTGGAATGCAGGGATGACGATCAGGCAGATAGGCAGCGGAGAGATGTCCCCGGCCCTGGGGATCCCCATGTTCTTCGTCACCCTGCCGCTGAGTCTCTGCTCGGTCCTGGCGATCATTGCGATCATACAGAGTGTGCTCTTCGATCCAGAGACACGGGAGAGCCTCACGTGTGATGAGCCTGTTGAATTACAGAAGGAGCGTACCGTATGAGCCTCACGTTATTGGGCCTCTTCTTTCTGATGAGTTTTCTGGGTATCCCCCTTGCGATATCTCTGGGGCTGTCCGTCATCACGACGGTCATCGCCTTCGATCTGCCGGTGACGATCGTGACACGACTGATGTATACCTCCATGAACAGTTTCCTGCTTGTTGCCGTGCCGCTGTTCATCCTGGCAGGTTCGGTCATGGAGAAGGGCGGGGTCGCTGACCGCATCTTCAATGCGGCGAATTCCTACGTCGGACGATGGCGGGGCGGTCTTGGACATGTGAACATCATAGCGAGTTTCATCTTCGGCGGGATCTCAGGGTCCTCCGTCGCTGATGTAGGGAGTCTCGGTCCTCTGGAGATAAAGGCGATGACCGAAGAGGGCTACAGCAGACCCTATTCTGCCTCACTGACGATGGTCACCTCCACCTTATCCTCGATCGTACCTCCGAGTATCCTGATGATCGTGGCATCTGTCGCTGCTGGTCAGTCTGTCGGAGCCTGCCTTGCAGGCGGGATCGGTCCCGCGCTGGTACTGGCTTCCATGTTCATGCTGATCAACTATATCATCGCACGCAAGAACCATTACGGCATCATCACCAGTAGGAGCTTTGGGGAGATCGTGAAGATCTTCATCGATGCAGTACCTGCGCTGTTCTCGCCCCTGATCATTCTCGGCGGGATCTTCTCGGGGTTCGTCACTCCGACAGAGGCTGCAGGACTTGCCGTATTCTATACGATCTTCATATCTGCGGTGTTCTATCGATCCATGCCCTGGAAACAGCTGCCGAGAATGATCATCAATGCCGGTGTCACAGCAGGGACGATCCTGCTTGTGGCCATGACCGCAGCGGTAGCTACCTACATCTTCGCGGTGGATCAGCTGCCGGCGAAGGTGAGTATGGTCCTGCTGGGAATCTCACAGAGTCCTCAGATCGTCATGCTGCTCATGGCCGTGATCTTCGTCATCATCGGCATGTTCCTGGATATCACAGCAGCGATCCTGCTGATCACCCCGGTCCTTATGCCGACGGCCCTCCAGGTGGGTGTTGATCCGATTCATTTCGTCGTGTTCATGGTCATGTCGCTGTCCATCGGATTGAGTACCCCTCCGGTCGGCGTCTGTCTGTTCGCGACATCGCTGGTCTCGAAATTGAAGATCGAGACGATAGTACGGGCCTCGTGGCCATTCTACGCTGTCATAGCAGTGTTCCTGGTCCTGTTTGCCCTGACCCCCGGAATCTCACTGTTCTTTGTGGATCTGCTTCAGTAGAGAGATCAGTGAACGTATACAGGAAATGCATCTGTACCGCATATAGTGGGGTGCAGAGACAAATAATTCATTATATCATAGGAGAAGAACGATGAGTGTTGGAAAAGAGATACGGATGTCAAGGTTGTTCAATCAGAAGTCACATAGACTGCTGGCTATCACGATGGATCATCCCATCACCAGAGGCGTGCTGCCCGGCCTTGATAATATCAGGAAGGCCATGGAACTGGTGGTCGCCGGGAGACCGGATGCGGTCACGATCCAGAAAGGGATCGCCAGGAGTGTGTTCCCTCCCTATGCCGGGAAGGTCGCGATGATCATGAAGTCAACATCGTACTCACTGGCTTATCACCCGTATTACGATGCACCGGTCGCTGATGTGGAAGAAGCGGTGATCCTGGGTGCAGATGCCATCTCTGTCGGTATGATCGTCGGGGGACCTGAGCAGGCTCAGCAGCTGACTCACCTGGGAATGATCAGTAAAGAGGCAGAGAAGATGGGTATGCCATTGGTTGCCCACATCTATCCGAAGGGTTCGATGGTAGATGATCCGACCAATGCTGATGCACTGGCATATGCTGTCAGGGCAGGAGCAGAACTTGGTGTGGATGTGATCAAGACCATCTGGAGCGGTTCAGCTGAGACATTCCAGAAAGTGATCGATTCCTGTCCTGCCCGTGTATGTCTTGCCGGCGGTGCTGCAGGGAATGATCTGATCGATTATATGAAGATGACCCGGGAAGCACTCGATATCGGACTCGCCGGTGTGACCTACGGCAGAAGTGTCTGGCAGGATCAGTATCCTACAGCTGTGATCGAAGCGTTGAAGGCTATGATCCATGATGATGTCTCTGTCGATGAGGCAATGGCTGTATACAAGAACAACTGCAAATAAGGAGTCCTTCGATGAAAGCAGGGGTATTTACGAAGATCGATACCATAGAGTACCGAGAGATCGAGAAGCCGGTCATCACCGCTTCAGACATGCTCATACGGGTCAGGGCTGCAGCTATCTGCGGCACTGACTCCAGGATCCTGCATGGTAACAAGACCAAGGGTGTACGCATCCCCTCGGTGATCGGACACGAGTTCTCAGGAGAAGTCGTGGAGCTCGGTTCTGAGGTGAAGGATTTCAGTATCGGGGATCGTGTATGCGTTGATCCGGTACTCCCGTGCGGTAACTGCCAGTACTGTCTGAACGGGATGGAGAATGTCTGTCTCAACAGGGAAGCGATCGGGTACGAGCACGATGGCTGTTTTGCCGAATATGTACGGGTACCCGGGGCGTTCATCAGGAGCCGGAATGTCCAGCGTCTGCCAGAATCGGTCTCCTGGGTCTCAGGAGCACTGGCAGAGCCGCTCGGTTGTGTCATCAACGGCCAGAACAAACTGCATATCAGCCCGGGTGAGACCGTGGTCATCATAGGGGCCGGGCCCATCGGACTCATGCACTGCATGCTGGCCAAGGCCTCAGGAGCCAGTCGGGTCATCGTCAGTGAACCGACAGCACTGAGAAGGAACGCTGCACGTGCCTATGGAGCAGATGTGCTGGTCGACCCGATCGCTGAATCACTTGAGAAGACCGTGCTCGAACTCACCGACGGCGTCGGAGCCGATGTGATCATTCTGGCGATCGGGAATCCACGGATCGTGAACGAAGCCCTGCGTATTGGGGCAAAAGGCGCCAGAGTGAGCTTCTTTGCAGGGTTCTCCAAGGATGATATGCCGCAGGTGGATGTGAACCTGATCCACTATAACGAGCTGGTCATCGTAGGATCCGCCTCCTTGAAGCGGAAGGACCTCAAGACCGCTCTGAACCTCATCGGCACCGCTTCGGTGAATGTCGAACAGATGGCTACCCATCAGTTCCCCCTGGAACAGATAGCCAGGGCATTCGAAGTCGCAGAGAAGGGTGATGCGATCAAGGTGGTACTGATCCCATGAGCGTAGAGGCACTCCTGGGTATCGATGCAGGGACCAGCAGTGTGAAAGTCTGTGCCTACTCGCTCGATGGGACCCTGCTGCGGAGACAGAGCAGCAGGGTCTCCCTGATGAGCGGGAAACCTGGCCATGCGGAGCTGGATGTTGATGCGTACTGGGAACAGACTCGTACACTCATACGCTCGATCACCGCTGATGAGCAGATCACTATTCTTGGAGTCGGGTTCTCTACCACCTGTCCTACGACGATCTGTCTGGATGAACAGCTCAGGGCTGTTCGTCCAGGCATCACCTATCTTGATAACAGGTCCCAGAGCTATGTAGACAAGTATGTGAGCCAGTTCGCTGATGAGGAGTCCTATGTCAGGAGAGTCGGTAACCGTGCCTCGGTATCGACCTGCAGTATCGCCACAGCCATGTGGATACAGGATCATGAACCTCAGAACTGGAAGAAGACTGCTTCTGTCGGTATGCTCAATAGCTTTCTTGCGGCCAGACTGACTGGTCGTGCGGCGATCGATAGGACCCAGGCCTCCTATTCAGGGGTGTTCGTGCTGCAGGATCAGAAGACCTGGGACCCCGAACTGCTCAAGCGTGCCGGCATCGAACAGGAGAAGATGCTCCCGGTGGTAGAACCCTCCCATGCCATAGGGAGGTGAGCTCAGCTGCAGCGGAAGAGACCGGTCTGAGAGCCGGTACGGCAGTCGCCATCGGCTCAGCCGATACCGCAGCTGCAGCCTTTGCGATCGGCTTCAAGCGACCGAACACGGCGTTCGAATCAGTGGGGACCTCAGGGGTCCTCTCCTTCGTCCTTGATCGACCGGTCTTTGATCCGGTCTTCATGAACCGATGCCATATCATACCGGATCTGTGGCTCGCCCATGGGGCTATGTCCATGATGGGAGGTGCTCTGGACTGGATCACGAAGCAGATCTGGGATGACTGCAGCAGCCCTCAGGAACTCGATGTGCTGGCTGGAGCTGGAGAACCCGGAGCTCACGGAGTGGTATTCCTGCCGTATCTCTCGGGTGAACGGTCTCCCATCTGGGACCCGGATGCGGTAGGTCTCTGGTATGGGATGACCCTGAAGACCACGAAGCTCGATATGATCGAAGCTGTCTATGAGTCGGGAGCCTATGCACTGAAGCAGATCAAGGACCATGCCCGGGCGATGACCGGTGTCGAGATCAGCTCGATCACAGCGGTGGGCAATGGCACGAACAGCAGACACTGGAATCAGCTGAAAGCTGATATACTCTCATCCCAATATACCCCGACGACACATGGGGATGCATCGTCCTTCGGGGCAGCCCTGCTCGGTGGGGTAGCTGCCGGCATCTATCGTGATGTCAGGGATGATACGATACCACAGATGGCACTGCAGGAGACGACCTATTCACCCCGGGCCGGGGTGAGTAAGGACTCATACGAGCGAGCCTACCGCATCTATCGTGCGCTCTATCCCGCGCTGAAAGATATCATGCACGGATCAGCGAAGTGAACGATAATCCAGAATGAGAGAGGAGCAGGTTATGAAGATAGTAGTATTAGATGGTTACACACTGAACCCGGGTGACATCAGCTGGACAGAGCTGGAAGCACTCGGGGAGCTCACCGTATATGATCGGACCCCGGAAGAGCAGATCCTCGAACGTCTGCAGGGGGCTGAGATCGTCCTGACCAACAAGACACCCCTTTCACGTGCAGTCTTCGAGCAGATCAGCTCGATACGATTCGTGGGGGTCCTGGCTACCGGGTACAATATCGTCGATACACAGGCTGCCTCCGAGCACGGGGTCGCAGTGACCAACATCCCGACCTACGGGACAGCTGCGGTAGCACAGTTCGCCATTGCGCTGCTGCTGGAAGTCTGTCACCATATCGGACATCATGATGCTTCGGTGCAGTCGGGGGCCTGGACGAAGAGTCCTGATTTCTGCTATTGGGACTACCCCCTGATCGAGCTGGACGGGAAGACTCTGGGAATCATCGGTTTCGGCAGGATCGGTCAGCATACCGCCAGGATCGCAGCGGCACTGGGTATGCAGATCCTGGCCTATGATGCCTACAGGGATCCATCGATGTCCATTGAGCAGTGTCGCTATGCAGAACTCGATGAACTGCTCGAGTCCTCTGATGTCATCTCCCTGCATGCCCCTCTCGTACCGGAGACCGAAGGCATTATCAACAGAGCGACCATCGCCAGGATGAAAGATGGTGTGATCCTGATCAACAATTCCCGAGGTGCCCTCATCGTCGAGGAGGATCTCAAAGAGGCTCTTCTCAACGGGAAGGTCGCTGCAGCAGGGCTGGATGTCCTCTCCAGTGAACCGGTGAGTGCAGACAATCCGCTGCTCGGACTCGAGAACTGTATCATCACCCCTCATATCTCATGGGCACCGAAAGAGTCCAGACAGCGACTGATGGCGATCGCTGTACAGAACGTACGGGCGTATGTGCAGAAGCGACCTTTGCAGAACGTGGTCAACACGCTGTAGTCACGAACCTCGGGTGTCAACTCAGGCGCTGGGGGCAGGTCCCTCAGCGCCCGGGCTGTCACTGACCTTTGCCGAAGGAAGACCACTGTGATCTCCCCATCATCTGACTGGGAGTGCTGGAAGGAACGGAATCCAGAAGAGACTGCCGACCCGTAGGGCAGAAAAGGAGTGCAGCAGTACTCCTGAAACGGCACAATGAAAGGAGGACCTGCACCATCACCGGTGCAGGTCCTCTTTGCCCGTGGCGATAAAAACTAGAGCAGGACCGCTGCAGCCTGTACGATCTGTTCAGCGAGAGATCTATCATAGAAGGAGGCAAGGAAACGTTCGGTGAAGCTGTTCTTCAGTTCCCGTGAACCGAGCTTGTCCTTCAGCCGGGTATAGATCTCACGATCATAGCGGGAGGTGCTGATCCTCCCGTCTGCATCTGCACCGAGATACGATCCGTAGACGAACTGGTAGTAGCGTGACCCATCGCTGGGGTCATCGAACTGGAGGACATCGAAGAGCAGGAAGGTATGATCCTGCAGCGCCCGGATACCCTCAAGATCCGCTAAGGTCGTATAGCTGCTGAGATCGAAGGATTCTGTGAATGCCGGAGCAGCCCCGGTCTCGAAGCCCCAGGAGGGAAGATCCAGCCCATCGCTGGAGACCAGATCGCGTGCGAGCAGCAACGCGTTCGTATCCGAAGGAGCCTGCTGTACATACAGCTGCTTCGGAGCTGCCATGCTGCCAAGGAACAGCTTCTGGGTGGAATCAGGTCCCAGGACGGCAGTGATGCTGAAGTCACTGCGGCGGGTCTGCTCTACGGTCAGCATCGAATCGCTGATGATCGAGTCATCACGCAGGTCGATGAGCACCAGACGAAGATCCGACCTGCCTGTCGCTTCCAGGTAGGTCGTCTCTCTGTACCAGGGCGCTGAAGAGAGAGGCTTCCTATCGTTCTTCAGACGGACCGCGTAGGTCGTATCAGGTTCTATATGGAGCATCAGATCTGCTCGGTGACCTCGTGCGAAATCCCTGGCTCCGTGGTCATCGTCTACCGGTGCGGCATACCGATTGGGTACCCGTACGACCTCGACGAAGTCCTCCCGGTCAAAGAGATCCTCCATATGGGCTATCATCCTGATCCCGTTGAGGCTGAACTCGGTATCGGGACCGGTGAAGATGAACAGTCGTACCGTCGCCTGCTTCAAAGCCAGGTCATAGAGGTAGGAGTAGGTGTCCTGTAGCCCCTGATCGAGCCTGAAGGCCCTGTCCAAGAGCGGAATGGCTTGCTGTGAACTCTCTCGGGTCCCGGTGTAGTGCAGTGCCGAAGCGGCATTCAGCAACTCTTTTGCGATACGCACGCTGACCTGCTGTGCCTCTGAACGGATCGCATCGGGATCAGGAGCGAACTCCCCCCTGCCTGCATCCTGCATGAGGGTGTGGATCGTGATCAGATCAGCATAGATATGTAGAGCATCCTCTCTCCGTTCGAGGGAGTCGCTGCCGAGGAGGCCTGTGATGTTCGCTCTCCAGCTGCTGTTTGCCTGCTCCCAGCTTTGGGACAGTACCAGCAGTGCCTGCCCGTCCCCGGGATCCTCCCGCAGCGCAGCAAGGGACAGTTCGATCGCCCTGATGTACGATCCCTCTGCTAAAGCCTGATCTGCCATCTGTGTGGGGGTGAGACAGGATATGAGGAACCCTGAGAGTATGAGTGGTAAGATGATTGATCGGATGATTGTTCGTCTTTTCATGGTATATCCTCTCATATGAACCGTTTACGATAAGTATAGACGCAGATAGGTAAGGACCGCAATGGTGTTATCGAGTCAGGAGCGGAGGTTTTTCGCATGCAGGAGATCCTGCAGGCAGGGGCGTGAGGTGCCCCCAAACTGTGTGTTCATGGACCTGGTAGCAGGATCCTGGAATTATACATGCTGCCTGGTCGAAAGAGGATTTGGCTCTCCTCTACGGTTCGGGAGTCCCTATAACCACGAAGTCATAGCTGTTCATCATGGTCATGAGGACACCCCCTGCATACATCACTGCGCTCAGAAGGCTGATCTCCCCGTCTGCTGCGATAGCGGAAGCACTGAGACCAACCAAGGCCATGCCTGCGATCTGCGATGTGTAGTCGTACTCTTTGAAGGCCTTGACCGATGTCAGACGGGACGTGTTCTTCGGGGCATGCCTGAACGCATCTTCCATTGCCTTGTCATATACTTCGATATAACTGTCAGCATCTACCCCAATGCCGGCAAAGTCAGTATGAGTAGCTGACCCTGAGACTCTTCCCTTCTGTACCTCTTCTCCCAGATAGCTCATCTCCTGTGTCCCTATCGTAGTACAGCCTGTAAGCAGTACTGCGATACCCAGTACGGTAAGTACTGCATAGCTGATGCTCCTGATCGTTCTCATTGTTCTCCATGCTCCTGATGTGTGTTGATGGGATGTGTTCACTGATCGGATCTGCGCAGTGAAAGCCTGCTGAAGCTCAGAGAACAGACCATAGGTTCTGTCCCTCAACGGTCTTCTGTATCAGTCAGCCAGCTCAAATACGCATGTATAATGAGTGAACGGGTTATTAACATACAGTATTATGCTGAACATGTACAGGTATGTATGGATAATACATGGAATCTGCTTATATGAAAGATGTATACGCTCGTGGGCAGCGGCTCTCCCTGCCGGTTCTGCAGTGTTGTCCGTGCACTCTGGTGCATTGAACTGCACAGGGAGCTTCGATATACTATGCAGCGAAGGAGGATGACCCATGATCTATGACGAACTCGAACATGCCCATCTCTATGAGGGAGTCGATCCCGCTGTCGGGGCTGCTCTCAGGTTCCTGCAGCAGTGCGATCTGAAAGCACTGCAGGAGGGCAGGGCTGAACTGCCGCAGAGCAGGGGGTTCTATTCGGTCTCTTCCTATGAGACCAAAGAACGTGAGGATGCTCGATTCGAGACCCATGAGCGCTATGTCGATATACAGCTGCTCATCGAGGGCGAGGAGATCATCTCCTGTGCCCCGAGGGACACTGTGCAGCTGATCACCCCCTATGATCCCGAAGGTGATATCACCTTCTATGAGGGCAGCGGCTGCGACATCCTCCTGAAAGCGGGACAGTTCGTCATCATCTATCCCCATGAAGCCCACCAGCCGTGTGTGGCAGCAGGCTTCCGTTCTATGGTACGAAAGATCGTGTGCAAGATCCCCGTCATGCAGGAAGTGGTGTGAGGGAGCCCTGCTGTACTGCAGTCGTTTCCTGATTGATAGTCTCAGGCCTCGAACTGCTGCTTGCCCATGAGCTTCAGGAAGTCACTGCCTGCATCGAATAACCCTGCATCATCTCCGATGAACCGCTCCTCAGACTGGAAGTAGTCGGGATACCGCTTGCAGATCTCATCCTTCTCGATCATCAGTTTCCGTATATGCCGGCGCAGACTGCTCGAAGCTCGGCAGAGTCCCTCGTATGAATCGCCTCAAGCAGTTCGATATGCTGCTCAACATTGTTATCAGGGACTGTTGAGATATACATCGACAGATAGCGTATCCTGCGGTAGTGGCTTGAGAAGCTAACCAGGACATCGTAACACCTGTGTTTCCTGGTCTCATCGAACAAGATCATCGTAATCGATGAACTTGGGGAGTTCCTCATCTGAGAGCACTGAGACTATCTGCTGCCCTGCAGGGAGATCATTGGCAGTGCCAGCTTCAGTGATCTGATCGATGATCATATGGAGGTGATCGCTGTGACCTGCTGTCAGGACCCGGAAGATCAGGAGCAGTCCAATGACCGGTTGCATGCGCTGCTGCAGCGACTGCTGACCCTTTTGGCACCTGCAGGCTGTCATTGACATTTCGCCCCATGTGGAGAACAATATGAGATACCGCATCCTATGCGGTATCCCTTGCGATCATGCTCGTATGATCAGCTTAACGATCCGACGGGGTGTCATATGGAACTGAACGAACAGCAGAAGCAGGCGGTGAACTATCAGGGAGAGGCGCTGAACGTCCTGGTGACTGCCGGGGCGGGGTGCGGGAAGACGCGCACCATCATCTCACGGGCTGCACAGCTGTGCTCCTCGGGTACCGATGTCTCACGCATCCTGATCATGACCTTCACCAACCGGGCTGCCCGGGAACTCAAGCTCAGACTCAAAGCGGAGATAGGTATGGGAGCTTCCCAGCTGCAGGCCGGGACCTTCCATGCCTTCTGTCTGAAAGTGATGACTCAGCTTCCGAAGAGTTTCGGGCTCACAGGCCTGAGCATCATCGATGCTGATGACCAGAACTCCCTGATGGTGATGCTCAGGAAGCAGCTGGTGAAGACCGAACGGAGAGCCAGGCGCGGCCTGCCCAAGAGCAAGCAGCTGCTCTCCTACTACTCCTACAGCAGGAACACCTGCCGGCAGCCGCGTGAGTACCTCATGCATACCACAGACCTGGAACCCGAGGACCTCGAGAGCTGCTGTACCCTGTTCGACCAGTACCAGGCCGCGAAGCAGGAGCGGGGCTATCTTGATTATGATGACCTGCTGCAGCTCTTCTCGGATACCCTCGAGCAGAAGCCGCCGCTACGCCGGGCGGTCTGTACCCTCTTCGATGAGGTGCTCGTCGATGAGATGCAGGATACCAATCCCATACAGTTCTCGATCCTCCGGCACTTCGCGGCAGAGCGGGTACGGCTGTTCTGTGTAGGCGATCCTGCACAGTCGATCTACCGGTTCCGGGGAGCCGAGTTCCAGCACATCTATCAGTTCGAACAGCTCTTCGGTTCCAGTACCACCATCACTCTCAGCCTCAACTACCGCAGTTACCAGGAGATCCTCGATCTTTCGAACTGGCTGCTCAGCGGCTCCTCCTATGACTATGACAAGGAACTCACCGCAGTACGCGGTACCTGCGGGTACTTTCCAAGAGTAGAAGATTTCGAGAGTGCAGGGGAGGAGGCGAGCTGGATCGCCGATGAGATCCAGCAGCGTGATGAGCAGGGTATGGCCCTGAAGGATATGATGATCCTCTACCGGACCGGCTATGATGCGAAGCATCTGGAAGCGGAACTGATCAGACGTGCGATCCCCTACCGGTTCATCGGGGGAACGGTGCTGACCAGATCATCGCATGTGAGAGACGTCATGGCGCTGCTGCGTATCGTGAGGAACGAACGGGATGATCTTGCCTGGATGCGCTATCTGCAGCTGTGGCCGAGGATAGGGGAGAAGACTGCACAGAAGATCCTCCAGGGCCTTACCGGGGATACGGGTCAGCAGCTGTTGGGTGACCTGACGAAGCTGCTTGCTGAGCACCATAAGGCCATCGATGCCTATCAGGCGACGATCGATCAGTTCCCGGTGCCCAAGAAGTGCGTCACTGCCGTGATCAGGCACCTGGCTCCAGTGCTCAAGGAGCGGTACGACAACTGGCAGCAGCGGAGTAAGGATCTGGAGCTGCTGATCAGGGTCGCAGAGAACTATACCAGCACCGAAGAGTTCATCGATGACTTCACCCTCGAACCGCTCAATGATACCGAGATCCTCAAGAACTCCACCGATGATGCGGTGACCCTGATCACCGTACACAGCGCCAAAGGGACCGAGGCGCCCGTCTGCTTCGTGGCAGGAGCGAATCAGGCGAACTATCCGCACCACCGGAGTCTGGGAGATCTCGAAGCGGAGGAGGAAGAACGAAGGGTCCTCTATGTGGCACTCACCCGGGCACAGAACGAGCTGATCATTACCCGCTCCTCCTTCCATCGCAATGCCTTCTGGGTCAGCAGCTCTCCTGCGAAAGGGGAACACTATTTCCTCTCTGACATCCCTGAGCAGCTGGTCAGAAGAGAACTGCATGGATGGAACCCCGAGAACCCCGGAGGGCTCGGGGCTCTGGAAGATATCTTCTAAGACAGGCGGGGAGCAGCTTGTGCCTCAGAGCAGGAGCTGCTGCGGTGCTACTGCCTGGAAACGAATCGAAACTGGATCCGAATGAGGGGGAGCTTCATGACCATCCAACTGCTGGGGACCGGCTGTCCCACCTGTACCGTCCTGCAGAAGAATCTCGAACAAGCCATCGAAGAGCTCGATCTCGATGTCACCGTCGAGCACATCTCTGATATCGAGGCGATCCTCGATCTGGGAGTCATGATGATCCCTGCACTGATCATTGACGGGGATCGTATCAGTTCAGGCAGAGCGCTCTCTGTCAGCCGGATCATCGAGCTGCTGAGCGCGAAGATCTAGCACCCTCAGACCCCAGCCCATCGCAGCATCAACCTTGCAGATTTCTCTGATAGTATCCTGTTTTTCTCACATATTGACCCCATCAGGACGTTCAAGTGAGAAACCTGCCGATCGTGAGGATCTGCAGGTAGATTTCCAGGGACTTCCGGTATATATGATAGGGAACACCTCCAGGGTGTGAAACTGATCAAGGGAGCAGGATATGATCTACAGTCCAGTCTTCGGAGCCGTCTGCTATTATGAGTTCACCGGTGACCTGCCGGATTTCATCGATACTTCAGCTGAGCTTGGTCTTCGCTGGGTCGAATTCAAGTACGGTGAGGAGCTCATCAAACGGGGAAGATCACGAGATTTCGGGGAGATCCGCCGGCGATTGGAGCAATCGGGTATGGGCATCTCGATCCACTCACCGTTCGAACAGATCAATCTGGCATCGCTTGATCGCAGGACCCGGGAAGAGTCGGTCCGGCGTATCGCCCGCTCCTTCGACTATGCCCTCGAAGTCGGTGCGAATCAGGCGACCGTTCACGGCGGGGACATGCGATCATGCGACTATACCGATACAGCCTGGGCTGATTCGGTCAAAGCCAACATAGAGAGTTTTCAGGAGCTCACCGAGTATGCCAGAGGTATCGGGGTGACTGTCTGCCTTGAGAACGGCAACGCCTATGAACGCCATATGCTCAAGCATGCCATCTACCACGGGGAGATGCGGCACATCAGGTCGCAGGTCGCTGATGATCTTGCGTTCACGGTCGACTTCGGCCATGCCTCTACTTCAGCAGGAGACCCTCCCATCTCATCGGGGATCTGGGACAGCAGCAGGTGCGTATGGCCCACCTGCACGATAATGACGGACTGTTCGACAGCCATAATGCGCTGGGGACCGGTATCCTGGATCTGAGGGACTGCTGGAAGTCATGTACCGTGATCACTGGGCCTTCCCCGTCTGTCTGGAGATCAAGACCGCAGAAGGGCTGAGATCTTCAGTCGAGCTACTGAACAAAACCTGGAACGAGATGATAGACCGCCTCTGAAATGTACAAGAAGGTTCTGGTGGTTCTGCCTCAGACAGAGTATGATAGGTTGTGATGAAAGACGCCCATGATAGCAGTATGAACAGCTTACAAGCCCGGCAGCGGATACTGATCCTGCTGCTGGTACTCCTGTGTCTTGTGACCTCCTGCACAGGCAGGCCGGAGACCTCGCAGGAGGAGCCCAGGCAGATCGTCTTCTATACCTGGACTGATGACCACTTCATCCGATACATGGGAAGGCTCTTCGAACAGGAGTACGGTGTCCACGTCCGTATCGTGGTGACACAGGCAGATTCCTATCTGCGTACCGCCATGCAGGAACAGCCTGAACCAACCGGTACCATCGACTGTCTGCTGGTGAACGATTCGTATCAGAGGTATCAGCTGGAACGTCAGGGATCATCCCCACTGCAGCAGACCCTCTCACTGTATGGTATGATCTGCAGGATACGAGCTTCCAGTCAGGGTTCATCCCGCTCTACCGAAGCTCATCGGGCATGCTCTATGATACCGAAGTGGTGAAGGATCCTCCGGTCAGCTGGCAGGAGTTCGATCGATGGCTTGCCGATCATCCCGGACGCTTCGGCTTCACCGCGGTAGGCGGCGATGCAGGCGCCGGTTTCATCTATTCGGTCTATCATGCGATCAGGATGGAGGCAGAACCCTCCCTGCCGCAGCAGGAACTGCCCGAGAGCAGGACCTCGCAGCGGTCGGGTCCTGGTTCCGGCAGTACGAGGAGCAGATGATCTACACCAGTTCCGATCATGATTCGATTCGCCTGCTGCTCTCAGGACGTCTGTATATGACTCCGGCCTATGAGCACCAGGTCCTGCAGCTGCTGACGCAGGAGCAGGCGGGCTCTCAGATCGCGATGTATACCCCTGAATTCGGTGCAGTGACCCAGGTCTTCGGGGTCGCAGTGCCGACCAATGCCCCGAATGCCAGCGATGCTGCCGAGTTCCTCCGATTCCTCACTACCCCTGCAGCGCAGCAGATCATGGAAGAGCAGCTGTTCGTCACAGCTGTGGATCACAGCACCTACCCCCGGGGATCGGCAGTGCAGGTATACTCGGATCTGTGGGAGCGCAGAGACCACCAGCTGGTCATCCCCGAAGAGCTCCCGTACAAGGCGTTCATAGATGCCTTCAAGGACCGAGTCCTCTACTACTAGCAGCTGTTTCGGGTGCTCTAGCGGACTTCTCTCTTCGGCTCACCGATCCATACAGCAGTGTTTGGGCTATTCGACGTGCAGGCTTGCTGGCGATACACAATAAGGACTGTACCAGAATTCATCACATGCGATAGTATAGTGGCTCTAAGGTGGACTGGATGGATGATCAGATGCTGTTGACTGCTGCCCTGGGGCTGCCGGATCCCTGGCACATAGCAAGATCAGAGATGAAGCAAAACGAATAGACCGGTAGGATGGAGATGCATATATACCTCAGCTGGAAAGAAGGAGCCCTGTTCCCCTGTCCGGAAGAGGGCTGTGACCAGAGCGCATGTCCATGTGTCGAAGTGCTGGATGAGCAGATCTGGAGATATCATGATCTGCTGCAGTACCGCTGCTTCATTCATGCATCGCTGCCCCGTATCTCCTGTCCGTCCCATGGGATCAGGGTGGTACGGGTCCCCTGGGACATCTTTGACTCCCCGCTCATGAACTATACTGATGTCATGCTGAGCTAAGGGATGGTAGAGTCCCCGAGGGCCGGAGCTTGCCATGCAGCACAGAAATCACCAGCTCAGACTTCCCTGTACACTCTTCTGCGATGCCTTCAGAGGCAGAGTCTTGATGCGTCGGCATCCTTCCTGAACTTCTTGGGAGAGATCCCGGTCTTCTTCTTGAACACGCTGGAGAAATAGCCCTGGTTGTCATAGCCGACCAGCTGTGCGATCTCCCCGGTGGTCTTTGAGCTGCTGCTGAGCATCTGTTTGGCATGTTCGATCCGTACCATGGTAAGGTAGTCCCACAAGGGGACCCCTGTGGCATCATGAAAGACCCTGCAGACATAGTTCTTGCTCAGTTCGTGAGCCTCGGCGATGGAATCCAGAGAGACCTTCTGCTGGTAGTTCTTCTGGATATACTCCTTGATCATCTGCACGATGGGGGTAGACTGGTTGTCGGGAACCGCTACCGAGGTCTTCAGGACTTCTGCGAAGCAGCGCTTGAGAAAGAGGAGTATCTGCTCTGAACTCTCTGCATCCTGGAAGGTGGTATGTTCGAACTCCTTGAGTACTCTCGGCAGATGGATGAGCGCATCGCTCTGCTCGATCCTGGTGCGTATGAGCAGTGCGAACATGGTCCAGTAGTTCCTGTACTCTTCGACCTGGTCCCCGTACAGCTGCTGGGTCATCTCATCAAGCTCATCCATATAGGCATCGATGTCCCTGAGAGCTCTCGACTGAAGCAGCAGGATCGATCTGTTCACGGCATCGTAGATGGTGAACGACGGTTCATTCGGGACCGGCTGCTTCCGCCTGCGGTAGAACACATAGTGGGTCCTGTTCGCATAGAACCTGAGGGCTGTGAGGTAGTTCAGTTCTCGATAGGCCTCCGACAGGGTCGAGGGAGAGGAGTGGGTCCCGCTGACCAGGATGAAGGCATCAGGGTCGATACGGTTGTGCAGGAGTCCTTCGGCAAGCCGTACCTCCTGTGATCCGATCTCCTGTTCCAGGATCATCAGCCAGACCCTCCGGTCTGCCCGGATGATGAAGCGCCCGTAGTCTTCGAACAGCGGGGATGCCTCATGCAGGGTCGCTACCACATCACCTCGTGTGAGATCACTGCGTGTGAAGGTTAGAGAGACCAGCTGGTAGCGTGAGAGATCAGGCTTTGACTGGAGCGATCCGAACTTCCTGAAGAACAGCTCATCGGTGTTCGGTTTGGTGATCTGCTCCCACAGAAGTGTCTCTGCTGCCAGGGTCTGGGTGAAGTGTGACCTCTGAGCCTCTTCGATCGAGCACTGGAGCTCCTGCTGAGCCTTCTTGACGAGAGCGAGCAGCTTCTCCTCATTGATGGGCTTGATGAGGTAGCCGGTGATCCCATGACTGAAGACCGCCCGTGCATATTCGAAGTCGCTGTAGGCGCTCAGCACGATGATCTTCATCTCCTGCGAAGTCTCACGGATAGCCCGTATCAGTTCGATCCCATCGATCACCGGCATCCGGATGTCGGTGATCATGATATCGTACGACTCTTCAGCCAGCAGCTGAAGGGCCTCCTTCCCGTTCCCGGCCTCTCCTGTGACAGTCATGCCGAGCTCTTCCCAGTCTATGATCTGCCTGAGATAGGTTCGGGTGAGTGGTTCATCATCAACGAACAGGATCTTCATCAGGTGCTCCATGGTTCTTGTATGAGATTACGCAGCGATACTGCTGCAGGTACGAACAGGGTGACGGTGGTATGGTGGTGTGCTACCGATTCGAGCTGCACCCCGAAGGTCGTACCGAACTTCAGGTGGATACGTTCATTGACATTGTCGAGGCCTATGGCTGCCTCATAGACCGGGTGCTGCGCATCCTGCAGCCTCCGGTTGATCGCAGCAAGCTTCTCATCAGCGATACCGCAGCCATTATCAGTGATGCGGATCCGGGCTCCTGAGCCCTCTCTGGTCACTGAGATCTCCAGATGGTACTCCCGATCTCTCTGTGAGAAGCCGTGGACGATCGCATTCTCCACCACCGGCTGGATCAGCAGCTTCATGATGCTGATCTCTGTGCACACACTCGGACAGGTAATGGTGTAGGTGAAGAGACCGGGGAAGCGGATGAGCTGGATCTGCAGGTACCGTTCTACGAAGGAGAACTCATCGGAGAGCGGGACCAGCTTCCAGGGATCATACATGCTGTAGCGCAGGATCTCCCCGAGCAGGGATGTGATCTGTCTGATCCCTTTCTGCTCGTTGGTCACCGTAAGAGACTGGATAGCCTGCAGGGTATTGAACAGGAAGTGGGGATTGATCTGCTCCTGCAGGGCGAACAGCTGGGCATTGGTGAACTGCTGCTGGCAATAGGTGATCTGCCTGATCATCTGATCGATGTCTGCTCCCAGCTGGGCGATCTCTGCGGTCGCTTCCGGATCATGGAGTTCTATCGTATAGTCGCCGGCGCCGATCTGCTTCATTCCCTCAGCCATCGCCTCCACCGGCTTCGAGATGTTTCTCGATATCCTGGAGGCAGTGAACAGGGTGATGAACACGGCACACAGAAGAGCCAGCAGGGAGAGCAGCAGGAGGACCGGTATGTTCTTCAGGACCTCCCCGCTCGGGACCGATGCCAGGATGCGCCAGCGGGTGAGACTCGAGAGTGACTCGATGATGATGGGCGTCCTGGTGAACAGGGAGAAGTCACTTGAGGCGGAGCTCGGGGGGAGTTCCTGAAAGAAGGAGTGATCGAGGGTGTCGATGATATCGATCCTGCTGTTCTGGAGGGGCAGCAGATCGGCTATGGTCCTCTCGAGCTCTATGGTGTTTATGTTGCACAGCAGCGCGGCGGCATTGGGCAGGATGATGCTGCCGACGATGTCAGGCAGCGGGTAGAGGATCGAGAACACCTCCCGGTCGCCGCCTTCGAACAGATAGTAGTTCTCGGGATGGGGATCGAGAAAATAGGCTCTCTGCTCCAGCTCCTGCCGCTCATAGACCCACGGCTGCTGATAGAAGTTGTAGTACTGATCGATCGGTTTGCCCGTCCCGATCACCGCATATCCCGCTTTGTTCAGGAGGATCACATCCTGGATCTCAGGATGGTCGAGGATCAGCTGCTGCAGGAAATCCATGGCTCTCCATGCATAGTCAGCCTTCGCACGTTCGGATGCGTTGGAGAAGAGGGGGTTATCAGCTGCGACGGTCATGAGATCCAGGGTCCTGATCAGGTGCAGGTCTACCTGATCGGTCACCGAATGGACCAGACCCTGGTTATAGGTCTTGGCGTTCTGCAGCAGCACGTTGCTGAAATAGAAGGTCAGGGACGCTATGAGGGTGAAGAACATCATCACGATCACCAGAGAGAACCGTAGCTGCATCTGCTTCTTCAACGAGATATGCTGTGTCATAGGAACGAGTATAGCATGACTTATCGCAACCGATGGGCTGCTTGTTACAGAATATTATCCTCTCTTGTCGACATATTGTCATCCGGGTCCCTTCTGTCTGCCGTTCTATCGTATTGTTCGTTGACGGCTGTGAAAACTGGTTTACCATGGAGGTAGATCTTAAGGAGGATTAGTTATGAGAAAAGCATTATGTGTATTAGTCATCGCTCTGGTGGCTATGACCGCTGTGACAGCAGCCGGATCACAGGAGAGTGAACAGGCCAAAGCGTATGAGACCCTGCATGTGTATACCGCCTTCGATACTGAAGAGGCGCAGTACTATATCGATGCGTTCACCGCATCAACGGGGATCAAAGTAGATATGGTACGAATGAGTGCCGGTGAAGTCCTTGCAAGGATCGAGGCAGAACGCTCGAACCCTCAGGCGAGCGTCTGGTTCGGAGGTTCGAACACCTCTCACATCAACGCAGCGTCAAAAGACCTGCTGATGCCCTATGAACCCGATCTTGACTTCGACCTGCCTTCGAACTTCCATGCGGAAGACTACTCATGGAACGGGTTCTACACTGGAGCCATAGGGTTCGTGACCAATACCGCATTCCTGGAAGAACATGGCCTTGAAGCACCACAGTCATGGGAAGATCTGCTTGATCCGGTCTACGAAGGCAACATCGAGATGGCCTATCCCTACACCTCAGGGACCGCTTACACCACCTGGGCGACCCGTATTCAGATGCTCGGTCTCGAGGGTGCCCTGGACTGGTGGGAAGAGTTCGATAAGAACATGCACATGTATACCAAATCAGGTTCAGCCTGTATCGCCCGTGCAGGACTTGGAGAGGTCGCTGTAGGTATCGGGTTCTCCCATGATATCCTGGCAAAAGGGATCAATCAGGGATATCCTGTTGTCCTGAGCTTCCCGAAAGAGGGTACCGGATACGAAGTCGGCGGCGTCTCCATGATACAAGGAGCCAAGCAGGTAGAAGAGGCTCAGATCTTCATCGACTGGACCTTCACCGTAGAGGCTCAGAATCTCTTTCAGAAGTACTCACGACTTCCTGTGAACCCCGCTGCGACCGTCGCAGAAGGTGCCATCAGACTCAGCGACATAGAACTCATCGACTATGATGCCGTGAAACACGGGCTCAACAAAGAGGCCAATGTAAAGGCTGGAGAGACAGACTGGGTAAGTAACTGCATCACGTTCCCATTCCATGTGCAGCCGCGTGTTCCTGATGTGCAGGACACATCGACAGGCAGAGCCCGCGGCTGCACCCCCATCAAGCTAATTAAAGGTGTTTATTCATGAGTACATATATACCCGGCAGGCGTAACAGCACCAGATCGAATGATATCAGGAAGCTCCTGGGAGAGCCGGGCCTGCTGTTCGCGATCCTGATCATCTTCTACCTGCTGATCGTCTTCGTCATCTTTCCCATCTTCCAGGTCTTCAAGACCAGCCTCTCCTATGACGGGGCCTTCAGCGCCAGGAACTACGCAGAGGTGCTCAGTCGCAGCTACTATATCGAGCCGTTCTTCAACAGCATGCTCCTGGGGATCATCACCGCGACGATCGGTACACTCATCGGGTTCATGTTCGCCTATGCGATCACCAGGACACCCATGAAGGGCAAAGAGATCTTCAGGCTCATCGCGACATTCCCCATCGTCTCCCCTCCGTTCGTCATATCGCTGGCCTTCATCCTGCTGTTCGGCAGATCTGGTGTGTTCAGCGGTGCGATCGGGAATATCTACGGTCTCAAGGGACTGGTCATCGTCGAAGTCATCGCCTACTCACCGACTGCCTTCCTGGCACTGGTAGGGTCCTCAGGGCCATAGACCCTGCGCTGGAAGAGGCCGGTATGGATCTGGGGGCTTCACGGATCAAGGTGTTTCGCACCGTAATCCTGCCTCTGGCTACTCCCGGGATCGTCAGTGCATGGCTGCTGGTGTTCATCCAGTCAGTCGCAGACTTCGGCAATCCCATGATCCTCTCAGGTGATTTCCCCATCCTCTCGGTCCAGGCCTATCTGCAGATCACCGGGATGTACGATCTTGCCCGTGGTTCTACGCTGGCGATCCTGCTGCTCCTGCCTACCGTCGGAGCCTTCTATCTGCAGAAGTACCTGCTTGCCAGGAAGTCCTATGTGACGGTCACCGGGAAGCCTACCTCTGCGACCATAAAGAATCTCGAGTGGTACATCAAGCTTCCGGTCTATTCGGTGTGTGTCTTCTTCGCAGCAGTCGTGCTGCTGTTCTACGGCATGGTGGTCTACGGATCGTTCCAGAAGTTGTGGGGTGTGGATTCGACCCTGACGCTTGCCAATTATGTGACGATGTGGCGGGTAGGGAAGGGCTATATCCTCGATTCGCTGATCATCTCGAGTATCGTGACCCCCATCACCGGGATCATGGGGATGTTCATAGCCTATATCATCACTCGCAAGAAGTTCCCCGGGAAGAATGCTCTGGAGTTCGCTTCCATGCTCACCTTCGCCGTACCGGGTACGGTCGTCGGTATCGGCTATATCATCGCCTTCAATACCCCTTCGGTCCTCATGCCGGTGACGTTGACCGGGACGGGACTGATCATCATCGTGCTGCTGGTCTTCAGGAACATGCCCGTCGGTATCAGGAACGGTGTCGCTGCCCTGCAGCAGATCGATCCTTCCATCGAGGAGGCATCCATAGACCTCGGAGCTGACAGCGGGATGACCTTTCGCAATGTGACGCTTCCCATGATCATTCCTGCCTTCTTCTCGGGTCTCGTCTTCAGTTTCGTACGATCGATGACCGCGATCAGTGCCATCATCTTCGTCGTCTCCGGTAAGTGGAACCTGATCACCGTAGCGGTGCTGGGGTTCGTCGATAACAGTCAATATGCACAGGCTGCAGCGATGAGCATCCTGCTCATCGCCATAGTCCTGATAGCGCTGGCAGTAATAAAAAGTATTACTGATATGCTGGGAAAAGGTATGAATACCGCCACGATCATCGAATAGGATAGGATATATGAACCAACACTACTTAGAACTGAGAAGCCTGACCAAATCATTCGGAAAGGGCGAGACGAAAGTCACAGCGGTCGATCATATAGATCTGGCTGTCTGTGAAGGGGAGCTGGTGACCCTGCTGGGCCTTCGGGGTGCGGGAAGACCACCACCTTGAGGATGATCGCGGGGTTCCATACCCCCTCCTCCGGGGATGTGCTCATCGACGGGGTGAGTGTGAATGCACTGCCCCCGAACAAGCGGCCGACAGCCATGGTGTTCCAGAACTATGCGCTGTTCCCCACATGACCGTGGCGGAGAACATCGCCTATGGTCTGAAGATCCGCGGGGACAGCAGGGAGTCGATAGACACCCAGGTCGAGGAGATGATGAATCTCATCGGACTGCAGGGCTTGCCAAACGACAGCCTCGAGAACTCTCAGGCGGACAGCAGCAGCGAGTGAGTCTTGCACGTGCGCTGGTAATGGAACCGAAGGTGCTGCTCTTCGATGAGCCACTTTCGAACCTTGATGCCAAACTCCGGGTCTCGACGAGACTGGAGATCAGAAAACTGCAGCAGCGGGTAGGGATCACCTCGGTCTATGTGACCCATGATCAGGAAGAGGCCATGACCCTCTCTGACAAGGTCGTGATCATGAAGGATGGGATCATCCAGCAGATCGGCTCGCCCTCTGAGATCTACAGCCATCCCTGCAACCGGTTCGTTGCCGCCTTCATTGGGAAGGCCAACTTCCTCAAGGCAGAGATCCTAAAGGTGACCGATACGCAGCTGCTGATGAAGATAAACGGCAAGGATGTGAGTGCCCCCTGCTGGAACAAGAGCATCCGCAAGAACGACCATGTGCTGGTGGTCGCACGACCGGAATCCATCATCCTGGGAGAACCGGCTGATGATCTGATCGAGGGGACAGTCCGTGATTCGGTCTATTTCGGTTCACAGATGCTCTATGAGGTGCAGATAGCTGCAGATCAGACCGTGCAGATAGAGATCGCTGATCCCCAGCATCACAAGCACTATGAGAAGGGTACCAAGGTGGGACTGACGTTCAAAGACCGTTCCCTCCACGTGCTCACCGAGTTGGAAGGAGCCGGCAATGAGACCTGATATCATGCTCATCGGTCATGTCTCGAAGGACATCATGATCGATCATCTGGGGGAGGAGACCCGGCTCACCGGCGGGGCCGTGGTCCAGTCCTCCTTAGCAGCACTTCGCTCAGGTTCCGAGGTCATGGCGGTCACGAAGATCAGCCGTGAGGATGCCTCTCTGCTCGAACCACTGCAGAGCCCGGGGCTTGAGTGGGTCATCTGCCCCTCAGGGGCGACGACCTCGATCAGGAACCGCTACTATACCGAAGACAAGGAGCGGCGGGATGTGGAATTGCTCTCTCAGGCAGACCCGTTCACGCTCGATGATATCCCGAAGACCGTGCCGCGGGTCTTTCATCTGGCAGGACTGTTCTCCGGGGAGATCCCCGATGACCTCATCGAACCGCTCTCATCGCGTGCTGCGGTAGCTCTTGATGCTCAGGGGGTCCTGAGAACGATGGATGGCGAAGGAGATCTGCTCTTTCGTGACTGGGCTCGTAAGAGAGAGCTGCTGAAGTTCGTCTGGTTCTTCAAGGTCGATGCCGCCGAGGCTGAGATCCTCACCGGCTGTACCGATCGGGAAGAGGCCGCCAGAACCCTCTTCTCCTGGGGAGCAACGGAGGTGATGCTCACCCATCATACCGAGGTGCTGCTCTACAGCAGGGAAGGGGTATACCGTGCTCCGTATACCAACAGCAGCAGTGTCGGCAGGACCGGGCGCGGGGATACCACCTTCGCAGCCTATCTCTCCTGGCGTCGGGAACATTCGATCAGTGAATCGGTACGGTTCGCAGCTGCCCTGTGCAGCCTGAAGATGGAATCTCCCGGTCCCTTCAGCGGCACGGTAGCCATGGTGCTTGAACGGATGGACCGCAGGTAGCACTCATACGGACAGGGCTCTTCATCTGAAGAGCCCTGCATCTTCATTTTCTTACTTACTTACTCACTTACTCACTCACTCACACACACTTTCTCTCGTAGCTTCGCAGCGTAATGACTGTAGTCGTAGAACCCCTGTCCAGCAGCTCTTTTCAGAGATCTCTGATTCTGCTGCTTCTCTTCTGGCACAGTAGGGTCAAAATCGCTATACTCTGTGCGGTAGAAACGCAGACAGAAGGAGCACGATACAGGGGATGGGCAGTAAACAGCGATCACAGAAGATAACCGGCATCATGTTCACTGCCGCAGCAGCACTGCTGTGGAGCAGTCTCGGTGCGATCATCAGGGGGATCGATACCCCCGTGTGGGTCTATCTGAGCTATCGAAGCCTCATCACCATCATAGTGCTCGCTCTTCCTGCATACCGGGCATTCTCACAGAGCGGCAGACCGCTTCCGATAGCGGTACTGCTGGCAAGCGGTCTCTCCTTCGGTCTCTATGTCGGCGGGTTCGTCGTCGCCACCAGGACCCTTGGAGCTGCCACGGCGATCGCCATGCAGTATGCAGCCCCGATCTATCTGTTTCTCTATACGCTGGTGAGAACGAGAAGGCTTTCCCTGAGAGATGATCTACCCAAGATGATCATGGTCGCCGGGGTGCTGGTCAATGTGCTGATACAGGTGCAGCAGGTCTCTGCGACCGCTCTGCTCCCGGCAGTGCTGTGCGGGATCGGGTATGCCCTGTTCACCGTGACGATGAAACGGGCAGAGGGGGTCGATCCCATCGCTCTGATAGCCTCGAACAATCTGATCAGCGGGGTGCTCTTCCTGCTGCTGTCCCTGCCTCTTGCAGCCTCAGGCGGGTTCGTCGTGACCGGAGGAGACTGTGGGTTCTGATCATATCGGCACTGGTAGTCAATGCCTTCTCCTATGTCCTCTTTGCACGGGGGATCAGGTATATCAGTGCTCTGGAAGCCTCGTGTGTGACCCTCGTAGAACCGGTGATGAATCCCGTGTGGGTGTTGCTGCTCCTGGGTGAGCGGCTCGATCCCTTCGATATCATGTTCCTGCTGCTGATCATCGGTGCTCTTCTGCTCGAAGCGGTACAGGCTGCGAAGAAGACCCGCAGCAGCATTGTCTGACCCTGATCAGCTCATATGGCTTTCGCTGATCGTCTTTGAGATCTGCTGCATGAACTGCAGGGATCCGAATGACAAGATCTATGATTACTTCGGCAGGACTCGAATCGAGAATTCCTTTACCTCAAACAAAAGTATACCGTGATTATTGATATCCTACACAGACAGGTAACGATATTCTACCATAATCTGAAGAAGTGCAGATCTGAGACATTGGAGCTTGATACAAAGAAGATTGGATTCCTACGCTTAGTCCTATTGATTACGTTTGATTTGGGTTAGTCAGCCATAGGTGTATCAGAGCATAGTATCTCGCCTACTGCCAGTATTAGCTCTGTATTAAGATTAGTTCGTATCATTTCATACATGATGGATGAAGGTTCTACATCTGTGCAAATAAGCTGATAGAGCTTCTCTTTTACGTCATAACTGATTTTTGATCTATCAAGGATTTCATAGATTTCTCTTTTTTTATCATTTTGCCGGATTTGGACTACATCATCAAAAAATACATGAACTTCTTCATCAGTAGGCATCTGTTGTGTGACTAATTGCACACAATGCCTCTGTTCATCGTATGTAAGTAACATTGGAGAAGCTTTTCCCTGGCACATAAGAGTAGCATTTCCCTCAAAAACACCAAATAACCGTATAGTATATGAGCGTACTTCAGGGAGAAAAGGACTTCGTTCAACCGGAGCAATATGAAGATGTTTTTTCTCCCATGAAAAGGTGAATTCTACCTGAGTAAAAGAACCATTCTGGTAATCATTTGAAATATTATCATCCTCGTAAAGAGTAAAATTGCCATCGGCACCTGCAAAACAGCTAACAAGCAAAGAATCTGGATTTATATTAGCATCATATTCCTCACTCTGAATAATAATGGCTCCTGCTGGAACCAAGACAGGTATTCTATCGATTGTTCTGAACAAACACATCCTGGCAGCTCCTATATACCGTAGACCTGTGAAGAAGTCATAGAACATCCCTGGTGGGATCCAACTATCTGAATGACCCATCTGCACAATTTCAGAACATGTTTCTACTATGGGGGAAACTATCAGGCTTGAACCAAAATAATACTCATTTTTGACATGATATGATTCTTTGTCATCGGGATACATATAATACAGAGGCCTTACCAGAGGTATTCCTTCTGCATGTGAGATGTGATTCATTGCGTATACATATGGTAACAGGGAGTGTCGAAGTCTAAGAAAGGAATTGATGATGCTATGTGCTTCGATACCAAAGTTCCATGGTTCTTTGCCAGAAAACATGTTCGAAGAGCTGTGAAGTCTCATGATTGGTGAAAAGACTCCAAATTGAACCCACCGAATATGAAGTTCTTCATCCTTGATCCCTTTCATGTGTCCACCAATATCATGGCTCCACCAACCAAAACCTATATGGGATGCAGAAAGAGTAAAGTAAGGCTGAAACGCTAAACTTTTCCATGAGATTATTGTATCTCCTGAAAAGCCAACAGGAAATCTGTGGCTTCCTATTCCTGCATACCGAGATAGAATCAGAGCACGTTTATTGGTATCTTGGTTAGCCTGGTATCTTGTTTGATTTAAGACCCACAGAGGATCTAGACCTGAAGATCGACTTATCCTCCCTTGCTGCCAGTCGATCCACCAAAAATCAACCCCATCTTCTTCTAAAGGATCCAAGATATGTTTTTGAAATTCTTCCATATACACATGAGAAGAAGGATCAAATACGATTGGACTCCCGAGTTTCGAATCTTGTTGTAACGCTTCAGCTAACTTTTCATATTCGTCCTCATGAGCACGAACACCTGCAGAAGGATGATCATTCAGAGCAACCTTTACACCATGTTTGTGCAAGGCCTTTAGGAATTGTTTGGGATCAGGGAATAATTTCTTATTCCAAGAATAACCAGTCCAACCACTACCATACTTTTCATCAATATTGACCTTATGCCAGTCCATATCCAAGACGGCGATGGAAATTGGAACATCTTCGTCGGAGAATCTATTCATCAGTGCTAGGTACTCTTTGTCTGAATAGGGGTAGAACCGACTCCACCAGTTTCCTAAAGCAAATCTAGGGAGAAGTGGAGGAAACCCACAAAGCTGGTAGAAAGAGCGTAACCCTGTGATAAAATCAGTTCCAAAGCCAAAATAGTACATATCGATTGACCCTGCTTCTCTAGGATGCAGGTCATCTTTGGAAATAGTATATTGACTGGTATCCTCAATCACAGAATAACCATAAGGTGAAAAAATGCCATCCTCAAGTTGACAGGCTCCGTCACAACCGTCTAAAGTGCGTGCAGTGCCCCCAAAATTGACTATGGGTTCTCCATAATGCCAAACATTATAATATTCGGTAAGATTTCCTTTCAATTCGATAGATAATGATGAGGCAGAAACTCTTTCCCTCATATATGAGAACTAAACGATCAGTTCTATCCTTAGTTGTCCATCAACTTGTTGAGTATGGAAAAATACTTTCGGGAACTCACGTTGTACCACCATGTGAGAGGGGTAGTCAATAAAATGTAAGGAAGGAGAGTATTCTAGACGGAGCAATCCATCGGTTAAGATAGTAAAACGGGCATTCCCAGAGCAAACCTCATTTTCATGGACTTTCATCTCCATCCCCTTATCGCTCATAATATTTGAATATAGTCTTGATAGAATATGAGGTTTAACGTTAAATGTCAATAAAATCATTTCACTCAGGCTGGTTCATTGTCAATCAATTCAAATAATTGACCTCACATAGAATTTGAGATAAGATAGTTTATCGATATATTTAAGGATTATAGGAAAAGTTATGACTATCAAGGAAATTGCCGAAATAGCCGGTGTTACCACTATGACAGTGTCCAATGTGATAAATAAGAAATATGGAAGAGTTTCCAAACAGACAATAGACAAGGTCAATGGTATCATAAAGGAATATAACTATGTCCCAAACCTTTCTGCTCGAAGTTTAACAGCGACCTCCTCAAAGATCATTGCGGTTATAGTACCCGTGACCCAAGTAAAGAAGAATTTGTTCCAAGATCCGTATATAGCTCAGATACTGGGGATTCTTGAAGAAAATCTCAGAGAAAACGGCTATTTTGCAATGATTCGCAGTATAAGCAGTGTTGACGAAGCATGTACCATGCTGAAAAACTGGAAAGTATCCGGAGCTATATTCATTCTTCCCTACTTTGATGATAAAGTCGATCAAATCCTTTTAGAAAATAAAGATATACCTTTAGTGTTTATGGACTCCTACAGTAAAAACCCAAAAGCCCTTACTGTGTGTATTGATGATGAGAAAGGAGCATATCTGAGTACAAGGTTTTTACTTGGTATCGGTCATGATACGATTGCTTTTGTTGGGGATTTCGAAGCTAATCCTCTTATGTTTGCCAGGTATTCCGGATATATAAAAGCTTTGGAGGAAAGTGCTAATACTGTCAATCTATCGTTAATCTTTAAGGAACTACCGGATTATGAAGGGGGAAAACGAGCAGGATTCAAGATAGCTGATAACAAGGATATCACAGCAGTCATCACTACATCAGATATTTGTGCAGTAGGAATAATCGAAGGAGCGAGATTGTCAGGGTTGACTGTTCCTAATGGTCTTTCAGTCATAGGATTCGATGATCTACCCATCGCCGTCTATTCAACTCCAAAATTGACAACAATCAACCAGCATATCGAAAAAAAGCTGAAAAAGCGATAGAATTACTCTTTGATCGTATAAATGGAACAAATATTCTTCCAAATACTAGTGTGATTGATATTGAACTTGTTGAGCGACAATCGACTACGAACCATTCATTCTTATAAGAGCTCTTTGCATCGTGTATTCATGTGAAAATCGAACTCTATCTGTATCTACACGTTGAGTTGCTTCATTCCGTGAGAATTCCCTGGAAGCGATATTTTAGTTCCTGAAGAAGAGTTCGAGGCTCTATGTTCATCAGCATCTACCGATATACCTACTTCCACGATTTGATAGCAGAACACTATGATCATACCGATTTCGAACAACATCATGTACGGATTGGATAGGCAGCATTCATTCGATTCCCCTCTCCAGCAAGTTAAAAAACGCTTGACAACTTTTTGGTGTATGGTATACTTAGTTGGGTTTAACGTTAAACCACATAAATGGAGGGTTTTATGAAAAGATTATATGTACTCGTAGTGATTGGGCTTTTTGTAATGTCGATGGGTTACAGTAGAGGCCAGATAGAAAGTCCAGAGCCTGATGATCAAGTAACGGGAATGAACAGTCTTCAATATAATGAAGCACAAATGGTTAATGATGGGGAACCTATTTCTGTAGAACTTTGGTATTGGACAGGTGGTGCAAATTTATTTCAATCATATGCAGATCAATATACTAAAGTGCATCCCAATGTCACAATAACACTTGTAGAGAATCCATGGAATGATTATTGGACAAAACTTCCCCTTGCATTGCAAGGTAAAGATGGTCCTGCTATTTTTAATTTCCACAATAGTCAACAGGATAACCTCATTGGATACATGGCTCCTTATGCTATTCCTGTAGAAGAGCTGGAAGAAGAATTTGTTGGTGTGAAAGGTCATCTGATAGATGGTAAAATTTACTATACAGACTATGGTCTGATGACTGCTACTGTGTATTACAACACTAACATGTGGGAAGAAGCGAATCTTACTGAGGCAGATATCCCTAAGACCTGGGACCAGTTCAGGGAAGTTGCAAAAAAATTGACTATTCGTAAAGATGGGCAGCTTGTTCAGGCTGGATATAGCTATAACGGTGGAATCCAAGGAGATGTTCTAGGTATGCAATACCAGTATGGACAAAATCTCTTCACAGAAAACGATACAATTAGCCTCAATAATGATGCAATGAAGAAAGTGATTGGAAGACTGTCTGATTTGTATGATTCAGATAAAGTAGGTGATCTTAATTTTGGTAATAATTCTGGTGATAATTTTGGACAGGGCAAGGTGGCAATGTTCTTAGGATGGGGATTTATGACGAATGTTCTACAATCGAATTTTCCAGAAACATCTTTCGATTGTTTTGAAATCCCTGTTCCATCTGAGGATGTACCCTATGCATATCATCGTTATAACGGAGAATCGACATTTGGCGTGAATAAGAACGCAAGCAAAGCTCAACAGGCTGTAGCACAGGACATGATTGCATATTTCTTGTCAAATGATGCAATACAAAAAGAATTCTGTATGGAAAACGCTGTATTTCCAGCAAAGAACTCACTCAGAGCAGATGCAGATCTTTTAGACATACCTAGTGTAGCAGTCCTTGCTGATCATATTGACCGTTATATCTGGCCAGGCACTATGCCCAGTACTGTTGAAAATAATGTTAAGATAATGCTAGAGAATATTTTTACAACAACATGAACATTGAAGATGCTTTGTCAATTGCTGAGAAACAAATCAATTCCGATTTGGATGATGTTGATTTTAGCTCTCAGGAGCCCATGTACAAGTATTATAGTGATAGATTATAGTTAGGATCTCCATACTATGCGGTTTCTTTTTGATGCTTATCAAGTGAGCATGGAAAAGGAGCCGCATTGATGGGAGCATAGATGTTTGTTCATAAATTCAAGATAGGGATGTTCTCTTAGAATGTTATTAGCTAGCATCCCTGGTATAAGTCTTTTCTACCTGAAAGGTAGTACTGTGTTAGCAAACATTGAACACACCAATGAATAGTGTAATCATTGAATTCTCTAGAGATGTGAAATTCTCTCTGCCAGATATACGGAGACAAAATTGGAAAAACGATTGCCTGCAAAAGTCTTACGAAGTAAGAGTGAAATCCAACTAAGGAATACTGTCGTAATAATGCTTGTTCTGTTCTATCTGTTGTTTTTCTACTTACCGATACTTATTGCTTTTGTGGGTAGTTTCCATAAGTGGAACCCTCTTAAACAGCAATTCAGTTTTTTGGGACTTAAGAACTGGATAAAAGTCTTTTCAAGTCAACTATTTTGGGATTCCTTTGTAAATACGCTATTGTTTTCATTTGTCTCGGTTCTATTTCGTATTATTCTGGGATTGCTACTGTCCAGTATCTTGTTTTCTACACTCGTGAAGCATAAGTCCTTCTTCAATCTAGTCTATTACCTGCCTACCATAACACCTATGGTTGCTGTAGCATATGTATGGAAATTCATTTATGACCCTCAGATGGGACTGCTGAACCAACTAACTCATAGTAATATTAATTGGCTGTTTGATGGAAGGTATGCGTTGTTAGCAATCTTGGGGCTCACTATCTGGAAAGACTTTGGTTATGCTGTTGTCATACTTTTAGGGGGTATGTATTCTTTGCCGACCGATTGTTTCGAAGCTGCAAGAATCGATGGATCAACTGCGTGGCAGAGTTTTTGGTTAATAACTGTACCTTTGCTCAAAAATACCATACTTTTTATCATCATAACTTCCTTGATCTCGTATTTTCAAACATATATTCCTGTTATGGTACTCACCGAAGGCGGTCCGGGAACAACTACATATCTTGCTTCATATCTCATTTATAATGAAGCTTTCATGAAGTATAATTTCGGTTATGCCTCTGCCCTTTCCTTTGTGTTGTTTGTTGTCATTGCCTTACTGACCTTGATTTCTTTTCGGTTAGGCGGCGATAGATCTGGTAAAAGGGGGAAGAGGCGAACGTATGACAAATAAAAAATAAGATCAGCTCTCCTGGAACTGGGTTTGATCGGTTTAGGAGTATTCACAGTATTACCTTTTTTTGGATGCTGTTTTCATCATTCAAAACAAATTCGGAGATCTTATCTACAGTGCAAACATTTTTCCCACAGTCCTTCACTTGGGATAACTACAAAGTTGTGTTGCCCAAATTCAATTTCATAAGATATTTTGCAAACAGTATGTATTATGCTGTAGCTCTCACTGTGATAACTATCTATACAAGTGCAATTTCAGGATTTGTATTGAGTAAATATGAATTTCGAGGTAGGGGGTTCCTTTTTTCCGCAATTCTACTCACGATGATGGTTCCTAGTGTCGTGACCATTATTCCACGCTACAGTATCATGCAAGCTCTGGTATGGATTGATTCGGTAAAAGCGTTGATTATACCCTCCCTGTTCACCTCTTTTGGAATATTCTTAATGCGCCAGTCCTGTGTTTCAATTCCAGATGATATGCTAGCCGCTGCTCGCATCGATGGGGTAGGTGAATGGTATATGTTTCATCATATCATCTTACCACAACTGCAAAATGGTATAGTAAGTTTGGCGATATTTCAGTTTCTATGGGCTTGGGATGATTACCTTTGGCCGTATATCATTTTACATAGTGATAGCAAACAACTGCTTTCTATTGGTTTGAAGTTATTCAGTGGCAGGTATTCAACAGACTATGCTGGACTGTTTGCAGCTACGACGATAACGATAGTCCCGGTTATTGTGATGTATCTTATATTTCAAAAAAGATTTATTGAAGGTGTTTCTTCAGCTTCAATAAAGGGGTGAGACCCTCATAATTTTCAGGAGGTACAGATGGCTGAAAGCACACCGAAAACATATCGTAATATGGTTATATATTCCATATATGTAAGAAATTATCAAAAAGAAGGTACGTTTAAGAGCGTTGAAGAGGATTTGCCTCGAATCAGGGATTTGGGCGTAGATATCATCTGGCTTCTTCCTATTCATCCAATTGGCGAAAAAACAGGAAAGGAACGCTAGGTAGTCCGTATTCGATTCGTGATTACAGGAGCATTAATCCAGAATTTGGTAGCATGGAAGACTTTATTTCTCTTGTTGACTCCATACATGCTTTAGGCATGAAGTGTATCATTGATGTTGTCTACAACCATACTTCACACGATTCGCTGTTATCTATAGAACATCCTTCTTGGTTTTATCACACTGATGATGGCAGTTTTGGGAACCGAATAGGGGATTGGAGTGATATCATCGATCTAGATTATGCTCATCGTGAATTGTGGGATTATCAAATTGAAACCTTAAAGATGTGGGCTCGGTATGTAGATGGTTTTCGTTGTGATGTAGCCCCTTTAGTGCCTCTTGATTTTTGGAAAGAAGCAAAGAGAGCCGTTGAGACCGTACGGCAAAATACGTTTTGGCTTGCTGAATCCGTGGAACCGGTATTTATTCGTGACAATAGGGCTAGGGGATTGGTAAGTCATTCGGATTCAGAGCTGTACCAGGTCTTCGATGTCTGTTATGACTATGATATTTATGATATTTTTCTAGACTGTGTTTTAGGTAAAGTCGGGTTGGATGCCTATGCAAAGGCAATTGAACAGCAAGAATCCATCTACCCAGATAATTATGTGAAGCTCAGATTTCTGGAAAACCATGACCGAAACCGAGCTATGAAACTATTTCTAACAGATGCAAGCTTAGTTGTCTGGACTGCTTTCAGTTATTTTCAGAAAGGGATCACCTTAGTATATGCAGGTCAAGAATTCCAAGAAAGGGAGCGACCTGATCTTTTTTTACATGATCCTGTGACCTGGTCAGGTGTCAATATGTCTGAGTTATTTCAGCGTCTTTATCAGATAAAACAACATGCCATATTCACTGATAGTAGGTACTCCTTAGAAGTGTTGCCACATAGAGTGATTCATGCTGTACATAAAAATGGAGAGCAGGAATGCCATGGGTTCTTCCCTGTAGACGGAATCCCCTCTCTTATAGAAGTATTTCTTCCCGATGGAATATATGTAAATATATTTGATGCATCATGTATTCAAATAGAACAGAGGCTCATGCAGTTAAAAGGATTGCCTGTGATCATTGATGCACCATATGTTACTATGTAGAGATATACAATCTCAAACTCCGATAACCACTAAAGCAGAACCATACGGGGGAATGGATCCGATTTAGGAATTATTCTCCAGATCCAAGGTCTCAGATTGTAGACGGCATAGAAATGTTTTACCAGAATGGGGGTGCGGCCAAAAAGTCAGGCCTTTTTTGTGGAATCTCAAATTGAATGGTTCCACTATGAACAGCGTCTCAGTTGCGGCACTGCTTCCGGCACTGTTGTGCTGGATTGGGTATGGCTTGATCATCATGATCGGAGGATATTTGTGTGTGCTGCTGCTGATCATCGGAGCACTTCTGTTCGAAGCGGTGCAGGCTGCGAAGAAGACCCGCAGCGTCACCGTCTGACCCTGATCAGCTCATATGTCTTTCGCTGATCGTCTTCGAGATCTGCTGCATGAACTGCAGATAGCTCTCTCTGTTCATCAATGGAGTGAACGATTCCAGGATCGCCTCTGCCTGTGCAGCATGGTCGAACAGCAGGTCTATGATGGTGAACGCCATGGCTTTGGCAGGCATCAGGATGGCCTTCTGTTCATCGATCACGGCAAACTCTTTGGTGTGCAGTGCTCCCCGTACCCCGCCGATCATCGGATGCAGGGCGGGCATCAGATGGGAGAGGTCGCCGAAGTCGAACGATCCGGTAAAGTCCCCACCATCGATCACCTCTCCAGCGAAACCGAGAGCTTCTACATTCTGTTTGAACAGCTCATCGAGTGAATCGGTGCGAAGGATCGGCAGGTAGCCGGGGATCTCGGTGATCTCTATGTCTGCCCCGACGGCATAGGCACCGGCCTTCAGGGCCCTGTTCACCTTCTCATTGGCGTCGATCATCCCCTCGATGGTCCGTGCACGTACATAGGCTTCCATACGCACATCAGAGGGGATCACGTTCACGATATCACCACCTTTGGTGATGATCGGATGTACCCGTACCCGGTCACGGTCCTTGAACGTCTCCCGCTGTGCCTGGATGTTCATCATCCCGAGAGTCGCCGCATTGAGGGCGTTGATACCCTCTTCCGGGGCAGAGCTGCATGAGAGGACTTTCCGATGTATCTGACCTTCTTGCCGATGAAGCCGTTGCTTACCGGACCCACCAGAGCGGCCTTCTCTCCCAGATCGAGGGCATGGAACATCATGCTGATGTCAATATCCTCGAAATAGCCTCGCTTGATCAGTTCCTGCTTGCCGCCGAAGAACTCGATCTCCCCGGCTTCTCTGAGCTGCTGGCGGTATTCGAGTTCCACGAACTCCTCTGCAGGGGTGGTCATCACGACCACCCGTCCGTCGAGGTGCTCAAGGACTCCCGATACCACCAGTGCGATCACCGCACCGAAGAGCCCTCCCATCTGTATGTTATGCCCGCAGGCATGCACCACCCCAGAGGGATCTGCGAGGGGGTGCTCATGGACCATGATGGCATCCAGTTCAGCCAGTATCGCGACTGATGGTCCGCTCTGATGCGGGTTGAGGACTGTACGACAGCCGGTCACGGCTATGGGGCTCTCCACTTCCAGCCCCAGGGATTCGAACAGGTCTATGGCGATCTGTGTGGTGTGGTGTTCCTTGTACCCGAGCTCCGGCTGAGAGAATATCTTCCTCGATGCTTCCAGGATCTGTTCACTGTGCTCATCGATCGCTCTGGCCACTCGTTCTTTCAATGTCTTGATCGTCATAGGGACTCCTGTACGGTAGAAAAGTTTCAAAAAGCATAAGAAGCACACAGGACGGGCTTGTGCAGAAGCCCGCCTGTGTATCGATCAGATGGTACCCTGGAGCGTGAGCAGCAGCTGGGCTACCAGTGCAGAGCCGAAGAAGGTACTGGTGAAGACGATCAGTGATACGATCACCAGCTTCCAGGAGATCTTCTTGAGGATGCCGATCTTGTTCCCGACCGAGATACCGGCGAAGGCCAGGATGGGGGTCGTGGTAGCGAGGAATCCGACCTTGTTGATCTGCTCGAGCAGGAAGGTGGAGGTCGGCATCATGGGGATCGTGAGGATGAAGGCTATGAGAGTAGCCCAGGCGAAGGCAGGGAACTGCAGCGGGACGAGAGTCTTGAGCAGCAGGGCTGCCATGGCGATGAGCATGATCAGCAGCATGCCCGGGAGTGCTTCTATCGGGGATGCACCGGAACTGACCAGCTGGCCGATCAGGGTGAACATACCAACAAAGAGCATCAGTTAGAATTGATCGAGAAACTTTGTCATATTCATCATTCAGCCTCCTGTTCTGCGATCTTGAGATCTTTTGCTTCGAATCTGGGGGCCAATCGTCTGTAGTACCAGTTGGTGAACGGTACGGCAAGGAATATGACCAAATAGACCCCGGTGATACCTGTGAGCATGTTACTGGTATCAGCATAGGCTAGTACTGTGTCCTTCATCGCTGCAGGTACGGTCTCAGCAAGATTTGCGGCACCTGCAGTCATCATGGAACAGCTTCCCACGCCGCAGGGCATAGGGGTGCAGTCATGTGAGGATGGCCAGGGATCCCAGGAACCCGAAGAAGATGGTACTGAACACCGTTCCCACGATATAGGTACCGAGTACACCGTTCCCTTCAGGGGAACTCATCCTGTAGTGCTCTCCGATGACACCCTGGGTGGGTTCACGGCAGATACTGATGGAAGCACCGATGGCTTCTCGTCTGAGGCCGAGCATGAGAGCGATCGGCAGTGCGATCAGCGGGGGGAAGAGGTTTCCCAGTTCTTGGAGGATCAATGCCGGTCCTGCTACGAGCACCTTCACGATGTTCGGTCCGGCCAGGGGCCCGTAGTGGACTCCGAGGGGCAGCTGCGCAGATAATGCAAGCCTTCATCTGCACTACAGCATCTTCGCAGCGATCTGCCCGGTGAAGGTCCTGCAGGCTTCCCGGACAGCTGCTGTGTCTATGGTATGGAGTCGTCTCTGTGAGCTGACGATCTTCCCATCGATCATGACCAGAGAGACATCTGAGGGGCTGGCGCTGTAGACCAGAGCACTGTAGGGGTCATAGATGGGGAACATCGCAGGGGAGGCTACCGAGAAGACCGTGATGTCTGCCTTCTTGCCGACCTCAAGAGATCCGATACGATCTTCCATGTGCAGAGCCCGCGCACCACCGATGGTCGCAGTCTCCAGTACCGCCCGTGCCTGCATGACCGTCGCATCGTGCTCCTTGAGTTTCTGCAGCTTTGCCGTCATCCCGAGCAGGTGCACCATATCGAGGGTGTTCCCGCTCATGGGCCCGTCGGTACCCAGTCCCAGGCGTGCCCCGGCACGGTAGAACTCATAGGCAGGAGCGATCCCTTTTGCACTCTTGCTGTTGGCGCTGACATTGTGTGCGATCCCGCAGGATCTGCTGATCAGCAGCTTCCGGTCCTCTTCTGAAGCGAAGATACAGTGGGCCATGACAGACCGGTCATCGATCAGACCGCAGGAGTCATAGAAGGGGACCGGGCGCAGCCCGTAGCGCTCGAGCGTATAGGGCTCTTCGAAGGGCATCTCTGCCAAGTGGCTGAGTACCGGGAGCCGGTGATCTGCTGCGAAACGGGAGACTGAGAGCAGGTCCTCCCTCTCCAGGGAGTAGGGGCATGAGGGGCTGCAGCGGCAGTGGTCAGATCACTGTGCTCACAGGCCTGCATCAACTCTCGCAGCCGCTCGAGGCCCTCGCTGAACTCAGCGGCATCAGGTCCGGCTGCTGAAGAGAGTGATGAGCCCACCACAGCCCGCATGCCGCTCTCCTGCAGTGCCCGGGCACTCTGATCTGCGAAGAAGTACATATCGGCGCAGGTGGTAGTCCCTCCGAGGAGCATCTCCGATATGGAGTGGAGGGAGGCATAGTAGACCAGCTGAGGATTGACGAGCGCCTTCTCCATGGGAATGAGCACCTTTCTGAGGCGGTCTGCCGTGTCATCGGCGAGCGAACGGAAGAGTGACATCCCCAGGTGGGTATGGGTGTTGATCAGTCCCGGGATGATCAAGCCCCCTTCGGCATCGATGCGCTGCTCTGGTGCGATACCTGAGAACAGCTCCTGACGGAACGGGCCTGCATAGGTGATCATAGAGTCCTCGGTGATCAGCAGTCCCTGATCATACTGATGGAATGAGGCATCCATGGTGAGCAGCGTCCCGTTATAGATCGCCGTACTCCCACCTGTAACTGCTGTCCTGTCGTTCATGCTGCACCTCTGCCTGTCATCTCGTGTGATAGATGAGCAAGTATAGCACAGCAGCAGCTCTCCGGTCAAAACAGAGAACCGCTGTTGGTGAGCTGAAATGAGCGTCTTTGCTCAGAGCAGGGCAGCGATGTAGAGCAGCGACTGCTCTCCCTGTGCCAGACGAAGTTCGTAGTCTCTGCAATCGTTATCACTGGTCTTCTTCAGCCGGGTGAGCATCCCGAGGATGAACTCCTCGCTGAACTCATGGGTGATCCCGTGCTGTGCCGCCTGATCGAGCAGCCGGTCGACTGCCCGGTCTGCAAGACCCTCGGGTTCCAGGATCACCCGGGTAGAGACAGGGTGATCACCGAGCACTCTGCTGATCAGCAGATGCGCGGTGCGTGAGGGGACCAGCGTATCATTGATCACCACGTAACTTTGATGAAGCTGCATGATCTGTGCGGCGAAGGGGCAGGAGCTGCTCCTTTCGCCTCTTCCTCCTAACGAACGATGATACGTCCTTCAGTCTTCGGCGTGATCCTCCCGCCGAGTTCGATGATATATTCGATGAATGCATCACGCTGCATCAGCGATGAATCATAGAAGTCTATCTTGCTGTTGAAGATATCATAGCCGTCTCCTCCTGCCGCCAGATAGGAGTTCGTCGCGATGCGGTACTCGGCAGCAGGGTCCACAGGTCTGCCGTTGATGCGCAACTCATCGATGGTGAGCTCATCGGTATTGATGATGAAGGAGACCTCTTTGGAGACCTGCGGCATGGCACCTGCGGTAACGGTCTCCGGGGTCCTCTCGAAGAGGGCGATCACATCCTCACCGCTGAGGGTCACGACGGCTACGGAGTTGTCGAACGGCAGGACTTCATAGATGGTGCGTTTGTTGATCTTCCCATCGGGGATATCTGTCCTGATGCCCCCACCGTTCTGGAAGCCGAAATCGACATCGAGGTTCTGGTTGTTGCAGAACCAGACCATCGAGTCCGCTACGATATTACCGATGGCGGTCTCCTGCTTTCGTGTGTTGGTATTGAAGAACGGTGCGGTCGCCACGCCGATGTCCTCATCAAGGACTGCATCGACTTTCTCCACGTAGGGCTGGAGCAGGTTGGCAAGGACCCGGTCCTTGATGAGCTCATCACCCACGAAATCATATACGGTCGTACCGTCATCGAGGGTATCCCTGCTCTTCACATTGATCGGGACCAGTTCATAGGCGAGGTAGGTCACCTCTCCGTTCATGAAACTCATCTCTGCCATACCGACATACAGTCCCCAGTGTTTTGCCTGTACGATCGGCACCTCGTAGCCGGTCTGCAGGTTCTCGACGAGTACCGGGTCTTCGGTCATGGTGTGGGTATGTCCGTCAATGATCAGGGCGATGTCCGGGACCTGTGCTGCAAGGCGCCTGGATCCCTCATCATCGGTGTCATAGAGTCCCATATGGACCAGGGCTATGACGATATCGGCCTGTTCTCTGAGGATGGGGACCAGCTTCTTTGCCGTGGCCACCTCATCTTCGAAGGTGTAGCCTTTGATGTGATCGGGGGAACCGGTCTGTGCGGTACCACTGTCAAGCAGGCCAAGGATGGCTATCTTGAAATCACCGTAGTCCTTGATGATGTAGGGCTTCACATTATCGATATAGCTGCCGTCCTCTTTGACGACATTGGCGCACAGCCAGGGGAACTCTGACAGGGCGATCTGCTTCTGCATCTCGGCAGGGTTCGGATCGAACTCATGATTACCCATGGCCATCACATCGTAGCCGATATAGTTCATGCCTATGATATCGGGTTCTGCCTTGAAGAAGTTCGATTCAGGTCGTCCGGTGTTGATGTCCCCGGCACTGAGGACCATCACATGCTCATGTTGGGCTCTCACCTGTTTGACCAGGGTCGCCTGAGCAGGGAGTCCTCCCTGTCCATCCGCCGGATAGTCATAGAACGCTACCGGATGGCCGTGATGGTCATTGGTATGCAGGATGGTGATCGTATGCTCGACATCAGCTCTGGTGATACCTGACGTGGCGCAGGAGGTGAATACCAGGACGATCATAAGCCCCAGCATGATCGAGTGTAACAGTTTTCTCATCGTTCTCTCCTTATTACGTGACTCTGTGTTCGTATGCTGCACCGGTAACAAACGACCGCGTGCATTTGCAGATACCTCACCACACGAAGCGGTGAGCAGGGAGGGGATAGCGGCTAAGCAGGTACAGCTGTACAGCAGTGGCTGAAGCCGAGGCAGGTAGGAAGGCACATGCTGTGTGTTGATGACCCTCAGTACTTCATTGTAGTACCGGAAGCAGGGGAACACAAGATATGGTACCCATCATTACCAGCAACATCTCAACATGAGAGCGACGCAGAGGATCAGGGGCAGTGAACCGTCCCGATCCCTCAAGCAGGTGCAGGCTCTCGCAACGGCTACGGGGTGTTGTGAGAAGAGAAGAAGAGGACTCTCTGGAGAGAGTCCTCTTCTAAGAAGGATAAAAAAGGATAAAAGGAAAAAAGGATCGTGGAGGTTGTCCTTTCCTGTTCTGTGTCAGCGGACGACCCTGCCTGAGCTGTTGCCGTGCATCAGGCGGAGGATCTCCTCGGTCGATGAGTAGTTCATATCCCCGTGGATGGAGTGGCAGAGGCAGGAAGCTGCAGCTGCATAGGCTACTGCCTGCTCAGGGGCACTGAGCTGCTCATCGAGCAGTGCGTAGATCAGTCCTGCAGAGAAGGAGTCTCCTCCCCCAACGCGGTCGACGATGTTCCTGATCTCATAGGGCTTGTAGATGCCATCCTGCTGTGGAGCGAAGGAGACCTCTTTTGTCGTCGTATCATAGATCATAGCTCCCCAGTTGTTGTGGGAGGCCGAGATGCTCTCTCTCAGGGTGAAGGAGATCAACCGGACATTGGGGAACTGGCGCTTCACTTCCTGTGCCACTGATATGTAGGAGTCTGCCTGGAGGGACCCTGCATGCACATCGACATCCTTCGGATGGATGTCCAGCACGTCTGCCGCATCTTCCTCATTACCGATGACCACATCGACATAGGCAAGCAGTTCCCGCATGGTCCTGCGTGCCAGGTCCTTCTTGGTGCATTCACTGTCCCAGTTCCACAGTTTCTTGCGGTAGTTGAGGTCACAGGAGACCTGTACCCCGTGCTCTTTGGCCTTCTTCACACTCTCGAGTGCAGCCCGGGCACTCTGCAAAGAGATCGCCGGGGTGATCCCGCTGATATGGAACCATGCAGCATCGGTGAAGATGGTATCCCAGTCATAGGATGCAGGGTCAGCCATGCTGATGCTGGTATAGTCCCGGTCATAGATCACGTTACTCGGTCGCTGGTTGGCCCCGGTCTCGAGGAAATAGAGACCAAAGCGTCCGGTGTCAGTGATCCTGATATGGTCGACTCCCACATCTGTGCTCTTGAGGAATGAGATACAGGCATGGGTGAGGGGGTTATCGGGAAGGGATGTGACGAACTGTGTCTCCTTACCCATCATCGCAAGGGATGCCGCCACATTGGCTTCAGCCCCTGCGAATGATATCTTCACCGGACCCGGCAGGGTCTGTCGGAAGCGGTAGCCGTGTTCTGCTTCTACCCTTCCCATGATCTCTCCGAATGTTACGATGCTAGACATGGTGCTTCTCCTTCTTGAAGACTTCGGTGGCAGCGAGGGAATTATCGGTGATCTTCTGCCACTGCTGCTGTTCGATCAGAGCTCTGGAAGCGAGCCAGCTTCCGCCGATCCCTGAGATGATGGAGGATCGGGCATAGGAGGCGAGGTTGTCCTGATTGAGCCCTCCCAACGGTATGTAGGAGAGTCCCAGATGCTTGTAGGGTGCGTTCATGCTCTCCAGGTATGCTAGTCCACCGATCTTCTCAGCAGGGAAGAACTTGAGGACTCTGCAGCCGTGTTCCAGGGCGCTCTCGATCTCCGATGCGGTGGTGATTCCCGGTGCGAAGGAGAATCCTTCATCCCGTGCTGCCTGCATGACCCTGGGGTTACAGCCGGGGGCGACCCCGAAATGGGCTCCTGCTGCCTTCGCAGCGCGCACCTGTTCGGGGGTGAGGATCGTCCCGACTCCGCAGAGCACCTGAGGATACTCCTGGGTGACGATCCTGATCGCATCAAGGGCTACCGGGGTCCTGAGGGTCAGCTCTATGACATTGATGCCTCCTGAGGTGAGTGCATCCATCACTGGACGGACCTCTTCGAGGGTATTGAACACCAGAACGGCTACGATGCCGTTGCGGGCTATCTGTGTTTCTATGGTCGTACTGCATAATGGTTCCATAAGGATCTCCTTGTTTGTAGGATCGCAGCTACAGTATGCGGTGGTTCTCTGCTTTTGTCAATAAAACAGAACGGTGTTTTGAAAAAAATAGAACACTGTTACAAAAATGATGAAAAGGTGTTCTGCATGTTTGACAGCACCGGCTGTTCTGCGGTATAACTGGAGTATGAACGTTATGCCCGTAAGAGGAACAGATCATGAGTAAGAAAGATACCAGTACCGCTGTCGCTTCGGTCGTGAGGGTGTTCGGCATCATCGAAGAGCTCTCCAAAGAGCAGTCACTGGGGCTCGGTGAACTGTCCCAGCGTCTGTACATGCCCAAGAGTACGGTATTCCGGTTCCTGCAGACGATGAAGGAGCTCGGCTATGTCAGTCAGGATGCAGAGAGTGAGAAGTATGCACTGACGGTAAACTCTTTCAGCTCTCCTCTCATGCCTTCAGCCTGCAGGATACCAACAAGGTCGCCAATAACCATATGATGACCCTGGCAGAGCGTACCGGTGAGACGGTCCATCTGGCTATCCTCGATGCTCCTGCCGGGGCGATCATCTATACCCATAAAGTAGATTCTGCACTCTCACCGGCACTGCTCTCACGGGTAGGGAAGAAGGCCCCTCTGCATTGCACGGCTCTGGGAAAGGTCCTGCTGGCCTTCTCCCCGGTGGAGAGTGCTGAGCATATCATCGGTGAGATGACCTTCAGACGCTATACCCCGAAGACCATCGCCACAGAAGAGGCTTTCAGGAAGGAACTGCAGCTGATCAGGCAGCAGGGCTACGCTGAAGATGCCGGGGAGCATCAGGAGCAGATCCACTGTCTTGCTGTACCGATCTTCGATCAGTTCGGCAATGTGGAGGCCGGTATGAGCATCACCTGGCCGGAGTATCGCTACCGGGAAGAGGAGAAAGAGACTTCCCTGCAGTGGATGCATGAAGCAGCACGTGAGATTTCGGAGAACCTGGGGTATACAGGGACCTATCCCTGCTGATGGTTTTCTGAGAAGGTGAGGGTACCTTCGCTCCCATGAACATACGCCCCTGTATGGATCATCAGCAGATGTTTAGCTGAATACACCATGGGATGCAGATCAGAGTGGTGAGAGAGTTGCTGCCAGGAATGGATGCCTGTGCTTTTGCGGCAGTTTCACAACTGAAGAAGGGGCATCTAACCAACACCAGAGTAGAGTCTCACGAAGATATCGGCAAGGAACAACCTGCTCCATCCAGATGGCAGGCCCCTCTATCAACATCAACTCAGCCGACAGGAATACCCTACGCTACGGGATTCTCTGCTGCAACTGAAGTGCTGATTGCTGTTGGAGCTGAGATGTAGACGGAGGAGTACGGTATGAAGTATGCTGTATGCCTATCGATCTCTGGTATGCTGCAGCTCAGGGGCTTTGATGACGTACTGGATGCAGTACAGGCAGTATCGTCTACTGATCAGAGATTGAGAATGACAGACTCTGACTGTGAGCATGAAGGAGGTACGATATGCAGATCGGATGCACCAAGAAACTGCTGGACTACATGGGGGTGAGACCTCAAGCGCTTCCTGAACCGGCACCGGATCCCGTGTTCAGCTGGAGCGCCAATATCATCATGATCGATCATCGTCGCGCGATCATCGTGTGCAATGATGCATCGCAATATGGGTTCATGCTCTATGGTATCAGGAAACAGGATGTGAAGAACCTGGAAGCCCTGCTCTTTGAGGGGATACGAGGTGCTCTGGAAGCCGAGTGCATTGCCCCCGAAATCCAAGAGCGCTATATGGCAGACTGCGGGAAGGCTGTCACTTTCACGAAGACCCCCAACCGGTCGATAATGGCTCGACTGAATCTGCTTACCACCAGGGCGCACTACTACGAAGGGCAGCTGAGTGCTGAGCACATCTTTCAGCACCAGATACTTCTCTCCCTGAACCACGACATCGGGGCTGGCAGGGTAGACAACGGATTATATATCGATGAACAGTTCGCTGAAGATCTGTCCCGAACGTATGGTACTCACCCCTACAGCTGCAGGGCAGCAGAGTTCGAGGTGGAACTCATGCTGGAAACAGCCTGCAGGAGACGCCTCATCGTCCCGTTGAGCTACACCTTCGAGCAGTTTCACTTCATACTCCAGAGTCTCTTCAACTGGCGAGGATATCACCGGCATGAGTTCGTGATAGAGTCCCAGCCCGATGGTAGACGCATATATACCCTGGGAGGGCTCCCTCAGGAAGGAGAGTCTCTTGAGGAGACAACCCGATCCGATCGTTCAGTCTGCCTCTCTGCGATCTTCCCGGACCATGATCAGATATTCTACACCTACGATCTTGAAGATGAGTGGAACCACCAGATTCGACTCATCCGCATCATAGAACAGTACGACAGCAAGCATCCAGTCTGTCTTGGCGGGGAGGGGGAGGCTCCTCCTGAGGATTCAGGTGGGCCGCTCGGGTATGAGGAATTGCTTGCTATCCTGGCTGATCCAGAGGATCCTGAGTATGAGCACATGAAGACCTTGTATAGTGGTCTACGTTGGTTGCCCTTCGATCTGGAACAGATCAATCGCAGGTTGAGACATGCTCTCAGGTGGTTCAGGGGGTCTCTGTAGGGGCTGAGCCCCCACAGAGCTGATGTCTGCTGGGGGATTCGAACTATCTGCTGATCGATCACAGTCGACCCTCCCTGCTCGACCGGGCAGGGAGGGTCCTGCTTCTTCCCCGTCTTAGCCCTGATCGGTCCAGTGTTCTCTGGGTACGGGATTGCTTCCCTCCCAGATGATCTGTCTGAACTGCACAGGATCGGTGTTCCCTTCGGTGTTGATGAACAGGATCTGACTGCTCAGATCGATCTTGAGGAAGTCTCTCAGCTCCTGTGCTCCCTCCTCCTTGAGGATAGAGACCAGAGCCCCGAGGGTGACGGCACCGCTCTCACCGCTGACGATGAACGGGTCGTCCTTGAGGGGAGTGGCGTAGATCCTCATCCCCTTCGCAGCGACGTAATCGGGTACCGCGACGAAGGCATCTGCAGTCTCCTTGAGGATGCTCCAGGCGATCGGGCTGGGTTCCCCGCAGGCAAGACCTGCCATGATGGTATCGAGGCCCTTCTACCGTATGGTAGTTCCCGTCCCCGACCTGCGCGCTGTGCAAGAGACAGGCCGCCTTATCGGGTTCGACCACGATACACTTCGGGGCATCCTGACCGAAGAGGCTGTGGTAATACCCGATCACTGATGCAGCGAGCGCACCGACACCGGCCTGTACGAAGACATGGGTAGGCTTTATCAGGCCCTGTCCGCTGAGCTGTTCCTGCACTTCCGCAAGCATCGTGGTGTATCCCTGCATGATCCAGATAGGGACCTGCGTATAGCCGTCCCAGCTGGTATCACTGACGATCTCCCATCCATGCTCCTGCGCATCGATGACGATCTGGCGGACTGCATCATCATAGTTCCCATCGATGATCTTCACGACCGCTCCGTAACTCCTGATCGCATCGATCCTGCGTACACTGGTCTCCGAGTGTACATAGATCACACATTTGTGACCCAGCTTCTTCGCTGCCCAGGCGATCCCCCGTCCATGGTTCCCGTCGGTGGCACTGGCAAAGGTGATCTCTCCCAGACGCTCTTTTACCTCGTCGGAGATCAGGAACTCATAGTTCATCTGTTCAGAGGGTATACCAAGACGGTCCTGGATGAACCGGTAGATCGCGAAGGATCCTCCAAGGACCTTGAAGCTGTTGAGCTCCAGCCTGCTGGCCTCATCCTTGACCCACAGTCCTCCGACATGGAACATCTGTGCAAGGTTCGGCAGGGCTCTGAGCGGGCTCATCTGATACCCGGGGATCTGGCGGTGGAACTTCCTGCTCTCCTGTGCACATGCTACAGGGAACATCTGCTGTGATAATGAGACATCCTTGTGATCTCTATGGATGATCGACCAGCTGAAATCAGGATCGTGTGTGTACATCGTAGGGTTCTCCTTCTTGGTACAGCCGCATCTGCAGCTGCTCATACGCTCGTGTATCTCTGTATACAGTATTATGAATAAATTTGAATAAATCAAGATGATATTGGTGATATACTAAAAATATTATGAAAAATCTATGGTATGCTCATAAATTTGCCAATATGTTTGTGATATGCCAATATAGCAGACCTGTGTATCAGTCAGTTCCAGTGGGGTCGATCGGTAGAACCATCTGTGAAGGTGAGATCCTGGTGGACCGCACTGGCGGTATCGGTCGGCCACAGGGAGACGTACAGGTGTGCAGATGATGAATCTGTGTGGAATGCAGCACCATCCGAAGGGGCTCAGGTGCAGCTCTCACGCAGGCCCCTCCTTCGGTGGTTGAATCGGGGGAGGGGTCTGCTCTTCAGTCGTCGGGTAACGGATCATGCATGCAGCATGCCTGATCCGACCAATCTCTGGCACTCACTGTCCTCAGGTCTGTGCTGGATGCCCGATGCTACCTGCCCGCATAGGCCCTCAGCTCCAGGATGATCAGATACCGGTCTGCAAGGGTGCTGTAGTACTGGTGCTCAGACTGCAGGAGGTCGTTCCTGCTCTGTTCGAGCTCGGTTGCAGAGAGCGTACCCATCTCGTAGAGCAATCCTGACTCTTCCTGCAGACTCTCTGCCTGTTCGATCTCCAGTTCGATGATCTCCAGCTGTGCGGCAGTACTGATCAGGCTGCTCTTGAGATTCTCGATGGCAAAGAGGGTGTTATCGTACTGCTGGGCTGCCGTACGTTCAGCAAGGATCAGCTGGTCATATGCCTGCTGCTTCTGCTCGGTGTGGAAGTCCTGTGCGCTGAGCCTGAACGAGACCGCTGCGCGCGTAGAAGTCCTGTCTGGTTCAAGATCAGTCTTGATGGATACTTGTACCATCGGATCATACTCGCGAATGTCCTCATAGGTGATCCGTGCCCGCTGTGCAGCGTACTGCGCTTCCTGTACCGCAGAGGAGCCGGAGGGGTAGACACTCTCGAGTATGCCTGAGCCCTCTATCTGTGAGATCAGCTGCTGCAGTTCCTCAGCATCGGGATCAGGGAGGGTGAACTCTGTCACCTCGCCGCCGAGGAGCAGGTACATCTGCTGCTGTGCCTGCAGCAGGGTCGTCTGTGCTGTGAGAGCCTGCTCGTTTGCCGTACTCCAGTTCAGCAGGGTGGTACGCACCTCACTCATTGATGACTCTCCGAGTCCATAGCGGACCTTCTGATCACGATAGAGCTGCTCGCAGATCGTGGCTGCATCTGCTGAGAGCTCATAGGCTCTCTGAGCCGTCCTCCAGGCAAGCAGGTGCTCCACGGCAGTGAGGCTGACCGAACTGATCGTTCCTGCCTGCTGTACCGTAAGCTGCTCATAGCTGTTCTGTGCGAGTTCCTCATCTATCGAGTGGATGAAGGGCATGAAGGAGAGCCCGACCGATCCTCTCAGTTCGAATTCGGTATCGGTATCGAATCTTCCATACAGCGAACCGGTGAAGTGTACAGCATCAGAAAGCGGTACCTGGACTCCTAGAGCCCCTGCATACATGGAGTATGGAGCATAGGTGTTGTAGTCGGTATTGACCGAAAGCATGGACTTCTCAAGGATATATGGCTGCTGTAGATCCTCCTTCGCAGCAGCAAGCTCGAGCTGTACACTGCTGAGGCTGAGGTCCTGCTGCAGTACGTACGAGGTATACTCCTCGATGCTCTCAAGGGAGAGTGCTGATACGGGGAAAAGAGCCGAAACAGACAGTACCAGTACCAGAGTCATGGAAAGAACGTATCTCATCATAGACCTCCATCGGTGATATGTTTGCATATGTTCACGTGTCGCAGTGGGTAACAGGCTGCTGATGAGTTTCTTCGACACCCTGGGATCGACCGATGACAGCCTTGAACTGGGGGTACAAGTCCTGACAGTAAGTTGGTCTCGATCGAATCCATGCATGATCTTGAGGTATAGTATACCCTATCAGTCAGTGACAGGGGGAATTATTCAGTGTGAATGCGGAAAACATCTGTGAAGGTGAGATCCTGGTGGACCGTGCTGCCGGTAACAGTCGGTCACAGGGAGTCGTGCAGGTGTGTAGATGATGGATCTGTGTGGGATGCCGTACCATCGAAGGGGCTCAGGTGCAGCTCTCAAGCAGGCCCCTCCTTCGGTGGTTGAATCGGGGGGGGGCTGCTCTTCAGTCGTTGGGCAACGGACCATGCAGCATGCATGATCCGACCGGTATCTACCACTCCCTGTCCTCAGGTCTGTGCTGGATGCTCGATGCTACCTGCCCGCATAGGCCCTCAGCTGCAGGATGATCAGATACCGGTCTGCAAGGGTGCTGTAGTACTGGTGCTCAGACTGCAGGAGGTCGTTCCTGCTCTGTTCGAGCTCGGTTGCAGAGAGCGTACCCAGCTCGTAGAGCAGTGCTGACTCTTCCTGCAGACTCTCTGCCTGCTCGATCTCCAGTTTGATGATCTCCAGCTGTGCGGCAGTACTGATCAGGCTGCTCTTGAGATTCTCGATGGCAAAGAGGGTGCTATCGTACTGCTGGGCTGCCGTACGTTCAGCAAGGATCAGCTGATCATACGCCTGCTGCTTCTGCTCTGAGTTGAAGTCCTGAGCACTGAGAGAGAATGATACAGAGGCTCCGATCGAATCGTTGTTGTATGCGGCTGCCGTGCTGATCTTCAGATCAGGATCATATGCGCGAATGTCCTCATAGGTGATCCGTGCCCGCTGTGCAGCGTACTGCGCTGCCTGTACTGAAGAGGAGCCCGAGGGCTTACTGTCTCCAGCATGCCTGAGTCCTCTACCTGCGAGATCAGCTGCTGCAGTGCCTCAGCATCGGGATCAGGGAGGGTGAACTCTGTCACCTCGCCGCCGAGGAGCAGGTACATCTGCTGCTGGGTCTGCTGCAGGGTCGTCTGTGCTGTGAGGGTCTGTCTGTTTGCCGTGCTCCAACTCAACAGGGCGCTTCTCACCTCATCCAGAGAAGCTTCTCCGAGTTCATAGCGGACCTTCTGATCCAGATAGGTCTGCTCGTAGACCGAGGCGGCAGCTGCTGAGAGTTCATAGGCTCTCTGAGCCGTCCTCCAGGCAAGCAGGTGCTCCACGGCAGTGAGGCTGACCGAACTGATCGTCCCTGCCTGCTGTACCGTAAGCTGTTCATAGCTGTTCTGTGCGAGCTCATCGGTCACCGAATGGGTGAAGGGCTTGAAGTCCAGACCGAGCGAGCCCGACAGGGCGTACCCGGAATCGATGCTGCCGGTCACAGAACCTGAGAGCTGCAGAGCATCGGAGAGCGGCAGGGATGCACCGAGGGTGCCTCTCCAGATGCTGCCGGTCCCGGTATAGCTGTACCCGGAATCGACCGAGAGGTCGATGCTTCCAGCAGCGACGGCTCCTCCAGGTCGTTCCGGGCGCTCGTGATATCGATCTGGACACCGCTGAGGGAGAGGTCTTGCTGCAGTACGTAGGAGGTGTACTCCTCGATGCTCTCAAGGGAGAGTGCTGGTACGGAGACCAGTGCTGAACCCAGCAGCAGTATCGTCATGATCCTTCGTAGTGAATAGTTCATATTATGCCTCCCTCAGCGTCTCTGCGATATGTTCCCGTACGACCGGCAGGGCGGGGATGATCCCGAAACCTCCCCCGATCACCAGTACCAGCAGGACTGCCGATACCACGGCACTCATCTGCAGGGATGCTGTCGCTGCCAGTTCACTCGAGAGCTCCCCGACCAGAGGAGCCAGAGTCCCCAGTACCGCAGGTGCGGTGAAGTAAGCCAGGATGGTCCCCAGGAGTGCTCCGATGGCGCTGAGCATGAGGGACCAGGAGAAGAACTCTATGAGTACCGATCGCCTGGAGGCCCCAAGTGCCCTCTCGAGTGCGATCTCCCGTCTTCTGCTCAAGGATTCGACCACCATGATGCTGAAGATCCCCATGGAACTCACTACCAGCAGTACCAGACCGAGGATCTGCACCGACTGTGTGAACAGAGAGACGGTATTTCTCAGTTCTTCCATATAGGAGGACGTCCCGCTGACAGAACCTTCCCATACCGTCACGGCCGTATCATCCCCGTACTGGTTCTCCATGATCTGTCTGATCATCGATTGAGCCTCCTCGACAGAGCTGCCCTCTACCCGCAGGACCAGCATTCCAGCCATCATGCTCTTTGCCATCGAGGAGTTCATCCCTGAGGGGATCACTGCCGTGTAGGGGACGATGATATCACCGATCCCGTAGGCTTTACGGGCGATCTCCGATTCGATGCGGTAGACTCCGGTGACCGTGTAGCTCGTCAGTACCGGCTGGGTACCTTCTCGCAGGTTCTTGTTGGTCACGAACCCGGAGGTGATGGCTTTGCCGATAGCCTGCTCTGCAGATCCATAGAGCATCTGTGCGGTCTCTTCACTGATCCACATCTTCTTTGCCCCGATCGAGAGATCAGCAGCCTCATGGGGTCTCCGGAGAGGAGTTCCAGCCCGAATACCGTGAAGTAGTCCGGTTCTGCACCTACGGCATCCCTGAGGGTGTAGGAGACCCCCTCAGTGGTCACTTGTGAGAACGGCAGCTTGGAGACGATCGATACGGCAGTTATGCCGTCCATGTCACTCCTGAGGTACCCCGGGGCATCCCCGTCCCACTGGGATGGGCGTTCCTGTTCGATCTTCCCCTCAGCATCCCAGGTGCCGTTCGCCCCGTAGAGGGTGACTCCCTGACTCTTCAGGGCCTCGGAGACTTCTGTCTCCAGTACATCACTGATGCTGAAGCTGAGCATCAGGATCGCAGTCCCGAAGGCCACGGTAAGCATCGTCAGGATGATCTTTATCGGTGAAGCCGCCCATGAGCGGAGCAGCATGGTCAGAAATTTTCTCATTGGTATTCTCCTTCTCACGCATTACGCATGGCATCTGCAGGCTGGATTCGGGTGTACTGCATGATCGGTACGAGACTGAAGAGCAGGATCAGCACTGCTGAGAGGATCGCTCCCAGAGCTATGGCCCACCAGGAATCAGTCTGGATGCTCATCGCCTGCTGCATCGATGCATTGAGCGGGATGGCGAAGAGGGCTCCGAAGAGGGTCCCGATACCGGTGATCCCCAGAGATTCCCAGGTGAAGAGTCTTCTGATACTCCCTCGTGATGATCCCAGTGCCATAAGGATCCCCACATGCCGTCTCATGCGCATGGCTCTGCTGATGAGCATGTGTGATACATTGATCGCTGCGATGAAGAGTCCAGCCCCTGAGAGCAGGAGCATCAGGATCCCGATGCTGCTGTTTCGTGCGATCAGCTGATCTGCTTCGCTCTTGGGATTGCTGATGACGATCTGGTTCTCTCCGAACTGAGAGGTGAACCAGTTCTCCAGCTGTTCTGCTGTCGCATCGAGTTCCTGTTCATCGGTGACATAGAAGCGCAGGACCGTACCCATGGAACTCCTTCTGATCCCGGTGAAGCCAGAGTTGCTGCAGTATCCTGGTAGGGGCATAGTACCTGCTGTCGGAGGAACTCCCGTCAGGAGGCAGGATCCCAACGATGGTCACATAGCCTGTGCGGGTGAGGAGGCGCTTCCCGATCAGCTCCCCGGCTGTCATGCCGTCGGGCAGCAGCAGCTGTGCTGCTGTGTGTCCGAGGATGATCACAGACTCTGTCCCTGATAGTCTTCTGTGGAGAAGAGCGATCCGAAGGTGGTCTGCAGAGCTCGGGAGGTGAAGTACTCACTCGAGACGCTGCTCCCTGAGAGCTCTTCGATCCGGGCTATGATGATACTGCTGTCCTGTGCTGCCTCTTCGAGGTCCTCTGCATCCATGCGCATGGACTCCGGGGGACCCTCGGGGACCTCTGCCTTCGGATCCTCAGCCGTCTCGCTGGTGATGATCTGTTCCATCTGTGCTCTTCGCTCGGCATCACGCTCGATCACCGCTTCGTTGACGAAGCTCAGCCGTACGGGATTCTCTATATAGGCGAAGTCGACGGCAGGCAGGAGCTCTGCAGCCGAGAGGTCGGCATAGGTGAGGATGGTGGTGTCAGTGGTTGGTTTTCTGATCACCGGTTCTTCCATGGTGTCAGCCTGACTTGGGACGCTCACTGCGATCTCATGGTAGGAGGCCCTGCTGCGCAGATCTGCAGCATAGCTTGCTGAGTTGAGGCTGATCGAGACACCGGCAGATGCGGCTCCCACCCCCAGGGCTACCAGCAGGATCAGCAGTCCCGATTCAAGGATCCTTCCGGTGAATCGCCTGAGCATGATCAGCAGCGGTTCATTGTGCATGAGTGACCTCCTTCACTGGGGTCTCTTCGGTGATCAGTCCGTCCTGCAGGTTGATGATGCGTCTGGCCCGTGCTCCCTGTTCAGGGTTGTGGGTGACCATGACGATCGTCACACCGTTCTGGTTCAGTTTCTCCAGGATCTGCATGATCTCCTCACCCTTGTCAGAGGGGAGGTTACCGGTCGGCTCATCGGCGAGGATGAGGTCCGGGTCGTTGGAGAGGGCCCGGGCGATGGCCACTCGCTGCTGTTCTCCTCCGCTGAGCATGGAGGGGAGGTGATGCATGCGGTGGGCGAGTCCCACATCTTCGAGCAGTCTGACCGCCCGCTGCTTTCGTTCTTTGTAGGGTACGTTCGCATACTGCATCGGGAGCATGACATTCTCAAGGGCACTGAGTTCAGGAAAGAGGTTGAAGCTCTGGAAGATGAAGCCGAAGTGCCGGTTCCTGATACGGGCCTGCTCTTTGTCCCCGAGGGTGGTGATGTCGAAGTCCTCAAGCAGGTAGGTCCCCCCTGAAGCCTGATCGAGGATGCCGATGATGTGCATCAGGGTCGATTTCCCTGACCCTGAGGGACCCATGATCGCCACATACTCCCCGCGTTCGATGGTGAGGTTCACATCCTTGAGTGCTTCTACCTTGGTGACTCCAAGGTCATAGAGTTTGTTGATTGCCTGTAACTGTATCATGTTCGTTCTCCTTGTTCGTGATCAGGGAAGGGTGATGGTCTGCTGGTTGATGAACTGCTGGTAGGAAGAGGTGATGATCCGGTCTCCGGGTTCCACCCCTGAGAGGATCTCGACCTCTCCACCCTGGATGTTCCCGTAGGTCACTTCTGTACGGACCGCGGTGTTCCCGTCGATCACATAGAGATACTTCTGGTTACCGGTGGTCAGGTAGGACCCTCGCGGCAGGAGCATGGTATCTTCTTTGGTACTGAGGATGATGGTGGCTATGGCAGAAGCTCCGGGGGTGAGCACCGTCTCGGTGATCGGCTCGACCCGTACTGACACAGTGGCTGAGAGGCCGTCAGAATCGAGGGTTGCGATCTTTCCGATCCTGGTGATCCGGGCATCCATGGTACCTGTCCCGATCGTGAGGGTGAGGTGATCTCCCGGCTGGAGGATCGCTGCATACTGTTCGTAGATGTCCAGGTCGACATAGACTTCCGTACGGTCAGCGACGACGAAGAGGGTGTCAGTCTTCTCTATGAAGCTGCCTTCGATCTCCAGGTCCTCATTGATCTGCAGGATCTCTCCTGCTATGGGACTGGTGATCGAGCTGTCTGTGATGTCATCTTCGATCTGTGCGATGTTCATCTTCAGCTGTCTGATCACTGCCTCCTGTTTCTTCTCGGCAAGTACCTGCTTGGCTGAGAGCTCTTCGAGCTGAATGCCAGATCCTCCTGCTGCTCATAGAGGGCATCGAGGGCGTCTGTCGCCTGTTCCAGATCGGTCGTCCGTGAGCTCTTGAGCTCAGCGAGGCGCTGCTGGGTCACCACTTCCTCGACAGCCTCTTCGATCTTCAGCAGCAGGCGCTGCTGGTCGAGTTCGACAGCCCGGTAGGACCAGCTGTAGTTCAGCCTGGTGTTCTCCAGTTCTATCTCCGCCTGTTCGAGCTGCAGCTCATAGGAGGCGAGGGAATCCTCGAGCTCCGGTACCGAGAGGCTGACGAGGATGTCGCTGGTGGAGATGACATCTCCCTCGTTCACGTGCAGCTGTGCGGTATAGGCATCCTGCCGGCTCACGATCGATACCTGCTTGGGCAGTACTACTGTCCCGCTGGCCTCTGCCGAGTCTACCATCGTCCCGCTCTGGATCACGGCACTCTCGTAGGCTTCGATGGGTCGTTCCTCTGTGGTCCCTGCGTTGTCGAACAGCAGGTAGATCCCTCCTGCGATGACTGCGAGGATCAGCAGGAAGATCAGGGTCTTTCCTGCGGCATTCTTCTTCTTGTAGGGCTTACTGTGATCTGCGTGTACTATTGGTCCGTTATCTGGCATATCGATCACCTCCGTGAACTCACTATACTCCCAGAGGTGTCTGTAAGTGGTTAACACGGGGTAAAAGGGTTGTAAACTTTGTAAAACAGCTGATCGCTGGTGAAAACACGGTAGCAAGATGAGACCGCTGCGGGTACTATGGTCTGTATGAGACTAGATGTATCAAAGCGGAACAGAGACGTACTGATCGCGGCACTGATGGTGGTCGTCACCATCTTCGCCCTGCTACAGTACCGGTGGTTCTCCTCCATCGCAGAACGGGAGACCGAAGCGGTGTATGAGTCGATGACGCTGTCAGTGAACAAGATAGCCGTTCGGGAGCAGCAGCGGTATGCGATCCTCTATGACTGGATGTATCAGATGCAGGGGATCGGTATCGCCAGTGACCTGCAGGCCTTGCAGCTTGCAGGCAGTCTGCTCGATCGATTCGGGCCTCATGGGGAGGTTCCCGATCACATCGCCTCTGTCGATGTGATCGCAGCCGGCAGTGCTGACCCAGCCTGGGAGCTGGTCGGGTCCTGGGGAACCGATGGGCTGGAGGTGACCGGCAGGGAGATCCCGGATGCTATGAGCGAGCTGCTTGAAGAGGTGAGACACGCAGAGGATCCGCGGCAGGTCTACTCAGGGTTGATCCTGATCAGCCGGGAACTCGGCTGATCGTACTCCCTCTCAAGCCTGAGGGGCGTATCTGGTATATGGTGCTCTCAGTCGATACTGCAGCTTTCACACAGACGTATGTGCTGCCTGCTATCTATGAGGAGCTCGGGGAGTACCGCCTGCAGTGGGAGATCTCCTCAGAGGATCCTCGGTTCGAACGGTTCTTCGCAGATGGGACGCTCAACGGGTACTCCTATCGGTTCGATCCGTTCTCCTCGCTGATCGGCAGGACCTTCGTCGCGACTCACACCTTCTCAGTACCGCTGCTGGTCCAGGGAGAACTCACCCCGCCCTGGCTCGATCAGGGGGGCTCAGCAGGCCCTGACAGGCGGCGTGAGCTCAGGCTCTCCTCAGCATCGATCACGGCAAGTCCTGCAGATCAGGTCGGTTGGATCCTCGGCCTGCAGGTCGCCGGGAGCAACTACGCGGCACGGGTGGAGAGGACGTTCAGCTGGGTACTCACAGGTGGTATCACGCTGATGCTGCTCATAGGGCTCGTCTGTATCGGATTACTCAACGCGCTCTACCGGGCACGGCAGCAGCGGCAGCGGGAACAGGAGTTCACCGCATCGATCACCCATGAGCTGCGTACCCCGCTGACAGTCATCCAGTCGGCAGCGGACAACCTCTCGCTGAATCTCATCGCCCCCGAACGGGTAGGTCTCTACAGTGAACTGATCAAGCGGCAGACCCGCGATCTCGGGAACATCATAGAGAACATCCTGGTATTCTCCGGCTTGAAGGGAAGGGCGGGTACCAGGTGCAGGAGCAGCCGACCGTGTTCGCACAGTTGTTCCATTCCCTGGATCAGGAGCTGCAGGTCATAGCAGCTGAGCGGGGCATCACACTGGTCTGGGATATGGGCGGGATCCCCGAACAGGGGTTGTGCGATCAGACCCTGCTGAGTCTGAGTCTGAAGAATCTGATCACCAATGCCCTCTACCATGCCTATGGTCCCGAAGGGGGTGAGGTGCGTATGACCGCACGGTATCTGCACAGTCATGCGATCGCTCTCTCGATAGCCGATGATGGGGTGGGGATACCGCAGCAGGAACAGAAGACCCTGTTCAAGCCCTACTACCGCGGGGAGCATACCCGCAGTACGCAGGTGAAGGGCAGTGGTCTGGGACTGTTCATCGCACAGCGGAATCTGCAGATCCTCGGGGGGACTCTGGTACTTGAATCCCCCTATGAGCGGGTGAACGGCCAGCTGCTCAGAGGCTGCTGTTTTACGATCACAGTTCCCTGGAAGGAGGTCGGTGATGCCGAAGGTACTGATCATAGAGGATGAGCCCGGGGTACAGATGACGATCGAAGATCGTCTGCATGCTGAAGGCTATGAGGTGGAGATCAGAGCAGACGGGATCAGCGGGGAGGCCGCTGCCCTTGAGGGCTCCTATGATGTGATCCTGCTCGATCTGATGCTGCCGGGCAGGGATGGGTTCGCCGTGTGTCAGCATATACGTCAGCAGGGGCTGCAGACCCCGGTGCTGATGCTCACAGCTCGAAACACCAACCTCGATGTGGTGATGGGACTCAGACAGGGAGCCGATGACTATCTTGCCAAGCCGTTTGATATGGGGGTGCTGATCGCACGCATCGAGGCGCTGATGAGAAGATCGAGAGTGCTCGGTTCAGCTCAGAGGATCAGCTTCGGTCCGTTCGTACTCGACCGGGAGGAGGGAGTGCTGCTGAAGGATGGCAGGATCCCCGTAGAGCTCAATGTGCAGGAGTACCGTCTGCTGGAGTACCTTGCCCTCCATCCTGACCATACCATCACACGGGATCAGATCCTTGATGATGTGTGGGGCTACGGAAGCAGTACCACCACCCGTACAGTCGATGTCCACATCGCCAAACTGCGTCACCGGCTGGGTGAGTCCGACGTGCCCAGACACATCCAGACCGTGTGGGGCAGGGGGTACAAGTTCATCCCCTGATGCACACGGCACAGCACTCCATATTCCCCTGTTCGCAGTACACAGGCTGGGTGAATCACCGGTTCCTTGACGGGATCTTCCCCCGGTAGCCGTGGGAATCCTCTGCCTTTCCGGTCCTGCTGCTCTGACGGGGTACCTTCTCATCCATGCAGCAGGGATCGGGACCTGTTCGTGGTATCCCCTTCTGCTGCAGGAAAGCTTTTTGTGAGGCGTCCTGCATAATGGATTGTCAGCAGCAGCGTCAGCAGATCTGCCGCTGGCTGTGCATAGATCAGTCCATCAAGACCAAGAAGTCCTTTGAGGAGGAACAGCAGGGGAATGAGCAGTACACCCTGTCTCGAAAGCCCGATGATACTCCCCTCTGCTGCTTTCCCGAGAGCAAGGAATGCGGTCACATAGGTCATCTGAAATCCCAGGAAGCTGAAGGTGGTGCTCCATAGGATCAGGGTCCTGATACCAAGAGCTGCTACTCTGGGATCTGTGGTGAACAGGCCGATGATCCGGGGAGCAAGACAGACCGCAAGTGCTGCAGCAACGACGCAGTAGACAGAGAGGATGCCTCTGGTGGTCTGTATCGCTGTATGAAGACGATCATACTGGTGAGCCCCGCAGGTGTACCCTGCGACTGGCTGGAGCCCTTTCACGAAGCCGAAGACGACATAGGACATCAGGGTGATCAGTCTGGTCACGATTCCCAGTGCAGCTATAGCCTCAGCACCGTAGGTCACCGCCTGATTGTTGATCACGGCTATCGCCAGACTGTTGAGTCCCTGATAGATGAGCACCGGGATGCCGATCTTCAGCACTTCACGGTAGATGCTCCAGTCAAGCCGCACCTGCCTGATCGACAGCTTCACCATGGAATCGATCTTCCGGTACGCTATGAGGATGAAGCATAGGGCTGCAGTCTGTGCGACTACCGTAGCAATAGCGGCGCCTTCTATCCCCCATGCGAACGTATGGATGAACAGGGGGTCGAGGATACAATTCAGTACAGCACCGATGCTCATCGTGAGCATGCTGATCTTTGCAAACCCTTCGGATCTGATGAGATTGTTCGCCGTGACAGTCCCGGTATTGATGACTGCTCCTATGAGGATGATCAGTCCATAGGCTTCTGCCTGCTCCATCACGTGAGCATCAGCACCGAACAGCCTGAATACCGGTTGGTGGAACCAGGCGATCAGCAGGGCCAGTATGGCTGAGAGTACCAGGGCAGAGTACATCGAGGTGCTCGCGACCTCTTTGGCCCGAACGGCCTCTCCTCCACCGATCAGCCTCGACACCACAGAAGCTGCGCCGGTCCCGAATGCGAAGGCGATACCGCTTACCAGCATTGAGATGGGGAATACCACGGCCGCTGCAGCAACCGCATCGGTTCCCAGTCCTGAGATGAAATAGGTATCTACGACGTGGTAGAGTGCAACTACCAGCATGCCCAGCATCGAAGGGATACCCATCTTGAGAATCAGTGTGGTCATGTTCTTCTGTTCGAACATATGCATGTGTGTCCTCCTTGGTAACATTGTATAGGTGCTATACATACATAGTGTTAAGCACCTATACATACTATGCGCATGTATCAGCTGCGCTCTTCAGATGACGAGTTCTCCTCTGAGCAGATCGCTTTCAGGGAAAATACTCGAACGTATCCTGGAACGCTTATGCTCTGTACGCTCCTGTCCTGTTCTCCTCTTCTTCAGAAAAGAGATCTCTGGTCAGAATATCTATGGATCCTTCAAGTTCCTTCATGAACCGGGAGATAAGGTGAAACTGTTCATCGGTATAGGGGACGAGTACCTCTTCGAGAGAATCGCTGAATCGCTGGTGCAGTCGCTGATGCCCGGCGTAGGCAGTCTCTCCTTTGTCGGTCAAGACCAGAGTAAGCTGTTTCATGTTCTCGGGGTGTTCAGCTTTTCGTACCAGTCCCTTCTGTTCGAGCTTCTTCACCAGCTGTGAGACAGCCCCTCGAGTGACATCTATCGATCGGGCTATCCCGGAAATATGACTTCCCGGGTTTCTCTTGATGTGGCAGAGCATATGGATCTCAGCACCATGGATCTTCACATCGGTCCCGTAGGTCATCGTCATCCGATCCCCGCCGAACAGTTTGTAGGCGACACGTACGAGGGTGAAGGAGAGGATCTCAAGATCCGTGGTGTGCAGTTCAGGAGCAAACAGTTCTTTCATGTCCAGTATTGTATAGCAGCTATACAAAATATGTCAAGAGTCTCTCGTAAGAATCATGAACGAATCATACGGATCTTTTGATAAGCTCAAGCACAGAACATGTGTAGAGAGCTTCGGATGTGATACACTTACACAGAGGGAAGGTGATGAGTATGAGAACGATGAATATTGGGATGATCGGGTATAAGTTCATGGGCAGGGCCCACAGCAACGGATGGCTGCAGTCTCAGCGCTTCTTCGATACTGAGATAGCACCGGTACTCAAGGCAGTCTGCGGGAGACATGAGGAACCGCTCAAAGAGTTCGCAGACCGTTGGGGATGGGAAGAGACCATCAGTGACTGGCGTGCTCTGATCGCTCGTGATGACATCGATATCATAGATGTCGCTGCCCCGCAGTATCTCCATTATGATATCGCTCTGGCTGCCGCGAAAGCCGGTAAGCATATCTTTATGGAAAACCGCTTGCCCTGTCAGTCGAACAGGCGCAGGAGATGGTCGATGTGATCGGAGACCGTCCGATCGTACACTACCTGAATCACAACTACCGCAGGTGCCCTGCTGTGAGACTTGCCAAACGGCTGATCGATGAGGGCAGGATCGGCAGGATCTATCACTGGAGAGGTGCCTACCTGCAGGAGTGGGCTGCCGATCCCGAGTATCCGCTGACCTGGCAGATGAAGAAGACCAAGGCCGGTTCCGGGCCACATGGTGACCTGAACTCTCACAGCATAGACCTTGCTCGGTATCTTGTCGGTGAGATCGCACAGGTCTCTGCCATGATGACCCGGTTCATCGCAGAACGGCCGCTGCCGGATGCTCATGCATCATCGTTCTCCAGGAACGCAGGCATTACCACAGGAACCGGGAAAGTGACCGTGGAGGATGCTTCCTTCATGACGGTGATGTTCGAGAATGGGGCACTCGGTTCGTTCGATGCGACACGGTTCGCGACGGGAAGGAAGAATGCCCATAACTTCGAGATCTACGGGAGCAGAGGGGCTCTGATCTTCGATCTCGAACGGATGAACGAACTACAGTACTACTGCAACGATGATCATGAGGGGGAGAAGGGCTTCAGGACGATCATGGCGACAGAGCCTGTGCATGAGTATGCTTCATCCTGGTGGCCTCCCGGCCATATCATCGGGTATGAGCATACCTTCGTGCATGCAGCAGCAGATTTCTCCAGGCGATCGCTGAGAAGACGGAGATACGACCGAACTTCTTCGATGGACTCCAAGAGATGATCATACTAGAAGCGGGGATCAAGTCAGCTGCAGAGGGCAGGACCATCATCATTGACTAGACCTGGAAAAAAAGTGATGAAAACATCTGTTCAAGCTCTGCTATTAGGTATATAATCTTCAAAAGTGACCACGGGCGGTTAACTCAGTGGGAGAGTGCTACCTTCACACGGTAGAAGTCACAAGTTCAAATCTTGTACCGCCTATAGAGACAGAGATCATATATCAGCAGAACTGAAGAAAGCCATTCCTCATACCAGGGGAGTGGCTTTTGTATGTCAGGGTCCCCTGATGGCACTTCATCCCCGAATGACGGGTGAGCTCCTATGCCAGGCAGATGAGGCGGGAGATTCTCTATGCACACAGGAGTTCTGTGCTATAGAGGACGACGAAAACCGTTATGCATACGACCTCAGGTCAAGAGTCTGAAAAAGCTGCCCAGTGTGGGGATCTATCAGGGGAAATCCGTACCGCTATCCTTACGACTCATGGTATGATGGGGAACCATACCATCTTGAGAGGTACACATGAGAGAGCAAGAGCCAAGACTGATCATCGGATGCATAGCTGATGACTTCACCGGTGCGAGCGATATCGGCTCGTTCTTCGTAAGAGGCGGGATGAACACCCTGCTGACAAGCGGTATACCTGATGGATCTCTCACGATCGATCCTTCAGTCGAAGCGGTCGTGATCGCACTCAAGAACCGGTCGATCGCCCCTGACCTTGCAGTCGCAGAATCACTGAAAGCCCTCGAGTATCTCCAGAGCGCCGGCTGCAGGCAGATCTACTTCAAGTACTGTTCCACCTTCGACTGTACACCGAAGGGGAATATCGGGCCGATCGCAGATGCGCTCATGAGACAGACCGGGTCTCCCTATACCCTGTTGTGCCCGTCCTGCCGGTGAACGGCAGGAAAGTCCGGGATGGAGGACTCTATATCCATGGGATCCCGCTGCACGAGAGTCCCATGAAAGACCATCCGGTGAACCCCATGTGGGATCACAGACTGGGGAAGATCATGGAATCGCAGTCTGTGTATCCCTGCTTCATCATCACCGCCGATGAACTCGCTCAAGAGGATCTCACACCTGTGATCAAGTCACTGAGAGAGCACCAGGAGGGGACTCCCTTCTATCTTATCCCTGATTACGCTGAAGCGATCCATGGGAGACAGATCGCAGAACATTTCCTTGATCTCCCGCTGATCACCGGAGGTTCGGGTCTCGCTGAACATCTGGCACGAGCCCATACAACCCGTCAGGACCCTTCCCCTCACCAATCAGCTCCTCTTGCCACAGGGACAGAAGGGAGAGCCGTCATCTTCGCAGGAAGCTGCTCGACTGCAACGACCGGGCAGGTCGGGGTATTCTATGAACAGGGCGGTACGGCCTGCGAACTGACCGCAGCAGGTCTTCTTCATGATCCATCCGTACGGGACGATCTGATCGAGCTGGTAAGGGATCCTGAGACGACCGATCTCCTGATCCATACCGATGGCAACCGGGGTGAGGGCGGGAGAAGCAGGCTGCCGGATCATCACAGAGAGCACTCTCACAACTCTTCGAGACGACCATGGCGGATCTTGCCGAGGCTGCTCTGGGAGCAGGGATCACCCGTATCATCATCGCTGGAGGGGAGACCGCCGGAGCGATAACCGAACGTCTGGGTTACAGGTCCTTCCTGCTGGGAGATTCGGTCGCACCGGGCGTCCCGGTCCTCATACCGGTGGAGAATCCTTCAGTCAGGCTGGTCCTGAAATCAGGGAACTTCGGACAACCTGATTTCTTCTTCAAGGCACTGCAGATAACCTCAGGATAGGGGCTGCCGGCACTGAATGACGAATGGCCTCAGAACGAATGAGATACGATGAGAGCGGGAAGCTGTGCAGCAGGAGTCCCGCTGCTGCAGTACCGTTCAGGGATATATGATCTGAGCATATTCATCATAGATGACAGCCGGGAAGACTGCCCCTATGCATCAGGGGAAGATCATACGATGATATACTGTTTCGATGGATGATCTCTCTGGAGAAGATACGCTACTGATGAAGCGAGTGCCTCTGAGACCGTCTCTCCGATGAGCTGACCGATCTTCGTATGTTTCCCGCAGTAGTCAGCCTTGGGGCCTGAACCGCTTGAGATGATGAGCGAATCCGTCCCCGTCCCTGTGGCAGGGGCACCGGAGAGCGTACTCTTGATCCCGAAGCTGAAGAGGATCGCGGTCTTTGCCTCTGTCGCTACCATGAGTGCTTCGGCAAGGCTGAATCACTCAACTCAGCATTGGTCCCCACCATGATGTTGATCGTGCCGGTGGGAAGTTCGTTCCCCTTCACCTCAGGAAGGAACGCTGCCGCATCTCCTGCAGCCAGGGCATTGGAGATCCCTGCGGTAAGTGAACAGAACACTCCTCCCCAGGATTCTTCTCGTACCGAGAATCTGAACTCTCCATCAGGGCCGAGGTCATCATGCCCGCGGCCGGGCCTTCCCAGCCCTGGGAAGAGACAAACTCGGCAAGGGTCTTCTCCGGGGGGTCCCAGAAGGTCTTCTCAGTCATCTTGATCTCATCAGGATTAGCCTGGACCTTGAGATTCAGTACACGCCTGATATCATTGAATCCTCCTCCCAGGACTGCCGAGGAGAGTGATCGTACCGGTGCATGGTACCCTATGGTAGAGAAGTGGTCAGCCAGGGCTATGTCAGCCTGCAGCCCTTCCCAGTCGAGTGTGCATATCTGTCTCATGGTTCAATACAGTATCAGATTTTGTGGTTGATTCCCAGAGGAAGTGGCACCTGCAGTTCTCATATACTGCAGGTGCTCCTACATGGGTCTCTGTCAGAGGGCGATCCCGATGCAGAGGCTCAGCTGGAGATCTGAGTGGTCACTGCCTTCCTCGTTCAGGTAGAGGTCTACCGTATCACCGTAATCAATAGCAGAGAAGGGCACAGCGGTATCGCTCTTCATGTTCACGATGTTCACATAATCCATATTCGCTTTGACATACAGACCGGATCTTTTCTCTATCGTGTACTTCCCTCCGACACTCAGGATGAGGGTACGTTCGATCACCTCTCCTGAGAGGATCGATACCAGATCATCCATCCCATTCTTCCCGTATACGCTCCACTGAGAATCGAGTCTCTTGTTCCCGTGCCACATGTACATCCCATTGAAGTAGGCATTCCAGTGTCCGACATCCTCAAGCGTTGATGAGTAGTTGAGGACGATCGCATCCCCTCCGTGCTCATAGCCGAGGAACATGCGTTTGTAGTCACCGGGTCTGTTGAAGTTCTTGAGGATCACATCATGACCGTACCCATGGCTGTAGCCCGCGATAGGAGGATCCTCCCCGGTCACTCCGTCGAGACCTCGAAGGTAGAGGAACGGATCGGTGAGTGCAGCCTCGAAAGAGGCTTCTGCCACGATCTCAGTAGAGAGCGGGAAGGCTGTCCGTGCACCGAGCATATATGCCATGGCATTGGGGTAAGCCCCATAGTCCGGGGCAGTCGTCTCACCGAGTGCGATCTCATCGATCGCATACTGTGCATAGAAATCGATGTTCCCGAAGGTTGTAATCGAGTTCGACCGTGATGAGGGAATTGGCAAGCCCCCTGATATACTCATTGTGGAAGAACCCGAATGGATTGATCGCTGCGAGATTCAGGGTGTTCTCTTTTGTCTTATAGACTACTGACTCGCTCAATGCCAGTCCCAGTCTGTCCTGGAGGAAGCTGAACTCGACCCGGTGTCCCAGGAACATCGTGAATCCTGGGAACTCATTGTTCTGATCCAGTCCCATCGTGGAATCAGGAGGGAAGAACGATGCGAGGAGGGTGTACTTGTAGGGATTATGGAAGGTGGTGAACTTCACGAAGTCATGTTGAATGACTTGAGAACCGAGCATGAAGTTCCCGCTTCTCCCAGGGCCCCAGGAGAACCGGTCACGGCCGATGGACAGGTTCCAGTGGTCAGCACCCACAGATGCGTAGCTCCGGTAGGGGAACGTGAAGTCTCCATCGGCTCCGAAGTCCGCCGGTGGAAGGAAGGGTGCATTCGTCACGAACGTATCCTGATAGAGATAGTTCCCCTGTGGATCGTTATGATGATTCCCCAGTGAGTTCATGAGCAGAGCTGCATCGAAGTAGAAGAAGATGTTATCAGTACTCCAGAGGTCCCATCCGATATCGAGGAACTTCTCCCGATCATTGAATCCGTGGACCCAGTAATGCTCATCCTTGAAGACTTCGTTCGTATGGATGTATGCCTCGAATGCAGCGTTGATGTCGAAGGACATTGCGACATTCGGGCTCATGGAGATCTTCGGGTCGAAGGTGAGCTCCTCCTCGAGATATTCATAGATCCGTCTGGCAGCCGGTGCGGTCGGGGTCACCCCGTCAAGCATATCAAGGAGTTCGGCACGACTCCAGGGACCGGCTGTAGACGGGAGTGCATGTCCCTCGAGCAGATAGAGTTTTTCCATGGCAGAGTAGTATGCAGAATCGATAGGGTAGATCTTCTGCTTGTTGTCCATGGCTGTGACAAGCTGAAGAGAGAAGATACAGGTGAGTACTATGAGCATGATCTTTCTATGCATGAGAGCATCTCCTTATAAGCTAGAGACCTGGTCATCTGTATCATGCACCTCACTTCTGGCTCATCAGTTCAGTGCCTGAACAATCGTGCAGTCAGCGATCCAGTAGAACGGTCAGAACCTCGTCATGTCTGTGATGACCTCTTCATCCGTAGTACCAGCAAGCTCTAACAGATCAAGGATACTACTCATAGTAATATATCACAGAACATACATGTTCTCACTAAAATACATGCTTACCATGCAAACATTGGAATAAAACTATCTTGTACTAGTTCGTACTGGTTGAGAGTGGATGCTAGTGTCAATATTTGTTCGCAATTTGGTTCAGTTTTATCATGAGAAACACTCATCTTCAGGCTACTTCCTGTAATGCTTGTTGCTGTTCGATCAACGATTGAACAGATATATATGCCCGACTGGTTTGCCACTCCTCTTCGTACTCGATGAGGTAGGAAGTCACCAACCGGATATATGATGATTCACTTGGGAAGATCCCTACCACGCGCGAGCGTCTTCTGATCTCTCTGTTAAGCCGTTCGAGCGTATTCGTAGAGGAGATCTTCCGGTGATCGATCTTATCGAACTGGTAGTATTGCAGAGAGTCTTCCAGACCATTCTCCAGACACGCTATGGCCTTAGGGAACTGATCAGCATACTCTTCCATGATGCCTCGAGCGTAGATCCTGGCCTGCTTCTGATCAGGCTGAAGCCAGATCTGCTTCAGTCGCTTCGCAAAGCTATCTTTGGATCGCTGTCCCACATGCGCGAGGATATTCCTCATGAAGTGCACTTTGCACCGCTGCCATGATGAGCCCAAGAACTCCTTGCGGATGGCCGCCTGCAGCCCTTTATGAGCGTCTGATACGCATAACCATACCTTCTGTACCCCTCGTGCTTTCAGGTCCTGGAACAGCAGGCTGTAGGTCTGTTCAGATTCATTCTCCATGGGCTCTACAGCCAGTATATGGGACTCTCCAGCGGTATTGATCGCTTTTACCACCAATACCGCTCTGCTCTCTACACGCCCATTATGACGGATCTTCTCATACAGCGCATCGATCCAGAGCACTGGATATTCGCTATCAAGGGTACGGGTCCTGAACTCTTGCACCATCACATCCAGTCCCTTGTTGATCTCTGAGACCTGTGATGCAGAGATCTGTTCTATCCCCATGCTCTGGGCAAGTCGTTCGATCTTACGTGTAGAGATCCCTGATACCCAGGTTTCCTGGATCATCTGCATCAAGGCCTGTTCACTGCGTTTCTTAGCCGTGACGAAGAATGGGACATACCCGCCTTTGCGGACCTTCGGTATGGTCAGATACATCGTACCCATACGGGTATCAAATCGTCGGACTCTCGTCCCGCTCAGGTACCCGGTTCGTTCAGTACTGTGCTGTCCCTTCTGTGCTCCCACTTTGTGTGCGACCTCAACCTCTATCATCTTCTCTGTTACCCATTGTAACATTTTCAGCATAGGATCATCTTCTGTGATGAACCCCAGTAGCTTTTCTTCAAAATACTTGGTAGACTTGTTCTTGGTCATGAGTATGGCTCCTTCTGGATGGTTGTGATGAACCCTAGTATGGAGCTTCTCATGACCTTTTTCAATCACCACCAAATTGCAACTATTATTGTACTCTATCGAGTGGATTTTGTCATATACATATGTATATCTTGCAAATACGGATCTAAATCTTTTGGTGTGTAATCCATGAGATATCCAGCCTTCTTTTTAACTCGGTTTAGGAAGTTGGTAAACCGTCGGTTTCAGCCGTTTCTGGTTGCAGATCCTGGTCCTTGAATAGCTCCTTCCGACATATCAGGGTGACCCCTGAACTGCAGTGCTTGAGTACTGTGACCGCATTGCTGTGCTTGTACCATGAACCGTTCCCAAGCTCGCATTCCCAGTCATGCTCAGAGGCTTTCATGACCGTGCAGGTTATCTTATCGTTGGAGATCCTGCTCTATTTCGCTTCTCTTTACACGGAGAACATTTTAGATCCGAAGGAAGTGGCACCTGCAGTTCTCATATACTGCAGGTACTCCTACATGGGTCTCTGTCAGAGGGCGATCCCGATGCAGAGGCTCATCTGGAGATCTGAGTGGTCACTGCCTTCCTCGTTCAGGTAGAGGTCTACCGTATCACCGTATTCAATAGCAGAGAAGGTCTCGGCGGTATCGCTCTTCATGTTCACATGATCCATATTCGTTTTGACATACAGACCGGATCTTTTTTTCATTTAGGGTACTTCCCTCCGACACTCAAGGTGCGGGTACGTTCGATCACCTCTTCAGAGAGGATCGATACGAGATCCTCCAGGCCATTCTTCTATACGCTCCACTGAGAATCGAGTCTCTTGTTCCCGTGCCGTATGTACATCCCATTGAAGCAGGCACTCCAGTGTCCGGCATCCTCAAGCGTTGATGAGGGAATTGGCAAGCCCCCTGATAGATTCAGTATGGAAGCACCAGGATGGATTGATCGCTGCGAGGTTCAGGCTATGCTCTTTTTTCATATAGACTCCTGACTCGCTCAATGCCAGTCCCTGTCTGTCCTGGAGACAGCGGGACTCGATGCGGTATATACTGGCATCAAGAGGTAGAAATGTATGTAAGCAGATTATGACCTGCCGGATGGGCCTGGAGCCTTGCGATCCAATACCTGTAGGACCCGACCATGGTCACAGAGGTTCCCGGCAGGTGCCCGGTCGCCCTCATACCATGGGAGCATACCATCAAGGGTGGCTGTTTCCCGAAATATAAGCTACTGTGTTTTTCCCCGTAACTATGGTATGATCATGCATCAGGGATACAGGAGCATTTTCATGGAGCAGCACCCCATCATGTCACTGCAGCAGCAGTTCGAACTGCAGGATTCCATTCTGAAGGAGCGGTTGGAGATTCTCCTGCCGAAGATTATGGCAGAGGCCGGGACCGAGATGTGGATTATCATCGGTGATGAGTATAATGAAGGTCCCTGTGTGCGATCCCTGCTTCCCAGCAGCTTCTTCCATGCCCGCAGGACTGCAGCATTCATCTTCACCTGCAGAGGGGGCGTCACTGAGACGATGATCGTTTCAAACCGGATTTCTCCATCGACCAGTTCTATACGCCGGTCCTCCTCAAGCCGGCGGGCTTTGATTATGAGCGGTTCTACACGACCTTTGCGCCGCAGTATGATCTTGAGGCGATACGGAAGATGGATACCGAAGATGTCTGGAGCTGTATCAGCAGGATCATCAGGGAGTTCGACCCGAAGGATATCGCACTCGATATCTCAGGTATGACGCCGTTTTCTGATGGACTCTCAAAGACCAACTATGATCGGCTCATACAGCACATCGACACCCGGTTCCACAGCAGGTTCATCAGTGCACAGACGCTTGCCCTGCGATGGCTCGAGACCCGGACAGCTCAGGAGCTCTCCCTGATGAAACGGATCGTGGAGATCACCAGATCAATAATCAACGAGTGTTACTCCAAAGAGGTCATCACTCCAGGCAAGACCACTACCGGTGAGGCACGATTCTTCCTGATGGAGCGTGCTACAAGACTTGGTATGGTCCCATGGTTCGATGCGACTGTGTGGATCAGGAGAGCCGGCCATGCCCATATTGATGATGACAGTGCAGTGATCGAGGAGGGGGACCTCCTCCATTGTGATTTCGGGGTCAAGTATGCAGGTCTCTGTTCAGATGTGCAGGAGATGGCCTATGTGAAGAGTTCTTCAGGAGATGACAGGCTGGTGATCAGTGAGCTTGAAGGGATCCATCACACTGCCATGAGGACGCAGGATATCCTGCTGGAGGCCTTCGTAGAGGGGCGAACCGGGAATCAGATCCTCTCGGAGGCCCTTGCTGCAGCAAAGCGATCAGGGATCAGGAAGCCGATGATCTACTCGCATCCGATCGGTATCTATGGACATGGCCCGGGACCGACTATCGGATCTTTCGGCAACCAGCAGTTCGTCGAAGGCCTTGGTGAATACACCCTGCATGACGCTACCTGCTATGCAATGGAGTTGAACGTACGCGAGAGGGTCCCTTCCTGGGATGATCTGGAGATCATGTATGGTCAGGAGATCGATATCTGTTTCATCTCCGGTAGAGCTGAGTTCTTTGCTGGGAGGCAAGAACACCTGCATATTATCCAATAATTAGCAGGTGTCCCGTAGTTGTATCTAGTGTCAGCCTTACGCTCTGCTCTTTCCCAGTGCTGTCAGTGCAGCCTTCATACGTTCGAACACGCGTATCGCAGCCGCATCATCCTGTATACAGCTGGTGACAACCCGAATATGGCCAGCACCCTGCTCACCATAGAAGCTCCCATCGTTAACAAGCACATCAGCCTCTTTGAGCAGATACGCTGTGACCTCAGCGCTCGTGCCGAGGGCCCCTATATTCAGCCAGGAGAGGATCCCGCTTTCACTTCGCTGCATGGAGACACCGGGGATCGTTGAAAAGATGTCATAGGCTATCGTACGTCTTCTCTGGTGAGCAGCTGTAAGATCGTTGAGTATGGAGGTCTCTTTCAGTGCTGCAACTGCTCCTATGGATGTTATCGTCGCAGCAGCTCCGAGGACATTCACCGCACCTCCGTACAATACATCCATGATCCTGTCATGAGCATAGATATACCCGATGCGAAATCCACTGAGGCCGAGACCCTTGGAGATGGAGCAGACCGTCAGCGTTCTCTCCCACATCCCCTGGATAGTAGCTGGATGGACGAACTCGATTCCATCGAAGATATGGTCTTCGAAGGCCTGATCGCTCACAAGAATGAGATCATGACGTATGATAAACTCACAGAGCTGCTCTATCTGTTCCCGCCGGTAGACGGTTGTGGTAGGGTTGTTAGGATGTGTGATCACCACCATCTTGGTCCTATCGGTCACTCTGCTCTCAAAAGCCGCCATGTCAAAGGCATAACCGTCCTCCTCCTGCAGCGGTACGGGGACCGTTACCCCTCCCAGCAGCTCAGGGTCGAGGAAGTTGCTCGGATAACTCGGATCGGGTACCAGCACTTCATCGCCGGGCACGATGAAGGGCATCATGGCATAGAGCAGGCCTGAATCTGAACCCGGGGTGACTATGATGTTCCGGCTTGGATCGATCGTCCGTCCTAGCTGGCTTGAGACTTTCTCCGCTAGGACTGCCCGCAACTCATACATGCCGATGGGCATGCTGTAGTGTGAGGGCAGTCCCCCTTCGATGGCCTTGATCATGGCATCCTTCACAGATTCGGGAATCGAAGGGTCGGGAAAGAACGGATCAGCCCATGCCAGGATATCGACTCCCTGTTCAATGAGTTTCCCGACCCCTTCTCCCACATCAGCCTTGGAGACATCGGCGAACAGCCCCCGCTCAGTTTTCTGAAATGAGGTTCATAGTGCTCATCACATCCACATCAGGTACCTCTACTCATTATTGATTTGCGTCTTGTTCATTGCCTGCAGATACCGATAGATCGTCTGATTCGAGACTCCAAGCACATTCGCCACGATGTTCACCGCTCCCTTGAATTTGAAGACACCCTTTGCGTCCATCTTCCCGATCAGCGACCGTTTCTCGGCTATGGTGCTCTCTATGAGCTGGAGACCGGAGTCGATGACTACTGAGTCGATGATCTCTCGGACCATCTCATCGACCGATACATCAAATCGCTCAGCCCCTTTGGTTATGATATCCCCATCAGTGGACAGGATCTGATCGAGCATCAACAGATCCTTTACAGATTCCTGCATTCTCAGGAGCTCTGTGATGTCGAAATTCACACACAGCATCCCGATATCCTCGTGCTGTTCATCCCTGATGAAGTAGGTAGAAGAGCGCAGGATCTTCTTCCCATCCCTTGTGGTCCCCGTATAGTTGGTGACACTGTCGCGTCCCTTGTTCTCCTCTTTCTGCAGGAGATCAAGGGCATATTTGGTTATGGTGCCGCCGATGGTCCTGTTCGTGATATGACCATTGACGATGTAGCAGATTGAGTGATTCAGGTCACTCAAGTCATGGATCAACACCTCGCAGGTCTTCCCGTTTATGGCTGCGATGTAATCGGCGATGGGGAAATACCGTAGCAGTTCTTCTCGTGTTTCCATACGAGCTACATTCTTACACATATCGCATCAATCTCGATATCCACATCCTTGGGCAGACGGGAGACCTCGACCGCACATCGTGCGGGTTTGTGCGAACCGAAGAACGTTGCATAGACGGTATTCACGGCTGCAAAATCATTCATATCCCTTAGGAATACCTGACACTTCACGATGTCCTCCTTAACGTAGCCGGCCTCTGTAATGATCGCCTCTATGTTCATCAGAGATCTCTCTGCCTGGAGCGATACATCCTTACTTACCAGTTCCATGGTCTCCGGGACGAACGGGATCTGCCCTGATACATAGAGGGTCCCGTTGGCTTCGAATGCCTGTGCATAAGGCCCTACTGCTGCTGGTGCTTTTTGTGTTGAAATGATTCTTCTCATACCTGTACTCCTATCATAAATTATTATCTGCTAACCAATATGAAGACAACTGACTACGTGACCCGGGGATATCTCCCTTAGAGGTACTCTCTGTCTGGTACAAGCTTCTGTTGCTTTGCTGCACCGTGTCGAGAACGGGCATCCTGTCGGAGCGTTCATCGGATTTGGGATCTCTCCCTTCAGGATGTGCCTGCTGAGCCTCTCTCTGGGATTACCTTTGCTTATCGATTCGATCAAGGACCTGGTGTAGGGATGGCTTGGATGCTCGAATAGCTCATCAGCAGGTGCTATCTCCATGACCTGACCAAGATAGAGTACCATGATCCTGTCACTTATGTACTTAACGACACGAAGGTCATGTGATATGAACAGATAGGTGAGAGAGAGTCGGGATTTCAACTCCTTCAGGAGGTTGATGATCTGAGCCTGCACCGACACATCGAGGCTGATACGGACTCATCACAGACAAGCAGCTTCGGGTTCAGTGCGATACCTCTGGCTATGACGATCCGTTGTCTCTGCCCGCCGCTGAATTCATGGGGATAGCGGTTCATGATGTCCCGTGAGAGGCCTACGAGCACGAGGAGCTCACCGATATAGTCGATCTTCTCATCACTGCTCATATCGTTACGGAAGTTATCAAGAGGTTCCGAGACGATATCCTGAATGGTCAGTTTCGGGTTCATGGAGCTGTAGGGGTCTTGAAAGATATACTGCATATCATTTCTCAGGGACTTCAGCTCCCTGGCATGATACCCCGAGATATCCATGCCATTGAATGGATCTCCCCTGAAGTGGGTTCGTACATGCGCATCAAGGTTCTTCCCAGGGTGCTCTTACCGCAGCCGGATTCACCGACAATGCCCAGAGTCTCTCCTGCAGCGACGGAGAATGAGACATCATGGACGGCCTTGACGTAGATGTTCTGCTCTTTCTTCCAGTGTTTCTTGAGAAGGAAATGCTTATTGAGATCCTTCACTTCCAATAATGGTTCACTTCTCATGTGGGTGCATCTCCTCGATCGTCTGTATAAAGAAAGCATTTCACCTGCTGGTGTCCCACCTGAGCGATCTCAGGAGACCGCATGCTGCACTGTTCCATTGCATGGCCGCAGCGGGGATGGAAGTAGCATCCTGCAGGACGCCTGGTGATGCTCGGGACCACTCCTGTGATAGTGGGGAGTATCTCATCACTGGTGGTCAATGTCGGCATAGTCGCAAGCAGTCCTTGGGTATAGGGGTGTTTCGGTTTCTCGAAGATGTCGACGACAGGACCCTTCTCTACAATCTCCCCGCAGTACATGACGATGACATCGTCAGCGATATCTGCCACTACGTTCAGGTCGTGCGTGACGAACAGGATGGCTGTTCGGTACTGATCCTTCAGATCCTCGATGAGCTTCAGTATCTGTGCCTCGATCGTGACATCCAGCGCAGTGGTAGGTTCATCGGCGATCATGATCTTTGGCCTGGTCACCAGAGCCATTGCGATCATGACGCGCTGGCGCATCCCCCCGCTTAGCTGATGCGGGTATTGCCTGATGCGTTCTTCCGGTGAGGGTATCCCGACCTGTCTGAGCGTCTCGAGGGCGATCCTCACTGCTTCTTTTTTCGCGACTCCCTGATGTTCGATGATGCTTTCGGTTATCTGGTCACCGATCTTGAGTATGGGATTCAATGCGGTCATCGGCTCCTGAAAGATCATAGAGATCTTCTTCCCGAGGATCCTGTGCTGTATCTGTCTCTGTGGCAGCTGCAGGATGTCCTCATCCTCTATGATGATCTTTCCCTGGGCAATCGACCCATTCTCAGCCAGAAGCTGCATGATCGCAAGCGAGGTGACACTCTTTCCGCTGCCTGATTCTCCCACTATTGCCAGAGTCTTTTGTTCCTGGAGTTCGAAGCTGATGTTCTCTACAGCCGGGAAGACCCCTTCTTCGGTCTTGAAATGGACGCTGAGGTTCTTGACTTGCAGTAATGTATCCATAGATCGTCTCTCTCCTATTGCTTTGGGTCGAAGGCATCACGGAGTCCGTCTCCTACGAAGTATATCGCAAGGACCAGAAGCAGGGTAGCGATTCCCGGCGGTATCCATATCCAGGGCATGTCACGGAGGACCAGCAGTTTCTGTGCATCCATGAGCATGTTCCCCCAGCTCGGTGTCGGTTGCTGTACCCCTACACCAAGAAAGCTCAAGGAGGCCTCCATCAGGATCGCCTGAGCGGTGCCTATGGTGATCTGGACCATGATCGGAGCGAGCACATTGGGAAGGATATGTTTCGTGATGATCTTGAATGAGGATGATCCCAACGCATCTGAGGCCAGCACGTAATCAAGTTCTTTCACCCTGAGGACCTCGCCCCTCACCAACCTTGAGGTACTCGTCCAACTGACGAACCCGATGGCGAAGATGACGATCCAGATCGAGGGATCCCATATGGTAGAGATCGAGATCAGCAGGAACAATACCGGGAATGAGATCACGATATCGACGATTCTCATGAAGACGGCATCAACAAGTTTGCCGAAATAGCCGGTGATCAGGCCTATGAAGGTTCCTATCACCGTTGAGATCGTGACAGCACAGAGCGCTACGAGGATGGTCACCCGTGCACCGTAGATCAATCGAGTGAAGACATCCCTCCCAAGGGAGTCAGTGCCAAGGATGTGAGCTGAAGAAGGGGCAGCATACTTGTCATATACGTTCTGTGCATCAATGAAAAAGAATTCTGATGGTTCATACCTGGTGATCAGCGGTGCGAAAAGTGCGATAGCGATGAACACGAGCGTTACTACGGCACCGATCACCGCCAATCTGTTACGCACGAATCGCCGCTGCGCGAAGTCATAGAAGCTGTTTTTCTTGAAGAATGTCATCAGGTTACCCCTAGTTCTTTCTGATGCGCGGATCAACGACCGCATAGAGAATGTCAGATGTAAGATTTCCCAGCAGTACCAGTGTCGCTGTGATCAGATTGAGTGCCATGATGATCCCGTACTCTCGATCATGGATTGCAGTGATCCCGAGTTGGCCCATCCCTGGCCAGTTGAAGATGCTCTCTGTGATATAGGCGCCGCTGAAGAGGAACGGGAGGGAGAGACCGAATATGGTAACGACCGGGATCAGCGCATTCCTGAGGGCGTGCTTGTACACCACCATCTTGTTGGGTAATCCCTTCGCCTTTGCCGTCCTGATGTAGTCTTCTTTCAGGACATCGAGCATATTTGATCGTGTGAACCGTGAAACTGATGCGATGTTACCCAGCGAGAGTACAATCGCCGGCAGCAGGAGATGATGGATAACATCCGAGAAATAGGCGTATCCGGTATATCCTGCGCGAATGTTCACCATGCCGCCGGAAGGAAAGATTCCCAGTACGAGGGAGAAGAAGTAGATGACCAGCAACCCGAAGAAGAAGGAGGGGATTGCCACACCGACAAGCGCCAGCACGGTGATGCCGTAGTCTGTCTGGGTATTCTTCTTTACCGCCCCGATGACTCCCGTCGGGATCCCTATGACGAAACTCAGTACGAAAGCCGAGATCGTCAGGAGCAGGGTGTTCGGGAGCCGTTCCATGATCAGGGCCCTTACCGAGTGGTTGCCACTGTAGGTGTACCCCAGGTTGCCGTGTATGACCTCATTGATCCACTTGAAATACTGCACGAAGAGAGGGTCATCAAGCCCGAGGGATTGGCGTGAGATCTCCAGGTCCTCCATGCTGATTGATGGATCAATGAAGTTGGCAAGAGGATCACCTGGTGATAGTTTCATGATAGCGAATGATAAGATGGTTATCCCGAAGATCACCGGGATAGAGACTAACAGCCTCTTGATGATGTATTTCAGCATAGCTCCTCCTATCTTGTGATTAATACAAGTGATTCCTGTCTTCTGCTGAGGAGTTCTGCGCCCTCTGCTGTGACAAGTACATTCTCTTCCGATATGATGGCCGGACCCTCTTCGTAGAGGATCGTTGGTTCAATGGCAAAGACCATTCCCTCTTTGATGCTCCCCAGGGAGGCCTTCTTATAGCGTTTCTTCTCAGGACCAAGCAGGGTCCCTCCGTCATGGACGTCCCTGCCGACCTGATGTCCAACGGCATGGAAGATATCCTGATACCCGGCATCGAGGATATGCTGCCGTGCAGCATGATCCACATCCTTTCCGATGGCTCCGGGTCTCAGTGCAGCCATCGCACGGTCGATTGCTTCATAGATCGTGGAGAAGGCCCTGCTCATCAGGGGAGATGCTTCGGTCTCTCCCTCTCTGAGCACATAGCAGGTCCTTGCGATATCGGAGCAGTACCCGTTGTAGTCGACCGAGAAGTCGAAGATGAGATAGTCGCCTTCTTTCAGGATGGAATCACCTGGTGGTCGGTGGGCGATTTGATGGTTCATCACGATTGGTGGAGTAAGCTGCCGGGTGATCCCGTTAACCACCTTCCGTTCGACCATCCCCTCTATGAAGAGGTTCCCGAGCTCTATCTCTGTCATACCCTTTCGGATCTTAGAGAACACCTCGTCATAGATCTCCAGGGTGATATCGATGGCCTTCTGGATATAAGCCACTTCCTGGGGAGATTTTATGCTCCTGATCTCCTGCAGGAAGGGCTCGCTTGATTCGACCGTGGATGCATACTTAGCTGTGAGCATGCTCAGCAATGTGCGGTAGCTTCCCACCGTGAGCCCATCTGCGAGGTGGTTCTCCTTCGAGTAGTTGAGTGCTATTCGTTTCGGTGCTATGGCATCAATGATCGTGAACAGTTTCTCGTTCAGTCCTCCTGGACCATAGGTGTGCATCGTGTCAAAGAGCCCACTCTCCCGTGCATCCTGTGCATCTATGACGCTCGTCAATGCTATACGCTCATCTGGTGTGATGATCAGCAGAGCATCCCCGACAATGGAGAAGCCGAACATCAGGGGCATGCAGGGATCGGATCCCTCTTTCGTTCTGATGAGCCAGCAATCAATACCGTATCGTCTGAGATAGTTCTGTGCCTGTTCGATCTTTTCCCTATGTAGTCGGTATGGTTCTTTCATTTGTGTTCGCACCCCATGGTAGTAATCAGTTCTGTGATGAAATCTGCGCCTTTCACAAGCGATTCCCGGTTGATCCGCTCATTCTTCTGATGGACGAGGGTGAGGACCTCATGAAATCCATTGCTTGGTGACCGGAGAGAACCCGTATACATCACAGGGCAGCGGCCCGAGGAATCTACCGTCAGTCCGTCCCAGGGCATAGACAGGAAGTATCTCTGCCAGTCCGTACTGTTTGCGTACCAACTGCTGCAGGCAGGTGAAGAAGCTGCTGCTGCAGGAACTAGAGAATCCCGGAGTGAACGCTGTGATCGTATATACGGCATCTACTCCGGAGAATATCTCAGAGAGCATCGTTGCTGCATCTTCTTCGGTCCTTCCCGGCAGTAGCTGCAGGGAGAAGTCAAATTCGATCTGGTAGGGCAGGACATTGACCTGGTTCCCGATATCATAGGATTGAAGGATGCATGCATCATGGCCGTTGTACCAGAAGAACCGCTCGAGCAGGTAATCATCAATATCATCTCCCAGCAGCTCTGAGAATGTGGTATATACCTCGTTCTCTTCGAGCGGGAACTCATAAGCGGCCAGGTGCTTCAGCAGTGAGGTGAACTTCGATACCGCCTGGTCATCGCAGATCAGGGATGCCGGTCCTGAATCACCGGTGATCGTCACATGGACATCGCAGCGTCCTTTCTCACCGACAGTACAGAGGTAGTAGGGCCTGCCGTTGTTCTCGATAGCGAACCCCCCGCCTTCGTTGATCACCACGGCACCTTTGAAGGCCTGCCGGTAGTGTTCGACGACATGCGGCATCCCGAGAGCGCTGCCGCTCTCCTCATCTGCTGTTGCGATGAAGTAGACGCATCTGTTCAATGCAGTATCTTTCAGCCTGAGGAACGCAGCGAGCTGCATAGCTGTCAGGTGCTTGGTATCCAAGGTCCCCCGTCCATAGATGAAATCTCCCTCCTCATAGGCTGCAAAGGGCGGATGATCCCATTGCTGACCTTCACAAGAGACCACATCAAGGTGAGAAATCAGCAGGATGGGCGGCTTGTCCGACGGTGCTCCTAGAGATGCGATGATGTTCGTACGCCTGTCTTCCGGTTCGATGATCTGAAAGGGTATATCATGATCAGAGAGTATTCGACCGATGTAATCGGTCATGAGTACCTCTTGCCCTCCCGGGTTCGTCGTATTCAACCGGATCATGTCCTTGAACATGGAGATGAGCTGTTTCTCTTTCATAGTACGGCTTCCAGATGTCTATCAATGTAGTAGATCGCTCTCTGTCGCTCAGAGAGGATCTCAATGTGATCCTCCCTGATGACGATATTCTCTTCTATGATCACACTCGGCAAGCCGTTGTCCTGTATGACCGTCGGTTCTATGGCATACACTTCCTGAACCGATACGATCCCCATTGATGCCGGGCGGTCCTCGCGCCTTGGCGACAGTGAGGTCCCCCCGTCATGGACCCTCATGCCGAGCTGGTGACCGGCAGCATGTCGAATGGTGGGATAGCCTCTTTGTTCGATGGCAGCTCTTCCGAGCTGGTCGACCTCGTACCCGGCCATCCCCGGTCGGATACCCTCAAGAATGGCAGAGACTGCTGAGATCGTCGTATCGAATGCCTCCTGTACCTCCTTCGGCGCTTCGTTCTCGCCGGGGCCGAGGGCATAGAAGCTCCGTGCGATATCTGAGCAGTAGCCTGATACCGTACACTGAAGTCGCAGATGAGTATGTCATGTTCCTGCAGGATGTGATCGTCACTGGGTTCCCGGTGGTTCAGCCCGCATCTGTTGATGCATACCAGCGGATAACTGTACGGTTCACCGAAAGCGTTCACGACGCCTTCTTCTCGCATCCCTTCTACAAAGAGCTCACCAATGCGGGTCTCACTCATCCCGATGCGAATTTCTTTTCGTACCTTCTCATAAATCCTGCAGGTCTTCTCTACAGCAGTCCTGATCAGGATGATCTCCTGTTCGCTCTTTCTGCTTCTGATTGCTGAGATGAACCGTTCACTGGATACTTCGATCTCGGTGAGTCGGGAGGCACCCAGGACCTCCTCGAGCAGCTGATACTGTCCGACTGTAAGACCATCAACGAGATAGTCGTGCTCTGAGATGTTCAGCGCAAGTTTCTTCGGATTGATCCGATTGATGATCTCCAGCAGGTCTGCGGCAAAATCATCTTTGACTTCGATGATCTCGAAGATCCCGTAGCTCTCATAATGTTTAGCATCGGTTGCCCCGGTCAGAACGATGTGCCTGCCGTCGGGCTGAAAGAAGAAGGCCGTCTGAGCTACTATATGCGCGGGAGGAGTAGTGGGAGGACGCAGTCCGAGTCTTCCCGCGAGAGGATGAGATAGGAGTCTATAGCAGAAGAGCGCAGCTCCTGTTCGAGTTGATCGATCTTTTCTATGTTAGTCAATGTACATATCTCCTATAAGGTAACCGGTACACACATCCTGAAGTACCTGTTCGCAGAATCTGAGCGAGGTCACTGAGATCCTCTCATCGATACCGTGTATCAATGGCATGATAGCTGTGAAAGGCTCATCCCGGTGAAGTGGAGCGAATCCCAGCACGTCACATCCGAGCGGTTTCAGGAACTTCCCGTCATTGGATCCCGGCGTGATGAAGGGAATCAAACTGGTGATAGAATGATCGTGTTCCTTCAAGGCCTTCTCCATGAGTGTGATGATCTTTTTATCGACATCCGCTTCATACCCCTCTGTGAACTGTTTGATCTCCACGATCGCAGGCATACCGGAAAGAGCCTGTTCTACGTTCTTCATGAAAGATTCTTCTGTTATCCCAGGGAGCAGTCTGCAGTCGAAGGTCACCTCTGCTCGTACCTGTTCTGCTGTGTGTGTATTACGGGAACCCCCGTGGATGATGGTCGGGGAGATGAGCGATGATGACATGGTCTCGAGCAGTCGGCTGAGCAGCCGGTCCCCGGTACGTTCATGATCGGGGAACTGTTCCATCAGTACCCTCGAGGTCTTGGGGATCTCCTGGTCGAAGCTCATCCGTCCTATCCGTTCGATCACTTCGACAAGTGCAGCTTCATGAGATAATGTGGGGAAGTAGGGGTTGGTATCCTCCTCTTCGGGGATGCTGATCTTCATCCTGCAGATCGATTTCTGCCCGGTCTCGAAAAGATAGGGGCAGGCCCCGTCATAGGGGACGGCGAAGCTCCTCCTTCATTGATGACGGTCTTGCCCTGCAGCTCTTGTGCTATACCCTCTTCGCATAGCAATCTCTGTATGCCGAAGGAGCTGCCATTCTCCTCATCAGCAGTGAAGATGCAGGTGATCCCTCGATCAAGCGTCTCTTCCATGGGCTTGAGGGTCCGCAACACCGATAGCACTGCAGCAATGAAGTACTTCATATCGAGAGCTCCGCGACCATGAATAGAGCCGTCTGCGATCTCACCCCCGAACGGGTCATGGCTCCAGTGTGCAGCATGTGCACAGACCACATCCAGATGTCCGAGAATGATCAGGTTCTCATCGGTCTGTCTTCCCATACGTATGATGATGTTTGATCGGTTCTCCTCATAGGTATATACCTGATATGCTGCAGAGATCTCTTCACAGTATGCTTGTATATAATCCACAATGAGCTTCTCGTTTCCTGGGGGATTCTGTGAATCAAGTCTGATGAGATCCTGCAGGATCTCTGTGATGTCTTTTGTATGCATTCGGGATGTTTCCTGGAGACACTGCAGCAGCATGAAGCTGCTGCAGTGTCTTATGGTCTTATTTGATGAACCAGTTCTGCGCGTTCATGGTATAACCTCGGGTGTCAGGATCAAGTCCTCCGATGTTATTCCCAGCTACAATCGTCTCATTCTTTCCAGCATAGGTGAACCAGGGAAGATCTTCCGTGATCTGTTCTGAGATCTTGTGAAGGATCTGTGTTCGTTCCTGCTGATCGGTGGTAACAGCCTGCTGAGCGAACCATTCCTGTACATCTGCATTGTCATAATGATAGAAGTTCCAGAATGGATCATCAACGAAGTATTGTGCATACTCATCAGGGTCTGATTCCTGTGCGAATCCCAACAGGTAGGCATCAAAGGATGCATCGGTGGCTGCTGTGGCTGCATCATAAGCTGGATCTCCCGAGAGATTCCCATTTGCATCACTCTTTCGCAGGAGTACATCGATCAAAGCCCCGAAATCAACGAGTTTGAGGGATACCGAAACTCCGGCTGCTCTCCATTGTTCTTTCAGGATTGCTGCCTGGGGGGAAGTCGAATCAGCATAATAGATACCGATCTCAAGGGGTTCGCCGTCTTTCTCATATATGTTCGTACTCTCGTTCATGGTATAGCCATCACGCTCGATCAACTCTTTTGCTTTTGCGAGATCAAGATCGTAGGGGTTATCGTTATCACTGTCACCCATGGATCCTTTCGGGAAGATGGAATCATGTACGTACCCGGTCACACCAAAAGCTCCATTGACGAGAGCTTCCTTGTTCGTTGCATAGGCAAGAGCCTGTCTGATGTTCTTACTGTGCACTGGTCTCGGTTCTCGAGTGTCTTCTGCCCGTCCGGGCCCGGTTGTATAGCCGATGTAATCGACACTGGACATCGGGTAGGTGTAGAGTGTGAAGTCAGGGTTGCTGACGAAGGTGTTGTACCCCTCTTCTTCGACTTCGAGCATGTCGATCTCTCCGGTCTGGAGTTGTGTGGTGAGTGCTACATTCTCACCGAACTTGATGATGATACTCGAGACCTTTGGTGCCCCTTTGTAGTACTCATCGTTCTTCACGACGGTTATTGATGTGCCGACTTTCCATTCTGAGAATTCGAATGGCCCGGTCCCTACAGGATTCGAGTTGAAAGCGAGCTGTTCGAGCTGTGTCAGGTCAAAGTCTTTGATATGATGTTCCGGCAGGATGGGGAAGTAGAGTCCGGCAAGGAATGTCGCCGATGGCTCCTTGATGGTGATTGAGATGCTCATCTTGTCATCACTGATGCTGATCCCCGAGATTTCACCTGCAGGGTCCTCTTTGAACTGCTCGACACCGACGATCTGATCCACTCGGTCCACGCCTCCAGCGTAATCAGGATGTGCGAGCATCTTCAGTGTTGCTGCGATATCATCTGCATCAAATGCTTCACCATCATGCCAGGTGACTCCTTCCTGGAGCGTGAAGGTGTAGGTGAGGTTGTCATCAGAGATCTCGAATGACTTTGCCAGTGCTCCCTCGATGATACCTTCTTTGTTCGGCTGTACGAAGTTGTCGAAGATCAGGTTCGTTGCGATCGAGTCCTGTCTGCTTGGGAAGAACAGGGGGTTGAGGGTCCTTGGTGCACTGTTGCTTCCGACGATGATCGGTCCGCTCTCAGGAGCCGCAGTCATCTCAGTGGGTTCCTGTGTTGCCGGTGCCTCTGCAGTCTTATCACCACTGCCGCAACCGACAAGCAGGAAAAGTGATGCCACGAGTAATACGCTTGCTGTTAGCCTTTTCATTAATCATTCCTCCATAGGTTCTACTATTACAAACCCGGGCTGGTTCTCAGACCGGGATATCAACCATACGTCCTCATCCTGCATAGCTGCCGTTGTCTGCAGGCGGTTCGGCAGTCAGTGATCAGCGTTCTTCACGAGCCAGGACTCAAGTCGGTCCAGACCCTCCTTCAGGATCTCGAAGGATGTCGCGATACAGATACGGATATAGCCTTCGGCTCCGGGCCCGAAGAACTGCGGGGTTCCCGGAACAACAGCGAGTCCGGCCTCATCCTTCAGTCTCATAGCTAGCTCCTCTGAACTGAAACCTGTCGCTAGTATATTGGGGAAGAGCAGATAGGTAGCCTGCGGAGTCCTGCAGTGGATATGAGGCATGGCATTGAGCCGCTCGACCGCATAATCACGGTTCTCGGTCAGGTGGGCGAGAAACCCTTCCACCCAGTAACGACTTTTCTCAAGACAAGCTATCCCCGCTATCTGGGATAGGGAGGAGATCCCTCCCGCGGTGGTTCTCACTTCTGCATGGTCACAGAGGATCTCGAAGACGTTCTCATCATGAGCATAGAGACATCCGGCGCGCAGTCCTGCGATCCCGAAGCTCTTGGAGAATCCGAAGACTGAAAGTGTCTTCCTGTTTCGTTCCTTCCCAAGGGAGAGGATACTGGTAAAGGGTTTTTCTGCGTATACGATGTCAGACCAGATCTCATCGTTCATGATCCATAGATCATGCTTCTGGGCAAGGGTGAGGATCAGATCGAGGTCTTCTCTACTGTATACCATACCCAGTGGGTTGTGCGGGTTGCACAACCCGATCATCTTCGTGTTCGGGGTGATGTGGTCTTCGAGTGTTGACAGGTCGATATGATCTTCAATGACGTTCGCCGGGAACAGTACTGGAACAGCACCTGCGGCAAGAGTCGATTCTCTGAACAGATAATCGACCGGATCGAATATGATGGCTTCATCCCCGGGGGAGAGCACACTCTTGGCAATGATATACATACCGCGTGCGGCACTGTCGATGGGAAGCACCAGATTCGGGTCTACGTGCTCATCTTTCCAGGTGTTGAGGTAGGTGGCAATCGACTGTTTGAAAGCAGGAAGTCCCGTATGAGGGGTGTAGGAGAAGTATCCATCTGCAATATAGTCGGTGATCGCAGAGACGATCTCCTTTGCCACCGGGAAATCAGGATCAGCTGCCGTCAGAGGAATCACCCCTTCTGGTACTTCTGCCCATCGGTAGTTGAACGCTTTAGCCTTAAGGGCCTCCATGTTCACATTGCTGTTAGAAAAAAGCGTACCTGGTGTATTGTCATTCATTAGTCATTCCTCTGTTTGTTGCATATGAATACAACGGTTTGCGCCTGATTGTCAAATAATTATAAGATTATAGCATAATGAGAAAAAATTATCAAACGTTAAATATATTTTATGGATAATCGAACCTCAGCTCCTCCCGTGCCGGAGCATCGGCAAAGGCAGCAGGGAGGTGAACCGGAACTTCTGAGATAGAAGAACGATCCTGTATGGACATCACGGAGAATTCTTTTTATCATGGATATGTGGTTCGTGTACCACTATCTCTCATGAGGGAGGAGCCTATGAGCAAAATCCTGATCCTGGTTGTCTGCCTGTTGCTGCTGGTGACCCTCACCGGCTGTGCTGCACAGGCGAACGGGTTCGAGAAGACCGCGAATGCGGAGGGGGAGGTCGACGGCTTCTGGCAGGGCCTCTGGCATGGGATCATCACCCCGGTGACCTTCATCATATCATTGTTCAGTGACACGATCGGCTTCTATGAGATCTACAACAATGGTAACTGGTACAACCTGGGGTATGTCATCGGGCTCTCGATCGTATTCGGCGGCGGCACTAAGAGCACCTGCCGGAAACGGGGCTGACCGGAAAAGACAGGGTATCACATGAGATACGTTTCTGGTGACGCCGGCCTTCTGCGGCAGGTCCCGGTACAGGATCAGAGTGATCCCGGGAATCCGGCTTGGTCGTAATCCAGTATCATGTACAGTGCATGGAGTACAGGTACTCATGCGAATGCGCCAGGTAGCAATCAGTGAGTAGCCAAGCATGCTCTAAGAGATCAGCAGCCTGCGATGCATAAGATCCTTCATCAGCTCCTGGAAGGTTCACCAAGTGTCTGATGCAGTGTTCAACCGGGAGTCTCTAGCTCTTTGACAGCGTGTTTATCATGTTCCTTCAAATTATTGGCAATGATCGGTCCTGCTTTCAGGAGCGTCCAGTTGAGCGTCTCATGGATGATCTGCTCTGCTTTTACTGCATCAAACTGTTTGCAGGCGGTGAACAGTTGAATATGGTAATCAAAAGAATCATGGATAGATGTTTCGTTGATATAGGCATATTTCAGATATCGTTCTGCTCGTTCCCTGAAATCTCTTATTTGAGATAGGAATCTGTCTCTTCCCCGATGGAATAGAGTCTGTATCTGAAGTTCCACTCTTCCTTGAGATATTGAGCCAGACTTTCTGCTTTAGCCAGAGGGGTAAGAGCATCAACCATAGACTCAAGCATGTGCAGATGCTCACGAGAGAGTTTCATGATCGACCTGCGAACAGCAAGTCCTTCGATACCTTTGCGATGTGCATAGATCTCTTCGAATTCATCCATCGTAAGGTCTGAGACCTTTGCCCCGTAGTTTGGCACCAGTTCTATGAGACCTTCCCGGTTCAAGGATCTCAGAGCTTCCCGGACGGGAGTCCTTGAGACGCCAAGCTGTGTGGTTATAGTATCCTGTCGGATCCAACTGCCGAACGTGACATCATTGTTCAGGATCATACGGCGCAGCTCATTATAGACTCTTTCCGTACTTGAGATCTTTTGATTCGCTTTTTTTGCAAAGAAATCATCAGAGACCGGAAGTAACACTCCCTCTTCCCACTGACGACCCTTTCGATTTTTATCTTCGTTCATAACAACTCACTAGTAATCAGATTTTTACACACTATTTCCAAACCAGTGTCAGCCAGAGTTATTATACCATCAAAATAGTGTTTTATGATATCCACGGTCCTGCTGTCATCAGAAGGATCAGATAGATGTGTCACAACGAGATGCTGAACCTTGCTGCGATGAGCCAGCAGCGCGCATTGCTTCGCGGTCATATGCCCATGGGCTTCGAGATCACGGTGTTCAGCCTCAGGATACGTTGCTTCAGCTATGAGCGTATGACAACCTTGAGCAAAATTACACAGTTCATCGGTATATGCCCCGTCAGAGGTATAGAGCAGCTGCAAGTCAAGCGATCTTATTGCCATAGTATCCACAGGATGTTTCATCCGGTGGGTATCAAACGCATGGTCCCTGACTGAAAAACTCTCCCCAGGCACCACCGGGATCTGCTCGAACGCTGTTCCTATCGGTGTTTTCAGCATATCAAGGGTGGAGATCCCAAAAACCTCATCATACTTCTGCATTACATCAAAGACTGCATTCGGAGCATAGAGAGGGATCCGTCTTTTCTGTTCGGGAAATACCAGATGATAGGCCATGGCCATGAGATCAAGTACATGATCAGCATGCTGGTGCGTGATGATGACCGCCAGCAACTGCTCCAGATCATGCTCTTTCAGGCCAGCCATGACACCCGGTCCACAGTCTATCAGGATATTTCCATCATGGAATTCCAACAGATATCCTGACGCCGGAGAACCATACTGTGGAGATCCTGCCCGACATCCTATTACTGTACATGTATCGTTCATGCTCCTACCACTGTTATCTTCTGATGTGCATTTGCTGCTATCTTGACTGATTCACCTATGGGTATCTCCAGTGTTGAGCTGACAGGCACTATGATATTCTGCCCGGTTCGTGCTTTCATGTGATATACACCGCCATTATACTCTCTGTAGGTGATCGTTGCATCGACTCCATGCTCTGAGATCTCCAAGTCTTCTTTGCGAAGAGCAAGTTTGACCGGTTGACCGGCACTAAGGTCCCTGTTTGTGGTACAGGTAAGACCCGGTACGATCTCAGCAGTCTGCTTTCCTGTGGCTTCGGCAGAGACAACGATGGCATTGCTGATGAATTCAGCGACGAATTCATTGCATGGGGCATTCCAGAGATCCTCTGGTGTCCCGATCTGCTCAACTCTTCCATCTTTGAGTACCACTACCTTGTCTGCTAAGGCTAGTGCCTCTGACTGGTCATGAGTAACAAAGAGTGTGGCGACACCGCTTTCTCGCAGCAGCAGTTCCAGATCTTCTCGTATCGCAATCCGCAGTTGAGGGTCCAAAGCAGCAAGTGGTTCATCAAGTAAGAGGACTCTCGGTTTCATTGCCAAAGCTCGTGCGATAGCCACTCTCTGGCGTTGTCCCCCTGAGAGGGCGCCCACTGACCTGTCAGCAAGTTCTTCGATCCTGCACAGTCTTAACATTGCGAGAACTTTTTTCTCCCGCTCTGCTTTTGGGACTTTTTGCCATCTTCAGACCAAACCCTACATTGTCAGCTATTGTCAGATGTTCAAACAGGGCATAGCTTTGGGGTACCCATCCGATATGACGTTTTTCTGTGGGTAATTTTACAGTATCCTTTCCATCGATGATCAACCTGCCTTTTGAGGGAATAACAGACCAGCCGAAATTTTCAGGAGTGTTGATTTGCCGCAACCCGATGGACCGACGAATACCACGATCTCCTTTGGGAGGATCTCTATATGTACATTCTTTATGGTTTCATGTTTATCACCCTTATACGTGAAATGAATGTTTTCAAATGTCATTGACGCTGCGTTTGTCTGAATGCTCATGCCTGTCCAACCTTTGCACCACCAAGCGCTCTAATAATATTGCTGCCGGTACAACAAAGAAGAGAAAGCAAAGAGTGATTGCGGCAGCTACTTCGATTCTTCCTGTGATATAAGCAGAATACAATTCTACCGGAAGGGTCTTACTCTTTGGGGTGAATAAGAAGAATGACACATTGAATTCACCGAGGGACAGCGTCACGACCATGATCGTAGCAGCGAGTAAAGACGTCTTTACCTTTGGTAGAATCACATGTATGACTCTATTGAAAAAGTTAGCTCCCAGCGTTGCCGCCACTGACTCGACAGCTTTTACATCAGGGTCGGCCAGCTGAGGAGTAAGGGCACCGATGAAGAATGGCAGGGTATAGAGCAGATGCCCTGCAACCATCAATAAACCACTTTTTCGTAAAAGAGGGTAGGTGATGATCAATGCCAATCCCATGGCGATCCCGGGTACAGCGATCGGTACATTGGTAAGAGCCATAAGGATCTTTTTCCCCGGGAATGTATGCCGTGCGAGAACCCAGGATGTCGGAAGACCGATCAGATAATTTAGCATAAGGATCAATAGTGCGAGTTTGATGCTGAACCATGCATATGGACTGATGACAGCCCAACCCTGAGCAAGCCACTCCAGGGTAAAACCTCCTGCCCATGGGCCTTTCTGCCATATTTTTGTGGTTGCGACAGCAAATACCAGAAAGATAGGGGAAAGGCAGATGATTGCCGATAGCCATGCGAAGAATCTTCCAACGATCTGTATATTGTCTTTGTATGCAATCTGTTTCTGTTTCATACCGTTAACCCTTTCTGCCTGTTTTCTGGCCATTGAACTCGTTGAATTTATTGACTCCGAAGAGCAGGACTGTCGTCATGAGAACAAGGATCAGACTCATGGCCCCTGCGAGTTTCGGCTGAAAGCTTTCTGTGAAGGCTGTGGCTATTTCCAGTGGTATGACCCTGTATCCTCTGCTGAGAGTCGCAGCTGTTCCAAAGGCTCCAAAACCGGTTGCCAGACTGAGACTGGCTGCACTGATGATCGCAGGTCGCAGGGTAGGGAATATGACATGGAAGTATATCTGCATGGTTGAAGCACCAAGAGTCTTTGCAGAATCAAGGACATCCTTTGACATATTCGATATAGCCCCGCGGATAGTCAGGATCACTCTTGGGATCTGGAAGTAGACATACCCCAGTAGCATACCATAGAATGTATATGCAAATGACAAACGCCGAGTCCCGGTGATGGCTTCAAAGAGTTTTGGTACTACCCCGGTAAATCCAAAGGTTATGATGACAAAGAATCCTATGACAATACCAGGTAGACTCAAAGGGATCGTCAATGCTACCGCCAGCAACTTTCGATCATTCCCGCTTGTCCCTTCGATGTAAATCCCAGCGGGTATGCATATGATAAGTGCTATGATCGTAGACAGGACCGAGAGTAGGAACGTATTTACAAACGACTGTACGTATTGGCTGCTTGATAGAACGGATAGATAGAGGGAGAAGGAGAGCCCTCCCCCTCTCCTAACAAACTCTGAATACCCAACGATAACAGAGGCCAAAAAAGCAATACGCAAAGCATTATAGGGAATATGATGGCCAATAACGTTATCTTGATTTTTTCTTTTGTCAGTTTATTCATACTATATCCATGTGTGTAAGTTTTAGCGAATTTCAGCGTTCCATCGTTTGGTTGCAGAATCCTGCACCGCTCTCATCTTATGGAAATCAGGAAAGATGACCCGTTCATAAGCACTCTCAGGCAGCATTTTTGCAGAGATCTCAGGATCGATATCAATGGATCGTACCGGTCGGAGGTAGCTTTCAGAGAAGAGCTTCTGACCTTCATCGGAAAGCGTGAAATTGAGCAGTTTCTTCCCGTTCTCGGCACTTGGAGCACCCTTGACCAAAGAAATGACATAAGGGATAGAGATCGATCCTTCTTCAGGAATCACTACTTCAACTGAAGCATTGTCGATGTATTTGAGCTTGTATCCGTTGAAGTCAGCATCAATGAGTATGGGGATCTCGCCTTGCTGTACCATGGCTGTAGCGGTCTGCGCAGGCAGTATCAGGCCATTGTCTTTTAGAGCTTTGAAATAGGCTACACCAGGGTCCCAATCATCAAGAGTCCCTCCCAGCGCAAGGTTGCCAGCAGTGAATACCGAGAATCCGACAGCAGCCTGTGTTGGGTCAAGGAATCCCACTTTTCCCTGGTACTCCGGTTTCAGCAGGTCCTTCCAGCTGGCAGGGATCGGAGCCCCCCCAGTTCTGCAGTATTCACTATGAAAGCAATAGACCCCTGGTGAGCTGTGAACCATGTACCATCTTTGGCCTTGAGATTCGCAGGGATCTCATCAAGATGATCAGGGTGAAAAGGCTCTAACAGATCCTTTGAGCCGCTTCGATGCCGAAGACGATGCCAAATAGGCTGTGTCTGCCTGTGGTGCACTCTTCTCGGCCTCAAGCGCAGCAAGTGTCTGCCCGGAATTCTTTGGATCTGAGGGTGCCTGAATACCGGTTGATGCTGTGAAAGCCTGCAGTACTGCGCCCCAGTTAGCCCATTGGTTCGGTGAGTTGTACGATACCACTAGTTCGGTATCCTCCTGAGACCCTCCTGCGGAAAGAACTGAAAAGCTTGAGATCAGCAGAACAGCAAGTACGAGATACGAGATACGTTTCATGATTTCCTCCTTTTCATGAAAAGAACAGCACAAAGATTTTGTTGTGTATACTTTAATATCTTTGTGTATAAACTTATTAGTTATTGTATATTCATATTATAGGATTTGTCAAATATATTTTTTCATCAAGGCACAGCATGGAAAAACCGTCTGGGATCGTGAGGGGATGGCAGGTTCTACATTCTCTGAGTTATATCTCAGGACCGCTGCTGGACAAGGACCCATAACTTCCGTATCATGAAGGGAGATATGTACTTCTTCTGGAACAGGTGAATCACCGACTTCTTCAGGTGATCAGAGAGGAATAGATGCCATGAAGGTGTGGGATGCTGTCCAAGGAACAACAACCTGTAAGGAGAACAGTACTATGAACACACGCTATACTGATGCATATCTGAAAGCAGCACACAAAGCGACCTTCCACAACGAACACAAGATCACCCGCAGCAGTCTCTGCACCTGTTTTTATTGCGGTCACTGCTTCGACCCGAGAGAAGAACCCGATCTACAGTGGTGGGATGAACAGAGCACCGAGGGGATGACCCTCGTATGTCCCGAATGCGGGATCGACTGTGTCATCGGTGATGCATCCGGGTATCCAGTCACCGATGAAGCGTTCATCACAGCCTGCAGTGACGACTGGTTCTGCGGGATCAGCAGAATCAGTGCCAGCAAGACCTTGAGGAAGAATCAGGGGATCATCACATGATGCCTTGATGAGGATACACAGCCAGGTGAGAGCTGTATATCCTCAGATCCCGAAGACTCCATGATGAGCCTGCAAGTGGCTGTGTGCAGGACCTCACAGCGTGCGGAGGGATCAACAGAGCTCCCCGCTACATGTACTTATTTCTCACATACTCGATCACATGCTCCCAGTCGGGGAACGCCTGTGAACCGAACCGGATGAGCTTACCCGGAAACTCCTGCGCTCCATTCTTGAGCCGGTCATCGATGAGCACACCTTCTCTGTTGAGATCCTTGTGATGAGTCAGGATCAGTCGTTTATATGCCGACTTCCCGAGATGCTGTTTGACCCAGTTCAGTTTATCAGACCAGGCAGAGGGGTTTTCCCAGGGAGCAGTACTGAGGATGTAGGTATCGAACTGCTCTGAGAGGAATTCGAAAGCCTCCACCGCACCTTCCATGGGGTCCATCTGAGAGAATATACCGGGGATCTCATCCTCGTCTCCCTTATGTTTGATCAGCAGGTCAGGATCGATCTTATCGAACGCAGAGGCAAAATCAACCAGGACATTATCCATATCCACATACACGATCATCTTCTCTTCCATGTTTCTCATCCTTTGGTAGTGGTAGACACACGGTATCATGATTACAAGTAAATAGATAGTAAGAGATAATCTTATAGAGAGCATATTGGTACAGTATGATCAGAACCTCTCGGGTATATACCATCTGCACAGTATGAATATCTATCACACCACAAAGCCTGCCATGCCCCGGTGTGCTGATACCTGCAGGGGGCGATGGGTCTGCAGGGTCCCGTTGTGCTGCAGATAGCGGAGGACGTTCGAACGGCATGGTGCAGGCACAGGGGAAACTGCTGCAGAGGTACAGGACACCACGATAGAAACCTGAAGTCCCTATGCTCAAAGATGCAGTGCGCATGAGCTGCCTGCATTGGTTTCATAGCGTGAGTATCTACTTATAACACGTTGTTATATATCATGATACTCTGTATGAATATCAAAAAAGCTGGTTAGTTTTCTCTGCTGTCACATCTGCCTGTTGTGTGGTACAATTACTTCAAGTAATCAGTGTTCAACCGGGATATATCAATGAGAAAAAGAGTGTTGCTTGTTCTGATCGTAATCACCCTACTGTATATGACTGGCTGCAGCGCATCAGAAGAGCCTGCTGAACCTGTACAGCACTATTCTGTCCTATACAACAACAAGGAAGAGCATCCCTTCTCCCAGGATTGGATCATCCTTGATGCCTATGAACAACGCAGAGGGGTCGCTCTTGATATCTCCCTGGGTGATGACAGCACCTATGATCGCTATGTCATCGAAGCGATCGAAGCTGAATCTCCCCCCGATATCATCCTGAAGGTCTGGCCGGAACAGATCGTTGAATATGCCTATAAGGGATTGCTGCTGCCTGTCAGTGACTACACCGATGCTATGCCATACTACACGAGCTACCTGGCAGAGCATGACCTGCAGGAGGAGGTGGAACGCCTGCGCCTTGATGATGGCAAGTATTATATTCTCCCGGGGTACCAGAGAGGGATACAGGTGCAGCAGTGGGCCTATCGGCAGGACCTGTTCGAACAGCATGCACTGGGGGTCCCGCAGACCTACGAGGACTTGCTCGATGCGCTAGTCTATCTGCGGGAGCAGTACCCCGAATCGACCCCGCTGACTGCACCCTGGGGTGGTGCCCATCTCTTAGCGATGATGGGAGCAGGGTATGGGATCACTGCAGGCTGGTCTGGCAATCGCTCCTATAACGAAGCAGCGGATCGCTGGGAGTATGCTCCGGCGACAGATGCCTGTCGTCTGATGTACCGATTCCTGGCACGCTGCTATGAGGCAGGGATCCTGGATGTGGAGCACTTCGATCAGAGCGTCGATGAGTTCATCAGGAAGATCACCCATAACGAAGCGTTCCTCACCCCTACCTGGATCTCTTCAGGATTCGATTCCTGGAATGATGCACTAGCAGAGAATGGCTTTGAGCAGGCCAGATGGAGCCCGCTGCCGGTACCCGAGAGTACCGCAGGGCTCAGAGCTCTTCCCCCGGTAGACAGGTTCAGAAAGCTGGTGCTGCCGGCATCTCTCAAGAACGCCCCCTACCTCAACGACCTGCTGACCTTTATCGACTGGGCCGTCTACTCCCCGGAAGGCCAACGACTGACGACCTGGGGGATCGTAGGGGAGACCTATGAGACAGGAGCACAGGGAATACGGTATCTCAGTCAAATGAAGACGAACATGAATCCTGACGGTGAGGTCGATATCTACACGACCTATGGACTGGACCAGCTGTTCAATCTCTGCGAAAATGAGGAGCTGGAAGACCAGAAGAAGCCTCCACAGATCGTGCGATTTCTGCAGGAGTCCTATAGCAGGGGGGAGAACCTGCCGACAGTACCTCTGTTGACGCTCAGCTCAGTGGATCTGGAACTGATCAGCCAGATCGATAAGTATCTGGATGGATATGCCCAGAACGCAGCTCTCCGGTTCATCACCGGCGAGCTCGATACCGGGGATGATTGGGACAGCTACCTCTCAGAGCTGGAGAAGCTCGGGTATGGTACCCTCGAGAGAATCTGGAATGCCGCATACGAGGGAGGACGGTAAGTGCAGACAGTGAAGACCCTGCGTGAGTTCATGATCACCCGGCTGTTTTTGATCGTGGCCATGACCGCTATGGTGATCCTCTCTCTCATGATCTTCGGCCAGCAGAAAGCTTCTATCTATGCGAAGATCGAAGATGCGAACCAGACAGCAGCACTGATCATCGCACGAAACATGGAGATACGCTTCCAGGGATCGGCTCAGGCCCTCGAACGATTCGCCCTCTTGGACAGTATCGACCCTGATACCCTCGGGTACTCCTGGAAGGCTGAGGCAGAGCACTATGTGAGTGCCTTTCCGTGCATAGAGCAGGTCTACCTCTTCGATACCGATCTGGATCTGGTCATCGGGTATCCTGAAACAGACGATCCGGTAGAGCTGCAGGAGTTCGAAGAGGAACTGCAGACGATCAGGCTGGTCTATCCTGCCTATGACGGGACGAATCTGAGGGGGTTCCTGGTCGGGATCATAGCCGTCCACCCGGTGATCGAAGCAGCCTATAGTGAGTATCGTGAGTTATTTAACATGCGATTGCTAAAGAAAGATGATCTCATTCTCGAAACAGGTGACTGGGGTCCAGAGGCTGCGACCATATACCATACCGAGAGGATCGTCTTCAATCCAACGCACAGCATGGAAATGACCATCACGCCCTCTGCACGTCTGATAGAAGATGAGATGGACCCTGCCGATAACACCCTGATCTACCTGCTCTCCCTCACGTTCGCTTTCGGTGTGCTCATCCTGATAGCACAGAAGAACTATGCACTTTCTCATCTGAATCTCCGACAGTACCGGGAGCTGCTCGAGCGGGTTTATCTGTACGCGGTGACTGTCGGGGTGGAAGGAAAGATCACCTTCTGCAATGACCATATGTGCAGGGGCACCGGGTACACCGATCAGGAACTCATCGGTGCGGATCTGTTCGATCTGCTCCTGCCGCAGATCAGTGAACACGAGAAGAGGGGCTTTTTTCTCTCCCTGCAGAAGGGGAACATCGTCAGGCACCGCGAGCTAGTGATCACCACCAAAGACGGCAGTGAGCGAACGCTCGTACTCAACAGTACCGTGTTGCGAGACACCCGGGGTATGGTTGTCGGCTTTGCCTCCATCGGAGATGACATCACCGAACAGCTTGCGGCTCATAAGACCCTCTTTCTTCAAAGCAGTGCCCTTTCCTCAGCTGCTGAGGGAATAGCCATCCTGGATCTGGAGGATAGAGTCCAGTGGGGGAATGAGGCATTGTTCAGACTCATCGGGTATGAGCCGTCAGAGGTCATCGGCAGGACGTTCAAGGATCTCGTCCGATCAGATGAACAGGATGAATCATTCTTTAGCGCTATCAGCGAATGTGTGAGTTCAGGAGCGGTCTGGAGCGGGGAGTTGGTGAACAGGCGTGCCGATGGTACGCTCTACAATGAGTATATGACCCTCACCCCGGTACGTGATTCCTCCGGTGCCATCTCACACTATATCGCCATCAAGCGGGACATCACACAACAGAAACAGCTTCAGGATCAGAACCGTATCCTTGCAGAACAATTCGAGGTTCGCCAGAGGATTGAATCTCTGGGGAAACTTGCAGGCGGTATCGCGCATGACTTCAACAACCTGCTGGTCCCGGTCATCGGGTATGCCGATCTGGGTATGCTCGATGCAGACCCTGAGAGTGAAGTCTATGAGAACTTCTCTTATATCAAGGAGGCGGGAGAGCGGGCAGCAGAGCTGACCAGACAAATCCTGGCCTCGGGAGGAAGCAGAAACTGGAATTGAAGGTGGTCGATATGAACCAGGTGATCCGTGACTTCCAGCAGATGCTCAGGATGTCGATCGGAGAGCAGCGGGATCTTCTGCTGAAGCTCACCGATAGCCCGGTTCTCATCGAAGCTGACAGGAGCCAGTTCGAGCAGATCCTGATGAACCTGACTGTCAATGCACGGGATGCCATGCCCAAAGGCGGCAGGGTGACCATAGAGACGGCGGTGGTGCACAAAGGGCCGATTGCTCAGGCGGTACTCACCTTCAGTGATACCGGGTGCGGCATGACCGAAGAGACACAACGGCACATCTTCGAACCCTTCTTTACGACCAAAGAGCAGGGTAAAGGGACCGGTCTGGGCCTCTCCACTGTGTTCGGTATCGTGAAGCAGCATGGCGGGGATATAGAAGTGGACTCACGACCGGGAGAAGGTACTGGATGCATCATGACCTTCGCGCTGGCTGCAGATACAGGGCATACCACTGGGACAGATGCTGAATCTGTGGACTGGAGATGGACCGGGAGTGAGACGATCATCGTCGTGGAGGATGATCGACAGGTACTCAAGCTGGTCACACAGATCCTGAGATCCGCAGGGTATGGGGTCCTACCCTTTGCTACCCCGCAAGATGGGCTTCAGTACCTGCTTGATGCTGAATCAGTTGCGGATCTCCTGCTCTCTGATATCCTCATGCCCGGGTTTGACGGCATAGCCCTCTATGAGCGGGTCCGAACCAGGAGACCGGATATGAGCGTGCTCTTCATGTCAGGGTATACTGGCGAAGAGATGGACAGGCATCTGAAGGCTCATGAGAGCCTTCGGTTCATCCAGAAGCCCTTTTCCACCGAATACCTGTTGCAGAGGGTTCGTGGGGCGATCGATGCCTGAAGGGTAGAGGCAGTCTGAAGCGCAATACATATATTCTCCAGACAGGTCACGATTACCTCTTGTTTGTGTATCGGCAAAAACCGGTCAGTTCTTTTCGACTCCCACATGAATCACTGCAGGGAGACTGCCTTGTTCTCATTTCGGGGTAGATCTGCTTCTCAGGGCTGACCACAGCCACCAGGCAGTGGCCTTCCATCCCTCGAGGGGTGACTCGATGGTCAGCAGAGGTGCCTGGTCTGTAGCCCAGCGGTTCTTCCAGGAAGCTCCCTCTCCTCCAAGATCGAGCCTGCGTGCGCCCTCTCTGTGAACGGTCTCGATCGCATGGATGAAGCCTAAGAGACCGGGACTGTAGGAGGCGTATTCGGTATCGTAATAGGTGTAGGTGAACCAACTGTCAGTACCGTGAGAAAGGACCAGAAGGCTGATACATAGATATCACCCAACCGTACCAGATGCAGGTCTATAAATCCTCTGTGGACCCACACCCCCACGATGTCAGAGAACCACCGGTCCAATGCGATCGGGTCAACGATCTGTTCGGTACCAGTCTCTGCGATCTGCCAGGACCGGGAACGAAGACGAAGGAACTCACCCCACAGGCGCGTAGCCTCTTCGCTGTTCTCAGGGGAACCCTGCATACGCTCAAAGACGACAGGTTCACCGAAGTCCTTCACGATCTTACGACGCGCACGCTGGGTGTTCCTCCTGGTCTTGGAAGTCATCTTACTATCCATGTAGACACTCAGGTCATCGGTGAGCATGATCACCTGATTCTGCGTGTATTCGGTACACCGGGCATTGATGTCGACTGCGATGAGCTGGTGAAACAGCGATAGCCCGGGATCGTTCTCCATGCGGTAGAGGGTGACCAGATCACAATCGGTGCTCCTGGCGATCTCAGGCATCGCCTGAGCCAGAGCCCGGGAGGAAGCCGCTTCAGCACCTTTGGGCACGAACATCGGAGGGATCCCGATGGACATGGCATCCAGGGAACGCAGGATCTTCCAGGACAGACGATGCCGACGCTGGGTAGCTTCCAGCCACAGAGCCACAGCAGGCAGCTCGGTGCCATTCGGAAGTTCGATGAACCAGCACGTCTTCTCTCTATGGAAGTTCTTCCATAGAGAGAACATCGCCTCCCATGACATCCAGGGGTTCGTTATCCCGGAGGCCTCAAGCTGCTCTACCTGGGGACGCACACGATGCCAGTCGGCATCGCAGCGTAATGGGCTGATCGTACACCTTGTTGTGCTCTCCTTCATGATCTCTGTTCTCCTTGTAAGACCGGCTCCTGCTGGGGTGTTCTCATCCCATCAGGGACCCTTCTCTGACGAATACGCTGGCGAAGAGCCAGAGTCTTCCGGTCCATCCCCCGAGGGGGAACGTGATCTTGACCAGAAGCTCCTGCCGGTTAGCCCAGAACCGCTTCCCACTATCGCTGGTCGGGCCAAGTACCCATCGTCTGATCCCATCTGCATGGCACTGATCGATGAGCTGGGCGAAGAGTACCCGGCCGGGGCTGTATGCTGCATACGCTTCATCGAACGCTTGGATGACGACCCAGCAGGTCTGATCAGTACAGCAGCTGAGGATCCCGGCGACTATCGTGTCTTCGCTCCTAAGCAGCGATATCTCCAGCCAGCCCCTGTCTGCCCAGTCCCTGATGACTTCCTCATCGAATGCCAGCATCGTCTCTGGTTCTGCCGGGTCACGCTCGACTGCCTGAAGCAGCTGCCAGGAGCGACGCCTGAGATCGACGAAGGAGACCCATCGGGCCTGGAGTTCGGGGTCATCCCAGGACGATCCACGGATACGATCTACCCGCAGAGGTCCGATACGCTCTTGGAGTAGACGACCTGCTCTTCGAAGGTTATAGAGGGACTTCGCCTTCTTGGTGCTCCAGTATGCCCCGACATCCTCTGAGCATACGATCTCATAGCTGATCCCCATCTCTTCGATCAGGCAGGGGATGTGGCAGCCGTGAAGGAGGGTCTGTATCTCTTGGGCATCTGTATGCAGCAGCTTGGTCAGTGACAGGATGCTGGCCCCTGTCACCTGATGTACCGTCGTACGTGCAGTGATCAGTGCCTCGATCGCTGCCAGCTGACCACCGGAAGGCGCGAGTGATGGCTGTCTTCTCATGACATGGTGATCAATGGACTGTAGATACGTGACGTTCTGCTTCAGGTGTGTCCTGACTCTGTCAGAAAAGAAGAACAGCCCGGCAGGGTCTTCAGGATCCCCTACGGTGATCAGCCAGACAGCACGGGGACTACCTGAGCATTCCCATGCAGCGTGTGCATAGGTCCAGCTGCTATAGAGTCCGCAATCACAGGAGGCTTCACAAGTCTGAACAGCTGCCTGTACCGAAGCCCATGATGCTGTGTCAGCTAGTGGTACGATCGTGATAGCAGGAGCTTGGGTGTCTCTGATGATCAGTCGTCGCAGAGCCCTGCGCTCCTCTTCAGGGGCGAACCGCAGGGTATACAAAAGGATATATGAGCCAGCCGCTAGTGCGGCTGCCCCCGCCGAGGCAAACAACCAGGTACGTCCTGGTGGGACGTGCCTGAGGATCAGGATCCGAAAGATCGTGCCTGTGAGTGTCGCTACGGTGAACGGGATCAGATGGGGCCATATGATCAGCTGCCAGGAGGCACTCAGGCGGACTTCGAAGTGATGGGAGAACCGTGAGGAGATGACCGGAAGAGCGATACAGAGCGTCACGAGCAGTGAGGCCATAGCCGGCCCGGTCGGACCGGCTGTGGCTCGTCCCAGCAGCCAGGCTGCTGGGAGGAACACCGCTCCCATCAGTATGGAGAACAGGTTGGTGAAGCGGTGGTGTCCACCGACAGCAAGGGCATGTGTAGCAGCCATGACAGGCATACTAAAGACCACGTCAAGGACCAGCAGAGCTAAGGGCAACTCTGCCAGGGTTGCTATCTGTGGACCGACCCAGCCGTAGAGGAACGGGTAGCCCAATGGTAAGGCTACTGCTGCGAGGGGGCCGCAGAAGAGCAGGGAACGGCGTATCAGGCTCATGGTCAGCCAGCCTGCCTCCTGACGCCGGGATGGCTGATTGGCAAGGGCGGTGACCTTCGGACCGCCGGCAGCTATCGCCTGATTGGAGAGATCCAGACTGATGTTCGCCAGTCTGGAAGCCACACTGTAGGCACCGGTCGCCACGACCCCTGATACTCCCTGAACCAGGAAGACACTGATACGGAGGAAGATGACATTCGAGACCTGCCCGATCCAGGCGAAGAGGGCGAACTCAGAGAGGCGAGGCAGCTGTGTACGGCTGAAGTACGTTGGATGGAACGATGAGAGAGGCAGTACACCGGTAGCGAGGATGATGTAGATGCTGTGTTCCAGTAGCATGCAGCCAAGATGCACGAGGGCAAGTCCCCTGAGCCCGGCTCCAGTGCGAAGAGCTAGCCAGGAGAGGAGGAACGCAAGAAGGGAGGTGATTCCCTGTACGATATGTACACGGCTCATCAATCTCTGTGAGATCAATAGACCAGGGAACAGGCGCAGGGGGATGGACAACGCCGCATGAGTGATGAGGATGGATACCATCGATACGGCTTCAGTTGACAGTTCTTCCGGGATAGCGATCCAGTCGATGAACAGGTCTCCCAGCGGCAATGCTGCCAGCAGGATGCCGCATAGTGGAAGAGTGAGCCAGAATGCGGTGCAGACGGTCTCACGGAAGAGGATCGGATCCTGTGCTGCATCGATGGTCGACATGAACCTGTTAGCAGATTGCAGCAGACCCATCTCGAGTAACGATAGACCTCCGACCAGTGCCAACCCCAGCGCCCAGACACCGAATCGGCTCTCGCCGAGGTATGAGATGATGAGAGGCACCAGGATCATCATCGATACCAGTTGGGAGCCCATCCGAAGGACCCCTGATAGGGTGTGACGGAGCAGGAGGGTGTCTCCTCTGCGGGCGGTGGGAGATGAAGGATCGGTAGAAGGACGTTTCATGAGTGCAGCTCTCCTTCAGGATAATATTTGGCTAAACAGGTCAGGATACAAGAACTGTGTGCAGAGTCATAGCAGTCCAAATCAGGGGCAGATCCCACAGGAACAGCCCCTGAGGGGTCTTGTCTCTGCTCCGATCTTTGCTATGTATTCTCAGATTCATACTGTTCTGATCTGCTTCAAGACTAGAGCATGGGCATGGGGCTGTCAAGGATATAATCTGTTTGGCTCAAACTACTCTGCAGAGCAGTAATCTACTGAACCCCGCACAGGTATGCTGTAGACAGATCACGATACACTCTTGTTTGCGTACCTGCAGTTCCCCTTCATAGGTTCTACCCGCTCATGAAGTCCTGTGTATGTAGGATATGCTCCTGGGACTTGAATGTGCATCATCTCAACGATGCCTGAGGCTATGAAGGTGCGTACCAGATGGCCTTCTGAATGTCTGGTCGGTATGGACTCGTAGAGGATCGAGACTCTCTGAGATGATCGCTGAAGCTGTCGGATCGGCATCAGAGATGAGAGCAGGTCATCAGATGCATCCGAACAGAGATGACTGCTGATACCCGGGAGAGCGGATGGAGAAGAAGCTGAAAGACACCCCCTCCCGATAGTGACGGGAGGGGGGCATCCAATAGGAAAAAGCAGTACCTGCTGCAGAGAGCCAGCATGTGTCAATAGGTGCCGAAGATTCCCGCATGGTACCCTTTATCCATGCAGCTCTCAAGTTTGATCTCAACCATCATCTCATCGAAATAGGTCAATGGTGATTCTTCTTCATCGTCTTCCAGATCATATGCATCACCATCGATCTGGTCATCTTCATCTTCTTCGCTTTGCAGTTCATCATCTTCAAGTTCATCATCTTCTTCCAGATCTTCGTCTTCATCATCATCATCGAAGAAGCCAATCAGAGACAGATCGTAAGGGTTCACGAAGTCTGGTAATTTCTGAATGAAACCGAACATCAGGACAGGGAAGGTCACCGGTTCGCTGACCTGAGTCTTCTGGACTCGTATGCGATGCATCCAGTCTGCACCAAAATCATAGCGGTAGAACATGGTCAGATCATCGATGATCTCCATCGTCTGTTCCAGGGTGAGATCGGTATCAGACTCAGGCTCATCGGCATCGAAGAGATCAAAGATCCGGAACGCGTTGTCCGATCGGGGCTGGACCCTGTAGTACGAGAACATCCCCTGGACGAGGAACTCGAACATGTGGTTGTTATCATAATCGAAGAGGATCTGCATCACATAATGGAGCTGTCTGAAGGTGATGGACCCGGGGACCATGACCTTTCTCCAACTGTCCAGCCCCTTGAGCTCAAGCTGTACGAACAGGGTATAGGCTGTGTGGAACTCCAACTCCGATTCCTCCTGTGTTTCTTCCAGCACTTTGGTCATACTGGTATAGGGATACTTCTTGCCCTCACCCCTCTTGGCGATCACGGCAGTGGAGTTGATGATGTTCGTTATGAGCGACTGGAACTGTGTATCGGGGGTTATGAACTGCTTTCGTTTCACGATCTCTTCTTCAGCCTTATCGAGTCTGTTCGAATAGGTCTGTCCTTTGATCGTGGTGAATACCACTTCTCCTGAGCCCTGCAGGTATCGGTCGACCAGGACCTTACTGATCCCCAGATCAAGAAGGGATCTCTGGAGACCCTCATAGATGAGCTTCTCCAGAGCATCGCGACTGAGATCGTTCACATCATAGATGAAGCAGGTGAATCGGGTCCTGTCATGACACAGGATCAGGCTCTCCTTGTCTGCGATCTTCGTCAGCTTACCACTCCATCGGACCATGGGGTCATCGCCCTTCTGACGTACCGGCTTGAACTGTGCTGCTTCATACAGCTCCTTGGTCATACAAATCTGCATATCAACTCCTTTTTATAGCTGAAAATCCGCTGGGTCTCCATCAATCCTACCAGAGATTTCCTCTGGTGAGAAGAAAAAGATAAAGCAGAAGGACCCTGTGGTGAGCAGACTATTCTCTTAAGGGGGCAGGGGAGATCCAGAAAAACCCGTGGGTGTTCGCTCTACCCTGATCATCAGGCTGTGCTAGACTGGAGATCATACACATGAAGAATCAGGAGGTATCAGCTATGGATCCCTTAGGACAGTCCTATGAGCATAAGGCCGGGACGATCATACAGAATCTGAAGAAGCGCCAGATAGCGGGTGTCTATCTCCCGAGTGCCGATCAGGCACGGGAGTACATCCTCTCCTGCATACCCGATGGTGCGACGGTCAGTTGGGGCGGTTCGATGACTGTCGATGCTCTTGGGGTGAAGCAGGAGCTTGCCGCACGTAATCTCACCTGTCTGGACCGGGCACTGGCAGCAGATGATCAGGAGGTGCAGGCTATCTACCGTCAGGCCTTCAGTGCCGATTTCTATCTAACCGGATCCAATGCGATCACCATCGATGGTAAGCTGGTGAATATCGATGCGACCGGCAACAGGGTGGCTGCCCTCATCTTCGGACCAAAGAAGGTGTTCGTCTGTGTGGGTATGAACAAGGTCGTCTCGAATGAGCAGGAGGCGATCAGCCGTGTGCGTGATCAGGCAGCTCCGCCGAATGTCAACAGGTTGGGGTTGAAGACCCCTGTGCGACTACCGGAGTCTGTGGACACTGCCATAGTGTAGACTGCATCTGCTGCCAGACGGTGATCACTCGTCACAGCCGCCAGAAGGGGAGGATCGAGGTGATCCTGATCGGAGAGGCTCTGGGTTACTGACCGGGATCAGATCTCGATCTCCTGCATCCGACGGGAGACCAGCTGCATCCGCTGTTCCAGATTCATCCCGTTCTCCCGGGGGAAGCTGATCTCACTGACGATCTTCCCGTCACCGGGGAACAAGATCCGCTCACTCTGTGCTGCGACCTTTGCATCATGGGTCACGAGCATGATGGTGGTCCCTTCTGCATGGATGGCTGTGAAGATATCCAGGATCTCCAGTGCCGTCCTGACAGCCCGAAGCAGGGCAGCGGGAGATGCTTTGCAGTGGCTTGATCGGGGTAAGGGAAGACTGCCGGTCCATCGGATAGAACTGTCTCTGAGAAACAGAAGCCTATGGACACACATGATCACATCTCCTGACAGCTGATACGTAGCTCGCCTCTCAAGGAGCAGGCAGCAGCTGCGAATCCACTTCATAGTTGGGATATCTTGAGTGAAATACTAAGAAAAATGTTGGTACATCCTGAGTGACATGGTATGATCATGGATGGCATGTGGTGCTGGTGATGCATCACAGCGAATCTCAAGAAGTTCAGGTAAAAAAGTGGAGTAGCAGGATGAAATCAATTCTCAAGATCAGTATGATCGTCGCAGTCGTACTTGGTGTAGCAGTAGGTGCAGGTTGTCCAGTAGTCAGTACCGGCAGTCATGTGATCTATCATGGAAATGGCAATACTGGAGGGTCCGTACCGAACGATGCCTATGAGTATGCCCAAGATGATGAAGTCACGGTAGTGGGTAATACCGGGAATCTCACGAGATCGGGTAGTTCCTTCTCAGGTTGGAACACGCAGACAGATGGGAGCGGGACCTCGTATGAAGCTGGTGATCAGTTCACCATAGCCACTCAGGATGTCGATCTCTATGCAGTCTGGACAGCGAGTATCAGGGCAGTAGCTGCAGGTTCGGGGTTCAGTTATATCCTTGAAGATGATGGATCTCTCTGGGTGACAGGCATCAATGGGGCAGGGCAGCTTGGGGATGGGACGACGACCTCGCGTTCTTCTGCGGTCAAGATCATGGATGGGGTGAAGGCCGTATCGGCAAGCAGATTCCAACATGCGATGATCCTCAAAGAGAATGGGGATCTCTATGCGGTAGGCGATAACTCCGAAGGACAGCTTGGTCTCCCCGATACGACTGATAGTATTGCTATCCCCCAGTTGGTCAAGTCATCGATCGCCTCGGTCTCTTGCGGCTATTACTACACGTTGGCGATCGATACGGATGGCAACTTGTGGGCTACCGGGTCCAATGGGATCAGTGGTGTGCTCGGTAATGACAGTACAGATGACTCCTTTGAGTTCGTGCAGGTCGCTACGGATGTGGTGATTGCCTCTGCCGGTAACAGGCACAGCCTGTTCGTGAAGACGAACGGGGATCTGTATGCCATGGGGGATAGTAACTACGGGAAGTTGGGGCGTCCCTATTCCAGCAGCAATACATACGACAGGACTCCGGTGCGTGTGGCAGGAGTGACAGACGTCCGTGCCGTATCGGCAGGGATGAATCACTCCCTCGTGATCACCAACAGCGATGAACTCTGGTCGTTCGGGCGGCAGTACAACGGTCAGCTTCTGGATAGTGTTCATGATGAAAGTGCGTATATTTCGACGCCAACAAAGGTATATGAAGATATCAGAGAAGCTGTCGCAGGAGTAGATAAGTCAATGGTCATAACCACCGATGGGGACCTGCTGATCGCTGGCTACAATTCCTATGGCATGCTGGGGGACGGGACGGCTACCTACCGCAAGACCTATGTCACCCCTACGAACGTGAGATCCGGGGTAGATACCTGTTCCCTGGGGGAAGGGCATTCGTTGATCATTGACAGTGACAGTGTGGTCTATGGCGCAGGCTCCAACGGCCAGGGAGAACTTGGCCAGGGGAGTACCGATGCGGTGAATCATTATGCATTCCTGGAGATCCTCCTGAACGATGCTGATTGAGACTATAGGGGTGATCCTGCAGGAGACCTGAGCGTATCATGGCTGCTAGAGCCGATGATGCTCTTCGCAGTGGAGATGATCGGCCCGGGAAGTGGTTCTCTGCCTGCAGGAGCGGGCACACTGACAACCTCATGGTCATAGGCAAGGGATACGCGCTACGAAGGCTGGGGACCTCTGATCTCTGACAGCATCTCGAACCAAAGGGCTCCCCTGTAAGCACCTGCTTACCCGGCAAGCCGGGGTATCTTCCAGCGATGATCGCTTCAGCTTGTTCTACTGTTCTTCCAGCAGGGGGCTCAACGGCCCCGGATCCGGTGCAGGGAGCACCGGGCTCTGAACGTCCCAGGTCTCACTGACGAGCTTCCTGTCACCGGGGCTCCTCCTGCCGGGATGGCCATGAAGTCCCGGAGCAGACCTGTTTGTTTCCATAACTCTGTCTTTTCCTACGGGGAGCAGGTATCATGGAGGTAGGGTGAGTACAGGAGGATCATATGATGGATAGGGTAACGAGGGCTCAAGGCTCCAAGGTGGGGACTTCTTTCTTATCACCTTCCTCTTCTCCTGGTCGTTCTGGGGTCTGGGGGTACTCCATGCCCTGGGAGTCCTGATCCTGCCGTTCCCCCCGTTGGTGATCGTCGGAATCGGAGCGCATGGTCCTCTTGTTGCGGCGCTGTGGCTGAGGTATCGTACCGGTGGCAGGACTGGTGTCATCTCTCTGCTCAAGTCAGGCTTCACGATCCGTATGAAGGCGATCTGGTGGATCGCTATCCTCCTGCTCCCATCGGTCTTCGCAGGGCTCGCCCTCTGGCTGCGCATGAGAGAGAGCGCCTTCCTGCCTGATACCCCCCTGCTTGATCAGCCGCTGCTGATCATTCCCACCTTCCTGTTCCTGTTCTTTCTCGGAGGGTCTTTCCAGGAAGAATTCGGTTGGAGAGGCTGTGCTCTTCCTATCCTGCTGAAGCGGTGGTCCCCTCTCGCGGCATCTCTTATCCTGGGTACGTTCTGGGGAATCTGGCATCTGCCGCTCTTCTTCATCACCGGATTGAGTCAGACCTACATGCACTTCGGCATCTTCTTCCTGCTCTCAGAGGCCTTCAGTATCCTGTTCACCGGTGTCTATCTGCTGACCGGGAACAACCTGTTCAGTGCACTGCTGCTCCATACAGCGATCAACACCTCCCTGTCCCTCTTTCCCCCGATCGAACAGCGATCAGGTGGAGACCGGAGAGCCATGGTCTACCTGATGCTCATCTACGGGGTGGCGGCGATCATGCTGATCCTGCTCAGACCTGCTCTGCGTAAGCCGGGCGGTTTCGAGCAGTCTGCAGCCTCCGTGCAGCACCAGAAGTGATCACAGGTGGTGATACAGAGGTTGCCATTGGTGGTTCTCTTGAACCTGTGGTATAGTGGTGGTACTACAACCACACGATAAGGAGCCGGCACGTGCATACCCATGTGATGATCGTGGAAGATAATCCAGCCTTGAATCGCAGTCTGCAGCGGCTGCTGCGCAAAGAGGGGTTCTCAGTCTCTGCAGCAGCTGATACCGAAGAGGCGAGAAGCCTCTATGATCGTGAACATCCGCAGATCGTCATCCTTGACGTGATGCTCCCTGATAAGCAGGGGTATACGATCATTCCCCATCTGCGGGAACATCAGCAGTGCTATGTGCTCATGCTCACTGCCCTCGATGATTCGTACAGCAAGCAGTTATGCTATACCCTCGGGGCAGATGACTATATGACCAAGCCGTTCGATATGCATGAACTGGTCTATAAACTCCGGGCCATCAACAGACGCATGGTCGCTCACAGGACCACCTATACCATAGGTGATCTGGTGCTTGATATGGAGAGCAATGAGATCAGCTGCAACGGACGGACCTGTGTGCTGCAGCCGAGTCAGGCGCGATTCCTGAAGACGCTCTACTGCAGCTATATCGAGCAGCGCTATCTGACTCAAGCTGATGCAGCACTGTGCCAGCATACTGAGTTCGAGGCAGAAGACAGTGCCCGGATCCATACCCTTGCAGCACGACTGAGGAAGAACCTCTCAGATCTGAGAAGTACCAGTGTCATGATCGAGTCGGTGTACGGCAAAGGCTACCGGCTGATCCTGTTTCCGGAGGAATCAGCTACGTGAACAGAAGAGGTGTGCGCATCCTGCTCAGCATAGCAGCGCTCTCGGTCGTACTGCATGCAGCAGTGATCTGCTCTCTGGATCTCATGAATACCCACTGGGCGGACTATGCTGATCTCTCATCGGGGACCATAGATGCTACAGCTATCCCCCGGGACTCACCCCTGATCTTCTCTCTCAGCGGACAGCCTGCTGATCGGAACTGTTTCCGTATCATCACTGAACCTTCAGAGCGTCTGGCTCTCATCTATGAAGATGTCCATGCGCCGTACCGGCTGTCGATCCAGGGGGAGACCATGGGGCAGAACCTTCTGCCCCATGGTCCTGCCTACCGGGAGGAGATGGGGTACAGTTTCTATCAGGTAGAGAGCCCCGGGACAGGAGATGCTGCACTGCAGCTGTGTCTGGAGCGGAAGGTGCTTCCTGTGAAGCCCAGTGTACAGGCACTCTTCTATCTCGGTACTCCCAAGGTGATCACCGACATGATCCGGCTTCGTTCGATGTATGCCAGTGCTCTGTTCGTCTGTTTTCTGATCATCCTGTTCATCAGTACTGTCGCCTACCTGCGATACCGGGCAGATCATATGCTCATCATGGTGCTGATCAGCCTGGTCTCTGTGTTCAAGAGTATCATAGCCGGTGATTTTCCCCATCTCAGCGCTCTGATGGGTGTGACCCTCGGGAACATGCTCTTCTGGGACAGCCTCACGGGGGTCCTCAACTTTCTGCTCTCCCAGCTCCTGTGCTACCGGCTCTTCCGGTTCAGGGTGCAGAAGCGCTGGCTCTATCTGTATATCGCAGTTTTTTTCCTCGTGCAGACCGGGTATCTGCTGACACACTATCTTCCCCTGATGGTCGGTATGCATCTGCTGGGTATACTGCTGATCCTCTACATGGGATCATCGGCCTACAGCAGAGCCGTACCGTACAGTATTCTGCTGATGAGTACCTACAGCATCTTCTCAGCGACGGTGATCTACCGGTTTCTCATCACCTTCGGTGTCTTCTCCCGCGGGGCGTTCTCCGAGATGTTCTTCAGTCCTCAGATCGGGAATCTGCTCTATCTCTCGGCATTCCTCTTCTCGGTGCTCATGTTGTATTGGGCGAGGCTGAACGAGCTGGAGAGGCAGCAGAAACTGCTCGATCGCATCACTCTGCTCAGAGGACTCAATCATGATCTCAAACTGCCGCTCTCGGTGATAAACTCAATGCTCAGATGCTCAATGCCTATGAAGCGAGCAGGGAAGAGGCACTGGAGTATTCAGAGACTATTCTGGAGGCCGCTGCTGAACTGGAGGGACTCACCGGTCATATACATGGGTTCCTGACCTCCGGTGAACCGACAGATACAGCGTTCGAGACGCAGCTGCAGCAGCGTCTCGAACATCTGAAGCAGCAGTATCTCCAGCGTTCTGTACTGCAGGGTATCACCTTCACGGTCACAGGACCGTCAGAGGATGTATACGTGGCTGCAAGTCCGCAGCAGGTGGACAGGATGCTCCATAACCTCATCGATAATGCCTTCAAGTATACCCGAGGGCCTGGGATAGTCTCTCTTACCTGTACTGCCGATCGCTCGAGCATCCAGATCACTGTCGAGGATGACGGGATCGGGATGAGCCCACAGGAGACATCCCGGGCCTGTGAGCCCCTCTACCGTGCACACAGCAGCCGGAACAGGGAGGGGGCCGGGTTGGGCCTCAGTGTGGTCAGTTCGGTCATAGAGAGCATGAAGGGGACCCTGCAGATCACCAGTACACCTGGAGTCGGTACGAAGATCTCGATCACTCTCCCGAGAAAAACCTGATACCCATCACGGTGTTCCAGCGATCTCAACTCAAACCTGACCAGTTGGTAAGACTCTGTTGTATACGCTCTACCTTTGTGTAAGACTGGAGGTGTCAGTGAACGCGCAGCTGCCTGTCAATGGATATGGGCAGCACCCATGGAGGGTATATCATGAAATCATATCACTTCACTAGCAGGAGCTTCAGGATCTATTTTCTGATCTTCTTGCTCGCTGTCTGTCTGTTCCTGAATCAGGGATGCAGCTCGCTCTCCCGGACTGATCTGGGAGCTCTGTCTGATGCAGATGGTCTTGACTACGGGGAGCAGGATGCCTGGCTGTTCCTGCCTGATGATCCCGGTGCCTATGCCGTGGATGTGTTCTACGCCTATCCAACCGTGTATCAGGGCGAAGGGGTCCAGGATATCAGTGATCCAGCGCAGAGGTCTGCTGCCATGGTCCCGGTCAGGACCCAGGCGAGTGTCTTCTCAGGTTCCGCGAACCTCTATGTCCCGATGTACCGTCAGCTGGGTAAGGCAGGCTTCAGTCAGGTCGAGACCTTCGAAGAGAACCTTTTGATCGGGGAGGAGGATCTGAGACAGGCCCTGCTCTATTACCTTGCCCACCATAATGACGGCAGGCCGTTCTTCATTGCCGGACACAGTCAGGGCTCGAGCACCCTGGTGAGTCTGCTGAGAAAGATCTGGGGGTCAACAGGAGCAGAAGATCGTATGATCGCTGCATATCTGATCGGTTTCAGCATCACACAGGATGATATGGAAGCGAACCCCTCGATCAGGATGAGCACCAGCCCTCAGGATACCGGCTGCTTCATCGCCTATAACTCCATACGAGACGGGGTCCAGGACCAGTCGGTACAGATCCTTGAGGGATCTGTGGTGACCAATCCGCTCTCCTGGGTCAGCAGTGCCGTTGATGGTGATTATGTGGATGCTTCAGAGAACCTGGGAGCGGTGTTCTTCACCGAAGAGGGGGATGAGTCGATGCGGTATGATCACTTCACCTCTGCTCAGGTGAAGGGCAGGCTCTTGTCTGTGAGATCTCTGATCAGTCACCACTCTCATCGTATCCCATAGAGGGATCTACCACCCTGATGATTATTCGCTGTTCTATGAGAACCTGCGGATGAATGTGGCCGAACGCAGTGCCCGGTTCCTGGCAGCTGCCTTGGAGTGAGTTCATGTATGGTCTGGTCGGTCCATCCCGTTTCCCATCACTCTTATGAACCCTCTGCAGCGAACTCCTTGGTGAAGGGCAACAGGTTCCCCTGCGGGTTGAACCAGTGGTAGGAGTTATGATTCTCTATGATCGCGAATACGACATGAGAGAAGGCTGTGCGGAATTCAGGCTCATCAAGGATCTGGTGAAACAGCTGTGCCATGTGGTGCGGGGGATTGGCGAACGCTCCACAGCCGAAGGCTCCCAGGACCATCTCCGTATGTCCGTGAAGCAGTGCCATGCGAAAGATCGTACGTATCTTGTGCGATGTCGCCACTTCCATGGCCTCTTTGAGGCGGTACTCACCCGCATCGGTACGAAAGAGGGCAGGGCTGCTGATCGCGGCGACAGCTGCGAAATCGACATGCAACGGCATATCGGTCTTTTGGTATCCATCAGCTTCAGACGAACGGTAGACGGTCACCTGTGGGGAGTAGATCCCCCCGTGGTCCCTGTCCATCGGGTAGTGTTCGGTCCGTTCGGTGATCCCGTACGACTGGGCATAATCGATGAACTGGTACAGGGACTGGAAGTAGTTCGAACAGCGGAACAGGTACTCCTCCTGCGCTCCGGATCCTGATCTCACCCCGCCCCCGGGGTTGTGTCTGTTTGCCATATTCAGCACCATCGGTCGTTCGCCTCGCTGCTGCAGCAGCTTCGTGACTGTGAGGGTATCACCCTCGATCACGTCGATCCTTCGTTCCTGCTGCGCTACCGGCCAGCTGCCGGGATTCTCGATACGGTCATACTTGGTGGTGCCCTGCTGCATCGCTGCAGGATCGTCGAAGGTGACCGTCACACCGGAATCAGCCGTATAGCTTCCAGAGAGCACATCCTGTACCGTGTCCTTGAATACCTCTATACGCAGTTCATGCATCCTATAGCTATCTTGCGCCCAGACTGCTTTGTTGAACGCTGCTTTCCATCTATCTGCATCCCATACAGGTCTCTTGATCATTCTATACCTCCAGGGCTATGGTGCAGGCTCGGCAGCCTGCACGTATGGTCCATGGGGCGTACCAGGTCTGGTCCCTGATACGTCTTGCCTGTCATCGCATGCCCGTACCTGATGATCTGGAACGATCCTGCAGTCTGTACAGTGAAATGTACAGACTGCAGAGACTTCTTTTCAGGTATCTTAGTATGTATCATACCATATCAATGAGTGTTTGTGTGATAAACCTATATGATTATATGAATATATATTACCCATACAGAGTGATGGGAAGGGAGCTCTCTGAAGCTCTCACGCTCCTCTTCTGTGGTGGAGAGCTGCCCGCCTGCGTGCGTTCAGCACGCTATGATCTCCTTGATGAGGAACTCCCTGCCCCCCAGGAGTTCCCTGCGGGTGCTCCCGCAGTGCGGGCAGACTCCCTGGTGTGCCACTACCGGGTAGACCTTGCCGCACCCCTGGCAGAGGGCATTGGTTGTAAGGATCTCAATTTCGAGGGTGGTCTTTTCGAGCAGGGTGCCGTCTACCGCTGCAGGATAGCAGTCCTGCACGAACCGGGGGATCATGGATGAGAGTTCTCCGATCTGCAGTACGATCGTCGCGACTTCTGTCAGCTGATGTTCTTTCATGAGCTGTTCTACTGTCTTGATCACTTCGATGACCACCCCGAGTTCATGCATTGCACTGCTCCTTCTTATCTTCGTGCTACCGTGTCCTGCAGCTTCTTCACCGAGATCTTCACTTTTCGTTTGAGGACGTTCTTCATGACGGTCGGTTTGAGATCCTTGAAGTCGATGCCTGCCTTATCATAGACTTTTACCAATGAGATCGCATCGAACTTGCACTGCACGGTACACTGCCCGCAGCCGACACAGAGGAACTGATCGACGATCACCGCACCGCAGCCCAGACAACGTTCGGTCTCCTTCCTGATCTGCTCTTCAGTCAGGATCCCGCGGTCGTCGCTGAAGGAGAGGTGCTTGACGTTCTTAGGTGCAGAGCACTGCCTGGGGGTGTTGTCATAGCCGCCGATCTCCAGATGGTCCTTGTCCATGGCCGTATACTCCCGCCTGTCCCGTCCGATCACCAGAGACTGTCCCGGTTGTACATAGCGGTGGATCGAGATGGCGGCCTCTTTACCGGCAGCGATCGCCTCGATGGCGAATCGCGGTCCGGTCAGGGCATCCCCGCCGATGAAGATATCTTTCTCGTCGCTCTGTGCGGTCGCCCGATCGGCTATGGCGGTGCGATTGGCTCTGGTCTGTACCTGTGAGCCCTCAAGCAGTGCTCCCCACTCGATGGACTGCCCGATCGAGAGCAGCACCGTATCAGCAGGTACGATGATCGTATCCTGATCATCATAGACCGGGTTGAAGGCATGGTCGGCATCGAAGACCGACCGGCATCTCTTGAATTCCACCCCGGTCACTGCACCCTCTTTCAGAATGATCCTTGCCGGTCCCCAGCCGTTGTTGATAGCGATCGCCTCATGCTCTGCCTCTTCTATCTCTTCTTCCAGGGCAGGCATCTCGCTTCGTGACTCCAGGCAGTAGAGTGCTACCTTCTGTGCTCTGGTCCGTAAGGCAGTACGTGCCACATCGATCGCGACATTCCCCCCGCCGATGACCACGACCTGTGAACCGACAGCGACTTCATTACCGAGATTCACCTCCCGCAGGAATTCGATCCCCGAGAGGACATCTGCAGCAGTTTCTCCTTCGATACCGAGCGATCGACCCCCTTGGGCACCCACCGCAAGGTAGAATGCCTCGAACCCCTCTGCTCTGAGCTCAGCTATGGTGATGTCCGAGCCGACGGTGATGCCGGTCCTGAAGGTGATTCCCAGCTCTCTGAGTATGTCGATCTCAGCATTCACTACCGGTTTTTCCAGCCGGAAGGAGGGGATCCCCAGGGTCATCATTCCCCCGAGTACCGGCTGCTTCTCGAACACGGTGACCTTGTAGCCGTCGATCGCCAGATAGTAGGCGCACGAGAGACCGGAGGGACCGGCTCCGACCACTGCGATCTTCTTACCGTAGTCATGGCGCTTTCTGGGAATGAATCGTCGTTCGGTGTTGAGATCCTGCTCGGCTATGAACTTCTTGATGTCATCGATAGCCACCGGGTCATCGATATCACCACGGGTACAGGCACTCTCACAATCCTTCGGACAGATGCGGCCGCAGATGGCGGGGAAGGGGTTCTCTCTCTTGATCAGTTCCAGTGCCTCTGTGTACTTTCCCTGGGAAGCGAGTTTGATATAGCCCTGTACCGATATATGGGCAGGGCAGCTGGTCTTGCAGGGGCTCGTGCCGCTTTCGACCACGTCCTTGCGGTTGGTACGGTACTCGGGGTTCCAGTCCTCAGGTCCCCACTCTTTGTTCCTCGGGGTATACTCATGGGTCAGGGTCTCGACGACCGGGGTACTCGAACAGATCTTCTGTCCCAGTTGGAGGGCATTGACCGGACAGTTCTCCACACAGGCACCGCAGGCGACGCAGGAATCAGGATCTACCTGAGCCACATAGTTCGAGCGTACCATATCGGCGTTCATGAACATGCTCGCAGAGCGCAGGGAGAGGCAGGAGCACCCGCAGCAGTTGCAGATCGCATGGGTCTTCTCTGCACCTTCGGTGTTGGGCACCTGGTGCATGAGTCCGTTCTCCTCAGCCTTCCTGATCACCTCGAAGGCCTCCTCCCGGGTGATCTCCTTTCCTCGTCCTGTCCTGATGTAGTACTCGGCAGCATGTCCCATCTGGATGCACATATCCTCTTTCAGATGGCCGCAACCCTCTCCCATGGCCTCACGGACGGTGCGGCAGGCACAATCTGATACGGAGAAGATGGTATTGTCATTGAGGAACTTCGATACCTCTTCATAGGAGGCACGTCGTGTCTCCCCCGAGATCGCAGATTCGATGGGGATCACCCGCATCAGGCCGACGCCGACCGGGAACATGCCGGCACTGGCTGCACCGCGCAGCAGGCCGTAGTCATTGAAGGCGACAGCCATCTGAGGGTACTTGCGTACGTTCTTCAGATTGTTCACCATCATCTCCATGATCCCCGGTACCCAGGTATCGTACCAGTAGACGTCCTCTCCCGCCTCATGGTTGACAAAGGCCACTCCGGCATCTGCAAGCTGCTCGAGGAGTTCCCGGGTCAGCTCAACACTCTTGCCGCAGATCGCTGCGACCTCTTTCACATTCTGGTGTTTCCTGAACTCGAGGGCGAGGGCGACCTCTCCCATCTGTTCGGTGACCACCGGCTCCAGGATGCGGTACTCCGGTGATTGTGTGGTGAGCCCGTTCTTCGAACCCATCTTCTTCCTGCTTACTTTGTTCGCGAACTTCAGGACCGATACCTTCACTTCTGCCATCTCGTCTCTCCCTTATTCATGCATTCCAGTTCTTGATCTCTTCTTTCAGCCAGGTGACCCACCTATCGATCCCCTCTCCGGTCTTCGCGCAGATGGGGATGACCTGTATGTCGGGGTTCAGTGCTCTGGCCCGACGGGTACAGGCTTCCAGATCGAAGTCGAAGAAGTCCATCGCATCGATCTTATTGATCAGCAGCACGTCGCATATAGTGAACATCAGGGGGTACTTCAGCGGTTTGTCGTCACCCTCGGGTACGCTGAGGATCATGGCATTCTTCGAAGCACCGGTATCGAACTCAGCCGGGCATACCAGATTACCGACATTCTCCAGCACCACCAGATCCAGTCCTTCGGTACCGAGTCCTGCAAGCCCTTGCGAGGTCATCTGGGCATCGAGATGGCACATACCTCCGGTATGCAGCTGGATGACCTTCGCTCCGGTCTCCCCTATGGTCCTCGCATCGACATCAGAGTCGATGTCCGCTTCCATGACCCCGATCGAGAGTTCCTCTCCGATCGTCTCTATGGTGCGTTCGAGGGTGGTGGTCTTCCCCGATCCGGGGGAGGACATGAGGTTGAGCAGGAACACCTTATCGTCTTTCAACTGCTTTCGCAGCTCATCTGCCCGGGCATCATTGTCTGCGAACACGCTTGCTTTGATCGTGAGTATCCTGAAATCATTCATCATCGTTCTCCGTCACACTGCAGCTTCTGCACAGACCGTACGGTAACAGGTATGGTCGGTGTAGAGTTCAGCGGTATAGGGGTTACGTCGTGTCTTCACGACCCGGTAGAGCATATAGATCAGCAGGGCACCATTGGCAGCCAGAGCCAGAGCACTGACGAGCATCAGTGCTCTCGGGTCCTGTGTCGATCTGACAGCGAACATCGAATCATCGATGAACGAGGGGACGGTCATGGCGAACATGCACCACAGTGCCAGCGTATGGGCTCTGTGCTGGAGCCATGCACCCTTTCCCAACGTGAATGCCGCAGCGGTCGGTGCAAGCAGCAGTGCGATCCCGCAGTACCAGGAGTGGTCTGCCAGACAGTTGTAGGTATAGGCGAAGTTCCAGATATCATAGGCGACGATCCAGAACCAGCACATATCGGGCCAGAGCATGTCTTTGCTCTTTTTTCTGCTGATGCAGATCCCTACCCATCCGGTGATGGTGATGATGTTGAGGATACCGGCGACTCCGTTGAGGTAGTTCCAGAGTCCGCTGGTGGTAGCCATGCCTTCGAAGACCTCGTTGACCAGTCCCATCGATCCGATCTGCATGTCTCGTACGACCGCTTCGAGGATATTGATAGCAAGGATCAGCGGCGGGAACATCAGCACGAACCTGTTCGTGTTGAGTCTCTTATAATAGCGGATGGCCCAGAAACCGATACAGCCGGCCAGGGATGAGTAGACCTTGGCATAGTGGAACCAGTCGTTGACACTGGTCCCTTCGGTAGTACGCGGCCATACGAAGAGGGTGAGGATGATCGGGAGGATGACGAACAGGGCGAATCCTCCCTGTTTCGATCTTCTGCTCAGCTCATTGAGCAGCAGCAGAGCACAGAATACGACCAGCAGCATGAGATAGGTGTACCAAGGCTGGGGTTCGAACAGGAACATGGGGTATCTCCTTTATCCAGGGGGGCCTGGTGTGGTTAGTATTGGTATTACCAGTAGCAAGAATAAGGATAGCATGGTTGTGGTGATTGTTCAATATATAATTATTTATCAATAACATATATCTTTTAAATAGTAAGTTATGGAAAGTCTATGGCAGAATCTATGATCTGAAAGTACTGTACAATGTGCTGGTTCTATGCTAATATTCTTTGGTAATACCAGATGCCAATGCAAGGAGACAGCTATGGAATTCACCAAACTCTCGACTCCCTCACTCAAGCAGCTGTTCGTCGAACAGATCGAACGTATGATCCTCTCAGGGACGCTGGAGATCGGACAGCAGCTCCCCTCCGAGCGGGAGCTTGCTGTGCAGATGGGTATCAGCAGGACGGTGGTGAATGCCGGGATCGCTGAGATGGAGGGGAAGGGGTTCCTGGAAGTCAGACCGAGGGTGGGGATCTTCGTCACCGATTTTCGCCGGTACGGGACGGTCGGGACGATCGTCGCTCTGATGAACTGCAACGGCGGGATCATGAGAGCAGAGGAGATCAAATCCATCCTCGAACTGCGCCTTGCCTTCGACCGGTTGTCGGTCGAGAATCTGGTACGGTATGCCACCGATGAGCAGATCGATTCGCTCAAACCCTTCCTTGATGCCATCGGCAGCTGCTCTACCCCTGCAGAGTATGCACGAGCCCTCTACTCGTACCATCATGAGCTGAGCATCCTCACCCAGAACACCATCATGCCGTTGATCTACTCCTCCTTCTCCTATCCTCTGACCTGCCTGTGGGAGCGCTACTGCCGACTCTATGGGGGAGAGACCCTCTATGAGAGTACCTGTGCCCTCTATGAGCTGATCAGGCTGAGAAAGCGAGAAGAGGCCATCGCCTGGATAGAAGAGTATATCGGAGCGAGCATCGACGGGTCACGACAGATCTATCGTGACTGAACCCCCTTTCGCCGGTCGTTTGCAGGTCGATGTGATGTGCAGCGGGAGATCATTCATTCCGGAGCATGGATCCCACTATCTTCTCAGATTTCCGCCATGTGCTGCAGTTTGGTGATCTGATCCTGACAACCGAGTACGAGCATATGCACCCCCGGGTACAGGACGGTGTTCGAGCTGGGATTGAAGGTCGATTTTCCCTCCTTCCCTTTCACTGCCAGCACGATCAGTCCGGTCTTCTCCGGTATCTTCGCATCTTTGAGCAGTTTTCCGGCCAGCGGTGAGTTCTCGGTCACTTCGATCTCTCCCAGATCCAGAGTATCCTCCCCGATGCGGGTGATGGTGTCAAGGAAGGAGATGACCTGAGGTCTGAGCATGAGAAAGGCCATCCTGTTCCCCCCGAGTTCGTTGGGGGAGATGGTATTATTGGCTCCTGCCTTGAGGAGCTTCTGCGGTGCGGTTGCCTCGATGGCTTTCGAGACGATCTGCATCGTGCTGTTCATCCCTCGTGCAGTAAGGACAGTGAAGACATTCTCGGCATCGGTATCAAGGCAGGAGACCAGTCCCTTCGCAGATTCGATCCGTGCCTGCAGGAGGGTATCTTCGACTGTTGCATCACCATGGATCACGGTAAAGCCTGGTTGAGCAGTTCATCACATCGCTGCTGGTTCTCTTCGATGATGACGAACTCTGCATGACTGCGGGTGAACTGATCGATGAGACTGACACTGGTCTGTCCTGCACCGCATATGATATAGTGGTCTTTCATGGATCTGAGTCTCCTTTTGTTCCGCTTGTTCCTGATCGCCCGTCTGAACTCTCCTTCGGCAAGGAATACTGCGAGCTGAGAGAAGGCATAGGCTACGATCCCCAGTCCGCTGATGATGATCAGCATGGTGAAGAGTTTTCCCCCGGTATCGAGATCCTGGATCTCCCGGTAGCCTACGGTCGAGATCGTGATGACGGTCATGTAGAGGGCATCGATGACATCCACCTGCAGGATCATCATGTAGCCTGTGGTCCCGACGACCAGCAGGATCACGACCAGATACAGCAGAAACAGGTTCTTGGGCTGTTCTCTCACGGGATCTCCTTCTTGCAGCAGCTTCTGTGTAAGAGTATCACATTATGACGAAGAGCACTACCAGAGTGTTCGATACAGTGAACCACCTCACTGATCACTCTGGGATGGAGGTATTCGATCATGAGTGATATGTTCTGATTTGATGACCTTTCATCACTGGTTCAGTAGTGAGCAAGTTGATTCCACTGAATGGATTGACTGGTCCAGTGATCTGTCATCGCCTGAGTAAACTCCTGTTTGACCAGTTTCCCTCGTCCTATGTTCCATGATCCAGCATCTTTTCGGATCACCAGACCTTCGGTTGGACCATTTCGATACCGACTCGGTACTTCTCTGAGCATAATCATCAGGTCTGTGACGGAAAAGTGCCCGTAGCTGATACGGGGTACCGTGTGCAGACCTGCCAGCGCAGCCCATCTGTTGCGTCGGTCAGCACTCCAGAACCGATCGGATCCTCTGTCATAGATATCAAAGAGGTGACTACGCAGGGCACTGCAAGGTGGAAGACTTTGAAGTAGTAGAAAACGAGGCATTGCAACCATGGTATGGTACCGACAAGGGATAGAACTCCGTCTGTGGCTAGTGTTTTGTTATCACTCAGATAACATCGAATAGTATTAACAGTTGGCTCAGATCCTCCTGATCTGTATCTAAGTAGGTAAACCCATGGTTCTTATACAATTCAATGAGTTTTTCATTATTATCAACCTCAATCAAAATTGATGACCCTCCTACTCTATATTGGACTTCTGACAAAATCGGATAGATTTCACTCAAGATATCAGAGAGACTGAGATCTTGAGTGGAATATGCATCATTTCTGCCAATTTGACCGATGAGGTAAACATTATAGTAATCTATATCAGGTGGGATTGATGAAATGGTCTTACCTGGTTTGTTATTCCTCTTTAATGCACCCCTGAATACTTCTTTTTGCGTAAAAAGGGTCTTCAAAGCTAATGAAAAATAACCCAATATTTTATTTGATTCATTCAAAATGAGATACGTTCTAGAACGATCTTGCTTTTCATACATGATGCATTTATCAGCAACAGTCAAAAAGCTTTGTACATCTTGATTCTTTGAACAGGAAAAGGTTCCAAGAAAAGATAGCAACCGTTCTTCTGAAGTTCTTCTGATATGCTTTGCATTCTCAACGCCGGATATATACTGATATGGTGTCACTTCACCATCGTCGGTTACTATGGTGTTTTTTTCAGTTATTCTTTCAAGATCAAGCAATTCCCTCTTTACTAACTCATTGAGAAGGAAGTCATCTGAAGCTTTCTGCAGAGGATATATGGTTCGTAAGATAATGAGGCCTCAATATGTTCTAGAATTCTTGTAGGATGCTGTTCACTTGAGAAGCAGAAACAGTTTGCTGCCTGTAGGCGTAACTTTTCGCTCTTTATGGTAAGCCCCTTCTTTCATAGAGGTTTTTAAGAGTTGTATTGCTTCTTTACTCGTAACGATTATGTCACGAGAAAACGATTTTGTAGCCATATAGTCTTACCTCCATGAAAAGATCGTACTTAAAATATAAGACAGTCACATTATGATGTCAACTAGTCAAAAAAACATAGAGTCAAAACTCAGAGTTATTTCTACAACCAAACAGCCATGATAGTCTTTTGATACTAACGCATAGGTATTGAAGGTCCCAGAGATATCGTATCTCCACACGTTTTCTCCAACAACATCTGAGAAAAGAGTTTCCGCTTGGGCCCGTTGGAAATGAAAGTGGCTGGTTCCTTTCGTTCTGATTCGGGTGGATCAAGCTTCTGTACGATATTCTCGATCATTGATACGGTCAGGAATCATAGAGGTAATCCCATCGAAGCTCTCTCAGTACGATTTACGAACTCATGTTTCCTAGACGTTCTCAATTGCTCTGGTGTTGATGACCTGAATAGTTACCTTCATTGATGACATCCTGTACCTCAAGATTCGTCGGCAATTCCCACTCGATGGAAAAACTCAGAGGCTGGGTGATGTCATGATCATGGACGCAATCGGTATAGGTCCCGAGGTCGATCATTGAATTGTCATCTCCCAGATGAAGAGACCGTTTGTTATCAGTGGATTGTGCCGTCTGCTTGAGTGCCAACAATAGATGGCCGAGACTGCTTTTTCCTGCACTATTGGCTCCAAAGATCACAGTCAACGGTGCAAGTCTGATCTTACCTGTATCCTTCCATCCCTTGAAATTCTTTATATGTAAAGAAGTTAACATCATTTTATCCTTGACTATGAGGTATTGGTGACTATTTTATCACATAGTTGCTCCTATGCAACCATCCTTCCTACCCTCCATGATGAACACTGTGAATACGGTTGTGATAGAGACCCATTGCGTATCGCAGGTGGTGAGTAGTGGAGAAGCCAGTCTGTTGAAGTACTTGTGCAGAGGCACCACAGCCTGCCGCCCTCTACCGAGGGCATACCGCTTGAGAGGGGTCCTCTCAGGCGGTATCTCAGCAGGGAGTTGTCTGACAGTCGTCCCGTTGCATGATCAGGTATCAGAATTCCCAGCTGATCCCGACTGACAGCTGCAGATCCCTGGTATCAGAATCGAGCACATTGTCTTTGTTCTGATGGCTGATCACATCGAGCTGGGTCATGAACCCCAGTCCATCGAGGAGCGTACTGTCTGTCAGGGTGAACGGGGTGGCTTCGATTCGTGCTGAGATGAGCAGAGACTGTTCGATGCCCATATCTAGAGTATCCGGGTCATCGTACGGGGTGCTCTGTTCCACATTATCGGGGCCCATACCCCATTCAGTATCTATGTCGTTCTCACCGTGCTGCATGGACAGGAGCATCACAGAGCCTGTGAGTACATCGAACCACTGGTAGGAGAGCCCACCTGCCATCACCAGTACATCGTTACCATACTCATACCCGAGGAAGTTCCTGTCGATAGCGAATCCCTTCTCCATGTTGAACATCCTTCGGTTCACGATGTAATCCACCTCGTCACGCAGATAGAGAAACGGATCGGTCTTCACATACTCAGCCCATCCGGTGATGAAGCCGGGACCGAGCGGGTAGACCCCCTCGATGCCGTACTGCTGACCGATCGCAGTGGGGTGTGCGCCCGAAGAACTCTGGTCTTCCCCGGGGTAGGGGAACTCATCTACGAGGATGTTCCCATAGACGGTGATGTTACGGATCGGATTGACTTCCAGCTCCACTGCGAGGGTGGAGTTCGCATTGCCCCTGATGAACAGATCATGAAAGAACATGGCAGGATTGAGATAGCGGAAATCCATAGCCGCGGTCTGATAGATCATTGCCTCGGTAAGGGCGAACGATACCCGGTCCTGCAGCCAGCGGAACTCGAACCGATGTGCGATATACATCTTCAGATTGTCATCGGTAGTTGCAGGGTCTGTATCATCATCAACGACCGTAGAGTTCTGACTGCTGCTCGTCCAGGAGGGGGAATCGAACCCTGAGATCAGGTAGGTGTACTTGAACTTGTCACTGAAGGTAGAGAATCTGATGAAATCATAGAAATCGAGATGATCACCCACGGTAAGACTGCCGGTATTGCCTGAACTCCAGTTCAGATCATCCCTGCCGAGGGTAAGACTGATCTGATCGAACCCCATACCGATCACCGCCCGCTCGGGGAAGTTCAGATCCACCTGATCAACAAGATCCTCACTAAAGGGGAAGTTCGTGTTCACCAGGGGGCTGAAGATCTCGGAGGTGTCCGTGATATCTTCTGCATTATTGTAGGTGATACGGGTCTTGAGGATGGCAAAGTCCGTCTGGTTGTAGATATAGTCGGTCATGAACAGCTCGATGGGGATTCCCACCAGAGGGCTTCGATGGTCATAGTCATAGAGCCAGTCGGTATCAAGGCGGTAATCATCCTCATTGGTGTGGGTATAGATCTCGAAAGCAGGGACGAACCCTATCGATCCCTGCACACTGGAAGCACTCATGTCGGGAGTATCGAGTGCCTGCAGCAGCTGGGTATGGAGCTCCTTGCCCTGCCGGCTCAGTTGCTCCTTCGGCAGGTAGTGCAGCATGTGAGAGAGTTCTGCAGCAGAGTAGGGCCCGCTCGAAGAGGGAGGGGCCATCTGTGCCTGGGCATAGAGGGTCCTGATCCCCTCATAGATCGGGGAATCTACCGGGTATACCTTCTGCATGTTCTCCGGGAACACAGAGAGACTCCCGGCTATCAGCATTATCATCGTCATCGTGAACAATCGTCTCATAGTAACCTCTTTGTATCAGTCATAGTGAATAGGAAACGCCCAGAGTGCACTGCACATCATGGACAGGGTCTGCGATGTCATGGCCCTTGTTCCTCACAGCCTTCCAGCTGAGCGAGCCGAACAGAGTAAGCTCATGATTGCCGAAGGAGGTGAACGCATGGGTCGGGACTGTATAGGACCTGAAGCGGTGAGGGTGAAGGTAGCCTCCGGGATACCGGTAGGGGATGTTGCCTCCGGCTCTGCAGGTGGGTAGTCCGCATCGAAGGGGGTAGCGCCGAGCAGGAGGTACTCCATGGTGAGCGAGGCCTCTGCCCTGGAGAGATCATCCCACTGAAGCCCCCCTGCGATGACCACCGTATCCCCGCCTTCGGGGTAGCCCAGATAGGCATCGATATACTCCGTGCCTCCTGAGGGGTATTTGGCAGCGAACTGTACGATATAGTCGATACCGTCCCGTTGATAGAGCATGGGGTCGGTATAGACGAACTCTCCCCACAGCAGCAGTGTATCGGAAGGGGTGGCGATCAGGTACTCGAGCCCCGCCTGGATACCCACTGCGTTGGGATTGGCTGCCGATTCCCCGATCACCTGCAGATCATCTACCCCGAACTGACCGTAGAGCACCAGAGCAGGGAGCAGCGACAGCTGCGCTTCGACCGTCAGGAAGGAGTTGGACCTGCCTGACATGAAGTACTGATGGTAGATCATGAACGGATTGATATAGCGCAGATTGAGCACATCATCCTCATACATCATCGATTCGGTGATCGCCAGATGCAGTCGCTCGAAGAGACTGAACTCGATACGATGGGCGATCAGGGAAGAGACCAGTGCAGTTCCTGAGTCTGTATCGGCTGGCGGAGGGAAGTCGATGATCGTGGTGGAGAACTTGTAGCGTTCATGCCACATGCGGAACTGCCAGAAGTCATGATAGGGCAGATGGTCTGATACCAGCAGGTTCCCGGTATGACCGGGACCCCAGGAGAGTCTGTCCCTGCCCAGCTGGATGTTCCAGAACTCTCCTCCTGCGACCCCGACTGCCTTATAGGGCCAGAGAACATCGAGCTGGTAGAAATCATAGAGGAAGTTGTTCGAGAAGAGGTGTGCGTCATATACTCCTACAGGTTCATCTCTGCTCTCAAGCAGTCGCTGCATGAAGGTGATATCGATACGGCTGTAGAACAGGTCGAAGGAGGAGACCGCGAAGGGGATCTGCACGATCGGGGCACGGTCTACCCAGCGGTGCTCCCAGTCAGGTTCTTCAGTGAAATCTGCAGTGTTGGTATGCATATAGAGTTCGAAGGTATAGTCAAGAGAGCTCTCGATGGCTATCTCAGAGGAGACAGAGAATGCAGGCTCTGCCGACAGGGTCCGGAGTATCACGGAACGAAGCTGCTCAAGGGCAGCAGATGTCACTGTCGTATGCTCATGAGCATATGTGACCATCTGTTCTAGCTCTCCGGCCGTCTAGGGACCTGTGGTACTCACAGGAGCGAGAGACGAGAGCATATAGAGATTCTGGATCTGCCTGAACACCGGATCATCGGTGTCAAAGAGCCTCTGCAGGGGTTGTGCCCCCAGAGCAGCTGAGCACAGGAGGAACAGCAGCAGAAATCGTGTGAATCTGATCATAGTGAAAACCTTTCATGTTCGATAGTATAAGACATGATTATAGAGTGTATATTACCATATACATCAGGAAATATGTCTTGTAGCTCAAGATGTATTCCATATCATGCTGATTATACACAGGTTCATGTACTACATCAATATGATACCATGGAGGCAGCGGCCATGAAAGAAGCTGGCCGGTAGAACCTGAGAAACTCTTCGAGCAGGTGCACGAGGCTGCAGGTGGGGGTGGGGAGGTGTTCTCAAGGGGGGTGCAATGGTGCGTTCTCATAGTGGAGGGGAAGCGCTGTGGCCGGCAGTATCGGTCCCACAGTGGGGAACGTTCCCTGATCTGAGCCTTCTGAGAAACTGATGCAAAGACTCAAGCACCCGGAAGTGCTCAAGTCCTCGTCTTGAGGGTCTTTCGTTCTGTTATCTGTTGTAGATGACAGGAGTCTTATAGACCCACTGCTGCCATAACGCATCATCGGTCGTCAGTTCAGCCATAAAATGGCCTACGTTGATCCTGCTGGTCTTTCCTGCATTGAATACCGGGCTTCTTTCCGGTGATCCGACGACTTCATAGGGACTTTCTGCATCACGATCTATCAATGTATCAGGACGTACTGCTACCCACGCGATGCCGGCATCTTGAGTGCCGATCTCATGGATCAGCAGATCCGCTGCCAGCATATTATCACGATGGGGGGGCAGCAGCCGCATGAGCAGAGAGTAGACGATCCGTTCACCGAAAGAACTCTTCTCTCCTGCTGCTGTGTTCGTATATGCGGTAGTACTCATGAGTATGAGCTTGATGGTGCTGGATGCAGGGTCTCCGACTGCTTCCTTGATGCTTCGCATCGCATCAACGACGAGATTCCGTGGTTCTCCGAACATCCCCTTGAAGGATATGGTGTGACCAAGACATGATATGATGAGATCACAACCGCTCATGAGATCGCTCATCTCCTGTCGATCCAGTTCATTGATGTTGCCCGTGATCGTCTCGACCAAGGGGTTCTCACGTATGTCGACACAGATGGTCGCACGTTCTCGTATCAGGATCCTTGTAGGGACAGATCTCCTGATCAACTGCTTGACCACCTCTGTCCCGGTGGATCCACTTGCTCCGAGTACCAGTACCTTCATAGATCACCTCTCTAGTGTTTGGGCAGCATCAGCTCACGTACGGTCTGGGCATACCTCAGGGTTCGATATATCATGTGCTCCTGTGCGTTCTGGATGAGATCTGTCATGATGACTCCTCATACAGATGCTTCTATACCCATGCTATCACAGAATCTGCTGGGAACATCGGTTTATTTCAGCTGAATGTCAGATTTACCATATGTTTAACGGGAATCTCATATATCGGGAACACCATAAGCCGTAGTACAGTGAATCAACAATAAAACGGAGGACGTTTATGAAAAAGACCGCATTACTGCTGTTGATCGTACTGCTTCTGCTCCCTGTCGGCATCTTCGCCGGTGGACAGCAGGAGAGTGTCGATGAGAACAGCCCTATCACCCTTGAATTCTGGACTCATGAGGACCCGAACAGGGATGCCCTTGAGAACCGATATGTCGAAGAGTTCATGGCAGCGAACCCCGGTGTCACCATCAACCGTGTGACCCATTCATCCAAGAAGATCTTCGAGCTGGTGCTCACTGCCTTCGCAGCGAATGCCGGACCCGATATCTTCAACATGCAGATCGAACAGGCCTATTCGTACATCATCAACGAACGGGTAGCCCCGGTCGACTATGATGCGATCGGGTACACCGGTGCTCAGGAGATGATGGACCAGTACATAGACGGTTCCATGGACTCTGTCTACATGAACGGAGAAGTCTACGGTATCCCCCTGGAACTCAACAACTGGGCAATCTATGTCAACAAGAGGGTCTTTGCCGATGCAGGACTCGATGCTGAAAAGGATTATCCCAGAACCTGGGAAGAGATGGCTGACATCTCAGAGAAACTGGTCATTCGCAACGGCGAGATCATCACACGACGTGGATTCGACTTCAGGTACCCGTACTACTTGATCTCCATGGTCCCGATGGTCGAACAGCTTGGCGGACAGCTGGTCAGCGATGACGGGAAGACTGCGATCATCAATGACAATGCATGGATCGAATTCCTTACCTTCATGCAGGAGTGGGGCCCGAACGGCAGGAACCTCGGTTCACCGACGTACAACAACGCACGAAAACTCTTTAACATGGACAACAATGACATGGCTATGTGTCTTTCCGGACTGTATCAGGCAGCAAGGATCCGAAGTGATAACCAGGAATTCTATGATAGCGGCGACTGGATGGTGATCCCGTTCCCGACGTTCGAGAACGCAGTGAAAGATGTAGCGAACACCTTCTATGGTCAGTACTACATGGTGAATGCACAGAACACCGATCGAGAGATCGAGATGGCCTGGAAGTTCACCAAATACATGATGGATCACGATGAAGAGTACCTCAAGGCAGTCAACATCGTACCACCTACCAAGAGCCTGATGGCTTCTGAGACCTTCAAGAACATGCCGTATTCACAGGTCTTGTTGACGACCTTGCCGTGCAGAGGTGGTCTACACCGCTGAGAACGGAGCGAAGATGGAAGAGCTGGTCAAAGAGGCAGTCGAATCTGTCATGCTCTCGGGGATCTCTCCGGTACAGGCACACGCGACACTCAAAGCAAAAGCTCAGGAACTCCTGGACGAGATGTAACACATGCAGCAGAGCACCGGGCAGCAGCCCGGTGCTCTGCATCAGAGGATTTTTGTTATGACGAAAAAAAGAACAGACCGGGCAGGATCGACAGGAAGCTGGCACGATGGGGACTGATCTTCGTGGCCCCTTCCATCGCCTTCTTCTCGGTATTCAGCTTCTATCCGATCGGAATGGCCTTCTACACGAGCCTGTTCAAGAAGAATCTGCTGTCACTGAAGCGACCTGATTTCATCGGGTTGAAGAACTATATCTATCTGTTCGGCTCCTCGGACTTCTGGAACTCGGTAGAGGCGACGTTCGTATTCGCTCTGGGGACTTTCCTTCCCCTGCTGATCGCCAGTCTCATGCTGGCCGCCTTCATCATGAGCATCTCCAAGGCCAGACGATTCTTTCAGATGGCCTACTACTCACCGGCGGTGATCTCCTCGGTGGTATCCGCGGCTATCTGGCTGCTGATCTTCGATCCCAGAGGGCTGGGGAACCAGTGGGTCAATGCCATCCTGCAGACTCCCGGGATCGATAACCGATGGCTCGCTGACAGCACCATGGTGCGCCTGTCTACGATGACCGTCTATTTCTGGAAGTATATCGGGTACTTCGTCATCATCTTCATCTCCGGACTGGCGAACATACCCCGTTCGATGTATGAGGCAGCCGAGATCGATGGGGCTACCGGTTGGGCGGTCTTCTGGAAGATCACCTTCCCGCTGTTGAAGCCGACGGTGGTACTGGTCTCCATCATGAGTATGCTGCAGTGTCTCAAGACATTCTCTACGCAGTACCTGTTCACCCAGTCAGGAGCTCCTCAGGGACCGATCAATGTGATCACCCTGAATATCTACAACACCGGTATACGGGATTTCCGTATCGGCAGAGCCAGTGCCATGAGCATCATCCTCTTTTCCATCATGCTCTTCTTCACCTGGCTGCAGTTCCGGACTTCCAAATCAGATGAAGTAAACTACTAGGAGAGGGTCCCTGTCATGAATAGTCACATAACCACCGGTGATAGGCTGGTCAAATCACTCATATATGCGGTACTCATCCTCTTTGTCATCTTCACCGTAGCTCCTCTGGTCTTCATGATCACCGCTTCGATGATGCCGGCAAAGGATATCGTGAAGATGCCCTACCGCTGGATCCCCGAATCCTTCCACTGGCCGAACTTCTATAAGGCCATCGCAGGGAACGATGGGCGCTTCATGTTCCCGAGGAACATTCTCAACTCCCTGATCGTTGCAAGTTCGGTCACCGTGACCACGGTGCTCCTTGCCTGCATGACCGGCTATGGACTCGCGAAGTTCAGATTCCCCGGGAGGACGTTCGTGTTCATGATGATCATGGCGACCATGATGATCCCGTTCGAAGCCATCATGATCCCGCTCTATCTGGTGACCACCAAGATAGGTCTGCAGAACAGCTACGGGGGGCTGATCGTCCCGTTCATGGTCAATGCCTTCGGGGTCTTCATGATGCGCCAGTATCTGGTGACCTTTCCCGATGAGTTCATAGAAGCTGCACGGATCGACGGCATGCATGAGATGAGGATCTTCTGGTCCATCATCTTCCCGAACAGTGCCCCCACCATCGCGACATTGTCGATCCTGGCCTTCAGGGCACAATGGGACAATCTGCTGTGGCCGCTGCTGGTGGTGCAGTCGGAGAAGATGAAGACCATCCCGCTGTATATCGTGAAGTTCACTGCAGAGAAACACAGCGATGAGGGAGCGATGATGGCGGTAGCCCTTCTTGCGAGCATACCCATGTTCATCCTCTTCTTCGCACTCTCTGAGTACTTCATCGGCGGTTCGGCAGTCTTCTCCTCCCGAAAGGGTGAGAACACCTCCGTGCTGACAGTCCTGTCAGTACGGAGTACCGTCTTTAATCACCCTTATCCCTTATCCCTTATCCCTTATCCCTTATCACCTTATCACCTTATCACCTTATCACTTTATCACTTTATCACCTTATCACTTATCCCTTCAGGGGCTGCTCCCCATTCTGGTACTGACTCGGCAGGATACCGAAATGCTTCTTGAATATACTGCTGAAGTAGCTCATATCACGGAAACCTGTCTGATAGGCTATCTCGTTCACTCTCCTGCTCTGGTCCTGCAGCATCTCCATGGCTCTGTGCAGCCTGGTGTTCCTCAGATACTCCACATACGAATAGCCGGTCTTCTGCTTGAACAGCCGGGAGAGGTAACTCTCGGTGATACCGATCGACTCTGCGATCTCACCTAGCGATACATCGGATGCATACTGCTCCTTGATGTAGGTGACTGCCTGTTCGACATAGAAGTCCTGTTTGTCTCCTTCGAGCCTCCTGACATATTCGGAGAACCGGGGATGTGCTGTCTTCTGCTGCTTCAGCAGTTGTGTGATCTTTTTCAGTGATGCATAGAACTCCTCATCATCCACCGGCTTCAGGATATAATCCTGGACTCCCAGCCGTATGGCCTGCTTCGCATAGGCAAAGTCACTATAGCCTGAGAGGATGATCGCTGCGCGGGGCATGGCCCTCTCCAGCATGGCGATCCCATCCTGTCCGGGCATCCTGATGTCGGTGATCACGATGTCAGGTGCCAGGGATCGGATCAGCTGTTCTCCTTCAAGTCCGTTCTCGGCTACGGCGATCACCTCACACCCGAATCGCTCCCAGGGTGTGGTCAACCTGATCTCTTCACGGATCAGCTTCTCATCTTCTACGATCAGTACGGTATGTCTCATGATTCGATCTCCAAAGCAGGGTTCAGGTGTATGGTGACGGTAGTGTACTCCTCGGCGCACGAGCAGGAGAGGCCGGCTCCCTCTCCATAGTGGAGTCTCAGCCTGGTGTGCACGTTGTGCAGTCCGACTCCCTTCGTCCCGTCGAGGGACTGCTCCCAGAGTGTCCGGCTCATCGCAGCCCCGTTGTCGATCACTGAGATCTCCCCTGATTCGAGCTTCCCTGTGATCAGGATCCTCTTCTCCCCGGTCAGTCCTTCGAGTCCATGGATGACCGAGTTCTCGACGATGGGCTGGATGATCAGTCGCGGGACGGGGCAGGGATACAGCGCCTGATCGACCTGGATCTCCCAGGTGAAGGATTCGCCATAGCGGATCTTCTGGATTTGCAGATAGGCTTCGACGAGCTGCAGGCTCTTACCGATGGTCGTGAACTCATCCTCGGCATCGATGGAATCACGCAGCAGCTTACCCAGCTGCGTCACGATCGTCGTGATGCTCTCGATACCTTCGAGTTTGGCGATGGCCTTCACCGTATTGAGCGTGTTATAGAGGAAATGGGGGTTCATCTGTGACTGGAGAGCCTTGCGTTCAGCGGTACGCAGGGCCTGCTCACGGGCGACCCGTGCGGCAAGGAGCGATCGGATCCGGGTGCTCATCTCATTGAACCCATGGAACAGGATCTCGAACTCATCCTCGTTGAAACTCTCCACCTGTACACTCAGATCTCCCTCCTCCATCCGCTTCATCGCGCCGACGAGCGTCGATACCGGCCGGGTGATGTTCTTCGCGAGCGCATAGGCCATGAGTGAGGAGAGGATCAGTCCCACGACGGAGATGATCAGGACCATGCGGATGAGGAACGAGAGGTTCTCGGTGACCGTCCCGATCGTCAGTGTGGCAGCGAGGGAGAGCTCTTCGGGATAGAGGGAGGCATAGGCTATGAGCTTGTTGTCATCGATCATCACCTGAGGATCCTCTGGGGATCTTCCAGCCGAGCCCTGAGTAGTTCCCGGCTTCTCCCTCTCTGAAGAGACTGACGAACTTGTAGTTGATGTTATCGAGCAGATAGATGTTGCTGAAGAACCCTGCATTGATCACTTCCAGCTCCTCGATGATCGGTTCCAGATTAAGATCGGCGATGATGAATCCCTGCTGTCCCTGTGCCCCCTCGAGTTGCCTGAACAGGGAGATCGCTACCCGGTCACCACGCTGATTGATGAAGCTGTCCACCATGGGGAAGACCTCCCGGTCTCCTTTGAGTTTGAGATAGGTGCTCAGAGACTGCTCCGAGGAGTTGGGGTCATAGATCGGCGGCAGTACATGCGTGGAGTAGCTGCGTCTGCCGTTGAGATTGAGGAAGTGGAGCGATACATGGTCGATCTTCCCAGAGATGTACTTGTAGAGTTCCTGATAGAGCAGGGACAGCTGCTCCCCTTCCGGTCTTTCGGGACCGAAGAGCGCCGAGGTGATCCGTTCGTTCTTCGCAAGATGTCCGGTCGCTTCCCGGTAGCCTGTGATGGTCGTGTTCACCTTGTTGACCAGCAGCTCTATCCGTCCTGCTGACTGGGTACTGTAGGTGTCATTGAGCATCCTGTTGGAGAAGAGCATGGAGAACAGTCCCAGCAGCAGTACCTGGATCAACCCGGTCAACAGGAGAGACAGGAAGATATGGATGAGGAAGCGTCTGGAGAACCTTGGTCTGTGCATCGATTCGGTATTCCTGTGGTATAAGATCGAAGAGTGTGCTGCCTCATCTCAGCTGGAGGGTCCGGTAATGACTCATGCTGCAGCTGATGCAGTTCTCCTCCAGGTATTCTATCGTATTCACTGTAAGAAAGCTACCGGGAGGCAGCGGATCTTCAGAGAATCCTGCCGTCCTGCTGTGGTGATTTTCATTGGAGAAAACCCGGATACACCGTATGATACGGTCATACGGTGTATCCTACCGATGGCAGGAGGATGAACGATATGGAAGATGGGAATATCGGGAGCCTGGGCCCCGTTGTGCACCGGTTCACAGGGCGATAAAGCTGGCTGTGCTGATACCTGCGGGAATGGTCTTCGTGCGGCTGGTCCTGGCATTCATCTGGCAGGGACTGACTGCGATACTCTTCTTCAGTGAGGCACCTTCTCCCATGGAAGCTGCTGCCCCCTGGTGGCCGGTCTACGGTACCCTCATCGATGCAGGAGCGCTCCTGCTGATCCTGTTCCTGATCAGAAGAGAGCGGGTGAGTCTGAGCGAACTGCTGAAGTTCGATACAAAGCGATTCACGAGCGATGTGCTGCGCGGGCTGCTCGCGATCCTCTGGGTCTTCCCTGTTGCGATGGCCGGCATCATCGGAAGCAGCCTGCTGTTCTTCGGGACCTATGAGCCCCCTTCGGTCTATTACCCCCTTCCTATCTGGGCCTCTCTCTACAGTCTGCTGATCTTCCCGCTCATCTGGGCAGTCGTGGAGTAGGAGACCTACCAGGGGTATGCCCTGGTCCGGCTTGAGACCCTGCTGCCGAACCGCGTGTCTGCAGTGGCGCTGGTGGTGAGCGGATGGGCCCTGCAGCATCTTGCACTGCCGTTCATCCCGAATCTGGACTATCTGCTCTTTCGCACCTGCTCCTTCATCCCTCTGGCGATCCTCATGACGGTGGTCTTTCTCAGGACCCGACGACTGATCCCGCTGATCATCGCCCATTGGGCTGTCGATATGCTCGGGGTCTTCACCGGTATGATCCTGCCGCCGCTGCTGAAGCAGTGACAGGACCCTCGCTGTCACAGCATGTACTTGCAGTCTGCGCTGTAGGTGGGGTAGGCCCAGGGGAGGTCCTTCAGGACGGATGCCGGGATCTGCTGCCGCAGTGCCAGGGCAAAGAGATTGATCAGCTCCCCGGCATGGGGACCGATCAGCTGTGCCCCGAGGATCAGATCGCTCTCTGAATCGATGATCACCTCGTACTGCATCAGGTGTTCGTCGAGCCGTCGGTAGTTCGGCCAGCCGCTGCCGTCTCCTCGCTGTATCCGCACTGCTCTGCCTGCATGTTGTGCCGCCTCTGCGCTCATGCCGACATGTGCCATCTGGGATAGGTGAACACCACTGAGGGATCCGGTCGTACTGCACCTCTGTGCTCTGAGCACTGAGCATGTTCGCAGCGGCAGCCTGTGCCTCCATATCACTCACCGGTGAGAGCTGCAGCGATGCGACACAGTCCCCGGCTGCAAAGATGCCGTTCACAGAACTCTGCATCCAGGCATCGGTGATGATGCCCCGGGCACTCTGCCTGACACCGATCGCCTCGAGTCCCAGATCAGCGGTATCGGGGACTCGTCCGATAGCTGCCATGACGAACTGCGCCCCGAACTCCCCGTGCTCTGCGGTCTTCACGACATACGATCCTCCCTCCTGCGTGATGGCAGTGACATCGACACCGGTGATCATGGTGATGTGGTGCTCTGCTCCCGCGATGCGCATGGGGTCTGTCAGGGAAGCGGGGAACTGGGGGAGGATCGTATCTCCCTTCTGCAGGATCGTGACCTGTTTTCCCATCAGGCCTGCGATGAAGGCGAACTCCAGAGAGATATAGCCACCGCCGATGAAGATGAGGGAGTCAGGCAGCTGCTCGAGTTCCAGGAAGTCATCACTGACTGCAGGGATGATGCTGTCAGGAAGCACCAGTTCTCTCGGATGGCTTCCTGTGGCGATGAGGATCTGATCGGCGGTGAGGACCTTCTGTTCATCGATGATCACCGATCTGCTGGTGAGAACCGGGCCGTCCCGCTGAAGGTGTCGATACCCTGTGATGCAAGTGACTGTCGTGTCCCCTCAGGTACCGCATCGGTGAAGTTGTGTTTGAATCGCTGCAGTGCCTCCCACTGGATCTTTGCAGGCTGGCTGAAGCTCGAGCCGACCAGTGCTTCAGTCTCTGCTGCGAGGTGAGTGTGGACTACCAGATACTTCTTCGGCTGGCAGCCGCGCAGGGCACAGGTGCCGCCGTAGGGTCGCTTGTCGATGATCGCCACGCTCTTACCCGCGTCGGCGAGGACCCCGGCTGCAGTGCTCCCTGCAGTCCCGGTCCCGATGATGATGACATCGTACTGGTTCGCTGTGTCCATGGATCGTCCTCCCGTATCTGGTCATGTGTGATACGATCAGTGTAGGCCCCGGCAGAGGGAAGTAAAGGGAAAGTAGTTCATTCAGGGGGGCTGACTGAGGTTCCGAGGACTGCCGGGAGGAACCGCTCTCGTCAGTATCTCATTGACAGGAGCTGATAGCCATGCTACCTTCTAGTTGGTTGAATTGATAAACTAACTAAGTATAGGCAGGGCAGGGGTCCCTGCTGGAGGGGGGGTGCGATGGTCTCGTACACCCCATCCCATCAGCCGCTCGAGTGAAACGGGGAGGGGATACACATGAGACAGGCACATGAGAAAGAGACTTCTGTTAATAACTTCCGGGTACTGAAGAGAGCAGCTGTGCTGCTCATCCTCTGCTTCGCGCTGCAGGGGATCACTGCACAGGTGCAGGACGGTGACTCTGATGCGAACCACATAGAGATCGTACAGGATACGCAGGGCTACCGGCTCCTTGCTGATGGGGAACCCTTCGAGGTGAAGGGGGTGGTCTGGTCCTATACTCCCATAGGGGAGAACTATACCTATGATCTGTGGTCACAGCCTGATGAGTTCATCAGGAGGACCATCGATACCGATGCGCAGCTCATGAGAGCTGCCGGGGTCACTACGATCAGAGTGTTCTCTCTGGTCCCCCCGCGGTGGATCACCTATCTCTACCGGAAGTACGGTATCTACACCGTGGTCAATGACCTCTTCGGCAGATACGGCGTATCGATAGGGGGGACCTGGTATCCTCAGACGGACTATTCGGACTCCCGGGTACGAAAGGCCCTCAAAGCGGAGGCCCTGAAGGTCGTTGAGACCTACAGGGATGTCCCGGGAGTCCTGATGTTCCTCTTCGGGAATGAGAACAACTATGGACTGGAGTGGGATTCAGGCCAGATAGCGGATCTGCCGGTCGGGCAGCAGATGGCAGCTAGAGCACGCTATCTGTATACCCTGTATGAGGAAGTGATCTCAGAGGCACGAGGGATCGATCCGAATCATCCCATGGGGCTGGTCAACGGTGATATACAGTATATCGATCTGATACAGGAGCTGGTACCGAGTCTGCAGCTCCTGGGAGTCAATGTCTATCGGGGGACACGCTCCGGTGTTCCCTTCTACCGGAGAATCAGCTCTCTGGGAATACCCTTCATCTATAGCGAGTTCGGAGCCGACGCCTTCAACGTGCGTACCGGAGCAGAGGATCAGTACCATCAGGCACAGCTGATCCTCTCGCAGTGGGAAGAGCTCTATGAGCACAGCTATGGGAAAGACGGGTATGCTTCTGCGCTCGGGGGCTATGTCTTCGAGTGGATGGATGAGTGGTGGAAGCATGGACAGGAGTACCGCCTCGATAGCCACGATACTGCAGGGTCCTGGAGTAACAATGCCTATGCCTTCGATGCAGGTACCGGTCGCAACAATATGAATGAAGAGTGGTTCGGGATCGTAGCCCAGGGTATTGGGACCAGTGATGGTATCCATCACCGCCTGCCTCGAAGTGCCTATGATCTGCTGGCTGCTATATGGGAGCTCTCACTCTATGATTCGACTGCCGCTGAAGTCGCAGCCCATTTCGGCGCTGCACGGGGACGATCAGCGTAGCAGCGAGCATGATCAGACGGGGACCGAAGGTGCTGAGATCCAGTGGATCTTCAGAGAGGATCATCTGCCTGGGTCCAGGTGAAGAGATGTATGAGAAAATAACTACATATTTTACTTGACGGATAGCATAATCTATGGAAAGATATAGTTGGTTGAACAAATCAACTAAAGTATCTGATACAAAACAGTATCGGGACAGACAGGCAGCGAGCTGCTTGTCTGCTGCCGATAACGAGAGACAGGGAAGACCCTGAAAAAAAGGAGACATTATGAAACGACTGAGTAGTGTGCTGATGGTGATGGTGCTGGTGAGTGCCTCACTGTTCGCAGCAGGTGGACAGGAACAAGGTGCTGCAGTGGCATTCGATCCGAATGCATCATACGATCTAACGATCGGCTGTTACGGGGATCTGGAGAAGGCCTATACGGCAGTCTTTGCGACCGATGATTTCAAGCAGAAGTTCCCGAATGTGAACATCACCTTCCAGACAAGTGACTTCAACGGACACCACAGCAGACTGACCACAGTCATAGCTGCCCGTGAAGCTACCAATGATATCGAAGCCCTCGAGATCGGCTATATCGCACAGTTCGTAGCAGGCGGAGGCCTGTCAGACCTTGCAGCCGCACCCTATGATGGGATGGCAGTGGGATCAGACCTGGTCGATTTTGCCATGTCAAACGCTACGACCAAAGACGGCAAGCTCATCGCGATGCCTGTCGATATCGCACCTGCAGTACTCTTCTACAGAAAGAGCATCATCGAGGCTGCCGGGCTTACCGTGCAGCAGATGGAGAACATCAAAGACTGGGACGAGTACATCGAGATCGGTAAGAAGCTCACGAAAGACCTGGATAATGACGGGACGATCGACCAGTATGCCATCACCCATCCAATGATGTGGCCATGGTCCCCCTCAATGGCGGAAAAGGCGGATGGATCGATGCAGGCGGTAACCCCTTGAACCGAAAGCAAAGTTCGTCGGCGCTCTTGAACTGGTACAGAACATCAGGAATGCAGGGATCGACGGGGACATGGGCGCATGGACCGGACCCTGGGTCGAAGCGTTCAGTAACGGATCCACTGCGACGATGGTCAATGGTGCCTGGTTCGGTGGAGCTCTGAAGACCTGGATGGCTCCCGATCAGAGCGGGGACTGGAGAGTCGCATACCTTCCCGGAAAGACCATGGCATCCCTCGGCGGGACCTATCTGTCGATCCCCGAATACGTGAAGGAAGATAAGAAGGGAGTAGCTGGGAGATCATCAAATACCTCTCGACGTCTCCTTCAGCACAGCTGACCACCTTCAATACGATCGATGCCTATCCTGCACTGACCTCTGTCTATGATGATCCCATCATGGATGAAGGGCTTGCATACTTCGGCGGACAGAAGGTGAGAAAGATCTATGCGGATGTGGCAGAGAACATCCCTTCGAATACCGTGAGTGAGTACGATGCCCTGATCCTGAGTATCTGGAACTCCACCGTGACCTCCGTACTGACTGGAGAGACCGGGATGATGGAAGGATATGACAAGGCAAAACAGCAGGTCCTTGCGACGATTCAATAATCGCTGAACTGACGATCCGCCTCGGGTGATCGATTCCCCCGGGGCGGTTCGCTGTTCAAGGAGGCAATCATGGTACACACAATCGAATCACGGGCGAGACTCGGCGGGATCTATGTATCCCTGGGTCTGTTCGCGCTGATCTTCGCATTCCCGTTCTACTATGTGTTCGTGCTGGCAAGCTGGTCGAACATCTATTCGAATCCTCCGCATGTGGTCTTCGGCAGTGATCTTATGGTCAATATACGGGCACTGCTGACACAGGTGCCCTTTCATGTGAATTTCTTCAACTCCCTGATGATCGCCGTGATCTCAACGATCGGGACGATCTTCTTCTGTACGATGGCAGGCTATGCCTTCGCCAAGTTCGAGTTCAAAGGGAAAAAACCGATCATGCTCTTCGTCCTGGCGACGATGGCGATCCCTCCCTTTCTGAACATCATCCCGTTCTTCAAGATGATGGTCGCCTTCGGCTGGTATCAGACCTGGCTGCCGCTCATCGTTCCCACCTGGCCAATGCTTCGGGATCTTTCTGATGACGCAGTTCCTCGAGAGCTCCATCCCCTCCGATCTGCTCAGTGCCGCCCGTATCGACGGGCTCAATGAGTTCCAGATCCTGCTGTACGTCGTGTTCCCTCTGGCAAAACCGGGAATCGCCATCCTTGGTACGGTGACGTTCATCGGGTCCTGGAACAACTTCGTCTCAGCCCTGATCATGTTGCCGAATCCCAAGACCAGTACGATCCCGGTAGCCCTCTCCTCGCTCTTCGTCCGCAGTGACGGGAACTTCGGAGGCCTGATGGCCGGTACCGCCATAGCACTGTTCCCGCTCCTGATAGCTTTTTCGTTCTTCTCGAAGAAGATCATCTCCAACTTGACTGCAGGCAGTCTCAAAGCATAGAAGGAGAGTCTGTATGACCAAACAAGAAAAGATCGCCCCCTATATCTTCGTGAGTCCGTTCTTCATCCTCTTTCTGATCTTTGCCCTCTATCCCATCCTCTACTCGGTCTACATCTCGTTCTTCAAGTGGACCGTCTCAGGACCGCAGGGTTTCATCGGACTGACGAACTACAAGAATCTTCTGACCATCGACCCGTTCTTCTTCAAGTCCCTCTCGAACACCGTCTGGCTGCTGATCTTCGGGTCGCTGCTCCAGCATCTGTTCGCGATCCCTCTGGCGATCCTGCTCAATAACGGGCGGGATGCACTCAAAGGAAGGGACTTCTTCAAGACCACCTTCTTCTCCCCTATATCACGAGTACTGTCTCGGTGACGCTGATCTTCGCACAGCTGTTCGATATGAACTACGGATGGCTGAACTACATCTGGGTCAATCTGTTCAATCAGGAGGCCGTGAACTGGCTGCAGATCCCGATACCATCAAGAGTTCGCTGGCTATCATGCTCAACTGGAGATTCATAGGATGGAATACCATCATCTATCTAGCAGGGCTGCAGGCGATACCGCATTCACTCTATGAGGCTGCAGACATCGATGGTGCCGGCCCGATAGCCAAACACTGGTTCATCACCCTGCCGCAGCTGATCCCCATCATCTTCTTCGCCGTCACCATGAGTATCATCGGCGGTATGCAGGTCTTCGATGAACCGTTCGTCCTGCTCGGAGGCTACGAGCAGATGGGCGGGAACATGAACTCAGGTCTGACTTCGGCATTCTACCTGATGTTCACAGGATTCAAGGCTTCACGTTTCGGAAAAGGCAGTGCCATAGCATGGCTGCTGTTCTTCATCATCTTCATCATGACGGTCATCAACAGGAAGATCACCAAAGCCCTGGAGAAATAACGACCGCAGGACATTCGCATGAGTATCATGTAACGCAGGAAAGGGAGAGATCGCATATGATTCAAACGGCAACCGCACATACTGAGAGGTCACAGCACACTGACGGATTCATCCGCATCGAGGATGAGCTCTGGTACCGCATAGCAGCCTACAGTGACATGGAGCCCTTCTTTATGAGCATCATCAGCCTGATGACTTATGGATGTATATCTCCAGCACCGGCGGGCTCACCGCCGGGAGGGCTGAGGCTGACAGTGCGATCTTTCCCTATTACACACATGATCGGGTCACTGAGAACCATACCAATACCGGGAGCCATACGATGATCCGCGTCAGTGAAGGCAGCAGGACCATCGTATGGGAACCCTTCGCTTCGTTCGTCCCGCAGCAGGAGGGGGTGGAGCGGATACTCTACAAGCATGCTGCAGGGAACCGTATCAGATTCGTCGAGCGGAACACCCGCCTCGGGCTCCAGTTCAGTTACTGCTGGTCCAGTTCCCCCTCTTGGGGCTGGGTGCGCAGCGTGGCACTGGAGAACCTCGATGGCAGTCCCAAGCAGATCACCATCCTCGACGGGGTGCGCAATCTGCTGCCGTCCTTCGTATCCAAGAAGCTGCAGAACGATCTGGGCAATCTGGTGGATGCCTACAAGCTCAATGAACTGCACGGCAGTGCTCTGGCCCTCTATGGTCTCTCCTCCAGGATCAGCGACAAGGCCGAGGCAAGTGAGTCCCTCCAGGTGAGTACCGCATGGCAGCAGGGTCTGCCCTCGGTGCAGTACCTCATCAGTGAACGACAGTGTGAACAGTTCAGGAGCACCGGAGGGGTGACAGAGGAACTGCGGATCGAGGGAAGACGGGGGGCGTACTATGCACACTCACAGTTCACCCTCGCATCCGGTGCAACGCAGCGGTGGATCATGGTGCTGGAAGTCAACCAGGACCAGAACAGGGTGTATGAGCTGCTCCATGAGCTTGCAGACCATCCTGATGAACTCGCCGGTCATGTGCTGCAGGACATCACGCTGGCCACAGAGCAGCTGCGTCACATCGCAGGGAAGACCGACGGGCTGCAGCTGGTCGGCAGCAGGACCTGCTCCGAGCATCACTATGCCAATACGATGTTCAACACCATGCGGGGAGGGCTGTTCATAGATGGCTATATGATCCGGATCAGTGATGTCATGGATTTTGTCAGGACACACAGCAGAACGACCTTCGAGCGGCACAGGAGCCTGTTCGAAGCGCTGCCGGCTGAACTTTCCTGGGTCGAGCTCAATGAGCACCTTCTGGGATCCCAGCAGTCTGACAGGGCTGATCTGCAGCGGATCATGCACACCTATCTCCCTCTGGCCTTCTCGAGAAGACATGGGACCCGAGCAGACCCTGGAACACCTTCTCGATCCGACTGAAGAACCCAGACGGGACACCTCGCTACTACTATGAGGGGAACTGGCGTGATATCTTCCAGAACTGGGAGCCGCTTGCCTTCTCCTACCCGCTGTTCCTCGAGAACATGATCAGCGTCTGTGTCAACGGCATCACCGCTGACGGCTACAATCCCTACCGGGTCATACGGGACGGGTTCGCCTGGGAGCGGCCCGATGAGAACGATCCCTGGGCCAACATCGGGTACTGGGGGGACCATCAGGTCATCTACCTGGCCAAGCTGCTCGAAGCTGCTCATAGGCTCATCCCGCAGACCCTCCTGCAGCTCCTTGATGACAGGAGATTCACCTTCGTGCAGGTTCCCTATACCATCAGACCCTTTGCTGAGCTGATGCAGGATCCCTTCGACTCGATCGTCTTCGACAGCGAGCTCGATGACTCTCTGAGTACAGCCTGCAGCACCGAGGGGAGTGACGGGATGCTTCTGCGGGATCGGACCGGCAGGATCCTGCAGGTCTCTCTGATCGAGAAGCTGCTGATCATCCTGCTGGTGAAGACGACCAATCTGGTCCCCGATGGGGGGATCTGGATGAACACCCAGCGACCTGAATGGAACGATGCCAACAACGCCCTTGCAGGCAGAGGTCTCTCCATGGTGACCCTCTATTACATGATGCGGTCGATCGGACTGATCGAGACCCTGCTGGGAACCTCCCGACCCCTGCAGGAGCAGGGCCTTCGTATCAACCGGCAGATCGCTGACTTCCTCGAGCGTGTCATCTCCGCTCTGGAAGCCCATCTGCCGGTACTCAATGCGGGGTTCTCACCGAAGCAGCGGATGGACTTCGTCACCGATCTGGGCACCATCGGAAGCGACTACCGCATGGCGCTGTACACACAGGGACTGGATGGATCCGATCGCCTGATGGGTATCTCTGCAGTGTCCCGGTATCTTGGGACCTTGAAGACCTATCTGATGAGATCCATCAGCAGTGCACAGCGGGATGACCGGCTCTATCATGCCTACAACGTCATGCTCCCCGGTGAGGATACGATCACCATCGGGTCTCTTCCACTGATGCTCGAAGGCAGGTGGCGGTGCTCTCTTCGGGAGTACTCACCAGTGAAGAGGCTCTGGGAGTCCTCGAAGCACTGCGAACCAGTGAACTCTACCGCGAGGATCAGCACTCCTACCTGCTCTATCCCCGGTCGCATGTCGGAGGGTTTCTCGAGCGGAATACCATCGAAGAGCAGGTGATCGAAGGATCACCACTGCTCATGAGTCTTCTTGCACAGGCGACACCTCTCTGGTGGTACGGGATCTGCATGGGGCAGTCCATTTCAACGGGAGCCTGAGCTGCTCTGATGATCTGCAGCAGGTGCTCACCGGACTCTCATCTGATCCCCGGTATGCTCATCTCATACCTGATGGAGCTGCCCCTCTTGCCGATCTGTTCGAAGAGACCTTCGATCATACCTCCTTCACCGGCAGGTCAGGAAGGATGTTCGCCTTCGAGGGGAACGGCAGCATCTACTGGCATATGGTCTCAAAGCTGCTCGTTGCAGCCGGGGAACAGCTTGAAGGGGCACGGGTGCAGGGTGCAGATGATCAGATCATTGAAGCACTGAAAGTCCGCTACTACGACATCCAGGCAGGTCTCGGGTACCGTAAGGATGCCAGGGGCTACGGAGCCTTCCCCATGGATCCCTACTCACACTCTCCCTGGGGTTCGGGAGCCAGACAGCCGGGAATGACCGGACAGGTCAAGGAGGAACTGCTTACCCGTATGGGAGAACTCGGGGTACGGTTCTGTGACGGGCAGCTGATCCTTGATCCGTTCTACATCGATCCGCTGGAGTTCCTCACCGGGATTGAAGAGTTCATCTGGTATGATGCAGATCAGCACTACAGGACTCTGGTCCTCGAGCAGGGGATGCTGGGCTTCACCGTCTGTCAGCTCCCGGTGATCTACCATCGGGGCTCGTGCGGTGCCTCACCGCTGCGTATCACGTATGCAGACGGGACTACGGCAGATCAGAGTGTCTGCCGACTCTCACAAGAGGATACTGCGCATCTGATCAGCAGGGATGGATACATCTCACGACTGGATCTGTGGATCGGTACCCACCAGGAACGATCGACGACGTGACAAGATCTGGATCCTTGCAGAGGACAGCACGAGAGAACGGCCATACTGCCATGACCGACCTGCAGTGAGACAGAGTACAGCTGAGCTTCTGTACTCTGTCGTTGACAACCGATCAGTGCAGTGGTAAGTTGGTTGAACAAACAGAACAAGTATGAGGATATACCGAAGTCAGGGGATCTCTGATGGGTATCATCAGTCTGAATGAACTCCTCGATGGAATAGAACAGGTATGGCGATTATGCAAACGATGAATCTCTCACGTGTCCTGCGTCTGATCTGGATGAACCCGGGGATCAGCAGGATCGAGATCGCAAGAGCACTCGATCTCGATAAATCGACGATCACGAACATCACCTCACGGCTGATCAGTCAACAGCTGATCATCACCCTCGAAGAGGGGGAGGTAGGAGCCAAAGGCGGGAGGAAACCCGTTGGGCTTGCGATCGACAGTACCTTCGGGGTGATCGTCGGTCTTGAGATGACCACCGACAGGATCATGGCTGCCGGTATGGATCTCCGTGGGAACGTGCTGTTTATGCAGCAGATAGCCCTTGAGCGGGACAGTGAACCACTCGAGCAGGTCTTCATCAAAGCGATGGAGGTCCTCGGGCCGGCTATCGCACAGACAGGGATGCCGCTGATCGGTATCGGTATCGGTCTCTCCGGTCTGATCGATCCGGTAGAGGGGTGATCATCAAGTCGATCCCCCTCGATATCGTCTCCTCCTATCGGCTGCTTGACAGGATCCAGCCGCTGGTAGATGTCCCGATCTTCATCGATAACGATGCCAACTGCTGCTGCTGGGAGGAGATGGTCACCAGCGGCAGGGATCGCTATGACAATTTCATCTTCGTGCTCGCTGAGGATCGCTTTCACTCCGTGAACAGAGACTCCTCACGCATGGGCTTTGCCGTAGGTTTCGGTCTGGTCATCCACGGTGAGGTCCTCAGAGGCGCTGATTATGCTGCCGGTGAGTTCCAGAGTATCCTCTGGAAGCCGGGTAACACCAGTCAGTTCTCCATCAGTGATGAGATCATGGCAGAGATAGAGAAACATCCTCAGGCGATAGAGAAGACCATCCATGAGCTGGCCTCTCATGTGGCATTCCTGACGAACGTCCTGGATCTCTCACGTGTGGTCATCGGCGGAGGGCTGGTACGATACGGGGAGAGTCCGCTGGCTATCTTCTCCAGTGAGATCGAGAAGAACTGGAGCTACCCGCACCAGGTCAACTGCGAGATCTGCATGGTACATGACGGTGAGTATGCCGTAGCCATCGGTGCTGCTGCCATGTATCTGGAGCGTATGTTCACCCTGCCTGCCATATCGGCAGAGAACACCGAAGACGGGACAGAGCAGCTTCAGGGGTATGAGATGTTCCAGCATCTGCGGAAGGTGACCGGACGCTGATGCGCAAGCAGTTGCATCTGAGGCGATCTTTCATGATTCGATACATTTTTACTAACACGTCTGCATAAAGCTATTGTATACTGATATAATCAATGACTCATAGCAGGACAGGGGGAGCGCCTTATGAGAAAAGCCATGATCATGCCCATATTCTTCGGTATGATCGTCATAGCAGTCGCAGCAGGCTATGCTGTGGTGTTCTTTCTGATTCCCATGCCTCTGATCATCAAGCTGATCGCAGCAGCAGCAGAGACTGCATTGGCTGCTGCCATGGTCTATGTGTTGATACAACGCAACAAGGAACTCAAGAAGGAGGAGAAGGATGATCTTAGTAAATACTGATTTTATCAGCGGTAAGGAACTGAAGACGATCTCGATCGTAAAAGGATCGACCATCCGTGCGAAGCATCTCGGCAAGGATATCATATCGGGACTGAAGATGATCGCCGGGGGCGAGCTCACCGAATACGGTGAGATGATCAACGAAGCGCGAGCCATCGCTACCAAGAGGATGACCGAAGAGGCCGAGGAACTCAAAGCGGATGCTGTGATCAACATCAGATACGCTACGAGCAATGTTGCCCAGGGTGCTGCGGAAGTGATGGTCTACGGTACTGCTGTCACGTTCAAATCATAGAACGATCAGATCCAGAATGATCAGCATACCGCAACCATCAGCGATGCAGTATGCTGATCCGAACAGCTCTGAGGGTACTTGCCTATACGCTGCCGGCGGGGTCTCCTTTTGGTACGTCTCTGCGGTGTTCCCGGTCATCTCCTACGGTGTACTGAAGATCGGGGAGAGAGATCCTGTGCTTGTAAAATGCGTGGTAGGTTTGCGCGTACGATATTGAACCAACCTGAGGTACGATGAACCCTTAGCATGGGAATTCTTCGTAAAGGCTTCAAACCTCCGAGCCACATACCACACATGAAAGACTTCCTTGTCATCAAGGTCAAACTGATGCAGGTACCATCTCCCGATCGCAGGACTTGATATCTGTGGTGTCCCTGCATGTATCAGCTCATATGTGAGATTACGTAGATACACAGCACTACGTTCTCTGTTGACTGTCTTTGCATGATGATCTTCAGATGCATCTGATCGAATCAGCTGAAGAGTCCATGCTGTATCTGCCATGATCCCCTTCGGACGCTACACTTTTATCAGAACCTTGTACAACTCATCAATCAATGCACAGGTATACGCTGCTGAACAGTTTGACGCTTCTCTGGTCAAGACTGTCTATGATCCAATAGCTAATAACGAATGATTGACCCAAAATCCCACTGTACGATTGCTGATCAACTACTCTATTCCTTAAGACCCTTCTTTCTGGATGCAGGAAGGGTAGGTTATGTATATCATTCCAGAATCATCAGGGATTTCTTGATGCATTGTTCCATGAGAACGGCGCAGATGGTAGAATTCCAAAAAACATTTGACAAGTGTGGAACATATGTTACCATATATCAAGAAAGAGGAACAAAAGTGAATTCAGAAAGAGTGAAACATAACCAAAGAGATTTCTACATTAAGATCGCGAAGATGTACTACCTGGAAGAACTGTCTCAGCAGGAGATTTCTGAAGCGGTGAACCTCTCTCGTTCAAATATCTCAAAGATCCTGAAAGCTTGTAAGAAACTGAACATCATAGAGATCAAAGTAAATGACACATCGTCGTATGGATTGAAGTTGCAGCATAATCTTCAGAAGCAGTTTCATCTGAAACAGGTTGTGGTTATCCCCTCGGAAGATGACGAAGAACAGACGAAAGTCAATGTTGGCAAACGAGCGGCAGAATTGCTTTCCACCCTCATACATGATTCCATGCATATAGGCCTCACTCGGGGAAGCACGTTGTATCATGTCGTCAATCAGATGGAAATGATGAACAGGATGCAGATAGAAGTCGTTCAGATGGTTGGTGGGACTGGCTTCTTCAATATGATGACAGATGGTCATGAACTGACTACAAGTCTTGCAGAGAAACTGGGAGGCGAATCAAGAGTGCTGCAGGCACCGCTCTTCGTGAAGAATGCTGAACTGAGGAAGATGCTGATCGCAGAACCTGATATTGCACAGTTATTGAAAGAAGCTGAAGCGGTAGATCTTGTTCTGATGGGATTGGGAACAAACCATATAGAGAGCAGTGCGTTCTGCAGGTTCGGTTTCATGACTGAGGAAGAATCGTTGAATATGCTCTCTCGTGGAGCTGTTGGCGATATCTGTGGACGACAGATAGATATCAACGGTCAGGAGTTCGATGCGGAGCTGAATGATCGTGTCATTGCTGTAGAGCTCGAGAAGGTACGATTGATACCACAGAAGGTGGTTGTAGCAGCTGGTATTCATAAGGCAGAAGTCATACTGGGGGCTCTTCGTGGAGGATTCATCGACTATCTGGTCATTGATGAAGATGCAGCAATGAATGTGTTGGGGTTGACTAAACAGGCATAAGGGTAAAAGAGGCAGGTATGAGCGAACGAGGTTATGTGCTAGGGATAGATATCGGTACCGAGAGCGTCCGTGCGGTCATCTATGATGAACACGGCTGTTCTCAAGGCTGTGGCGTGAGTGAGAATAGCACGTTCTTTCGACGACCCGGCTGGGCTGAGCAATCCCCTCTTCAGTGGGAACGGTCACTATTCGAAGCTGTGCAGAGAGCGTTTTCAGCTACACAGGTCCTACCCAGCGAGATCATTGCTGTGGGTGTTGATGCCACGTGCCCGACTCTAGTCGCTCTTGATGCAGACCATACACCGCTGATAGATGCCATCATGTGGATGGATATACGGGCTTCTGAAGAAGCACGTGATATATCGAAGGTGAGCCATAGTGCATTGGATGTCATCGGGGGGAGTGATATCAGCCCTGAATGGTTCCCCTGTAAAGTGTTATGGCTGAAGCGGCATAGACCGGAAATCTATGCACAGGCATATGTTATCCTGGATCAGGTCGACTGGCTCACCTATATGCTCACAGGTCTCGATACGTTGAGTCTTAACACGGTATCTGCGAGATGGCTCTACAATACTCGTAAGGGCGGGTTCCTGACGATCTGTATAGAGAGATAGGGATTGGTGATTTCTTCAAAGATACCGGATCGTGTTGTAGCCCTGGTGAAGTCGTTGGTCCGTTGAGTCAGTATGTTGCTGATATGTTTGGATTGCCTGCAGGTATACCTGTTGCCGGTGGTGGGGCCGATGCCTATATCGGAGTATTTGGATTGAATGCTCTGAATCCGGGGACCATGGCGTTAGTGACAGGCTCTTCCCACCTTCAGATCGCTCAAGTAGATCATCAGATGCATGCACAAGGTATGCATGGGTCATTTCCCGATGCTCTCATCGCCGGTAAGCATGTAGTCGAAGCAGGTCAGATATCTACAGGATCAGTTCTCAGATGGTGTACCGAGAATCTGATCGGAGCCAGGTATATGCAGCATATGGATCCAGAGAGCTCGATCTATGAAGTGATGGAGCAGGAGGCGAAGAAGATCGCTCCTGGTTCACAAGGTCTGGTCGTTCTTGAGCATTGGCAGGGGAACAGGACTCCCTGGACTGATCCCAGTTCCAGAGGTGTCATCAGGGGATTGTCTCTCAGCCATACCACTGCTCATATTTACAGAGCATTTCTTGAAGGGATTGCGTATGGGACAGGAGTGATCCTGCAGAATATGCGCGAGCACCATGTGGTAATAGATAAGATCGTGGCCTGCGGTGGTGCAGTACATAGTGATCTGTGGATGCAGATTCATGCAGATGTGACGGGAATCCCCATTGAGATCGCTTCCGAGCTGCAATCCGTATCGTTAGGCAGTGCAGTGTTAGGCTTCTATGCTTCTGGGTTCTATGAGTCCATCTCGGAAGCTTCATCTCAGATGAGTCATATATGTAAGACGATTGTTCCGGATGAAGATAATCACCAGCTATACCAGAAGTATATCGAACATTATCGTTCTACCTATGAACTGCTCAAAGAGGATTCACGTTCACTGGTACAGATGATTGATGCGTGATATCCGGAAATGAGACCAATACAAACAACATATAGGAGGTTTTCATGGGAACGAGGATGAGCGATAAAGTCTGTGTGGTTACCGGAGCTGCTACAGGCATAGGGAAAGCGACAGCACTCATGCTTGCAGAACACGGAGCACAGGTGATCGCTGCAGATATCAACCTGGAGGGCGCGAAGAGGACAGTATCAGACATACTGGATCAAGGATTGGAGGCCTCTGCGTTACATCTGGATCTTTCAGATCTGCACAGCATCAGTTCTGCAGTAGCGTCGGTGATGAGCAGGTATGGGAAAATAGATGTTCTGGTGAATAATGCTGGATTGTTTTCAACAGTCTCAATTCCCGACATGACTGAAGAGGACTGGGATGCAGTCATGAATGTCAATCTTAAGGGGACGTTCTTTCTCTGCAAGGCAGTACTTCCCCATATGATAGAGCAGCAGTACGGTAAAATCGTGAATCTTTCTTCACTGGCTGCAAAACGAGGGGGTGTCACTTCCGGCATCAATTATGCAGCTTCAAAATCTGGAGTGTTATCATTGACGACTTGCCTGGCAAAATACAGCGCTTCTTTCGGTATAACTGTTAACGCTATCATACCCGCGTTCTGTGATACGAGCATGTTCAGATCGTTACCTCAGAAAAAGATCGATGATGCTATTAACGGGATCCCGATGGGAAGACCGGCACGTCCTGAAGAACTGGCAGCTGCAATCATGTTTCTCTCGTCCGATGAGTCTAGCTATATAACAGGTGAAATTCTTGATGTGAACGGTGGAGTCTTGATGGATTAATGGTAGGGGGGGAGTACGTGGAAAAACAGGAAACAGTATTGCAGGGAGTGTTTCTCAATAAGCGGTTTGCCGGAGTACATGCAGTCCAGGATGTATCGATCGAACTGCAGAAAGGAGAGATCCTGGGACTGGTAGGCGAGAATGGAGCAGGTAAGTCGACATTACTCAAGCTTCTGGTCTGTGAACATGAGAAAGATAGCGGCGAGATATATTTCAAGGGGGAACAGGTCCATTGGAGTGATTCATATGAAGCTCTCATGGGGAAAGTAGGATTGATACATCAGCGACCAAGTCTGGTCCCTGATCTGACAGCAGCTCAGAATATCTTCTTGGGTAAAGAAGTCACTCATCGTGGGATGCTCTCTGATACGCAGATCTGCAAAGATGCGAAGAAGCTTCTGGAAGCATATCCGATCAATCCTGATTTTGATCTTTCCATGCCGGTTCATCGGATGACAGCAGGCCAAAGGGAAGTGACTGAGATCCTGAGGGTCCTCTCGTACGAGCCTGAAGTACTGATCCTTGATGAGCCTACGGCCAGTCTCACAAAAGAAGAGAGTATTCAGCTGATGCGTATCCTGAGAAGACTCAACAGGGAGAATGGGTTAAGTATCATTCACATATCGCACAGGATGGAAGAAGTCTTTGATTTTTGTACGAGGATACTCGTACTCCGAAACGGTAAGCGGATTGGGACTGTCGACAAAGACCATTTTGATAAAAAGAAGATCATACATATGATCATCAATCGAGATCTCAATGAGTTCTTCCCACCAAAAGAAGGGAGAACGGGAGAAACGCTCCTGCAGGTTAACGATGTGACATCCGAACAACTTGATCATGTCACTATAGATTTGAAGGCAGGGGAGATCGTCGGACTCTATGGATTGAGCGGGGCTGGTATGACTGACCTTGTAGAGACCGTATTCGGAATCAAGCGATTTAAAAGTGGTGAGGTCATCATCAGAGGAGAGAGCTTTTCCACGATCCATCCTACCCATATCATCAAAAAACATGTCTTTCTCGTCCCGGAGGACCGAGACACAAAAGGATTGTTTACCAAGTTCTCTGTCAAAGACAATCTGATGATAGCTCATCTCTCATCACTGCTGCCAAAAGGACTTATCAGAAGAAAGAAAGAGTCGGAAATCGCAAGAAACGGTGTGAAAAGATTTGCCATAAAATGCAGTGGACTGAATCAGGAGATACGATCTCTCAGTGGTGGCAATCAGCAGAAGGTCGTGATTGCCAAGTGGTTGATGGAAGATTGTGATGTCCTGATGCTTGATGATCCAACAGCAGGTGTCGATGTGGGAACGAAGAGGGAAGTGTACTTGATCTTACGAGAACTGACGAAAGCCGGGAAAGGTGTCGTACTTGTCTCTTCGGATATTCTTGAGATCATAGGCATGAGTGACAGGGTGTATACGATGAGAGATGGTGCCATCAGTGCTGAGATCCCAAAGCCGGAGATAACTCAGGCAAACATCTTAGAACATGTTCTGTAAGTAAATAGGAGGTATGAATGAAAGGATTGGAGCTTGAACAGCGGGGGATTGCTGCTCTGCATGTGGCAGACATTCTAAGGAAATGGGGGCTGCTCATCGGCTTGATACTTCTGATGATCATCTTCTCGATCAGTGCAAACAGGTTTTTCACTGTATCGAATATCGCTAATATCATCGGCAGGCTAGTATTATCGGGATCATGGCACTTGGTGTGACGTTCGCTCTCATGGTAGGGGATTTTGATCTTTCTTTCGCGACATTGGCGGGACTGCTGAATGTGATCAACATCATACTCATCATCAATGGATGGAATATCTTTCTGGTATTCCTGCTGACACTTGCTATCGGTACTGGATGGGGCCTGTTCAATAGTTTTCTTATTGCAAAGATCGGTATACATGCATTCATAGCCACTCTCTCAACGATGACTATTGCAAAGGGGATCATTTACTGGATAACGAAAGGGAAGACCGTATATGGTGATTTCCCGGAGATACTGACAGTTGTAGGGAGAAAGAATATCTTCTCGAACACGGTCCCGATCTGTGCATTGATCTTTCTGGTTCTTGCGGTGATCGCGTATATCATTGCTGATCATACCAAGATAGGGCGGTATTTCTATTCAGTCGGTGGTAATCCTGAAGCAGCGAAATATTCAGGGATCAATGTGAAGTACTACAGAGTACTTGGAATAACCGCCAGTAGTTTCTGTTCTGCCATAGCAGCGTTCATCATCAGTTCAAAACTCACTTCAGCCCCTCCTGATGCAGGGGAAGGGTATCTGATGTCAGTCATTCCTGTGGTGTTCCTGGGGACGGTGTTTCTCAAACCTGGGAGTGTGAATATAGCGGGAACAGTAGTTGCCACACTGCTTATCGCAGTAATAGAGAATGGATTGATCATGCTGAATGTCCCGTTCTACTTCAAGTATATAGTTCATGGGGCTGTGATCATTATCGCAATAACAAGTATTACCGGAGGAGGCAAAAAATCGATCGGAGGACCTCCATTGCTGTAGGGATTGTTTGGTGAAATGTCTCATCAAATAGATAGATATATAGATGATCTAAAAAGGAGAAAAGAATGCGTAAGAAGAAGATGTCTCTTGTACTGTTACTAGTCGCTGTTGCACTGTCTATAGCATGTATCAGCTGTAAGAATGAGAATCCTGCAGAACTGGAAGTGAAAGAAGTCGCTGCTCAGGAAGTTGTTGTTGCTGATACCAGCGATGCTCCTGCAAAGACAAAGGAATTGAATATCGGGTATGTATCGATGATGATGGCAGCCGATTCGAATTCACGTGCATATGATGCATTCAAGAAAGAATCTGATGCAAGAGGGTGGAATCTGTATATGACAGATGCTGCTGGAGATATTGTGAAAGTGAGTGAGGGGCTGATGAACTATGTGAGTCAGCAGGTGGATGTCATTGTGGTCACCTGTGCTGAGATCACTCCCATACAAGAAGGTCTTGATGCAGCGAAGCGGGCAGGGATCCCAGTGTTCTCGATGGATTCGGGGATCGATAAGGATGGAGCTGTCATCGCTAACGTCACGAGCAACTGCTGGGCGATGGGCGCAGAGGTAGCTTCTCAGATCGTAGACTATCTTCATGGTGAAGGGAATGTCTGTATCATCGAAATGCCGACACTCTATGTACATCGATACAGAGCAGATGCTGCACGTGGAGTCTTCAACAGCGATGATAACAAAGGGATCAACATACTCGATACTGAAGCAGTGACCGTGGCTAACTGGGAGACTGGTTCCTATGATGTGATGACTGCGTGGCTCACAAAATATGGGAATGAGATCGATGCTGTACTTGGCACCTGGGATGGCATTGGCTGGAGCGTAGCGAAAGCTGTCGAGGATGCCGGATTCACAAAAGATGATATCTTTACCATGTGTATAGATGGTACGAGTCAGACCTATGACATGATCAGAAATGGACAGCCCTTCGTCTCTGTTGCAGCACAGAACTTTGGAGGCTGGGCTGAGAAGACCGTAGATCTGATCGATCAGATCGTCGTTCAGGGGAAAGCTGTCGAAGAGGCTGTTCCTCAGAGCCGTGTCGTATATATTCCCCATAAATGGATAGACAGTACCAATGTCCCACCAAAAGGGGCTTCCCCTGCAAGTGTCTTCAACTAGAGATCATACTACATGAACTATACCAGGCAGAGATCAGAGATGTTTACTCTGCCTGGTGATCATCACACTATTCAAGGAGCGACTGGTTATGAAACGAAGATGGTATAATATTTTTAACGATGATGGGAGATCTTTTGTTCTTGCAATGGACCACGCCATGCTGATGCACGTGGCGGAAGCAGGTCTGCAGGATCCGAGGACCGTGCTTGAGGCCGCTGTTGCCGGTGGTGTTGATGCTGTTCTTACTACCTTTGGTGTTGCAGAGCATTACCAAAAAGAGATTGGAAGCATAGGTCTGATACTTCGTATCGATGGAGGGACTACCTGTCTTCATCCCAGTGGTAATATCATGGATCAGGGAACTCAGACATTCACTGTGGAGGATGCGGTCAGGATGGGGGCTGATGGGGTGATGTGCATGGGTTTCCCCGGATTGGAGAATGAATCCGCGATGGCAAGGATGCTGGCCCATAATGCTTCCGAATGCAAGAAGTGGGGGATGGTCTACGGAGTAGAGATGATGCCGGGTGGATTCATCAATGATGAGATCAAGACCGTCGAAAACATCATGTTCGCCGATCGTCTTGGAGCTGAATATGGGGCAGATTTTGTCAAGTCGCTACCGGTAAGTGATCCTGCTGAATTCCGTAAAGTCATACACAACTGCTATAAACCTATTCTGGTGCTGGGCGGTGGTGGAGCACGGACCGATAGGGAATTGCTGCAGATGATCAGAGATGCGATAGATGCTGGAGCGAAAGGCGTCACGATCGGGAGAAACATCTGGAAACACCAGTCTGTTGAAAAACTGTGTAGGGCAATCACTATGGTCATTCATGAAGATGCTTCGGTAGAGCAGGCATTGGAGATCTTATGAGGGATAGATCTGAATATCAACAGGTGCAGATCCCGACAGAGATGAAAGCAGCTCTCTTCACAGGTATCGAACAGATCGAGTTCAGAAGTCTGCCGGTGCCAGAACCAGCAGAGGACGAAGTGCTGGTGAAGATGAAATCTTGTGCTATCTGCACATGGGATCAAAGAGCCTATCTTGGAATCAACACGATAACCTACCCTTTTGTTGGTGGACATGAGATCTTCGCCACAGTCGTACAGACTGGGTCTGCTATCAGTACTGTGTCCTGCGGGGATGAAGTCGCCCTTGGCCTGATGTCATCCTGTGGAGACTGCTACTACTGTAATGGGGGTCAGGAGGGGGTCTGTGAGAATTTTGACTATAATCGCAAAGTCGGTGGGTTGCCATTTGCCGGCACCGGTGGCTTCTGTGAGTACCTGGTAGTCAAAGAACGGAACCTTTTTCATTTCAGTGAATCTGTGGACCCAATGATCGGCGTCTTTGCTGAACCTCTGTCCTGCGTTCATCATAGTATCGAACGAATAAGCACTCAGGATCCAAAGACGGCAGTGATCATAGGAGCAGGGACTATGGGGCTTCTGCATCTGCTTATGCTCAGAGACAGGGTTGAACGGATCATCATAAGCGAACCATCTGCAGAACGGAGAGCTTTCGCATTGAAGCTGGGGGTGGATGCTGTGATAGATCCAAGCACAACAGATTCGGTAGCGGTTGTTCAAGAGATGACGGAGGGGCGTGGAGCTGATATCGTGATCGATGCGACAGCGGTACTGTCTATCGCCAGTGACGTCCTTGATATGGTAGCTCCTATGGGGACTGTCATCTACTACAGTTCTATCTATCCGAAAGAGCAGATACTGTTTGATCCGAACAGGGTTCATAAAACCATGGCAGTCATTACCGGCTCTGCGAACTCGAACAGCCATGACTTCACCCGTGCGGTCGAGCTGTTATCAACGAAAAGGATAGACCCTGAGCCTCTAGTCAGTGCGGTGTATCCGTTTGAGAGTATACAAGAGGCTTTCACGGTCTCTTTGAAGCCAGATAACTATAGGACCGTAGTAACATTCAGCTGAGGCAGTCGGAAGACTGCAAGGCAATGAGAATGGTTGCAGATGAAGGCCTGAAGCAGTCCTGAACATCTGGAATACACAACAGAGCGTACGTCTGGAGGCTATGGCTCAGGTCTTCAATGGGTGATATCTGCGTGTATCATGCGAAGTTGTCTTTCAGTTGAAGAGAGCTGATACGTGATCGAATGGATCATCATTCGAAGCATGGTGATAGAACCACAACAGTACTGTATGGTCATCTTAGAAGTAACTAGGAGAATTGACTGATAAAGGACTCATCAGTTTTCATACATGTTTGAAATTTGGAGGATACGATGGAATTGAACATAGATGGTTATGTCAGTGAATCAAGGAATGCACATACAAGACATATTGATACGGTATCTACTGAAGAAATACTCAGGATGATCAATGCCGAGGACGCGACGATAGCACAAGCAATAGAACAGCAGATACCGAAGATTACCTCGTGTGTGGATGCGATCACGCAAAGGATCAATTCAGGAGGAAGGCTCTTCTACGTAGGGGGCGGGACGAGTGGACGAATAGGCGTGTTGGATGCAGCAGAAGTCTCTCCCTATTTCAATGTTCCCTATGAAATGGTGCAGGGGCTAATAGCAGGTGGGGACCCAGCTTTGAGGAGAGTCCTGCCAGGCGTTGAAGATGATGATAAGACAGTACTGACTGAGTTGGAAGAGATCGGACTTCAGGCTGAAGATGCGGTGTTCGGTATCTCATCATCGGGTAGTACTCCCTATGTCAGAGCTGCTCTCGAATATGCGAACAGCACAGGAGCCCTGACACTATCGCTGGTGAACAACAGGGCTTCAATAATCGGAGAATTGTCAGACCATGAGATACTTATAGAACTGGGTCCAGAGGTACTGACCGGGGCTACTGCGTTCAAGGCTGGGACAGCCACTAAGATGATATTGAACATGGTATCAACAGCCGTAATGATCAAACTCGGGCGAGTCTACAGCAATCTTCAACTCTGTGTGGAGATATCAAATGCAAAGCTCGTGCAGCGTGTAGCGAAGGCACTGATGGAGGCAGCTGATATAGATTCTGAAACTGCTGGAAAGTTGTTGGCACTGGCAGATAACAATGCCGCAGTAGCCTTGATCATGCATAAGCTGGATACCTCGCTGGAAGATGCAAAACAGCTATACAATGATGCAAAAGGAAATATACGGCTGGCGTTACAACAAACGACAAACAGCGCTGCACCTCGGATCCCGGCACTGTGACCATGATGATCACTGATGCTCGATAGGATCCGTCACTCATACACGATTCTGCCTGTGGGTGGGGACTACGGTGAACTGGACGAATGACAGACTCATAATGGATAATACGTGTCAAATATGGTTGGATGGGCACTTGAAGCATGGTGTTCGGACGAGTCCGGTACACGTGCCTGCTTTCTGAAACAGAAGATAATTCAGTTCAACGACACAAGGAGCACGTTGCAGTGATCGTGCTGTCACATCAGACAGGGCAGGGGTCCTTCCTGAATCGGAGAACCCCTGCCTGCAGGTCATCGATCGCTCCTGCTGAAGGTACTGATCCCCTGGGGTATTCCCGGTCTTGGCCTACGGTGTACTACTGAAGATCGGGGAGAGAGATCGGGCATCAGCCTTCAGTATGGCCAGATCCTCCTCACTCAGAGGCCTCAAGCCTCTTCGATCACCTGCACGGCATAGCGGTACTGCATGATCTCTCCGGGTGGGAGCATGGCTGTGATCGGCTGGGACAAGGTCCAGGTCATGGCTTTTCTCATCATATCGGGGTCTTCCAGCGGTTCATACCAGCATTTTGAATGATCGATACGTGTATCTCCCTCCTGCCACATCTGACGGGCCATCGCTTTCAGGGCCAGTCGTGCGACTCCTTTTTCTGCAGCCTCATTCAGGATCCTGCTGCCGAACCCACCCTGCATATAAGCCCCGTAGTTGAGCGGGAAGAGTACCGAATCAAAGTCATATCGTTCCATGGCTGCATGTGCTGCCTCTTCTGAGTGTGCTGAGAAGCCGAGGAAGCGTATCTGTCCCTCTTCCTTCCTTCTGATCAGATACTCCATCACCCCGCCACTGGCAAAGGCGGCATCGATATCTTCCTGCACATCAGTGACTGCATGGAGCTGATAGAGATCGAAATAGTCGGTCTCAAGACGCTTGAGAGATCGGGTGAACTCTATTTCCGCACCCCTTGCAGTTCGTTCTGTGGTTTTGCAGGCGAGAAATGCGTTTGATCTGTACGGCTTGAGTGCCGGTCCCAGCAGGACCTCTGCGATCCCCGGTGTCCCTTGCGCCTCTCCGTAGGAGGGGCAACATCGAAATAGTTGATCCCGTGCTCGATGCTCTCACTGATGATCCGTGCTGCCTGAGCGGGTTCTTCACCGATCAGGACGATCGCCCCGAAGCCGATGACTGAGAGATTGGTCCCTGTCTTCCCATATTCTCGGTAATCCATACTGTATACCTCCTGCATGAACTTTGATTATAGCACAGCCGGGAAGACTGTGATACAGGCACCGGTGATCGAAAGAGGATGGGGTGGATGCCGCTGCTAGATCGAGTCACGTTGACAAATGAGAACCCGGCAGATACAATCAGCATACGATGGCAGGTCGCATCGCCACAGGGGCAGGTTGATGAAGATAGATCGAGAAAGCAGGATACCGATACAGCATCAGCTCTATGAATCTCTCAAACGATGGTTCATCCATGACTTCACGGTAGATGATACCCTGCCCACAGAGGCGGTCATCGCCAAACGATATGCCGTCTCACGAGGTACGGTCAGGAACGCCATGGACCGTCTGGTCAATGATGGACTGATCGAACGGGTTCCCGGAAGAGGGACCTTCCTGAACAAACGCTACTACATCCATCTCAAAGACTACCATATCGGGGTGATCCTCTGTGATACTGACTTCTTCACCAACTCCATCTGGGAGTATATCTGGTCGACGCACCTGGGGATCATGAATGGGATCGTCGGTAAGGGACTTACCTATAATATATCGACAGAGTTCATCTCCGAAGAGTTCTTCAGCAGTGAGGATGACCGGTTCTATGACGGGTTCATCATCTGGCCCTATGTCCACAGCACTATCTTCGACAGGATCTCAAAACCCTATGTGATCCTCGATTACGACATCGACGTGCGTACGGGATTCACCCTGCTTGCAGAGGATATCGCACGTCATGACTATGAACAGCTTGCATTCATCGGCTTCACCTCCGGCAAGCGCATCGAAGCGGTGAACGACACCCTTGCTGAACACGGCAGACCGATCGTCGAGGATGATCATATCGTGCAGTGCGGTGGTAATCCGAAGGAGGCCTACCGCTCCTGCAGCAGTCTCATGAACACTTCTCCGATATCGACTGTATCATCTGTTCTACCGACCTGCGGGCGCAGGGGGTCATCGAGTATCTGCAGGAGACGGGTAGGAGTATCCCCGAAGAGGTATCGGTCTACGGCTTCGATGGACCGATGCACTCATCATCGTTCTCCCCCAGGATCACGACCTGCTGCTTCGATTGGAAATACCCCGGTGAGCTTTCGGTCAAACGGATACGTGCGATCCTTGACGGGAACCCCATCCCCCCATACCTGCCTCCTGCCGGGATCTTCATGAAGCATGAGACCACCCGGTAACTACTTTTCTCTCTATAAATGTATGAACAAATAAGCAAAAGACAGAATGTCCTGTGTATGCGTATATGTGCATGCTTTTGGCTTCTATTTCAGTATATGGAGCTTAATACTCACTATATGACCAGTTAACACATGCATGCAACGGTCTTTGTTGATCCTTCTTGTATCCTCTCCTGTGCATACCATCTCTAAATGTATAAACAAATGATTGACATTATGTGATACTGTGCTACCATAGTCTAAAGATTACCAATCGAGGAGTGTTCTATGAAAAAGATGATTCTGATGTGTATGATAGTCTCTCTTCTGCTGACAGCCCCGTCTGTTCTGTTCGCTGGAGGACAGAATGAAGCTGTAGTGGAACAGGAAGAACAGATAACCCTTCAATACTGGAGTTGGGATCCTGACATGAAGGGCCGAAACGAGAGTCTGATCGCAGCCTTTGAAGCTGAGAATCCCGGGATCAGCGTTGAGATGACCACACTTGAGCCCAATGAGTACTGGACCAAGATCCGTATCATGGCAAACCAGAAGAAGCTGCCTGATGTGTTCAATCTCAGTTCAGGCTACGTGGAAGAGTGGTCGAAGAGCAACCTGCTCATGGACCTTGGTCCTATGATCAGCAGTTCCGATTCTATGGACGATTTCTACTTCAATCTCTTTGACGGCGTGAAGGACCTCTCCGGTACTGATACGTACTATGCTTTTCCCTATGCGCTGGTGACCACGGTGCTCTATTACAATATGGACATGTTCGATGAAGCGGGTCTATCGTACCCTGACTCCTCATGGGACTGGGATGATTTCCTGCAGGCTGCGAAAGCATTGACCAGAGACCTCGATGGGAACGGCACGATCGATCAGTGGGGCTACTGGTTCTATGGACGCTATGCCCATATCGAGCCATGGGTCTATGCTAACAATGGAAGACTCATAGACAGGCAGACGATGCAGTTCGCTCCCGATGCACAGGGTGAACGTGCTCTGAAGTTCCTCACCGATCTGGTTCTTAAACATCAGGTAGCACCATCGAAGAAGGAGATGTCCGCATTCAGACAGCAGGACGTGTTCCCCAACGGTGCTGCAGCCATGTTCATTGACGGATCCTGGAACATCGATAACAACCGCATCGTTGCGGGAGATACCATTCGATGGGGTATCGCAGAAGTGCCGGTCGGACCTTCCGGTGATGGTTCGATCACCTACGGATGGCCTGACTCACTGGCTATCGCATCGAACGCGAAGCATCCCGAAGCAGCCTGGAAGTTCATGAGTTATGCAGCAGGGCAGGGCAGTCGATCGATATGGTCATGGCCGGGAAGATCCCGTCCTACAGACCTCTGACTGAATCTCCTGAATTCCTTGAGATCGGCAAGCAGCCGGTGAACAAGGACCTGCTGATCATGCAGGCAGCTGAAGAGATGAGAACCTCCTTCACCCTCGGGTGGGGAGAGTGGCGAGGCTATGGTGCTGCAGAGGCTCTGGGGCTCAATGGAGTCATTGATGGGATCATTGACGGTGAGCTGGAGTATGAGGCGGCGATGAAGATCGCACAGAAGAATGTGAATGCCGTTCTTGGCAGATACTACAAATAACAGGACTCAGGAACAAGACAGATGCTGCACAGAGGGATGAACTCTGTGCAGCATCATCAACAGGGGTATGCTATGACTAGAACGCTTCTATGGTACAGAAAGAGGGATCCTTGGCTGTTCATCGCACCGACCCTCGCCGGGCTGCTGATCTTTCGTCTCGGTCCGGTGATCGCTGCGCTGGTTCTCAGTCTCACGGATTGGAACATCATCAACACAGTCAGCTTCACCGGCCTTGAAAACAGTATGGAGATGTTCTCAAGCAGTGCGTTCTATACGGTTCTGGTGAATACCCTCGAGTTCTCACTGATCTATGTAGCCGGGGTCATGGTCTTCGGACTGCTGCTCGCCGTCCTGCTCGATCAGAAGATCAGAGGGGTCAGATTCTTCCGAGCCGCCTTCTATACCCCGGTGGTCACCTCGGCGGTAGCGGTGGGGATCGTCTGGCTGTGGATCCTCAGCCCGAAATACGGGATCCTCTCGATCGCTCTGGAGTCTTTGGGGATCGACGCACCGTTCTGGTTCGGAGACCCTCGACTCGCACTGTTCACCGTCTCGATGATCCAAGTCTGGAAGATGTCAGGCTATTACATGATCCTGTTCCTTGCGGGACTGCAGCTGATCCCGGGCTCCCTCAAGGAGGCCGCCCGTATCGATGGGGCGGGGAAGGTAAGGACTTTCTTCTCCATAACCCTGCCGCTGCTCTCACCGACTACCTTCTTCGTCCTCAGTGTGGCGATCATCGATTCCTTCAAGAATTTCGAGCTTATCTATGCCATGACACAGGGCGGTCCCCAGAACGCTACCAACACCCTCGTGTATGACGTCTATCTCAATGCCTTCGTCTACTACCGCATGGGGTATGCCTCTACTCTGGCGGTGATGCTGCTGATCATCGTGGGACTGCTGACGGTAGTCAACTTCACGCTGAAACGACGATGGGTAGAGTATCAATACTAGGAGCAGATGATGAAGAACCTACGACAGCTACTACTGTACACCGTCCTCTCCCTTGCAGCTCTGATCATGCTCTTCCCGTTTCTCTGGATGGTGCTCAACTCGTTCAACTCATCGGCGAACATCTTCTCCATCCCTCCGAAGCTGCTCCCAGACAAGTTCATGAGACCCGGGATGTTCTCCAACTATGTGAGAGTCCTGCGAGAATTCAGTTTCGACCGCTACACGCTCAACAGTCTCATCGTCGCCGGTGGTTCGGCGTTCGGTCAACTGGTGACCTGCTCTCTGGCCGGTTTTGCCTTCGCTATGATGCGGTTCAGGGGCAGAGGACTGATCTTCGGGCTCCTGCTGGCAACGATGATGATCCCGGTACAGGTGACGATCATCCCCGAATACCTGCTGATGCTCAACCTCGGATGGCTCGATACCTACGCTCCACTGATCGTACCTTCTGCTCTTGTCGGGCCTTCGGTACCTTCATGTTCAAGGAGTTCTTCGAGAGCATGCCATCTACGCTGCTTGATGCAGGGGCGATCGATGGGGCCGGGGCATTCACCATGTTCGCCCGACTGTATCTGCCGCAGAGTCAGAGTCAGCTCACCACCCTGTTCATCATAGCGTTCATGAACAACTGGAATGATCTGCTCCGGCCGATCCTCTACATCAATACGGAGAAACTGCAGACGGTGACCATGGCCTTGACACAGTTCAAGTCGCAGTATACCGCAAAGTGGAATCTGCTGCTGACCGGAGGGGTACTCTCGATCATCCCGTTGCTGGTGATCTATGTGGCACTGCAGAAATATATCATCAAAGGTGTTTCAACCACTGGAACGAAGGGCTAGGAAGTACAGACATGATCAATATAGATACTCATGAGTCAGAGATCCCCGAAGGATCGGGTAAGAGGCGATCAGCCTACAGGTCGGAGATCCATACCTACCGTCAGGAGCGTGGCCGGACACACTGTCAGATCGTACCGCTCGAACTGCCGTTACAGATCCAGGCGCTCAGACCTAAGCTGGAGCCGGAAGTACTGGGGACCCTGGGGAGGCTCTGTGCGGTTCACCTGTTGCCAAAAGCCCCGGAGATCGGCACGCTGGTACTCTTCAGCCTGAACGATGAGATCTCGGTACCCTTCACTGATACTATCAGCGAGCATGAGCGAGTCTCGATAAGCTCTCTCTGGCAGGTTTCTGGCTCAATCAGCAGGCTGAACGAGAGATGCTGCGCTGTAGTGACGGGCGAATCACCTCGACTGATCCACAGATGCAGAAGTTCCTGGAGAGCATCTATCACCGGGGGTTGATCGAGATCATATCGACTGGTACCGATGGCATGATCAGATGCATACCGGTGACCCCCGGGATCGGGATGCTCAGTGATGCCTTCTCACCAGAGTTGCTGGTCGTGAACAGCCACTTCTTCCTTATGGACTTCAGTGACCTCAGCGGCAGGTATGATCATATGGGAGAACCCTACGGACTGCTCGTGATCGATGGACAGGTGATCCTCCCGCCACTCTATGAACGATCAGCTCTGTGCGTCCATGAGGACCTCTCGAGCTCGATAGAGCAGTTGAGTATCAGGGAGACGACGATCATGATCGACCACAGGAGCTATCGGCATGGTGAGAACTGCACCATCTACATCAGAGGGGAGCATGAGAGGAGCCCTGCAGCCGATGGCACGGATCTGATCATCATCAATGAGCGGATCGCCGGGGTCAGGCGAGGTGGGAACGCGCAGATCCCACAGGCTGGGTATGTACTGCACCTTGATCATGCCTGTGAACCCTGCAGCCATGAAGTCTCCTATCAGATGGATCACCCCCTGGAGCTGGGTATTCAGGTAGGACCTGCTTTGATCAAAGACGGTCAGAGAGTCGATGGGTTTATCGACCCGTTCTACCGTGGGGAGGGGGTCGCCTTCCCGCCGACCGTCTACCCGCAGGATTGGTATACCGACAGGGCTGCACGGATCGGGATCGGCATGAAAGCCGGCAAGCTGGTAGTGATCTGGGCAGAGGGCAGCAAGGTGCAGGTGTACGATGCACAGACAGATAGTCTGGGGTTTTCGCTGGATGAGTTCGCACATGCTGCAGAGGGGCTGGGTCTTGAGCAGTGCGTGAATCTGGATGGAGGGGGATCTTCACAGATGGCTGTGGGGAATGTGCGGTATCTGCGTATCGCCGATCGATACCTCGAAGACGGAAGGGACTTCGAACGTCCGGTCCCAGTGGGGCTGTCGATCACGATCGTACCTGATGCATGAGTCGATCTTGAAAGAGCCAGTCAGCAGTCTCAGCTGCTGACTGGCTCTTTCAGTCAATGGGTAGGATACACGGTCTCTGGAACATGTGGGTCTGCTAAGTGGAAGCTTCCAGCTGCTTAGTCCAGATGCTTGTACCAGACATTCATGCTCTCTATGGTCCCTGCGATGTCGGTATTGTTCTTCAGTCGTCCGCTGAGGGTATACCCCTGCCTGGCGAAGGTGACGTTCATCCCGATCGAAGCCGCCCGGGCGATGGTGTAGGCGGTCTTGATTCCGATCTTCCCGAGCTCCTGTTCCAGGAATCCTAGAAGATGGTAGGCATGTCCGCTTCCCCGTTTCTCTGATGCCGTGGCGAAGTCGGTCATCTCCGCATGCAGTTTGTCAGCATCTGCAGCCAGTTCGGCAGCTGCCAGGCTGACTAGCTTGCCCCCTTCACTGATCCCGGCGAAGATGGTCCTGCCTGTCGTGATCTCCTCTTTGAGAAATGCTGGATCATCGATGGGGAAGGGGTAGGAGCTGAAGACCTCTCCATAGAGGGCAGCCATCTCCTTGACATCTTTGACGGTACACTTCACCATCTCCACCCCATCCGGCAGATCGGCAGGTCTGTTCGAGGCCTTGCTGTTTGCAAGGGTAGTGATCATGCGGTAGTGCTGGGCGAACGGTTCATCCTTTCGCTCAGCATGCAGGTATTTGCAGAGGAACAGCCCTGTGGTCTTTCCTGCATACATCTTCGGTATCTTGGCCTCCGCTATGTAGCCGCTCTGCAGGAACGCAGCTGCTTTGGTGATGGGGACCGAAGCGAAGATCTTCGAGTACTCATGCAGCTTCGCAAGCGTATCGATCTGTCTGATCAGCTCATGGGTATCGGCTTCCCCTATATCCATAAGATAGACGCGGTTGTTCAGTTTTCCATGCTGGATCACAGCACCATCGAGTCGTGTGGTCGTATCACTGGACACTGAGGGCCTCCTGCATCTCCTGAGCTGGCTCTTCTTCATCAGGTTGTTCCGGCGACATGGCGTAGCTGTCATCATAATCACACAGCAGCCGCTCTATGCCTGTAGCTTTGTACTCATCCGCATCGGCGAGTTTTAGCTGCAGGGTGCAGTGTTCACAATCCTGGTCACAGTAGACCGGTTTATAGGAATCAGGTTCCTGATAGGTGGTGATCACTCCCTCGTAGTTTCTCAGTACGACCTTATGTGTCGACCAGGAGATCAGGTAGGTGGGATTGATAGGGATCTTCCCTCCGCCTCCCGGGGCATCGATCACATAGGTCGGTACACACAGACCGCTGGTATGACCTCTGAGGCTCTCCATGATCTCTATGCCCTTACCGACAGAGGTCCTGAAGTGTGAAAGACCCATCGATAGACGCATTGGTAGATGTAGTAGGGGCGTACCCTGTTGTAGACCAGTTTCTGTACCAGTGATTTCATGATCCTGGGACAGTCGTTGATCGTATTGAGCAGCACCGACTGGTTGCCCAGCGGGATACCGGCATCTGCGAGCCGTGCAAGGGCCCGCCTTGAGGATGCGGTCAGCTCCTTCGGGTGGTTGAACTGGGTGTTGAGCCAGAGCGGGTGATGCTTCTTGAGCATCTGAACGAGCTTGTCTGTTACTCGGTAGGGAAGGACCACCGGGATACGAGTCCCGATCCTGATGATCTCCACATGCTCGATAGCCCTGATCTCAGTGAGGATCCAGTCAAGATACTCATCTGAGAGCATCAGAGGGTCCCCTCCGCTGAGCAGCACGTCCCTGACTTCCGGGTGTTCCCTGATGTACTGGATGCCGGCTGAGATCTCAGCCTTGTCCGGTATGCTGTCCACATCACCTACCTTTCGCTTACGGGTACAGTGCCTGCAGTACATGGCACAGGTGCTGCTGACCAGCAGCAGGACCCTGTCGGGATACCGATGGGTCAGTCCAGGGACCGGGCTGTCTGTATCTTCGTGCAGGGGGTCATCCATGTCACAGGGGAGCAGTTCTAGCTCCTTCTCTGACGGGAAGGCCTGTGCGAATACCGGGTCATTCTCCATATCGTCTGAATCCATCAGAGACAGGTAGTACGGCGTGATCGCCATGGGAAAGGTGTCTATGGTCTGCTGGATGCGCTTGCGCTTCTCCGGACTGAACGTGACTCCCATCAGCTTCTCGAAGGTCTCCATATCGGTGATACAGTGCTTGAGCTGCCACTTCCAGTCGGTCCATCGGGCTCTGGTCACCTCGTTATCGAATCGGGCGATTATCTGTTTCTCTGTCGTAGTGAATTTCATCATCATCTCCTTGGGTTCACATGTGTCAGGGCTCATCTGCATAGAAGAGAGCCAGCTGTTGCTTCTTGATCAATATATTAGTGAACTAATCAATAAAACCATCATGTATTTCTATTATAACTCACATGATCATATATAGTCAAGATGCGCTCAATGTGTCTATTAGTAGGCTAATGATATGATTCTGGAGCTGGTCAGTAATATCTCAGATGATGAGGTATTTCTACTCCACATTCCTGCAGGTGCACCTCTGACAGAGATCGATCACAAGCTGCACCGTTTCCCGGTGATACCTGCAGGATCCTCTTCTCCTGCAGCAGTATGTTCGCATCAGGAGATGGATAGAGTTGCATGAGACGTTGGCTGAGAGGGGAGCATCCTGCATGAGGGGAATACTGTATGGGAAGGGGGGGATGTTCTGGGAGCAGGCAGCTGATGCTGTCTGCTCCCAGATCATACTCTTGCGGTGTTCCGGTGGTGGTCAGATGAGTATACGTGCGCCTGCTGAAGGTACTACGGTGAAGAGGAAGCGATCTGGATCGGTGATCCCCATGCAGTCGCGATAGAAGCACTTGCTGAGCTGGTTCGGTAGTCCTGCAGGAGATCCTTGTGGACCAGATGGACGGTACAGCCGCCGAACCCGGCACCGGTAAGACGGCAGCCGATGCAGCCGGACTGCCTGCCGATCTCGACCAGCGTATCGAGTTCGGTGCAGCTGATCTGCATGTCATCCCTGCAACTCTCATGCGAGGCATGCATGAGCTCGCCCAGACTGTGCATGTCTCCTGCTTCAAGTGCTCGTGCAGCCTGTTCGACCCGACGCCGTTCACTCAGGACATGCCGTGCCCGCTTCAGGAGCGAGAAGCCCTCAGAGGGTTCTGCAGACTTCTCCAGAGCAGAGAGCAGTCTGGCTCTCAGGGGAACCTCTTCGCACAGATCTCCCAGATGCCGCTGCAGCTCGTCTTTCGTGTAGCCTGTCTGCTTCAGGGCGATCGATGGGTCATAGCCAGAGGGGAGTTCTCCCAGCAGGGTACAGCGTGTTCTTCCTTGAAGGACCTCATAGGAACCGATGAGGACTGCAGCGAGTGAACATTCGAGACTTCTGAGGTTGTATGCCTCCATGGCACTGCCGGTCTTCGGAGCAGAGATGCTCGAGTGAGCGATGAGGATGCGATGATCCTCAGGGAAGGGGACGGTCCTGCAGCGCAGTGGAGCGAAGTCGATCTTGAGGACTCTCGATGTCTCACCGAGCAGGATCGCTGCCTGATCCATACCGCCGCCTGCGGTACCGGTGTACCGCTCTGCAGCTGCGGCAAGCTGTGCGAGACTCAGGTTCTCCATCTGAAGACCTCCGGCATGCAGCGCTGCGAGCGCTGAGAGCACTACCAGTGCGGAGGAGGAACTCAAACCCGCCGCAGAGGGAATGGTGCTGTCGATCATGAGGGAGAATCCTCTGATCTCCAGCTGCTGATCTTTCAGTCCCTGTACCGCAGCCTGGATGTAGTTGCCCCAGTGGCCAGGACGATGAGCCGGTACCGGCTCATCGATGGTGAACCTGCACGAGCCGAAGGAGGCATCTGTATCGGTCACGACGACCTTCCGATCATCCCGGGGGGTGCAGATACCGATGATATCACGGTCGACAGCCATAGGCAGGACCGGGCAGTCGTTGTAGTCGGTATGTTCCCCGATCAGATTGACTCTCCCCGGGGCCCTGATCAGGAAGGCCTGACCATCGGTATGCTCAGAGCGGGAGAACTCATCGATCAGTCGGGTGTAGCGAATGGTCTGTGCTGAGAGCTCCTCTTCACGGTAGAGACCTCTGAGGGTCTGCTGCAGGGAATGCTCATCCTGCAGTACTGATAAGCTGTTCATCTATGACTCCTTAGTAGTGGTGCAGAACATCGAAATGTTCCCTGACAGCGGGATCGAACGGACTGATCGCAGCGGTAAGCTCCTTGATGATCGACCGGCTGTTAGCATGCAACTTTTGAAGCAGCTCCCGGGAGGCCGGAGGGAAGACCCACGAACCTGCAGCCTCGATCACCCCGATCCCCTCACTCTTGAACCGCATCAGGTGCTCGGGGTTGCGATGATCTGCATGTCTGAGGATCAGCAGCAGGGTGTAGGTCCCGCTGCTCTTGCTCATGACCATATTCACCGTTGCTCGCTGCGGGTACCGGGCCTTCCACGATCGGATGATCCGTGCAGCCTCTGAAGCTACTTTGGTTCGGTCATTCCCGATGAGGGAGATGACCGGCATCCGGTAGTGTCTGGTGGTGATGGAGATCTGTGCATCCTCGTAGAGGGTGAACAGCCGCCTGCAGTTCATCACCGGCAGGTTGAGCTTACAGAACACCTGAAAATGGCTGTGCGAGAGGATCGACGCACCGGCCCAGGGGAGATCTGAGTTGGAGCAGACGGTGTACTCAGGAGCCCTGTCAAGGAACTGTAAGCCCTGAGCGACCATGGTCCGGTCTACCTGCATCCTGCGATGTTCACGGCTGATCAGCACATAGTGCCTTGGATAGAGCGGGAAAGGGGTGAGCTGGAGGAAATGCTCGCTGCCGTCTTCAAGGGTGAGATCCAGCAGCTGCAGCTGCTCCTTACCCGGAGATCCGGCCTGCTCCCTGCAGATGGCACACTGTGCCCCGGCAGGGAGAGCTGAAGGACTGCTCTGGTAGCCTGCCCGGGCATAGCTGATCTGATAGGTGAAGTGCAGGTCGTAGTGGTGATCATACAGCAGATGCACCTCATTATCTTCGAGCAGCGAAGGACGCAGGTACCCCTGAGCAAAAGCCTGTTGGTAGAGCCCCTCCATCTGATCGGTCAGCTGCAGATCTGCCTTCCAGCTCATGAACAGCCTCCTGAAGCAGTCCGGACCGCATCACAGGTCTTGATCCTGTTCACGTGGTGCATCCGGGGGATCTGATGGTGCATAGGTGTACGATTCATGGCAGTCCTCTCTTGTGATCACGTGATGACAGCTGTCATGATAGCAGAGACCGACACGATTGGGTTGTCGAATATGAAACAGTATGTGTGTTATCTTGAACTTCAGGGGCTGAGTAGAAGAACCTGTCAATCCACAATCAGTTCTGATCGTTCTTCAAGAGCGCTCGGGACCTTATGTTCCTCCCAGTTTACAAGGCGTCGTAATCGCTATGAGATGTTGAGCTTCACCGAAGATGCGTACTCTGAGGGAGTCATACCCATACAGCGCCTGAACGACTTGGAGAAGTGCTGAGAAGATGAGAACCCCATGATATGTGCGATCTGGGCAAGACTGTGGCGACCCTCTCTGATCAGCTGCTTCGTCTCTTCGATCTTCATATACCGGTAGTGTTCCATGACGCTGTGGCCGGTCTTCTCTCTGAACACCCTGCCAAGATAGGCGGCACTGTAGCCGGCATGGCTGCAGACCTGATCAAGGCAGGGCTGATCGTGCAGATGACTCTCGAGGAACGAGAGTGCGATGGAGTAGGCACTGCTGTGCACCTGCCTGCTCAGGGGTGTGGAGAGCTGGTCGGAGCTTCCTGCCGTGAGAGCGAGAGAACGCTTGAGCAGAGAGATGAGAAACAGCTCCAGATGCAGCTGTATCAACTGCAGCGAAGCAAAGGGGCGGTCCTCCCTGACGGTAAGACACCTGAGGTTCGGCTGCCCGAGGGGAGAGGAGAATGAGAGCTGGGACTGATCGATGATCTGTGTCAGACAGGCGGTACTGTGATCATCACTTCTGAGTCTCTTACCGGTGAACCACTGCATGGCAGGGCTTCGTGTGGAGAAGGAGATGACGATGAGGTTCGGAGCGATCCTGCCGTCGGCACGGACACTGTGAAACTCACCGGGCCGGTGGAAGATGAGCTCTCCCTTGATCAGCCGATGTTCTCTCTGGTCAGCAGTGACGATCACCGCTCCCCGGTCGACATAGAGGAATTCCCAGAAGTCATGCGCCTCCCCGGCAAAGACATAGTCACTGGTGTACTCGAAGTAGTGTACCGAGTAGAGTTGATCGATCGATAGTTCATGCTCCAGACTGAGTCCGCTGTAGTTCACATGTGTATCCATGCTGGGAGTCTACCAGAGCAGGAGGGGGCAGGGCAACCGCAGATAGGCTCAGGAGGTGCCGGTTGCAGGCTGTGAGGACCAGAATGCCCTTCATGTCTTTTTCTCTACAGAAAGATTCCTGAAAAAATTCTTGACAACCTCCATATCGTGAAATATGATAACGATAACAGATAACGTTAACAGATAACGTTAACAGATTGGAGGTCATATGAATTTGAACAGAGTGCGTATTCTAGTGCTGGTCACCTGCATGGTCGTGATCGCAGCAGGCAGTCTCATCGCAGCAGGGGCTCAGGAGTCATCCGCTGCAGTCGAATCACCAAGAGGCGGTCAGGTCAGCAGGTATAACCCTGACTATGGTGTGATCCCGGTTCCCTCGAAGAAGTGGAGGATCGGTATCATGGAGAAGTCCCTGATCAATGATTTCTGGCTCGATGTGAAGAACGGCTATGAACAGGCCGCTGCGGATTACGGGATCGAAGTGGAGATCTTCGCTGCACCGACTGAGAGCGACATCCGTGCTCAGGCGAACACCCTCGAAGATATGCTTGGTAAGAACTACGATCTTCTGTGCGTATCACCGATCACCGACTCGAACCTGCTCACCCCGCTGGCAAAAGCCACGAAGATGGGTATACCCATCATCAATGCGATCGATGCTCATATCGATGAAGAGAACCAGCAGAAACACGGGATCGACATCCTGTCGCTGATCACAGTCGACTTCAAGGAGAACACCAGAATGTCCGTACGCTACATCGCCGAAGAGCTGGGCTCTGAAGGTGGAGAGTGTATTCATATCATGGGACTCCCGGGAGGCCGATGTGCTGAAGAGAGAAAGCTGGGGTATGAAGAAGAGATCGCACAGTATCCGAACCTGACGAACGTCGGTGTATACAACGGTGAATGGGATCGAAAGAAGGCCATGGATGTGGCAGCTGATATCCTTCAGTCCCACCCGAACCTCAAAGCTATCAGTGCAGCGAATGACAACATGGCTATGGGTGCCTACCAGGCAGTCAAGAATGCAGGAAGAGAAGGGGATGTGGTCATCACCGGAGTCGATGCGACACCTGACGGGATCAGCTCAGTCATGAACGGTGAACTTGATGCGACTACGGCATTCTTCCAGTACCAGCTCGCCTACATGTCGATCGAAGCTGCGATCCTCTATCTGGAAGGACAGTTTGACGGCAAACCGACAGTCGTATTCGGACCTCAGGAAAACTGGAGTGCTGCGAATCTGGAAAGTAAAGTAGCAGATTACAAAGAGATGTATGCAGGTCTTCAGGCCCTGGAGTAAATCAGCATAGGAAACTCCGCTGGCAGGTAGAACCCCTGCCTGTCAGCGGTCATCATAGGAGTCGAATCCATGGGTAACATGTTTGCCAGATCCATACAGCGCTACCGGGGTGTCATCGCGACTCTGGTACTGATCAACATCATCTTCTCATTCGCATCGGAATATTACATGACGATGTACAACATCATGAACATTCTCGATCATTCTGCGATTTCGATCATACTATCGGTCGGCATGGTGTTCGTGCTTGCTACCGGGGGCATAGACCTGTCGATTGGATCGACTCTGGCCTTTACCGGTATCGTAGCTGCTCAACTGTTCAAGATGCAGGTATTCTGGCCGGCAGCCTGGTCCTGGCCGTCCTTGTCGGTATGGGGATCGGGTTCACGAATGGGTGGTTCATCACACACTACCGGCTGCAGCCGTTCATCGTGACTCTGGCCATGCTCAGCATCGTCAGAGGAGCGGCACTGATCCTCTCGAAAGGCAGTCCGATCGTGGGCATGCCTGAATCCTTCCTGCAGGTCTTCTCTGGACCCAGGATCCTGGGCAATGGGATCTTCATCGCCCTGCTCGTGGCAGCAGGAGCTGCCTTCATCATCGAGAAGACAGCCTACGGGAGATATATACGGGCGATCGGCGGGGGAGAAGAAGCTGCATATGTATGTGGTATACGAACGAATCGCATAACCATAAGCGTCTATATCATCGCAGGTGCTCTTGCTACGGTCTCTTCATTCCTGTTCATGGCCGGGATGAATGCAGCAGAGCCTATCGCCGGACTGACGACCGAATGGATGGAAGCCATAGCAGCACCGATCATCGGAGGGAACTCACTTGATGGTGGCAGGGCTTACATCCTTGGTGCGGTCATCGGAGTCCTGATCCTCTCGTGTATCAGAAGTGGTCTGAACATGATGGGAGTCGGACAGCATTATCAGCAAATAGCGATAGGGGCAGTCATCATCTGTGCTGTACTCATTGATTCGCTTCGAAAAGACAAGTGAGGTAGCAATGGATCATGCATATGTGAGAATGCACGGCATACATAAGCGCTTTGGCGGTATCAAGGCATTGAATGATGTGCATCTGGAAGTATATCCGGGAGAGGTCCTGGGGCTGATGGGTGAGAACGGTGCAGGGAAGTCTACCCTCATGCGAATCCTGTGCGGTCTGAAACAGCTGGATGAAGGGACTCTGACGATCGGAGGGGAGGAGCACGTATTGCGGACTCCTCAGGATGCTCAGCAGTTGGGGATCGGCATGATACCGCAGGAGTTGCTGCTCGTCGATGCCTTGAGTGTCTCTGAGAACATCTTTCTCGGCAAAGAGGCCACGAACGGGTTTCATCTTCTTGATGAGAAGTCCATGAGAGCCAGGACCAGGGAACTTCTCGAGAGCATCGGATGCAGGGACCTGCATCCCGATACAGAGCTGAGCAGGGTCTCCAAGGCCGATCAGCAGATGATCGCCATAGCCCGGCGTGTGGTACAGGGAGGACAGGTCTTCGTCATGGACGAACCCACCTCCGCACTTACCGAGCAGGAGACGCAGAATCTGTTCACAGTGATCAGAAAGCTCTGTGATGAGGGAAGATCTGTCATATTCATCTCTCACCGTCTTGAAGAGGTCCTGGAGATCTGTGACCGGTTCGTGGTGCTGCGAGACGGTGAGAATGCTGCAGAATTCCCTAACGGACCTGCTATCGACAGAGAACAGCTGATCACTCCCATGATCGGCAGCGTGCTCGGGGAGGAGTATCCTCATCAGGATACGACTCCCGGTGAGTGTCTGTTCGAAGCTCAACAGGTCAGTTTCACTACCGCCCAGGGACAGACTGTGGATGATATCTCCTTTTCCATACATCAGGGTGAAGTCGTAGGGATCGCAGGACTGGTCGGAGTAGGCAAGTCTGAGCTTGCCCAGACGATGGTGGGGATCAGGAAGATCCATGGCGGACAGTTCTTCTTCAATGGAAAAGCAGAAGTGATCGGGACGCCGGTGAAAGCCGCTGAACTCGGTATCGGGTATGTGACAGAAGACCGGAGGGGTGAAGGACTGGTCCTCGGCTTGAAGAGCCTGTACAACATGACCCTGAGATCTCTGCATAAAGTGGCGAAGGGCATGCTGATCCGCAGCAGAGCCGAAGCCGCGCTCGGGCTCTCCTATGCGGAGAAGCTGCATATGAAACCGCAGTATCTGGGGCTCGATGCACAGAATCTCAGCGGAGGGAACCAACAGAAGGTCGTAGTGATCAGACAGCTGATCAGTGATTCCCAGCTGATCATCTTCGATGAACCGACAAAGGGTATCGACGTAGGAGCGAAAGCAGAGATCGCCAAGCTGATCGGGGACCTGAGCAGGGACGGAAAAGGTATCTGCATCTTCTCATCAGAACCCAGAGAAGTCCTTGGTGTCAGTGACCGCATCTATGTCCTCAATCATGAAGGACTTGCCGGACCGTTTCTCAGAGGGACCATTGATTACACACGGCTCATGTCGATCGAGTTCGGGGGGGTAGAATGAGAAAGGTACAGCAGTTCTTTCAGACCAGTGTGTACAGCGGCCCGGTGCTGGCCATCATCATCTTTGGTATCGCACTTGCGCTCTATTCACCACATTTTCTGCAGGTATCGAATTTTGTGAACATCAGTAACCAGATAGCTATCAACATCATCATCGCTGTGGGGATGACCATACTCATCATCAGCGGCGGTATCGATCTGTCTGTGGGGGCGAACGTTGCCCTGACCGGGGTCCTGGTCACCCTCTATTTCAGAGGTGCGCCAGGTGGCGGGAGTGTTCTCATCGGTATCGCTATCGGTATCACCTGCGGAGCTCTGCTGGGACTGATCAACGGGTTGATCGTCTCTGTGTTGAAGGCACCCCCGTTCATAGCGACCCTTGGTACCTCAGGAGTCTTCAGAGGGATCGCGCTGGTCCTCTCCGGAGGAAGACCTCTGATGGGCGTGAACGAAGGGTTCATCCGGGTGTTCAGCGGGTTCGTAGGACGGGTGCCGCTTCAGTTCATCATCGCCCTGGGGATAGTCCTCGTAGGCTTTATCACCCTCAACCATCTGAAGATCGGGCGTATAGCACAGGCGACAGGCGGGAATGAACGGTGTGTCCGTACCAGCGGGATCCGTGTCGAACGCTATAAGGTGATCCTCTATGTGATCACAGGAGTCCTTGCCGCGATCGGCGGCATGGTCCTGACCAGTATGATGGCCGTTGCTGAACCCATAGCCGGACAGTTCTATGAACTTGATGCGGTAGCGGTGGTCGTGATGGGAGGGACCCTCATGCAGGGTGGAAAGGGTACGGTCATAGGCACGCTTCTGGGAGCAGTCCTGCTTGGGATCGTTCGTAATGGATTGAATATCATCGGGGTCCCTGCGAACTACCAGCAGCTGTTTGTCGGTCTGATCATCCTGATCGCCGTAGTTGCCGGGAACAGGAATAAGGACAGGGCAACCCAATAGGAGGATCGTTTGGAAATGCAGATAACGTCAGTCGGGACCCTGGCAGTCGACTATTATGGTTTCGTCTCAGTGCTGAGCCCGAAAGATGGCAAGACGATGGCCAAAGCCTATGAGTTCCATCCCGGCGGAGTGGCAGGTAATGTCATCACGCAGCTTGCTCGACTTGGTTGTACGACAAGCTGCTTCGGAAAAGTCGGAGATGATGTCACCGGCAGGATCCTGCTCGAAGATTTCGAGAAGCATGGGATCACGACATCCCATCTGGAAGTGGTACCGGGAAAGAACTCGATGTTCACCTGGATCCTGGTAGATGATACCGGTGATCGATCGATCACCATGTTCCCCAACGTCCTCAATGAGCTGACGGTAGAGGATGTGCGTACGAAACATGCACAATTGATCAGATCTTCCAGGATCCTCATGGCTGAAGCATGTGTGATGCCCCTGGCACCAGTCCTTGAAGCCATGCGCATCGCACAGGAAGCTGGGGTACTGATCATCTTCGATATGGATGTGACCCTCGAGGAGATCCTTCGGACCGATATGGGAACGAAAGAGGATCTCATGGAGGCAATTGCCCTGGCAGATGTCTTCATCCCCTGTAAAGCAGCAGCAGTGGAACTGCTGGGGACTTCGGACATACAGGAGCACATACATGAGCTCCAGTATGACAGCTCTAAGATCGTCGCAGTGACCCTGGGAGCTCAGGGCTGCTCGATCTATGCCCAAGGCAGCAGGTTGGACGTCCCGGGATACCCCGTGGAGGTGATAGATACGACCGGTGCCGGAGATGCGTTTCATGGAGGTTTTGCCTATGGATTGTTGAATGGATTCTCACTGAAGGATACCGGGGAATTCGCGAATGCCTGCGGGCCTACTGCTGTACCGGGATAGGAGCCCGAAGTAGTGGTACTCTTGTGGAGATACGTGATATTATTTCCCATGCGCAGACGGCAAGACCGTCAGTCGCGTTCTAATGTTTGACTTTGGAGGCCGGAGACCATGGGAGCTACTATAAAAGACGTTGCAAAAGAGGCTGGCGTGTCAGTGATGACCGTATCACGAGTCATCAACCATAAGGATTATATCGCTGACAAGACACGCGTGAAAGTCGAAAAAGCGCTTAAGAAGCTCAACTATATGCCGAACATGAATGCCAGGAATCTGGTGACGAACAAGACCGACTTCCTCGGTATCGTCGTCCCCGATATCTCGAACCCATTCTTCGGTGATCTGGTAAAGGCCGCAGAGAAGATAGCAAAAGAGCGGGGCTATTCGATCATTCTGGGTGACAGTGATGGAGACCCAGAAGCAGAGAACGGCTACATCGAGGCTTTTCGCAGCCGGATGTGTGATGCGATCATTCTCGTAGCACCGCGAATCGATGACCAGAAGATACGGGAACTGAGCAAGGCCATTCCCCTGGTCCTCGTGGACAGGATGATCAGCGATGATGATATCATCCAGGTATATCTTGATAATGCTGAAGGTGCCTACAGTGCCGTCACGCATCTGATCAACCTGGGACATACCCGGATCGGTTTCATCATGGGACCTGAGAATGTCCCCAATACCTATCGCAGAAAGGTCGGTTATGTCAAAGCCCTTGAGGACCATGGCATAGCAGTCGATGAGGAACTGATCGTACAGGGTGATTTCATCACCGAGACAGGAGAGCGTGCCTTTGCCGAACTGATCAAGCTTCCCCGGCGGCCTACAGCCGTCTTCGGGTCGAACGATCTGATGGCCTTCGGGTTCGTGCGGGCTGCCAATGAAGCAGGCTTCAGTGTCCCTGGGGACTTCTCGGTAGTGGGATTCGATGATGTATATCTTTCAGCGATGATGGAACCCGGACTGACCACAGTCAAATACCCCATCATACAGATGGGTAAACAGGCTATCAATGTATTACTCGATTCGCTCAGCACCAAAGAGACGGTGAATCTGAGAGCGAATCTCAAACATGAACTGATCATACGAAGATCGACCAGGAGTATTTTAGATGAAGAACAATGAAGTATTTACAGATATATTCGGGATAAGCAAACCCATGATCGGCATGGTCCATGTCAAGGCACTGCCCGGTACACCGGGGTATGATGCTCAGGCGGGAGTCCAGGGCATCATAGAACATGCGGTACTTGAGGCACAGCGTCTGCAGGAAGGTGGTATCGATGCGATACAGATCGAGAATCAGTTCGATAAGCCGTTCTTGAAACCTGAGCACATCAACTATGAGATCGTTGCTGTGATCACCGCGATCGGTTCTGCGATCAAAGCTGCCGTAGATATACTTCGGGATCAATGTCCATCTGAACGGTGTGATCCAGTCGATAGCGATCGCACAGGCGACAGGAGCGAAGTGGATACGAGCCTTCGAGCTGGCGAATGCCTATATCTCGAACTCAGGCTATGTGGAGGCCTCTGCACCGGAGGCGATGCGCTACCGAAGGATGATACAGGCCGAACAGGTACGGATATTCGGTGATTTTCATGTGAAGCACGGCAGCCATTTCATCATCAATGACAGGACGCTCGCTGAGCAGGCGGAAGACATCGAGTCCTGTGGTGGTGATGCGATCATTCTGACCAGTACGACTACCGGAAAAGCCCCCGATGTCGACGATGCGAAGATGCTCCGTGATGCTGTGAGACTGCCGATCCTCGTCGGCAGCGGATTCTCTGCAGCCAATGCGGCAGAGTTGATGCCCTATGTCGATGGTGCGATCGTCGGAAGCTCTCTGAAGATCGACGGGAAGATCGCCAATGATATCGATGTCAACCGTGTCAGAGAGTTGATGGAGACAGTGAATCGTCTGCGTTAGGAGGAGCAAAAGAAGATTTGACCAATAAACGACTGCATCGTATACTGATACCGAGGTGCATATGAAACATAGAGGAATACTGAACAGTCAGTTGCTGCAGCTGCTCTCGAGTGCAGGCCATGGTGACTTGATAGCGATCACGGACAGAGGGTTTCCCCTGCCTCATGCATCGCATACTCAGGTGATAGATCTGGGGATCGCAGAGGGGCTCCCTGCATTTAATGAGATCGCAGCCCTGATCACCGCTGAAGTGGTTGTTGAGAAGATCTATGTTACCTCTGAGACGAGGCAGGCGAACCCGGCGATGCTGGAGTTCGTCCGTGCTCTTATGCCTTCTGATCTACCGTATCATGAGATACCGCATGCCCGACTCAAACAGGCAGTGCTTACAGGCGGGGATCAGGAACTCGGAAGGATCATCGGGTTCGTCCGTACCGGTGAATTCACTGGATATACCAATATCCTGCTGCAGTGCGGTGTCGCTTTTTAGCGGTCAAGCCGATACCAGGCAGGTTGTTCAGCAGGTCACTTCCCCTCTTTGAACGCTCACCTACGCATGAGAGCCGGCAGGGTATCTGCCGGCTCTCTGATCGTATGGCTGCAGGATGCGTCCTGATGCCTGTGTATCCTGTCGGTGTTATTTACAGAACACTTTGACGGTCGAATCATCGGCATCGATGTCAACCGAAAGCTGTTCAAGGGAATCCATCAGCTCCTTGATGTTCTCCGGTTTGAAGTCCTGGAGGTTGAAGGACATCCCCTTCTCCTGCATGGAGGAGTTGATCTTATCCTGCGCCTCTTTCGGGATCAGCCCCGCGATGTTCAGTCCTGCTTTGAGCAGTGCGAACGGTACCTTCACCGATACCCGCTCTGAGGATTTCCCTTCCTTGGGTTCTACCAGCACATAGAGGAACTTCCCCTCGATCATGGCATTCACCGCGGTACTCACATCGCTCTGCGGTCTCTGCTGTTCGGTTGCGGTGATCAGTCGTTCTGCCTCTTCGGGATTGATCTTCCCGTCAGAGAGCATCTGTAGTATTCTCAGTCGTTCTTCTCCCATATTCTGCTCCTTATAGCTCATCGAGCCATATTCGTGTATGATGTGTGCCTCGTCTCGTCACAAGGCTCTTCTAGGTGATCTGCAGATGGACATGCGAGTCCTCTGCATCCACATGGATCTGTGTCCCCTTTGCTGCTGAGAGCAGCACAGGTAATCTGAACAGCACCATGAGAGCGGCCCGTGCACTGACCGTGGCTCCCGGTGCTGCAAGCATGATGAGGTATGCAGCGAAGGCGATGATGTATACGGGTATCATCAGCACATAGATGATGATCAGCGGCAGGAAGAACCTGCATGAGAACGAATTGGTATCGGCAATATTCACCCGCAGCATCATCGGCAGCATCACTGTATCTCCTTCAGTGCCTCAGCGACATCGATCTCCCCCTGTTCGAGGCGGTCGAGTATCCTGGAGACGGGTTCTTTGATCGAGACTTCGACATCTACGATATCGAGCTGTTTCCCGATGGCATTGAGCCGGTTCTTGACCGTGGGGTAGCTTATGGAGAAGATGGACTCCATCTGCTTGATCGACCCGTGCGTCTTGATGAACGCAGCGGCAAAGATCTGATCTTCCATGCTCAAGGCTGCGAGCGGGGGCAGTTCGAAGTCCCCCTCGATCGCTATATCATCATCGCTCAGATGGATCTTTTTGATGATCCATCTTTTGCCCTTCGTCAATTCTGTAAGTCTTTTCCAACTCTGATACATCGTCGTCCCCCATGCAGATACAATACTACTAGATATTAAGAAAATCAATACTAAGAATGAAAAAAATTAATAAAATCAATATTTGTGATTCATAATGTTAACTAAGCTGTTTTTGGTGATAGCCACAGACATCTGTTCGCGACTGGAGCTGTACTGACGGGAATGCCTGGGAGACAGGGCAGGGGAGGTCAAGAGAGGCTGCTGCCGGGGAGAGAGGTGAGATCCCCGGGATCCGGGGAGAGGGAGGAGAGAATGGGAGAGGATGAGGACGTGCTGCGGTAGCTTTTGTGAGATCGGTGGAAGAAGTGCTGTTTACTCGGTCAGCAGTGACTTCTCACTGCGGTGCAGTGACAGCAGCGCCTTCTGCAGATCGGCAGAGGTGAAGGGCTTTGAGATGATCTTGTGGACCGCCGGATCTGCGGTGAGAGCCCGGGTCTTCTCCCCATCAAGATACCCGGTAGTGATGATCACCTTGACGAAGGTTGATCCGGGTGAGTTCTCCAAGGACCATGGTGCCGTCCATCCCCGGCAGGTTGAGATCGAGCAGGACATAATGGACCTCAGGATGTGTATGCATCGCTGCGATCCCCTCATACCCGTTGGCTGCCGTATGGACAGTGAAGCCCCAGGAGGTGAGCAGGATCTTCTCGAAGGTGAGGATGGAACGCTCATCGTCTATGATCAGCATGCTGATCCTGTCAGCGGAGAAGGCCTCCTTGATCAGCAGTCCCTCGGTATCAGAGTCGACCGTTCTCTCGTGTTCTTCGCTCACGGTATCCTCAGCACTCTGGTGCGAGACCGGCAGCTGGATGGTGAACAGGGTCCCTTCACCGGGGTGCTGCTTGCCTCTATCGAGCCGTGATGACCACCGATGATCCCGAATACCTGAGAGAGACCCATACCCGTTCCCTTCCCGCTCTCCTTCGTGGTGAAGAACGGCTCGAAGATATGGGGGAGGATCGCAGGATCGATGCCATCTCCGGAATCACGGACCAGGATGGTCACATACTCCCCGGGGATGAGATCGAACAGAGACTGGTCACAGACGTGGGCAGGCAGGCTGCTGTTGAAGGTGAGTACCTCGATGAACCCCGAATCGCCCACTGCATCACGGGCATTGATCCCGAGGTTGAGGAACACATTGACCAGCTGACTCTCGTTACCGGTGAGCTGATGCTGCAGGGCCCCGGGTTCGAACGAGATACGGATGGACTTGCTGATACTCCGCTTCAGGATATCGATCGCCTGACTGATCACCGCATGCACATCACAGGTAGAGCTGCCCTCATCAGAGCTGCGATAGAACATCTGCATCTGCGAGACCAGTTTCGCAGCATTCCCAGCTGCATCCAGGATAGCCTCTGCATACTGCAGATACGTACCGCTGTGAGCATCCTGCTCGTCATGTGCGGCACTGTCGGCGATGAGTTCCCCATAGCCGATGATCCCGCCGAGCATATTGTTGAAATCATGGGCAATACCGCTGGTGAGCCTGCCCATGGACTCCATCTTCTGTCTCTGTCGTTCCCGATCCTGTGCATGGGCCTCCAGGGTGATGTCTTTGCAGGTGAGCACGGCGCCTGAAGGGGATTCTCCAGCATGCATCGGTTCGATCGCGGCGATACTGAAACTGATGATATGCTCCCGGGCTGCTATGGTAAGTATAGCAATCTGAGAGAACCCATGATGAGAAGCAGTATGAAGGAACTGTTCGATCATCGGATAGAGCGGTTCCTGAGTCCGGGGATCGGTGATGATGAAGATCTCTTCGAGAGCGCTCCCGAGCAGCTGCTCCTCGTGCTGTGCGAACAGTTGTGCGGCAGCTGTATTGATCCGGGTGATGATCCCGGATCTGTCGATCGTCAGCAGCGGTTCGAACTGGGAGGCAAAGACCGCGATCATATCGTTCTTCTGCCGCTGCACCTGCTCGGTCTGCTTCTGCAGCCCGTCGGTGATCATATGTACGATGATGGCCTGGACAGCTCCGATGAGCAGGCTGCTGCTCACGAAGAACGCCCAGGCATCCTGCATCTCGCTGATCGGCTGGGATGCGAACAGATCGGTACTGAGGGCTATCGTGATCAGGGCGAATGCTGTCACACTCACCGCACTGTGGTAGAAGATCCCCCGCCTGTCCAACAGCAGAGCTGCAAGGATGAATGATGAAGTGATGTATGAGCAGCTTGATCCTTGGGACCTGCAGTGATCACCAGCATGATCCCGGTAGAGAAGGTCAGACTGATGAGACTGTAGATCCTGATTTGAAGGGCATACGGCGAGCGAATACAATTACCAACGCAAAGGCATAGGCTATAACAAAAAATAGAGCATAACCATATTGGTGATGGTGTAGGACTGGATCACACCCAATAAGAGTAAAATCGTTCCTGCTCCGATAACAAGGGATGAAATAACTGTATAGATCTGCTGTTGCCAGTAGAGGGTACTGCTTCTGTCTTCGGTCACTTGTTCTCTGAACAGCTGGTGTTTGATCCGTGAGAGTACGTGCATGCTGATCCCCTATGAATCACAATCAGGAAGAATGACTCATAGTATACTGGAGAGTGATACAGAGTACCAGTGAAAAACGCAGGTATCAGGCTGTTTTCTTGCTGACAAGAACAGTGACACAGCACTGCATATGCAATATAATACCCAAGTACTACCTATCTGTAGGGAGGTAGTATCTGTAATATATTGCAGCAAAAAGGTAATGTACAGTATCGACACTGCATATGCAGTATCGATGAAAAGAGGCATGCTGGGGCCTCTGAAGGCTCGCGATGCATCAGGTCCTGAGAGCTGCAAGCAGATATTCCCTCAGTGCAGAGGTATCCAGGGCGGTGGTTATGTGGCCCTTCTCGAGCGTATGGAGGTGATCTTCACGATAGATACCCTTCTGTCGTTCATACCTGATGAATTGATCGAACCTGCCAAGCAGGGGGTAGACGGTATCGGGAGCCTGATCGATGAACAGCTGCTCGAAGTTCAGCACCCGTGAGATCTCATCGGTATGGACCAGAGGACTTCGGGAGAGCATTCGCGCATAGACAGAATCGGTGAACAGCGCATCGAGCGCCGCACCTGCACAGATCGGCCGATACTCATCCATGCTGCCATAGAGCGCGGCGTGAAGATTGGTCACCCAACCTCCCAGGGAGATCCCCGAGAGGATCACCCGCGAACAGCCGAGAGAGGAACAGTGCTCACGCATCTGTTCTGCGATCCGTACCGAGGCTGCGATCATGAAGGCGAACCGTTCGAGCGACCCGATCCCCCTGAGATACTCCTTCAGATTCTTATTGAAGGGAATGGAGATCGCAGCGAGTGAGAACCCCCTGCGATACCTCTTCGGCAGGACCTTCATGATCCGTCTGGCATAATCGTGCTCACCGCTCCCATGATGGAACAGCAGCAGCGGGTCGTTCGGATTCTCACAGGATATCAGACGGAGGGCCCCGAAGCCCTCGATCGAACCGTATCGCACGGGAATGCTCCAGGTCCCGACCGAGACGGGATCGGGGAACTCCAGCTGGATGTCTTCGGTAATCTGCGCCAGAGAGCGTGATTTGGTACCCTCTCTGAAGAATCTCATCTGCTCTCCGTACAGGGCACCTGCCTGTATGGATGCTCTGTCAAGGAAACGGTGTATGTTCATTATCCTGCCTCCGGTATCAATGTGCTGTAGTGTGTGCAGGATATCCCAAAGCGGGAGGGAGAAGCTATCAGAGGAAACCCCTAAACTGGAGAGCAGCGCATCAAGGGTTTACCCTGAAGCGGCTCCGCTTCAGGGCTGCAGGACTCGTGGGTCCCTGTTCCGCTGATAGACCAGGGCTATGAATGCAGCCCTTCGTCTGACAGCACACTTCTGATACAGATTGTACGTATGGGCTTCGACGGTCTTGATGGAGATGAACAGTTGTTCTGCGATCTCCTTCGCACTGAGGCCCGAAGAGATGAGGAACCCGATCTCAGCTTCTCTGGGGGTCAGACCAAAGGAGTCGATCATCTCCTGAGCGAGGGCTACAGGAGGTGCTTCCGGTTTTTGAACTGCTGGTGAGAACCGTCTGAAGCTCATCAGAGCAAGAGAAAAAGCCAGCAGCCCTGCTGAGGGGATACCATCGGTGACCCCGGAAGCAGGATCGATGATGAAGTTGAGATAGAGATGGTCAAGGAAGATGATCAGAGACCCGACAGAGAGCAGCAACAGGGTCTGCCGCTCCCGGGCAGGGATGTCTGCGGGTCCTTTCCAGTATGCAGCAGCAGGTGCGATCACCAGCAGGGTATAGAACAGATGCAGGTAGATGAGGATATAGACCTCATCCTGCAGAGCCATACTCACCAGACCGAGTACGATCAGTACGGTCGCCGGTGCAAGGATCGAGGTAGGTGACCATGCTGAACCTGCAGTCCTATCGTGTATGAGCATCATGCGGGAGCAGGAGAGGACCGAAGCTGCGAACAGGGACCCGGCAGCAAGACTCAAGAGCGTGAGGATGGTGAATACCTGAGAGGAGGTCTCAGGGAAGAAGGCATAGAAGAAGTAGAAGAGGGCATAGATACCAGTCCACAGACCCAGTGAGGCCTTGATCGCACAGCCGCAGGATCTGAACGATCCGGTATGCTCAAGAGGGATGAGCACCTCGGCAGTGAGGGAACTGATCAGTGCGATCAGACTCATCAGATGAAACCAGAACAGCAGTGCAGTCATAGGCGGACCATCCTCCATACAGAATTCAGGTACATAGCGTATCATACCGAAGGGGGTGCTCCAAGAGCAGTTGCAGCCCGGGAGTATCCGTACCCCGTATGAACTGAGCTGACAGCTTTCTGATCATGACCTGAGTACCACAGGACTCGAAACCATACGATACCATGGTAGTGATACGCTTGCATTGATGGGGAATATACGATAGGTTGTGCCCCTTATGACAGCATATATACTCTTCTTACGCACATACCCCGGACACATCGGGTTCGGTTTCCTGCTTACCTTCTTCTCAAGCCTGGGACAGACCTTTCTCCTCTCACTCTATGTCCCGCACATCCTCGCTGAGATGGGAATCACCAACAGTCTCTTCGGTACCATGTACGCAGCCTCGACGATCACTGCCTCGCTGCTGCTCATGACCTTCGGCGGGGGGATCGACCATAAGCCGCTTGATATCTACCTCTATAAAGCAGTCGGACTGCTCGCTGTGGCAACGATCGCTCTCGGGCTGCTGCAGCATCCGCTGCTGCTGCCCATCGCCCTGCTCGGCCTCAGATTCGCAGGACAGGGGCTGCTCAGTCATATCAGCGGGACTGTCATGGGCCGCTATTTCGATGAGGACCGGGGAAAGGCTCTGAGCCTCTCCTCTCTGGGCTACTCAGTCGGTGAGATGGCCTTTCCTCTGCTGATCACTGCAATGATCCCGCTCGTCGGGTGGCGAGTCAGTCTCATCATCAATCTGCTGGTCCTGCTGGCTATCATGATCCCTGCTCTGCAGTTCCTGCCGATGGGGGAGCTCGATCATCATCGGACCGAGGTGGTAAGCCAGACTCCTGTCAAAGTCGACAGACGGCAGATCATCAGGAGCACGGAATTCTGGATGCTTGCTCCTTCCGTGATCGCTTTGAGCTTCACCAACACCTCGGTGTTCTTCTACCAGCTGGTGCTGGCTGAATCACGGGGATGGGGGCTCAGTGGTATGCCATGATCTTCTCAGGCTATGCCCTGTCCCGGTTTGCCTTCGGGCTGTTCGGCGGACCGCTGGTAGACCGGTATACGGCAAAGCGGATCTATCCGTTCACCCTCATCCCGATGACTGCGGGACTGGTCGTGCTTGCCCTGAACGAACAGCCCTGGTCAGCGGTGGTCTTCCTGCTCACAGCCGGTATGAGCATCGGTTTGAGCGGACCGGCGAAATCGGCGGTCATCGCCGAACTGCACGGGACTCGGGCCCTTGGCGGCGTACGCAGCATCTATACAGCAGCAATGGTCTTCGGTACCGCCCTGGGTCCCATGGTCCTTGGGTTCTTCCTTGACAGCGGCAGCGCTTTCACCCCCGTGCTGCTAGGCGTTGCACTGGTGCTCGGTCTCTCGGTGGTGAACAGCTCCCGCATGCTGCTGCCTTCTTCCCTGCAGTACAGCTGAGGGCGTCTGAGCCATGAGGGCTCTCCGACTGTTCTCAGATCTTCCGATCGCTGCAGGGGACCTCGCCTTCCTTTCATATCTGCAGTTTCCTGCGTTACCGGAGGCTGCAAGCCCCCAGCCACTAGTAAAGCCTGCTCACAACGTGGTATACACAATACATCGTATACACGATGACAGCAGTCTCTTAGCAGATTGTCTCATAACAGAGATCTCGAACATAATCAGGTGGTAAGAATCAGATGGTACAGAACATAACGATCGTGACCGATCAGTATGGCAAAGAAACAGAAGAACAGATCAGGGCAGAGGCGGCATCGCAGCTGGGTGTCGAACAGCAGCGCATCAGTGCGGTCCTGCTCATCAAGAAATCGATAGATGCACGGAGAGGCAAACTCAAGGTGAACTTGCGCTATGCCGTATACGTCGATGAGCAGCCGCCCGCGGTCTCCGTGAAGCCGCTCGTGCTCAAACAGGCAGATCCCTCGAAGTCGGTGATCATCATCGGTTCAGGTCCTGCAGGACTCTTTGCCGCCCTGAAGCTGCTCGAATCAGGGATCAAGCCGATCATCCTCGAACGAGACCCGACGTGACAGCCCGAAAACGTGATATCGCCATGATCAGCAGAGAACAGCGGGTGAATCCCGACTCCAACTACTGCTTCGGCGAGGGCGGGGCAGGGACCTACTCGGATGGGAAACTCTATACCAGATCAAAGAAACGGGGAGAGATCTCCTCGGTGACCGGAGTGCTCTATGAGCATGGGGCCGATGAGCGGATCCTCACCGATGCTCATCCCCATATAGGGACCGACAAGCTCGGTGATATCGTACAGAAGATCAGGGAGAGGATCATCTCCTGCGGTGGAGAAGTCCACTTCTCTACCCAGGTGATGGGAATCACCAAAGACATACACAAGAACGTCACCGGCGTGATCACTGACGAAGGGATCGGATTCCCTGCGAAAGCGATCATTGCGGCAACCGGCCACAGCGCCGGTGAGTTCTATGAGATGCTGCAGAGTGCAGGGGTGACCATCGAAGCGAAACCCTTCGCAGTCGGTGTGCGCGTAGAGCATCCGAGGACCCTCATCGACTCGATACAGTACCATGGCATGAACCCCGGGACCCTCGGTGCTGCGACCTACACGCTCAAGGCACAGGTAGGAGAACGGGGTGTCTACTCGTTCTGTATGTGCCCCGGCGGTATCGTCGTCCCCTCAGCGACCGATGATGACCAGATCGCGGTGAACGGCATGTCTCCCTCCGGACGGAATACCCGATGGTCCAATGCGGCGTTCGTCGTGGAAGTGACCCCGGACGATATCCCGGCGGAGTTCGGCGGACCTGCAGACCCGCTCTGCGGACTTCGATACCAGCGCTTTCTGGAGCATGAAGCCAAGGAACAGGGGAAGGGGCAGAAAGCCCCAGCTCAGCGTATGACTGATTTCGTCTCTCACATGCCCTCACGAAAACTGCCTGAGACCTCCTATGCTCCGGGTGTGGTAGCATCCCGACTGGATCTGTGGATCCCCGGTCACATCACCAAGCGCCTGATCAAGGCCTTCAGGTTCTTCGATACCAGGATGCACGGGTTTCTCTCAGACAAAGCGGTCCTGATCGCCATAGAGACCAGGACCTCCTCCCCGGTACGGATCACCAGAGACCCACAGACCCTCGAAGTCCTGGGGATCGGCGGCCTCTACGCAGCAGGTGAGGGTTCAGGCTATGCCGGCGGTATCGTCTCATCGGCCATGGATGGACAGGCTATCGCATCAGCCGTTGCAGCACGACTGCTGCAGTAAACTGCTGCTCGTGCTCTGACCTCTTCATCAGCAGTCGCAGAAGGGGCCGTACCCTGATCGGTACGACCCCTTCAATCCTCTGCTGTGTGCTCTGCCGTGCGAACCGGCTGCTCCTGCCTCATCTCAGCCAGTCACAACCTCCACTGCACTCAACCTCTTCTTAACACTCGAGTGCTCAGCCTCTCTATCAGCACACCACCGCGATCGTTGCATTGCGTTCTGTCAGGTCAACAGTTCTTCACCAGCTGCAGGGACTCCCTGCAGCTGATGAACCCTGCTGAGGTCTCTCTCCTTACACAACACTCACTGATACACTCAATCAGATACTCTATCTTACTCAATCTATCTTCGCTGTCTGTGGGTCCTCCTGGAGATCGATCCTGGGGCGGATCGATACGATACTCTTCTTGATCAGCTGCTCTGTTCATGCTCCCGTACCGGTGACATATGCAGAGTCTTTGAGAGAAATGGCCCTGCGATCGCTGGAGAAGGGCCTTCGTATCACCCTGTGCATTCGTGCCAAATTGGATGCCGGCTAATCATGCCAACAAAGAATTACTACCATTAGGTAAAAAGCGAACATCGATTATACAATAAGGCAAGAAAAAAGGAGGTGTTTATGACTAAAATTGAAGGCAATACTCAATCAAGCAAAGCTAAAATCCAGCGGTTCGGAAGGTTCTTGAGCGGCATGGTGATGCCGAACATGGGAGCGTTCATCGCCTGGGGACTCATCACTGCACTGTTCATCCCGACCGGCTGGCTGCCAAACGAGAATCTATCGAGCATGGTAGGACCGATGATCACCTATATGCTCCCGCTGCTGATCGGGTACACCGGTGGTAAGATGGTATGGGGCGTACGAGGTGGAGTCGTCGGTGTGATCGCCACCATGGGTGTGATCGTCGGTATCGACATCCCCATGTTCATCGGTGCAATGATCATGGGACCCTTCGGTGGATGGGTCATCAAGAAATCAGACAAGCTGGTCGAAGGAAAAGTACCGGTAGGCTTCGAGATGCTGGTAGACAACTTCTCAGCAGGTATCCTCGGTATGGTCGTGGCTCTGCTGGGATTCTGGATCGTACAGCCGGTGATCAACGTCGTGGTCGTCTTCCTGCAGACCGGTGTCAATGCGATCATCAGTGCGAAACTGCTTCCCCTGGTCTCGATCTTCATCGAACCGGGTAAGGTCCTGTTCCTCAACAATGCGATCAACCACGGGATCCTCTCACCACTGGGAATCCAGCAGGTACAGGAATCGGGTAAATCGATCCTCTTCCTCCTTGAGACCAATCCCGGACCGGGTCTTGGTATCCTGCTGGCATACTGGATGTTCTCAAAGGGTAATGTGAAAGCATCAGCACCCGGAGCGATCATCATCCATTTCTTCGGCGGGATCCATGAGATCTATTTCCCCTACATCCTCATGAGACCGGTACTGATCCTTGCAGCCATCGCAGGTGGTGCATCAGGGATACTTACCTTCATGCTCACCAGAGCTGGAGAGGTCGCTACCCCGTCACCTGGGAGTATCTTCGCCCTGATGGCAGTAGCACCCAAGGGAGGCCTGCTTCCCGTACTCGCCGGTATACTGGTAGCGACCGTCGTCTCCTTCTTCGTCGCAGCACCGTTCGTGAAGAAGTTCGCTGCAGAAGACTCATCAGAAGATAAGCTCGATGAAGCGAAACAGACGATGAAAGCCATGAAATCATCAGCGAAGATCTCAAAGATCGTCTTTGCCTGTGATGCAGGGATGGGTTCGAGTGCCATGGGAGCGAACAAGCTGACCAAGCTGCTCAAAGCCGCGAACATGGATATCAAAGTAGAACACTGCTCGGTAGATGACATACCCACATCAGCACAGGTGGTCATCTGTCACCGAGACCTCATGGAACGGGTGAAACGTTCAGGTACCAAAGCTCATTGTGTGAGTGTGACGAACCTGGTGAACGCACCTGAGTACAAAGATGTCGTCGAACTGGTAGTGGCAAGTAACAGCAAGTAATACGAGCTGACAGGGATCACGCAGCACTTCTGCTGCGTGATCAGCATCACAGAGGAGAGGGGAGCGTGTCTATTCCCTCACGAGAAGGAGTTCCTGTGGGTTTTTAGAATATATCATAGACGAGAAGACGGTGATCTGCAATCTGGAAGCAGACAGCTGGGACGATGCCATCCTCAAGGGAGGGCAGATCCTTGTTGACAAGAAGACGGCAGTACCTGGATACCTCACGACGATCATAGACAAGTGCCGTACCAACGGCCCCTATATCGTCATCGCTCCCGGCATCGCCATGCCCCATGCGCGACCTGAAGAGGGTGCACTGGCATTGGGCTATGCACTGGTGACCCTGAAGGAGCCCGTGGTCTTCGGGGACCCTGATAATGATCCCATCGAACTGCTGATCTTCCTGGTAGCCCCGAGTGTCAAAGAGCACAATGAAGAAGCCGTCTGTCAGATCGCAGATCTGTGCGACGATGAAGAGGCAGTGGCTGCCCTCATGCATGCGACAGATGCCGATGCGATCTACACCATCCTGCAGCAGCAGATACAGGAGGCCAAGTGATGAAGACCCATGCGGTACGCCTCTACGGAGAGATGGACCTCAGACTGGAGACGTTCGAACTGCCGGAGATCACCGATGACGAGATCCTGGTACGAGTGGTGGCAGACAGTCTCTGCATGAGCACCTACAAAGCAGCTGTCCTGGGTGCGGAGCATAAGAGAGTCCCCGATGATGTGGCCGAGAACCCGATCATGGTGGGACATGAGATGGCAGGAGAGATCGTGCGGGTCGGAGCCCGCTGGGCTGACAGCTACACCGAAGGTGAGAGCTTCTCTCTACAGCCTGCGATCAACTATAAGGGATCGATGGATTCACCGGGCTACTCCTACCGCTACTGCGGGGGAGATGCGACCTATATGATCATCCCGCCGGAAGTCATGATCATGGACTGCCTGCTCAGCTATACTGGAGAGGGCTTCTTCAAGGCTGCACTGGCAGAACCCTACTCATGCGTCATAGGTGCCTGCAGATCACTCTACCGCACCGATCGAATCAAACATAACCACTATCTCGGGATCAAAGAGGGCGGCCGGATGGCTATCATCGGCGGTTGCGGCCCATGGGGCTGGCAGCGCTCGATTATGCGATCTCAGGTGAGTTCAGACCACGACAGCTCATCGTCACCGACCTCGATAACGAACGACTGAGAAGAGCCGGAGAGCTCTTCGGCAGTACGGCAGAAGAACGTGGGATCTCTCTGATGTTCATCAACACCGGTGAACTCGATGACCCCTACCAATCATTGATGAAACTCACCGAGCAGGAAGGATTCTCCGACATGCTCGTCATGATACCCTCAGCTGGAGTCCTCGAGTTCTCACAGAGCCTTCTGGGCTTCAACGGGTGCCTGAACTTCTTCGCAGGACCTACCGATACCGCATTCTCTGCGAAGATCAACTACTACGACGTACATTACTTCGAGAAACACATCATCGGGACGACCGGTGGGAACGTGGATGATATGAGAGAGGCCCTCTCGCTCATGGCCGATGACCTGGTACGTCCCGAGGCCCTGATCTCCCACATCGGCGGTCTTGATGCCGTAGCTGAGACCACCCTGCAGCTGCCCTCCATGCCCGGCGGGAAGAAGCTGATCTATACCGGCTTGAAGCTCCCTCTGGTATCACTGGAAGAGATCCTGCACCACCGGGATCAGTCGGAACTCTACGCCGGTCTTGCCCCGCTGCTGGAAGCGAACCAGGGCCTGTGGAGCGTGGAAGCAGAGCGATACCTGCTTGCCCATGGAGAGAAACTCTCATGAGTGGTGCAGCGGTATCCTGGCGGTGGGACTGAGTCCTGCCCTGCAGCGATCACTGCTGTTCGACCGCTTTGAGATGGGAGACGTGAACAGGTCATCAGGTACTACCTTGATGCAGCCGGCAAGTGTGTCAATGTTGCCAGAGTGCTCACTCAGGCCGGCTGCAGCAGCACCTGTCTCACGATCGCCGGCAGGGAGAACCGCAGGGAGTTCGAACGGCTGTGCAGACGCGATGGCATGCGCATCATCACCACCGAGGTCAGCGGCCGGGTGCGTACCTGCACCACCGTGATAGACCGGAGCTCAGGACTCTGCACTGAGCTGGTGGTGAACGAACCGGAACGGGTCACCCCGGAAGAAAAGCATGTGTTCACGAGTGAGTTCCTCAGAGAACTTGAGAAGAGGCCTGCCGTACTGGTCATCTCAGGAAGCCGGCTGCCGGGGTTCTCAGAACAGATCATCCCGTTCATGGTGGAACAGGCCAAGGGGCAGGGGATGACGGTGATCGCCGATTACCGAGGAAAGATCTGCTGGACTCCTTCCTGGCACAGCAGATCAGACCTGACTATGTTAAGATAAACTATCAGGAATTCCTGGAGACCTTTGATTCCTTCGATGATATGGATCAGGCCATCGATGAACTGAGCAGGACCTACGGGTGTGCGTTCATCCTCTCGAGGGGCAAGGATCCCACTCTGGTGGTAGAACACGGGCTCAGGCAGGAGATCCCCAGTGAACGACGTACAGCGGTCAATCCCATAGGCTGCGGTGATTCCATGACAGCGGGAGTGGCCCATGGGCTGCTTGATGGGGCTTCCCTGCAGGAGGCGGTAGCCTCGGGATAGCATACGCGGCGAAGAACGTGATGAGTGTCCACCCCGGGTGGATCCTTGCAGATCGATCATGAGAAAAAGGAGATTACAGTCATGGTAAAAGATACACTGGTCATACAGAACCCGACAGGACTTCATACCAGACCGGCAAAACGGGTAGTGGCAGAGGCAAAACGATTCGTCTGTGACATCACCATACGTCGTGATGAGAAGGAGGCGAATCTGAAGAGCCTTCTGAAGTTGATGAAGCTCGGACTCTCTCAGCACCAGAGCATAGAGCTGCTGTGTGACGGCCCTGATGAACAGGAAGCACTCGCACATCTGAAATCATACATACAGCATCTGGAGGATTAAGCTATGCAGGGAGAACCCATCTCATCAGGAATATCACAGGGGACAGCGTATCTGATCAGGCAGGAGGTCGTGACCTATGCATGCCCGATCCAGCCGGAGGAGATCCCCGGTGAGTACGAACGATTGGAAGCGGGGGTAATACGGGCAGCCCGGAATCTGGAACTGCTGATCGAGAAGGTCCGCAGGGAGATGGGGGACGATAAAGCCGAGATCTTCGAAGGTCATCTGGAGATCGTCACATCAGAGGATGTGGACGAAGAGGTCAAAGCGATCATCTTAGAGAAGCGGGTCTGTGCAGAAGAGGCAGTACGCCTCTTCTCAGAGGCCAATGCCCTGGAGATGGAAGAGCTCGATGATCCCTATTTCAAAGAACGGGGACAGGACTTCCGTGACATCGGCACCCAGCTGATCAGGAGCATCGGCGGAGATGATGCGGTACAGCAGGAACTCCCTGCACAGGCGATCATCGTGAGCGAGGAGCTGACACCTTCCCAGACGGCAGCGCTCGATCTTGCGAAGATCCAGGGGATGATCATCAGCAAGGGCGGGGTGAATTCCCACGCAGCGATCATAGCCCGCTCTCAGGAGATCCCTGCGATCATCCTCAGAGACCCCAGTCCGCTGAGTATCATCCGTGACGGAGACCTGCTGGTGATCGACGGGTTCTCCGGAGAGATCTGGATCAATCCTGAAGAGGCTGTGATCACCAGACTCGAGAAGAAGAAGAGAAAAGTCAGACGGGAGCGAGAAGAACTGCTGAAGATCCTGGAAGAGGAGTCGGTGACCACTGACGGGAAGCATGTGGGTCTCTACAGCAATGTGGGTGGACTCCATGATATTGAGGCTGCCCTCCGCTACAAGTCGGACGGTATCGGACTCTTTCGGACCGAGTTCCTCTTCATGGAGACCATGAGTACCCCATCCCTTGCCCGTCAGGTAGAGGCCTATACGCAGGCGATCACCGCGATGGACGGCAAGCAGGTCATCATCAGGCTGCTCGATACCGGAGCTGACAAGCCCCTCCCGTACTGGACTCTGGCTCAGGAAGACAACCCCTTCCTCGGTGTGAGAGGGATCAGACTGCTCTTCGAGAAGGAGAGCGTCCTGCGTACGCAGATCCAGGCCCTGCTGCTTGCGAGCAGATCAGGCCCGGTGGGACTGATGATCCCCATGGTAGCCTCGCTGCTGCCGATCACCCGGGTCAGAGCCCTCATCGAAGAGGAGAAGACCGCACTGGACTGGGATGGTCCAGATCAGCTGACCCTGGGGGTGATGATCGAGACCCCGGCGGCGGTACAGTTGATCGAGGAGATCCTCGCGATCGTGGACTTCGTGAGTATCGGTACCAATGACCTGACCCAGTACACCCTGGCAGCAGACCGCGGCAACCCCTCGGTCCATGCCTACTATGATGAGTTCCATCCGGCAGTCCTGCGGTCGATCGCCCATGTGATCAGGAAAGCCTGCAAGATGGGTAAGATGAACGGGATCTGCGGGGAACTCGCCGGGAACCCGCTGGCGCTTCCATACTTCGTGGGCCTCGGGGTCCAGGAACTCAGCGCCACCCCGGTGAGACTGCCTGATCTGAAGTATCTGGTACGGAACATCGACAGCAGGGAGGCTGCCGTCCTGGTCGAGGAGATCCTCAGACTCCCGACTTCAGAAGGGATACGCTCACGGCTCGGTGCCTTCCTGACAGAGAGGAACCTGATGAAATGAAAGATAGACAGAAGCGGATGCTGCGCCTGCTGCTCACGAGCGGGACCATCCTCAGGATCGATGATATCGCAGAGGCCTTCTCCATCGGGAAACGCACGGTCTCACGTGATCTTGATACGCTGGAGAACTGGCTCGCGCTGCGGGGTGCTCTGCTTGAGCGCAAACCGAACCAGGGGATCCGGGTCATCACCTTCAGCAAGGATGCGAAGGATCTGCTGTCTATCATCAATACCCCTGAAGCCTATCTTGAGACCCTGCCGCCCCAGGTGCGGCAGAAGCTCATCCTGCTCTATCTGATCTTTCATAACCGTGAGATCAAGATCTCGGAACTGGCGCAGACCTTCTTCATCAGTGATACCTCTGTCTGGAACGATCTCAATCAGATCGAGCTGGAACAGCTCGAAGAGGGCATGACCCTCGATCGGATGAAGGGGGTGGGGCTCCGTCTTACCGGTACTGAACACCGGCTCCGCCTTGCCTTTCTGCGGGTCCTCACCGAGCTCTTCTCCTCCCACACCATCATCCCCTATCTCTATGACATGAAGGGGGCTGCAGGGAACACCCTGGAGGTCAACCAGTTCTCGCTGCTGCTCAAACGGATCAGATTCCCCAATACCAGCGCTCCTGTCATGCGACAGGTAGCGACGATCTCACAGCAGCTCGGGTACCAGTTCACCATGGCAGGGGAGGCTCTGCTCTACTTCTATCTGCAGATCTCGATCCACCGTATCAAATCAGGTCCCTGATCACTGCCGATGGCTTCCCGCCCTGTCTGAGCCAGTACTATGAGGTGAGCAAGGTGCAGATGCATCAGATGACCGACCGTATCTTCAGCGGCAGGCTGCCTGAACAGGAGATCTCGTTCCTCGGGCTCATCCTGCAGGTGCTCGAGATCGGTGACATCTCCCATGCGGAGATCGAGCAGTATCTGCCGGTGATCGGTCCGGGTGTCTCAGGCTTCCTCGATGCGCTCATCGACGCCTATGGGAAGCTCGACAACGAACTCTACTATCAGGATCGGCCGCTGCGGGAATTCCTCGGTCTTGCCGTCTCCTCTCTGGTGACCCGCATGCGATGCGGTATCCCCAGCTGGCACGGATCGTGGGGGACTCCGCTCCCGAGCAGCTGGAACACCGCACAGAAGGAGCAGGTGCTGTCGGGACTGCTTCAGGAGCACTTCTCGATCACGGCTGCTCACAGAGATACCGAGTATCTGCTCATGCACTTTCAGGCGCTCATCCAGGACCGCACGACCTTGCCGAAGCATAAGGTGAGGGCGCTGGTCTGCTGCTTCGAGGGTATCGGGCTTGCGACCTATCTGCAGAACATCCTGCAGCAGGAGATCCCCGATCTTGATGTGGTCGAGGCAACCGCTGTCTACAAGATCCATCAGAACTATCTGCTCTCGAAGAAGATCGATCTGGTGATCTCGACCTATCCGGTCCATCATATCAGCATCCCCGCCATCGCCATCTCCCTGCCGCTCGATCGGAAACAGATCGAGGCCGATATCACCGAGGCCGTGCAGCTGATCCAGAAGAAGATGCTGAACCTCCATGAGCTCAAGCTTCCCGATGATGATGCCCAGCGCAAGGCGCTGATCGCCTTCAACACGATCTGGAACTTCATCCAGCAGTTCGCGCTCGTTACCCTCGATGCGGCTGATTCTGTCGAAGAGGTCATCACTGCTCTGTCTCAGCATCTGGTCCCCGACGCTGATCTTCAGGGACATCTTGCGCAGGACTTTCTCCATAGAGAGGCCCTTGGGGCGCTCTACTTCGAAGAGTATGACCTGCGGGTGTTCCACTGCAAGAGTGCTGCGGTGACCCAGCCGCATGCCGGGGTGATCACGTTCACCGATGAGACGATCCCGCGGATCGTCTTCCTCTCTGCACCTGACCCCTGTCCCGAACCGATACGGCTGATGCTCTCAGAGGTCATCACCTCCATCATGGAGGATCGGTTCTCAGACAGGCGATCATGACCGGGACCCTTACGATGATCCGCAAAGGCCTGATGGGGATCTACAAGGATCTCTTCTGATCACAGCTCACCGCCTTCCCCCGACTGCGTGGATCTCGTGTCCCTGCCTCCCTGCTCAGGCGGCAGTCCCTTCGCATGTGATCATCTGATCAGCCTGCCGTAAAAGCTATGGCAAAAGCGACCTGCAGGGGTATACTCTACATAGGCGTGATCATCACAGGCACAGTAGCACTGGACTCATCTTCCTGAAGAGACCTGTTGAAGGAGGCTGTGCAGATCATCAGAAGGAGCAGGATGTGAGTGGTACGGATAGTTACGATGAAGCACCCTACTGTCTGGTCCTCAGCGGAGGAGGGGCAAAAGGGATCTATCATGTCGGGGTGCTGAAAGCTCTGCATGAACTTCATATACCGGTAGGTGCCTATATCGGCAATTCCATCGGAGCCTCATCGCTGGGGGGATGGCCATGGGGGATGATTCGATCATCGATACGATGGGAGAACTGTTCACCCTCGATCAGGTGCTGCAGCTCCCCGAGGAATTGGTCAAAGACGGCAAGCTCAAACTCAATGCCAGGAATCTCTCCTCCTTCAAGGAGATCTACCGGTCCGTCATAGCCAGAAAAGGACTCGATACCACCCCGATGAAGCAGATGATCGATCGCTATATCAAGGAGGATGTCCTCCGTGCTTCGGGGATCGACTTCGGGATCGTCACCTTCAACATCTCCAGTCTCAAGCCTACCGAGATCTTTCTGGAAGACATGCCTCCCGGGACCGTGAGGGACTATATCCTTGCCAGTGCTGCCTTCTTCGGGTTCGAGATGCCCGAGATCGACGGGGAGAGCTATGTCGACGGCGGTATCTATAACAACACACCGTATCAGATGGCACGTCAGCGGGGGTATCTGAGGATCATCGTGGTCGACATCACAGGGTTCGGTATCAAACGGAAGATGTCCATACAGGGGACCGATACGGTCTATATCAAGAACTCCATCAACATGGGTGGGGTGCTCGATTTCGATCAGCAGACCCTGCGAAGGTTCAGGAAACTCGGGTATCTTGATACGCTGCGTATCTTCGGGAGACTGTGCGGGTATCGGTACTTCCTGGAGCGGGATCATGAACTGGAACGGCGCGTAGAGAGCGAGCTCGATTCACAGCGGCTGCGCAGTGAACTCGATGCGTATATGAGCCGTGTCTGGGGGTATGATACCGGAGAGGGGGCCCTGAAACTGCTCTATCCTGAGTATGCTGCCTATGATAACCGGACGCTGCTGGTGCTCCTCGAGTGTGCCGCGACTGTCCTTGCCGTCGAACGGATCGAGCAGTGGAGCATGGCAGGACTGCTTGAGGAGTTGAGCAGGCGAAAGAGCGAACAGGATGAACAGATCCGTGAATTCGTCAGTACGAGTAAGGACGGTATGCTCACGAAGTTCAAGGAGCATGTGGAGTCCATCATCAAAGTCGGTCTCGATAAGGAGCTCTTCGCACAGACTCCATACTTCACCTGTCGGGTCATAGGGGAACTCTTCCCCGTCTCAGCGCACCGGAGGATGATGAAGCTGCTCAAGACACGGGCTCCCGAGCTGCCCGCAGGGGTGTTCTTCATCAGTATCCTCGGGAAGCTGGACCTGCCGGGGGTAGGTCTGGTCGATGGACCGCCGCTTCAGGCGGCTCTGCTGCCGGGGGGGCTTGAGCAGAGTCCACAGGAGTGACTACAGCCTTCTGTGTTGAGCGTTGCATGAGGCTCGCTGCCCGACCCGGGGCAGCTTCCGTCCCGTCCCCACTGCAGGTGAGTGCTATATGATAAGAGGTAGGTGAACATGTATTTTCATAAGATAGACCATCCGTATAACTTCGTACCGCTTCCTGAAGGGATAGAGGGTGCCTCCTATCTCGTGGAGGACCATGGAGATGACATCTTCTGCGTGAGTGTCTCCTCCCCCCGATGGGCCAGGGGCTCCTCTCTGATCGCATCACTGCCTTCGAACGGCAGGAGTTCCTGCTGCACGCTGCTGTGCAGCGGTGAGGGAGGGATCTCGATCATCGGCAGCGATGGCAGGTATCTGCTGACTCCCTGGGAGCAGCTTCTTCGGGGTGCAACGCACAAAATGGCTCTGGTGTTTCGATCTGCGCAGTGATATGCAGTTCTACGGGATGGGGGAGAAGAACATCGGGTTCGAGAAGTCCGGGGTGAGGACCAAGTTCTGGAACACTGACATCTGGGCTGATTTCACCGATCAGGAGATCAGGGACGGTTCGACCGATCCCATGTATCTCTCAGCCCCGGTGCTGCTCATCCATACCGGTTCCTCCTGGCTCGGTATGATCGTACCGTCTGCGTATCCGGTCTTCATGGATACCGGTGCCAGACAGCTCATCGAGGGGTTGGATGAGGCGGTACAGGAGCCCGGCTGTTTCTATCTGGGGGCTACCGGTTCAGCTCCGCAGCTCTACCTCTTTCCCGGAGATGATCCGATGCAGATCGTCCAGAAGATGCAGAAGGTCTCCGGTGTGGTCAGACGACCTCCGTTGTGGGCTCTGGGGTACCATCAGTCACGGTGGGGGTATGCCTCTCTCAAGGATCTGCAGCAGCTTGATGAGCGGTTCACCGATCTGCAGATTCCCTGTGACGGGCTCTGGCTCGATATTGACTACATGGATGCCTATAAAGTCTTCTCTCTGAGACCCGGGGCCTTCGATGATCTTGAAGTGCAGCTTGCACGGCTGAGGGCATCAGGCCGCAGGGTGGTGCCGATCCTGGATCCAGGGGTCAAGGCCGACCCTTCATACCCGCCCTGTGCTCAAGGGCTTGTACAGGAGCTCTTCTGCAAGACCGGTGAGGGGAGGCCCTACATCGGGTTCGTCTGGCCTGGGGCTTCCTACTTCCCCGACTTCTCTCTGGAGAGGACCCGTTCCTGGTGGGCGAAGCTGGCTGCAGGTCTCGCAGGTCATGGGTTCGAGGGGTTCTGGGTCGATATGAACGATCCGAGTACCGGCTCGAGCGAACTCGAGGACATGCTCTTCTCTGATGGGAGTGAGCCGCATGAGTCCTACCACAACGTCTATGGCAAGGATATGATGCGGGCCACCTATGACGGGCTGCTGCTGGCACGACCTGATCAGCGGCCCTTCGTCCTGAGCCGCAGCGGGTGTATCGGCAGCAGTACCTACGGGGCCGTTTGGACCGGAGACAACCTTTCGAACTATCATCATCTGCGTACGAGTGTGGAGATGGCCCTCTCCCTGTCACTCTCAGGAATCCCCTTCATCGGACCAGACCTCGGCGGGTTCGGCGGTGATGCCTTCGAAGAGAACTTCATCGACTGGTACAAGTGCTGCTACCTCTTTCCCTTCATGCGCAACCACAGTGCCGATGGGACCAGAGCACAGGAACCCTGGGCCTTCACTGACGAAGCCCTCTCTGTGACCAGAACCTGCATCCGTGCCCGTTACACCCTGCTTCCCTACCTCTACAACCTCTTCATCTTCTCTGAGAGAAGCGGAGCTCCCATCCTCAGACCCATGCTGCTCATGTTCCCGGAGGATCAGCGGTTCGCCAGGACCGCTGATCAGTTCATGGTCGGTCATGAGCTGATGCAGGCGCCGAATCTCTGGGGAGATGAGAGTACCCGGGAAGTGCTGATCCCTGAAGGATCCTGGGTGGATCTGTATGACGGTAGATGGTCTCATGGGAAGAGTTCTCATGAGATCGATACCTCTGGTGACAAGCTGCATCTGTTCATGCGGGGTAACGCAATGCTCCCGATGACGCTCGATCCTGTGTCGGGCGGGTCGAGCTCGAGTGCACGCATGCAGGAGATCACGGTCCTGATCGCTGTGGACCCCGAGGCTCCCTGCAAGAGTTCGGGATCCCTGGTCTACTGTGTCGATGACGGTATCTCCTTTGCCTACCAGCATGGAGAGGAGTCCCAGATCACCATCGGGTATGTGACGGATCAGGATACCATCTCGGTCTCCATACAGGCAGATACGCTGCCTGATGGTCCCTGGCAGCTTCGTCTTGCGGTGATGGGCACCTCCTGGGATATCTTCGTCGATGGGCAGCAGCTCTCCTCTGTACTGCAGCCCCTGCCGCTGCCGGGCTTCCATGCCCCGGTCTGTCTGAGCTCGGTGGTCACCATCGGCTAGTGTATACGATACAGCCTCTGCGCACATCCTGATGATCTGATTACCGAGGAGGGTGACCCATCCCGCCCCTGCGTGGGCGGGATGGGTCACCTGCGGGTATTGTGATCCCATGCGAGATAGAGATATGTCTTTTATCGTAGAAAAATATCTAATATTAAAGCAGAGCTGTTGACAACTGTCGAACTATCTATTAAGTTAGATATAGATCTAACAAATAAAGATAAGTTAGACGTGATTAGACAGGAGGAACAGATGCAGACGAACAGTATCGAATTCATGAACATGTATGCTCAGAGATCAGAAGAGCTGATCGCTGAGTGCAGACGGGCACAGTATCGCAGGGAGCTGTGCGATTCACATCCGCTGATCTGCACGATGCTCACATGGATGGGATCCCTGATCATCAGAAGCGGGGAGGCGCTGATCCGCAGAGCCGAGGGGAGACGAGTCTCTCCTCGGACTGCCTGATACCCATATAGGTGCTCGTAGTACTCATGATCCACTTTCGGCAGTATAAGAACCTTCATATATCTGCTGGGAAGTAGTGCAGCCTCGCCACAGCACGTGATGCCCGTGGGGGGAGAGCGGTAGTTCGAGTGATGTCCCATCCCTTCGTAGCAACGGGCGGTACCGCTTCCCCGACCACCGTTGGAATCTGTACTCATCCGATAAAAGACCACCATCTGAGATGGTGGAAATGACATGAAGGTAATCCCGCCGGAACGATGTACTCTCCAGTCTTCCTCATGCAAGAGATACACAGAATCTCATTGACGTTCTGCTGATGAACATGGTTGCTGAGAAACCATAACAGCATGTCCCTGCGCTAAGTATGCTTGGTCTTCTCAGTTGGTATCAGCAGTTTTTTCAACTCCTGCGTGGTGCCTGTTTTTGAGCAGCTTCCGATAAAGCAGGCATGCAGGCTGAAGAAGCTGTTTCACTTCAAGAGGTCCTGGCCTTGTACATCATCATTCGTCGTTTCTGAAGACTGGAAGAACCGTATCGTATGCTCTCCTACGGGGTTCTCTTGGTCTGTTCATTTCAAAGACACAGTACTATGACATAGATCATATCTCTCATCATCACACGGGAGAACTCCAGTTCCATTTTAATGATCAGGTGTCAGTCAGCTGTAACAAAATGGCGTGTGTGTACTGTCCCATACGACGTGATTCATAGACTTGTCTATTGAGAACGTTTCATTTTAGGGTGTGTACTCTACATGAAATGAAATGATGAGAACGATTTACACAAAATCCTACAGAGGGTTCCTAATATCCTACAACATGGGACTTACATTGTAATAGATAATCAGTTGATAAAAAATATAAAAAGTTTGAAGATTTGGATCGATTCCGTCCAGATTATTAGTTTTCAAGTCTTGAAACCGAGGAGATGTGCATGATGGAGATGAACGACAGGAGCGATCGTTGGCAGGTGCCTATCCGGGCGATTCAGCTGGTACTGGCTGTGTTTCTGCTGGGAGCTGTATTGAGTGGCTGTAACCTGCTATTCCCAACTGGCTATACGGTGGCCTTTGACTCTAACGGGGGGGCCGGCGCAATGACTGAACAGACGCTGGACAAAGATGAGCAGACGACGCTCCCTGTAAGCACACTTACCAGAGAGGGGTACACCTTTGCAGGCTGGGCTACGACTGCAGAAGGAAGTGTGGCGTATGCAGATGAAGCAAGCTTTACCATGGAATCAGCTGATGTGACCCTGTATGCAGTATGGAGTGCCAATACAGGTACAGCGTACACGGTGGAGCATTACCAGCAGGATACAAGCGGTAGTGGGTACACGAAGGTCACTGCCGATACCGAGAGCCTGAGCGGGACCACCGGAGAAACGGTGACGGCGTCAGCGAATACCTATACAGGATTCAGTGAGAACACAAGCTATACCGACAGGGTTGCCAGCGGGACGATAGCCGGTGACGGGTCCCTGGTATTGAAGCTCTACTATGATCGGGATACGTACACAGTAGAATATCTGTCCAACTGGGCAACCGGCGGTGCGCCGCCAAGCGATCAGACCAAACTCTATGGAGTGGATCTGACCCTGTCGGATAACAGTGACCCACTGGAGCGAGACGGCTATACATTCGTAAGATGGAACACAGCTGGAAATGGAACCGGTACGGATTATGCCGAAGGAGCCACCTACAGTGCGAATGAGGATGCCACGCTGTATGCGCAGTGGAGTGCAGAAACTCACAGTCTGAGTTTTGATGCCAATGGCGGGACAGGGTCGATGGATGATGTGGATTTGGACACTGACGAAGAAACGACCCTGCCGGCTAATGCGTTCTCAAAAGACGGTAAAAGTTTTTCCGGCTGGGCAACGAGTGCAGTGGGCAGTGTGGAGTACGAAGACGAGGATGACTACACTATGGAACCGAGGATGCCACGCTGTATGCAGTATGGGCTGACTTGACTATAGGAGATCGGGGGCCTGCCGGTGGATGCATCTTCTATGATGATACGTTAGGCTATGATTTTAACGGAGATAGAACGATAACCAGCGATGAGAAAGATCTGCTGGACGGGACCAATGACGGAACGGTAATGGGAGATCGCTATCTGGAGGCGGCACCCGATGGATGGCACACCCCAGATACGGTAGATCCCGGTATAGCATGGGGTGGTCTTGGTGCAAATATCACAGGACTTTCTGATGCGCTCGGAGCAGGTGAAGCCAACACCAATGCGATTGTTACAGCTCTTAGCAGCCGTTCAAGAGTTGCAATAGATCCTCCACCAGAACCAGAACCAGAACCAGAATATGCCGCTACAGCCTGTGCCGATTATTCGGTAACGGTGGATGGAGAAGTGTACATTGACTGGTTTCTGCCGTCAACAAAAGAACTCGTGGTGCTCACTAGTAATACCCGATCCATTCCATTACAAATAACATTGGAAAATAGTAATTATTGGACATCAAATGACAATCCTGCTAATGGCTCAAATTATGCAACCGAGGTATCTGCTGGATATACGGATGCAGGAGAAGTTGGTTACTCATATAGATTATCAGGCTATCACGTCAGACCTGTACGGGCTTTCTAGCATTACCTGATTTCTGACGATTCAATGATGTTCCTGCGCAGGGGAGACGATACCTGCGCAGGAGTCATCCCAGGGGGCTGGAGCTCCCTGTCCAGGAAACGATATCGGTGGGGAAATTGCTCCAACGCCGGATCATATGTACTATGCAGTACTGCATTTCACCAGAGATGTGACGATTATGCACTCCTGGAATAGCATCAAGATCGATGTGAGCATACATATGGGCATCAGGCAGGCATGGGATTTCCCATGCCTGTGTGCACCTGTAGGATCCGCCTCCCCTCAGCGGCGAACCCCGCTGAGCATCAGAGATCTCCTGTCCCAGGCTGCTCTTCTGCTCTGATACTCCTGCGGTAGATCCCGCCGCGCTGGCTGAACACCCATGTGTGACCTTCTCCTGCCGGTACTGAGGCATACCATCCTGCCGCTTACAACTCTCTATCCAGCTGAATATCCTCTGATGTGATTCCATAGCTACGGTCTGATACCCGGAGCGAACTGTTCGTTCTGCGCATGATCCCTCCGTTCTGAGCTCATGCATATCCTGCTGAGCGTTTCATGTATATCTTCATCGGTCTGAATTGTGTATACTGCTCTACATATGGAGGGCATGCATATGGCACAAGGGGTAGGACTCGAGATCATCAGAGATAAGAAGGCATTCATCTGTGATATGGATGGTGTGATCTATCACGGGAACAAACTGCTTGACGGGGTCAAGGAGTTCATAGACTGGCTTCAGGCCAATGGGAAGGAGTATCTGTTCCTCACCAATTCCAGTGAACGATCTCCCATGGAGCTGCAGCAGAAGCTGGCACGGCTGGGGGTGACCATCGATAAGAAACACTTCTATACCTCAGCGCTGGCTACAGCGATCTTCCTGCAGAGCCAGAAGCCCAACGGCAGTGCCTATGTGCTCGGTGAAGCTGGACTGATCAATGCGATGTACGAGGTCGGGTACACGATGAACGACGTGAATCCCGATTATGTGGTCGTGGGGGAGTCCAGGACCTATAATCTCGATACCCTCACCCATGCGGTGAATCTGGTGACCCGCGGGGCGAGCCTCATCGGGACCAACCCGGATCTGACCGGTCCCATCGAGAAGGGGATCATGCCGGCAACCGGTGCCCTCATCGCACCGATCGCTCTGGCTACGGGGGTCACTCCCTATTTCGTCGGGAAACCCAACCCCCTGATGATGCGTAATGCGCTCAAGCGTCTTGGGTGCAAGCGGGAGGAGACGGTCATCATAGGCGATCGCATGGATACCGATATCCTCTCGGGTATCGAGGCTGAGATCGATACGGTACTCGTCCTTACCGGTGTCTCGACCGTGGATACGGTCAGGCAGTTCGCCTACCAGCCATCACTGATCCTCGATGGGGTCAAAGATATTCCTGCACTGTCCTAGCCGAGCAGTATGTTCGCTTTCTGTGGATACCGTGGGTCTCCGGGCTGTGTGTGATCATCAGCCGGCGGCTGTGCTGCAATGGTGGTAGGTTCTGCTGCCATCACCAGCATGTCCATGACGGTTCCGTTGGAGAGTTCCCATGATCGCTCGAGCAGTTCGAGGGTCCTGAAGCCCGATCGCTCATAGAGATGGATGGCGCCCCGGTTATAGGTGAAGACCGTAAGATAGACTCTGGCAAGTCCCATCTCCTGGAACGCATAGGAGAGAGTCGACTCCAACGCCTCTGATCCGTATCCCTGTCCACGACAGGCTTTGTTCATGATGGCGATCGCGAGTTCAGCATGGGATGCGGTGGTATCGATCCCTTTCAGAGAGGTGAATCCGATAAGCTCTTCGGTATCACGTGAGAAGTGACTGAAGGTGACAGTCTTCCCCCGTTTCAGTCCGGGTACGCTCACTGCTTCCAGCTGGTCGATGAATCGCTGCCGCTCCTGCGGGGCGAACGGCTTCCACCCCATCATCTCGATCAGGAGCGGATCGTGTGAATGTTCCATGAGACGCTGGATATGGTCGTCGTTCACAGGTGTCATGTGTGTTCTCATACCATTCAGTCAACCACAGATTCTCAAAGAAAGCAAAGGGACTGGCAGCGCTGTGGTACATAGCTTCGGTACTACCGTCACCAAGGGACCTCCCCCGTGTTCCGGTGATGCAGGGGGATCTTTCAGAGAGAACCCGGTGATCAGGTCAGCGAGGGTGTCCTGCATCATTTTCCGGGTTTTCACGTTCGTATATGAATTCTCTGCGAACTGATGTGAAGCATCCTGCTCCCTCATGTACGATGCCGGGATAATCTGGTACACTGCGCCCATCTTCGTGATCAAGTGAGGCACCAGCAGATGATCGAAAAGAACTACCATACCCATACCTACCGCTGCAAGCATGCGCAGGGGGATTGTCAGGAGTATGTCACAGAAGCCCTGCAGGCCGGCTGTACGACCCTGGGCTTCAGTGAGCATATGCCGCTGCCGAATGACCGGTGGACGCATGTCATCTCGAAGCACATGAGCTGCAGGAGTATATATCCTGTATGCTTCATCGATGGTATCACGTATGAGAAACCACAAACCTGCTGCTCTGCATCAGTCAGGTTTGTGCCGGCGGTTTGATCCCATATAGGTCATAGGGATCGTTCTGCTTCGTTGTGAAAGGGATGATATGTCTAGCCTTTCACTGAAGCAGGTAGAGAGCCTTGTACCAATTATGCATCTACATCTCCACGATCGTATCCCAGCCACCCAGATCAAGGTCTATCTCTGCAAGCGTGATGATGGCAAACGAGAGGACTTCGCTACCCAGTTCGAGATGTCCACCGTATGCAACCTTCTCGTTCGCGTAGGTGATGTGGGCATGAACCTTCCCGTTGAGGATGGCCCCGCTCATGTTGATGATGTCAGCGGCAGCATCCCCCTTTGTGAAGTTCTCCAGAGGCGGGTTCACTCTCGTTGCCACGACATGGTAGTGGTGGCTGTTGACCGACCCCACCCCGGACAGAATCACAGCGTTCTGTATGTGCTGCTCCTTGACTGCCTTCTCCAATGATGCCTTGATATCATCCCCGGGACTCAGGCGTATGCATAGTACATTCTGGATACTTCTCTTTTCTATCAGCATACTGGTATTCTCCTCTTGGTGTATTGGCTTACTGGTTCTTCTCTGTAGTATCGGAATCGGTCGCGTGCAGTGTTGCAAGGTACTTCGTATACTCCAGCCCCATCCGCATATCCATAAACGTATCCCGCTCATAGGATAGGTCGTGGTCAGTGGTGATCCACTCAGGTTCGCAAGCAAGGATCAAGGGCATGAGGTTCGGGTAGTTCATGATACCATAGCCTGAAGGACGGAATTCGAAATGATTGAATGTTCCTTCACCGCGGGTATTTCCCAGCGGATAAGGGGACTCCAGCAGTAATGGGGCTGATGCATAGTAGTCTTTCATGTGGATGACCGGGCAGCGTGACCGGTATTTCTCCAGATATTGCTTGGGATCTCCTCCACCCAGGGAGATCCAGCCAAGGTCGGGCTGAAACTTCAGAAGCTCCGAGTCGGTGCTGTCCAGGATGATGTCCAGGATGGGAATACCGTCTACCTTCTTTATCAGATCGTAGCCGTGGTTGTGGTAGAGCAACTGTACCCCGTGCTGTTTACAGGCTCTTGCGATGCGTTCAATCTCCCTGACTGCGTTCGGGAACAGCTTAGTCCCAGGCAGGTAATGCTCCGGGATGTTGTCTATGGTCAGGAATGCTGCCCCGACTGCAGTCCTGCGTGTGATCACGTTCATAGTATCTTCAGAAAACTCATCATAATGAATATGGTCGCAGATGATTGGAAGTCCGCTATCGGTGCAGAAAGAGAGAATCTCATCACTCGACCAGCCGAACATCCCGAAGAGCTCTAGTCCGTCGAACCCCACTGAAGCCAGACTGACCATGATCTGTTTGAGCTGCGAGGGGCACTTGTCACGGAAGAGAAAGGTCGGGGAAGCATATCTGATCCTGTTTATCATACAGTGTTCTCCTTACTGGTTTAGATGTACTACAAGTAAACTACTTAAGATATACTACAACTAAGTAGTACAGTAGAACAGCTTCTGTGCCATGTCAATGCCAATCAATGTATAAATTTTAAAAATTACTGTTGACGACTCCCAAGAGCTATGCTTTAATTAGATCAAGTTGTACTACAAGTATGTGATTGAACATAGCATACTTTACACAAATTTATCGAAGAGTTAGATAACTTGTAGTACAATGAAAAAATCAGGAGGAAGACATGAAAAAGTTCTTCGTATGTGTTCTGTTATTGGTAATGGTTCTCAGCGGTGTCAGTGCTGGTGGTTCTCAAGAAAAAGAAGCATCACAAAGTGAAATTGATGCTGATTTCGGAAAGAAGGATCCTGGATCTTTGGAAGGTACAATCACCATCTGGTCTCATACCTCTCAACAGCCAACTTTTATGATCGAAAGTTTCAATGAGGTATACCCAAACATTAAGGTCAATTTTGAGATTATTCCGGGATCAGAACATCAACAGAAAATTCAGACAGCAATAGCTACCGGGGTGGATGTACCAGATATATTTACTACCAAGACAGACTTCATAAAGATGATTGTGGATTCAGACAAATATTATGATAATCTACTTGCTCCGCCATATAACGCGACCAATCTAGTAAAAAATCAAGCAGCCTATACGGTAGAAGTGGGGTCTGATACGAATGGAGCTCTGAAAGCCTTGACTTGGCAGTGTCCTGTGGGGGCAATCTATTATAGACGGTCCCTTGCCAAAGAATATTTCGGGACCGATGACCCGGAAGAAGTCTCAAAATTATTCAGCAGTTTGGATGGGATCTTGAAGGTTGCCAGAGATGTCAATGCTAAATCCGGAGGGAAAGTCAAACTCTTTGCCGGGTATGATCAGCTTAGAGGTATTTATAATTCAAGTTTGGAACAGCCCTTTGTTGTGGATAACACAATAAATCTTGATCCCTATCTGATAGAATACTTTGAAATGGCAAAAACATTTCATGATGAAAAACTGGATCATCAGACTCTAACATCAAATTCAAATCTATCCGCTCTTATGGAAAACGGCGAAACGATATGTCTGATCTCTGCTACCTGGGCTCTTAATTTTCAGATCATGCCAGTATATCCCGATACCGAGGGAGATTGGGGACTTGCATCACCACCAGTTCCATTTACTATGGGAGGGACCTGGATGGGAATCTATCCTAAGTCCAAAAATAAAGAAGCTGCATATGCGTTTGTGAATTATGTTTTTTCGAATGAAGATTTCCTCTATAAGTATGCTACTGAACTTGGGGATTATGTTTCCAATACCAATGTGCAGCAGAGAATCGGGAATATGACTCCTGAAGAGACCAAGGATTTACCGTTATTCAAGTTTGTTGACAATCAAAATGTCTATTCATTCTTCAACGAACAGCTTGCCAATGGTGTCCGTTCTGAGCTGTTTTCTGAATATGATTTTACTATCACAAATGCAGGAGTCCTGAATGCTGCAATAGATATGTACATCACAGGGCAAAAGACTCTTGACGAAGCTCTCGATCAGTATTGTGATGACTTGATCGCAATTTATCCGAATCTGGAACGTCCATAGCCTACTAGTTAAACGGTGAATAGTTCCGGTAGTCTTGCCGGGACTATTCCCCATCAAAGGAAAAATATGATTATATCCGGTAGAACATCAAGGTTGAACCATAAATGGTCTTTTGACGAGTGTGTGACATATTTCAAACAGAGCGGTTTTGACGGCATCGAATTCTGTTTTGAGGATTATTATTTCAATGTTCGTCCCGATTACAATGAAGATTTTTTTGTAAAACATGCAGTTGATTTCTGTGAAGAAAACGATATGACAATAAGTGCTGTTGGAAATCATATGGACTATGTCTTTAACGATGATATGTACGAGCTTATGAAAAAGACGGTCCCAATTGTGAAGGATTACGGTACTGATATCTTTATAACAGCATCACCAGATGTACAATTCAAGAAATTTTCAGAGAGAGAAGCTTATTATCACAAGTATGTAAAGAGACTTACACAGCTATTGGACCTTGCAGCGGAACATGGAGTCATGATAGCGATAGAACCAGAAGTTCTGAATCTTATAACGACTACACAGGAGTTCCTTGATCTTTGCGATTATGTGAAGCGAGATAACTTGGTTTGCAATCTTGATGTGGGACACGCTTTCCTTACAGATCCGGATATGTTTGAAAGTATCCGGCTGTTGGGTGATAAAATCGTACATACCCATGTTGAAGGGATGAATCGGGGAGAGCATATGCACCTGTTGCCAGGGGAGGGGGATATGGACCTTCCAGCAGTGATACAGGCGTTGAGAGATGTGGGTTTTGATGGAGCCATGGCCCTTGATATCTATATACAGAACTACGATGAGGTATGCGAAGAAGCAGTAAGAACGTTACGCACAATGATGTAAGAATCAACAAAGTTCGTTAGGGAGAGAATACAACATGCGGATCAACCCGTTACTGTTTTACAAGTCAGGATTTGAAACCAAAGCACGCGGAAAAACGAGTAAATTCGTTGATAAGAAGAAATACGGTATCTATTTTGTTTTACCCTTTATGATCGTTCTTTTTTTCATGAAGATACTTCCAATGGTATATGCTATCGGTTTAAGTTTTGTATCCTGGAATGGATTGGATGATAAGGTGTTCATTGGGTTCAAGAATTATCATCGCCTTATCAAAGATGCTAACTTCTATAAGGCTGTGTATAATACATTCATCATCTGGTTTATCAATATCTTCTTCCGAATGGGAGTTGCCTTGCTATGTGCAGTTGTCTTTACTCAATCCAGATTGAAAGGAAGGCAGCTCTTTAAAGCTATATACTATTTCCCCAACCTTGTGACGGCTTCTTCTATCGCAGTGTTTGCAACCTTAGCCCTTGATTATCAGAATGGGATTCTCAATGAGATCTTCATGAAGATGGGGGTGATACAAGATAATATCAACTGGCTTCAGGTTCCCATCTTTTCCCAGGTCTCTGTCGGTGCGATCATCTGGTGGATGTGGTTTGGTTATGCCACCATCCTATTTACAACAGGTGTCTTAAGTATTCCTAATGATGTCATTGAATCGGCTATCGTTGATGGAGCTAATGCTTGGCAACGGTTCTGGAAGATCGTCATGCCCTTGCTGAAGCCGACTTTTTCTTATGTATTCATGACCTCGCTGATTGGAGGGCTCCAAAACTTTGAAATACCACGACTGCTGACAGATGGAAGAGGTGCCCCGGACAAGGCCTTGCTGACTATGGTCATGCAGCTATACAATCTCACATTCCAAAACTTTCAATATGGATATGGAGCTACCTATGCTGTTGCTCTGTTCATCATCATTGCCTCTGTCTCTATGTTCATGCTTCGGTCTATGACTGGGAAAGGGGATACCATTCCAGAGGATAGGGGATCAAAATGATATTCAAACAGAAACTGATAACCCAGACTATCCAATACCTATTGTTGATCGTTTTGGCAATACTATGCGTTGTGCCCTTCTATGTGATGATGATAAATGCCACCAGGACTAACGGGCAGATCGCGGTAAACGCGGTGTCTTTTTTGCCTGGAAAGAATTTGATTGAGAACTATAAGCATTTAAATGCAACCATAAACATGCTTGGTGCATTGAGAAACAGTGCCCTGATCGCTGTTCCTTCAACGTTGCTCTCAGCGTATTTTGGTGCTCTTGCTGCCTATGGGTTCGCGAAATTCGATTTTAGAGGCAGAAACCTGTTATTCATGATTGCCCTTAGCACCATGATGATCCCTTTCCAACTTTGCTATATTGGGATTTATCAAGCCGCTGCGACATTACGGTTGATCAATACGTACTGGCCTATCATTCTTCCAGCTATTGCAAATGCCAGTACGGTCTTTTGGCTTCGAAATCATATGAGCAGTGTCATTGATGATGCCTACATGGAGGCTGCTCGAATTGATGGGTATAGTGAGATTCGGATCTTCCATACGATCGTATTACCGCTATCCAAAGTTGGGTTGTTCACTATTTCGATCTTTAATTTTGTTCATTCATGGAATGACTACATTTCACCGCTTATGTTTTTATCCCACAACAACAAATACCCGCTATCTCTGGCGATTGCGTGGTGAAGAATGTCGATTTTCAAGACCAGGGAGCAATATATTGCGGTGTAGCCATGTCGGTTTTGCCAATTCTGTGTGTCTATCTGTTTCTGAACTCAAAGATCATTGGTGGAGTAACTGAAGGTGGGGTAAAAGGATAATGACAATAAGAAGGAGATTGTTGGCTGTATGGTAACGATACAACAGAAATGTGAACACGAGTGACCCACATAATTAGGCAGCGGGGATGAACGAACCATTTTTGCCGTTGCCACTCAGAAGTACATGAAAAACGACAGGATTACGGTTGTATGAGTACAACATGATTTGTAGTATAGATATTTGATGAGTACATGGTATCCGGAGGTTAGCAGGAATGGAAACGACAAAGCAGAATGTTACCGAGAAGACGTATGCGGAACTTATGAGTCTGTTGCTCAGCGGAACATACGAACCCGGGGACAAATTGGCATCCGAGAATGAATTGAAAGACATGTTCGGGGTAAGCCGGAACACGATTCGTGCGGTGCTGAACAAACTTGTCGTGATGGGTATCGTTGAGACCCGTAGGGGAGAGGGGAGCTTTCTCAAGGGGATTGGGACCCAGACCTATATCAACAGCTTCGTACCCTCCTTTCTCCTGAATGAGGACGATCTAATCGGTCTGGTCGAGTTCAGGCGGGGCGTAGAGATGTCCTCAGCCCGGCTGGCAGCCATCAATGCGACCGAAGAAGACCTTCGCGATATGGAAAGGTACTTCGAACTGATCAACAAGGGCGATACCAGTAGCCATGACTTTGCCAGCCTGACCAGCAACTTCCATGTGAAGATTGCCATAGCCTCGAAGAACGAACTATTCGTCAGGTTGCTCGAGCTGGTCGGTTGGATCATGACCTCAAAAATGGAAAATTTCCTGTACTACAAACCTAATGTTGAGGATTCAAGTTTCTATCATTATATGGTTTACAGATGCATCAAGCAGCGTAAGCCCGATGAGGCAGCCTATATGATGGACTGTCACATCAAGAACCTTGTGGAACGGTCAATGATTATATCGAGTATACCAAGACCCATAGCAAGGAAGAGATAGAAGCCTTGAAAGAACAGAAATACGTGAAGAATGTGTTCAAGCAGGATAAGTGAATATCCATTCGCAGGAATCACGGCATCAGGGGAAAACAATGGAAAAATTTGACATACCGGAAACAATGAAAGCTATGACATTGGTCGCTTATGACAAACTTGAACTGGCTGAGGTCCCCGTACCAGAACCCGGACCGGGGGAGGTCCTCTGCCGTATCAAGTCAGTGGCAATCTGCGGATCTGACCCGAAAATGATACATGGGGGCTATACGTTCGCAAACTGGCCACCATACTACCCGTTTATCATGGGCCATGAGTGGTCGGGACAGGTAGTGAAGATCGGGCAGGGGGTAACCGAATTCATCCCCGGGGATCGGGTAGCCGGGGAAGCCCATTCGGGCTGTGGGAAATGCGATAATTGCAAGAGAGGTCATTACACCGTCTGCCTGAATTATGGGAAGGACGGAAGAAACGGTTCACTCGACACCGGTCATCGCCATTATGGTTTCTACTGGCAGGGTGCGAATGCGGAATATAACGTGTATAAGATCAGCACGTTACACAAGATCCCTGACAATGTGAGCTATGATGTGGCATCCATGTGTGATTGCGCAGGTGTAGCGCTCCATGGGGTTCTGCTTGCCGGCGTCACTGCCGGCGGTACGAGTGTGGTCATGGGGCCGGGTGCCATAGGACTCTCGGCAATGATGGAGTGTAAGGCTCTGGGATCCGGGCGTGTGATCATGATAGGTCGAGGTAAGAAGCTGGAAAAAGCCCGAGAACTGGGTGCAGATTTCTGTATAGATTTCGAGAAGGAAGACCCGGTACAGCGTGTCCTTGAATTGACCAACGGGTTGGGTGCAGATGAAGTCATGGAATGTTCCGGTGCAATGGACTCCCCGATGAAAGCCTGCCTGATGGTTCGAAAGACTGGTGCAGTCGCGATTATTGCGAACTACCACGATGACGAAGTACTGATCCCGGCCAATACGGTCAATTTTAACGAACTACGCATCGTCGGATCCAAAGCCAATCCGAATGTCTCGGAAGAGGTCCTTCAGTATTTCTCATCAGGGCCATACAAGGGGAAAAACTCATAACCCATACCTTCCCATTGGACGAGTATGAGAAGGCTGTTGATCTGTTTGAACACAAAAAGGACGGCTCGCTGAAAGTCGTGATTCACCCTTGACGCTACTATGGAGAAGAATTGATGAAACAGCATATGATGAAGGCAGCAGTCCTCAGGAAGTTCGGAGAACCGTTAACCATCGAAGAGAAGCCGATCCCTGTTCCAGGGCCGGGAGAAGTTCTGGTAAAGATGTGCGCCAGCGGTCTCTGTGTCTCTGATCTCCATATTCAGGATGGGATCATCGATACCGTCCAGCTGCCCTATACCCCCGGGCATGAGATGGCCGGGGTGATCGCCGAGGTGGGTGAGGGCGTGACTCGGGTGAAACCCGGAGACCATATCGTCGGTGCCATTGACATCACCTGCGGAACCTGCAGGTACTGTCTTAGCGGCCGAACCAATCTGTGCAGGAGCTTGGTCCGTATCGGGTTCGAACGTGATGGCTCCCATGAGGAGTACTGTGTCATACCTGCTGCAAATGCATTCAAGGTTGCCGACTGGGTTCCATTTGACCAGATGACCAGCATTACCGACGCAGTCGGATGCATGTACAATGCTGTCAAGAACAGGGGGAATGTGAAACCTGGAGACCGGGTGCTGATCCTCGGGACCGGTGGTCTGGGTATGAATGCTATCCAGATCGCCAAGATCTTCGGGGCTGAGGTCTATGCCACCAGCCGCCAGAAGGAAAAACTTGACATCTCAATGGAGATGGGGGCCGACGCGGTCATCAACACGAAGGAGCAGGAGCTGTATGCGGAGATTGTACAGCTGACCAACGGTGAGATGTGCGACGTGGTCATCGACAATATAGGTATAAAGACTTCCATCGGCGATTCCCTGAGACTTCTCCGCCCTGGGGGAAAGGTGATCATCTCCGGCTATAATGACCCTACTTCGAAGCGGAGTATCAGGATGCCATGAAGTTCGAGAAAGAGATCCTCGGGATGCGGGGTATGACAAAACAGGACCTTGTCGAAGTCATCAGGTTAGTGGAGAAGGGGAAGATTGTTCCCTTCATCTATAAGACCATTCCCTTCGAGCAGATCAATGAAGGCTTGGACCTGTTGAGGACCGGAGAGGCGAAAGGGCGTATCGTTTTGACCATGCCGGAGTGCTGTATCGAACCTGAAAGGCACAGATGACCCACAGTGTAGGGAGGGAATCGTGAAACACTATTTTGCATTAGGGGCATATACCGAACCTATCGTATTCGGAACAGGTGAGGTCTTTCAGGGAACAGGGAAGGGTGTGGCCATCTGTGCCTTCGAAAATGGGCAGATAGAACTTGTCAGTGAGCTTGCGGTGAGAAACGCATCGTTCGTCTGTGTGGATGAACAGCACAGGAGGATCTACGCCGTCAACGAGATGAAGGAGTACATGGGGGCCCGGGGCGGCGGGCTTACCCAGATCTCCTATGACAAGGACCTGAATATGAAGGTGGAGGGAACCTGGAATACGGGAGGTATGGATCCCTGTCATATAGAGATCGCCCCGAACGGCAGATTTCTGGCTATTGCAAACTTTGCCAGCGGCTCTGTGACCACGTTCCCCCTTGATACGAAAGGGAATGTCATAGGAGACAGGAGGAAGGTGTCACAGCATGAGGGACGCAGTGTGCATCCTGTACGGCAGAGAGGTCCTCACGCTCACAGTTGCATCTTTTGCGAGAATCCAGATCTGCTTTTAGTCCCGGATCTCGGGCTAGACCGGGTTGTTGCCTATGACTGTGCCGGTGAAGCTGTTTCAATGAACGAATCGCTGAGCCTGGAAGTCCCGGCCGGAAGCGGTCCCCGCTACGGGGAGTTCAGCCGGGACGGGAAATGCTTCTATCTTATCGACGAGATCAGCTCCCAGGTCATGTGCTACACCTGTGAGCAGGGGCGACTCGAGTACCGGCAGACCGTCAGCACCCTCCCCGATGGGTTTAAGGAGGAGAATATCTGCTCTGATCTGCACCTGATGCCTGACGGGAGCATGCTGTTTGCCTCCAATCGGGGACATGACAGCCTCGTCAGCTACCGGGTTGGGAAGGATGGTTGGCTCAGCTTCCTCAGTAGACAGTCCTGTGGCGGTAGGACCCCGAGGAATTTTGCCATCGATCCAGACGGAGAGTATGTGCTGGTTGGGAACCAGGACAGTGACACTATCACGGTATTTAGGATAGAAACTGACGGACGACTGACCCAGACGAGCCGGACGGAGACAGGCTCCCCCGTATGTATACGGTTCTTCAATCCGTGATTGCACGTAAGGTCACCACATACCCCCTGATAGCGTACCCTGTTAGTCGCAATGTGGAAGCAGGTGAAACAGGTCATGAGAAGCTCCATACCAGAGGGCCCTTGCTCATAGCGTGAAATAACGGTCTTGAAGGAGTCGTAAAACGGCCACCCGGCTGTGAAAGCCGGGTGGCAGATACTGCGATCCTTAGCCAAAGAGATCTCAGACGGATCTTTTTCACAGCTTGCTGAGAAATCTATCAAGGGGACTGATACGGAATGTTTCACGATAGGTATCGTTCATTTCTTGCATGGTATGCACTCATATTCCATTCCATTGTCCCGGTCATCAGCATTGTATGATTGAAGGTATCGTCTTCATTGAGCAGATTCTTCTGCCCCGGTGGATGAACTGATCTCCTTCACCCTATACCCGATCGTGATGATCGTATGAATTCTCTGCGAACTGATGTGAAGCATCCTGCTCCCTCATGTACGATGCCGGGATAATCTGGTACACTGCGCCCATCTTCGTGATCAAGTGAGGCACCATCAGATGATCGAAAAGAACTACCATACCCATACCTACCGCTGCAAGCATGCGCAGGGGGATTGTCAGGAGTATGTCACAGAAGCCCTGCAGGCCGGCTGTACGACCCTGGGCTTCAGTGAGCATATGCCGCTGCCGAATGACCGGTGGACGCATGTACATCTCGAAGCACATGAGTTGCAGGAGTATATCGATACGGTACACCGCTGCCGGGATGAGTATCCCGATCTGGAAGTGCTCCTGGGCGGGGAGTGTGAGTACGTGAAGGCCGACCATGCCTACTACGAGGAGGTGCTCCTCGGAGAGCACCGGTTCGATTATCTGCTCGGGGCACCGCACTGGATCCCCTGCGGGTCTGATTGGGTCGGATATACCCATCTGGAGAGACCGAAGGACCTTCGCTACTTCGCTGACTACTGCATCGATGTGATCCGAAGCGGCCTGTTCTCCTATCTTGCCCATCCCGATGTCTTCATGGTGGGGTACCGCACGTGGGACGGGAGTGCGGCAGCCTGTGCACGTGATATCATAGAGGCCGCGATGGCCTGCGGGGTCCCTCTGGAACTCAATGCCTACGGTCTGCGCAAGGCTGGGGTCTTCACCTTGGATGAGTTTCACACAGCCTGGTACCCCTATATCGGATTCTGGGAGCTGGCCTCTCAGCTGCAGGCCCCGATGATCATCGGATCTGATGCCCATGCTCCCGAACAGCTCTGTGACCGGGTGGATCTCTTTGAGGAGATCGTACAGCGGTATGGACTGGATCTGCATCAGGAGCTCCCGTCTGTGAAGGGGAAGCTGCCAGCAGGTGCCTGCTAACAGCTTGTTAGCAATCTTTCATCTGTGCTGTATAGGACTATGCTCATTGTTCTGGTATAATCATCAGAGCATGGATATATGCTTTTTGGAGGTTACCAATGAGGGAATCAGAACCCGAACAGTTTATCACGAAGGCACTTGATACGATGCTTCCTCTGGTGGAGGAGGTCTACGGCAGTGATCTGCTGATGATCGCACTCTATGGAAGCGCTGCGACCGGCACGTTCGTCAGGAACGTATCAGATATCAATCTGCTGATCATCGTCAAAGAACCCGATGCAGCACAGCTGTGGGCATTGGCGAAGAAGGCCAAGAGATGTCTTCAGGAGTTTCGCATCACTCCACAGATCCTGTCAAAACAGGAACTGCTGACCTCTGCCGATATCTTTCCGGTTGAGTATCTTGAGATCAGGCAGTCCATGCATCTGCTCTACGGTACGTCGCTGTTCGATGAGCTGGATATAGGTCACAGGAATATACGTCATCAGGTGGAGACGATGCTCAGAGGGGGACTCAACTCCCTTCGTCAGATCCTGCTGCTCACCGCATGTGAGAGCAAGATCCTCTATCGGGAACTGCTCTCCTGGAGTGGACGACAGATCCCCATGTATCGTGCGATCTTGCGGCTCTATGGTGATACGACTGCCATAGAGGATCCCAAAGAGGTCATCAAGCCGCTTGAAGAGCACCTGAAGTGCTCGTGTTCCTCGCTCGAGGCCCTGATGAGGCTCAGAGAGGTTCAGCCAAAGGATACCGACCTGATGAGACTCACTGCAGAGCTGCTGACGCAGTACATGCAGATCGTGGAGGTGATCGATGCATATGAGAGCAAACAGTAAGTCACTGATCTCTGTGCTGCTGTTCCTGGTGATCCTGATCCTGCCAGTCTCCGGGGTGTCGTATCCTGCTGCATCCGGGTATGTGAATGATTTCGCCTCGGTCATCGACTCCTCGACCGAGCGTGAGATAGAACAGATCGCACAGGCTCTCTCCCGTGATGGGGAGATCGAGATAGCAGTGGTCACCGTCCCCTCTCTGGAAGGCGAGAGCCTTGAGGAGTACTCCTACCAGCTGGCGACAGCCTGGGGCATAGGGGTGGAGGGACAGGATACCGGACTGATGCTGCTGCTGGCAGTGGAGGAACGGCAGGTGAGGGTAGAGGTCGGGTACGGCCTGGAAGGGGACCTTCCCGACGGGCTGGTCGGCAGACTGCTCGATGAGCATGTCATCCCCCCGTTCAAAGAGGGTGATTACAGCAGGGGGCTCCTGCAGGGGACCCTCTCTCTGGCTGCGACGCTCGCACAGAAGCGGTCGTTCACGCTGCAGGTGTCAGGCAGTGATCAGTATGCAGTATCAGAAGCAGAAGCAGATCCGATCGGTGAGATCATCTCCTTTCTGGTCATGATGGTCTTCATCTTCTTCTTCGTCGGCAGAGGAAGACTCTTTCCGCTGCTCTTTCTCATGGGGATGAGCGGCAGAAGCAACCGGCACTACGGCGGGGGCTTCGGTTCCTCAGGACGCGGCGGCGGCTTCGGTGGAGGAGGCTTCGGCGGGTTCAGCGGAGGCGGTTTTGGAGGCGGTGGTGCCTCACGAGGGTTTTAGATAGTGAATCATATGTTCAGGAGTAGCTAGTATGAATAGACGAATATCTCCCGCGCTCATAGCGCTTATCGTAGTGGTGGCAGTAGTGCTGATCTCAGTCTCCTGGTATGTCTCTACGAGAAATGATCTGGTGCGTCTGGAACAGGACCTTGAAGGGCAGTGGGCGCAGGTCGATAACCAGCTGCAGCGCAGATATGACCTGATCCCCAATCTGGTGGAGACGGTGAAGGGGTTTGCCAGCCAGGAGTCGGAGATCTTCATCCAGATCGCCGAGGCTCGAAGCAAACTGGCCGGAGCTCAGGGTGTATCGGAGACCGCACAGGCCTCCGGTGAGCTGGACTCCGCACTCTCGCGACTGCTGGTGGTGGTAGAGAACTACCCGCAGCTCAAATCTGATGCGAACTTCATGAGTCTGCAGGATGAACTTGCAGGGACTGAGAATCGCCTCGCAGTGGCCCGTATGAACTACAATGATGCCGTACGTGCATTCAACACAGCGATCAGGGTATTCCCCGGTTCTGTGGTAGCAGGTTCCATGGGTCTTGAGAAACAGGACTACTTCGAGATCGAGCAGGAGGCCCGTACAGCCCCGAAGGTCTCGTTCGACTGACACGGTCTGCAGTTAAATCTTTGTAAAACCCGTCACTTCCTGAGCCTGTCTGTGATACGCTCAGGTTATGACGGGTCTACTGCATCATAGAGGCACATCTGCGATCATCACTGCCTGTATCCTGTATCAGGATCATATGCAGGAGATCGAACAGCAGCTGATCAGCTGGTCCTGTGCCAGAGCTCACACGCGGCACTGGAGGCCTCCCTGCTTGAGCTCGCTAGACCCGAAGGGCGTGATCGGGTCAGCTATCAGCTGCTTTGTCATGCTGCTGGTCATCTGCTCACCGATGGCCGGTCGGTCACCTCCTGCCTGCACCGGTGGAAGGATGATCTCTCACCTCTTGCTGCCGCCATGCTCGGACACTGGCAGATCCGTCCCATGCAGTGGTCAGCCTTCATGATCGTTCACCGCTGGCAGTATAATCTGTTCACCATCCGTGATCTCTTCACCTCGTGTGAGATGCTGCTCTACTCGGTCTCTCTCTCAGATCTGGCAGATCCCCCCGGTACAGGTCTCTACCTCGCCTTGCTCTATCATAATGGATCGTGCCGTCAGGTGGAGGGCCTGATCCATCATTATCCGCTGCACGAACAGGACCTGCTCTTCTTCTTCCGGGGGCTCTCTCCGGGGCTGTTCGATGAGCAGGGGATCGATCGGCTGATCGATTCCCGTTTCACTTCTATCTGGTACCTAGATCAGCTTGATATCTATCCCGACTGCCGTCAGTTCGTAGAACGTACTGCGCTCTATTACCGGATACTCTCCTGTCCCCTGTCCTGGGATCAGAAACTTCCCGGCTGCTGGGAGCGAAGCTGCAGCGGTCCCTATGCAGTGCTGCGGTATCTTGGACCGGACCGTGCTGCAGGGAGCATAGCTCCCGCCTTCATCAGGACCGATGAACGGCATATCGACTGGCATGCATCATCTCCTGCTGATCCTGAGATCCTGTTCGATATCATCGGCGGCAGGCTGTGCGTGAGAGCCTGCAGCCTGCACGATTATATGTTGCTCATGCTCATCATCGGATCGGTCCATCCTCTGCCGCTGGAGCAGATCACCCTCCCCGAGGCTGAGATCTCCCTTCCTCTGTGTGCACTGTGCCGCAAGATCGAAGGATTCACCTATCCCTGGGATTTCTGAACCGGTATCATTGGATCCGGGTATTGTACGCTGTTCTCACTGGACATATGGGGTGCGGAACATGCTGAGAGTGCTCAGTATAACCGCTTCTGGCGTGGCGTCCCGCCTGAGAGCAAAGGCGACTGGGGTTTTGTCAGCCACATGGTGGAAACCGTCCTTGAACAGCACGCCGTGGTGGGGCCCCACGGCGTGCTGTTCCGGGGCGCAATTTCGCCAGAACATGATCGAGGAGAATCTGCTTGATGCTGTCATCGGGCTGCCGGGCAACCTGTTCCCGACCACCGATATCCCGGTGGTGATTCTGGTCTTTGACCGTTCCCGTGAAAAGGCGGTGTCCGTGAAGAATGCAAGAACATCTTCTTTGTCGAAGCCAGCTGAGAGTATGTCTCCGGGAAGAACAAGAACACCCTCTTGGAAGCGCATATCGACAAGATTATGGCAACCTACGCAGCCCGGGGGGGGGGCGAAGAGGAAAAATTGGCTCATGTGGCCGACCTCAAGGCGTACAAGGGAAACGACTTCAACCTCGATATCCCCCGCTATGTGGATATCTTTGAAGAAGAGGAAATCGATATCGATGCGGTGCAGGTGGAAAAAGAGCTGGTGGAAGTCAGAAAACAGATGGAGGAAAAGCTGCAACAGATTCAGAGGTAACCACGAATGGATAAGAATTTTCGCCAATATTTTTTTAGAACCGCGAAAAGCACAACACACACGAAACAGGATACTGTTTTGCGTGTGAGAAATAACTCAGTACAGATCACGCATGATTCAGAACTTTCTGCTGGGATAGTATGTCAGATAACAACAACGAACCTCCCAAGGGCGAGCTTGTGGTGTATCAGGGCAAGGACTGGACAGTCCGGTTCAGGTGTGGTTGGACGGGGAAAGTATCTGGCTGAATCAAGAACTCATGGTAGAGCTGTACGGAGTCACCGTTCCGACTATAACCGAGCATATAGCAAATATCTACCACGACGAAGAGCTTCAGCCGGAGACAGCTCGTAGGAAATTCCGAATAGTTCAAACGGAAGGAGGGCATGTATGAACAATGACAAAAAACAGATCATCTCTTTGGAGCCTGAAGCCATTAGGGCAAACATCTATTCAATTCGTAACCTGCAAGTCATGCTGGATAAAGATATAGCCGCACTATATGAAGTGAAGCCAATTCGATTGCGCGAACAGGTTCAACGTAATATCGAGCGTTTTCCAGAGGATTTCATGTTTCAACTGAACGACTCCGAGATTGATTTCATGGTATCGCAATATGCGATACCTTCCCGAAAACACCTTGGTGGCTCTCTGCCTTATGTGTTCACAGAACAGGGGGTCGCCAGTCTGGCAGGCGTTTTGAAAAGTGTAAAGGCTGCAGAAGTACATGTTCTGATCATGCGTGCCTTTGTTGAAATGCGAAAAATCATTCAGCAAAACGCCAACATCTTTGCCCGTCTTGATTCAGTCGAACGTCGTCAAGTCGCCTTTGAATTGGATACAGAGAAAAACTTCAACGGCGATCTCCGCAAGGAAGCCATTGCCTTTGCCCAAACCTATTTTGCTGAGACTCGTAAGCAGGAGCTGATCGAAGAATGTTAGCGCTTACAGGCACGTCTTCAGGCAAGACAAGAATTCGCATAATCTGAGAACGACCTTTCCCGTAATATCTACTAACGTGGGGTGGATGGACGATGACTGAACGAGGGTGATCTACCCTGTCTGAATCAGCCTCCCGGTTGACTTCGGCATAGGAGATGCATCCTCACTTGATGACAGGACTGCAGGCAGTCCTGTCATCAGTCGTTCTGTGTTCGGCAGTCATCAATAGTGCAAGTCCTGCAGTTCTCTCTGCTGCAAGAGAACGGGGTATACGATCTCAGGTATGATCAGCTCCGATATGCCTTGATGATCTGAGCATAGTACATAGTGTGGTGATCATGATCTGTGTAGGACTGGTGCACATACTCAGCATCGATGAGAAGGGGATCCATCGATTGCCTATAGCTTATGGTGCAGACCAGGTGGTACTCACACTGGGCGATCAGGGGGATGGTGGTCTCTGGGACGTACTCCCGTGTCAGTGAGCATGCATCGAACTTATCGATCTCTCTGCCTGATCTGGTCCCGCAGATACTCAGTTCCTGCTTCAGACTTCCAGCTGCAGGTATGCTGATGACGAACTGATCACTCAGATCGATCAGATCGTGGGTGTAGCGAGAGTGACGTACTGCGACGGTGATGCAGGGTCTGTTCCAGAATCTACCGGTTGATCCCCAGGCTATGGTCATCGTGTTAACCTGTGTCCCGGTCCCGGTAGTCAGAAAGACCCCGTGTTCCAATTCCCTATCCCATCCTGCGATAGCTCGGGTGATCTCAACTTCTTTCATCTATGCCTCCATGGTTCTTGATCGTATGGTACCGGATGTACAGGGGGTTTGTACATGGCTGAAGATGTAAATACGGTAAGAGCTCTACCGGTGTATCGGCTGATGGTATGACGTGCCCGAAAGAAGCCATCTGCTTCAGGATAGGTATCCTGTCTGTCTGGCAGGGTGTCCCCTGTACCTGTCGTGCTCTATGAACCGAAGATGAACTATCTCATCAGAGCAGCTTGCACCGTCTTCTCCATAGCCATAGAGCAATGATGGTATCTGCCCGTGTCATATACGTGCAGTATTTTTTGTTTATCCACATACCTCAAGAGCGATCTATTCTTATGTTCCGGGATCAGAGCTTGTAGGTATCTGGAATGGCTGTGTTCTGCGGATCTCCATCAACACGTAGTGCTCACGCGTGCTGCCAAGGTACTGGTACTATGGATAATTGCCAGGTGCAAACACCCGAATCCCTGTTGATCAGCTGGTATGAGGTCTCTGTTTCGTTGTTCGGACTGTATGTCTAACTTCGGGAGGGTGGGGCAGAGCCGCTTCTCATGCTCTAGAATTCACCTGTTCGCCATGTACAGGCTTGCAGAGCCTGACCGTATGATCCCATACGTGGTTCTCCTGGCCTGCTCTGTTCGATGACATATCACAGATGAGAGCGCTCATCACTCTGATCAGTGTACGGAGAACCTTTCAGATACCAAAAAAGTGATGTGCGGGCGATCAGCGGAGCGATCGAAAGGATCCTGTCAGTATAGCTGTACATGATAATCTCCAATAGTGTTGTGGATTATCATGATAAACACAACTCCATTGCCAAGAGCCTCCGGTCATGGCATCCCTCCCACATAGTCCCCACAACTTCAGCTAGGGTCACTTTTCGTTCACAATTTGGTTCAGCTCTATCATGAGAAGCATACATAATCAGGCTGCTTCCTGTAACGATTTTTCTGCCTGAGTCAATGGCTGGACCGATATATGCTTTACTGGGGTCTATCGCTTCTCCTCTAGCTGAAGCCAGATCTGATTCAGCCGCTTCGTAAAGCTCTCTGGGATCGATGCTGGAAGGGTCATCTTTACCGTTCATGTGATCATGGGAGCTTTTACCGGTCCTCATCGTGCCCACCCCCACATCCAGCAACTGTCTTCATCGTGCATGCTGCGTATCATCATCATCATCATCAACCTTCTTCTCCTGTTTTTCACTTCTGAGAGCAGTACCTGTCACCGAATTGTAACTGAAAGAACGGCCTCTGCAGTTCATCTGTGGTATGATCTAAAGAGAAATGTTAAAAAACGGTTAAATAGTTCGGGTAAGTATGCTATACTTTGCCGTTTAAGATCACGAAGAGGGATAATGAGTTATGAGAGAATTTTTCTGTCTGGTACGAAAACATGATCGGCACCATCTTGAGCTGAAGTCCAATCTGCCCATACCGCAGAAGGGCAAGGGCAAGTACGACCTGAACTTCTACTTCTTCTCGCCAGCTCAGCTCCATTTCACGAAGAAGAACATCTCGAATGATGCGATCATCCGTCATATCCAGACCTATACCCGGTTCTCCTCCCCGGCGCTGCCGCTGACAGGTTATACCGATCCCTCCTGCGATCTGAGTCCCCTTACCCGGATCGATCGCTTCTTCACTCGCCTGGACCGGGGTGAGACGATCTCCGAGCCTAAGATCGTCTATGAACTGCAGACGATGGTCAACGGCTTCCGGGGGGAAGTGAAGGATTTTTCGGATCTGCTGCAGCAGATCATCACCGAAGATAGTACCGACGTTCGTATCTATAAGAACCGGATACGGGAGATGATCGCACAGATGCAGCAGTTGCTGGATGCCCTGAGGACCCTGTTCCCCCGGTTCCTTGATGTGCGGATCTCTGATGCGACCCGCACGGCTCTAAGCTGGAGTGACGAGGCTCTCGGGCTTATCGCGATCCGCAATGCCATCCGCCTGCACGTGATCTGTGAGGCTGATACGGCTCTGGCGCCTCTGGTTCCCTACATCGATGAGTTCATCGAGAAGGAAGATGCCTACAGGACCCTCAAAGAGTATAAATCATCATTCAAGGCACTGGATGAGCATGCAGGGGAGACCCTTGCCTATCGCGAGAGCATGCTCAAGAAGTGGTCACAGTCCTCCCTCTATATGAGATCTATGGAATCGAGGGTCCCTCAGCGTATCGGACACATCCTTGCCGGGACCGCAGCCGCTACGGCTATGACCTTCGCCGTGCTGGCAGCCTTCTATGCAGAACAGTTCTTCGTACGGAATTCGGCCTCCTGGGGACTGATCATCATCCTCTCCTACGTGTTCAAGGATCGGATCAAGGAGATCCTCCGGGATCTGTTCGGCAGACTGCTGCCCAGGCTGCTGGCAGATCGTATCTACCGCCTGCAAGACCCGGTGAACGGGAAGGATGTCGCACGTTCTCAGGTGATCATCAAGTTCGGAGTCGACAAGGACCAGCCGCAGGAGATCCAGAAGGAACGGGACCTGGGGACCAACCCCTTCAAATCGATCCTCCCTCCCCAGAATGTCATGCACTACAACCGATTAATCTCGGTACAGGGTAAGACGCTGCTGGAGAACCATTCCCGGCTCGATGCGATCACGGAGATCACCAGGATACGTATCGATGACTGGCTCAAGGAGATGGATGATCCTGAAGGGATCCATTACAAGCTCGAAGATGGCAAACGCAAGAGAGTCTCAGGTAATCGCGTCTATCATATACATCTGATCGCCTCGCTCAAAGAGGATCGAAAGGGATCGGTACCCCGGTTGTTCCACTACTGTCTGGTCATGAACCGTTCAGGGATCCTGCGGGTCGAACCGCGCTGAAATCTTCTTGTACAATCGTGCAGTGAACTTTTAGTTGACAACTATGTTATGATACCTTAACATAGTAAATGTTAAGAAAAGTTAACAAAACTTCTGATGACAGAAGACGCACGAACACAAGGAGCACAGCATGAAAAGGTCTCTACGAACGATTGTATTGATGATGATCATCTTGATGACTGCAGTACCCATGGTATTCGCAGGCGGGAAGCAGGAAGCAGTACCTGCGAAGCCGGCAGCAGCCGAAGTACCTATGACACACGAAGAGCTGGTTGCAGCTGCACAGGAAGAGGGCAAGGTCGTGGTCTATGCCGTGACGAGCCGTATCGCCAATGCCGCTGCCACCTTCACCGAGAAGTACGGCATAAAGGTCGAAGCGACGAACCTCAAGGACTTCGAACTTGTCGAGAAGATCTCCAAAGAGGGAAGCACCGGTGCACAGGGAGCAGACTTCGTCCTTGCACAGGATGGCGGCCGGGTGATGGGGGAGCTGATCAATCTTGAGTACCTCTACAACTATGTACCTCCGACGATGAAAGATGTGATCCCGGTGGAGTTCCAGAATCCTCTGGCTTTCGCATTCATCAACAAGGTGTTCATCTATAACAACGAGAGTGCCTCCTCACAGGCTATTGACAATATCTGGGCAGTGACCACCAAAGAGTGGGCAGGGAACTTCCAGTTCAAGAATCCCTTCCAGGAGGGTGTGAACGCGAACTTCCTCACCATGGTGACAAAACCCGAGATCGCTGCTCAGATCGCAGATGCCTATGCAGAGTACTTCGGCCAGGAGATCGAACTGACGACACCCAATGCAGGATACGAATGGATCAAACGGACGCTGGAGAACAACATGATCCTGACCACCTCCGATACCAAGACCGCAGAGAGCATCGGGATCAAGGGACAGGGCAAGGATCGTAATGCAGGACTGTTCGTATTCTCAAAACTCCGATACACCGAGACGAAGAACCTGGCACTTCAGGTGATGATGGATGTCAAACCGTTCTCAGGCTTCTACTACCCGATCTATGCGTTGATGAGCTCGAACGCACAGAATCCGAATGCGGCGAAACTCTTCATCGAATACCTGCTGACAGAAGAGGGGTTCACCCCCTGGTCATCGGACATGGGAACCTACTCCTCCAATCCAAATATTCCCCTGCAGCCCGGAGACTATCCTATGAGCACCTGGGTAGAGATCCTGGTGGAAGAGGATCCAGCCTACTGTTTCGAACAGCGTGCTGAAGTCGAGGAATTCCTCAACGAATACATCTACTAGGACTTCAGGTCCATCTGATCGATGACGGGAGGCAGAACGGACAGGGACCTGTCTGTTCTCCTCCCGTACCACTCCAATCAAGGAAACGCATGTGAACTATACAAACAGGTTCAAGTCCTTTATCAAGAAACCGCACAACGTGATCCTGGTATCTCTTGCGATCATCCTCTCGTATCTGACGATCGTCCCGATGATCACGATCATCCTTGATACGTTCACGGTGCACCAGTCGGAACTGATGCGGGTCAAAGGCGCTGCGGTGGGTGATTTCACCCTGTACCACTGGACCAAGGTGCTCTTCTCTTCGGCAAGCAGGAAGATCTTCTACGAACCGTTCCTCAACACCATGGTCGTCTCCTTCGGCACCTGCTTCATCGCAATCACCCTCGGAGGGATGATGGCATGGCTGGTGACGAGGACCAACCTCAGATTCAAGGGGATCCTCTCGACCCTGTTCATCTTCCCCTATATCATGCCGTCCTGGACCCTTGCCATGGCATGGCTGAACTTCTTCCAGAACTCTCTGGTAGGAGGGTCTCCGGGGATCTTCACGGCTCTCACCGGGATCGAGACGGCCAACTGGTTCGCCTACGGGCCATTCCCGATCATCGTGGTCCTGGGGCTGCACTATGCCCCCTTCGCCTATATCCTCATAGGCGGTATCCTCCGGAACATGGATGCCAACCTGGAAGAGGCTGCTTTGATCCTGAAAGCGAGCAGAGCCAAGATCATGCGAAAGATCACGATCCCGATCGTGCTCCCTGCCATGCTCTCGACCTTCCTGCTGGTATTCTCCAGTGCGATGAGTGCCTTCGCGGTACCTGCCTTCCTCGGCACATCGGTCCGCTACCAGGTACTGACCACCCAGATGTACAGGACCCTCAACGGTCTGAACCCCGGCTACGGCTATATCATGGCACTGCTGATGATCATCATCGGGGTGTTCATCCTCGGGATCAATCACCACATCGTAGGATCGAGAAAATCCTTCACGACCATCACAGGAAAGAGTTCCAACATCTCCCTGATCAACCTGCGGGGCATGACCACGCCGTTATCCTATCTGCTGCTGATCCTCATCAGCATGGTATGTATCGTGCCGCTGTTCTCCTTCGCGCTTGAATCGTTCATCATGGAACCGGGTAACTACTCCTTCGATAACTTCACCACGCTCTTCTGGATCGGTTCGGGTTCACCGGAGATCGCCAACGGCGAGCCGGGTATCCTGCGTAACCCCTCCATCTTCACCGGGCTGTGGAACTCGCTTCGACTGTCAGTACTCGTTGCCTTCATCTCAGGATCGATGGGGATCCTGGCAGGCTATGCCATCGTGAAGAAGAAGAACTCCCGTCTCTCTGCGTTCGTCAACAATCTGGCGTTCTTTCCCTATCTGATGCCGAGTATGGCCTTCGGGGCGATCTATCTCTCCATGTTCGCCGTACGACGCGGGTTCATCCCGCCCCTGTACGGTTCCTTCGCACTGCTGGTACTCGTAGGTGCGGTGAAATACCTGCCGTTCGCATCCCGGGCAAGTGTCGGTGCGATGCATCAGTTGAGCAATGAGATCGAGGAGGCTGCAGCCATCCAGGGGATAGGCTGGGGCAAGAGGATGCTGCGGATCATCATACCGATCCAGAAGGCGAGCTTCCTCTCAGGGTACCTGCTTCCCTTCATCTCGTGTATGAGAGAACTCTCACTGTTCATCCTGCTGGTCACCCCGTCTACCAGGATCCTGACCACCATGCTCTTCCAGTACAATGAGAAGGGCTGGAGCCAGTATGCCAATGCGATCAATCTGCTGATCGTACTGTTCGTCGTGCTGAGCAATACCGTAGTGAACAGACTTACCGGGGCATCTATCGATAAAGGAATAGGAGGGCAGTAACCATGCCGCAGATCATACTTAAGAACATCACCAAACGCTTCGGGTCGGCAGTCGCTGTCGATAATTTGAATCTTGTGATCGATGACCGGGAGTTTCTCACCCTGCTCGGTCCCTCAGGCTGCGGCAAGACCACCACCTTGCGCATGATCGCAGGACTGGAGACCCCGACAGAGGGTGATATATACATCGATGATGTATGTGTCTTCTCTGCAGAACGGGGTATAGACATCTCCCCCGATAAGAGGAACGTGGGGTTCCTGTTTCAGAACTATGCCCTGTGGCCTCATATGACCGTCTATAAGAATATCGCATTCGGGCTGGAGAACATGAAGTGGGACAAGGAGCGCATCCATGCACGTGTCTACGAACTCCTTGAGATGCTCAGGATCGAGGAGTACCATGACCGGTACCCTGCAGAGCTCTCGGGAGGACAGCAGCAGCGTGTGGCGATCGCCCGTACACTGGCGACCGGACCGAAGATCCTCTTCATGGACGAACCGCTGAGTAATCTGGATGCCAAGCTGCGGATGGAGATGCGTACCGAGCTCAAGAGACTGCATGCAGAGACCGATTCCACCTTCGTCTATGTCACGCATGATCAGCTGGAGGCTATGACCCTCTCCACGAACATCTGCTTGCTGCGAAACGGGCTGCTCCAGCAGTATGCACCACCTCTTGAGGTCTATCATACTCCTTCGAACGTCTTTGTCGCAGACTTCGTCGGATCCCCGAACATCAACATGATCGAGGTCTCCGGTGAGAGTGTCAATCTGGATGAGGTGAAGCTCTCCAATGAGCAGGTACGCATGCTCTTCGTACCGACCTCCTCGAGCTTCTCGATCACAAAGGGTCAGAAGCTCTTTCTTGGGATCAGACCTGAGTGTATCGCCATCACCGAGGAGGGACCGCTTTCCGGGGAGATCTACTCGACGCTTCCCTCGGGCATGGAGACCATCGTCAAGATCGATGTGGATGGCCTGCTGCTTACCTGTGTGGTCTTCGGTGGTGTGGATTTTGCCATGGGGGAGCAGGTGAACATCTCCTTCACCTCAGAGCATATCGTACTCTTCGATCAGGCGACCGAACGGAATATCGCCACAGGAAAGCTCATGTAGGGTGACCTCGATCGCAGGGAGTATGATAGAATGTTCTGCATACATACGACTCACTCCAGAGAGGATCAGGTGATGAACGAGCGAACAGACCAGAGCCCTACGATACTCATCGTCGATGACGAGGAGCATATCGTCCAGCTGCTTGAGATGAATCTGAGGACGCAGGGCCTCAGGAGCCTTGCAGCCTATACCGGAGAGGATTGTCTGCAGCTTGCAGCGACCGAACCGGTCGATGTGATCCTTCTTGATGTGATGATGCCGGGCATGGATGGGATCGAGACCTGCAGACGACTGAAGCAGGATATGAAGACCCGCCATATACCGGTGATCATCGTCAGTGCGAGAAGCGAGGATGAGGACCGCATACGCGGATTGGAAGGCGGTGCTGACGATTACGTCAGCAAACCGTTCAACATGAAGGAACTCTATCTGCGCATCCAGGCAGCACTGCGGCAGGTAGCGGTGCTCAAGTCGCTCCATGTGAGCACCTATGCGGTGGGTCCTCTGCTGCTCGATACCCGCCGGCATCTGGTGACCTTCGGTGATCAGCGTCTCGATCTCACTCTCACCGAGTTTCGCATCCTGCAGCAGTTGATGGGACATGCCGGACAGGTGGTGATGCGCGAGGACCTCTCCTATGAGATCTTCGACAAGAGTCCTGACGAACTGGGCAGGACCATCGATGTCCATATCAGGCATATACGGAAGAAGCTGGGACAGCAAGGCATCAGCGGGGTCGAGATCCAGACCATCCGCGGAGAGGGCTATATGATCGAGTCGACAGATAGATGATGCACGTTTCGATACAGCGATCGATGATCACCCTGATGATCCTCCTGATCTTCCTGCTCTCTGTGGGGTTCTTCCTCTATACGGTGAACATCATCGTAGACCAGCAGATCGAACAGGGGTTCTCTGACCTGTACCATACGCTGCAGATGATGGAGCGCATGCCAAGACAGCATGGCGCTCTGCTCAGTCGTATCGCACTGGAACAGGAAGAGGTGACAGGGGCTCACGTGGTCATCGTCGATGATCAGTTTCGTCTGCTTGCCGATTCACACCTCGGCATGCAGGACGTCTCGGGGGCGTATCTCAATGCTGATATCTCAGAAGCAAAACAGCATGGCGCATCGAGCAGTATCGTACGGGATCGGAGCCGCGGTGCGCTGCTGGTCTCGGTAGCCATGAGCTCTACGCTCGGACAGCAGCAGGTGATAGTCTCTCACAGTTACTCCCTCGATCACACAGAGGGGTTCATGCGTGGGTTTCTGATCTTCATGGTACTGCTCGCTCTGCTGCTGGCTGCCCTTACCGCACTGCTGGTCTCTGAAGCGCTGCTCCGGTACCAGAAGCCGCTGCAGAAGTTCCTCACCCATACCCGGTCCCTGCCCAAGGACGGGCATTCCCCGCTTCCTGTCGACACACACGTGCCAGAGCTCCATCAACTCGTAGAGAATTTCAATACCCTGCAGGAACGCTACATGCAGCTGATCGAGACCGATAATGAGAAATACAGCAAGATCAATACGCTGCTCGCCACAGTCAAGACCGGGATCATCATGGTCGGTGTGGACAATGAGATCACTCTGGTCAATCCCAAAGCCGAGGGACTGCTGCAGGTGAACACCAGAGAACTATTCACCGGCAGCACCCAAGAGCATGACCCCGACAGCCTGATCGGACGGATCCTCAGCCAGATGAAGCTGGTGAATGCTGAACAGCAGGGGAGGGTGATCTCGCTTGAGGGTGAAGACAAGAAGATCATCGATGTCGATATCGCTGTCATGTACAACAAGTATCAACCGCATGAGCACTGCGGGGCACTGGCTATCCTGCGGGATGTGACACAGATCAGGCATCTCGAACGACTCAAGGATGAGTTCGTATCGAACGTATCACATGAGCTTCGGACCCGCTCACGGTGATCAGCGGGTTCGCAGAGACCCTGCAGTCCTGGGAGCTGCTCGAAGATACGGACAGGAGGACAGCCCTCTCTCTGATCAGCATGGAGACCGATCGGCTGAAGGACCTCATCTCCGAACTCCTCAAGCTCTCCCGGATCGAGGGAGCCATGGGCACTGCGAAGAAGCAGCTCTTCGATCCGCTCCCGCTGATCGAGAAACTGACTGCATCCCTGGCGGAGGTGACACAGAAGCGGGGCATACGAACGATCATCTCCACCGAAGGGGCTGTTCCTCTGCTCTACGGCAGACCGGGCTGGTTCAGACAGATGATCTTCAACATCTACGATAATGCAGTCAAGTATGCCCCTGATCTTGATGAGATCCTCATCAGGGTCCATACCAGAGAACAGCAGCTGATCATCGAGGTGGAAGACCACGGCATGGGGATGGCACCGGAAGACCTGCCGAGGATCTTCGAACGGTTCTACCGGGCAGACAAGTCGCGAAACAGCAGGGTCCCCGGCACAGGACTGGGGCTTGCGATCACGCAGCGCCTGGTCAAAGAGTTCGGTGGTACGATCGATGTCACCAGCACCAGAGGCAGGGGGACCTGCTTCACGGTGCGGATCCCGGCGGAGGATCCCCGGAAGACAGCCCGTAGTACCGACAGCCCTGAACCCCGGTCCTGAACCAGCCCCGGGCCCGCAGCATGAAGTCGTGATGGAAGCAAAAGCATAGCACAAGTAGAAAAGGAGTACAGCATGAACAGCGAACGGTATGAGAGCAGCTCGAGAGTACTGAACCCGGAGATCCTCAAAGCATGTGATGTACGCGGGATAGTCCTACAGCAGTTGAGCGAACATGACCTCTATGCGATCGGCAGAGCCTTCGGTACGATGCTCAGGCAGATGGACAAGCAGAGCTGCATTGCCGGGTATGACGGCAGAGAGAGCTCGGTATCCCTCGCAGAAGCAGCCGTTGCTGGTCTGCTGGATGCAGGCATCGATGTCACGGTCATCTCTCTGGTCCCGACCCCTGCAGTCTATTATGCAGTAGCATACCTGCACGCTGATGCAGGGATCATGATCACCGCAAGCCACAATCCCGCACAGTATAACGGCTGTAAGTTCGTTCTCAGTGACGGTCTCTTCCATGGGAGCAGCATCACCGATCTCGCACGGATCTGCGAGAATGGCACCTACTGGCAGCGGGAAGGGAGTGAGGACCGATCGGTCGATCACCAGGGAGTATATCACATACCTGCTCTCCTTTCTCACCGTCGATCCTGACTTCAATCCCAGCATCGTGTGGGACCCGGGAAACGGTGCCGCTGCTGCGGTGCTGCGGCTGCTGACCGACAGGCTCCCGGGTACCCACCGGATCATCTGCGGGGAGGTCGACGGCAGCTTTCCCAACCATCACCCGGACCCCAGCCTGAAGGTGAACATGAGGATGCTGCAGGAGGCGGTACGTACCACAGGTGCTGATGCCGGCATAGCCTTCGATGGGGACGGGGACCGTATCGGGGTCGTGGATGATCAGGCGGTGATCCTCAGTGGTGATCAGCTGCTGAGTCTCTATGCCCGGGACCTGTTGAGGCGCAGACCCGGGTCTACGGTGATGTCAGAGGTGAAGGCAGGCAAACTCTTCTATGATGAAGTGGCCAGCTGCGGGGGACATGCCATCATGTGGAAAGTGGGGCATACCAACCAGAAGGAACGGATGTGGAGAGAGCACATACCGCTGGCAGGAGAGACCAGCGGACACATCTTCTTCGAAGAGAACAACGGCTATGATGACGGGCTGTTCTCAGCGGTGAAGCTGCTCAATCTGCTCAGTGATGCATCAGGATCACTGTCGGACCTGAGAGAACGTATGCCGATCTATCATGACAGCGGGGAGATACGTATCCCCCAATCCACCCTGCAGAGCAGCAGGACCCTGGAGCTCATCACAGAAGCCCTGAGCAGGCAGGGACGTCCCTTCATCTCCATAGACGGCCTGCGGGTCACCTGTGCCGATGGGTTCTGGATGCTCAGAGCCTCCAACACCCAGCCGCATCTGACGATCAGGAGCGAGGCAGCCACCGCTGGAGGTCTGAAAGAGTGCCTTCAGGATCTCACTGAGAAGCTGCAGGCAGCAGGAGTGGACTATGAACGGCAGAAGGTGGTGATGGATTGAGGGCAGTACTGCCACAGGTGCCTGGATACAGAAGCAGAGGGCCTGCCGTCGGGTGGCTGCAAGCCCTCTGCCGTCTGTTCTCTCTTAATAGATGAAGCTGCAGCCGAGCATCAGTGCAAGGCTCTGAGGCCCCGCCCAGGAGAACAGATCATCCGTATCTCCGGCCTGAACTGTCAGATACCCGAGTACAGAGAGACTCTGAAAGACATTCCAGCTGCCCCCGATGGTGGTAGCGGCACTGAGATCGATCGGTGAGATGATCGACCGCAGGGAGAGACTCACCGTATCAGAGGGAGTATACCCGATCTCGGGATAGAGGTAGAGCCGTAGGATGCCTGTGCAGTATCCTGTTCGACCCAGGAGGCATACGGCCTGATCAGACTCTCGAGCCTGAGGGTCATCGTGCGTATCCGGTCGATCTGATGGATCGTGAAGAGCCCGGCACTGAGATTCCAGGACTCCTGTGCCCCGTCACGCAGCTCTTGGATGTCGGTGCTCGAAGGGAGGGTGAGGGCACTCGCTGCATACCAGTCGGGCCCGAAGTTCCCCTGCATCGTCACGTAGGCGGTATGTGACTGATCACTGCCGCGATAGAGATACCCCGATTCCAGCTTGATCGTATCGATCGTGGCATAGACCCTGCCCCCGCAGCGATTTCGATGAGCTCACCGGTCCCTGCTTGAGGAAGGACCACCGCTTCAAGGAACGAGAAGTTCTCAAGCGGGATCTGTACACTCGATAGCCAGTAGGTCTCATCACGTACCTCCGAGGTGGTAAGATCGACATCCGTATCGGTACTGCCGGAGAGGATGTCCCCGGAGTTGAACACGAACCCGTCCCCCCAGCTCAGACGGCTCTTGCCGGCAGTCAGGCGAAAAGAGGGGAAACGTACCTTGATGTACGCCTTATCGAGGGAGATCAGCGCAAGGGAGAGAGCGCTGTAGTCTGGGGGGATCGATTCACCCAGAGCTGAGAGCGGCAGATCCGGGAAGATGATATCGAGGGCTACCTCACTCTTGACATCCCGGTTGCCGCTGGACTTGAACGAGGCTGTTCCTGCACCGGCAATCCTGTAGGACCAGTCAGTGTTCGAAGTTCGCACCACCGTGTTGAACAGGGAGAGATCCATCGTGAGATCCCCTCTGCCGGAAGTGATGCCGCACTGAAGAGCAGAAGGATCAGGAGCATACAGCTGCTACGCATGTTCATACTCTTCCCCCTACCAGGACAGTTCATCGAGTGAGAAGATCCGTGAATCGATGGGGACATCCACCTGCAGCTCCCTGATGATCATCAGCGTCTGGGAATCCGCTTTCATCGTATCAGAGATCCGGGTGGTGGTGGCGAGCACCAGATCATCGAATCGGCCGGTCTCAAGTACATCGATCTCCTTGATCAGCCTGCCTGATTTCGTGGAGTACTCTCCCTTGAGGACGATGAAGTGTTCCTTGTCGATCCAGATGGTCTCTTTGGGATACGGTACAGACCGGGTGGTCGCAGTCAGCGAGAGTTTGTAGCACATCCGGTCGCCGATCATCTCCTCCCCGTCGAGTACCACCTCATACTGGCTGAGACGGTCGTTATCGCCGGTCATGTCCTCATACGAGACATCAGAACCGAGCATGCCCTGTCTGAGTGCTGCACCCTGCATCCTGATCAGCTCCTGAGCATCGGGGTAGTAGAGATAGATGGAATCCTCGGTCCTGAGGATCTTCTGTCCCCGTTCTGCGGTACTGGTGAACTCGATCAGTGATTCATCACTGCCCCGGGACCAGGCGATGAAGGTACTGATCTTGGTACCGAATCGATCGGTGATCTGCAGCTCCCTTCGGTGATCGCTGTATCGAAGGTCTGCATCTCGTCTGTCTTTCGTATGATCTCCTCTGCGCTCATCGCTGCCAGCGAGGAGGGGATGAGACATATCATGACCAGCAACGATAGTAGTTTCTGTGTTCGTTTCGTTCGCATACTGACTGACTCCTATATGATCGGTTCTAGATATAACGCAGAGCCTCGACAGGCTCGATCTTCGCCGCCCTCTTCGAGGGCAGCAGGGTAGCGAGGGAGGCGATGGCAACAGAATAGAAGAAGACGAAGAAGGTGATCCACACATTCAGCTGTGGATAGAGGACCGAGGACATCTCGAAGTCCATACCCGAGAGGCATCGGTGAAGTCTATCCCCACCCGGGAGAGGTAGGAGGTGATCCCCACCCCGGCGAGTACCCCGACGAACGATCCGATGGTGGCGATGAACGCTCCCTCGAGGAAGAAGAGGCGGACCAGCTCCTTTCCGTGCATGCCCAGTGCTGCGAGCGTACCGATCTCCCTCATGCGTTCGAAGATCACCATCATGGTGGTATTGATGATGACGGTGCTCCCGAGCAGGAAGAAGAAGACGCCGACGAAGTAGTAGATCAGCTGGGCGAGCTCGATGAACGAGTACATGAGATTGATCTGTTTCCAGGAACGCACGTCATAGGTCTCTCCCGTGCGACTGCTGAGCTCCTGAGCGATCGTTGCAGCAAGCTGCTGCTCATCTGAGCCCTCTTCGGTCTTGATCAGGATCCGCTGTACCTGAGCATCCATCCGCAGGAAGTACTGGACGCGGTCCAGAGGGGCCCAGAAGGTCGAGGTGTTCATCGCTCCGACCGGGAAGGCTGCGATCCCCACGATCTCCATGGTGATGGCATTGGTCCCCCGTGCTGCGGTAGTCGAGAGGATCGTCACCTGATCCCCGATCTTCAGCTGAAGATCCTGAGCGAGATTGCCGCCCATGATGATCTCGTTCTTACCTGAGCTGGGCAGACGCCCTTCATGTACGATCGCCTCCACATCGTGATAGCGTGCCTCCTGTGCGAAGTCCACCCCCACACCGATCGCCCCGTTGGTCGTCTCATCGATATAGAGGCTCGAGGGGAAGGTGGTCCTCGGGACATAGGTGGTGATCCCGTCGATCGTATCGAGGACCTCGGTGATCTCCTGATACGGTACGGTCAGATGTACCGGATTATAGCGTTCGAACTCTTCATAGTCTGCGTGCTGTATCTGTACTGACCCCGAGTAGAAATCCTTCAGGTTCGTCTCCATATCGGCCCGCATGCCGCCGATCAGGGAAAAGAGCAGCACGATGCTCATCGCAGCAACGGCGATGGCGATACCAGAGAGCAGTGATCGTCTCATATTACGGGTGATGTTCCTCAATGCGGTCTTCATCAGTCGTGTGGTCATCTGTGGTCCTCCTGTCACTGGTGCCTCAGGCATGAAGGGATGTCCATCTTCAGTGCCCGGTTCGTCGGCAGATATGCCACAACGGTGGATATGAGGATGCCGGCAAAGAATGCGACCGCGATGGTCCCGGGATCCAGGCACCGCGGAAGATGCTCTGGATACGGTATCCGATATCCATCTCACGCATCAGGAAGCCGAAATCGATCCCGACGTTGATGATCCAGTAGTTCGCTATGACCCCGATGATCACCCCGATGGTAGACCCGATGAGTCCGATGCCTGCTGCTTCGAGCATGAAGGCGATGCGGATCTTCATGTCGGACATGCCCAGTGAGCGCATCATACCCAGCTCTCTGATCCGTTCGAAGATGGCCATGAGCATGGTGTTCGAGATGCCGACCGCTGCGATGATGAAGATGAGAAAGAGGATCATGCCGGTCCCCCGCGTTTTGCCTCAGCGATCGCCAGATAATCCTTGGCCATGGTCTCCCAGCTCATGACGGTGATGCCGTTGCCGTTCAGGAGTCCCTGAATGGTAGCGATCTCCTGTTCCACCTCAGCCTGATCGGGAAGTCGTATGTTGATCTCCGTCGCAGCACCATCCATGGCAAGATAGTAATCTGCCGTCTTGATGGGCATCATGATAAGCGTCCTGTTGACATTCGGGTTGGGACAGTTGAGGATACCCACGATCTGCAGATCGATCGCTTCATAGAACCCTCCGTTGCCCCGGGTGATGATGGTGACCCAGTTCCCCACTGATGCCCCGATATCTTCGGCGAACCAGGAACCGATCAGGATCGCCTCCTCATCCTCTTCGAGGAAGCGCCCTTCGATGAGGGTATCGCCGAAGTGGAACACATCGAAGTCGCGTGAGGGATCGATGGCAGTGACCCTCACCGGGATGTTGCCGTCCTCACCGAACTCCGCCCTGCTGAGGATCATATCGCCGGTGAACACGATTCTCTTCGATGCGGTGATCCCCTCTGCCTCGAGCCGTTCGAGGATGGGGTCAGGATCGCTGATGTTCAGATCCAGTGGATACTGATACCGTTCTTCCCAGTACTCATCGTCGAGGATCCTGGCAGATGCGGTCTCATACCATTTCAGGTTCCTGACCGACTCATACTCTGCTCCCATGAGCATCGCATCGATGAAGATGTACATGGCGATACCGATGGCGATAGCCAGAGCGGTGATGATGGTCCTGCGTTTGTATCGGGTGAGGTTCTTGAAAGCCAGTGAGATGAGAAACTTCATCACTGCCTCCTCTCATCGCTGATGATCTGTCCGTCGTGAAGCATGACCAGACGTTCTGCATACTCCATGACCATCTTGTCGTGGGTCGAGAAGATGAAGGTGGTATGGTGTCTTCTGTTCATCTCCTTCATCAGCTTCAGGATATCCTCTCCGGTCTCCGAATCGAGGTTGGCTGTCGGTTCATCGGCGAGGACCACCTGAGGGTTCTTGATCAGCGCCCGTGCGATCGCCACACGCTGCTGCTGCCCACCGGAGAGCCGTGAAGGTCTTCGATGCTCCATGCCCTCCAGTCCTACCTCTTTGAGCAGCCCCATCGTCCGTTCCCGTACCTCCTGTTCAGGGAGGTCCAGCAGAGAGAGGACGAAGGATACGTTCTCATATGCGGTGAGCACCGGGATCAGATTGTAGGTCTGGAAGATGAAGCCCAGATTGATCCTTCTGAAGTCTGTCTTTGACTTCTTGTTCATAGAAGAGACTGTCTCTCCATTGATGGTGATCTCGCCCCCGTCGAGGGCATCTATACAGCCGATGAGGTTCAACAGGGTGGTCTTGCCCGACCCCGAAGGTCCTGCGATGGAGATGAACTCTCCCTGCTCTATATCCAGAGACACGCCCCGAAGTGCTCTCACTACGGTCTCTCCTGCCTGATAGTTGCGTACGGCCTGGTCAATACTGATCATTGATCTCCTCCCTCATGTGTGGTATTAGCTCTGTGTGTATCACCTGACCCCTCCTGTGGAGTGTCCTTGGCCTCGATGCTCTTCTTGTTCCGCTCTGACTCTGCTTCATGCATCTTCTGAAATGCAGCCGTCCCCATCACAGCCCCGAGATTCATGTTATCAAGGGCGGAGGAGGGCATGAGCATGAGCGAGCTGTTCTGTCTGATCCCCTCATACACCATATTCATGGCTCTCAGCTGCAGGGCTGTGGGGCTCCGGTCATACCGTACTGCAGCCTCTTCGAACATCTGGGCGATCTCCACCTCAGCGGTGCTGAGGATCACCCTCGACTGACGTTCACGTTCAGCCTGTGCCTGCTTGCTCATGGCGTTCTCCAGCTCTTTGGGAATGATGATATCGGTGATCTCGATCGAGAGGATGGTCACTCCCCAGGGGTTGGTCTTACGATCGAGGATCTGCTGGATCTCCTTGCCCAGATCATCGCGCTCTGACAGTAGAGAACTCAGATTGTGCCGGCCGATCGCATCACGGAGTGCGGTCTGTGCAGAGAGGATGACCGCCTCTACGTAGTTCTCCACTTCCAGGACTGCCTGCTTCGCATCCCAGATCATCCAGAAGGCAAGAGCATCGACATGGACGGGCACCGTGTCTTTGGTGATGGTCTTCTCCGCACTGAAGTCTGTTGCTCTGATCCTGGTATCCACGAACGCGGCGATGCGGTCGATGAAGGGGATGAGGAAGAAGAGTCCCGGTCCATGGACCTTCCTGAACTTCCCAAGCCGGAGGATCACCACCTTGTCCCACTGGTAGATCAGCTGGAACGAAGCTGCCAGAAGCAGACCGAGCGATCCGCTCAGGGCCATGGGGATATAGGTCAGATCGAGCTTGGCCATCACGCCGACCCAAAGGATGATGATCAGTTGGATGAGCAGCATCCACATCGGCAGTCCTGCTGCGACGGCCCCGGCAACCAGGAGGCCGACGGTGATCCCTACGACACTCTCGATCTCAGAAGCAGGGTAGAGCCCGAACTGCAGGCTGATACCCCCGATGATGAAGAGTCCGAGGATCAGGAACGAAATGGCATTGAACCCGAAATCCTTTGCCAATCCCTTCTTCTGGATGTTCTTGATCCTCTCGGATTTCTGCTGGAATATATTCATATGTATGATCTCCCCTCTCTATCGTTCATATTCAGGACCTATCTCCTGAAGATAGTCGATGAGCTCATCTATGGTGAATCCATAGGAGTTCGCTTTGGTGATGAATGCCCTGGTGATCTCTGTGAGCATCTGCTCGCGCTTCACATGGTCCAGTTCTATCTGCTTATCACTGATGAAGGTCCCGGTACCCTGCTGTGTCGTGACGATCCCACGGATCTCGAGCTCGTTATAGGCTCTGGCGACCGTGTTCGGATTGATTTGAAGATCCACTGCAAGACTCCTGACGGTCGGGAGTTGATCTCCCTGACCCAACCGTCGGTCGGCTATGGCCATCTCCACCTGCAGGATGATCTGCTTGTAGTAGGGGACACCGCTCTTTGCATCGAGGCTGAATTCGAGTCTCTTCAATCCTATGTCAGTCACTGCTGATGCACTCCTTTGTCCTATTGTACTAAACCATTAGTACAATAATACTATAGGACAACTTCCCGGTGCCGTCAAGTCAAGACATGACTGATTTCTCTTGTACTCGAGATCGGTATCGCATGAGATGAAAAAGGGTCCCTGAGCCATGAGAGACTCAGGGACAGAATGTGAATTAGGGGAACATATTGGTTGTTTCAGCTGAAAAGCATGTATCGTCTGCAGTGAAAGACTGCAGACGTACCTCATGAGAAGGATGAAAGAGCAGTCTCGTATAGCTAAGAGATATATGCAGAGCCCTGCTCTTGATCATCCTCAGCGACTGCGCTCATCAACGGTGTCTGACTGAATATAGTATAGCATGAAAGTGCTGAGAATGTAATGGTGAGTGATAAAGAAATATATAGTCTGCAACACGATAGCAGCAGGGGTGAGCAGGTGCTCTGAGGTGGTATTCCTGCAGGGTGGACTGATCTTCGAACAGGTCTGCTGGACCGAAGATCTCATCCCCCGGGTGTCCTGGAGCTGTTCTGAGGACCGCCCCGGCGGTGCACTACCCGGGGAGTTCTGCCTTCTCGCTCCTCAAGAAGGAGGTGGTCCCTATCGCTTGGTTCTTACCGGAGCGTTTTGCCTTGTAGAGCTGCTCATCAGCCCGTTTTATCAGGCTCTTGGCATCGTCTCCGGGGAGGTAGGAGGTATAGCCGATACTGACGGTACTCATGCGCGGGTCATGGGCTGCCTTCTGAGCGATACGATCGATGATCCTGCTGCAGACCATCTTCAGCGATGCGGAAGAGAGGTTGTACACGATGATGATGAACTCATCACCGCCCCATCGTCCGATGATATCCTGATCCCTGATCTGCTGGGTCACCAGCTCCACTGTTTCTTTGAGCACCTGATCACCGGCATTATGGCCATGGGTGTCATTCACCTGTTTGAAGTCATCGATATCAAGGATCATCACTGAGAATGCGCTGAGACCGGAACCTTTTGATGCTCGTGCCACTGCCTCATCGATCCTCATCTCCATGGTGACCCTGCTTGCAGCCCCGGTGAGGGCATCGGTATCAACGCGTTCCTTCAGCTGATCGATCGTCCCTGACGTGGAGGATTCGAGTTCATGCAGAAGATACTCGTTCACCAGATTGAGCATGGAGAAGTTGATGGCGAACAGCAGGAAGGTGGAGAATGCAGTGGTGATCATTCGTATGGGAGAGCTGATCGCATCAGCGGCAGCGACACCTTCTATGATGAAGGAGATGAGGTTGGAGCTGTGTATGATGAAGATACTCGTGTAGAGGATGTAGAGCAGGGTGATGATGCGGAAACGGGGATGGAACCAGGTATGTGCTGCATGTCTGAGCAGTTCGATATAGAGCATACCGATCAGGACGTTCCCGATATCTGCTGAGAGCAGGAAGACCGGTGATTCCGGATAGAGGTAGCGCAGCAGGACCGGGATGGTATTGACCAGGACGAACCAGATGGCAAGCAGCAGGAACCTCGGTCTCCTGCCGATGAAGGAGGCAAGTCCGATGTAGAAGAGCACGGCCCCGGTGCTCAGCAGCACGATGGACAACAGGAGGATCAGGGGGCTGCTGCCATCGGTGGAGAGCAGATACATCATCCTGCCTGCAGCGTTGAAGACCAGGGTCAGGACGACATAGCCAAGACCTCTCAGATGGGATCGGGTGCGCAGCCAGGTACGGAACATGACGAAAGCGAACAGGACCTGGATGATGAACAGGGTGCTCATCATCGAATTCGAATCTATATTGAACATACATTCTCCTATGGTAGATGGGACTGTAATCGGATAGTACATGTATCAGAGATGACTTGGGTATGATGTGCAGCAGTATACGACGGATTTCTCAATCTGTCATGCCTCAAAAGCCATTTTGGATACAATCAACATATTCGATGAGGGAGATACGCGAAGAGAGATGGTCGGTGTCCTGTATAAGGGTGTATGCGATCTTCTATGACACGGTAGACGAGAAGAGGGGCTCAGCCCGGGGTCTGAAGGCCTCCCGTGGGGGGCGGTCCTCTGGTAGAGGATGCTTCATTCCCGGATGTCTGTGGTTGACCTTCTGAGTAGGTATGTATAGTATCCAGGTATGTTAGTTCTTCGAACTAACATAGGCGAGACTCAGGAGAAGTTCCCATGAACCATGAACAAATGAAAGGTATCTGTCTCTATCATGCAGATATCCATACCGGATACACCCATATCGAGGACGGGTTCGTCCTCATTCGCGCAGGAGTGATAGAGAATGTCTATTCACGGCTGCGGTTCGATCACGAGGAGATCAGCCGATCCTATGAGATGATCGATATAGCCGGGAGGATGATCTTCCCCGGCTATATAGATACCCATACTCACGGACTGCGAGGCTACGGCGTCGAAGAGGGACAGCCAGAGCAGATCGCGGGCATGGCACGTGTCCTGCCGGAGTATGGAGTCACCGCCTTCATCCCCACGATCAGTGTGATGACCTATGAGGAGACCCTCAGAGCCATCAGAGCCATCGTAGAGGCTCCGAGGGAACCCGGAAGTGCTCAGATCCTCGGCATGCATCTGGAAGGACCCTTCATCTCACGGGAGAAGAAGGGGATCCAGCGTGAGTCATGCATCAGGGATGTGAGTGTGGAGCTGCTCAAAGAGTACTGGGAGCTCTCAGAGGGGACGATCATCTCGATGACCGTGGCACCGGAGCTCAAAGGTATGCGAGAGCTGGTGCTCGAAGCCCAGAAGTTGGGGATCACCCTGCTTGCCGGGCATTCGAATGCCACCTATGAGCAGATGGTCGAAGGGATCGAAGCAGGTATCCTGCATTCGACCCACTTCTTCAATGCCATGCGGAGCATGCATCACCGTGATCCGGGGGTCGTCGGAGCGATCCTGATCCATCCTGAGATCTCCTGTGAGCTGATCGCAGACGGGGTCCATGTGCATCCTGCTCTGGTGAGTTTTCTCGTGAAGGAGAAGCATGCAGGCAAGATAGCACTGATCACCGATTCTCTGAGACCAACAGGACTGCCAGAAGGGGAGTATCTGGTCAAAGGAGATCGCGTGAGCGAACAGGGCGGGGTCTTCTGCAGGATAGAGGACGGCACGATCGCAGGATCGGCACTGACGATGGACCGGGGAGTTGCCAATATGATCGAGTGGGGCATCGATGTCTCAGAGGTCGTGAGCATGGCATCATTGAACCCTGCCAGGATCTATGATCTGGAGAAGCGCTACGGGTCACTGCTGCCGGGACGAAGAGCCGATCTGGTCATCTGTGACCGGCAGTACCAGATACAGCGTACGCTGATCGGCGGCCGTACCGCCTATGCCCGGGAGGCGGGAGCATGGACCATATGATCACTGCAAGCGGGCAGTACCAGAAAGAGGCGAACCGGAACCTGATCATGAACGAGCTTCGTCGTCAGGGGACTCTCAGCCGAGCAGACCTCGCGCGGATCACCGGACTCAAACGATCGACGATCACGCACATCGTGCAGGAACTGATCGACTGCTCACTCATCCGTGAAGGATCAACCGGCAGTGCTTCGCCTCAGGGAGGGAGAAGACCCATCGCCCTGCAGATCGACCGGCACTTCGGTTATATCATCGGCATCGATATCGATCGCTACACGTGTGAAGCGGTCCTGATGGATATCACCGGAGGGCTCGCAGATCACTGTACGGTGCCGGTCCCGTACCCCGCAGAAGCTGCGCAGATCTACATCCCTGCAGTGATCACCGCAGTATATGAGAAGCTGCGCAGAGCTCCTGATGGCACAGAACGTCCGATCATCGCGATCGGTCTGGGCATCTCGGGAACCGTCGACCCGAAGGCCGGGATCATCATGGAATCCCGTCTGCATGCTGTGAAGGATCTGCAGCTGTCTTCTCACCTTGCCCATATACCGGTTCCCATACTCATCGAGAACGATGCGAACTGCGGTGCCTGGGCTGAGATCATGCTCAGTGAGCGTGAAGACCCGTCTCTCAACGGTATCTACGTGCTGCCGAGGATCTCACACACCAGAGAGGGGAGGGCAGAACATGTCGAGATCGGGGGAGCTGTGATCACCCAGGGGGCGGTCTGGCATGGTTCACGGTTCATCACCGGGGAGTTCTCGATGCGGTCCTGGTTCGAACCGGGGATCGAACAGATCGATCTGCACCGGGAACAGCTGCTGAAGATCGAAGAGGATCCTGAGATCCTGATGCGGTGGGTCTCCGTCGTCCTGAGTAAACTGGTCACCGTCGCGAGGATGCTCGATCCCGATATCATCCTTCTCGCGGGTATCTTCGCCACGCATCCCGAGCTCGTACAGCAGGTCATAGAAGAGCAGTTCCATCACAGCTGGTATCATGAGGCAGATCATGCCGATCGGGTAGTACCCTCCTCTCATGTGCAGCACATCGTCGCCATCGGGGCAGGAGCCTATGTGCTGTCAAACATCTTTTCGATGCAGCATGTGGGAGATCCTGTCACACCCTTTGATATTTCATGGGAGCATGTGGTACTATCAGGCAGGAGGAACGGATGAAGAAGATCCCTGATCTATGGATACATCGCGTGATGCGTATCGCCTTCGTACTGCTGTGTGTTCGGCTCTTCGCTCATGCAGGAGCAGCACTGGGAGCCCTGCTGCAGCTCGAAGCGGGGACCCTCGCATCGGAGAGCCTCAGACTCGGTCTGCAGCTGGTGCTCACCATCGGGGTCATGCTGCTGCTTTCCCGGTCTCTCAGTCTGCGTGACATCGGCTTCAACCTCAATCACTGGAAGTGGAATCTGAAGTACGCTCTGCTCTTCTTCGTGCTCACTGTCGCGCTCTCTGCTGCCATGATTCTGCTGATCCCGATCAGCTGGATCCCCGATACCACAGACGTACTGATCTCCTGGACCCTCAAAGGACTCTCTGATGAACTGCTCTACCGTGCGTTCATCATCGGCATGCTCCTTCCGATCTTCCCTGCCTCAGGTCTGATCCTGGGTAAACGGCTCTCGATCGCCGGGGTGATCTCCATAGTCCTGTTCGCCCTTGCCCCTTTGAGTATCTCGCTCTACCCGTTTGCCATCTCCTATGTCGGGCCTCTGGAGCAGGCAGCTCTGCTGGGACTCGGTCTGGTGACTTCCCTCATGTTCGAGTATACCCACAGCCTGCTGGGGCCGGTACTGGTGCACAGCTTCGGGTACGGAATATTCCTCACGCTACTGCTGATCCTCAACTCACCAGGTGCTTGACCGTTTTGCACAGAGGGTGTATCGTACGGGGGTATGACATGCGGCAGAGATGATCTGTATCACTCTGACCAGAAGCAGCTACCCGCAGGTGCAGATCCTGTACCACGGGCGTACGATATCATAACGTGTTCGATGCAAAGGACTTGATCCATGAGAGACAGGTACCGAGATCATGCAGGACCGGTTTGGTCCATACCCCATGACCCATCAATGAAAGACCTTAGGTACTCGTGTCCTTTCGATCCAGGAGCAGAGATGAGCTTTGCCTGCATCCGGCACACCAGGAGTACAATCGGTGACGATACACGATTTCTCAGATAAGAAAGCCCACAAGATCCCCATAACCATGATCACCTCCTATGACAGCTGGAGTGCCTCGATCATTGCCGAATGCGATATTGACTGTATCCTCGTCGGTGACAGCCTGTCGATGGTCATGCACGGCTCGCGTTCTACGATCGACGCTGACCCTCAGCTCATGGCTCTCCATGTGAGAGCGGTACGTGCCGGTGCCCCTGATGCCTTCATCATCGGCGATATGCCGTTCCTCAGCTATCGGAAGGGGCTGAAGGACGCCATGGAGTGCGTCGAGCTGCTGATGAAGGCCGGGTCCCAGGCGGTCAAACTCGAAGGGGTGCGGGGGCATGAAGCGATCATCGCACATATCGTGGCATCAGGTGTCCCGGTCATGGGACATCTGGGTCTCACCCCTCAGTCGGTGCATCAGCTCGGAGGGTACACAGTACAGGGGAAGGGGACTCAGGCCAGGCAGCAGCTGATCGAAGATGCCAAGGCCCTTGAAGACCTCGGCTGCTTCTCCCTGGTCCTTGAATGTGTCCCCCATGCCCTTGCAGCGGAGATCGCACAGACCCTGCGTATCCCGGTCATAGGCATCGGTGCCGGCAGTGAGGTCGATGGACAGGTGCTGGTCCTTCACGATATGCTCGGTCTCTCTCCGGGACCCTATCCCCGGTTCGTCAAACAGTATCTGGAGGGGAGGGCTCTGATGACCGAAGCGCTCAACAGCTATGCCAGAGAGACCCGTGACCGTCAGTTCCCCTCCTCGAAGGAGCAGTATGCATGAAGATCATCACCGATCCCCGCAGATGGAAAGAGACTATGTACGAAGTACGGGAATCAGGAGCCTCTATAGGTTTCGTCCCCACCATGGGAGCCCTGCATCAGGGCCACCTCTCCCTGATCCGCATGGCGAAAGAGCAGTCCGGTGCAGTCGCGGTGAGTATCTTCGTCAATCCCACCCAGTTCAATGATCCGAGGACCTCCGTGCGTATCCGAGTACTCTTGAAACGGACCAGGATGCCCTGCGATCGCTCGGGGTGGAGTATCTGTTCCTCCCGTCCTATGAAGCACTCTACCCGGACGGTTATACCTACAGCATAGAGGAGCATGAGATCTCCAGGCGCTTCTGCGGGGCGAGTCGCCCCGGTCATTTCACCGGTGTGCTGACAGTCGTGATGAAGCTGCTGCTGCTCACCGGGGCTGATCGTGCCTATTTCGGTGAGAAGGACTGGCAGCAGTACCGGCTGATCGAAGGCATGTGTGAAGCCTTCTTCCTCGATACCAAGATCATACCGGCCCTCTGATCAGAGAAGCCTCGGGACTTGCCTTGAGTTCCCGCAATATGCTGCTCTCAGAAGAGGATCGGGCACTGGCGCCCTCCTTTCATGCGATCCTCTCAAGCGGGAAGTCTGTAGAGCAGATCATCAGTGATCTGGAACAGGCAGGCTTCATCGTCGACTATGTACAGCAGTGGGAAGACCGGCTGCTTGGAGCAGTGATGCTCTCACATGTGAGGTTGATCGATAATGTCAGAATCAGAACATGAGCGTGAATCCACACAGCGGCACATCCTGCTGTGCGTATCAGGCTCCATAGCCGCCTATAAGGCGGCATCTCTTGCCTCTCTGCTGCACAAGAGCGGCTATGAGCTCAAGTGCGTGATGAGCAGTACAGCCCATGAGTTCATCGGGCCGGCGGCACTCGAGGGGATCACCGGCTCCCCGGTCTACCGGACCATGTTCGAACGTCCGCATGAGATCACCCACATCGCTCTGGCGAAGTGGGCGGATCTGATCGTCATCTATCCCGCATCCGCCTCTGTGCTGGCCCGGCTCTACGCGGGAGGAGCCGATGACCTGATCTCTGCTCTCGTTCTGGCGAACAACGGGAGGGTGCCGGTACTCATCGCTCCTGCCATGAACAGCGGGATGCTTGATCATCCTGCCCTCCAGCGGAACATCGCAGGGCTGCAGGAGTTCGGCTATGAGATCCTGCCGACCGAAGAGGGACTGCTTGCCTGCGGGACAGCCGGCAGCGGCAGACTCCTTGCCCCTGAAGTCGCAGCAGCCCGGATAGAGGAGCTCCTATGGAGCAGAAGCTGAAAGTCCTGATCACCTCAGGCGGTACGAGTGAGCCGATCGACGGGGTACGGTACGTGACGAACTTCTCAAGCGGCAGGACCGGGGCGGCTATCGCCGGGTATTTCAGTGCTGCCGGGATCTCTGTGCATCTGCTTCACGGGCGTGCTGCGGTGCTGCCCTCTCCTGTTAGAGGCTGTATCTGCGAGTCCTATACGAGCTGTTCGGACCTGCAGGAGAGACTGCAGAGGGCCTTGTTCGAGGATCCCTCCATCGGCGCGGTCATCCATGCAGCTGCGGTAAGCGACTTCTCCCCTGATTCGATCATCTTTGACGATGGTTCGAGCATGAGAGCCTCCGATACGGGTAAGCTCTCCTCGGATAGGGAGTTCACCGTCCAGTTCCGCAGGAACCCCAAAGTGATCGACCAGCTCAGATCGTATGCAGAGCGCTCTGGGCGGGAAGATGAGATCATCATCGTAGGCTTCAAGCTCACCCATACTGCTGATAGCGTGCAGCGTACAGCAGCCGTGCAGGCACTCCTCTCGAGGGGCTGCTGTGATCTGGTGGTGCACAATGATCTTACGGAGGTCACCGAAGCGGGACATACCGCTTCCTTCTACACAGCAGACGGCTCCCTGAGAGCAGTCACCCATACCAAAGAAGAGATGAGCCGCAGATTGCTGCAGCTGATCACAGGAGAAGATGATGGTCTTATGTATTGATGTCGGGAACACTCAGCTCTACGGCGGTCTGTTCCAGGATGGGGACGTGGTACTTCGGTTCAGGAAGGTCTCTGACATGGGGATCTCCTCCGATGAGCTTGGCTTCTTTCTCAAGGGGGTCATCAGGGAGAACGGGTTCGATCCCGATATGATCAGAAGGATCGCCTGCTGTTCGGTGGTCCCCGATATGAATCATGCGCTGATCAACAGCTGCGTTCGCTATTTCGGGAAGGAACCCTTTGTACTGAAGGCCGGGGTGAAGACCGGTCTGAAGATCAGATACAAGGATCCCTCAGCGGTGGGAGCAGACAGGATAGCCAATGCCATCGCAGCGGTCGCTCACTACCCGGGAGAGAATCTGATCATCGCCGATTTCGGTACGGCTACCACCTTCGATGTGGTGACAGCAGATAAAGAGTATCTCGGAGGGTCATAGTCCCTGGGATGAGGCTCTCGATGAGAGCGCTCGAAGCGCATACGGCAAAACTGCCTAAGGTGGAGATCACCGTACCCGAACAGGTGTGCGGACAGACGACCGAACAGAGCATCCAGTCGGGGCTCTACTACGGGACTGCCGGTACCATCCGGGAGGTGGTCAGAGGCATCACCGCAGAACGATTCGGCGGGGTACGGCCGATCGTTCTGGGCACAGGAGGGTTTTCCGGACTCTTCCGGGAGACCGGTCTATTCGATGAGATCCTTCCAGACCTCGTACTGGAAGGCACCTATCTTGCACAGGAGATGAACCCATGATGATCGAGATGCTCAAAGGGAAGATACACCGGGCGACGGTGACCGCTGCAGAACTGCATTATATCGGATCGATCTCGATCGATCCTGTCCTCTATCAGGCTGCGAACATGAGAGAGTATGAGAAGGTTGATGTGCTGAACATCACCAACGGTGCACGGCTTACTACCTACATCATCAAAGGAGGTCCCGGGGAGATCTGTCTCAACGGTGCGGCTGCACGATTGGTGCAGAAGGGTGATCTGGTGATCGTTGCAGCATATGCCTCCATGAGCGAAGCGGAAGCAGAGGACTTTCACCCGTCGATCATCCAGGTCGATGAACACAATGCGATCATCACCGATCAGTGATCATGTCGGTAGAGCAGGTGAGCTAGATCGTCATCGGTCTTTCTCAACCTCCTGCTGATCTCCCGTGCCAGATTCCTGATGATCATGGCATAGGTCCCGATATGGGTCTTCGAGAGCTGGTAGAGGTCGTAGTTGGTGAAGGTGACCAGGACTGTGGCCTGTGAAGCCATCGCTGAAGCTGCACACGGCTGGATGTCGATCAGTTCCATCTCTCCGAAGGTGTCACCGGCAGTGAGGGTGATCAGCAGCCGGTCGGTAGATTCATCCTCCTCGATGTGCTTGAGGATCTGGACCTCTCCCGAGAGGATGAAGAATACCCGGTTGTTCGGTTCTCCCTGCTGCAGGATGCATTCGCCGCTCTGGTAGGTCTCTTCACAGAAGAACTCCTTGAGGTACTGCAGCTCCTCGGTGGAGAGTCCACCGAACAGACTGTGTGTGTACAGGAACGTATCATCGATAGTATATGCACTCATGAGTATATGATACATGCTCTCAGAGAGCAGCACAAGCTGTGATACGAGAGATAATCAGCAACATGCCTGTGATCGCGGCCCTGCCCAATGACCAGCAGCTGCTCTAAAGGGTGTGGATCCTTGAGGGCTCTCGTCGAGACTGCCGTTGGTATGGTACAGGACCCATCAATGGCAGGGTATACCCGGTTGAGAGGGCGGATGAGGACCTCCAGGATACTCCTGCCGCTGTCAGTGGATCACCAGGATCACTGCTCCGGCGATAGCGGTGAAGGTACCCAGGATCGTCGAAAGGGATATCTTCTTCCGGTAGAAGTGATGCTCGATCGGAAGCAGCAGGACCGGACTGATCTGGGTGATCGCAGTGATCACCCCCACCGGTGCCAGTGTGATCGCATGGAGGGTCAATACGATGCCGAGGATCGGCCCTACCAGCGCAGCTGATGCGACCAGAGCCAGCAGCTTCACCGAACGAAGTGCCCTGAAGTCCTGTCTGAACGAGCCTCGAAGGGATGCATAGATCACCAGTCCGACGAACCCTGCGCTGATACGCAGCAGGTTCGCGGAGATCGGGTGGATCCCTTCGGCCATGCCTGCCTTGGAGAAGACCATGGCCACAGCCTGGGCCAGTGAACCGAGCATGGCGATGACCAGGCCCCTGGTCCGACCCTTTCGTTCCCCGGTCCCGGCCTGAGACTCGGTATAGACCACCCACATGACCCCCGCTACGGTGATGATGATCCCGATGACCTGGATGAAGGGTATGCGTTCGTTGATGAATATCCGGGAGATGATCGTCGTATAGATCGGGGAGCTGGTGAGGATCACCAGCGTCTCTCTGGGGCCGAGCTCCACATAGGCACGGAAGATCAGCAGATCGGCGATGAAGAAGCCCAGCAGCCCTGATATGAGCAGATGCCCATACGTTGCTGTGCTGTACCCCATCGGGATCACCGTCCCTGTCACAGCGACATTGAGCAGCAGGATCATAGGCAGTGCGATCCACAGTCGTATGTGTGCCACACTCCGGGAACCGGCCTGTCTCCCGACGTACGAGTAGATCAGAGAGTTCTGTGCCCAGCAGAGGGCAATGATCAAAGCAAGCAGCTGTCCAACCATATGTTCCATGCCCAGACTATACGCTAAACCCTCAGAGAATACAATCGATCACAGGATATATCTGAGCAGTAGTCGCTGCATGGTACCCCTGATGCAGTTCACAGGTGAATGAGATTATGGTTTGCACTCGGGAAAGAACGGTGTATGATGGGAACAGGTCTCCTGTAGGGAGCATCAGAGTACACGTGGAAAGAGAGAGACAGCTATGAGCAGTAGAAACGTGAAGTGGTGATCAGGCAGGCAGAGATAGATGACCTTGCTGCCATATTCCATCTGGGAGAGAAGGTCTTCACCTCTCAGGCCTTTTCGAATCTCTATCGTACCTGGGATGAATATGAGGTCACGACGTTCTTCAATCAGGAATCAGAGAACCTGCTGGTGGCAGATGATAACGGGACCGTGGTCGGCTTTGCATGGGGACCACGATCGAGAAGGCCCGTTCAGCCTGGAGCTACGGACATCTGGTCTGGCTGGGTATCGAACCGGAGTACGCCAGGTCCGGGATCGGCAGCATGCTCTTCGACCGGTTCAAGCGGCTGATGAAGAAGCAGGGAGTACGTATGCTGATGGTGGACACCCAGGCTGACAATGCCCCGGCGATCAGATTCTTCCGCAGCAAGGGGTTCGAGAACCCGACAGAACATCTCTATCTTACCATGCAGCTGTGACAAAGGCGGTCCTATGATAGCAAGAACGATCAGAACCGAACGCCTCCATGCCCTGTTCTCCGATATGGTCGACATCTACAGCCCCTCGGGCAAGGAAGATGAGATCGTGCGGTACCTCGCTGAGTACCTGAAGGGTACCGGTCTGGCTGTGGTGCTTCGTGCAGTGGATGAGACACGGTACAATCTCGAGATCAGTGCCAAACGGGCAGAACCGAAGATCCTCTTTCTCGGTCATATCGACACAGTACCCGCCTATGATATAGAGCAGTATGAGTTCAGTGAGCATCAGGCAATTGTCATGGCCTGGGTACTGCCGATATGAAGGGCGGCTGTGCTGCGATGATCGAGCATTCGTCTCAGCTTGGGAGGGCGATTGTCTGCCCTCGGACTGCATGCTCTCTCTTGTGGTAGGGGAGGAGGAGAACGGGGATGGTACGCAGGCACTGCTGGAAGCCTGGCGCTTCAGCCATGCCATCGTAGCCGAACCGACGAACATGCAGCCCTGTACCAGCCACTTCGGCTATATGGAGCTGGTGCTGACCCTGCTCGGGTACCGTCGCCATGCAGCGCTCTCTGAGAAGGAGACCAATGCGATCAGGACCATGCTGCAGTTGCTGCTGCAGCTTGAGGAGCATGTGGAACACTCCTCCCACGAGATCGCACTGAACATACGTGATCTGCACAGCTCCGAATCGGGGTTCGCTGTACCTGACAGCTGCTCGGCCTCACTCGATCTGCATATGCCTGCGGGAGTGGATGTTGCCAGGTATGCTCAGGACCTTGAAGCCTTCCTGCGGGCCTTCATCGAAACCAGCTCGGTCAACGGCTTCCGTATCGAGCTGCCGTTCATCACTGACGGGTATGTGATAGACACCTCTGATCCGTTCGTCGAGATGATCAAGTCCGTCTACCATGACCTGTCCCTCCCCTGGGAGCTTGAATCCTTCAGAAGCCATTCAGATGCCAACTTGCTCAGAGATGCCGGATGTACCCCGATCATCCTTGGTCCAGGATCACTTTCAGCAGCCCATACCAAAGATGAGTATGTCCCCTTTGGACAGGTCGTTCAGGCCTCGGAGGTCTATCTGAACCTGCTGCAGGTCCTGCACGGCAGAAGCACCTGAGGGCCCTGCAGATCCTGCAGGCTCCCTGCTCGTGCTCAGCCTGAGGGCTGGATGAGGAGCTCTTTCTGACCGGTTACCTGCTGATATAAAGTAAATACTTGCATATAAATGAGATGATGAAAAAATACCGTAAAAAGTGGCTCTCCTAATCTTTCAAGAACAGTCAGGCAGGCTGTATACTTTGAACAGCTAAGGAGGACGGTATGAAGAAACACGTATGGGTTTGTATGCTGCTGATCTTACTCGCAGGGATGCCGGCTGCGCTCTTCAGTGCTGATGAGTATCTGTACACCGGTTCACGGGATGGGGAGATGCGATTGGGGCTCAGTGCCTACATGCTCCCGCTCTTCTCGGTCGAACTGCTGAAAGTCTCCCCCTTCGGACTCGGGATGGCCTACGGGATCACTGATCGTCTTGATCTGACGGCTTCTCTTGCACCGCTGAACTACTATACGGCGATGGTACTCCCGGATATGATCGCCGGTAATGAATATCTGTTCATCTATGTCGGGGAGGCCGGAGCCCGGTATCATCTCTCTGCATCCGAGAGCTCCTTCTACATCGAGGGTGATCTTGCGACACTCGGGATCTTCGGTTCATCAGATGATCCCGAATCAGTGCTCAATGATCTCAAAGGTGGTATCTATTTTGCAGGTGGAGGTTTCGGTTTCACCGGACCGATCGGGAACGGGACTCTGTCAGTCGGGCTCAATGGATACTACTGGCTGGGTGATGAATCGGAGGTCAAATTCCCCATCCCGCTGCTCAAGTTCAATCTGCTGTGGTAGCAGCAGAGAAGAATGGTGCAGATCGCTGACAGCCGGCTCAGGATCCAGGGTCTCTCAGTTCAGGTCTCAGGAGCAGGAATGCGTATCTGAGAGCTCCCCGCGTACGGTACACCGACGGATAATAAAACAGGCCATCTGGGAATCCGGATGGCCTATGCTTCATACGTACGTTCAGATCACAGGTCAGTTGTCTCCGTAGAGATAATCATCGTCGAAGTCGTAATCTTCGAAGAGCTCATCGTCGTCTTCATCGTCCAGTTCATCGTAATCCTCTTCGAAATCATCTTCATCTTCATCCAGATCATCTTCGAAATCATCCTCGTCGTCTTCTTCAAAATCGTTGAAATCATCGTCGGTATCAGAATTGGAAAAGTATTTGTAGAAATCACCCTCAGAGGTAAAATCTTTTTTTCGTTCCATTCTCATATCAGCCTCCAAAAAACATATGATAAAAGCACTATAGCTCTTCTGCGAAAACTCATATGCCAGGTGCAGCCGGACTGATCGAAACGCAGTCGGGCGTCTTCTGTGCATAGCCCCACATCGCTGTATCGGCCAGCGCCGATGCAGGCGATCACTATCATCAGGACAGGTCAGGAACTCTCATTTCGAAGCTCATGATGTGTCTGGTTACCATGCACATCATCTCATCAGGATCGAGGGATGGACGAGAAGAACAGATGTCTGTGGTATCTGAAGACCTCCTTCTCCTGCCGGGTTCAAGGCGGTCATATGACCGTTTTACCCCCTTGAGGAACTAATTTCAATATAGCGCAAAACCAACGAATGTCAATACTAAAAAGTTGGAGTTCCCCAAAGAGTTTTTACCAGTATTCCCTGCCGTTGAACAAAGGTCACGGACATGTTGAAAGTCAGTTTGCTATGGTATAGTATGAGGCTATAGGATATATGCATAGAAGGTAGGTGATATGGCTAGGTTTTGTGTGATCGGTAGTCTCAATATGGATCTGACCGCTGTGTGTGATCGGTTCCCCCGTCCGGGTGAGACCGTCCTGGGTAGTTACTTCAAGACCTCTCCCGGCGGAAAAGGCGGTAACCAGGCTGTGGCCCTCGCATTCCTTGAGACCGAGGTCTACATGATCGGTTGTCTGGGTGAAGATATGTACGGTAAACGGTATCTCACCCATCTTGATAATACCGGTGTGGAGACCAGCGGAGTGGAGATGATCGAAGATGTCAGTTCGGGTATCGCCTGTATATCGGTAGTGCCCGGTGGTGCCAATAAGATCATCGTCATACCCGGCAGCAATATGCATGTGACCCCTCCCTATATAGCACGACATGCTGAGATCCTGCAGCATGCAGATTTTGTGATGCTTCAGGGGAGATCCCCTATGAGACGATCCTCTACAGTGCGAAACTGGCCAAGTCCTACGGCTGTACCACCGTGTTCGACCCTGCCCCCGTCGGTGACTTCCCCAAGGAACTCTATGAGTATGTCGATATCATCACCCCGAACGAGGGTGAGACCGAACAGCTGACCGGTATCAGACCTGAGAACGACCTGGCGATCTTTCAGGCGGCAGCTGCATTGAAGGAACTTGGAGTGGGGATCGCACTGCTCAAGGCTGGTTCAGGCGGTGCCTATGTGTACGATGGCAGTGAGTTCTATCAGATAGAGGGAGACCGGAGTGTCGAGGCGGTCGATACCACCGCTGCCGGTGATGCGTTCGCTGCCGGACTGGTCTATACCCTCGGTCAGGGGAGACCGCTCGATCAGGCAGTGGCGTTTGCGAACATCGTAGCTGCCATGTCCATAGAACGGCTCGGTGCCCAATCTGCGATGCCTTCTCTGGATGAAGCGGTCAGTCGCAGTGAGCGACTGCTGCTGAAGAAGCGAACCATAACCATCCCGCTCTGATCATGCCTCGCTGATGATCCTGTCGATCACCAGCTGTGCGAGCATCAGCCCGAACATCCCGGTGATCGTCGGCATACTGCCGAGGACCCTTCTCTGTCGTCCTCTCTGGAGGATCTGTTCACCGGCTGTCTCCTCCTGAGGGTCCCTGTATGCAAAATCGACCTCCTCTGACGAGAAGATGACCTCTATACCACTGCCTACACCACGTCTTTTGAGTTTACGACGGACCTGTCGGGCAAGAGGGCAGGTGTGGCTCTTCATCAGATCTGCATGGGTGATGGCGAAGGGGTCGGTCCTGAGCGCGGCACCCATCGAAGAGAAGGTGGGGATCCCGCGATTCCAGGAGGCTTCCAGCAGTGAGAGCTTGGGGCTCATCGAATCGATGGCATCGATGAGGGCATCAGTCCTGCCTGAGAGTACCCGGTCCATGGTATCATCATGAACGAACAGATCCAGGGCTTCTACGCTGCAGGAGGGGTTGATCTCTCTGATGCGTGAAGCTGCAGCGGTACATTTCTTCATACCGATGGTCGAATCCAGAGCCAGGAGCTGTCTGTTGATGTTGGTCAGTCCCACCGTATCGAAATCGATGATGCGTATATGACCTACACCGGCGCGGGCGAGTGCTTCAAGGGCGTGACCGCCAACTGCACCCAGTCCGACAATGGTGACATGTGCATCGAACAGCTTCTGCTGGTTCCTATCGCCGATGAGTCTGCTTGTTCGTAAAAATCGTTCCATTAGTGAGCACTATATCAATTAACCGGTCTGTGTCAATCGCTTGAGCCTCTGCGACGCGTTGATACCAGGAGAACAGCAGCTGCTCATAGGAATACTCCTGCCACTGCTGCGGGATATAGGTGTAAGGATAGTCTGACTCGATGAGGATGCGATCGGTCGGTAAGAATCTGAGCAGGTCGTGCATCTTATGCTCTGAACGCATCAGCGAGGGAGAGAGGGAGATATAGCCGTGGAGATCGAGCATCCTGCGGGCGGTCTGTACCGAACCGGTGAACCCATGCATGATCCATGGAACTGAGAGGGGATGATCAGCCATCACCGTCAGGAAGGATTCGGTGGCATGCACCAGATGTACGCACAGCGGGCTGTCTGTGGCGATCGCGGTACGGATCTGTCTGATCAGCAGTCTCAGCTGTTCGGATTTCGAGAAACTGGTATAGTATCGCTGGTCGATCCCGCACTCCCCGATACCGATCTGCTGTGAGACCGCCTGAGCATGCAGCGCTTTCAGATGTTCCTCCCATCCGATATCATCGATGGGACCGGAACCGCATTCGGGATGGATGCCGAGAAAGGGCATGACGTGCGGGGAGCTCAGCTTGAGGATCGATGACCACTCATCAGGCGATGCGGCATTGGTGAAGTAGTACATGTCATCGGGGAACAGGGTCTCCGGGGCATGCGTGAGGTGTATGTGAGCATCAAGCATGGGCTGAAGCTCATGTTCAGAAGAAAAAGCAACCAAGATATGACTCCTCATCTGGATGAAAAGCAACAGGGGCAGAGCTCGGCAGGTGTAGCATCAGTATAGCAGATAATGGAGAGAATTCCAGCATAAAGATATGGTCGGTGACAAGATCACAAAAGAAGCGGCAGCCGATCATCCCTGATGTTCAGCTGCCGCCTGGAGAGATGCTGCCCTGAAAGGGCTACTCAACCTGATAGCGATAGATATACGATCTGTTTCGATGCTCCTCGCGATACCAGTCGGCATTGACCGAACCGGAATTCATAGCCCACCGGGCGAAATCAGGATAGGCATCGAGGATATCTGCCTGCTCGAGCGGATGATCGAACTCCGGGACATGGATAGCCCAGGGAAGGTTGGTCCGGGTCTTGTACCACCCATTGATCGCTGAGGCATCATCCCCAACGTTGAGCTTTACCTGTTCGACCGCCCCTGAAGGAGCCCTACCGGGAAGATGGATCTCATACTGATCTCTGGTACCTTCACCATAGGGATCCTTGATCATGAACACGTCACAGGGCATGGAACCGAGATCCTCTACCGTCAGATCTGCCCCATCAGTGATATAGAGAGTCCCGGTGATGGTCGCAGGTTCACCAGTCGTTCCGTCTGTGACAGTGTTGATTAACGAGTTATTACCAAAATGGTCAGAGGACATATTATCAGAGAGCCTGATCACGATGCCGTCGCTGGTGCTGTCATGCGTACCTTGTGTGACTGCGATGATATCATTGGGTGAGGCAGCCAGTATATCCTCTTCATCTACCTCTGTGACAACCTGATCCGTGTCAGCAGTTTCGGGTGAGTACAAATAGGCATAGGGGATGGGGAACTTCACCGAGACCCCGTTCTTCCTGTCAGCCCCGAGGGCGGTGATCGTATAGGAGTAGGTAAGGGATCGGATCGTATTATCTGCTCCGGTATGGATCGTATAGGTATAGTCCAGGACCAGGTCATTGAAGTCATAGTCACCCATGGACGGCCACTGATCCTCAAAAGCGACAGTCCCGCTATAGACCTGCCTGCCCGATAGACCGTTGAGATGCGGGAACAGATCATTGGTATCAAAGATCCCGTCCCCATCCGTATCAGGGTAGGTATTCTTCGGCGGGGTGAATATACCGGATTCGGTTTCTTCCCCAAGACCTATGACACTGGATGCCGGGGTGACCGTCACCATGAACAGCAGGTCATTGAAATCCTGATCGAGCGCATAATCCCTCTTGAGATCCTCGAACCCGATGATGAAGTGGGCACTCTCGGTGCCTTCACTGTCGGTGGTCTGATCATAGAAGAGGACCGTGTGGTGCTTATCAGCGTCTGATTCTTCAGGATTCCATGCCTTATGGGAGTAGAATGAGTTCGTACCTGCGGTGTTCTGTGCAGTCCGTGCACTCCAGGCACTGGTGATCAGTGACCAGATGAGGGTGTTCCCCCCGGTTATGGTGCCCAGATCCAGAGTATCACCCTTCTTGAGCGATCCTCCTCCATGGTTGATCGATGCATTGGGGAATATGATGGTCATCCCGTTCTCACTCATGATGCCTGGTGAAGCCTCCGGGATAGTATCTGTATCGAGGGCATAGTAGCCCAGAGTGTTCAGGAACCCGGCTCCCTCATGGAGGAAGGTCACCTGTACCTGTGCATCCGCATCCAATGCGATCTGTGCCTCGTTGAGGAATCCAGGGTTGGCATCAGGGACATTGCCGTACTCGGGCAGTGAGGCCTGGATCCTCTTGAGCATATCTGTGATCTCACCGGGATTCAACGGGGACTTCTCGGTATCCTCAGGTTTGCCATCCGTATCGAAGGTACTGACATAGCGAAACCCATTCTCCTCATAGGATCCCTCATCACTGGCGACTGCCCTTGCTGCAGAGAACTCTCTCTCATCTGCATCCGCTTCCTGATAGATGAACGAGACTGCATTCGAGACGATCGGTGCTTCAAGGGTCCCCGGTATCCCGGGGATCTCGGGGAGATGACCAGCACCGTCGCTGCACTGGGAACTGAGAGGCCGGCTGAGTAGGTGCCGTCGCTCGAGAGCAGGATGGTGCCCAGAGGCGTGAACTCCTCGAAGGGATCTGCATGGGCATAGGTCTCTTCGGTGATCTCGATCGCGGCATAGAGGTCGACGAGAATGGATGGATAGTCTGAGAATGAGAGATCGATGGAGACCTGCCGGATCGTCTCATAGTTGAAGGTCTTGTCGGTCTGCAGTTCTGAGAACTCCACCGGCATGACCAACTCCTGAGGACAGCCTGTGGTGATAAGGACGAAACACAGTAGCAAGGTCGCCGATGTGAGTACTCTCATGATGTATAGCTCCTGTCAGATCACGGTTCGAATCGATTTCAGAGTCATTCACTCATATACTGATGATAGTATACCCTTGACCATCGCGCAAGTGATACGGAAGATGATATGATGCATTCTGCTGCGATCAGTCTTATGTATCCTATATGAGGTGGGATTCACCTGTGTGTCAGATGGTGCTGTCTGCAGGATCGCTTCTGGTGCAGCAGCATGACGAATAACGAAGAAAGTGCTTGAGTTCGCCAAAGATGCGTCCTACACTACAGTATGTGCTGCAGCTTGTGAGATATCTCGGGATACTATTCAGGTGAAGAGGAGCGTGTATGAACATCAGACGGGCGATCGCGATAGTACTGTTGTGTACAGTGGCAATGCAGGGGTATGCAGATCCCGGTGAGGATACCGTTTTCGCGTCGATCGACACGTATCTCTCCGGGCCTGATGGGTACCAGATGCTCTCCGATGCCCATCGTATAGCAGGTTATACCTCAGCGGCACTCGGTCTCTCAGCGAGCATCCTGAATCCGGCTCTTGTTGATGATGATCTCCATGGTGGACTCGGGACCGCAGCTGCTGTCACCTCAGCGATCACGATCGGTCTGGGGCTTGTAAACTACGGTGACAGGATATCCTTTGAGGGTGATGATCTGCTCTCTCAAGATATGCTGCATGTCCTGTTGAGTGTGTCCGGGAGTCTGCTCATGATCGCAGCTTCCCTGGGAGAAGATTCGGGTATCCATCCCTGGCTTGGCGGTATCGGAGCGGGACTGATGTCCACTTCCATCCTGATCCAGATCCTATGAATGATGAACAAGGAGTCCTGTGATGAAACGATGTATGCTGGTTCTGTTCGTGCTCTCAGTCGCCTGCTATCTTCCTGCTGTCGATTTCACCGTGGTCTATCTTGATCGTTCAGAGGTGAACATGGAGGCGATCAAGCATGTGAAGAAGGAGATCAGTACACAGGACCTGCCCCTGCAGATGTCCTATGCAGCCGGGTTTGAAGCACTGAATGACACGCAGGACCCGGTAGTGATCATGAATACCGGTATTGCTTCAGGCACTGACAGGAGAATCAGCACCTACCTCGACGCCGTCCCTGATAGAGGACGATACATTCTGGTCAATCTATACCGTATGGGTAAGCAGGTGATGTTCGAACAGATCTCTTCTGAGAACTCGGTATTGGGGGTGGATGAGATCTCTGCAGCTTCCTACTATGATGAGGCAAAAGGCGGCTTGTTCAGCAAGAAGAAGGAGAGTGCAACAGATGAGATGCACCGGCAGTGGACCTCGGCACTCTTCGATCTGCTGGTGGCAAGGTGATGCGTATGGTGATCCTTCTCGTGCTCTATGGGGTGATTCCGGGCCTGCATGCCGCCTCATATCTGCAGGGTCTGCCCTTTGTCGGTGGTCTTGAGGCGGTGAACTACATCTTCTCGATTATCACGTACTACGCAGTGTTCAACCATCTGCTGATCACCGTGAAACTGCCCTTCTTCCAGTCGCTCTTCCCCTATGACAAACTTGTCAAACTGCATGCGCTCTCGGGGGTCCTGCTGTCGATCCTCGTCTACTACCATGCAGGGTTCAAGATCCTTTCGGGAAAGATCCTTACGCTGAATACCATACTGGTCCTCATCTTCTGGACATTCCTCTCCAGTGCTGCCATCATCTGGATCGATACCCCCTTCACACGGGCTCTCAGGAGATGGCTGCTCAAGACAGTGAGACGACTTCAGAGGATATCCTACGATCTGATGAAGCGGGTACACGGATACGTCTTCCTGCTCTTCGGCGTACTGCTGTTCTTTCATGTACGTGAGTCGGATCTCCTGTACAGTGACTGGCAGTCCTTCAATGTCTATGCGACCTGGTACCGCTGGGGTCTTCGCTGTCGTACTCTCTGCCCGTGTGCGCAGATACTACCTGCCGCGGTATCGGGTCACTGACATACGCCGGGTCGCTCAGACGAGTATCGTGACCATGGAGCCGGCTGGAAGGAAGACCGTTTCCTTTCAGGCCGGTCAGTTCGGGTATTTCAGGGTGATGGGAATGAGTCTTCTGGAGGAGGAACATCCGTTCTCCTTCCTCTCGATCCCGACTCAGGATCAGCTTCAGATCGGCGTCAAGGTGCTCGGTGATTATACCGAGCGGTTAGCACGGATCGCACCCGGGACGATCATGAGGATCAATGGGGGGTTCGGGAACTTCATCCCGACCTATGAGAGCAAGCCTGTGGTGCTCATCGGTTCAGGGATCGGGATCGTTCCCTGGTGAGTATCCTCCTGCAGATGAAGGAGACCCCTCCTGCCGTCCCGGTGACAGCCTTTCTCGCTGTAGATACGCGCGATGAGCTGCTCTTCGAGGATGAGCTGAGACTCCTGGTGCAGGATGATTCTCAAGTGAACCTTCATCTGTTCATCTATCAGGAGGATGGGGTGTATTATACCCCGGAGCTCTTCAGTGAACGATTGGAGGACCCTGCCCATGCCCGGTACTTTATCTGCTCTTCCCCGAGGTCCGAGATATCGTGCTTCCAGCTCTTGCCTCGCTCGGAGTACCGTCATCGGCGATCGAGTTCGAAGCATTCTCCTATTGATCCTGGTATCGTGCACTTCTGGGCTGTGAGTCTCCAATCGGTCCATTGACCGTGACCCCGGAATGTGCTGTGTACTCATGAATCACTCCAGGTACTTTCCCATATCCTTCGGCTATGCTATTCTTCATGGTATGAAGCCCCTGATACCCCTGCTCATCATCCTGATCCTCTTTGCTGCTCCCATTTCGGCCTCTGCCTTCGATGGGTCTCTCTTCGTCCTTGCCGTGCAGTGGGAGATGCGACAGCAGTACGCCTATGATCAGGAGATCTTCTTCTCTGATGCGGTGCAGGCCATCGAGGAGGGGCTTGAAGAGAGGCCGGAAGGGGAGAGTACGCTGATCCTCTTCCCGGAGTACACCAGTGTCTTCCTCTCCCTTGACACCTTCGCACCGATCATCTCGCAGAGTACCGGATTCCTCTCAGCATGGGCACAGATTCAGCAGCAGTACGGCTATGCCTCCATCCCTGAACTGCTGAAGGCTCAGAGTGTGCACAGCTATGAGATGCTCTCACGATGGCAGGAGCTGGCGGTGACCTATGAGAGCTACATCATCCCGGGAACTCTGTTCGTCTACGATGAGCAGCTCGGTCATCTGGTGAACCGGTGGGTTCTGATCTCACCTGAAGGTCATATCATCAACTACCAGGATAAAGTCTACTGTACCCCGTTCGAGACCGATTACTGCGGAGTGCAGGGCGGGGTGCTCAGTGATGCATCACCGTTTGAGATCGCAGGGACCAGGATCTCTGTGACGATCTGTCGTGACACCTTCTTCGATTCCTGGGAATCACTGTTCGGGAAGGTTGACCTGTGGGTGGATCTGAAAGCCAATGGTGTCGCCTATGATGAGGAACAGCAGCAGCTGTTCACCCGGGCTGTACCTGAACGGGTGGCAGAGAGCGGCAGTCGGTACGGGCTCACCCTCTGTCTTACCGGAAGCTTCCTGGAACTGTTCTGGGAAGGGGTGAGTTCCGTGGTGAACACGGATGGGGAGACGCTGATCGCCTCCTCATCAGAGGACGGCCTTGGGCTTCTGAGCTTTCTGATCCCCTAGTGCTGTGCTATACTGTAGGGTGCCGGTGACCATCAGGTCATACCGTACGAAGGAGCTGTTATGAGAAAGACCTTGTTACTCTTGTGTGTGCTGCTGCTGATCTCGGGCATGTCAGTCTATGGCGGCGGCAGCAAAGAGGCTGCTGATGAACCGTTGAGTATGGAAGAGCTCTCAGCGCTTCCCGGTGATGCAGTCGATGTGATCGGGATGCGGCTTGAATGGGCGGTCGAAGGAGAGGAGATGCTCTTCTCGCTCTATGCACCGACGACCGGCTGGGCATCGATCGGTATCGACCCGCAGCAGAAGATGAAGGGCGCGCAGTTCGTCATCGGCTATGTCGATGAGCAGGGTGTACCGTTCATCAGGGATGATTACGGTACCAGTGCATTCGGACACAAGTCAGATGAATCTCTCGGGGGAACCAATGATCTGCGGATCATCAGCGGAAAAGAGGAGAACGGCATGCTCAAACTGGTCTTTGCCCTGCCTCTCGAGTCATCAGATGATAAGGATGTCCCGCTCACTCTGAATGCTGCTCATACCATCATCTTCGCCTACGGGGCAGATGCACGAGATGATTTCACCTCGAAGCATGTCAAGGTCGGGAAAGCGGTCGTACGATTCTGACCATCATCCTATCGTCAGGCGATCTCTCCCCTGCTGTTTGCTCTGATACATCAGGGCATCTGAGCGCTCCATGATCGTCTCTCTGCTGTCGCCTGCGGTGATGATCGTACCACCTATCGATATAGTCACGCTCAGTCTCTGATCCTCAACCATGATATAGCTGTTCGAGGTCAGGAACTTGAGCCGGTTGGCGATCTCAAAGAGCGTTTCCTGATTGACATTCCGCAGGATCCCGATGAACTCATCTCCTCCCCATCTGCCGAACAGGTCGAACGGACGGGCATTCGATTGGAGGGTCTTCGCGATATGCTGCAGGATCTGATCGCCAACGAGGTGTCCATAGGTGTCATTGATCGTCTTGAACCGGTCTATGTCGAAGAAGATCACTCCGAAGGGACCGCATAGCGTCTGAACTCCTCCAGGCAGCTGCTGATCTCCCGTTCGATGTACATCCTGTTGGCAAGTCGAGTAAGGGGATCAAGGAGCATCAGCTCTTCCATCTCCTTCATACGCAGCTCGGTGGCAGACCTGTTGGTGAGATCTGTGAACAGTTCGATCCTCGCAGAGTCTTACCCTGATCATCGGTGATGACCGAGGTCCGTACCGATATGGGCACACGGTGGCCACTCTTATGATGCAGGTAGAGATCTGCTGATCGGTTGACCTGATCGAAGATCGAATGGGCCAACGGGCACAGTCCCCCGCACAGCCGGGTCCCATCGGCATCGACATGGTTGAGGATGTTATCAGAGCATCGCTTGCCGAGTACCTCTTCACTCGAGTACCCGGTGATCTCCTGGGCTCTTCTGTTCCAGAAGATGATGCGCATGTCCGTATCTACGATATAGAGCCCGTCGTTGAGGATCTGCAGGATATTCATGGTATCGGCTCCCAGATCTTTCAGCATGGTAGTCCTCCCTCTGGTGTGCTAGCGGTTCAGCTGGCTGATACAGGATGTCATCATACCCTGCATCAGCATGGATTGCAACCTGATCATTTACCGGCTCCGACTGTTCAGCGGCCGGATGGACCCTTCGGGGTCTCTTCAGATATCGGTAGTTCAACCAGCAGCTGCAGCACTCTCACTCGTGGCAGGTGCTCTATGCTGCAGTCATATGGATCCGGTACTGGGTCTTAATTATCTTCAAGATATGTGTTGATCACCGGCAGGAACCTGGGGCCATAGGCTTCCAGCTTCTTCTCTCCGACCCCGGAGACAAGCAGGAATTCATCATTGTTCCTGGCTTGAGCACAGACATGTCCTTGAGGTCTTGTCGGTGAAGATGATATAGGAGGGACATGATACTCCTGAGCGATCTCAGTCCTTTTGTTCTTCAGCAATGAGAACAGAGCCTTGTCCTTGAATCCTCCACGATCCAACAGGTCGTCTCGGGAAGGACCTCCCGGTCCTCTGGAGGCAGAGATCTCACTGATACAGAACTCCACCTTGCCAAAGAGGATCCTCTGACCCAGCTCACTCATGCAGAGGACATTATAGCGGTCACTATCCTGAAAGATGGCTTGTTGTCCGATCAGTTCATTGATGATACCCCGCCACCATATCTTGCTCTTATCCTTACCGACCCCGAACGTCTTCAGCTTGTCGTGATTTTTGGACCGGATCTTCTCTGTATTGGCTCCCCGGACGATATCGATGATATGATTGATCCCGAATCCCTGATCGGTTCGAGCGATGGCAGAGAGCACCTTCTGTGCGTCCACAGTCGCCTCTACTTTTCAGTCACATCAGTACATACATCACAGTTCCCGCATGCTCCACTATGGGCTTCACCGAAGTACTCAAGGATCTGTTTCTCCGGCAGACGTTGACGGTAGAGAAGCGGACCAGCGTGTTGAGATTATCCTTGCACTTGCTCTGTTCCTGCGGGTCATCGATCTGATCTATGAAGTACTTCTGTCTGGCAATATCACCCGGCCCATAGAAGAGGACACAACTGGAATCCATGCCATCACGACCTGCACGTCCAGTCTCCTGATAGTAGCCTTCCATGCTCTTTGGCAGATCGCCGTGGATGACATAGCGGATGTTGTTCTTGTTGATGCCCATGCCGAATGCCGTAGTGGCACAGATGACATCCACCTCATCATTGTTAAAGAGCTCCTGATTGCTGGTTCTCTCTTCTTTGGTCAGACCAGCATGATAATGGAGCGCCTTGATCCCCTGCTTCTGTAGATGAGCTGCTGTCTTCTCAACATCTTTCCGGCTGATGCGGTATACTATTCCCGACTCATCAGGACGATCTTTTATGAATGCTGAGATCTGGGACAGGACCTCCGTCTTCTCTCTGACCTGGTAGTAGAGCTCCTTTCTGTCAAAGGATGCCCGGACGGTAAGAGGCTGCTTCAATTTGAGGATACGGATGATGTCATCCTGGACCGTCTTGGTAGCTGTAGCGGTAAAGGCAGCCATGGGGACATCAGGGAAGCTGTTCCGAATATGGGACAGGAACAGATAGTCAGGACGGAAATCATGGCCCCACTCTGAAAGACAGTGAGCCTCATCGATGGCAAAGAAAGCCACCTTGAGCTCATGGAGACGGTCTATGTACCCATTAACGGCAAGCCGTTCAGGAGAGAGGTACAGCAATTTGATCTCGTTCCTGTAGAGACGGGAGTAGATCTCCGATACTTCCTCTTTCTGCAGCGTACTGTTGAGAAACGCTGCCGGTATCCCCTTTGTCAGAGCATCATCGACCTGATCCTTCATGAGTGCGATCAGCGGACTGATCACCACGGTGAGCCCGTCAAAGAGCAATCCCGGGATCTGGTAGCACAGGCTCTTACCACCACCGGTAGGCATGGAGGTGAACACATCCCTGCCAGAGAGGATAGCAGAGATCACAGCTTCCTGATTCTCCCGGAACGAATCATATCCGAAGATGGATGAGAGGATGTGGCGTGCATCGTTGTTCATGGTCCTGTTCATGCTCCTTTGATCGTAGTGATCTCTTTCTCTCTCTCCTGCGATTCCAACGGCTCGGAGCCAGTGATCTTCAGCGGGCAGGGGTATGTGATGGTAGGGTCCCTCTTCATGACTTCTCAGCGTGCGACACGATCCTTCCCCTGCTGCTTGGCCCGGTAGAGTGCAGCATCAGCCTGAGCCAGCGCAGAGATGTCTGATCGGGCGGCAGAACGAGCACAGACACCCATGCTCACGGTGATGTTCAGGTTCTCACTCGAGATAGCCTTCCGTATCTTCTCTGCCTTGATCAGGGCGCTCTCGGTACTGCAGTGGCGCATGATGATGATGAACTCATCTCCGCCGAATCTGCCGAGGATGTCATCTCCCGGGTGAAGTTCCCTGCGTGTGCACTCACAGACCTGCTGCAGGACCTTGTCCCCGATCAGATGTCCGAGGGTATCATTGATATGCTTGAAATCATCGATATCGAAGATCACGATCGTGTAATCCGACTCTCCGGTACGCTCGAACCTGGTGAGGGTCGTCGTGATAGAGCGGTGGTTGCAGGTCCCTGTCAGCTCATCGGTCACCGAGAGATGGTTCAGGTGGAAGCTGGTACGGGTATCGACCTTCTTGACCTGGTAGATGATGATGATCAGCAGCACCGCAGCGATCGAGAAGGTGATCAGTTCTACGAGCGTCTGGTGCCGGGGCAGGGTGCTGAAGAAGAGGTCATACACACAATAGCCGACCGTTGATACCCCGTAGAGCAGCAGGATCACTGCAGTGGTGCGTCCGTTGGTGTAGAGGATGATGACCGTACTCATCAGGAGGATGATATAGGTCGTATGAGTGGTAAGACCATCGAAGAAGAGCCAGATGGTCGGGGTGAACACGAAGGCATAGAAGAGGAGGATCAGAATGGTCGAGACCTCGGTCTTGCCTCTGCGATAGAAGAACAGGTAGGCGAAGAAGGTGTAGAGGATCCCCCCAAGGGCCATCAGCAGGTCATACGGTGGATACCCGTTCAGATAGTTGATCGTCCCGGTGACGGTGATCGTGAGCAGGGTGAGGAATGAGAGCAGGATGACCTGCAGGTTCTTATGTGCAGCAGCTGTATGCAGTATCTCAAGCGAGCTTGATTTTGGTTTCATAGTGCGATCAGTATACGAAGAAATCGCGATCTATGCCAGAACAATGTATCAGGATGCAAGCAGATACGAGGATCTGCCGATGTGGCTCCAGCGGAGCAGCAGACCATCCATACAGGTACATGCAAGCTCATAGACGGTTCTGTGCTGGTCAGAACGGCCCTGATGTAGTACAGTGACAGGTGCTCCTAGATCGCGAGGTGTTCTTTTTTTTAAGGAGAGGGTATGTTCAATCCACAGGCGCTGATGATCACAGGTGGTGCCGGGTTCATCGGTTCACATCTGGTACGAAGATTACGCAGGGACTACGGCTACTGCGGCACGCTGGTGGTGGTCGACCTGGAGACCTATGCCGCAGATCGCAGCAGACTCACCGAGGTGGAGAGCAGCATCCGCTATGTGCGCGAAGATATCTGTGACACCGAAGCCATGAGAGCGATCATCGCAGATGAGCACATAGATGCCATCATCAACCTCGCTGCAGAGAGCCATGTGGACCGGTCCATCGAGGCCCCCACGCCCTTCGTCACCACGAACATCGCCGGGACCTATTCCCTGCTCGAAGCCGCCAGAGGATGCTGGGTCGGCCGTACTGATGTACGGTTCTACCAGATCAGTACCGATGAGGTCTTTGGAGCACTGCAGGCAGGAGATCCCCTGTTCACCGAATCGAGCCCCTATGCACCGCGAAGCCCCTATGCGGCCTCAAAGGCGGCAGCGGACCATCTGGTGAGATCCTACTACCATACCTACGGGCTGCCGGTCCTGATCTCCTCCTGTTCGAACAACTACGGCCCCGATCAGCATGCAGAGAAGCTGATACCCAAGGCTATCACCGGATTCCTGGCAGGCAGAACAGTCCCCCTCTACGGTGACGGGCTGCATGTGCGGGACTGGATCTATGTATCAGACCATACCGATGCGATCTATCAGATCCTGCGTACCGGTACCCCCGGAAGCTCCTATGTGGCCGGTACCGGGGTCCTGACCGGTAACAGGATGCTGCTGGAGATGATCATCACACTCCTTGCCCCGAGACTCCACTGCGAAGAGGCAGCCCTGCGCTCACTCATAGCCGCGGTCCCCGACCGGCCCGGACATGATCGGGGGTACGGCATCGACGCCTCACGGCTGCATCATGATCTTGGATGGAGTGCACGGATATCCCTGAGCGAGGGGCTTGCCCTGACGATCGATCATATGATCGGTGTGCACACTCACTGATGGTGATGTGAAACCTGCCTCATAAACTCTCGACTAACATGCAGCTAAATATATAAAAATCTATATAATTAATCATTTATGATAATAGTGCTGAATAATATACCATGAAAGAACATTAAAAAGTATTAGTTATGAAATATGGTATTATAAGGTGATATTATCAAAAAAACACGGGAAATAATTGACGCTAGCAAGCATATGTAGTACCCTATTTATGAAAAGTATGAATAATCATATTAGTAAGAATACATACCTGTTGGAGGTTGAGACATGTTGGAATTCAAAGACGGTACCTGTATCTGCGGTACGGTGAAAGTCGGGGAACGGGGACAGATCGTCATACCGAAGAAAGCCAGGGACTATTTCAATATCAGTGCCGGGGATTCCCTTGTCGTACTCGGTGACAAGGCCAAGGGTATCACTATATTCAAGGCGGAGAACCTGCAGGATTTTGCAGCATTTCTGCTGAACAACGCGGAGGAAGAAGCATGAACATCATCATCATCGGAGGGGTTGCCGGCGGGGCAAGTGCAGCGGCACGATTGAGAAGGCTCAGCGAAGAACATCGGATCATCATGTTCGAACGGGGGAAGTACATCAGTTTCGCGAACTGCGGACTGCCCTATCATATCGGGGGGACCATCTCCGAACGGGACAATCTGCTCGTACAGACGGTCGAAGGGATGGAAGAACGCTTCAACATAGACATACGCATCGAGACCGAGGTGCTCTCGATAGACTCGAAGAAGCACACCGTGCAGGCAAAGGACCTCACCACCGGAGAGGTGTATGAAGAGGCCTATGACAAGCTGCTGCTCTCCCCGGGCGCCGAACCGGTGAGACCCCCCATTCCCGGTATCGACTCACCGAAGATCCTCACCTTGCGGAACATGAGCGACATGGATAGGATCATCGAACAGCTGCAGCAGACCTCAGCGAAGAAAGCGGTGGTCATCGGAGCCGGATTCATCGGTATGGAGATCGCAGAGAACCTGCATGACAAGGGCATCGCCGTGGCAGTGGTCGAGAAGATGGATCAGGTCCTCGCCCCGGTAGACATAGAGATAGCCGCACAGGTGCATCAGCACTTCAAGGAGTTCAATGTGGGACTCTACCTCGGAGACGGGGTGATCAAGTTCGAAGACACCGGATCTGCGGTGCTCGTCTCGCTTGAAAGCGGTGCGGCCCTTGCAGCCGATATCGTGATCCTCGCCATCGGCGTACGACCGGAGACCTCTCTGGCTCAGGCTGCCGGCCTGGAGATCGGGGTGACACGCGGGATCAAAGTGAACGAATACCTGCAGAGCTCGGATGATGATATCTATGCGGTAGGTGATGCGATAGAGGTAGCCAACTATATCACCGGGAAAGAGACCCTGATCCCGCTAGCCTGGCCTGCGAACCGTCAGGGACGTATCGTAGCCGATAACATGCTCGGACAGAATCTGAAGAAGTATACCGGCTCACTCGGCACTTCGATCCTCAAGGTGTTCGATCTGACCGTCTCTGCGACCGGCATGAATGAGAAAGCCCTCAAAGCAGCCGGTCTGGCCTACGGAACGGACTATCTGGTCGTGACGGTCAACCGTAACAACCATGCGGGATACTACCCCGGAGCAGTACCGTTCACCCTCAAACTCATCTTCTCCCCTGAAGGCAAGATCTTTGGGGCTCAGGGGGTCGGCTATGACGGGGTCGATAAACGCATCGACGTGATCGCTACCGCCATCAAGGCGGAGATGACCATCTATGACCTGCAGGAGCTGGAACTTGCCTATGCACCTCCCTATAACTCGGCGAAGGATCCGGTGAACATCGCAGGCTATGCTGCAGAGAACCTGATCAACGGTACGGTGAAGAACTTCAGATGGTATGAACTCGATGACCTGCTTGCACAGGAGCACAATGTGCTGCTCGATATCAGGACCGCTGATGAGCATGAACTGGGAGTGATCCCCGGATCGATCCATATCCCGCTTGATGAACTGAGGGCCAGATCCTCAGAGCTCGATACAGCCAAGACCTATCTGGTCTACTGCCAGATCGGACAGAGGGGCTATGTGGCAGCACGCATCCTGCAGAACCAGGGGTTCGATGTGATGAACTTCGACGGCGGGTACAAACTGTGGCAACCGCTGTTCCTTCCGCAGGATAACCGAAAGGATTTCGATCAGCTGCTTGATTCCCACAGTGGAGGAGAGAAGACGGTATCGGCACCTGCACATGCGCAGACTCTGGAACTCAATGCCTGCGGTCTGCAGTGTCCCGGTCCGATCATCAAGACCAAGAAGGCCATGGACTCTCTGAGTGTCGGTGATACGCTGGTCGTGAAAGCTACCGACCCCGGTTTCAAGAAGGACATCCGCGTCTGGGCTGAGAAGACCGGGAACTCGGTGATCTCGGTAGAGAGTGCAGCAGGACAGATTGAGGCCAAGCTGCAGAAGGGTGCAGTTCTGAAAAGTGGTGCTCCCGCACTGGAGAAGAACCGGCAGACCCTGGTGGTCTTCAGCGGCGACCTCGATAAGGCCATCGCTGCCATGATCATCGCCAACGGCGCTCTGGCCATGGGCAAGGATGTCTCCCTGTTCTTCACCTTCTGGGGATTGAACATCCTGCGAAAGGATAGCAGGGTCAGGGTGAAGAAGAGCATGATAGAGAAGATGTTCGGTGCCATGATGCCGCGAGGTGTGAAGAAGCTGAAACTCTCACAGATGCACATGGCTGGCATGGGGACCGGCATGATCAGATCGATCATGAAGAAGAAGCATGTGGATGATCTGGGGACCCTCATCGATACCTACCTGGAGAACGGTGGAAAGATCCTGGCCTGTACCATGTCCATGGACCTGATGGGGATCAAGGAAGAGGAACTGATCGACGGGATCGAATACGGCGGGGTAGCGAGTTACCTCGGAGATGCCCAGGAAGCATACAGCAACCTGTTCATCTGATCGCCCGACGATCCGTACCGTCTCACTGCCTGCAGGGGACCGAGGTGCTGCACCGATTCGAATCGATCAGCATATCGGTCCTTTGCTGCGTCCTACAGCATCGGACTGAGGAAATCGCTGCGTGAGCGCTGCTTCAGATGGTCCCCGATCACTTGTGAGAGCAGTACGATCCCCCGTTCGATCTGCTGCTCATCCGCAGCGGCGATGCTGAGCCTGATATGATCATCAAAATCGCGCCTTCCGGCTCTGAACACATTCCCGGGGTGCACAGCACCCCTTTCGCTGCGGCATCCCGGTAGAGCGCGGAGGCACTGATCCCCTGCGGGAGCGGAAGCCAGAGGTTGAATCCCCCGGTGGGCCGGGGAGGCAGGTCGATCTGCTGCAGATGCTCCTCGAGTGACCTGAACAGCTGCTGCTGCCGGCCGTGGTAGCGGCGGCACATCTGCGAGAGATGGGTCTCCCAGACCCCGGATCTCAGATAGAGATCGAACGCACGCTGGATCAACCCTGCCGATGAGATATCGGTAAGATGCTTGGCCTGCAGGATATCGCGGGAAAGACTCCTCGGTGCGGTGAGGAACCCGATGCGCAGTCCGGGCATGAGCAGCTTCGAGAAGCTCTTGATATGGATCACACGTTCATCAGCAGGATCATCATAGGACTTGAGCGGACGGCACGAGGAAGCGTTGAAGGAGAGATCCGAAAGGAAATCATCCTCGATGATGTAGCATGCATGCCTGCGGGCAGCAGCGATCACCGCAGATCGTTTCTCCTCGCTGTAACTGCAGGTGGTCGGGTTCTGGTAATCAGGCATGAGATAGAGGACCTTCGGACGGTAGTACTGCAGGCTCTTCTCCAGATGCACCAGATCGATACCGTCCTGTTCCATGGGTACCGAGACGATGCGGGCTCCCCGGGATTTGAACACAGCAAGGGCCCCGGTGTAGGTCGGATCCTCTACCAGTACACAATCACCCGGGTCCAGCAGGGCTTTTGCCGCTATATCGATCCCCTGCTGTGCTCCCGAGATGATCTGCAGACGCTCAGGGGTACTCCTGACCGCATAGACCTCGTTGAGCATGGTACAGATACTCTCCCTGAGCGGCAGGTACCCGTTACTCTCATCATACTCGAAAGCACGACCCCCGTCACGATCGAGCACCGTATCGATCGCCTCCTTGAACGGGCTACCGGGAACATGTCGGAGGTGGGGGTGGATGTGGCGAAGTTGATGGCATCATCCCCTATGACGATCGTCCCCTTCTGCATGAGATCGATCTCATCATCAAGATAGAGCTCATCATCATCGAACTCCGACCGTACCTTCCTCTCATCGGGTCGTTGTGCCGGATCTGATCCCACATAGACCCCGCTGCCGGGGATCTTGGTGACCAGGGACTGCTTCTGCAGGGACTCGTACGCCTTGACGATCGTGGCGGAATTGACCGAGAGCTGCTCGGAGAGGATCCTGATCGGCGGCAGCCGATCTCCCGGGAGCAGCGTCCCATCACTGATCTGCCCGGCGATCTGCTCGGCGATCTGCCGGTATTTGGCAACGTTGCTGCTTGATTGTACCGATACAATTAATGAAGAATGCATATTGTACTCCTAAAATGTTGACAAACAGAGAGAACAGGACTATTGTATCACCATGAAGTACTGATACAGGATAATTGTATCGGTACAATGAAGAATAATCAAGGGGAACACGATGAACAAAGCAGCAGAACAGTATGCGCTCAACAGGGATCTGGCGAAGATGCTCAAAGGCGGGGTGATCATGGACGTGGTGAACGTCGAACAGGCACAGATCGCACAGGAGGCAGGAGCTGTCGCAGTCATGGCACTCGAGCGGGTGCCTCTGAGATCAGGAAGGCAGGAGGTGTCTCCAGAATGTCCGACCCTGATATGATCAAGGCGATACAGGAGGCGGTGAGCATCCCGGTCATGGCGAAGGTGCGTATCGGACACATCATAGAGGCCGATATCCTGCAGAGCTCGGAGTGGATTATATCGATGAGAGTGAGGTCCTGACCCCTGCTGATGAGCAGTATCACATAGACAAGCACCCCTATCGGGTACCATTCGTCTGCGGGGCACGGGATCTCGGGGAGGCACTGCGGAGGATCGGAGAGGGAGCGGCAATGATCAGGACCAAAGGGGAAGCGGGTACCGGTAATGTCGTAGAGGCCGTGCGGCATCAGCGAACGATCACGCAGCAGATCTCACAGCTCGCCGGGGCAGCCCCCGAAGAGCTGATGAGTGCGGCAAAAGCGCTGCAGGCCCCCTATGATCTGGTCTGTCAGGTCGCGCGTGAGCAGCGGCTTCCGGTGGTGAACTTCGCTGCAGGCGGGATCGCCACCCCGGCAGATGCTGCGCTATTGATGAGACTCGGCAGTGAGGGGGTCTTCGTGGGATCGGGGATCTTCAACTCCCAGGACCCTGCTGCGAGGGCTCGGGCAATCGTGCTTGCCGTGGCGAACTACCAGGACCCCGAGACCCTTGCCCGTATCTCAAGCGGACTCGGGGAGGCTATGGAAGGACTGGACCTTTCAGATCTGCAGGAAGGGCAGAAGTTCGCCCGAAGAGGATGGTAGGCCATGCACATAGGAGTCCTGGGATTGCAGGGGGGAGTCGCTGAACATCTGGAGATGCTCAGCAGGCTATCTGATGAGACCATAAACCCGATCGAAGTGAGAACACCGCAGGGACTCAGGCAGTGTGATGCCCTGATCATCCCGGGAGGGGAGAGCACCGCCCTGCGGATCCTGCTCGATGCAGCGGGGCTTACCGACCCGATCAGCAGTCGTATGCAGCAGGGCATGCCGGTATGGGGCACCTGTGCGGGAATGATCCTTCTGGCACAGAAGGTACTCTACCACCAGAATCTCTCCCTCGGTGGTATGGACATCACGGTGGCACGGAACGTCTACGGCCGGCAGCAGGAGAGCTTCGTCGCTGAGTTCCCGATACCCGAACTCGGGGGACCTCCGTTTCCCGGAGTGTTCATCAGAGCCCCGGGAGTCATTCGTACCGGAGACGGGGTCCAGGTACTGGCGAGAAGTGATGATCAGGTCGTCGCCTGCCGGGAGCAGCATCTGCTGGTCACGTCCTTCCACCCTGAACTGACAGATGATCTGAGACTGCACCGCTATTTTGTCCATATGTGTACAGCAGCATGTGCAGAGAGGGCTCATTGATGCCCATCTGATGTGGACGGTCACAGACACTATCGCATCACGGGGAACAAGAGGAACACCTGCTGCCATCTGCTCCTCTTGACACCCCGCAGGAGTTCCTGCACGATAGCTGTATGAACAGATATACCGAACGGATCAACCGGGTCCTCGATCACATCGATGCGCATCTGGGTGAAGATCTGAGCCTTGAAGAGCTCGCTGAGATCTCCTGTTTCTCCAAGTACCACTTCAGCCGCATCTTCGCATCGGTGATGAAAGAGCCCCTGTTCGGCTATATCACCAGAGTGCGTCTGCAGAAGGCAGCTGCACGGATCTGCGGGAATGTCCATGAACCCATCACCGAGATAGCCGCATCCTGCGGCTATGCCACTCCATCGGCCTTTGCCAAGAGTTTCAAACAGTTCTACGGCATCTCGGCCTCACGTATGAGAGAGAGCTTTCTTGAGGGTCGCAATACAGGACAACCGCAGGGCACGTTCAGAACATACACGAGCAGCTGGGAACAAGCCATAGCCGCCATGCGCCTGTATACTGAGTACACAACAGCATATACAGTATGGAGGTATGAGATGGATGAGAAGAAGGTGACGGTAACCGTCAAGACGATCGATGAGATGGAGCTTGCCTATGTGCGCCATATCGGCCCGTATGCAGGTGATGAGCAGCTCTTTGCGAGACTGTTCAAGCGACTCTACAGCTGGGCAGGACCGAGAGCTCTGGTGAACCCGCCGGAGACGAAGGAGCTCTGCATCTATCATGATGACCCCGGTCTGACCGACGAGAGCCAGTTGCGGACCAGTGCCTGCATCACCGTTCCCCGGGTACGAAGACCGGGGGTGAGATCGGCAGTATGACGCTGCCCGGCGGGCTCTATGCGGTCGGTCACTTCGAGATCGGACCTGAGGAGTTCGGGGAAGCCTGGCAGTTCATGTGCGGTATCTGGCTACCTGAGAGCGGCTATGAACCCTCTGACGGTCTGTGCTTCGAGATGTATGATAGTGAACACGGCAATGAGGATGGACACAGCTTCATCGTCGATATCTGCATCCCGGTGAAGATCCTGAGCCAGAGCTGAGTGCAGAAGGTCCTCTGAGCGTGATCTTCCGCTCGAAGGGCTTTTTCCGCTACCCTGATCACTGCTGGTCGGGATGGATCATCAGATAACACAGTGATGACCCGGTCAGCAGCACTCCTGCTGCGAACCACACTGGCGGGATACCCCATCTGGCAGCGATGAGTCCCCCGGCGAAGGCCCCTGCAGCACCACCGATCTGAAACGCAGCTGATGAGAGCGACAGGATCGTCGAACGCATCGATGTATGCACCGCCTTGTTGAGCATCGTCTCATAGGGTGAGGATTCGACGGAACTGAACGAGAAGAGCAGGACGAACAGCAGGGCGAAGCCCGGAAGCTGCTGCTGAGCTGCCAGTGAGAACAGACACACACCGTAGAGTATACGCATCACCGTCAGCAGCAGCCGGTAGTTCCCCTGTAATCTTCTGGCAAGCAGGATGCTCAAGGCCGATCCTGCAGCGGCGAAGAGGAAATAGGCTGCTGAGAGTACCCCGTAGACCCAGGAGCTTGACTGCTCTCCCATGATCTGTGCAGCCCTGGGCTGCCAGAAGGACTCGACCGAGGAGAGCCCGATACCCAGGGTAAGGCTTGAGAGCAGCAGCAGTCTGAGGGTCCGGTGACCTGCAGCATGGGAGAGGGCCGAGAGGATATGGCCTGAGAGGGTCTGTCTGTGAGTGTCACCGGTGATCTGATCCTCATGGATCACCACCAGGGTATATATCCCTGCGACTACCAGCAGCCCGAGAGCTGCCGCCATGTTGGCGGTGTATCGCCCGGAGAACAGTGACAGCTGCGCCGCGAAGTCAGGAAGTATCCCTCCTATGAGGGAACCTCCGGCAAGCCCTGCAAGCGAAGCGATCTCTGAGAGTGCCAGAGCCTTCTGCAGATTCCCATCGGGTGCTGCTCATGGAAGGTATCGACGAACCATGCATCGATCGATCCCGAATCAAGAGCTCGTGAGGCCCCGTAGAGGATGAAGACCAACGTGATCATTGCTGGGGTAGATGAGAAGATGAACAGCCCGATCGAGATGAGCTTGACCACGACTGAGATCATATAGATCTGTTTTCTGCCTAGTTGGTCGGCAAGACCTCCGGTAGGCACCTCGAGCATGATGACGGTGGTGCTGTAGAGGGCCATCACCACACCTACCTGCAGCAGATCCAGCCCCTTGTCGATCTGCGTGAGTACCAGGACCGGGAAGAGGATGCCCACACTCGCCCAGTGAAGCAGCTGATGGAGAGCGAACCGAAGGGTCAGGTGTGTGTGCAGCATTGGCAGGCTCCTCCTGTGACCATCGGGTGAGGACTCGTTCCCGCTGGATGATCTGAACACGCTCACAGCAGGTGGACAGCGGGGGGAGAACACCCTAAAGGTGACAAACCATGGATGTTTGCGAACAACTCATGTTGTAAAAACATGAGATTTTCAGTATAACGTATAACCATACAGATAGATAATAGTCCATGTGCTTCTCTCACATGAAAAACGATACAAAGGAAGAGATATGAGTGTTCGTGTACGTTATGCTCCTTCACCCACCGGCTTACAGCATATCGGGGGAGTGAGGACAGCCCTGTTCAACTACTTCTTTGCCCGTGCCAACGGCGGCACCTTCATACTGCGGATCGAGGATACCGATCAGGAGCGGTCCCATGAAGAGGCTCTTGAGGATCTCTATGAGACCCTGGCATGGCTCGGGATCGATTGGGATGAAGGACCCGGTAGAGGCGGTGACTATGGCCCGTATGTGCAGTCACAGCGGTTCGAACTCTACAGAAGCTATGCCCAGCAGCTCGTCGATGATGGGAAAGCCTACTACTGCTACTGTACTCCACAGCGACTTGATGCGCTCAGAGAGGAGCAGCAGCAGAAGAAGAGCAGGATGCAGGGGTATGACAGGCACTGCCGTGATCTCACCGAAGAGCAGCGATCAGCCTATGCGGCACAGGGATCACCCCGGTGATCAGACTGAAGGTGCCGCTCGAGGGCAAGACCACCTTCCATGATGAGCTGATGGGAGACATCACCCGGAAGAATACCGACATCAGTCCTGATCCGGTACTGCTCAAGTCAGACGGCTTCCCCACCTATCATCTGGCGAATGTCATCGATGATCATCTGATGGGGATCACCCATATCATGAGAGCACAGGAGTGGATCCCCTCGGGTCCTCTGCATATACTGCTGTATGAAGCCTTCGGTTGGGATCCTCCGAAGTACTGCCATCTGCCCATGGTCATGGGAAAGGATGGACAGAAGCTCTCGAAACGCCACGGGTCCACTGCCGTCCGTGATTTCAGGAGAGCCGGGTATCTTCCCGAAGCTGTGGTGAACTATATCAGCCTGCTCGGGTGGTCCTATGATGACAAGACCGAGTTCTTCACCAGAGAGGAGCTCGAGAAGGTCTTCTCTCTCGAGAAGATCAACAAGGCCCCCGGGGTGTTCGACTATAAGAAACTGCTCTGGTTCAACGGGCAGTACATCAGGCAGAAGCCGGCAGAACAGCTCAAAGAGCTGATCCTGCCGTACCTGATCGCCGACGGTGTCCTGCAGGAACCGATCACCGCTCAGCAGCAGGAGGTGATCGAACGCATGATCCCGATCATCCATGAACGACTCAGACTCCTTGGTGATGTCAGCGAGATGACACGATTCCTCTTTCAGGACATCCCACTGCTGAGAGTGCTGCCTTCATACCGAAGAAGCTCGATATGAAGAAGACCTTACAGATCCTGCATACAGGACGGCAGATGGTCGAACAGATGGACGGTAAGGATGATGCAGAGCTCGAAACACAGTACCGTGAGGCTGCAGCAGAGCTCGAAGTGAAGCTCGGAGATATCATGATGCCGCTGAGAGTGGCTGTCACCGGCAGTACCATCTCTCCGCCGCTGTTCGAGTCTCTGCGGCTGTTAGGTAGCGAGAAGTCTCTCGATCGGCTTGATCGGGCAATCACACAGATCTCCAAAGAGGTAGGATAATATGGGAACAGTGACAATGGAAAAACTCGTCTCTCTCTGTAAGAGAAGAGGATTCGTATATCAGTCGAGCGAGATCTACGGTGGTCTTTCGGGAGCCTGGGACTACGGTCCACTGGGTGTGGAACTGAAGAACCGGGTACGGGATTTCTGGTGGAAGGAGATGACACAGCTCCATGACAACATCGTCGGTCTCGATGCGGCGATCATGATGCATCCAAAAGTATGGGAGGCATCAGGCCATGTGGCGAACTTCACCGACCCCATGGTCGACTGCAAGAAGTGCAATAGCCGATTCAGGGCAGACCATATAGACCTTGAAGCTGCCTGTCCGGTCTGCGGGAACAAGGGTACCTTTACCGAGCCCAGAGAGTTCAATCTCATGTTCTCCACGAACCTCGGACCGGTCAAGGACGATTCGAGTATCGTCTACCTGCGTCCTGAGACCGCTCAGGGTATCTTCGTCAACTTCAAGAATGTCCTGCAGACGAGCAGAGTCAAGATCCCCTTCGGGATCGCACAGGTGGGAAAGGCCTTCAGGAACGAAGTCACGACCAAGAACTTCATCTTCAGGACCCTCGAGTTCGAACAGATGGAGATGCAGTTCTTCGTACGACCGGGAGAGGATGAGAGCTGGTTCGAGTACTGGAAGAACAGCAGGATCGCCTACTATGACCGATTGGGGATCAGAAAGGATAAGCTGCGATTCCATCAGCATGGTCCTGATGAACTGGCTCACTATGCCAAGGATGCCTCGATATCGAGTTCGAGTTCCCCATGGGCTGGCAGGAACTCGAAGGGATCCACTCCAGGACTGATTTCGACCTCGGACGTCATCAGGAGTTCGCAGGGAAGGATATGCAGTATCTGGATCCCGCTGATAACACCCGGTATCTGCCGTATGTCATCGAGACCTCTGCTGGACTGACCCGTTCAGTGCTCATGGTGCTCTCAGATGCGTATGAGGAGCAGGAACTCTCCGAAGGTGATACCCGCGTGGTCATGCACTTTCATCCGAGTGTCGCACCGGTCATGGTTGCCGTGTTCCCTCTGGTCAAGAAGGATGGAATCGCCGATCTTGCAAAAGAGATCGAACAGGGACTCCGAGAGGATTTCACGACCTTCTATGATCAGTCAGGCGCGATCGGTCGAAGGTATCGACGTATGGATGAGATCGGTACGCCGTTCTGTATCACCGTGGATTATCAGAGCAAGGAAGACCAGAGTGTGACCCTGCGATTCAGGGACTCCATGGAGCAGGTTCGTGTACCCATCACAGAACTCGGGGAACGGATCAGAGCGGAGATCAGGACATACGAACGTGTGTGAGCAGCAGATTGAGAATAAGGAATGATTCGCTATGAATACAGCACTTGAGATATTACAGGAACGAGGATTCATCAAACAATGCACCGACCTTGAGGCCCTTGATGCTCTGATGGGTACAGGACCGGTCAAGTTCTATGTAGGAGTCGATCCTACCGGAAAGAGCCTGCATGTCGGTCATATGGTCCCGTTCTTTGCCATGCACCATATGCAGGAGGCAGGGCACAGTCCCATCGCCCTCGTCGGCGGAGGGACTTCCATGATCGGGGATCCTTCAGGCAAGAGTGAGATGCGTCAGATGCTCACGATCGAGCAGATACAGGAGAACGCACAGGCGATACAGAAGCAGCTGGCGCGTGTGGTCGATTTCGATGAGAGCCGGGGAGCAGGGAAAGCCGTCATGCTCAACAACTACGACTGGCTCGGTGGCCTGAACTACATCGAGTTCCTTCGTGACATCGGGAAGCATTTCTCGGTCAACCGCATGCTGACCTTCGAATCCTACCGACAGCGGTTGGAGCGGGGGCTCTCCTTCATAGAGTTCAACTACCAGCTGCTCCAGTCCTTCGACTTCCTGACGCTCTTCAGGAACGAGGACTGCCGTCTGCAGATGGGCGGGGATGATCAGTGGGGGAACATCGTAGCAGGTGTCGAACTGATCAGGAGGACCGAGAGGAAGGAGTGTTTCGGTCTGACCTTCCCGCTGGTGACACGAAGTGACGGTAAGAAGATGGGAAAGACGGAGAAGGGGGCAGTGTTTCTCGATCCTGAACTCTTCAGTCCCTATGACTTCTTCCAGTACTGGAGGAATGTAGCTGATGCTGATGTGGTCAGATTCCTGAAGATGTTCACCTTCCTGCCGATCGAGCAGATCGATGAACTCGGTAAGCTCAAAGATGCCGAGATCAACAGGGCCAAGGAGATCCTTGCCTATGAGCAGACGAAGATCATTCACGGGGTAGCAGAGGCTGACAAGGCGATCGAGGCTGCCAGAGCGGCGTTCTCGGTCTCAGGATCAGCAGCTGTCGATAAAGAGGGACTCCCTTCGATCGAGATCGAAGCATCGCTGCTCGAGGAAGGGATCAATGTCCTGGAACTGTTCGTCATGACCGATCTGTGCAAGACCAAGAGTGACGCCCGCAGGCTGGTACAGCAGGGCGGGGCGGTCATCAATGACCAGAAGGTCGATACCATCGGCCTGATCATCGATGCAGCTCGGGTAGTAGACGGTGAGATGATGCTGCGTGCCGGCAAGAAGCGGTATTTCAGAGTCATCGTACGGTCCTAGTCACGTAATGAAACGGGTCTGGAGCAGACCTGGGGAGAAGAAACCTATGTATAAACGAATCATGACCATCGTGATGGTGGTAAGTCTCATAAGCAGCGCAGCTGTCTTTGCCAGAGGGGCACAGGAAGAGAAGCCTCAGGAGCAGGTACCGGTCCCGGTACCTGAAGTGGTAGAGCCTGCTCAGAAGGAGAGTGCTCCGGCCCCTCAAGCGCCTGCAGTCGCACCGCAGAGCGGTACGACCGAGCCGTCAGTCGAGCTCAACCTCGCCGTCTTTGCAGGACCGACGGGGTTCGGGTTCGCACGGCTCATCGAGGACGGTCCCGACCTGGTAGATGGGTTGCGTGTTTCCAGTGAGATCCTTCCCACACCGACTGAAGCGATCGCACGCATCACCTCCGGTGATGTCGATGTGGTAGCCATGCCGGTCAATCTGGCAGCTTCCCTCTATAACAAGGGGCTTGATGTCAAGCTTGCTGCAGTCACCGGTGAGGGGATGCTCTATCTGGTGAGCGGCTCACGTGAGGTGAGTGCTGATCTGCAGAGCTTCATCGGCGAGACGATCCATGTCCCCGGTGCAGGTTCCACTCCGGAGTATGTCCCCCGATATGTCTTCGAAGAGAACGGCATCGCTGTGGGTTCTGATGTCGTATTCGATCTCTCGCTCAAAGCAGCATCACAGCTTGCTCAGATGCTCATTGCCGGTAAGGTGGACCATGCGGTCCTCCCTGAACCGTTCGCGACGATGGCTGTGACGAAGAATCCGGCACTCAGACGGGTGGTGGATCTGCAGAGCGCCTGGGCAGCTGCCTCCGGTGAGGCCAACTACCCTATGACGGCGATGCTCGTGCGGGGTGCGTTCCTCGAAGAACATCCTCAGGCAGTCGATATCATACGGATGGCTGCAGCTGACTCCATCGACTGGGTGAATGCCAACCATGCTGCAGCTGCTGAACTGATCGAGAAGCACGGTATCCTCTCTGCAGCTCTTGCTGAGCCTGCGATACCGAACTGTTCGCTGATCTATATCGATGCTGCTGATGCACGGTCTTCCATCGAAGCTTACTTGTCGGTCCTTGGGGGATATGCTCCTGCTTCGATCGGAGGATCGCTGCCTGATGAAGCATTCTACCTGGCGAAATAGCCTGATATCTCTGATCACTGTCGTGATCCTGCTGGTCATCTGGCAGATCGCTTCAGTGATCATGGATGCACAGATCATCCTTCCTCGTCCTCTTGTGGTCCTGCAGGAGTTCTTCTCGTTCTTCGTATCACCGGATTCCTGGCTGGCTATCGGAGCTACGGTCCTTCGGTCCCTTCGCAGTTTTGCGATCATCATGGCAGCGGGACTCGTCCTGGGCCTTGCTGCGGGGCAGAACACCGCCTTTGGTGCGGTCATGAAGCCGATACTCTCGGTGATCAGAGCGACTCCGGTACTGGCGATCATCCTCCTTGCGTTCCTCTGGTTCAAGACCGGGACGGTACCGGTCTTTTCCGCCTTTCTCATGGGATTCCCGGTGCTGTATCAGAATCTGATCATGGGACTCTCCAAGCGTGATACGAAGCTTCTGGAGATGGGCAGGGCGTATGGTCTGGATGGAAGACAACTGTTGCGATACATCACCATACCCTCACTGCTGCCGTTCATCCTTGCAGGAGCCCGTGGGGCTCTCGGAATGACTTGGAAGGTGGTGATCGCTGCCGAGGTGCTCACCGTACCGAGGTACGGGGTCGGGTCGAGCATGCAGTATGCACAGATGAACCTGGAGACCGCGACGGTCATGGGCTGGACGATCACCGCGATCGTCCTGACTGCCTGCGGTGATCTTCTCTTCGATGCAATCGATGCAGCACTGGGAATGGGGATGAGAAGCAGGAGGAGTCGCCTATGATCACCATCGACCGGCTGAGTAAGTCGTACAGGACTGTCCAGGGTCCTCTGGAAGTCTTCAACGAGTTCTCTCTTGACCTTGAAGAGGGAAGGATCACTGCGATCCTCGGGCCTCGGGTTGCGGGAAGACCACTCTGCTGCATATGATCGCACAGATGGAAGGGTATGATTCAGGTGCCATCACCGGGGTGCCCCGCAGCGGGACGACCAGTGTCGCCTCCTTGAGCTATCTGTTTCAGGAACCGAGGCTGCTGCCGTGGATGACGGTGTTCGAGAATGTCGATCTGGTCCTGCAGAATCACCTGCCCGATCGGCACGAGCGGCATGAGCGGGCTGATCAGTTCATCGAGCTGGTCGGACTGTCGGGCTATGCACATCTCACACCGAAGGAACTCTCAGGAGGGATGAAGCAGCGGGCTGCGATCGCTCGTGCCTTTGCCTATCCCTCACAGCTCATCCTCATGGATGAACCCTTCCAATCCCTTGATGCGGATCTCAGGTTCCAGCTCATCGCAGCGTACGGACTGCTCTGGCAGCATAACCCCAGGACGACCCTGCTGGTCACCCATGACATCCAGGAAGCCCTTCTGCTATCAGATACCATCCATGTCCTCTCCTCACGTCCGGCATCGATCCGTGGGAGTATCGCTGTACCGGTAGACCGGGGATCCAGGCGGGTAGGCAACAGGGATCTCTGGGAGCTCGAGATGAACTATTATGACAAATTCTCAGCAAGGGGTTGACAAATATCGCTCCAAATACTATAAATTTCCTTGTTGTCAGGCAGTGATGCCCAGCGACATGCCGCTGTAGCTCAGTCGGTAGAGCAGTGGACTGAAAATCCACGTGTCAAGGGTTCAATTCCCTTTGGCGGCAAACCTCATCTTCGGATGGGGTTTTTTTTCGCCCTGAGGGTATTGCTCATGAGAAGATGATGCAGCGCTCTTGTTCTATGATCCCCCTTATGAACAGTCCCTGAGAACTGCCATGCTCATCTTGGAGTGAGATGAAGTACCAGAGGTGACCTCTGATACACTTCTCTCGTGATTCAGGCAGGCTGTATCACAACTCATGAATCGTAGGCAGTGGCTGCCATCGAAGAGACGGACCTGTAGAAGATAGCCTCAAGCTATCTGATTGAAGTGATCGGCTTTGAACGATCGGAGGTGGATCAGCTGAGGTTGAGACTGCAGGGAGATGAGCAGCGTACCTGATACAGCTACGCTGCTTATCTGTGTGCTATTCAGCAAGCAGCAGTTTGATGCGAACTTCGGGTCACTGGTCACATTGATACCGAGTTTTCTCAAGCCTGCCTCATCACCGTGGGTGGGGATGTGGGTAAGATGGGCATCGGTCCCCGCAGGCGCTTGAGCTGCTGCAGTCCGGCTTCTGCAGCAGGGTTCGAGGTCGCTGACATCGCAAGGGCTATGAGCACCTCATCGACATCAAGACTGATGCGTCGTCCGGTGAGGATGTCTCGCTTGAGCAGCTGGATCGAATTCATGATGCTCTTGGGTATCAGGTCGATCACTTCGGGGATCCCAGCCAGATGTTTGATGGCATTGAGCACCAGGGCAGAGGATGCGTGCAGGATCTCGGAGTTGGTCCCCGCGATCGCGGTCCCGTCATGAAGTATCAGGGCTGCAGAGGATACGATACCATCCTTCCCCTTGTGCTGTGCGATGGCTGATCTTCTCTCATCATGAGCTATCGTCACCGCTGTCCTGCGGGATACCTCAAGATCGAGCTCGTCCATGATCAGCTTGATCCGGTCGATCGTCTCGCTCGTACCGATCCCCATGGCATATTCACAGGAGGCCCGATAGAACCGTCTGATGATCTCCTGTCTGGATGCTTCCTGTACCGCCTCGTCGTTGATGATCCCGAACCCGCAGCGGTTCACGCCCATATCGGTGGGGGACTGGTAGAACGAGGGCTTATGGGTGATCCGTTCGATGATACGTTTGAGCAGGGGAAGGCATCAAGGTCCCGGTTGTAGTTGACCGACTTCTCCCCGTAGGCTTCAAGATGGAAATGATCGATCCTGTTGATATCCCCGAGGTCCGCAGTCGCCGCCTCATAGGCCGTGTTCACCGGATGCTTGAGGGGCAGGTTCCAGATCGGGAACGTCTCGAACTTCGCATACCCGGACTCATTGCCCCGGCGGTGGTCATGGTACATCTGTGACAGGCAGGTCGCGAGTTTCCCGCTTCCCGGTCCCGGTGCCGTGACGATCACGATCGGTCGGTCCGTGACGATATAATCATTGGCACCATAGCCTTCATCACTGACGATGAGGTCTATGTTCGTCGGATAGCCTTTGGTCTTCTTGTGGGTATGGACGGTGAGACCCTGCGTTCGAGCAGGTTCTTGAACTGGATGGCGGCAGGCTGCTCTTCGAATCGGGTGATCACGACCGCTTTGACCTGCAGTCCCCAGGAGGCGAAGTCATCCACCATCTTCATGGCATCGGCATCATAGGTGATGCCGAAATCACCACGCATCTTCCGCTTCTCGATATCACCGGCATAGATGCAGATGATCACATCGATCTGGTCCTTCACCTGCTGAAAGACCCGCACCTTCACATTCGGGTCAAAGCCGGGGAGTACCCGCGATGCATGATAGTCATACAGGAGTTTCCCGCCGCATTCGAGGTAGAGTTTTCCTGAGAACTGATACATCCTCTCCAAGATGGCAGCTGTCTGTTCCTGTAGATATCTGGTGTTGTCAAATCCTGTTAGTTCTTTCATAGGGGCAAGATTACAGAGTTCTCACGGTTATGTCAAACTCCCTTGTGACCCTGCATGCGCTAAAAGATACCGGCAGAAGAGTATATGACCAAGATAGGAACTGCAGGCCAGAAGGGGTACCTGTCCGTTCTGCATATCACGGGTGTGCTGTTCTGCTGAGGAAGCGGAACTGACATGGGTAGTACTGACGCTGCAGCAGGTGCACTGTCCTGTCGACCTGCATGGAATGCTGCATCTGCGGTATCGACGTGGGTACCTGAAGAAGCCTTTATGGATCTCTGATGCACAAGGCATGCTTGTCTATTACTGGTATATATGTAAAATAATGTAAAAGACTATGTTAAAGGAATGTGTATGCACAATAACTCACGAACGTTCATCTCCTGTTTCAACAGCCTCGAAAAGGCCCTGCGCGAGAAGTCGGGGATCCGTGACGGGCAGTATCATGACTTCACCACCGTGCTCAAGGCGGCTATGAGAAACGAGCAGGCGATAGGACGGTACTACCAGGACCTGATGGAATGCAAAGACCTGCGCAATGCCATCGTCCATGACAGCAGGGAGGAGTACATCATCGCAGAACCCTGTGATCAGATCGTAGCCAGGCTGCAGGAGATCCTCGAGAAGCTCACCAGCAGTAAACGGGTCATGGATATCCTGGGATGGCAGCTGGTGCAGACAGTAGGACCTGATGATTCACTCTCCTCGGTCATGAAGAGGATCAGTGAGCTGAAGATATCGCAGTTCCCCATCATCGAAGAAGGCAGGATCACCGGCATCATCACCGCTGATGCGATCACCCTGTGGCTTGCCGATCAGATGGAAGAGGGCGAACTACTGCTGGGAGCTACCTCCATCGCCCCGATATGTGAAGGTGCAGAGGACCGCTCGCTCTACAGGATCCTGTCACGATACACCAGCGGGTATGAAGCTGCAGCCCTGATAGAGCAGGAACCGCAGATCAGGATGATCATGATCACTGAGACCGGCGGGGACAGCCATTCGGTCCTTCGGGTCATCACCCGTGGGACTATGGCAGGCTCTATGCGGCCCTGTAGCAGAAGCAGCGACTCTTCACAGCGGGGTGCTCCTGTGATATTCCACATCCATGTATGCCCCACAGCGCCTTGAGTCCCTGTACGTAACCCTTCTGATGGTATATGGTGGGCTTGAGGACAGGGGTACCCTGTCGAATGATCACAGACAGGATACAGAGGTTACGTCGATGGATATGATGACCACCATGCAGGAGCGCAGATCGGTACGCTCGTTCACGAACCGGGCTCTGGAACCGGATATTCCTGAACTCATCGCAGGGATGCGCAGCAGCACGTCGTTCCTCCCTGCGATCTTCACAGCATCGATTCCCATGACCTATATCCCCGTGCAGGGCCAGAAGACCGAAGAGGGGGTGAGACTCGGGACCTATGGAGTCATACGGGGGCATCAGGGCATGATCGCCGGAAGCTGCTCGAACTGTGATGAAGAAGTGCTGCAGTTCGGGTACGAGATGGAGAAGATCATCCTGCAGCTGTGCAATCTCGGGATCGGCAGCTGCTGGCTCGGCGGGACGTTCAACAGGAAGCTCTACAGCTCCTATCTGCAGGTGCCTGAAACACAGATCATCCCTGCAGTCATCCCCATCGGCTATGCAGCAGATGCATCCCGGGCTCTGGATACGATCATGCGAAGACTCGCGGGATCTGACCGCCGTCTGCCCATGGGGGAACTCTTCTTCCGTGGTGATTTCGATCATCCCATCGATGCCTCATCGGCCGAAAGACTCTGGTACCGGGGACTCGAGATGGTGCGTATCGCTCCTTCTGCCTCCAACAAACAACCCTGGCGGGGGGTCGTCTCAGCAGAGGGACATCAGGTGCATCTCTATCTGCACGAGAACCCCAAGTACAACAGGTCTCTGGGATACCCTATCCAGCTGCTGGATATGGGGATCGCGATGACCCACCTTGAGCTTGCCTTTCATGCGCTCGCACTGCCGGGCAGCTGGCACATCAGTGATCCCTGCATCGATCTGCCTCATGATCAGCTGCGCTATATCGCCTCCTATACCTCCTGATTGAGCCGGTACCTTCAGCGTACCTCCTGCACTGAGGTACCGCTTCGCAGGGCTTGATACATTGACTGTTCTCCCACCGGTGGTATACTGTAAGAAGGAACGTGAGAGACCCGTCTTGCATCACGGTCTGACACCCTGCCGTCCCCACCCCTTGCATCATACCTGAATTGTGAAACGAACGATCAAGGAAGTATGTTGTGCGTATCGTCTACATCAGTACCTTTCCCCCGAGAATGTGCGGTCTGGCAACATTCACCAGTGACCTGAAAGAGGCCATCGGGACCTGTCAGGATCCGGAGGATCTCAAGCAGTCCTATGTGATCGCCATGCAGGATACCCTGCCGATCCAGGAGTATGGCGAAGATGTACAGCTGGTCATCCATCAGGAACGGCTTGAAGATTATATAGCGGCAGCAGATCATATCGAGCACAGCAGTGCCGAGGTCTGTGTGATCTCACATGAGTACGGTATCTATGGGGGCTTGAGCGGGCTCTATCTGCTTACCCTGCTTGAGAACATCACCATCCCGGTGGTGACGGTCCTGCATACCATCCTCGATGATCCCGACTTCCATGCGAAGCAGGTCACCGAGAAGCTCATCGAACGCAGTTCCCGGATCATCGTCATGAACAGGAAGGCTCGATCGATCCTGCTGCATGGGTTCACCATCGATGATCGAAAGCTCACCATCATCCCGCATGGGACCCCCGATGTGGATTATCATGCGATCCGTGAGCGGTCCAGACAGAAGCTGAAAGTGACAGACCGCTACATGCTCTTCACCTTCGGACTCATCAGTGCGGACAAGGGGCTGGAGACGGTGATCTCAGCTCTACCGCCGGTAGTCAGACAGTACCCGGATGTGGTCTACTATATCGTAGGGAAGACCCACCCCCATGTCAGTGCACGGGAGGGGGAGGTCTACCGTGAAGCTATCAACCGGCTCATACACAAACTGCATCTCGATGAACAGGTCCTGTGTATCGACTCCTACGTCAGTAACGAGGAGCTGGTGGAATATCTTGCTGCCGTCGATATCTATCTGCTGCCGTATCACAACACGCACCAGATCACCAGTGGTACCCTGAGCTTTGCGCTCAGTGCAGGGAACTGTGTCCTCTCGACGCCGAACTGGCATGCCCAGGAGGTGCTCAAACCCCATGTGGGTATTCTGTTCGATCCGGGGGACAGTGCGGCAGTGACCAGAGAACTGCTGAGAGTACTCGGTGACCCGCAGCTGCTTGCCTCCTATAAGCGGCAGGCCTATGCATACGGAGAAGGTACCCGCTGGAGGGTCACCGCAGGGCGGTATACCTCTCTGCTCGGCCATGTGCTCGAAGAGCCCGTCCCCAGGCCTCCCTCCGGGCTGTCGCGTCTATCCACCCTGACCCATATCGATCTTTCACAGCTCCAGCTGCTTACCGATGCGACAGGCATCGTGCAGCATGCCCGCTATCATCTGCCGAACTACCGGCACGGGTACTCCCTCGATGACAATGCCCGGGCACTCTCGCTCTGCTGTGAACTGCTGAGATCATCCCATGTGACGCTCGAGCAGAAGCTGGTCGCAAGGGGGCTGATCGATACCTATCTGTCGTTTCTGATGCATATGCAGGATGAATCAGGGAACTTCCATGGGTTCATGCAGGCAGACCGTTCGCTCTACCTGGAGAAACGGCGTTCTGAGGATACCTTCGGTCGTACCCTGCGGGCTCTGACTCAGGTGCTGACCTCGACACTTCCGGTCCTGGATCGAGAACTTGCCGGTCATCTGTTCGAACAGGCCCTTCCTCTATGCTCTTCCCTGCTCACCCCAGAGGATCGCTCAGACGATCCTGGCGCTGATCATCTATCTTGACAGACGACCTGAACGTGATCATATCGGGAAGGTCCTTGCAGATCTCGCAGAGAAGCTGATCACCAGGTATGATCTGTATCAGCAGAATCTGCAGGAAGAGGTCCCTGATCACCACTGGTACTGGTTCGAAGATATCCTCAGCTATGAGAACGGCATCGTGCCGCAGGCTCTGATCGAGCTGAGCAGGCTGCAGACCCCTTCGCTCTACAGCACGATGCCCGAAGATCGTGATATCGGTGCCGAGGCGCATGAGAAGGGGTATGTGATGCTCTCCTTCCTTGATGGGATCATGCATCGTGGTCCGGTGTTCTCTCTGGTGGGCAATGACGGATGGTATCCGAGGGGAGGGCACGCTGCCCTGTTCGATCAGCAGCCGATCGATGCGGCATCTATGGTGCATCTCTACGGTGCTGCATATCGTGATTCCGGGAAGGCTGTCTACAAAGACCGGATGATCGAGAGCTTCCTCTGGTTCCATGGCGATAATCCCCTGCATATAGCGCTGTATGACCGTGATAAGGCGGCTGCATGATGGACTGGAGCGGGCAGGGGCAATCTCAACATGTGGGCAGAGAGTACGCTGGAGTATCTTGCCTCTGCGCTGAAGGTGCTCACGATCATCAACGGCCGGTAGGGATCATCGCGGCGAAGAGATCGGTCAGTGAGACGGTAAGACTCGTTGATGCTGTGTCTGAGATCCCATAGGGGATGATGAGGGTATCCCCTATGAGCAGGGCCCCGCAGGTATAGACCACATTGGGTACATACCCGTTCCTCTCATGCTCGTTGGGTCGGATGAACGGTTCAGGGAGCCGGGCGATCACCTTGGTAGGATCATTGAGATCCAGCAGGATGGCACCGATGGAATACCTGCGCATGGCCCCGACTCCCCATGTACCAGCCACCCCCGCGCGGTCTCGATGGGAGAGCCACAGTTCCCCGACTGGATCAGCTCCCAGGGGTAGGGACTGGTATCGAGCTTCACTGCGGCATTCCACTCATCGATGCTGTCCGAGAACATCACGTAATTGTGCAGACCGTCAAAGCGTGAGAGTGCCGCATAGCGGCCGTCGATCTTTCTCGGAAAGATCGCGACACCCTTGTTCTTCGCACCGGTGCCAAGCAACGGGCAGATCTGGAAATGGTAGAAGTCACGTGTCTTCAGCAGCTTTGAGAGGATCGTATGGCCGTCATGGGCGGTGAAGGTCGCATAGTAGATCACCGAGCCGTCATCATCGACGAATCGCACGAACCGTGCATCTTCGATGCCGTTCTTCTCATTCTTGGAGATCGGGAAGATCACCCGTTCTGAAAGGGCTGTGTCGTAGGAGAATTCCAAGGTATAATAGGCATCTGCCAGCCAGAGCATCTCGTTCACCGCAATCTCGAGGGTATGGGAGAGGGCCTTCTCCTTCTTGCAGGAGGCAACACACTCATAGAGTTCCTGGTAGGTGAACTCCTCAGGGAGGGTCAGCACCAGCTGTTCGATGATCTCTATCGGGGTATCCATCTCACGCAGCTTTCTGATGAACTGGGATCTGTCGTAGGAGTCCCGATGCATGAGTCGATACTCATCGACAAAGGCATTCATCGGTACCAGCGTGAGGGTATGGTCCCTGCTGATGATGCCGTTCCTGAACACGATCGATGATATATGTCCCTCACCGGTGGCTCTGAAGCTGATGATGGCTCTGGTCTCCCCCTCTTCGAGGTCCTCCTGATCAGGATCGATCACGATAGAGGGATTGAAGAATGCGGCTGCCTCTATGGAATACTCCCGGGTGAACAGGGCTCCGATCAGCAGCTGTCTGTTCTGCGATATCCTGCTCTCAAGGCCGGTACGGATGACTCCCATGATCCGGAAGTAGTGTTTCTCGAAGAGATTGGTGATGTTCCTGTGACGGTGAGAGAAACTCTTGAGGATGGTATTGAGTGTGGCATTGACCTGATGTTCAGGCAGATCGAGCACCTCCTGTACGATATCGGAGCATCGCTGTCGATCACGAGGCATGAAGAAGCGTGCGATGACCCGCGTCGTATCATGTCTGAAGAGTACGTCACTCCGTTTGACCGGTATTCCCATGGGTATCTCCTGTCAAAGACCATCATACCGGGTAAGTATCGATCATCCTGGGACCTCCCGTTGATGATCCGTTCGATCATGATCCTTTCTGAGCACCGCAGCAGTGGATGCACCGTTCTACATGCTCATACAGCTCCTGTGCCTTGCGCATCGCATCATGCAGTCGGTGAACATCCCGAGGTAGGTCCGGTGCTCCTCTTCAGGAAGCCACGGACACCCGAGCACATGCACCTCATGCCTGCCGTTATTCTTCTGATGCTTGCTGGCATAATAGAGATCCATAACACTCCCCCCCTTTGTACAGAATCCATCCCCTGATACCATGGTATACCCATCTGAGGATAACTCAAGGTCTCAGCATGAAAAAATCGGAAGGAGCTGTGTATGCTGCTGCGGTACACGGCAGCAGTGTGTTCTCTGCTCCTCCGCTGCCCGTGCGATCCTCTGGTCGCACCGGCAGGGCTGCCCGGGGAAAACCGTCTCAGGGTCCAGGTGAGGGGGCTCTCATAGCTTTCAGTCCCAGTCAAGCAGGCGGTGTTCACCCTCCTTCGTTCTGATCTCGGTGATGTCCTGGAGGATCTCCAGGACCCCGTCATAGCTGCCGTCTTCGGTATACAGGGCGATATAGGTGATCAGCACATAGGCATTCCCCACCTGCAGACTGAACTCAGCGGAAGTGCGTTCTCTGCGTCTGAACGAATCGAGGATGCGTCTGACCACCGCGATACTCTTCGGCGGGTGGCAGTTCTCCACCTGCCGTCCGATCACCGCGGTGTTCCGGGGAAAGATTCGATGCTTCGGGGTGTTGAAGAAGACCACCCGGTCCTGCGCATCTACGAGCGTGATATCGACGGGGAGGTTGCTGAAGATCTGTACCAGCTGATGACCGCTGAGGGTCCCCGTCGGCAGAGTCAGTGAGGCTTCTGCTGCCCGGTCGCTGATCCCGGACAGCTCGAGCTTCCCGTGTCTGTGGTCGTAGAGTCTCTGCCAGTCCTCTGCACTGCAGACCTGATGCAGGGCAGGGAAGAGGACATACTCCTCTCTGAAGATCAGTCCCTTCACATCAAAGAACAGAGATCCCAGAAGTCTGTAGAGATCACCGGCTGCAACAGAATCGTCCCTTTCGAGCAGCTGGAGGACCGCTGTGATGGTGCTGCGCACATCATCATGGATAGACCACATGAGTGCGGTGCAGCGTGCATGGGGGATCTCCTGTTCGATGAACGGGAAGAGGGTATGCTCAAGATCGACATAGCGGGTCTCCACCGCAGTCTTGAGCGATCTGATCCCTGATATGAGGGTACTGACCGATCCGCTGTCAGGACCGCTGTGATGTATCTGCTTCAGTGCCGGGGTCAGCAGGTCGATCAGGTCCCTGATCCTACTGTTCTCTTCACGGGCCTCCTTCGGGTAGTCATACGCAGGATAGACCTGGTGCTGCTGCAGGGATGCTCCATAGGCATTCATCATCTTGCAGACTGTCGGTTTGATCAGCTGGAGATCCGGCTGCACTTCGATCAGCAGATCCACCGCTGCCATCACCTCTGCAGGCTTTGTCTGCCTGATGGCACGCTCATAGGTGCGAAAGGCCTCTGCTCTATCGACCCCGGAAAGCAGCTGCAGGTCATAGGCATGCAGCTGTGCAAGACGCTGTTTATCCAGCTCTAACGTTCTCATCTCTGTCCCCCTGTTCGTTTCGTCAGCAGGGTCGTTCCCCTGGTCCGTATCCCTTTCATGGTACAGCAGGTCCGGCTGTTTTGCAAACACTGCTGCCAGCATGGGTGCAGCGATCGCATGCGCAGGACTGCCGTCATCTGTGCGATGGGCGTGAGAGGCCTTTGCCTTTATCAGCGTATCACGGTATAATCATCGTAGAAATGAAGACCGGGTGAGGAGAGGAGTGCAGGGCCGCTGCCCTGCACGTAGAGACCACGGGTAAGGAGTATACGCTATGGTGATCAGAGAGACCGGAGCCTATGACATGAGAGAGATCATGGATGTACAGCAGGCTGCTTTCGGCAGCGAAGAAGAGGCACGACTCACAGCAGACCTGCTGGAGGACGAGAGTGCCTTCCCGCAGCTCTCACTGCTGGCCTATGATGATGAGCAGGCCATAGGGCACGTGCTGTTCACCGCGGCAGGATGCACCGGTTCTGATTGCAGCGCCATGCTCCTGGCACCCCTTGGAGTGATCGGACAGAGGCAGCTGCAGGGAGTGGGGGCAGCCCTGGTGACCCGGGGGATCGAGATCCTCAGAGATTCAGGTACGGATCTGATCTGTGTCCTTGGCTCTCCAGGGTATTACCACCGGTTCGGGTTCCGTTCAGCATACACCGCAGGTATTGCCGCTCCGTATCCGATCGAAGAAGACATCGCAGATGCCTGGATGTACCTTGCCCTGAATCCCGATCACCTTCCGACTGGTCCCTGCACGTTACGCTGTGCCCGGTCGCTCATGGATCCGAAGCTGTGGAGGGAATAGGGCATCTCCCCCGGTACCCGGGTCCATTCTGAACAGTGTGGACCTGGATGGAATCTCATTCGACATCGAGTGGTTTTTCATCTGCATAGTTGACAATCCCCCCTTCCTTGCATACTATCAACCCCATGAAAGCACATGAATTACGTAACACCTATATTGAATTCTTCGTCTCAAAGGATCATACACAGATCTCCGGTCACTCGCTCATACCGGAGAATGATCCCACGGTCCTGTTCACCACGGCAGGCATGCACCCGCTGGTGCCCTATATCCTGGGAGAGTCTCATCCTGCGGGAAACCGTCTGGTCAACTTCCAGAAGTGCATCCGTACCGGTGATATCGATGCGGTAGGGGATGCAAGCCATCTGACCTTCTTCGAGATGCTGGGGAACTGGTCGCTCGGTGACTATTTCAAGGAAGATGCCATACGGATGAGTTTCGAGTTCCTGACCTCCCCGAAATGGCTGGGCTTCGATGTGAGCAGGCTCTCAGTGACGGTCTTCGCAGGTGATGATGAGGTCCCGCGGGATGAAGAGAGTGCACGGATCTGGAACAGTCTGGGCATACCTGCAGAGAGGATCTTCTATCTTCCGCGAAAGGATAACTGGTGGGGACCTGCCGGTGAGACCGGTCCCTGCGGACCGGACTCGGAGATGTTCATCGATACCGGTAAGCCGGCCTGCAGCACGAGTTGTGCTCCCGGATGCCACTGCGGGAAGTACTTCGAGATCTGGAACGATGTCTTCATGCAGTATAAGAAGACCTCTGACGGCAGCTATGAGAAGCTGGAGAGGACCTGCGTGGATACCGGGATGGGTATCGAGCGTACCATAGCGATGCTGCAGCACAAGGGTTCGGTATATGAGACGGAGCTGTTCGCCCCGGTGATCAGGATGATCGAAGGACTCTCAGGAGCCTCGTACGGTACCGATGAGTCATCTGATATCTCGATACGGATCATTGCAGACCACATCAGGACCTCCGTGTTCATCCTCGGCGATGAACAGTCGGTCAGCCCTTCGAATCTGGGCCAGGGCTATATCCTGCGGAGACTGATCAGACGTGCGGTGCGGCATGGGAAGAAACTGGGAATCGAAGGGGCCTTCCTCTCATCTCTGGTCGACACGGTCATAGATCAGTATCAGCAGGCCTATCCGATGCTGCTGGAAAAAGTCTCAGAGATCAAAGAGGAACTGCAGGCTGAAGAGGACCGATTCTCCACAGCTTTGCTGAAGGGAGAGCATGAGTTCGAGAAGCTGATCCCGAACCTGCTCAAGGGACCCCAGCGGGTCATACCCGGGCGTATCGCCTTCAGGCTCTATGACACCTATGGCTTCCCGCTCGAACTGACCGAGGAGCTCGCTGCAGAGCGCGGGTTCACCGTAGATTGTGCAGGGTTCGAGAAGGCCTTCGAAAAGCATCAGGAAGCTTCAAGGGCAGGTGCTGAGAAGACCTTCAAGGGCGGTCTTGCAGACCACAGTGAGATGACGACCGCACTGCATACGGCCACCCATCTGCTGCATAAGGCGCTCAGGGATGTCCTTGGCGATCACGTCCAGCAGAAGGGCAGCAACATCACCGTGGATCGCCTGCGTTTCGATTTCACCCATCCGGTGAAGATGACCGCACAGGAGATCGCACGAGTTGAACAGATCGTCAATGAGCAGATCGAACGCGACCTTCCGGTGACTATGGAAGTGATGACCCTCGAGGAAGCCAGAGAGGCCGGAGCCCTGGCGTTCTTCGACAGCAAGTACGGCGAACAGGTCAAGGTCTACTCCGTAGGTGATTTCTCCAAAGAGGTCTGCGGGGGGCCCCATGTCACGAGGACCGGTACCATGGGCCGCTTCAAGATCAAGAAAGAACAATCTTCTTCTGCCGGTGTCCGCAGGATCAAAGCAGTGCTTGCGTGACTACCTCCCTCCTATAGAGTACAGCAGCCTGTAACCGGGCTGCTGTACGGTTCTTCCAAACTAAACAAAATACTAAACAGTCCTTTTCAAACACCCGTTCATCGACTATACTTTACTTACTTGCGGTAACAATTGATCGATACTGATCATGACGCACAGTGATACATGAATCGATACATTCTTGGAAAGGGTGGAAGGACTGGTCATGAAGACGGCATACAGGGTTATCGGACTGCTGCTGGCGGTTACAGGGATCACCGGAGTGGTGATCAACCTGCTGCTATCGCTGTGTATCAAGGATCAGACCCTTCCTGTGACTTCTGCAGTAATCACCCTTGTGATCTCGAGTCTGCTGCTCGTCCTTCACTTCATCACAGAAGAGTCCTCTCATATCAAGCTTGCAGAACGAACGATCACGATCAACTACCGTCAGATAACGATGATGGTGCAGTTCCTCTCTGCCATAAGCCTCTCGAGCTTCATGATCATACGCAACGACAGCAGCCCCTATGCGATCACACTGATCGTCATCACAGGCCTGATGGGCATCAAGTACCACATCATCCACTATACGGGCCTGCTCATCGGGATGGGCTATTATATGATCCTTTTTGGTATCCGTGTGTATCTCTACAGGTTGTCGGTAGAAGATATCCTCGACCTTGCCTATACGGTGGTCTTCTTCCTGATCATCTTCCTGCTCTTCCTCGATGAACTCAAGCTCCAGTTCGATCTGACCTCTGAGTATCGGACCCAGGCCGTGGAAGTCCGTCAGCGATTGGCAGTCTATGAGCAGCAGACCTTGGATCCTGCACAGCTGGGACTCACCCCCCGGGAGATGGAAGTCCTTTCCTGCCTGTGTGTTACCAATGGTACGAACAAGGAGATGGGCTTGCAGCTGGGGATCCAACCGCAGACGGTGAAGACCCACCTGCGGAATATCTTCGATAAGGCAGGGGTCGATGACCGGCATCAGCTGTTCGATATGTGCAGGGTCTATTTTCTTGAGAGTCAGTCTGAGGGCTTCTGATGTTTCACCGCAAGCTGACCACAGGCGCCATTGACCCCTCGTCCCCTGCGGTATCTTCTGGTGACCTGTACGCCTGCCTCTTCGAGGTACTCGGCAAATCGTTTGATGGAATCTGCAGAGGGGGATGTGAACTCGAGCCCGGCACCCGGGTTCCAGGGAATGAGGTTGATGATAACATGCAGCGCACGGCTGTAGGAGATGAGCTCTCGTGCTGCTTTCCTCGTATCATTGATCCCGGCGAGCAGGACATATTCGAGGGTGATCCTTCTGCCGGTCGCTTTCTGATAGGTCTGCATGGCAGCCTGGAGTTCTTCGACCGGATAGGCATTGTTGATAGGCATGAGGGTGCTTCTCAGCTGGTTATCTGCTGCAGCGAGCGAGACGGCCAGTTTGACATGCGGTCCCTTCTCGGCAAGTTGTCTGATGCCCTCGGCCAGACCGCAGGTTGAGATGGTGATCTTACGGAGCCCGATATTGACTCCCGTCTCATGGTGGAGGATCTTGATGGAGGTACGTACCGCCTCGAAGTTCGCAAGCGGTTCACCCATCCCCATATAGACGATGTGAGAGATGCTGCCGAACCGGTTCTGCAGATGGTGGAACTGTTCGACGATCTCAGATGCCTCGAGGTTCCGTATGAGTCCCATCGTACCGGTACTGCAGAAGGCGCAGCCCATCGCGCAGCCTACCTGACTTGAGAGACAGGCCGTCTTGCGATCATGTTCATCGGTGAGCAGAACGCTTTCGATCACCGCACCGTCCTGTAGTCTGATCCCCAGCTTGGCCGTACCGTCAGTATCGATCTTCTCATCGATGATCTGTGAGCTGAAGAGCGTACACCTCTGGTACTGCAGTTCCTCTTTGATACGTTTGGGAACGTTGATCATCTCCTCATAGGAGGAGATACCCTTCTGTACCCAGGTGAACAGCTGACGGGACCTGAAGGTCTTCTCATCAGGCAGGAGTGCTCCGATATCTCTGGGGAGCATACCATAGAGTGAGATCTTTTGTGTGGGGTTCTCCTGCACGTCAGTCTGCCTGTATCTTATCGAGCATGGTCGAGATATAGATGTTGTAGATCCCAAGATTCAGGTATTTCTGCAGCACTGCAGCAGCCTGTTCCTTGTTACCCATATCAAGATAACATTTGCTCAGTTCTATGTAGAATCGATGATTCTTCGGATCGTTCGATCGAAGTTTCTCTATACGGGAGATCGCGTCTTCGTAGTTCCCCCGTTCCTTGCTCAGCAGAGCCAGACCCAGGATCGCATAGGTATCGAAGTTGATCGCCAGTGCCCGTTTGTAATACTCTTCTGCATGGTCAAGATCGTGCAGGACCCGGTAGGCATCACCAGCACGGGTGAGGATGATCTTGTTCTTGGGATCATTCTCCAGGATCTTGAGCCAGTAGATCAGAGAGCTGTCGTATTCGAGCATACCTCGGTAGCAGTCTGCGATACCGAAGAGGGCAAAGAAGTTCTGGGGATCGAAATCCAGAGCCTTCTTGAAATATTCGAGCCCCTTCTCGAAGGTCTTGAGTTTTCTGTGGCAGTTCCCGATCGTCGTGAGCACCCTGATGTCCACCCTTTGGGGTCTATCTGGTACATGGTCTCCCAGTACTTGAGTGCTGTCTCGTATTCATGGAAATCGAAGTGCAGATAGCCCAGCCCGATGAGGGCATAGCTGTTCTGACTATCTATATCGAGGACCTGGAGATAGGTCTGTTTCGCTTTGGGAAAGTTCTTCAGTCGTCTGTAGGCATCAGCGACACGTGAGAGGACGGTGAGGTTCTTCGGATCGTTCTGCAGGTAGTGGTACCAGGAGATGATCGCTGATTCGAGGTCATTGAGCGCTTTATGACAATCTGCCGCACCGAAATGGGCATAGTTGTTGTTAGGGTAGAGATTCAGACAGGTCGTGTAGTAGGAGAGGGCTTTACGGAATTTCTTTCTCTTGCGTTCCACATCCCCAAGTCCGACCAGCGCATAATTGTTCTTCGGATACTTATCCAGGATGGTCTTGAAATATTCTTCTGCGCCGTCTACAAGGTTCTCCTTCAGCAGCTGGTACCCCCGCTTCGAGAGGGTGGTGATCTCTTCAACTTCATTCGCATCAAAGTGGATCGGTGTTTCGTTGTCTAAGATCTTGTCATTATCCATGGATAGTCCTTATATGAGCCATTATGTAATAGCATACTATACCATACTTATAGTATCCAACAAATAGTATGCGTACAGAGAATCTACTAAAAAACACTCAAAATAGCAAGTAGGACCCTATGATGCCTTCCCCTCCGAGGAACCCTGAGGCAACGATGCTGCCGGTCTCCTGAACGGCTGATCTGCGTTCCTGCCTGACACTCCTGCTGAGCACCATGCTCATAAGTCCACCGGCAAAGACGATGGTGGAGATGCTCGTAGGCAGGTAGACACCCAGTCCGAGTGTGGTGGTCGGCAACCGCAGCAGGTAGAGCAGGGCCCCTGCGGAGCATCCGATGAAGAAGGACGGGACGTTGGAGAGCCCGCTGATCATCTGTGAGACAGCAGCGGCCTGAGGGGCCGGTAGATCTGCAGTCCCGAATCCCCCGAAAGCCTCCTTCATGCTCACGAGCACCAGGACGGCGATGATCGCACCGAGGATACTCCCTGCAGCCTCAGCGATCAGCTGTGCCGCAGGATCGGTCCCGAGTTCTCTGCCTGCTTTGAGATCGTTCATGACATCGCCGGTAAGCCCGCAGGCTACAGCCGTCAGGGCTGCGATCATGAAGGCCCCGATCTGAGCAGGTCGGTCGATGAGGGAGACCGCAAGGATCACCAGGATACCGAAGATCTCCATCGGATTGATGGCGGTCTGTCCGGTGATCACCGCCGCCATGCTGGTTGTGATCCAGATCAGGCGGCTGCCAGGAGGATCTGGAGGACGTTCAGATCGGTGAACGACCACAACAGGATCGTCACCAGGAGGACCGGCAGTACGACGATCTTCGCCCGGTTCAAGCTCGAACTCCTGCGGACAGCCGATCGATCTCTGTAGGCATGGTAGATACTCTTGAGAAGGATCCCGATACCGGTGCCAACCATGAGTCCGATCCCGAGGTTCTGTCTGAACAGGTCTGCTGCTGCAGCATCGGCGAACAGACCCGATGAGACCCCGAAGGGGATGATGATAAGGTACCCGAGGATCGCCCCGAGAGCCCAGATACCGGTATACAGCGGGCCGATGATGAACCCGATACCAGCAGCCATGGGAGAGAGCCACAGGGAAAGATCAGGGGTATGCCTGCCGGGCATCTTCCAGGAGATGGCAGCCGGGATCGCAGAGAGACCGTCTCTGATATAGGTGAAGGCGGCACTGAGTCCCATGGCACTGAAGAGCACCCTGGCCTGAGGGCCTCCCTGCTCCCCGGCCTTGAGGGTCTGGTAGGCAGCTGTTCCCATGGGAAACGGCAGGGGGTCCTGTACGATATAGGTACGGCGGTGGAAGCTGGTGAACAGGACCCGAGGACTGCTCCTGAGATGGTGACTGCCATCAGGGGCAGCAGCTGGACCGGGGCCTCCGGGTTCAGGATCCAGATCCCGGGGATGGTGAAGGCAAGTCCTCCTGCCACCATGGCCCCTGAACTCATGACAGTGTGCGTCACATTGATCTCCCGTAAGGTAGCGTCACCCCAGATGCGCAGTACCGACATGCTCAGTACTGCCGCGAAGAGGGTGGGCCAGGGGAGCGCCCCCATGCGTAGGGCCACATACATGGAACTCGAAGTGATGATCACAGATCCGAGGAGTCCTATGATCAGACTGCGAACGGTCAGGTCGGGGATTATCGTACCCCGGGGCTTTACAACTCTCATAGTAGGAATATATCATAGAACTACGGGCAATGGTATTCATTCGGCCTCTGTTTCTGCCGTCAGATCGCCCTCACAGGTCACTTTTTCAGGCATTCGTCTATTTATCTATTTCTGAGTTGCTTTTATGTTCATATATTTGTATGATTGAGTATAAAACATTAATGAAAGGTTAGGGGGAATTATGAAAAAATGTATGTTGATCCTTCTCGTATGTCTGGCCGTCGTCGCTCCTCTTGCTGCAGCCGGTAATGAGGGTGATATAAGTGTAGGAGTACTGCTCGGGCAGCCTCTGGGTCTCACCGGCAAGTATGTCATAAACGATGATCTGTCTGTGGCTGCTCTGGTAGGTGTTGCCGGCGGTGCCTTGGCGATCCACGCTGATGGTCACTATGGTTTTGATGCGTTTACGATCGAAGATATCGATCTGTATCCCTATGTCGGTGCAGGTGTGCAGTTGGGACTTGCGACTGGAAACTTCTCCATGGGGCTGAACGTCCCCGTCGGGATCTCCTACTACATCGCAGACCCTGCCATAGAAGTGTACCTTGAACTGGTCCCGGGACTGAACCTGGTCAACCCGTTCTTTGACTTTAACTTCGGCGGCGGCATCGGAGCCCGCTACCATCTGGATTTCTAGTCGTTCTATGCAGAACCTCTGATCGATCGGATCAGATAGAGAGGCCCCCGTCCATCAGCATGATGAGCGGGGGCCTTTTTCAGTGGGGGATGTCACTGTACGAGAAATGGCCTGATCGCAGATTTGAACCGGTCAGGCATGCGGATGGATACGACGATCTGATCATCCTGAAAGTCTTCGGTGATCACCGAGCCGTTCTTTCTCATGAACGCCAGTACATCGTATCGGTCCTGGGGCAGGTGGTAGGTCTCTATCGGGTAGATGTCGAACACGATCTGCTCTATGGTCTCCAGCAGCTTGTCGATACCCTCTCCGGTCTTCGCTGAGATCGATACGATCGGATAGTCCTTCCGTCTGATCGCAGCCAGAGGGATCATATCATCGCAGAGATCGACCTTATTGATCACGATCACCGCAGGTTTGTCGGTACAGCCAAGGGATTCGAGTACATCGAGGGTCGTCTGGTAACAGGTTGCCGGTTCCGGATGAGAGGCATCGATCAGATGGATGATGAAATCTGAGTACTTCGTCTCTTCGAGGGTAGACCGGAAGGCATCCACAAGATCGTGCGGCAGGTTCTGCACGAAACCGACGGTGTCAGTGAGCAGGATCTCCGCTCCTCCGGGCAGGCGTATCTTCCGTGTCGTGGGATCGAGCGTGGCAAAGAGCTTGTCCTCGATGAGCACATCGGCGTCAGTGAGGGCCTTCAGCAGTGATGACTTCCCGGCATTGGTGTATCCGACGATAGAGCCTGTCGGTACCGGCAGCGCCTGTCGCTGTTTTCTCTGGGTCTCACGGTGAGCCCGGACCCCTTTGAGATCCTTCTTGATCTGTGAGATATGCTTCATGACCAGTCGTCGGTCCACTTCAAGCTGAGTCTCACCTTCCCCTCGTGTACCTTTTGATCCACCTCTCTGTCTGGAGAGGTGTGTCCATGCCCGGGTAAGCCGGGGCAGAGAGTACTCCTGTCTGGCAAGTGCGACCTGCAGTACGGCCTCTTTGGTAGATGCCCTGTCTGCAAAGATCTGCAGGATCACCTCTCTGCGGTCTATGACGCAGATCTCTGAGATCTTTTCCCAGTTCCTCTGCTGACTCGGATTGAGATCCTGATCGAAGATGATACAGTCGACCTCGAGTTCTTCGCTCATCTCGCAGAGTTCTTTGACTTTTCCCGTTCCGATGAGGTAGGTCGATCGCGGTGCCTTGATCGGGACGATGACCGATTCGGCCACTTCCATCCCCATGGTCTCGGTCAGGCTGATCAGTTCCTGCTGTGAGAATTCGGCCATGGTCTGGGATCCCGGTGAATCTTTGACCGTAACAAGGAGGGCACGTTCTCTCTTCTCGGTTCTGCTGTCGTATTGAAACTGTGTTTTACTCATAAGCTATAGTAACCTACAGTAATTGAGCTTATCATAGTTGTCAATATATGATACGATGCATCGGCTCGAATAACCCTGAAAGAGAGGGTATATCTGCAAGGAGTATACGTAATGGGATTGAACTGTGGCATAGTAGGTCTGCCGAATGTCGGCAAGTCTACGATCTTTTCTGCTATGACCTCTGCACCGGCAGAGGCTGCGAACTATCCGTTCTGCACCATCGATCCGAACGTGGGAATCGTGGGGGTCCCCGATAGACGGCTTGACAGGATCGCAGAACTGATACCTGCAAAGAAGGTCATTCCTGCAGTTGTGGAGTTCGTCGATATCGCCGGACTGGTGAAAGGAGCCTCGAAGGGAGAGGGACTGGGAAACCGGTTCCTTTCACATATACGCGAAGTAGGGGTACTCGTACACGTGGTCCGCTGCTTCGAAGATGACGATATCACGCATGTGGAGAATACCATCGACCCGGTCTCTGACATGGAGACCATCGATATAGAACTGGCTCTTGCGGATCTGGAGAGTGTGGAAAAACGCCTTTCCAAAGTCGAGAAGCTCTCACGACTCGGTAAGGAGGGGGCTAAACAGGCGGCACTCATCAGGCCGCTGCTGATCGAACTGCAGCATGCTCTGAGTACCGGGATGGCTGCCCGCAGGGTGGAGCTCACTGAAGAACAGCGTGCTCTCATCTATGATATGCACCTGATCACCATGAAACCGGTGATCTATGTCTGCAATGTGGATGAACAGGCGTTGACCGATGGCAATCCCTTCATCGACCAGGTCAAAGAGACCGCAGCACTCGAAGGTGCTCCGGTGGTCGCGATCTGCGGGAAGCTGGAGGCTGAGATAGCGGCCCTCGACACCCCGGAAGAACGCGAGGAGTTCCTCGAGGCTGCAGGACTGCAGGAGTCGGGACTGACTCATCTGATCGAGACCGGGTACAAGACCCTCGGACTGAGGACCTTCTTCACCGCAGGTGCCGATGAGAACCGGGCATGGACCTTCAATGAGGGTGCCAAAGCACCGGAGGCAGCTGGGGTGATCCATACGGACTTCCAGAAGGGCTTCATCAAGGCTGAGGTCTATCACTGTGAGGATCTGTTCACCTACAAGACCGAACAGAAGGTGAAAGAGGCAGGGAAACTGCGGATAGAGGGCAAGGAGTACGTGGTGCGTGATGGGGACATCATGCATTTCAGGTTCAATGTCTGATCACTCGCAGGTTCAGCACCGGCCAGGTATCATTGTGATCTATCAGATCTCAATGCTGCCGAACCTGTATGCCTGTAGATGCAGGGGCCGGTGTCTGCAAGGGAGCGGCAGTCCGAGTCCACGTTCGGGCATATGTAGTATATGTATTTGATACAATTGTAAGAAAAACCGGTTTTCTTAGTGGAAGATCAGCTTGTATGTGTTTGTAGTATGTTCTCTTCCCCCTGAAGGTATCATCGCCCATGCAACCTATGCGTTATCTTCTGGTAAGGTTGAGGGCTTCAATAAGCGCACCAAGACCCTGCTGAGAAGACAAAGCTATGGGTATGCTGATGATGCATATGCATCTTTGATGCCAGCAGGAAGACCTACGTCAGAAACCCTGTCGCTGACAGAATCCCACAAGATGTATGATTGAGTCTACCTAATTCGCGTTTATTCGGTATGTAGCTGGTGTATAGCCGAATCTCTATCTGGATCCCCGTCAAAACGGGATATATGATAGAGTACACTCCTTGCTATTCGGTCCTCAGCTACCGTAGCAAGTATGCGTACAGGGTATCACAGCTGAGAGCCGTGCAAATTCACAACGAAACAACACCCTTTCGATGCCATTCGGGTAGCAGGGCCGCTGCTGCTGCAGCGATCCTGCTACCCGGTCTGCCTTCCTGCTACTGCATACTCTCCATGACTGATTCGTACTCCCTGACAACAGCCATATCCTGTTGCGGGATGATGCTGTTCAGGATGATGATGACAAGATAGTTCGCGATGAACCCGGGGACGATCTCATACATCTGAGCACCCAGACCGACCTCTTCCAGAGGACACAGACAACGGCCCCGGTGATCATGCCTGCAAGGGCTGACTTCCATGTAGTCCTCTTGGAGAAGAGTGCCATAAGCACCACAGGTCCGAAGGCTGCTCCGAAGCCGCCCCATGCATAGGAGACGAGGGCCAGGATGCTGCTCTTCGGATTAAGGGCCAGAGCCATTGCGATCAATGAGATGACGATGACGCAGATCCTTCCTATCCAGATAAGCTCTTTCTCTGAAGCATCTCGGTTGATGATCTTCTGGTAGAAGTCCTCTGTCAATGCTGAAGAGGATACAAGCAGCTGGGAATCAATGGTCGACATGATTGCGGAGAGGATCGCTGCCAGCAGGACCCCACCGACCCAGGGGTTGAACAGGTCCCCGATCATATAGATGAACACCTTCTCTGCATCTCCACCGGGAGCTTCGGTATACATGGCCATACCGATGAGCCCGACGAGGATAGCTCCACCAAGGGAGATGAATACCCAGATGGTCGCGATGATCGTGGATCTCGACAAATCCTTCACATCCTTGATGCTCATGAATCGAGCTAGTATATGCGGCTGCCCGAAGTATCCCAGACCCCAGGCCATCGTCGAAATGATCGCTATGATACCGGCGATCCCGCTTCCCGGGACGAAGAGGCTTAAGGCTATCTGCTTTGCATCAGCTGCAGCTGCGATCGCATCAAAACCACCACGGGTAGTGAGTGCGAAGATCGGAATGATCAGGATGGAGAAGAACATAAGCGCACCCTGGAACAGGTCCGTCCAGCAGACTGCAAGGAATCCTCCGAGAAAGGTATACAGGACGATGACGATACAGCCGCCGATGACAGCTAAGATATAGGGGACACCGAACATCGCTTCGAAGAGCTTCCCTGCCCCAGCCATCCCTGAAGAGGCATAGATCGTGAAGAAGACCAGCGTGATGATCGCTGAGATGATACGCAGCAGACCTGTCGGATCATGAAAGCGGTTTTCGAAGAAGCTCGATAAGGTCAAGGAGTTGGTCTTCTCGGTAAAGACCCTCAGTCTCGGTGCAACCAGGATCCAGTTCAAGACGGTTCCGAAGAACAGACCGATCGCGATCCAGCTCTGACCGACCCCATACAGAAAGACTGCTCCAGGCAGACCCAACAGAAGCCACCCGGACATATCACTTGCCTGTGCTGAAAGGGCTGTGACCCATACCCCCATGGACCTTCCGCCGAGCAGATAGTCTTCCAGATTATGTGTCCGCTTGTAGAAAAAGAACCCCACACATAAGAGGAACACAAGATAGATAGCGAATGTGATAGTTGTTGCTAGTGTTGCCATACACCCTCCAGTTTTTCGATATTCTATATTTTTGTGTATATGTATGCAATAACTATACAGAAAATAACCCTGTACACCGCTCTGTATGCATACATATGCTTGTAGTGATTGTATATGCGTTCATCAGGCAGCAGGTCATCGGTGCATGGTCAATCGCAGACTCTCATGAAGAAGCCCGATCGGGGACTCCCTGCGGAAGACACATGAGAGGGTGGATCTCATGTCCGATCTCCCGCAGTACGTGAATACCTGCTGATTCGCTATTGGTTTTTGCGCCTGCATGTAGTACCATCATCCAGACAGAAGTGCCTGCGAAGTGTTTTCACTGATGCGGTATGCAGACCATACGTGTCCACCGGCTGATGAATGATGGTCAGGCTCCCGGGGATCAGGCAGGCGGGCACCGAAGACAGATACAAACACGAATCATACGAGCATAGGAGAATAGCACATGCGTTACTCTCAATACGGGACCACCGGCAAACAGGTATCAGCGATCGGGTTCGGCGGTATGCGGTTTGCCCGCCCTGCAGCGATCGATGAGATGGCTGAGGTCGTCCTCCACGCCTATGACCGGGGCATCAACTACTTCGATACGGCTCCCGGCTACTGTGACGACCACTCAGAACATATCATGGGAGCTGCATTGCGACAGATGCGCAAACGCGGGTCTGATCTTCCGATCTTTACGAGCAGTAAATCGAACAAGCCGACAGGAGACGGGCTGCGCCGTGATCTCGAACGGACCCTGCGGCGTCTTGATGTCGATTCGATCGATTTCTATCACTGCTGGTACCTGCTGCATCCCGGCGAACTCGATGCACGGATCGCCGGCGGGGCGATCGATGCCATGATCAGAGCGAAAGAGGAGGGGCTGATCGACCATATGACCTTCTCGACACACCTGCCGGGGGATGAAATCCGAAAGGTCATCGAACGAGATATCTTCGAAGGGGTCCTGCTCGGGTACTCTGCCGCCAACTATCGCTATCGTGAAGCGGGGATCGCTGCTGCAGCAGCACGCTCTATGGGGGTGGTAGTGATGAACTCACTCGGGGGAGGGACGATCGTCGAGAACGAGGAGACCTTCGGCTATCTGAAAGTGCATGAAGGTCAGTCGATGCTCGATGCTGCCCTCCATTTCCTTTTGCAGGAGGAGCGGATCGCCGTACGTCTGGTGGGCTTTCGTGATATGACCGATGTCGATACCGCCATCGATTCGGTAGAATCCTTCCGGCCCTACAGCGATGAGGAGCTGGCATCACTGATCAGCGGGGCTGACCGTACGTTCGATGCCCTGTGTACCGGCTGCATGTACTGCAGAGTCTGTCCGGTCGATATCCCGGTCTGGAAGTTCGTAGAGACGGCGAACCTGCTCTATCTCTCGAGCGGCGAAACGGTGAAGGACCGACTGCGGTATCACTGGGGAGTGACGATCGATCAGCTTGATGCCTGCATCTCCTGCGGGGCCTGTGAACGGGTCTGTACCCAGCAGTTGCCGATACTCGAGCGCTTCGAAGCCTCAAGGCAGCGGTCAGAGCGGAATGAGGTTCAGGACTGAGGGGATGGTCCTGATACTCTTGAGGACCTTCTTGTAGTCGTTGTTCTTGTCGATCTCCATGGTGAAGCTGCCGACGAGCCGGTCATGTTCGGCCTCTTCGAGTTTTCCTTCGATCAGATGTCCATGATACTTTCTCACAGCTCCCTCGATCTCGGAGAACAGATCAGATACCACCTTGCTGGTCACCTGGAAACGCTTGGTCAGTTTCGGTGAACTGGTCTCCCACTCCACCTCGATACTGCGGTGCTCGATATCTTTGATGTTGATCAGATTCTTGCAGTCCTTCCGGTGAACGATGATCCCCCTTCCTCTGGAGATGTACCCCACGATATCATCACCTCGAGAGGGTTTGCAGCACTGTGCGATACTGATCATCATGTTCGTCTCATCGCCGATCCTGAAGGCTACCTTTGCCTGATCGATCACATGGGTGACGATCTCATCCTTCTTTGGTTCTGGGGGCCCTGATGCTCATGAGCCGCCTTCTGTACGGCATTCTTCTGTTCCGGTTTGCCCTTGGCGATGATGTTCTTGTCGATGACCAGATTCTCATCATGCTTGTTCAGCCAGTAGCGGATCTTCTGTCTGGCTCTGGCAGTCTTTGCCAGACGCAGCCAGTTGATATGTGGTCTGGCATTCTGGGATGTCATGATATCGATCGTCTGGGTGTTCTTCAGGGTTGTCCGAGGGAGATGATCGAGCCATCTGCCTTGGCCCCGATCATATGGTTACCGACTTCGGTGTGGATATGATAGGCGAAATCAATGGCGGTAGCTCAGAGGGCAGCTCTACGATATGACCTTTGGGGGTGAACACGTAGATGGAGTCCCGAAGCAGCTCTTCCTTGATCTCATCGAGAAAGGACTCGGAAGTACCCTTCTGCTGATCCCAGTTCTTGAGCTTGTTGATGATCGGCAGCTGATTGGCGGGGATACGTACCCCGCTCCCGGTGGTATGCTTGTAGGCCCAGTGAGCGGCGACCCCGTATTCTGCCGTATAATGCATGGATTTGGTTCTGATCTGGATCTCCAGCAGTTTGCCGTTGTAACTCATCACCGTCGTATGGAGGCTCTGGTACTGATTGGCCTTGGGCATGGCGATATAATCTTTGAATCGTCCTTCGATCGGCGGCCAGAGTTTGTGGATCACTCCCAGCAGGTATAACACTCATTAGTCGTGTTGCAGAGGATCCGCACCCCGTGGATATCATAGATCTCATCGATCTTCTTCTTCCTTCTCTTCATCTTGAGATAGATGGAATAGAAGTGCTTGGCACGGGTGGAGACGAGGATATCGGTGACCTGCTCCTCCCCGGCTGCGCGGTAGATCGCTTTCTCCACTTTCTTGAGGTAGTCCCCCCGTTCGCCGCGTTTGGCAAGCAGGAACTCCTTGATATACTGGTAGGCTTCGGGATTGAGGGCTTTGAGGGCCAGATCCTCGAGCTCGTCCTTCATCCAGGAGATACCCAGGCGGTCGGCGAGCGGGGCATAGATATCAAGACATTCTGTTGCGATCGCCTTCCTTCGCTGCGGTGAGAGGTATTCGAGGGTGTTCATGTTGTGCAGCTTGTCTGCAAGCTTGATGATGATGACCCTGATGTCTTCAGACATGGCGAAGAGCATCTTCCTGATGGTCTCGGCCTCCTGGATACTCTTGTTCTTCACCTTCAGGATCGATATCTTCGTGACCCCGTCAACGAGTTTTGCGACCTCGTACCCGAATCGGGACTCGACTGCCTCGAAGCTCGTCTCGGTATCTTCCATGACATCATGGAGGAACCCGGCGATCACGGCATCAGCATCGAGCCTGAGGTAGACCAGCGTCTCGGCAACATGCATGGGGTGGACGAAGTAGGGTTCCCCGCTGGCCCGTTTCTGGTCGTTGTGCAGGTTCTTGGCCCAGATGGCGGCATCGATGATACGATGCTGTTCATCTTCGGTGTAGCCGGTGATCTTCTGTCTGAACTTATCAATGAGATTGATCATATAGTTGTTATTACGCCCTCATCCCGTAGACGACCCGGTCATGTCCGGCCAGATCCTGAACGATAGTGACCCGGGTGTACCCGCCTGCTGTAAGCAGGTCCCTGATTCGTGGACCCTGGTCAAATCCGCCTTCAATGATCAGAAAGCCCCCTGTATGCAGGTGGGCATATGCATCGGTGATGATCTTCCGTATATGATCGAGCCCATCGGAACCCGAACGCAGGGCCAGATCCGGTTCCCTGCGTGCACGCAGCTGCGGATGATCGGACTGTGCATCGGTCAGATAGGGAGGATTGGTGGTGATCAGGTCATAGCTTTCGGGTATGGATGAGAACAGGTCGCTTCTGATCAGGGTCGGCTCGCTGCCGAGGATCGTCCTGGCATTCAGGGCACTGACGGTCAGTGCCTCATCAGAGATATCGGCAAGGGAGAGTCTGCAGGTGCCGCGATACTTCCTGTGCCTGAGCTCATGCAGGATCGAGATGCCGATGCAGCCTGATCCGGTACACAGATCCAGCAGGTCCAGATCTCCGGTGTCCCCTGTGAGTCCCAGGGCGGTCTCGACGAGGACCTCTGTATCGGGACGGGGGATCAGCACACGAGAGTCCACGTAGAAATCCAGTCCGTAGAACTCCTTTCGGTGGATGATATAGGCAACGGGGATCCCCTTGATCCGCTGTTCGATGGTCTTGCCGAACTCTATGGCATCGATCTCCCATATACTATCGTTCATTGCCGCTATGAGCCGTTCTTTGCTCATGTTGAGCGTATGACCCATGAGCAGCAGTGCATCGAGGTAGGGAGTCTCTGTCGAACCGAGTCTCTTTAGACGGTTGGTACCCTGGGTGAGGATGTCCTTGATCGTGATCATGTTCAGATCTCCTTGAGGGCTTCCTCTCCTGCGTTGAGTTTCAAAGCATCGATGATCTCATCCAGTGAGCCCTGCAGGATCGCTTCGAGCTTATAGAGGGTCAGATTGATCCGATGGTCAGTCACACGGTTCTGCGGGAAATTATAGGTCCTGATGCGTTCTGATCGGTCACCGCTCCCTACCTGACTCTTGCGGTTCTGCGCCCGTTCCTGCTGATGCCTGAGCTCCTCTGCTTCGAAGAGTCGGGCTCTGAGGACTCGAAGAGCCTTTGCCCGGTTCTTGATCTGAGACTTCTCATCCTGGCAGGTGACCACCAGGCCGGTCGGGAGATACGTGATGCGTACCGCAGAGTCAGTGGTATTGACACTCTGTCCTCCTGGTCCCGAGGAGCGGTAGACATCGATCTTGAGGTCTTCGGTCTTGATCTGGATATCGGTCTCCTCGGCTTCGGGGAGTACGGCCACCGTGACCGCCGAGGTATGGATCCTTCCCCCGATTCGGTGGAAGGACCCGCTGTACCCGGTGGACACCACTTTCGTATCTCATATTCCCATAGACGTATTTACCGGCTACTGAGAAGACGATCTCCTTGAACCCGCCGATCTCCGTCTCGTTGAGAGAGAGGATCTCAGTCTTCCATTTGTTCTCTTCAGCATAATGGGTGTACATGCGGTAGAGATCTGCCGCGAACAGGGCAGCCTCATCGCCTCCGGTCCCGGCTCTGATCTCCATGATGATGTTCTTCCCATCAAGAGGGTCCTTCGGGACCAGCAGTATCTTCAGTCGAGCTTCAGAGGCTTCTCTGGTAGCTTCGAGCTCATGCAGTTCTTCTTTGGCCATCTCACGCATCTCAGCATCTGATTCCTGCTCGATGAGGATCTTCGCTTCGTCTATCTGCTGAGCCGCCTGTCGATAGATCGCGTACTCCTCCATGATCTCGGACAGATACGAGTGCTCCTGCATGATCTCACGATAGAGATTCATATCTTTCATGGTAGCAGGTTCAGCAAGTCTCAGTTCCAGATCTTTGAAGCGTGCTTCAAGTGTTTGCAGTTTTTTCAGCATGAAATGCTCTCCTTCCTGTGTATCGAACAAGTATACAAAAAACACGGGCTGTTGAAAGTACTTCCTCCTTCAAAAGCCCGTGTGTACGTCTGATACTTGACGAATTCACTACAGATCAAGCGCCAGCAGCTCCTGTTTATGCAGTTCCACCCGCTCTCCGGTGAGCGAGTTCATCCGGAGGAAGACCGCGATGCCGCAGAGCATGAACAGTGATGGGATCAGTCCCATGTGGAGATGGATACCCCAGAGGCAGATGCTGACCGTGGAGCCTGTGCGAATCCGGTGATGCTGTGGATGAGCCAGAAGACGATCGCCTGGCTGGCATAGGAGAGACGCCCGAAGAACGCTCGGAGTCCGAGGATGATGCCATCCTCGCGTCTTCGCTCCTTGACCACGATCTCATCGATGACATCGGCCATCGCCCCGGGCATGAAGAGCCAGAATCCTCCAAAACCGGTTCCCCAGAGAGCCATGCTGATGGTGAATCCCATATAGGAGTTGATGAAGGTCATAGGCAGGGAGAACAGCGCCATGAGTGCTGCAGTGATCATCAGCATCTTCTGATTGCTTCTGATCCGTTTTGCTGCGGCAGTCCACACCGGGACACTGACAAGAGCCCCGATGAGCATGCCTGCGAAGATCAGGGTGGTGTCAGAGCTCTCACCGGTCAGGATATAGTCTCCCACATAGTGAACTGAGCTGGTCATGCACATGCAGGCTGACTGGTAGAAGAAGAACAGCAGGATGAAGGCGACGAAGTTCCGATGGGTGAAGGCCTGCCGCATCTGAGAGAAGAACCCCTTTTGTACCTCTTCGGTCTGAGTCTTTCTCATGAACCGGTCGATCATACCCCGACTCTCCCGTACCCCGGGGATCAGCAGCAGGGCTGCTGCGGTCGCTACCCCGGCGATCACCCAGCCGCTGGTGAGGTAGGAGTCCCGGATCCCATAGGAGAAGAACATCGGCGGGACCACGAAGCCGAAGGCGATGCCGAACACCCCGATGACCGTACTGATCCCGGCAGTCCGTGTCCGCTCCTCCTGGGTCCTGAACTTATCGGGGAAGATCGACTGATAGTTCACTTCCCAGATCGAGTAGAGCCCGTCATACAGACAGATGGAGATGACCATCCAGAGAAACACCGGAAGCGGGTGGTTCACGGCATCGAAGGATCTGGGGACGGCGAATATGAGAATGAAGCTGAACGCACAGGCGATCGTCCCGATGAGGATCCAGGGGAATCGGCGGCCGAAGCGCTGCGAGAGGAATGTAGGTCGAGAGGTGATGTGACCGATGAGCGGATCATTGATGGCATTCCAGATGGAATAGATGATGGTGGCTAACGCGGCATACCCGGCGGCCAGACCGACTTCGGTCTCATAGAACTTGAATACGATAGCGCCGAACGCTCCGGTAAGGAATTCTGCCAGAAAGCGACCGGCCCCGTAGGAGCTCATGGCGGCTAAGGTATGGCTGGCTCTGGAGTCTCTGTTCTGTTTCATGCAGTGCCTCTGTATGGAAGTGGGCCTCAGCAAGCTCAAGCCCCTGCTCTATAGTAGCGGTACAACTGCCGATACGCAAGAACGAAACTCACCATCTTCACTGCCATTTGGGATGATAGGCATAGTCGGTACTCTGCAGCATCCCTACCAGCTCGTTCGGATCATCATATACGAGCAGACCATCGAGGTGGGTCTGCTTCATGAAGCCCGAACGAACACTCAAAGCAAGCTGCTGCAGCAGCAGGTCATAGTAGCCGTTGATGTTCAGGACAGCGACAGGCTTCTTAAGATAACCGAGCTGGCTCCAGGTGAAGGCCTCAAGCAGCTCCTCGAAGGTCCCGATCCCCCCCGGCAGTGCGATGAAGGCATCAGATCGTTCATACATGGCAGCCTTTCTCTCATGCATCGTATCGACGATGATCAGTTCGGTGATATCGAGCGGGCGGGTCACCTCCTGCAGCGCTCTGGGGATGATCCCGGTCACACGCCGCGAGCGGGCGAGCATGGTCCTTGCCACCAGTCCCATCAGACCTACATCACTGCCGCCGTAGACCAGATCCATACCGGCATCCGCGAGAGCACTTCCCAGCAGCTGGGCCCCTGTGGGATAGCAGCCTGAGGAGCCGGTACTCGAACCGCAGAAGACACAGACGGTGCGTATGACACTCATCAGTCGTCCAGTATGATCACCGCAAGGAAGACCAGCGGCTCTGCAGCATCATTGCGGATGGCATGAGTGGCACCACCGCCGGTGACTACGACATCTCCTGCAGTCACCGTCTGTTCTCCGTCAGCTTCGGTCACGATGCCAGTCCCTTCGAGGATGTAGTAGTATTCAGTCTCTTCGTTATGCGCATGCTCGCCGATCCCGGCACCTGAGGGGAGCGTGATCTGTGAGAACAGTCGTGCGTGGTTGAGTTCGTCAGGCTGTACGATATTCAGGATATCGGTCACCCCGTCGCCTCCTCGCATGTGTTCTTTTCGTGTCACGGTCATCTGGTGAGCTTTTCTGATCATCTGCTGCTCCTACGCCTTGGCGGGAAATCATATTCAGTCTCGAACAGCTCTACGAGCCTGTTCCCGGTCTGTTCTTCGTCCGGTCCCTCTACGGTGATGGTGATCGCATCGCCCTTGATCAGGCCGAGGGAGATGATGCTTATGATATTCATATCAGAAATGGAAAGCTGATGAGTCGTTATGGTGACAGCACCGGTATACCCCATCATACGGGTAGAGATCACTTGAGATGGTCGCACATGGATCCCGTTCTCATTCTGTATAATTGCCTTTTTGGTTATCATATTCAACACTATATCAAATACTGTCATTGACTTCCACCCGAATTTACGTAAAAATAGGCATGGTTTGGTTATGGGACGACCTCGGAGGTGAACATGAATAAAGTGCTGTACAAAGAGCAACTGTCGGATGAAGTGTTTCGTATGCGCATCGAAGCGCCATTGATTGCTCAGGAACGACACCCGGGACAGTTTGTCATCGTACAAATCGACACGAACTACGGCGAAAGGATTCCCTTGACGATAGCTGATGCAGATCAGCAGGAGGGGTCGATCACAATCGTATTTCAGGCGGTAGGAGATACGACACACCGCCTTGCGAAGATCGAGGTAGGAGAGTATATCGAGAATCTGCTCGGACCGCTCGGTCAGCCCACGGAGATAGAACGGTTCGGTAAAGTCGTCTGTGTCGGCGGAGGGATAGGTGTTGCCCCGATGCATCCTATCGCTCAGGGTATGAAACAGGCAGGTAATGAAGTTAAGATCATCATGGGTGCGAGAAACAGGGATCTGCTGATCATGGAAGATGATATGCAGAAGATCGCCGACGAGCTGATCATCTGTACCGATGATGGTTCCTACGGTAGAAAGGATCTGGTCACCGTACCGCTCAAAGAGCTGTGCGAGAGCTGGAAGCCTGATCTGGTCGTGGCGATCGGCCCACCGATCATGATGAAGTTCTGTGCGGAGACCACACGGCCGTATGGGATCCACACCATCGTCTCACTGAATACCATCATGATCGATGGTACCGGGATGTGCGGAGGCTGTCGCGTGAGTGTGGGCGGCGAGACGAAGTTCGTCTGTGTGGATGGACCTGAGTTCGATGGCCATCTGGTCGATTTTGACAATATGATGCTTCGACTGGGGACCTATAAGGAACGGGAAGCAGAAGACCACCACCAGTGCCATCTGGATCTGGCGATCAAGGAGGGCAAGGCATGAGTCATCCTACCCCCGAACAGCTCAGAGAAGATGCTGCGCAGCTGCTGGCAACGATAGATCCTTCAGCGCTCAAGCCGCGTGACCGGATGGCGATCCCGGTACAGGAGATGCCGACACAGGATCCTGACCAGCGGGTCTGCAATATGGAAGAGGTCGCGGTGGGCTACTCCCGCGAACAGGTGATCCTGGAATCACTGCGATGTCTTCAGTGTAAGAATGCACCCTGTATCCAGGGATGTCCGGTATCGATCAACATTCCCAAGTTCATCGAGAAAGCTGCAGAAGGCGACTTCGAAGGCTCTATCGCAGTGATCAAGGAGAGCAGCCTGCTCCCCGCGATCTGTGGCCGTGTCTGTCCTCAGGAAGCACAGTGCCAGCTCTACTGCACGGTGGGCAAGTCTCTCAGAGATGTGGAAAATCTGTCTCGATCGGCAGGATCGAACGATACGTAGCCGATTATGAACGAGAGAACCATCTGGTCAAGATGCCTGAGCCTGCCGCACCCACCGGTAAACGAGTGGCGGTCGTCGGGTCAGGTCCTGCCGGTATCACCGTTGCTGCCGATGTGCGAAAAGCCGGCCATGATGTCACTATCTACGAGGCGTTTCACAAACCCGGCGGGGTCATGGTATACGGTATCCCCGAATTCCGACTGCCCAAGAGCATCGTAGCCGAGGAGATCGAGAACCTTGAGAAGATGGGTGTCACCATCGAGACCAACTTCCTCGTTGGAAGGACCAGAAAACTCACCGATCTCATCGATAAGGATGGGTATGATGCGGTGTTCGTGGGAAGCGGTGCAGGACTTCCCAAGTTCATGAAGATCGAGGGGGAGAATCTCATCGGGGTATTCAGTGCCAATGAGTATCTCACGCGAAGCAATCTGATGAAGGCGTACGATCCCGAACACGCTTCCACCCCGATCTATGATTCGAAGATCGTCGCGGTCCTCGGCGGCGGGAATGTCGCCATGGATGCAGCCAGGACAGCAAAGAGACTCGGTGCACAGAAGGTCTACATCGTATACCGAAGGACCGAGAAGGAGATGCCGGCACGAGTGGAAGAGGTCGGACATGCGAAGGAAGAGGGGATCGACTTCCTGCTGCTGCACAGCCCCAAGAAGATCATCGGCAATGAGAAGGGTCGGGTGACCGGATTGGAACTGCTGGCCTATGAGCTGGGAGAACCTGATGCATCGGGCAGACGACGCCCCATGGCGATCGAAGGGAGCGAATCGATCCTGGAGGTCGATACGGTGATCGTATCGATCGGTAACGATTCGAATCCTCTGATCAAGAAGACCACAGCAGGTCTTGAGACGAACAAGTGGGGGAACATCATCGTCGATGAACAGTGCCGTTCCTCCATCGATCGTATCTTTGCCGGCGGTGATATCGTTCTTGGAGCCGCGACGGTGATCCTGGCGATGGGACAGGGAAGGACTGCCGCACAGGCGATCAATGAGCGACTGGCACAGGAGAACTGACACGGATCAGACTCCAATGAACAGAGGGGGCGGACTGCGACATATGGGTGCCAGTCCGTCCCCTCTCCCATCTCTGAGAACTTACCACAGGTTAAATACATCATTTCTTTTATTTCGTATTGAAACATGGCCGTCTATTGCCTATACTCTGATATGTGGAAGAGCTTGTTTTGAACTACAATGAAGTACTCTGCTGTGTGAACAGTCTTGATAAATTTGAAGCGATCGAAGAGGTCATTCAAAAGTGTCCCGTCTTCACTGACATCCCTGATATCACGAAGTTCTCTCAAGCGGTCCTCCGTCGTGAAAGGATCGAGAGTACCGGTATCGGCAGGGGAGTTGCTATCGCTCATGGGAAGATGCCTTCGATCGATCGTATCTATGTAGGCCTCGGGCTCTCCAAGCAGGGCATAGATTTTCAGTCACCTGACGGGAAGCTCGTCCATCTGCTCTTTGTCATCGGATCATCCCCGTTCAGTCAGGTCGATTATCTTCGAGCTCTGGCTGCGATCATGCGGTTCGTCAAAGATGTGGAAGTACGTCGTGAACTGATGTCACACATGTCCCTGGATTTCAGTGATGAGAACGTGGAAGCCTGCCGTTCGTTTCTCCATATGATGGTAACGCAGCACTTCTCCCTCATTGCCGAGCACTTCGCAAAAAGCACCGAATGAACACCCTCACATGAGACAGCACATCATCCTCTGAACAATTTGGTTATGGGGTGGTCATGGGCTTCCCTCGGGACGGCCTGAACGATCTGCTCTGCAAAGCAGACCCCGATGGGTGTCAGAAACGACCTGCAGCATCCGAGATACCTGTCATAGAATCCTCCGCCATGGCCGAGCCGACCCCCGTGAAGATCGAACGCGACTCCCGGTACGATCATGATGCACTGTGTCGGATCATATGCCGTGCACGCAAGTTCAGGGATGTCCGCAGGTGGTTGGTAGAACCCGTACGGATGCCGCACGAGCGACTGATCGGAGGCTGGGAAGGGGAGTCGATGGAAGCTCATGGAGGCGGGGGTCCCTGAGATCCTTGGAAGTGCCAGTGCGACTGCATGCGTATCGGCCCAGTGCATGATCATCCTCGTATCTACCTCATCAGGCATGGAACAGAACGATAGGATGAGATGGACCTGCGGGAATTCGGCTTCCAGATACCTGATGACCGATTGACAGATGAACGTACTCCTCTCCCTGCGTTCCTGCGGGGTCAAAGCCTGCAGCCTCTCTCTGATCCGGACTCTCAGTTCCTGTTTCTCTCTGTTCACGCTCATAGGGTAAGTCCTCATATACAAAGAGACTACCCTGAATGAACAGGGTAGTCAATGGAAAGAAAAAGCATGAAAATACATGTTTGTTACTCAGGTGCAGTTACTTTTTGTTATACACTTTTTCGCATGCAGACCTGAAATCAGCTGCGTTGTGGGGACGCTGCTGAAGGTAACTCAATGCATCCATAAGCAAGTTCCACACGAGAGGATCACTGGGTGATCATCGTCTTCGATGAACATCTCATCTGTATCTATTATATAATCATGTATGGGTAGGACAGTCAATGAAAAACACTGAATGTCCTGATATTAATCAAGAAGTGTGATGGAGCAGACAGATCGTTTCCCCTCTCTTCAGGAGGTGGGAAGTATCTGCAGGGTACGTGCGACACTCTCAGTGACATTCAATACATGGTCAAGATCCTCATCTTCATGGATTGCCATATACGAAGTCCTCAGCAGGGCGCCGTTGGGCGGGACAGCGGGACTGATCACCGGGTTCACATAGATATCGTGTTCGAACAGCATATGCCAGAACATGAAGGTCTTCTCATCATTACCGATGATCAGGGGAACGATTGGCGTCTGTGTCGTACCGATATTGAACCCGATGGTCTTGAACCCGTCGATCATCTTGGTCCCGATCCTCTGGAGGCGATGGATGATCTGCGGTTCGGTCTCTATGATATCGAGAGCGGCGGACGCCGCTGCGATGTTCGCCGGGGGCATGCTGGCACTGAAGATCAATGAGCGCGAGGCATGCTTGACGTAGTCGATGACCTTGTAGGAGCCTGCTATGAACCCGCCGATCGAACCGAAGGACTTGGAGAAGGTGCACATGATGATATCAGCGAGGGCTCGGTATCCGAAGTACTCTTCAGTCCCCTTGCCATGCTCTCCGATCACCCCATAGGCATGAGCTTCATCAAGATAGAGTACCGCATTGTATTGATCAGCAAGTTCTCTCAGCCGTGGGAGGTTCGCGATGCATCCCTCCATGCTGAACACGCCGTCAGTGGCGATGATCTTGTTCGCTTCAAGCGGCAGTGCTGCAAGTTTCTGTTCAAGTTCCTGCATGTCGTTATGAGTATAGCGGTGCATGTTCACCTGTTTGAGCATCCCGGATGCCAGGAATATCCCATCGAAGATCGATGCATGGCTGTACTTATCGATGAAGATATGATCTCCTCTGCCTAGCAGAGCAGAGATGGCTCCCAGATTCGCCTGATACCCGGTGGTGAAACAGAGAGCTGCCTCTTTCCCGGTGAAGGCTGCGATACGTTCTTCGAGCTGCTCATGCAGATCGAGCGTCCCGTTCATGAACCGGGATCCTGAACAGCTGCTGCCGTATTTCATGGCAGCTTCGGCCGCTGCAGCTTTGACTCGTTCATCGACTGCAAGACCGAGATAGTTATTCGAACCTGCCATGAACAGTCTTTTCCCATTGATGATGACGTGTGACCCTGAGAATCCTTCGATAGGTCGAAAGAAGGGATAGGAACCGTCATTTCTGCTTTTTTCCGCAAGATCAAAATCGTAACATTTATGTAGAAGGCTTGGTATTGCCATATTGAATATCTCCTGTTTTTTTTCATTCTAAGTTTTTGAGTTTTATGTGTCAATCAGCAGTCAATCATCTCACACGTATTTCATAGAGTGAGTACTCACTCTTAATAAGCGTGCATTGTCAGAGACTCTTACAGCATTGATCGGACGGGCTCACTTAACAGATTGCTAAACAATACAGGGTGGATACTCGTTAAATCGCTATCATACCCGGGGGTGATTTACTTATGTGACGATTTTGGTATGATACGTTCAGTTGCGTTGCAGTAGTGCCGTATCACCGCTCTGGCGGTCATGAGCACATCTTCTGTAAGCGGAGCATATTTACTCATTACTCATTTCTACAGGACCTCGTTGAGGTCCTGTCGTTTATAGTATGGATGTGACGGTTCCTGATCAGGTGGAAGCTGCTTCCAAGACGCTCTGCGAAGAGAACAGCAGTACGATCTCTGAGAAGGCCTATAGCAGAGATCATCGATGATGGTGGTGCAGCATCGGACACCACAAGCCGTGCTCGAAGGAACGGATCCAGATATCTCCCGTGAAGAGAGTAGGGACCGGGGATCATAAGGACTTGAACCACTTCAGGGACATGATCCATCTCCACAGTCCTGATCTCGATATACCGTAGGTGTCTTTAGCATGGCAGGAAGTCCACTGAGAAAGCGAATGGCCGTAATAGGTTGGAATCGGCACAGTCCCCTTCGGCCCTGGGGTGGTGGCCGCTCATACCAGATTTCTCATCAACATAGGGTAGATACACGTTACATCGCTATCAGACCCGAGGGTGATGTACGTATGTGACGATTTTGGTATGATATCTTCAGTTGCATTGCAGTAGTGCCGAATCACCGCTCTGGCGGTCATGAGCACATCTTCTGTTGGCGGAGCATATGTACTCATAACGACAGGACCTCGTTGAGGTCCTGTCGTTATGCATGGATGTGATCACTGCCGTGTGATGTATCTCCTTCCTGATATTCGTAGACAATGCCTATGATTATAGATAGAATATGTAAGATAAAGATGATACAGCACGAACAGGGGGGATCATGAATACAGCAGTAGATAAGGCAGCTGGTTTTTTACAGGAACACGGTATCGCAGCCGGGAGTCTTTCGACAGCAGAGTACTGTGAAGTCTTTCTTCATGAGATGCGCAAAGGCCTTGGAGGCAGCGACTCCTCTCTGAAGATGATCCCGACCTATATCGAAGTGCAGCAGGAGATCCCCTATGATAAGGATGTCGTCGTCATCGATGCAGGCGGCACGAACCTGCGGACAGGACTTGTCACCTTCTCAGAAACCGAGGGGCCGATCATCGCTGATTTTCATAAGCGGAGCATGCCGGGTACCAACGGGGAAGTCACGGCTAAAGAGTTCTACGCAGAGTTCGCTGATGCGGTGGAGCATGTCTATGAGAAGAGCGACTCTATAGGATTCTGTTTCTCCTATGCTGCTGACATCAGTCCCGAGCGAGATGGCAGACTGATCGTCTTCTCCAAAGAGATCAAGGCACCCCAGGTCATCGGAACGTATGTGGGGAGATCCCTGCTCGATGAGATGGCCTCGCGTGGATATGATCCGAACAAGCATCTGACCCTGCTCAACGATACGGTAGCGACCCTGCTCGCCTGTAAGGGGAGACCCTCAGATAAGTCCTACAGCGGCTATATCGGATTCATCCTCGGCACGGGACCAACACCAGTTATATCGAGCATAACAGTGCTATCGGGAAACTTCCCGGACTCGACCCGAACCGTTCCCAGATCATAAACATCGAATCGGGGAACTTCTCGGTCCCTTCGACTGAGCTGGACAGAGCATTCTTCGCACAGACGAAGGATCCTGCAGTCTATCATTTCGAGAAGCTGATCTCCGGGGCATATCTTGGAGCCTATGGCTATCTGGTGCTGAAGAAGGCTGTCGAAGCACGTCTGTTCTCTCAGTCCTTCTCACTCTCCTTCAACAGCACTATCCATGCTCTCGATACGATCACCATGGATGACTTCCTCCACAACCCCACAACCCCGATCATGTGATCACCAGATGCTGCAGCAGTGATGAGGATGCGATCATTGCCTATATGCTGCTCGATGGAGTGATCGAGCGGGCAGGGAAGCTCACCGCAGTGAACCTCGCTGCGACGGTCATCCAATCTCAGGCCGGCACCGACCCGAGACATCCGGTATGTATCAATGCAGATGGTACCACCTATTACAAGACCCATAATCTGCAGAAGTATACCCAGTGGTACCTGCACGAGTTCCTGGAGAAGAAGATCGGCAGATACTATGAGTTCGTATCGATCGATCAGTCTCCCATCATCGGTGCTGCCATCGCCGGGCTGCTGGCCTAGAGTCCCTCTCTGATATAGGAGGATCGATACCCCGGCTGATTTCCCATGTGCATGAGATACCAGTAGGGGTTGCCGGTTCTCATGCCTCCGAGAGCCCAGCCGAGGGCAAAGGTCTCAGCGATGAAACGGGCACGCTGTACCAGTCGTTTTGATCCCTTGTAGGTATCCAGTACCATCTCTGTGAAGGCCTCACCGTACTGGTTGAGGATATAGGCGATATCGAAGGCGGGATCTCCCAGTCCAGCGGTCCTGAAATCCACGATACCTGAGATCGCATGCCTCTCATAGTCGAAGATGATCTGATTGGACTGCAGTTCCCTGTGATCAGCCGGGGGTGTAGTCCATCATGGTGTTGTCGGAGATGATGGTGCGGAAGAGGGTCTCTACCCAATCCTGCACCGAAGAGGTCATGGAGGGGAACAGTTCCAGCTTCACATCATCATACATCTTGAGCCAGTCATCATAGGTGTGGGAACTGATCGATGGATGGATATCGGCTGCAGTGCACTCTTTTACCGGTATATGGTGGAGTTCGTGCAGGAAGGTCCCCAGATCTGCCGCAGCTTTTCCGATAACCTGCGAATCCTCTTTGAACAGATGCCAACGATGCATCGCCTCGCCCGGGATCTTCTGGTAGCTGATGAAACTGTCGTGATGGTTGTTCCAGGCGGGAAGGCGCATGGACGTGTGCAGCTGGGCCACCTTCAGGCAGGAGGCTTCGTGGAACATCTCCTCGAGGGCCCAGTGGTATTTCGGGAACCTGAAGACGGTCCGATCATTGATGATGATGATATCATTGGCGAACCCATCAAAATAGAAGTGTTTCTCTTTGATCGTCAGTTCCGGGTAGATCTTCCTGATCTGTTCTATATGTGCATATTCGATCTCTCTGTTCTGCGTTGAAAGGTGCCTGTACATGTATGCCTCCAGTACCGAAGTCGTTGAGCCATTATATCATGAGCTCAGCGGTAGTGATAGGGGAATACGCAGGGCTGTCAGGTCCTGTAGAACTGTACGCAGCCCTTGCCGCGTGCTTTTGCCTGATAGAGAGCCGTATCAGCCCGCTGAATCAGGACCTCCGGGGACAGGCCGTCTTCGGGATAGATACTGATGCCGATACTTGCCCCCAGGCTGAAGGCTCTGTCGCCACAGTCGAAGGGGGTCAGCAGTTCTCTGATGATCTTATCAGCGATCAGCTTGAGATCCTCAGGACTCTTGATATCCGAGAAGACCCCTATGAACTCATCACCTCCGTAGCGTGCGACAAGATCCGATTTTCGGACTACTCCGGTAATGCGCTCAGCACATGCAGATAGGGCTCTATCTCCGGCTGCATGCCCATAGGTGTCGTTGAGAGCTTTGAAGTTGTCGAGATCTATGAAACAGATACCGAACAGGCTGCTGTTTCGGGAGGCAAGATGGAGGATCTCCTCGAGCCTGCGTTCCAGCAGGTAGCGGTTGGGCAAGCCGGTCAGGGCATCATACATGGCAAGGGTCTCGATCCGGTTATGGGCCGTATGCAGATCGTTCAGGGCCTGCTTGAGGGTCATCTGCTGTTCAAGCAGATTCGTATTCTTTGTCCGAAGCTCCTCATTGATGTGGTGGTTCGCCATGGAGACTGCGATGAACCCGCAGAGTGTCACGACGATATCCCGGTCGTGAGCCGTGTAGGCATGGGTACCGAAGGCCTGCAGGGAGCAGACCCCGATCGTCTCACCCCGGCTGACCAGGGGGACACAGAGGGTGGACATCGGTCGGCTCCTGGTACCGGGGATCGCTTCCTCGGGTTCCCTGTCGGTATGGATGAGCTTCCCATCACGTGCACACCGGGTGCAGCTCTCCTCGATGACGATGGTCTCGGGTTCGATCTGACGTCCTTCCCGTATGGAGTAGCGTGGGATCAGCATGCCTGAGGTGTGATCGATGCTGAAGATGCTGAAGGTATCGGCGGTGATCAGCGTGCCGATCCTCTGCCCGATCGTATCCAGTGCAAGATCGAAGTCCACGATGGAGACGATATCATGCATGAGCTCACTGAGTTCGTGCATGGTCCGGTAGTTGGCTTCAAGGTGCTTCGAACGTCGTTTGAGCAGATCCCGTTCGGTCTCTGCGCTCTTGAGCCGCTGCAGGGTCTCGGTATGCTCGATGATCCCGGCCTGATAGATCGAAGAGTCCCGGTCTTCCAGCTCCCAGAGCTCTCTGACCAGTCCTACAGCCAAGTGTTCATCACCGGTCCTGCTGTACAGATCGATCAGTTCCCTCATGTTCTGCATGATACAGGAGGTGATGGTACAGGTCCTGGCCTGCTGCAGACTGGAACGGTGGTAGGTGATCGCCTGCTGCAGGTCTCCGATGGCGGTGAAGATCGAACCAAGAGCATAGTGTGTTCTGATGCTGATCCGGTGCAGTGAGAGGCTCTCTGCCAGCAGGAGGGCCTCTCTGGCATGTTCCTGTGCTTCGCTGTAGTGCTTCTGGGCAAGGAGTATCTCACTCTTGTGCACCAGGATCTCCGGGATCATGACCTGCTCAAGCTCTCTGAGCAGGTGGTATGCCTGATCCAGATGCACTAAGGCCTGATCATACTCTTCTGCCGCATGGCTACAGATCGCACGTGCGGCATGCAGGGTTCCCAGATGCTGCCGGTTCCCGGTGAGGGTGACCGCCTGAGCCCCTTTCTCAAGGTAGATCTCTGCTTTGGCCACCATGCCTGTCCGGCTGTAGAGGATCCCCAGATTGATATATGCAGCAGTCAGTCGATCGAGGTCGTTCTTCTTCAATGCGAGGTCTTCGAGCTGGAAGAAACAGTGCAGGGCATGGTCGATGTGATCAGATTCCAGATAGAGTCCGCCCAGGGCGTTGAGTGACAGCATGATCCCTGCAGGGTCTGCCTGTTCGGTGAAGTAGGTATGTGCTGTTTCGAGTGATTCCATGGCACTGTCGTACTGCGCGGTGAAGCACTGGGCAAGCCCGAGATAGAGTGATGCGTACGCTCGTGTGCCGGGGTCATGCTCGGCATGTGCCTGCGCTATGATGGTCCCGGCAAGGGTGATACTGCCTGAGGGGTCATCTGCATACTGCTGCTGCAGCAGTTCCAGCATTCTTTTTGATTCCACTTTTTTATCTGTTCCTTTACGACTGTATCATAGCCTTCAGGTATGCTGCTGTCAATGTTCCTGCAGTACAGGAACTGAAAGACTGCTCAATGCGATCGATCAGCAGCCAGGATCAGCTGGCGGTGCAGATCAAGCAGCCAGTTCTCCCGTTCGCTGCCCATACCGGCACAGTCTGCGAGGATGCGGAAGACCGGTTCGGTCTTCGAGCCCCTCATCCAGATGAAGTCGGTAGGCTGGCCTTCCCGGTCATACATGATGATCTTCAGCCCGCCTGAACTCGAGTCCGGTCGTGCCGTTCTTCCGCTTCCGCTGATCTCCTGTGTCCCGGTCGTGTTGAACTCCTGATACGAGACGATCCCAAGCTCCCCGAACTCCAGTGCATGTGCCTCCCAGTAGGCTGCGAACAGCTGTTCGTACCGCTGTTTGAGCTGCTCATGGTCTGCAGTGGCGATGTGCATGACGGCTCTGTCCTCATAGGCACTGGTGGTGATGTACCGGGGCAGGGTCTCTATGATATCAGAAATGCTGTAGGTGTCGGTATACGCATCAAGCTGTCCTGAACGTTCACACCAGAGTCTGAACAGTCCTTTCTGATCTGACCGGTCCCGGAAGGTGATCAGCTTGAGCAGGGAGAAGATGGTGTTCAGGGGGTCACGTACTGCAGCGGGGTGGGTGATGTTCCCGCCGTTCGAACCCTCTCCGAGGATGCGGACGGTATAGCCCTGGTCCCGCAGTCCTGCAGCGAGCTCCACGACGTTCGCTTCCCCGACTTCAGCACGAAAGACCTGCGCACCAAACACCGCTGCGATGGCATCTATTCGCATGGAGGTCGGGCCGTTGACAGCAACGGCAAGTCGCTGTTCCAGGTCGGTCTGTGTGACCGTATAGGCGAGTTCTGAGAGTACGCAGAGCGCGAAGAGTTCCTGCGCTTCGAGGATCTTCGCCTGCCCGCTTCGCTCATCCATATAGACGATGTTTCCCCGGTCACCGTCACAGTCAGGTACATAACCGAACAGGTACCTGGGTCTTCGGCATAGGCTGCTTCAAGGGCGGCTCTGCACTGATCGAGGCTTCTTCCCTCAGGGACGATCCTGTGGGCAAAGACCCCCGGGGTGTCATTGATGATCGTGGTGGTGATCCCGAGCGTCGAGAGCAGCTTCGATCGATCGAACGGGCTCGTGCACTCCCGTTGAAATCACATACGATACCAATGCCGTAGGTGTCCGCATAGGCATGGATGGTGTTGAATACCTGGTCCTGGCTGCAGATATAGAGAGAACCCGATGCCACCGAGCCGGTGAACATCCGGTAGTAGTCCAGTGATTCGTCCTTTCTGCTCACGGTCTCGTTCAGTACCTCATCAAGAGTCTCCTGCGGGGCAGCGGCAGACAGCTGGAGGATCCGTTCGAGCATCTGATCATCTGAGCAGGCGCTGAGGAACGAATCGATCAGCCGTGCCGAGTGGTCCGGTCCCAGTACACTCCCCTTGAACCCGAACTTCATACCGTTGTACCCGACAGGGTTGTGACTGGCTGAGATATAGATGAACGCATCGATATCGAAGGACAGCGCAGAGTATGCCATGGCTTCAGGGGCTGCTGCGATGTAGGTGAAGATGGGTCTGATGCCCATCGACAGCAGCACGCGCATGACGATGTGTGCCATTGCAGGACCGGTAGGTCGTGAATCAAGGGCTACGAGGATCGAAGGGCTGCCCTCGAGATCCTTGAGCTCCTGCTGCACGAAGGTGGCGAAGCTGTAGGCCATGATGCCGCAGTGCATCGTGTCTTCCGGTGAGATGGTCGCGACGGTACTCTCTGGGTCTCCGTCGGAGGCGAAGATCCCTCTCCATCCCGAGGACGAGAGGATATAGTGTTCGCGCACCGAAGCGAGGCTCTCGTTACTCAGGTGAGTCCCCGACAGGGGATCGATGGCGGGATCGGCGATCGGTGTGTGCGTGGCAGCGTCGAGATGCAGCATGGGAGTCCTCCTGAAGACCATGGTACGGTACGGGTATACCGTGTACGTTCATGAGGATATACCCTAAGGAATCCTTGGTCAACAATAAGACGTTGTCACAGGGCATCTGTTGGTTGTATACTCATAGGTACTCACTAAGAAGATACAAGGAACTGCTGATGATGACCAAGAACCCCATTCCCCGAGTCGCTGCTGTCCATGATCTCTCCGGTTTCGGACGGGCGTCTCTGGGTATCGTCTTCCCCGTACTCTCCACCATGGGTGCACAGGTGTGTCCCCTGCCCACCGCGCTCCTGTCTACCCAGACGAGCGGCTATGATGACTACACGTTCCATGACCTGACCGGTGAGATGAGCCGTATGCTCGACCACTGGGAGCGGATCGGCTTGACCTTCGAAGCGATCTACACCGGGTTCCTCGGATCGGTCGAGCAGATCAGGATCGTCCAGCGGCTCATAGACGACTTCAAGAGTGAGCATGCGTTCGTGCTCGTCGATCCGGTCATGGGCGATGACGGGGAGCTCTACGGCCCCTTCAATCATACCATCGTCACCGGGATGCAGCAGCTGATCAGAAAAGCTGATGTGATCACGCCGAACTATACCGAAGCGGCTCTGCTGCTTGATGAACCCTATTCTCAGGAGATCGATGTCCAGACGATCAAGCAGTGGCTCAAGCGTCTGTCGGCATTCGGCCCCGAACATGTGATCATCACCAGCGTACCGGTCATCGGGAAACAGATGATCAGTTCTGTCTATGCCTATAATCGGCAGGATGATCGGTTCTGGAAGGTCGAGTGTGCCTATATACCGGCAACCTACCCGGGTACCGGCGATATCTTCTCCAGTGTGGTCGTGGGGAGCATGCTGCAGCAGGAGAGTCTTCCCATCGCCCTTGATCGAGCCATACAGTTCGTCATGCAGGCCATACGAGCGACCTTCGGTCATGGCATGCCGCAGCGCGAAGGGGTGCTGCTCGAGCGTGTGCTGGATTCACTGCGGCATTCGGTACCCATGAGTACCTATGAGCTGGTGGACTGACCATGAGATTGATCCTCGCTGCCATGGAACAGGAACTGCAGGTCCTGCTCGATCGTCTGGAGCAGGTCACCGAGCTTTCTCAGTGGCCCTTTCCGGTCTGCCGCGGTCTGCTGTGCGGAGATCAGGAGGTCGTTGCGGCGGTCATCGGGTCGGGGAAGATGCATGCCGCACTGCATGCGGCACGACTGTTGGAGCATCTGCACTGTGATGATGTGATCATGATCGGTATCGCCGCAGGGGTGGATCCACAGTTCCATACCGGGGATCTGGTGCGTGTGTCAGAGTGCATCCAGTATGATCTGGACCTGCAGCGCTTCGGCTACGTGAGGGGATCGATCAACGGGTCTCTTGCAGCGGTCATCACCTCAGAGCACCCAGGATCGGATTCGATGGACCTGCCTCAGGTCACTGCAGGGACTGCTGACCGGTTTCTCACCGCTGAGTACCTGAAAGCCAATCTCTGGCTTACCGATGAGCTGGGGATACAGATCGCCGATATGGAGAGCTACGCGGTACTCGCTGCAGCGTATGAATCGCACATACCCGCTCTGGTCTATCGCGTCATCGCCGACACCGTCTCAGGAGAGCGGCCGAAGCGGTTTTCCTCGTTCCTCAGGACTGCTTCGACCAAGCTGTGTGATGCGGTCCTGAACACCCCCGTCCTACACATCTCCCAGTGAGAAGTCCCCGATGATCTTATAGTAGTGTCCCTCTCTGGCAAGACGCAGGTCACGTTCAGGGAAGTGCCGGGGGAGCAGCTGTGAGAGTCTCTCTGCAGCTGTTTCATCGATCTCAGTCCTGGTCTTCCTGTCAATGGAATCAAGGTAGAGATGTCGATGACCACCGAGTACCCCCGTCCTGAGTCGGTCCCGTATCCCATGGTGAACTTGAGTGAGGCACTGAACAGTCCATCGTAGAGGGTCGAAGAGGCCTCACCCCGTGCGAGTCTGTTCGGATGGAGATCGAAATACTCGCCGTAGGTGTCTTCGAGATAGTTATCGAGTTCATCGAGCATTGCCCGCAGTCGCTTCTCGAGGGCACTCTGTTTTGGATGCATCGCTGGATCTCCTTATTGGTTCGATAGATAGTCTCTGCAGAAGGCATGCAGTTCTTCTGCATGCTCTGCAATGATCTCTCGTCCGGTCTGCTTGAGCAGCCTGATATGTTCCTCACTCGCATCATCGAGTCTGATCTGTCTGTGCTGCAGGGTCCCTTCGATGCGGTGATAGGAGACCTCACTCAGGCCGTTGAGAGTATGATCGGTGAGGGCTGACTGACTGGAGCGCATCACCTTGTACAGGGGAGCCCCTCTGGCTGGATCCATCCAGCCGATGACGCCTCCACGAACAGCCTGGTCTGTCGTCAGGGAAAACCGTTTCGAGGCAGTCCCCAGTGAGAGAATATGGTAGTGCCGGGCCTCAGGGTAGAGCTTCCTGGCTTCAAGGTAGGCGATCAGGGAGGGGTTGTTCGCTGCGACACCACCATCGATGAGACAATGAGCCTCATGCTCCCTGTTCAGCGGGCTGATCGTCAGCGGTGAGAAATAGGTAGGTGCCGCCGATGTCGCACGGGCAGCATCTCTCATGAGATAGCGGTCATTCCCGAAGGAGGAGATGATGTAGGGTCTTCCACTGAGGCAGTCGTAGGTGACCACCAGTACCGGCTTCAGTGCATCGTGCATGGGAAGATCAGTGAAGATCTGCTGCAGCAGCTGCTCGAGTGAGCGCTCACTGTACTTCTCCGAGAAGACCTGTGAGAGGGACTGCAGCTGTCGGAAGGCACTTCTGGGAAAGATCTCAGCCCCCCGTGAGGCATAGATCTCCAGGAGTTTGTTCAGATCCAGCGGCTGCTTGAGGTTATGAGAGTCCTCATGAGGCCTCAGTGCTTCTTTCAGGCGCTGAAGGAACGACAGCTGTGGTGCCTCAGGTACATCGAGTGGTGAGGCGGTCTCTACGGGTTCAGGTTCAGGTTCAGGTTCGATAGACCCCTCGAGCTGCTTGTTCGCGATGAACCTGAGGGCATACATATCTCTGATCTGGGTCGGGGCGATACGGGAGGGGTGATCTTCAGGGAGTACTTCTCAGTGACGGCAGCTTCCGGGAGGTCCAGGTTCAGCCGTTCTGCAGGTGAGGCGAGGGCAAGGCTGATCAGTCCCCCCGTCGAGGTCCCGGCAAAGAGATCGAACAGTGATGCAGCACCTCCTGAATAGCCCATACCGGAGAGTATGCGCTCTATCTCTTGAAGGATCATGACCGGGATGATCCCCCGGATGCCCCCGCCGTCGATAGCGAGTATGTATCGATCTCGTGTGGTCCCTGTTCGTCTCATATATCTATGATGGAGATTTGTCAGACCGCTTGTCAATAGGCTCCTGATGGTTTTTCACCTTTGCTGGCTATTGTGTAACTCATTCGGGGAAGTGGTGTTTACCTTAAAGAGTAAATAGAGATAACGAGTTGAGGTTCATATGAAACGGGTAATGATAAGTATGCTATGTATCATAGCGGGGATGATGAGCATCTCCGCTGTGGATTCTGATGTTGACCCGAGCTACAGCGACGCCAGGGTCAGCAGTCTCAGTGGTGCCTATACGGCAGTCGCTGATGATCCCAATGCGCTGTATCTCAATCCAGCGGGTCTGAACAGGATGAACAGTTCCACCATGTCGATCAGGCTCGACCTGATCGATCAGCTCAATGGGGATCTTTTCACCGATACAGGGCTCACGAAGATCTTCGAGCAGCCGGTACTCAACGGAGAGTTCATCTTCACTGACCGTAACTGGGGGATCGCAGCCTATACGAAGTATGATATGGCTATCTCACAGCCAGGAGATCAGTATGAGTTCGATGTGGTGAAGGTCAATTCACTCCGTCTCGGGTTCGCAGCTGGCCTTGGGCCCTTCTCCTTCGGTCTTGATGTTCGTGCGATCATGCAGAATCCTGTCTATGAGACATCGTTCACCACCGATGAGACCGTCGGGGTGATCATCCCGTTCCTGCAGGAGATCATCCTTCATGAGTATGCCTCGAGTCTGGGTCATGAGAGTGTGGTCATGGGAGCTGGAGTACTGCTGGATCTCGGGAACGTGACCCTTGGAGCCTATAGTGATGAGGTGCTCAATCTGATGGAGGGGGATGAGAGTGAGATCAGTTTCTCTGCAGAGGATGTGCTCAGGGGACTGAACGCAGGGATCGCCTATAAGAGTTCGGTCTACACGAAGTATGGGGATTTCAGACCGCTGCAGTTCACCGCAGCGGTGGATCTGCATGATCTGGGAGATCCTGAGGCCAGGACCATCGCCGCAGGGATGGAGGCCAATCTACGATTTCTCGAATATGCGCAATTCGCACTTCGCCTCGGGTATGCAGAACCGCTGGCAGAGTTCGATGAGCTGCTGTTCGGACTGTCGATGAAAGAGGGTGTCTATTCTGTCGGAGCCGGAGCGATCCTGCCGTTCTTGAAGATCGATGCATCTCTGGGTATTCCCGGTGAGGCGCTGCTGCATACGATGAATCCTGAGGGACCACCCTATGAAGGTGCTGATGTAACTGCACAGATCACCTTTGGATTCGCCTTCTAGCTGAAGGGTCCCGGGGCAGACGAACGAAGGAAGACCGGTAGATGCACGGATGAGGCAGCTGCACAAAAGCGAGAGGGGTGCTGAACGCACAGTGATATACGTTCAGCACCCCTCTTGTTGTGTGTCTCTCGGGAGAGCTCTGCTCCCCGGAGGCTATTCAGCCAGGGGGTAGTTCTCGAGGATGTAGTCGATATCCTTATCGCCTCTTCCTGAGAGGTTGATCAGGATGGTCTTACCCGGTCCCATCTCCTTGGCCAGTTTGACCGCATATGCTACCGCATGGGCTGATTCCATAGCGGGGATGATCCCTTCGATCCTGGAGAGCTGGTAGAAGGCCTCGACAGCTTCCACATCATTGGCGGTGACGTAGGTCACCCGGTTCAGGTCCTTGAGGTAGCTGTGCTGAGGTCCTACGCCGGGATAGTCAAGACCGCTTGCGATCGAGTAGACAGGAAGCGGCTCACCTGCATCATTCTGCAGCAGGTAGGAGGAGAAACCATGGAGGACCCCGGGTTTCCCGAGGGTCAGTGTCGCTGCATGCTCTCCCTTCTTGAAGCTCTTCCCCGCAGGCTCCACGCCGTAGATGGCGATGTCCTCATCGTTGAGGAATGCGGTGAACAACCCGATGGCATTGGACCCTCCGCCCACACAGGCGACCAGCGCATCGGGAGTGCCCCTTCGAGGGCCTGGAACTGTTCTCGTGCCTCATAGCCCACCACAGACTGGAAGTCTCTGATCATCATGGGAAGGGGTGCGGTCCGACGGCAGAACCGATGGCATAGAGCTGGGTATCAGGGTCTGCAAGGTATGCTTCGAACGCAGCATCGACAGCGTCTTTGAGGGTCTTCGTTCCCCGTGATACGGGGATGACCCGTGCTCCGAGCACCTTCATTCGAGACACGTTGGGATGCTCCTTCTTGATGTCGACGTCTCCCATGTAGATGTCGCACTCCAGACCGACCAGCGCTGCTGCAGTGGCCAGAGCGACCCCGTGCTGTCCTGCACCGGTCTCCGCGATGATCTTCTTCTTACCCATCTTCTTTGCCAGCAGGGCCTCTGCGACACAATGGTTGATCTTATGTGCACCGGTATGGTTGAGATCCTCCCGCTTGAGATAGATCTTCGCCCCTCCGACGAGTTCTGTGAGTGATTTAGCATAGTAGACCGGGGAGGGTCTTCCGATGTAGTGCTTTCTCAGGTAGGAGAGTTCTTCGATGAAAGCCGGGTCGTCTTTCAGTTTCGTATACGCTTCGGTGATCTCGTTCATGATCAGCTGCAGCTGCGGCGGGATGTACGACCCTCCGTATTCGCCGAAGTATCCGTTCTCATCGGGCAGGTTATTCATGGAAAATTCAGTCTGTGCCATTATCTTGCTCCTCGATCAATGATCTTATGATGGAATCCTCGTTCTTGAGGATCTTTGAACCGCGGGTGATCTTACAGAGGCTTATTCCCAGTTCATGTGCGATCTCTCGCTGGGGGATACCTCTGTGCAGATCTTTCATAAGGCGCCAGCGGAGAGCGAAATCGATCTTCTCTCTCACCGTGAACAGTTCGTCGAACAGCTGCTGCATCTGATCATATCGATCGATCCCGGTGAACTTCTCGATGAGTTCCTTCACATCGTCATCCTGCATGGTGCTTCCTTATGGTTGGTCCCTGTATGGTCTGTCTCTACCTTGATGTTACTATAAATAGAAACACTTTGTAAAGTCTTTTTTTGAAATATTCTGTACCCAGCTGCACTGATCGTCTTCAGTCCCTTGACTTTTTCGTCCCGATAACTATAATCTGTTAGAGAATTGCGATGAGAGTAAGGAGTTACTATGGCAAAAGCACATAGAGGCGCCGGTATCCTGGATTTGGAAAACCGCGGAAGGGGAACCTGTCCACTTTGTAAACGAACTGGCATCAAGGTCATGTATGAACGAGAAGCCAATGAAAAGAAAGTTATGGTTTGCAAACAATGCGAAGCTGCGCTGAAACACGGAAAGATGCAGGACGCCCTGAAGGCCCTGTAGAGAGCAGACCACAGTATAGAAGACCATGCTCTATGGTTCTGAGCTCAGAGAAAGACTATCATGACTGATAGTCTTTTTTCGGGTGCGCTCCGTGAGTGGTGCGTATCCCGAAGGTGAGAATCCTCTGTGGGGACTGCGATTCAGGAGCAGATGATGGGCGAGGGGAGACCCTCCTCAGCCTCTGCCTGCACGGTACTCCCGTGCCAGCAGGCTGTATACCGCTGCATCGACGATCCCCCTGTTGCTGAAGTCAGCCTGACGCAGGGTACCCTCATAGGTCAGACCGCATCGTGCCATGACTTTTCCGGAATTCCGGTTGTCTGGATCGTGCTGTGACTCGATGCGGTTGACTGATACCTCATCGAAGAGGAACGGTATGATCCTGCCGAAGGCCTCTGAGGTGATCCCCTGATGCCACCAGCTGCTACCGATACAGTAGCCGATGCGTACACTGTTCAGCCGTTCATCCTGATCGACCACGCTGATCGTCCCTATCGGTCCCTGATCAGCTCCCTTGAGGACGATCGCCCACTGATAGAAGTCATGCTGCCTGTAGCAGCGGATCCATTCACCGAGGATGGTCCTGGTCACTTCGACTGAATCGTGCACCGGCCAACGCAGGAACTCGGTCACCTGCAGGTCGCTCGTCCAGTTGGCATATGCAGCTTCTGCATCAGTCTCAGTGAATCTTCTCAACAGCAATCTGCTCGTCTCCAGTGCTACCGTACCGGTATGGTTCATCGTATGCCCTTTCCTTCCTGAACTACCTGCTGCAGGACCCAGAGGTCCTTCTCATCACGTGCAGCCGGTAGGCTTGATAAGAATTTCTGTAGCTTGCACTGTATCATGGTTCAGCTTATTCTGTAACCTCTTGTGAGTGTATACCTGAACACCCTCAAGCGACGATGGATCGACAGGGCACCGCCGGTGCCCTGTTCGTCTGTACTTCTGTGGTCTGAACGGATCGTTCAGCTCTTTGTGATCACCTCTTCTCATGGTATGATGCGATCGTGAGACAGATAGACAACATGCAGATACCAGGAACAGTCATCCACATGATCGGCATCAAAGGGACCGGAATGGCGCGACTAGCGGTCGCCCTCCATCGGTATGGGGCGGTAGTATCCGGAAGCGATACCTCAGAGGTCTTCTATACTGATGAACTGCTGGAACGATCCGGGGTCCCGTACCATACATCCTTTCATCGGACACATCTTCCCATCGACTGCACGCTGGTCATCGTATCACCTGCCTATATCGGGAAAGTCCATCCGGAACTTGATGAGGCTTTACGCAGGGGACTCCGTATCCTCAGCTATGTGGAGGTGCTCTCGTCGCTCTCAGAGCTCCATACGACCTATGCTGTTGCAGGTACGCATGGGAAGAGCTCTGTCAGTGCGATGATCGATCATCTGCTCGACTGCAGTGGAACGGCACACCTTTCCCTCTACGGTACCTCCTATCTGTCGTCCCGGAGGATCTCCGATGCACCGGTTCCCGATGCGGACCCGGTGCTCGTGCTCGAAGCCTGTGAGTACCGTGATCATTTTCTCCGCTACCATCCCGACTGTATCATCCTCACCAGTGCAGCTCATGACCATCCTGATTATTTTCCCGACCGGCAGGCGGTGATCGATTCCTTTGTCGCCTTCATACAGCTCCTGCCTGCCAATGGGGTGCTCATCTGTCAGACCGGTGATGCGGGAGTGCGTGAGGTCTGTGCCCGCATCGCCTCACAGCGGTCCGATATCAGGCAGGTTCCCTACGGCAGGGGAGCTCCCGGAGCCTATGGCATCGCTGAGATCAGCGAACTCTCAGGGCGTACTGTCTGTACTGCAGCGAACGGGGAGTGTTTCACGCTGTCGGTACCCGGGGCTCACATGGCTGAGAACATGTGCGCAGCCCTTGCTGCGACAGCTATGATAGAGGGACCCAGTCTCTCTGATGAGCTGCGCCGCGATGCCGTCAGGTCCTTTCTCGGATCGATCAGACGATCCCAGTGGATCGGGCAGGCTGGCGGGGTGATCGTGGTGGATGACTATGCACACCATCCCGATGAGATCAGTGTGACGATCGATGGACTGCGAACCTTCTACCGGCCATCCCGGGTGATCGTCGATTTCATCCCCCATACCTTCTCCCGCACGCTCTCCCTCTTCGAGGAGTTCGTTTGTGCCCTCGATCATGCCGATGCGGTGGTGATCCACCCGGTCTTCGCCACGGTCCGTGAGCAGGCGCCTGAGGGTATGAGTGCCCAAGGGGTGAGCAGCGACCTTGCCCGGCGTCTGAGATGCGGGCATGCACCGCAAAACGATGAACTATCGTGGTCTTTGCTCATGAACCTGTTGAAACCCGGCGATTTGTTCATTACTATGGGAGCTGGTAACAATCACCGGTACGGGAGCAGGGTACTGCAGGTACTGCGTGAGAGGGAGTGAAGAGCTATGAAGAGCATGACCGGTTACGGTTCGAGCGAGATACAGAACGAGAGGTATCTGCTCGCCATAGAGATCAAATCGTATAACAACCGATATCTCGATATCGCATTCAATGCGCCGTCGTATCTCTCCTGCTATGAACCGCAGATGAAGGAGCTGATCAAGCGTGTCTCAGCCCGCGGTCATATCGATGTGAACATCAAGCTCAAGCGCTTGGAGTCACAGGTGGAGGTCATGGTAGACAGGTCTGTCGTCCTGCAGTATCAGAAGGCACTGCATGAGATCAGGGACCTGGTCGGGATTACTGAAGAACCGAGGCTCTCTCATTTTCTTCATGCCGATGATGTACTCAAGACCGTACGTGCCAATGATGCATCGGTCTACGAGCAGCCGCTGCTCCAGCAGCTCTCCTCTGCACTCGCACTGTATGCTGTGACCAAGGAGCAGGAGGGGAAGGCTACCTTCGATGATATCACCGAACAGCTGAGGCTCTTCGAACAGGGACTTCAGGTGGTCAAGGAACATGCGCAGAGTCTAGAAGATCGGATCTCCGAGAATCTCATCATGAAGTTCGAGCAGCTGCTCGGCGAAGAGTATGACCGTTCCCGAGTCCTTCAGGAGGTGGCGGTAATGCTCATGAAGTATACGATCAATGAAGAGATCCAGCGCATAGAGAGCCATGTGAAGCTCTTCCGTGATGATATGGTACAGGAACGGCCGATCGGAAAGCGGCTTGACTTCCTTTGTCAGGAACTCAACAGGGAGATCAATACCATCGCTTCGAAGAGCATCATCGTGGAAGTCAATCAGGCGGTGGTCGTCATGAAGGACTCTCTGGAGAACATCCGGGAGCAGTTGCGGAACATCGAATAGACCAGCAGGGGCCTTGCCCCGATCTCCGCATGCAGATGGTGCCTGTACCGGAAGCTGCAGTACCGATACCACACGATCACACATAGAAAAGAGGGCAGGGTGAAAATAGCTATATCAGGAAAGAGCGGATGCGGGAATACGACAGTGAGCAGACTGGTGGCAGAGAAACTGCAGATCAGGTGGATCAACTATACCTTCAGGATGATGGCCCATGACAAGGGGCTCACCTTCGATGAGCTCAGGGCACTGGCTGAGCAGGATGACGCGGTGGATCGTGAACTTGATGCTCACCAGGTCGCTCTCGCTCGTGAGGGAGATTGTGTACTGGCTCACGCCTGGCGATCTGGATGCTCGAGGAGGCTGATCTGAAGGTGTTTCTCGACGCCTCAGAGGAGGTCAGGGCCATGCGTGTCCTCTCGCGTGAGGGCGGCAGCAGGGAAGAGAAGATCAGAGAGACCGCAGAGCGTGACTTGGCCGACAGCGCCCGTTATAAGCGGATCTACGGCATCGATAACACTGATACCTCTGCTGCGGATCTGATCATCGATACCGAGCAGTATACCCCCCGGCAGATCGCCGATCTGATCATCGAGCAGCTCATGCGCTAATCCTCTATACACGTAGGGATTAAATCGATATACTATACAGATTACAAAGCGGAGGCCCCAATAGTGAGTATACCACTCGATTTACTCGTCGATAGACAGACGAACACCTATGAGATGACCTGTGTCGCGATACGCAATGCAGAGAAGATCGCCAAGAAAGGTGAGCAGGAAGTGATAGAACAGGGCGACAAAGTCGTATCTGCGTCTCTATCTCAGGTCCTTACCGATTCTGTCAAATATGATCGTAACGAACAGGAGTAAGCATAAGATCCTGTTTCTGTTCGGACCTACAGGGGTCGGTAAGACCGATCTTCTGTATACCCGTTTTTCCCGGGGATATGAAGTGATAAATGCTGATTCGATGCAGGTCTACCGAGGTCTGGACATCGGGTCAGCTAAGCCTTCAGCACAGATGCTCAACCAGATCCCTCACCATCTTATAGACATCCTGGAACCGAACGTGCAGTTCACCGTCGGTGATTTCGTAGAGCGTGCCCATGCACTCATACCTGAGATCCATGCCCGCGGTCATATGCCGATCGTCTCGGGCGGTACCGCCTTCTATTTCAAACACCTGCTCTTCGGTCTTCCCACCGCTCCTGTCAGTGATCCTCAGGTACGTCGTGAGCTCGAGCTGCAGCTGCAGCAGGAGGGAGCATCGGTACTGTATGAACAGCTGTGTGAAGTGGATCCGGTCAGCGGGAACAGGATCCATCGCTCTGATACCTATCGCATCCTCCGTGCTCTTGAGGTCTGGCGCACTTCGGGCAGAGCCCTCTCCTCCTTCAGCATGCACGAACAGATAGACCAGCGGATCGATCCGCTGATCATAGGACTGCGCCGTGATCGTGAGGAGCTGTACCGTCGCATCGACGAACGTGTCTCGATCATGTTCGAACAGGGGCTGGTGGATGAGCTGAGGCGCCTGATCGGAGGCGGGGCCACCGAGCAGTGGCCAGGTATGAAGGGGATCGGATACCGTGAGTTCTTTCTTGCCAGAGAGGCCGGTGAGCTGAGCAGCAGAGGGATCGCCGAGATGATCAGACGGAACAGCAGGGTCTATGCCAAGCGGCAGATGACCTTCTTCTCATCCCTGCCCGGGGTCAACTGGGTGCACCCCGAACAGACCGATCGGATCAATTCACTGGTTCGGAACTGGTACGACGGATAGCGGTGATCTCCCAGGTGTCACCTGAGGGCTGCAGTTGGAGCTCTTCTACGATCCTCACTGCTTCGGCAGGGACTTCCCGCTCGATCCCTTCTTCCGGGATCACCGGATTCCACACTGGTACGAAGCCCGTACGCGCCGCTCATCGATCCACTCAAGGCTCAGCTCCGTGATCCCGTAGACAAGCACACTGCTCTCGAGTGCGGGCATCCCTGATTCCACCCACTCGGGTGCTGAGATGAATCCTGAGGTCCCCTCATAGGCAGAGCGGACGGTCGTGGTGACATACATGTAGGTAAGGGATGACTCGGCTTCGCTTTTGACCCCGTTGGCAAGGGCATCCCCCATCGATACCGAATCAAGCCGGTTGTGACAGTCATAGTAGAATTCGACCACTTCCTGTGCGGTCATCCCCGCAGTCGCAGGAGGTTCGAGCAGCTTCTGGACTACGCTGACGATCAGGCAAGGGCGACGATCGCTATGACCGCTATGACCTTGTTCCGCAGCGAGTGGATCCTCAAAGACCTCTTTCGTGCAGCCCGTTTTCCTGTCTGCTGATGAACAGATCAAGTTCAGGATGCGATACCGCAGGTACGCCGGGGCGCAGGTCGACTGACGGCAGTTGTTCGAAGGATGTGATCCATGCCCCCACCGTGCTATCGCCTTCGGGCTTTCTGCTCAGTCTGGCATCGAACCACTGTCTCGTCTGCTGCGGGAGCTCCGGTCGCAGCAGCGTGATCGGCACGGCCTGATACTCGTCATTACGTACCCGGTCAGTCCGTATCGGGCTGGGCCCGGAGGTCAGGATCGCATATGCCATACAGGTGAGCTGGTATGCCGGAGCTGCATGGCCGGTGACTCGGGGACTGCACCACTGCCCTTTGGTCTCAAAGAGTTCGCTCTCATCCTGTGAGGCCTCGATCAGGTCTCTGATCGAGGAGGGGAGGAGGAGGATCCCGCCGTCTTCGGCGAGGTAGATCGAACGAAGGCTGAAGCAGGCATCCAGCCCCTGGTCTGGGTACTGTCTGTCGAGTTCTCCAAGAGCATGTGCGAGCAGTTTCAGCTGCCGTACTGCCACCTGCAGATCAGCGGAGAAGATACTCTGCAGAGGCAGCAGTTCGATCGTGTCGGTATAGATATACCGGTCGGAATCAACTACGGTGAATCCGTACCACTGCCATGGGGTGATCGTCTCTCCCGAATGAGGTATCCCTGCTCATGGCTGCGCTGCAGCAGGGACTTGGGGATGGGAAAGGTCTCTGGACTGATACGTATCAGTGTCCGCTGTGCTTGTTGCATGATCAGGTTCATTCGGTGCTCCTTGTCTCAGCTGTCTGCAGCCGCAGCAGGGCAGATCCATACTGCGTGCGTCTACCCTGGCTCGATGGCGTTGTATCATCATCGATCGAGAGGATGCTCCAGGGTTCCGGTGCCCTCTGGACTCTCCTGAGGCTTCGAGCAGCAGTACCCCGCAGGTACTGATCTCTTTCCTTCGATAGCTGTCAATGTAGTGGACCGGAGCTGTCGAGCTCATCAGGTCCAGCAGGGCGTCTCTGTGGGTGAGCGACTCCTGTGCCCCTTCCCAGGCTGAGAGATTCAGTGAGAGGATCACCAGCGTCTCTTCGGTGATGATCGTTCTCAACAGGTCTGCGAGCTTCTGTGCATCTGCTGCTCTGGTGCCCCCGATATAGAGCGGGAGGACCGGGACCTGTCCGAACAGTCGTACGAGCAGCGGTGCTGCGAGTTCGACGGCGGTCTCTTCCTCGAAGTAGGAGGAGCGTATCGCAGCGGCCTCTCCACTGCAGGAGAGCACCTGCTGAGCAAGCGCAGGATCGAGCCGAAGGTCTCCGAGCACCGTGTGGATCTGCTGCTCGGGGGAGCAGAAGATGAACGCCGGGGCATCTTCGAGCAGCACCGGGTCATGAAGCGGAGCAAGGATGATGATGCGCTCGGGGACGGTCCCCTGCAGTGCAGAGAAGGCCGTTCCCATATGGGGAAGGACCCTGTCATAGGCTGCATGGGGGATGCCTACCGCCAGCGGCAGCTTCTGTGGATCCGATCCCTGCTGCAGGACCGAATCGATCAGCTCCTGCAGGATCTGTGGGTCCTCAGGGTAGAAGATCCCTGAAGTGATAGATGATCTATCATGCATGTGGCACTCCTGTGAACAGCGCATCGATGCGGCTCTGGTCAAGTTCGATGGCAAGGTTCTTCTCATTGGTCGGCAAGACGGTTCCCAGTTTCCCCTCTTTGGCGCGACGGAGGTATTTGACCTGGGTGTAATAGAGATCTGCTTTGCCGCTGTTTCGCCCCTTCGAATAGTAGAGGGCAAGATTGCCGGCATCGAGCAGGGTCTCGAGCGGTACACTCTTGCCCGGGATGTATTTGATGAAGACATAACCACCCGGGTAGTCCCGGGTGTGCATCCAGTAATCATTACCTCGTGTCCAGTGTCTGAGCAGTTCATCATTCTCTTTGGCGGTCCTGCCCACGAGTATCGTATACTGACCGGAGATGAACTGCAGCCCCACGGCGACATGGCGTTCCTGCTTCTGCACCTGGTGACGATGGCGGCCCCGCGCGAGGATCGCCTGTGCATGGGAGATCTGCTTCTCGACCGATACCGTGCTGTGCTGCAGCAGCTGCTGTTCCTTGAGTACCTGCGAGAGCTGCGCTTCGGCATGGTCGATCTCTTCGATCAGCCGTTCACAGGCCCCTTTTGCCTTATGATAGCTCTGGTAGTAGTGTTCGATGTTCTCACTCGGGCTCTTCTTCTCATCAAGTTCGATCGTCACCGGATGTCCGTCATCAGCGTAGTCCTCGAGGGTGACCCAATGGGCATGGGGGTGATCAGATGCCGATAGGCTGAAAGCAGATCACCGTAGTGCTTCTTCTGCTCATAGCTCTCAAGGGTCAGCAGTTCACGCTTCTTGATGCTGATGGTATGTCCCAGTGTGGTCACTTCAGATTCCAGTACCGACTGAGCCTCCTCTTTGAGTCGTGAGGCGAGCCGGTCTGTGGTCTCCGTCTCATAGAGGAGTTCGATGAACTCGTTGAAGCTCACAGTCGGCTCTTCCTGCTCGAAGAACGAAGCACGTACGGGAAATGCCCGCACGGGCTTACGGGGCTGTTCGTGGGTGAACTGTTCGCCTGAGACCTCATGGCGGTTCGGGCGGCGATAGAAGGCATCAAGGATGTGTTCGTCTGCATCGACTGCTATGATGTTCGCCGCATTACTCCAGAGGCGTATGTAGAGACCGGTGAGTACTTCTGCTTTCTGCACGGTGATACGGATGATCCTGTCCCCGTCAAGCTGCAGACATTCGGTGATCCTCCCTCCCTGGATCCTCGACCGGAGCAGCTGGGCGAATCGCTGCAGCTTGGCCGTCTTCTTGAACGGGATACCATGGGAGAGCCGGTGGAATCTGCAGTTCTGCGGTGAGAGTTCGATCAGCAGCGGGAATCGTCCTGCGGCGGGTTTGTAGATATCGAGCAGGAGCGAATGGAAGTTCGGCTGACGCACCTTCTGCACGAAGGCACCAGGCAGTTTGAGCTCTTCGATGATCAGATCTATCTCATTCCAGTTCAGCGACATCGCACTATCTCCTTTCCCTTGAACGAGCAGGGCAGCTGCTGTCAGACCGACTCATGACCGCACACCAGATTCCTGATCTCAGCGGCCATGTAGAACGATCCTGCGGTAAGGATCACCCCCCGGTGCTCATCGGTGAGCGCTACGGCCTTATCGAGTGCGTCGGTGGGGGACGGGACCAGGAAGAGCTGGATCTCAGGCAGCTCTGATCCACGGGCCTCGAGCAGGGTGCTGAAGAGCTGGAACAGTGCTTCGGGGTCACTCTTCTTGAAGGTCCCCGGTGTCGAGATGACGATCTTCTGGAAGTGTTCGATGGCAAGTTCTGCCATACGCAGATGGTTCTTGCCTTCGACTGCCCCGAAGATCAGCACACCTCCTTTCGGGTGTATCTTTCGGAAGGAGGTGAAGACGCGCTCTATGGAGTTCTCCGTATGGGCACCGTCGATATAGATGCACGGATGTTCTCTGATCAGTTCCAGTCTTCCGGGGATGGATGCCCGGGCGATCGCCGGCAGGCTGTGCTGTTCATGGAAGAGTCCGAGCTTCCTGAGTACCAGGATCGCCAATGCCGCATTCTCAGCCTGGAACGAGCCTCTCATCGCAAGGAGCAGGGAGTCGCAGGTGCCGTCCTTCCATCGTAACTGTGTATCTTCTCCGATAGCGCTGGTGCTGCTCTCCAGTGAGGTCAGCTCGTCGGTGAGCAGGGCGAACGGGCACTCCAGCTGTCGAGCTCGTCTGGTGAACACCTCCAGTGCCTGTGGTCTCTGTCCTGAGATGGTCACCGGTACCCCGGGTTTGATGATCCCGGCTTTCTCTGCTGCGATCAGTTCGATGGTATCGCCGAGGACTGCCGTATGTTCGAGTTCGATCGGAGTGATCACCGACATGATCGGAGTGATGACGTTCGTCGCATCAAGCCTGCCACCGAGTCCCGTCTCGATGACCGCATAGTCGCAATCACTTCGGGAGAAGAGCAGGAAACTCAGCAGGGTGAGCATCTCGAAGGTCGTCGGCCCGCATACCCGTAATCCTCTTCGAAGGAGAATGTCTCGATATGAGAGAGCATGTCTTCAGCAGTCGAGAGCAGGAAATGGTCATCGAAGAACATCCCGCTCAAGGTGAACCGTTCCCGGTAGGTACTCACATGAGGGGAGCTGTACAGACCCGTCCGATACCCGAGGGCGGTGAGCCCCTTCGCGATATAGAGCGCGGTCGATCCCTTCCCCTTGGATCCTGCCACATGGATCATCCGTACATCCCGTTCAGGATGATCGAAATGATCGAGCAGGGCCTGCATCCTGTCCAGACGATAGGTGCGGACGGTGTAGTTCATGCTCTTTGCGAGATTCGTCTGTGACTCCATGTAGATGCAGGCTTCATCGAAGGTTGAATATCTCATAGCGATACTGTAGTACAGGAAGCCGGCGATGGTCAATGAGATACCGGGGTGATCCTTGCCCCACAGGCCGCTATATGATACATTCCTCTCCATGAACATACTATTCGTGTGCCTTGGGAACATTTGTCGCTCACCTGCTGCTCAGGCGGTCTTCGAACAGCTGCTGATCGATCGTGATTGTGAGAGTCTTGCGCAGGCTGACTCAGCAGGGACCAGTGCCTATCACGCAGGGATCCTGCAGACCCCCGTATGAGGGCTGCGGCTCGCGGCTTCGATGTGACGATCGATCATCGCAGCAGACAGCTGGTGAAGCAGGATCTGGACCGGTTCGATCTGATCCTGGTCATGGACCAGCAGAACTACGAAGATGTCCTGCGCATGGCACGCAGTGAAGCCCATCGCTCGAAGGTGCAGCTGCTCAGAGCGTACGACAGCCAGGGACCAGGTGATGTGCCTGATCCCTACTACGGGGCGCCCGGGGCTTTGAGGATGTCCTTTCGATGGTCTTTCGATGCTGCGAGGGGCTGATCTCCGATCTGCTCACATCCAGCAGAGCCCGCGATCGTGTCCGTAGCCTGTGAGAGACCCCATAGAAGCTCCGTAGAGTATGACAGATACAGAATATGTGTCTTTTATACTTGCACGGTACTCTGATATACAGTAGTCTGAAATGGTGATATCTGTAGTAGAGAATGAGATGTCAAGGAGAGGGATACGATGAGTGCAGCAGGCAAGACCAAACCGTGGGATTTTTTACAGGCGTTCAAGGGAGAGTTCTTCACAGGAGAATGGCCGACAGTGCCTGAGATGTTCTCCATCTCGGCCAAGCGGTATCCTGAGAACAGATGTTTCACCGTCTACGAACCTGATGAGAAGATGATGACCTATGAACAGACGCACGAGAACGTCATCAGGTTCTCCAATGCGCTGGTGAAGAAGGGCATCAAGAAAGGCGACCGTGTTGCACTCACCGGGAAGAACAGCCCGGAATGGGCTCTCTCGTATCTGGCGATCCTCTATGCAGGCGCAGTAGTGGTCCCGCTGGATTACCAGCTGAAGCCTGAGGAGATGGATTATCTGATGGGCTTCGCGGAGGTAAAGATCCTCATCGTCGATGAGGAGAAGTACGATCTGCTCGACACCGAAGGGACTCTCGGACTGATCGGGAAATATTCCCTCTCTCCGAAGCATGCTGACTACGTCTATGATCATCTTGATAAGACCTATAAGAAACGCACGATGCCCGAAACAGATGATCTTGCAGCGATCATGTTCACCTCGGGTACCACCGGCAATCCCAAGGGCGTGATGCTGACCCATAAGAACCTGGTCAGTGACTGCTACCTCTCTCAGGGGAACATGACCCTGTATCCGACCGATGTCTTCTATGCCCTGCTGCCGATCCACCACTCCTACACCATGCTGGCGGTGTTCATCGAATCGATCTCAGTCGGTGCGGAGCTGGTCTTCGGGAAGAAGATCGTCGTGAAGCAGATCCTCAAAGAACTCAAGATGGCGAAGGTGACGATGTTCCTGGGCGTCCCGGTCCTCTTCAACAAGCTGCTCAAAGGACTCATGAACGGTATCAGGGAGAAGGGTATCGTCGTATATGGTCTGATCCGGTTCCTCATGATGATCTCAGGCCTGATCAAGAAGGTGTTCAAAGTGAATCCGGGCAAGAAGATGTTTTATTCTATCCTGGCAAAGATCTCACTTGAGAACATCCGTATCTGTATCTGCGGAGGCGGTCCGCTTCCAGCTTCTACCTTCAAGATGTACAATGAACTCGGGATAGACTTCGTTCAGGGCTATGGTCTTACTGAGACCTCTCCTATCGTGACGCTCAATCCCACCTATGCCTATAAGGAGGCATCGGTAGGCAAGGTCATCGAACAGACGCAGATGAAGATCATCGATGCCGACGAGCGCGGGATCGGAGAGATCGTGATCAAAGGACCGATGGTCATGCAGGGCTATTATCATAACGAAGAGGCGACCAAGGAGATCTTCACCGAAGACGGCTGGCTGAAGACCGGAGATGTCGGGTATCTTGATGATGATATGTATCTGATGCTCACCGGAAGGAAGAAGTCTCTGATCGTCACCGAGGGGGGGAAGAATGTCTTCCCTGAGGAGATCGAGGATGAGTTCCAGCTCTATGATGAGATCGAGCAGATCCTGGTCCTCGGATACGTGAAGGATGCGAAGAACAAGACCGAAGGCATCCGTGCACTGGTCTATCCCGCCGATGCCTACAAGGACGGACTGCTGAAGGGTCACAGTGAAGAGGAGACCCTCAGAGCGATGCAGTCGAGGATGGAAGAGATCATCGCAGAGGTCAATAAGCGCCTGATGCCCTACAAGCGGATCGAACGGGTGCGCGTGATCCCCGAAGCGATGGAGATGACTTCTACGAAAAAGATCAAGCGTTACAAGGTTGCGCAGTTGTATCAGGAATAGATTTCTGCAATACTGACAGTACGTTATGAATGAGCGAACAGCATGAGGTTCTCTTGAACGCGGATCGCGGTCAATGAGAACCTTCTGTTTGCAGAGGGAAGAAGATGGATAGCTTTACGAGAAACTTTTTACGAAAGAGAGCCCATGAGCTGAAACCGATCGTGATGATCGGCAAGTCAGGGATGAGTGATAGTGTTGAGATGGCACTGGAAGAGGCACTGTCAGTGCATGAACTGGTGAAGGTCAAGTTCTTTGATTTCAAAGAGACCAGACGGGATATCGCGCAGACACTCGCTGAACATACCAGAAGTGAACTGATACAGGTCATCGGGAATATCGCGATACTCTACCGGGAACATGAGGACCCGTCCATGCGACGGTATCACGCACCGAAACGCTCGTAGTGAGCTGAACGACAGGAGTCTGTGATGAACAGGATACGACCCTTTACCGTGGCTGCCTTGCCGCAGCTGCAGGTGGGGGTGGATGCGCTCGAAGCGCTTCCCCTCTGGCTGGCAGCTTCACACCACCTGGAGGTGATCCTCTGTATCGGGGGCTCATCGTTCGCCCGTGCCGGTCATCTTGATGCACTGCTCGGACAGTGTACGAGACTGCACATCACCCTGTCGTGGAGCATATCACCGGAGAACCCAGCCCTGAGATCGTTGACGGGATCACTGAACGGCACGTTCAGGGTCCCTGCACCTGTGTCGTCGGGATCGGTGGCGGCAGCGTCATCGACACTGCGAAAGCTGTCTCAGCGATGATTGCCGAGTCGAGAGCCGCAGGTTCGCCCGTATCGGTAATCGATTATCTTGAGGGGGTGGGTACCCGTACCCCTTCAGGCAGCAGGATCGGTCTTGCTGCGGTCCCCACGACCTCAGGGACCGGTTCTGAGGCTACCAAGAACGCGGTGATCAGCAGACTCGGCGAGCAGGGGTTCAAGAAGTCCCTTCGCCATGATCGGTATGTCCCTGATCTGGCGATCCTTGACGGATCGCTCATCACTTCCTGTCCAGCATCGGTCACAGCAGCCTCAGGGCTCGATGCGGTCACTCAGCTGCTGGAGGCCTATGTCTCCACAGCATCCTCGGCCTTCACCGATATGATCGCGATAGAGGGGCTCACTCTTGCAGCAGGGGTCCTCGAGTCGCTGGTCTGCGGTACGCTCAGTGATGATCCTGAAGCCCGTACGGTCATGGCCTATGCGGCATATCTGTCGGGAGTCGCACTTGCCAATGCGAATCTGGGAGTCGTCCATGGGGCGGCATCAGCCCTGGGAGGCAGGAGACCGATCGCTCACGGGGTCGTGTGCGGTACGCTGCTCCATGCATCTCAGAAAGCGATCATCCATCATCTGGCACTTGATGAGAGCCGTGAGGCAGAAGCTGCCCTGCACAAGTACAGCCAGGCAGGTTATGCTCTGGCAGGGCTGCCGATAGAGCGGGCCTCTGATCATCCCGCAGGGGGCTGAAGCTGCTGCTCGATACGCTCGAACGATGGCAGGAGCTCTTTTCCCTGCCGCGACTGCATGAGTTCGGGTTCACCGAAGAGGAACTGGTGAGTCTGGCCCTGGAGACGGGAGTGAAGAACACCCCTGCAGCATTGAGTACACAGGAGATAGGCGGGATCCTGATCGAACGGCTCTAGAGCTCGGTATCAGCGGTGAAGATGAACTGCTCATCGATCCGGTCAGCATAGAACCCATGATACTGTTCGGGCATCAGACGTGCGATCCTGATCATCATCTCGTCAGTGATCTGCTGTCGCTCTTCCGGGCTGAGGCGTTTTTGTCAGAGATGATGGAGAACGGTGTCCCGACCTTGAAGATGACCGGTGTGCGTCTGAACCGTCTGAGATTCTCCCCCAGGTGCTCGATGCCGTAGTTCGCTACCGGCAGGATCGTCACCTGCTTCTTGAATGCGATGAAGCCGGTCCCGGCTTTACCTTCCTGCAGCCTGCCATCCTTGCTCCGAGTACCCTCAGGTGCGATACACAGCATCTTTGACTCATCCAGTGTCCTGAAACAGGCATTCATGGCTTCTCTGTCCATACCGTCCCGGTTGACCGGGATGGCTTCCCACCAGCTCATGATCTTACGGGTGAACCAGTGTCCCCAGAGTTCCTGCTTTGCCAGCGCGATGGTGTCTCTCGGTCTGAGGAAGAGATAGAGGATAGGCCCCTCGAGTACCCCGATATGGTTGGTGACGATGATCATGGGTCCTGTCATGGGAACGTGTGCTTTGAGCTCTCTGGTGTCAAGCTTGCAGACGATCCGCAGCAGTGTGCGGAACACCGCATTGGTGATTCTGTTCATTAGTGTCATATACGTACTGTATCAGTCAAATGGCGATTACCCAAGAGGCTGTACCCCTGTTCTGAGAAAAACTGTGATATAGTGAGTACAGTATTCTGGTATCACATGAGGAGGTAAGCTGTGCGTATACTGCATCCGGAAGTCTTTCAGGGGTCGCTGAGCAGAGAAGAGTATTTTGAAGGCTGGTATTTCAAACAGGTGAGAGCCGATGCCATGGTTCCGCAGCACTTACGATCACACCAAACACATAATAAGTTATCCAGTATGAACATATCCCCTTTTTTTATCTTTTTCATTGACATTATATCGTAGTATAGTGTAGTATATATGTATCACTTCTGCTAAACAGGGGGGCACTATGGAACTCAAGGTCTTCTCCAACAAGAAAGGTAATGCTCTCTACTACATGCGTAGTGTGCGTAAACCAGGTCGCAAGAACCCCACAAAAGAAAAAGTAGAGTTCCTGGGGTATGAAGAGGACTTGAAGAAGCTGTATGACGATCCCATTGCCCATTTCAAACAGCAGGCTAAGAACCTTTCTACCAAAACTGTAGAACAACGCAAGATGTCCATCAGCATTGACCTTGATGAGCATTTCACCTCTCAGGATGCGGCTTCCACGGCTTCAGACTCTGATGCGGTGGATGATGATCTGCTTTCCATGGGTCATCTTCCTCTCTCATCGATCTACCATGAACTCGAGATCGATCAGTTCATCAAGAACCGGCACAAGAACTGGGGAACCAAGGCGAATGTGGAGAGTATGCTCAGACTCCTCGTGTTCGGAAGGATCCTGTTCCCTGGCTCCAAGATCTCCACCTGGCGTAAGCGGCAAAAGCTTATGCTGGGTAACTCTGAGTTCACTGATGATGATCTCTACCGCTCATTCCCCTTCTTTTCGAAGTATCGTCAAGATCTTATCGTCCATCTCAATGAGCGGGTTACTACGCTCTACAAACGGGACTCCTCACTCATGTTCTATGATGTGACAAATTATTTCTGGGAGATCGACAGCCCGGACTATGACATCTATGATCAGGAGGGTTCCCTTGTCTCCGAGGGCCTGCGAAAACGTGGGTATTCCAAAGAACACCGTCCTGAGCCGATCGTACAGCTCGGGCTGTTCATGGACAACGATGGATTACCTGTTGACTACGGTCTGTTCCCCGGCAACAACAATGATGTTACGACCTTCCTCCCCATGATCGAGCATACGCGTGAGAAGCTCCATCTGAAGCATATGATCTACATTGCCGACAAAGGCATGATGAGCGGCACGAACATCGCTAACATCCTTGCACATAAGCAGGGATACATCATAAGTGACAGCGTGCGGAAGCAGGATGCCTCGACGGTAACCTACATTCTCAATGAGGAAGGCTACACCTGCTTCACCGCCAGAAAGAGCCGCAGAGAACTTCATGAAGAACTCCGTAGAATGGACTATACTGGCAGCGTCGGTGAGTATGACGGAGATGAGGATGGGGAAGAGGAAATAACGACGTTCATGTATAAATCCAGGCTGCTCCCTGCCAAAAAAAGCTCATGGATACATGACGGGACTAAAAAGGTCAAGGTGACCGTTAATACGCGTCAGATCGTGTTCTGGAGCCGTAAGTACCAGATTAAAGCACGCATCGACCGGGCAGATGCTATCCTGAAAGCAGAACGAAACGGCACCGTGTTCAATGGACATGGTGCCAACAGATATTTCAAGAAAGGAGTCTATAGTACTCAGACAGGGGAAGTGGTGGAACATGCCGAATTCCTACGGTTTCTGGATACCGATGCTATCGACAAAGATGCGATGCTCGATGGCTACTACATCATCGAGACGAACGTCGTGGGGCCCAATAGTAATGAGAAACCCTGGGAGGGCAAGGCCCGGTTCAGGAACCACGACTGTCTCTTCGAGCTCAACAGGCCGGTGCCTGATCAAGAGATTATTGACATGTACCGGGGCCTTTGGAAGATCGAGGAGTCATTCAAGGTCACTAAATCCTACCTCAAAGCCCGACCTGTGTTTGTGAGAAAGGAGGAGAGTATACAGGCTCACTTCCTTACGTGTTTCATCGCACTACTGATCATACGGATCCTTGAGGTGAAAAAACTGAGAGGAACAGTTCCCTACAGCCAGATCATACAGGTCTTGCAATCAGCAAAGATCGGGGAGGTCAAAGACCACATATTCAGGAACTACTGCAGTGCGCCATTACTTAAGAAGATCGGACTTCTGACAGGACTCGATCTTTCAAAGAAGTTCTATACGAAACAGGAGTTGAGGTCCATGAACAATAGTACCAAGCAATCTGATTAATATACTACATTGCCTGCAAAATAACGGCAAGGCGAATCTAGTACTAGAGTGTTGCATTACAATGATTTATAGGGACAATATTTGACTTTTTACTGCGGAACTCAGGATATACGTACTGTATCAGTCAAATGGCGATTACCCAAGAGGCTGTACCCCTGTTCTGAGAAAAACTGTGATATAGTGAGTACAGTATTCTGGTATCACATGAGGAGGTAAGCTGTGCGTATACTGCATCCGGAAGTCTTTCAGGGGTCGCTGAGCAGAGAAGAGTATTTTGAAGGCTGGTATTTCAAACAGGTGAGAGCCGATGGCTCAGCTGCCCTGGCATGTATCCCGGGTATCTCGCTGCACGGAAGTGATCGCCATGCCTTCGTACAGGTCATCGACGGTCAGAGCGGCAGTACCTGGTATATTCGGTACGAACTCTCAGAATGCTCATACACCACAGCCGAGTTCTCCGTATCGATCGGACCCAACACCTTCTCACGAGCGGGTATGCACCTTGAGATCGACCGGCAGGGGCTCTCGCTTCACGGGGAGCTCTCCTTCAGCGGCACGGTACGGTATCCTGCGAGCCTTGCAGCTCCCAATATCATGGATGGTATACCTATGTGCCGCGGATGGAGTGCAACCATGCGGTCGTATCAGCAGATCATCATATCCGCGGCATGCTCACGATCAACGGTGAACCCATGGATCTTACCGGAGGGAGGGGCTATATAGAGAAGGACTGGGGGACCTCCTTCCCCAGTGCCTGGATCTGGATGCAGTGCAACACCTTCGATACCCCTGATACCTCCTTCATGCTCTCCTATGCCCGTATCCCCTGGATGGGTTCCCATTTCTGGGAGTCATCGCCTTCCTCTATGCAGGTGGCAGCTGGTACCGGTTCGCGACCTATAATGGAGCGACCTTCCACAGCGAAGAGATCACCGATGGCCATGTCAGTGCCGTATGCTCACGGCGGCAGCTTCGACTGCACATCACTGCTGATGCTGAACGTTCAGGAGGTCTTCAGGCTCCGGTGAAGGGGCAGATGGAGAGGAAGATCTATGAATCACTCAGTGCACAGGTGCAGTTGAGGCTGGAAGACCTCTCCACGGGCACCTCCCGGGAGTTCACCGGCAGCTGTGCCGGGCTGGAGATCAGTGACATGAGCCGGTAGCAGGTATGAAAGAGGTCGTTGTTTCCCCCTGAGATCGTACAGACTGGAGGAGATGGTCACCTGCTGTACTGCTGCCCGTTTGTAGGCCTCAGGTGCCCCGGGGCTCACGTTTTCCCCTGTTTTGTTCTCCTGTTCATCCTCAGCCACTGTAGGTCTTTCCTGTCTGCGATAAGATAGAGGTGTCTAACAATCAAGGAGGAATCCCATGGAACATCTATTCGGGCCGGTGCCCTCACGGAGGCTCGGCAGAAGTATCGGGATCAATAATGTGACCCCGAAGCACTGCACCTATGCATGCATCTACTGTCAGCTCGGCCGGGCTGTACACGTCGAGACCGATAGGCGGGAGTTCTACCGGCCTGAGCTGCTCATAGGTGAGGCACAGCAGCGTATCAGAGATGTCTACAGCAGGGGTGAGACGATAGATTATCTGACGATCGTCCCCGATGGGGAGCCGACACTCGATCTGCATCTGGGAGAGCTCATCTGCGGTCTGCAGGAGACCGGTATCCCGGTCGCTGTGATCACCAATGGTTCTCTTCTCGGATCTCCTGATGTCCGCAGGGCTCTTTTGGGGGCGCAGTGGGTCTCGATCAAGGTCGATGCTGCCAGCACAGCGGTATGGAAGAAGATCGACCGGCCGCACAAGCTGCTCGATCATACCCGGCTGCTCCGTGGCGCCGAGCTCTTTGCTGCGGAGTATACAGCCCGGGAGGGTACCTTCCTCGCTACTGAGACGATGCTGATCGGGGATATGAACACCTCCGAGGCAGAGCTCTCATCGATCGCCCGATTCGTCGGTTCCCTGCAGCCTGATGCTGCCTACCTCTCCATACCCACTCGTCCGCCTGCTGAGTCCTTCGCGATACCGGCAGGAGAAGCGGCTCTTGCCCGTGCGTATCATGTGTTCAGTGAGCATACCTCTCGTGTGGAACATCTTACCGGCTATGAGGGTGATGAGTTCAGCGCTACCGGTGTCGCCATAGATGATCTCATGAGTATCACGGCCGTACATCCCATGCGCAAAGAGGCTGTGGAAGCCCTGCTGCAGCGAGATGGCAGCTCGTTCGACGTGGTGCAGGGACTGCTTGAAGCGCAGGCGCTCCTGTGTACCGAATATGACGGTCATACCTACTATGTGCGGAAGTTCAGGGATCGACAGATGGGAAGGTGATCAGGAGGTCCTTTCAGAGCGGGTACTGGAGTATCTCTGGTGCCCGCTCAGGTCTCCATGTATTCGGTCGCTTTTGATCCAGGACGCTCCCCGGAAAGCTGAGCCCCCGTCTCTATGGAGACGGGGGCTCCTCCTGCAGGGCAGAGAGGAGGGACTCCTCCGTTTGCTATGCCTGCTCCAGGATGAGGGTGGTCGTCGGTCGGTTGCATACTTCATCGGGACCATAGTACTGGATGGCTCCGGGGAAGGTGAAGCAGGTCTCCTTGTACCACTGGTCCCGGTGTTCGGCGAAGGTCCTGAACGGTTTCTCATCGAGTTCCACCAGGGCTTTCTTGATCACCGGTTTCTTCTCACCGTGACGCTGTTCCATGTTCATCATCATCGTCACCGGTATGCCGCCAGCCTGCCACTGGTCCGCAGGGGCCGAGAGGTTGCTGATCGAGGAGATGTAGCCGGTGAGGCCTGAGGCGATCAGCAGGAACGCATTGTAGCCGAGGGAGTAGCAGTAGTCCGAATCGAAGTTCGAGGGGAAGGCACATCGTCCCTCATAGCCGAAGAAATGGCTCTGAGAGCTGAATGAACCGGTGTAGGTGCCTTCAGATCGCAGTCTCTTCAGCGAATCCTCTACCATCTCGATCAGCAGCTTCTCCGTCTCGATACGTGAGACCTGCACATTGCCGTGGGGGTCACGATCCATCAGCAGCTGTCGCTGGATGTTGTTCGGCAGTGAGGAGAATGCATAGGAAGAATCCTTCGAGAGGCTTCGGTTGATCCATTCGGATTGTTCCTCGAAGGAGGTCATCGTCTGGAAGTAGTCGGCGTTCGCAGCCATGAGGTCGTTGAGTTCGGCGATGAGGATCTTCATCTCAGGGATGAACTCTATGAGTCCTTCCGGGACGAGTACCACGCCGAAGTCCATTCCCTTGCTGCTTCGGTAGACCACTTTCTCTACCAGGTCAGCTACGATCTCCTTCAAGGTCGTCTTGTTGATCTCTACCTCTTCTGAGATCAGAGCTGCTGTAGGCTGTGTCTGCAGGGCGCATTCGAGGGCGATGTGAGAAGCACTTCGGCCCATGAGCTTGATGAAGTGCCAGTATTTCTTCGCTGAGTTCGCATCACGTTCGATGTTACCGATCAGTTCCGAATAGGTCTTCGTGGCCGTATCGAATCCGAAAGAGACTTCGATCGAGCTGTTCTTCAGGTCCCCGTCAATGGTCTTCGGTGCACCGATGACCGCGATTTTCGAATCGTGGCTCTTGAAGTACTCTGCCAGGACAGCTGCGTTGGTATTGGAGTCATCACCGCCGATGATGAGGATCGCATCTATGTTCAGGGCCTTGCACACCTGCTCACACACGGCATACTGCTGCTCACTCTCCAGTTTCGTCCTGCCGGATCCGATGATGTCGAATCCACCGGTATTGCGGTATTCATCGATATACTCATCAGTGAACCGAAGCGTCCTGTTCTCAAGGATCCCAGAGGGTCCCCCGAGGAAGCCGTAGACCTCTGAGTCAGGATTCGCTCTCTTCACCGCATCATAGAGTCCGGCTATGACATTATGTCCTCCGGGGGCCTGTCCTCCTGAGAGTACGACGCCGATATTGATCTTCTTCGAGATCGTGGTGTTCCTGCCCTCGGCGAATGATACCATGGGCATCCCGTAGGTCCCGGGAAACAGTCTGTGCAGGTCTTCTCGGTCGGCTGCAGGCTCTGTCGCCTCGCCGAACACCGGTACGATCGTATCGATGGGAAGGGTAAGGGTCCTGGGCAGCTTCGGCTGATACGCATATCGTGCTTTTTGCAGGGGGGAATAGTGCATGCGATTCTCCTTGGTACATGATTGGTGTATCGGGTATGAATGGCTTCTGTTCCATAAGCAGTTCATCCCTCTGTAGTACAGGTATACCCAATATCGGGGAATTATACAAGAATCCAGGTTCTGAGCGGGAGAAGTTCCTCATGTGATTGACCATCTGGTACCCTCCCGGTAGACTGAGGAGTATGAAGATACAACGATTACAACCCTGTATTCAGGAGTATGCCTGGGGCGATAGCAGCTGGCTTCAGGCCTTTACCGGGCACGAGGAATCGATCGGTAAGGATCCCTGGGCCGAACTGTGGCTTGGCACCCATCCCAAAGGTATGAGCGAAGTGCTCATAGAGGAGGGACCTCAGGTCCCGCTTGCCGCCTATATCGCGAACGATCCCGCAGGGGTGCTCGGCTGCGGCCGCAGTCTCCCCCTGCTGTTCAAGATCCTGGCAGTCAGCAAACCGCTCTCCATCCAGTGCCACCCCACCAAAGAGCAGGCTGAAGAGGGTTTTGCACGGGAGAGTGCTCAGCATATACCCCTGACAGCTGATGAACGGAACTATAAGGATGACAATCATAAACCTGAGATCCTCTGTGCCGTAACCCCTTCACGGCGATGTGCGGGTTCAGGTCTCCCCAGGAGATCAGAGAGCTCTTTGTGGAGCATCTCCCCCGGTTCTATGATCGCTTTCTCAGAGGGATCCTCGAAGGGCAGGAGATCGCAGAGTCTGCTGTCTATGCGGCACTGCTCAAGCTGGTGCTCCAGAGTGAACGGGGGAACCGACAGGAGATGCTGGTGCTGCTCGAACAGGAGCTCAGCGGGGTTCAGGGGGACTCTCTGGAGCTCAAGCTGGTCAGACGGTTCTTCAGCCAGTACCCGGGTGACCTTTCGGTGCTTGCACCGCTGTACCTGAACGTGCTCACCCTGCAGCCGGGAGAGGCGCTCTACCAGCCGGCAGGGGAGCTGCACGCCTATGTGGAGGGCATCGGGGTCGAACTGATGGCCAGCTCTGACAATGTGCTCAGAGGAGGCTCACGCCCAAGCATATCGATGCACAGGAGCTTCAGCGCATCATCAGGTTCGAACACAGTGACAAACAGAAGACCCTGGCTGTCAGGGATGATCTGGGACGATGGGTCTATCCTTCACCGTCGAGGGAGTTCCAGCTCAGCAGGATCGACAGCGGCAGGTATGAGGTGCACGACAGGACCAGGATCGAACTGATGATCCAGCTCGAGGGGCATCGGTGATCACCTGTGATGACGAAGACCATGATCAGCCGATCGAGTTCTTTGCCGCACAGGGTGATACGTTCATGATCCCGGCATCGGTCGAGGGGTATACGATCGTATGTGATGGTACGATCTACGCTGCCTCCATCCCTGAGGACTCTGCAGGATGCTGACCATCTGGGTAGATGCCGACTCGTGTCCAAGACCCGTGAGGGCCATCATCCAGAAGGCTGCCAGACGCATACGCCGCAGGGCTGTCTTCGTTGCTGATCGCCCTCTGTCAGACTGCACCGGTGCGTTCATCGAGATGGTCATCGTTCCCACCGGTGACGATCAGGCTGATGATGAGATCGTACGTGAGGTGAAAGAGGGGGACCTGGTCATCACCCGTGATGTCATACTGGCTTCCCGGGTGGTCGAATCGGGATGCATCGTCATCGATGACCGGGGAGGCGTCTATACTGAGGAGAACATGAGGGAACGGCTGTCGCTCAGGAATGCCATGACCGAGTTCCGTGAGGCTGGATGGTTCTATGAGAGGTCCCGTCCTGTGGGGCCACGGGAGATCCAGGCGTTTGCCAATGCCCTCGATACCCATGCCACCCGACTGATGCAGTCAGAACACTAAGAGGATGAACACCTGATGAAACATGAGATGATCTATCGCAAGATAGAAGAGTACCTGCTGATCACCATCGGCTCTGCGGTCACAGCCCTTGCGCTGGTACTGTTCCTGACTCCGGCAAAGATCGCCGCAGGGGGAGTGAGCGGCCTTGCCATCATCCTCTACCACTGGTATGGATGGGATCCCGGTCTGGTGATCTTCATCTTGAGTATTCCATCTTCGTGCTGGGGGTGAAGGTCTTCGGCGGGCGTTTCGGGCTCAAGTCACTCTACGGTACCTTCGCCCTCTCCTTGAGCGTCACCCTCTTCGGGATCCTGCTCGGGTATGACGGGCTGCTGAGTACCGGAGACAGGACCGATCTGCTTCTGGCAGCGCTCTTCGGCGGTCTGCTCTCGGGGATCGGTGTCGGGGTGGTCATGAAAGGCGGGGCGAACACCGGGGGGACAGACATCATCGCACAGGTGATCAACCACTACTCACGGCTGCCCCTGGGGACCTCTCTGTATCTGGTCGACGGGTTCATCGTGGCCCTTGCGGCATTTACCTTCTCGATCGAAGAGGCGCTGTTCGCCGTCATCACGCTCTTTGCCGCCGGTCAGTTCATCAATATGATCACCAGCGGTGCGAACTATGCCAAGATGACCTACATCATCAGTGACAAGTATGAGCTCATACGCGCAGAGCTGGTAGCGGCCAATTTCGGCGGCACGGTAGTCGACTCCTTCGGCATGTTCAGTGATGACCGGCGGCAGATGCTCATGCTGGTGGTGCGCAACCGCAAACTCTCTCAGATCACCAGTACGGTCCGCAGAATAGATCCTGATGCCTTCATGATCATCACCAATGCACACGAGGTCCTCGGGGAGGGGTTCATAGCCATCGATCCCAAAAAGACCGGCAGATGATCCTGTCTTGAATCAGAAGCGGGCAGAGCTCGTTCTATAGGGGTATGAAGACAGTACAACTATTTCATCGACAGGGGCTGCTGCTAGATGGTCTGACCGGGCTGTTCGCCCGTTCTCAGGAGTTCGAACTGATCAGGAGGGAACAGACACTTGATGATCTTCCCTCCTGCCTGCACGGGATACCGCCGAACTTCATCATCATCGGGTCGGGACTGCTCCATTCGGCATCCGCCTGCAGGTCCTGCATGCATACCATCGGTCAATGTACTACAGATCCGGTATCTGATCATATCCTCACGGTGATCATGATCGAGCGCAATGATCAGGTACTCCTTGAACACTTTCACTCACTGGGGTTCCATGGCTTCGTCTTCGAACAGGGCAGGTTCTCTGAACTCGAGCAGTCGCTCAGGGCACTCTATCACGGGGCTGTCTATCTTCCGTCGTTCGTTGCCGAGCAGCAGAGCGACGGGGTCTATGGCAGACTGCCAAAACGGGTGCTGACCCAGCGAGAGACTCAGGTGCTGCAGCGCATCAGCATGGGGGAGTGTTCGAAGGAGATCGCGACCAATCTCGGGATCGCTGTGAGTACGGTGGATGTCTATCGAAAACGTCTGCTGACCAAGCTGCAGCTGAGATCTGTTGCAGAGCTGACCAAATACGCTGTCAGGATGGGCCTGACAGCGTTATGAGCGGCTCTAGAACTCTGCGTTATGCACCGTCCTCGGGAAGGGGATGACGTCACGGATGTTCTGCATGCCGGTGACATACTGGACAACCCGATCGAAGCCCAACCCGAAGCCTGCATGGGGGACACTGCCGTAGCGCCGCAGATCCAGATACCACCAGTAGTCATCCTCTCTGAGATCCTGTTCTTTCAGGCGAGAGCTGAGCACATCGTACCGGGATTCTCTCTCACTGCCGCCGATGATCTCTCCGAGTCTCGGCACCAGGACATCCATGGCACGGACGGTCTTCCCATCGTCATTGAGTTTCATATAGAAGGCTTTGATCTCTTTGGGATAGTCGGTCACGATGACCGGGGCCTTGAAGATCTCCTCAGTAAGGTATTTCTCATGTTCGGACTGCAGGTCATGGCCCCAGGCGACAGGATACTCGAACTCTTTCGGGCTCTTGTGCAGGAGCTCTACCGCATCGGTATAGGGCAGATGGATGAAGGGTTTCTCGACGACCTGCTGCAACCCTTCTGCGACCCCTTTCTGTACCCATTTGGTGAAGAACGCCATATCTTCTTCGCAGTGCTCCAGGACATGGGTGAAAATATGTTTGAGAAAGTCCTCAGCCACTGCCATGTCCCCTTCCAGGGTACAGAAGGCCATCTCCGGTTCGATCATCCAGAATTCAGCCAGGTGACGGGCGGTATTGGAATTCTCAGCACGGAAGGTGGGGCCGAAGGTGTAGACGTTCTTCAGTGCCAGGGCGTAGATCTCAGCTTCGAGCTGCCCACTGACGGTGAGGTTCGCCTGTTTGCCGAAGAAGTCCCTGCTGTAATCTATGGGCTTGCTCCCATCAAGGCTGTTCAGCGGGAGTGTGGTGACCTGAAACATCTCTCCGGCACCTTCACAGTCCGATGCTGAGATGATGGGGGTATGCACATAGACGAAGCCCTTCTCATGGAAGTAGTGGTGGATCGCATAGCTCAGTTCGTTACGGACCCGAGCCACCGCACTGATGGTGTTGGTCCTCGGTCTCAAATGGGCGATCTCACGAAGGAACTCCAGTGAATGCCGCTTCTTCTGCAGCGGGTAGGTGTCGGCGGGAGCCTCTCCGTGCAGGATCACTTCTGATGCCTGCAGCTCCACCTTCTGGTTCTTCCCCGGTGATTCGACCAGATGTCCGGTGAAGGTGACGCTCGCCCCGGTCGAGATCCTGTTGATCGTCTGTGCGATGTCACTGGTGTTCTTATCGAGGATCACCTGCAGGCTTCGCAGGGAAGAGCCGTCGTTGACTTCGAAGAAACAGAAGTTCTTCGAGTCACGTTTGGTCCTTACCCATCCTTCAACCTGGATCAGATCCTCTGATGGTGATGCATCGAGCATATGTACTATTCTGTCGTTCATGCTGTGCTCCTTGGATGGTATGGTGACTGCCAGAGAGACCTTTCGCCCATTAAGGCTGTCAGAAGGGCTCTTTTGACTAGAATAATCCCTATACTATCATATATAGTAGGACTGCACTATAGTGATCGACATCTACGGGGATCATATGACGCTTCAGATCATCGGTACCAAACAGTCATCAGAGACCAGAAAGGCCATACGTTTCTGTAAGGAACGTTCAGTCACCTATCAGTTCATAGATCTCAATGAGCGGGATCTCTCTCCTGGAGAACTCTCCTCGATCCTTCGATTCGTCGATCCTGAGGATCTGATCGATACTGGCTCGAAGTTCTACAGCAAGAACGGTTATGCCTATCTTGACTATGACCCGATCGAAGAACTCATGGAACATCATGAACTGATGGTGGTCCCCATCATCAGGACCGCTGCTGCGGTGGTCGTCGGGTATGATCCGGCGGCATTGGAACAGGCTGTACAGGATGCCTGAACTCATCAGCTATGCGATCCTCGGCAGCGGGTCATCGGCCAATGCCTATCTGTTCAGCTGCTGCGAGGTGTCGATCATGATCGACTGCGGGTTCTCCTTCAAAGAGCTCAAAAACAGAGCTGAGAGGGCAGGTGCTGATCTCTCGACTCTGCAGGCGGTACTGCTCAGCCATACGCATGCAGACCATATTCGGGGGATCGCTCCGCTCTCACGTGCCTGCGGTATCCCGGTCTATCTGCATCATCTGCTGGACCCTTCGATCTTTCCCGGGAAGAAGCCGATCCCGGTGGTCCCGGTAGAGCCGGACTCGAGCTATACCATCGGCCCGTTCACCGTACAGGTCTTCTCTCTCAGTCATGATGCACCGCATGCGGTGAACTATTTCATCAGTGCGGAAGGGTTCAGCTTCATGGTGGCTACCGATACCGGCACGGTGACACCCCGGATCCGAGAGCTCATGAGTACTGCGGATGTCCTGTTCCTGGAGGCAAACTATGATGAGCAGATGCTCCACGAGGGTCCCTATCCCTATATGCTCAAACGTCGTATCGCCTCAGAGCTCGGGCACCTGTCGAATACTGACGCCATCGAGGAGATCAGACGGTTCGGTGTGCAGCAGAAGCCTCACCGCATCTATCTGTGCCACCTCTCCGATACCAATAACCGACCGGAACTCCTGCAGCAGCAGATCGTGCAGCAGCTGCCCCGGGCAGGAGCATCACCGTCTGCCCGAAAGGGTCTCTGCATGCAGATGTGATCTCAGGGGTGATTTGATGAAAAGTTACCGGTTCCCAGTTTGAATCACCCCCTGATTCTATGATATAAACAAATAGGAGATACTTCATGAGCATAATCACTGATGTCCGTATTCAGTCCATAACCCCGTTGATCAGTCCTGCAGCACTGCGTACGCAGCTGCGGCTCGATGACGATGCCGCCCAGAAGATCCTGGGGAATCGCCAGCAGATCGACAGGATCATCTCTCGTGAGGATCCTCGGATCCTCGGGATCGTGGGTCCCTGTTCCATTCATGACAAGAAGGCAGCCCTCGAGTATGCACAACGGCTCAAAGGACTTGCAGATCGCGTGAGTGACCGCATGCTGCTGATCATGAGAACCTATTTCGAAAAACCGAGGACCATCCTGGGATGGCGCGGACTGATTCTCGATCCCCATCTCGACGGGACCTATGACATCGCCTATGGTCTTGAGCTTGCCCGCGATATATTGCTGCAGATCAGCATCCTCGGGCTTCCGGTCGGCTGCGAGATGCTCGATCCGATCGTACCGCAGTATATCGATGATATCGTCTGCTGGGCTGCGATCGGCGCACGGACGACCGAGAGTCAGACGCACCGGAACCTCGCAAGCGGTCTGTCAGTCCCGGTAGGCTTCAAGAACAGCACCAGCGGGAATCTGACCAATGCGATCAATGCCGTCAAATCGGCAGCGAGTCCGGCAAGCTTCATCGGTATCGATACCGATGGGAACTCATCGATCCTCAGGACCACCGGCAATGATAAGGGTCATCTGATCCTGCGAGGCGGTTCGAACAGTCCGAACTACTATCAGGAGTACGTTGAGGAAGCTGCTGCCATGATGGATGACATGGATATGATCCCCTCGATCATCATCGACTGCAGTCATGCGAACTCCCGTAAGATGTATACCAGACAGAAGCGGGTCCTGCGTTCTGTCATCGATCAGATACTCCGTGGCGACAGGTCGATCTCGGGGTTCATGCTCGAAAGTAATCTCAACGCTGGGAATCAGAAGCTGCACAGCGATGCTTCTCAGCTCGAGTACGGGGTCTCGATCACCGATGCCTGCATCGGGTGGGATGAGACTGAACAGATCATCATGGATGCCTATGAGCATCTTTCTACGAAGGAGGCCTGATATGAAGAAGGTACTAATATGTCTCGCTGACGGATTCGAGGAGATAGAGGCGATCGTCCCGATTGACCTGATGCGCAGGGCGGGTATGCATGTGGTCCTGGCAGGGGTCGGTGCATCGACGGTGACCGGTTCCCGCGGGGTCAGCATCATCAGCGATGGGGAACTGGCCGATTTCACGATTGAGACCTTTGATGCGGTCATGCTGCCAGGAGGTATGCCCGGGGCTTCGAACCTTGCAGCCTCCTGGGAGGTCAACGAGCGGGTGATCGCGATGTTCAATGAAGGGAGCTGGTCGCTGCGATCTGTGCAGCCCCTGCAGTGGTACTCGGGACTGCAGGCATCCTCGAAGGCCGCAGGGCGACCTGTTACCCGGGGGCTGAATCCTATGCTCCGGGAGTACGGTTCGTCAAGGAACCGGTGGTCATCGATGGGAATCTCATCACGGCGCAGGGACCGGGGGTTGCCTCGCAGTTCGCCTTTGCGGTGATCGAGGCCCTGCTTGGATCGAAGAAAGCAAAAGAAGTCGGGGAGGGAGCACTCTATTGATGCTCCTGTGCTCATGATTCTTTCTCATGTAAAAAGTATAAGAAGAGGCTGCCCTTTCGGTGTGAAAGGACAGCCTCTTCGTTCTGAGAAGTCTGCAGGTCCCTGACGGTCCTGCTCAGGCAAGCAGTTCTTTCAGGTAGGGCTTCTTCTCAAGGTCCTTCTTGAGTCCCTCTGCACGTGCTTTGTTCACATAATCCCTGCTCTCGAAGGAGTAGGTGAAGTTGGTATGCACATCATAGGTCCCCTGGACCAGTGCATAGGTGTCTTCGGTCATGACCAGCTCCTCATCGGTCGGGATGACGAAGATCTTGACCGGTGAATCATCGGTCGAGATGACCAGTTCTGCGTTTCTGCACTGCGCCTTGGCATTCTTCTCACTATCGAGCTTGATGCCGATATGTTCCAGCCCGCTGAGGCTCCCTCTCTGATATGTGGAGCCATCTCACCGACACCTGCTGTCATGATCAGGGCATCGACCTTCCCGATCGCTGCGGTATAGGCGCCGATATACTTCTTGAGCCGGTAGCACTCCAGCTTGATCGCAAGCGCCGCACGTTCATCACCTTCGGCCGCTGCGTTCCTGATATCTCTCCGGTCACTGTACTGCCCGCTGATCGCCACCAGACCGCTCTGTTTGTTCAGTGCCGTATCCATCTCTGATGCACTCATGCCGCTCTCATTCATGATGTAGGGAAGGATTGCCGGATCGAGGTCTCCAGAACGGGTACCCATGACCAATCCTTCAAGAGGGGTCATCCCCATGGAGGTATCGATGCACACACCGTTCTTGACTGCACAGATGGATGCTCCGTTACCGATATGGGCGATGATGACGTTCGTATCCTTGGGATCCTTACCCAGCAGGCTGATGCGCGCTTCGCGGTATAGACATAGCTGGTCCCATGGAATCCATATCGGCGGACGTTGTGATCGGTGTACCACTGGTAGGGGACTGCATACATGAATGCTTCACTGGGCATGCTCTGATGCCATGCGGTGTCCATGATCGCGCAGTGCGGGACTGCGGGGAGCACCTGCTTGGCTGCCTTGATACCCATGATGTTCGCGGGCATGTGAAGTGGTCCCAGATGCACGAGACTCTCAAATTCTTTAAGAACTTCATCATCGACGATGACGGATTTCTTGAAGAGCTCTCCTCCATGCAGCACTCTGTGACCTACTGCCTTGATCTCATCGATCTGCTGTATGACCCCCAGTTCTGTATCGAGGATGGTAGCGATGATCAGTTCAATCGCTTCTTTGTGAGTGGGAGAGGAGAAGCGGGCCTGATACTCCTCCTTGCCTTTCGCGTTATGTTCGATGGTCGAATAATCCTGTCCGATCCGTTCGACGACACCTACGGCGAGTACCTCTTGTGCAGACCAGTCATAGATCTGGTACTTCGCAGAAGAACTTCCGCAATTGAGAGTGAGAATAACCATGAGTAAAACCTCCGCAATTCATGCTGTGTGTTGTGATTTTCACCCTATTTTTTCACGATGTCCTGAAAAAAGCAAGGAGATACCATATGGCGAAACTGCATTTGAAGCAAAAATAGTGCAGGACAGTATACCAGAGATATGAAACCATCGTTATCAGGTATGCTCGTACTGTCCCTGCTGCTGGTACTCTGGCCTCTCTGCGGGAGTGGTCCTCCTGCATCGTATCTCTCGTATGCTGTCTCCTGTTCAGGGGATGAGGCAGCTCATGAGCTGCTGTGTTCGTTCGATCATGAACGGATCATCGCTGGGATACAGCTGGAATCGGTTGGTCCGGTAGTAAGGATCGACAGTCATCTGATCGGTATCAGGCTCGGGACAGTGGCGGCTGTCGGGACGCTGAAGCCCTCAGGGCTGATCCGCACAGCGATCAGCCCCTATCACCGGAGTCTGAGTACCGGTGCCACGCGGACAGAGATCAAGGCCAACGAACAGCCGGATCCGCTGAGTGCGGTAGTGCCGATCCCTTCGGGATCGGCTCCTGCAGGGGGTTCTATACGGTAGATCAGATGAGCAACACGCTGGGAGTAGTGGGGACGCTCTCGGATGAGAGCATGCGATACGAGTTGCTGTGCATGAGTGAGTACGGTATCGGCCAGGCTGAATCGTCGTTCCTTGTCCTGCCTGCCTTCTCTCAGAACAAGCGGACCGTCGCAGCCCTGCGGGTATCGAGTGACGGGAAGCAGGTGCTGGACGGTGATGTCCAGCTGCTCTTCTCCGGTTCCCCCTACAGCAGGACGAAGACACTGATCTCCATCGACAGCATGGGGACTTCGATCCCTTCCTGCTGTCCTTCAGCCAGAAGAGCATAGCCGGGGGCTTCGATCAGGCTGTGGAGATCGACAGGCAGCTCTCGGTGATCAGTACCATCGGTGGTGAGGTGGAAGTGGCAGAGGGATGTACTGCCGCACTGTCCTTCCAGCAGTATGAGTATCAGCAGGATCTGCACAGCGGACTGCAGAAGGCGGTACATACGCTCAAAGGTAAGCTCAGATTCAGTACGAAGGGAGCCACGTTCACCCACATCAGTACCCATAGCTTCACTTCCGAGCATGCCATGTCCAGCAGGAGCCGTATTCAGGAGTACAGTTCGTTCTCACTCGCTTCGGAGCAGGTCTATCTTCGAGGTTCCCTGACCATGCGGTATGAACAGGGCGCTGGTGCTGCAGCAGGAGTATCAGCACAGGGGTGCGTATCGGCTCGCTGAAGATCACCGCAGCCTTGTCTGGCAGCGATCGGCCAGCTGGACGTATCACGCTGCAGTATGAGAACAGGGGGTATGAGGGGACCGTGGCGATCAAGGCAGAGGAGCTCCAGTGTGATATCCAGATACCGCTGCCCCTCGATGAACTACCTACAGATTGAGCATGAAGCGGGCGGTCTCGAAATAGATGGCGTAGCCGCAGATGTCGATGAGGGTCGCCATCAGCGGAGCACTCATGACCGTGGGGTCCTTGCCCAGGCGTGCGATCAGCAGTGGTGCGAGGATCCCGACGAGATTGGAGATGAAGACTACGAGCATCAGGGAGATCCCTATGACCATGCCCTCATAGACACCCACGCCCGGAGGCAGCAGGATGCTCCTGCCGATGATCACGACCCCGGTGATCAGGCCCATGATGATACCGATGGAGATCTCCTTGCGCATGATCGTCCATACTTCCTTGAACTGGATATCTCCGGTGGCTAGCCCCCGGATCATCAGGGTGGAGGACTGAGATCCTGCATTACCTCCGGTCTGGGTGATGACCGGCATGAAGATGACCAGGAACGCAGCTCCCATGAGCAGTGATTCATAATGGTTGAGCACGTTCGCTGAGATCGTGCCGAACAGCAGCAGGATGATGAGCCAGGGCACGCGCATCTTGACCAGATCCCAGATGCTGTTTCTCATATAGGAGTCCTGAGAGCTGGACATGGCTCCCATCCTGTAGACGTCCTCTGTCTGTTCCTCTCTGATGACATCGATGATATCATCGAAGGTGATGACACCGATCAGGATATGCTCGTGGCTGATTACCGGCAATGAAGCCAGGTCGTTGGTCTCCATGATCCTGGCAACCTCTTCCTGGTCGGTATCATCATATACTGCGACGACCTTATCGACCATGACATCGCCGAGCAACGCTGTATCGTCTGCGGCGAGGAGGTCCTTTATGGTGATGAAGCCGGTCAGCCGCTCGAGACGGTCTATGACATAGACGCTGAAGAGGAATTCCACTTTGTTGCAGTTCTGCCGGATGAAGTTGATCGCCTGTCCGACGGTGGTATGGGTCTGTACGGCAAGGAAACGGGGAGTCATCAGTCCTGCTGCATCATCTTCATCGAATCGCAGCAGAAAGAGCATCTCCCTCTTGGCATCATCGCTGAGGTTCTCCCATACGGAATCTCTGACATTCTTGCTGACCGTCTGCATGATATCGACCAGGTCATCGGGCTCCATCATCTTGAAGAGCTTCTTCTTGCTCTGTTCGGTCAATCCTGAGATGATCTGTTCCTGCTCCTGATAGGAGAGTTCGGGGATCAGGTCGGTCTTGAGTTCCAGCGGCAGATCCACGAAGACCTCGATGGCTTGTTCATCAGAGAGGGTGTCCCATTCATCGACAAGATCGGCAAAGGGGATATCATTGAAGAACTGGTGTCTCTCCTGATAGCTCATCCTGTGCTTATATTCCAGATAGTGCTGCAGTGGTTCGTTCATGGGTACTCCTTGTGATACAGGCTAGGGGAGCAGTTCTCGGTCAGCGTTCAGCATCCCAGCTTCCGAAGAAGTTTATCTCCGTATCCAGCATGATACCGTGGAACTCGAATACCGTTGCCTGATATGATCGATCAGCTCCCTGATATCATCTGCGGTCGCTGTACCGTCATAGTTGATGATGATGTTCCCGTGGTAATCAGCGATCCTGGCTGAACCCACAGCATACCCGCTCAATCCGGCCTCTTCGATGAGCTTGCCTGCTGAGATGCGCCGGCCACCTTCGGTCCCCGGAGGTTCTTGAAGATGGATCCCATCGAGGGATAGCGATAGTGGCCCTTATCCCTTCGCATCTGTCGATACTCTTTTGCCTTCTGCCCGATCGCGATCGGCTGTGAGGGCATCAGGTTGAATCCGACCTCGGTGATGATCCACTTATGATGCTTGAACGGGGAATCCCGGTAGCCGAAGCGGTACTGATCACGGTAGAGGCGGTGAAGCGACCCGTCACAGCTCAGGTATTCGACCCAGTCTATATATTCTGAGACTGCGTGTCCATAACATCCGGCATTTCCGTATACTGCTCCTCCCACCGTTCCCGGCAGCCCGGAGAAGATCTCAAGACCCGCCAGTCCGTACTCGGCTGAGACGGTGACTGCCTTTTCCAGGGTATCACCACACGCAGCACACAGCAACCTCCCGCGAACGGTGATCCCCCTGATCCCTTTGGTGTCGATGACCAGATGGTCGATACCACGGTCGGCGATGAGTGTGTTGGATCCTCCTCCCAGGATGGTCACAGGTATCTGCTTCGTATTCGCCCAGCCAAGGAGTCCTTTGAGCTCTTCACTGTCTGCAGGCTGGGCGAAGTACCGGGCAGGCCCTCCCGTTCTGATCGATGTGTAGGGGCGTAATGCTATGTTCTGCTGTATCTTTTGTTCCATGTTGATTTTTTATCCGTTTCTCTTACATTGAGATGGTATCGTGTCTCTATTGTAATTGAATTATTGCGTTTGGGCAAATATAATGATGGTACTTGGTGCTGCAGATCGTTTTTCTGTATGAGACCGTTCGCGAACTTGGAAAACCACACAGGAGGAGCTATGCCAGTCACGTTGTATAATACGATGGAGCGAAAGCTCGAGGAGTTCATTCCCATCGAAGATCGTCAGGTCAGGCTCTACTGCTGCGGTCCTACAGTCTATAACTATGCACATGTAGGGAATCTTCGCACCTATGTGTTCGAGGATATCCTGCGACGTACCCTCGAGTACTACGGGTACTCAGTCCGGCATGTCATGAATGTGACCGATGTCGGACATCTGGTAGGGGATGGGGATGACGGCGAAGACAAGATGGAGAAGACCTCGAAGGAGACCGGGAAGTCGGTATATGAGATAGCCGATTTCTATGCGGATGCGTTCTTTGCCGATACGGCAGATCTGAATATCCTCACCCCGACGGTCGCCTGTCGAGCGACCGAACATATCGATGACATGATCGCTCTGGTCAAACGACTCGAAGAGCGTGGACATACCTATACCGCAGGCGGCAATGTCTACTTCAGTATCGACACCTTCCCGCCTACGGCAGACTGGCACGGCTGGATCTCGAAGAGCTTCGCAGCGGTGCGCGGATCGAAGTCGATTCCAACAAACGGAATCCGAAGGATTTCGTCCTCTGGTTCACCAGGTCCAAGTTCGGCAACCAGAGTATGACCTGGGACTCTCCCTGGGGAGTGGGGTATCCCGGCTGGCATCTGGAGTGCAGTGCCATGAGCATGCGGTATCTGGGAGAACAGTTCGATATCCACTGCGGGGGACCGATCACATCCCGGTACATCATACCAATGAGATCGCCCAGTCCGAAGCGGCTACGGGAAAGAGTCCCTGGGTGAAGTACTGGATGCATGCGGAGTTCCTGCTCGATGAGAGCGGGAAGATGTCCAAGTCCAAAGGTGAGTTCCTCACGCTCTCGCTGCTGAAGAAGAAGGGCTATGACCCGATGGATTTCAGGTATTTCTGCCTCGGTGGGCACTACCGTTCACAGCTGCAGTTCTCCTACCGCTCTCTTGATGCAGCACGGACTGCCCGTCTGAACATGAGCTCCCGGGTCCAGGAACTGCTTGCAGCAGGGGCTGAACCGGTTGAAGTCGCTGCGCTATCGGATCGGGCTGTGGAGTTGAGGGCAGATTTCATCGAGCAGATCGGGCATGATCTGAACATGCCCAGAGCCCTCTCGACCCTGTGGGCGATCCTCAAAGATACCGTGTTATCGCCTTCTGAGAAGATAACTTTGTTGTATGATATTGACAAAGTGCTGGGTTTGCGGATAGATAAGATACCTAGTCTTACCGATGAAGAGCTCGATGAAGAGTGTGCATCGTTGATCAGAGAGCGTGAAGAAGCACGACGAGCAAAGAATTATTCCAGAGCTGATGAGTTGCGTGATATACTCAAGACACTGGGTATTGAGATAAAAGATACTCCCTCAGGCACGAAATGGAAAAAAATCCTGTAACTTAATCTATGGTGTGTTGTTAAATTTATGGAAATACAAAGCAACGGTTATGAATCTTTTCAACAGGTGTATAAGGAAGTGTTCCCGGTTCTGATGCGAGTGGCTTATCATGTGACCTATAACATGGATGCATCAGAGGATGTCTGCCAAGAGGCGTTCATCAGATTCTATAATCGGAATCTTTCATTTCCATCTATTGATGAGGCAAAGTACTGGTTGATCAGGGTGACGAAGAACCTGTCAATCAACTATGTGAAGAGAAAGGGTCGTGAACAGGTAGCTGTCGAACGGATCAAGAAGCAGCCGAAGCCGGTTCATGAGACCGGAGAAGATACAGTTCTTGAGCAGGAGGCTTGCCTTCGTGTGAGAGAAGCCATACAGATGCTTCCGGAGAAATTACGGGCAGTGCTCGTATTGAAAGAGTATAGTGACTTGAACTATAAGGAGATAGCTACTATACTGAATATTTCTGAAAGCAATGTGAAAGTTCGGGTACATCGAGCTAGACAGCAGTTGGAACAGCTGCTGAATCAGGAGGAAATCCATGTGTCTAGATGACAAGACATTATCAGCATATATCGATGGCGAGCTGGGTGAACCGTGGAAGACGCAAGTGGAAGAACACCTTGTGCATTGCAATGACTGCAGCGCACGATATGCCCAACTGAAGGCACTGGGGAACAGCATACAGGCGGCAAGGATCCAGGATAATGAGTTCGCAGATCAGAAGGACCGGGTATGGAACTATCTGAAGAACTCTGTGATCTCCGAGGAACCTTCACGATTCTTCAAACGAAGGTTCTATATACGAACACCTGCGATCGTCGGTATCGCCGCAGCTTTGTCTGTGTCCTTGCGCTGAACGTGTTCATTCTCAGCACGTCAGGTATGCAGCAGGATATCGCTGATGCACCGATCCCGGTGATCACCAGCGAGGTACAGGAGCCTGCAGCACCTGCTGCCCGGGGAGAGATGCTCAATGTGAGTGCTACCGATTCTGTGGCTGTAGCGAACATACTGGAAGATCTTTCGGTCGAAGACATCCTGAAGATGCTTGATGAACGAGGATTCGAAGTGGACCTCAGGCTGAAGAATGTCGAAGAACTTCCTGTTACCTTCGAAGTGGAGACTCAAGATCCGCTGACAGAGGAAGAGATCCCTGCAGACGGAGTCCCACAGACCGACGCTGTGACCAATTAGTCACTCTTGCATCCAAAGCGTATAGCACTGCCCGTTTAGTATGACCGGGCAGTTTTTTTTTCTGCCCGGTCATGTGGTATTCCTCAGAAAAACTATACAACTCAGCCCTTTCATGATACGGTAACTAGCTGTACCCCGCTGCTCCTGCAGCGGGGCTGTAATTCAACTATTCGGAGTATCACGATCATGGAACAATTGCACAAGAAATACGGCTTCTGGACTGCTGTGGCGATGGTCATAGGTATCGTCATCGGGTCAGGGGTCTTCTTCAAAGCTGATGATGTGCTCAATGCCTCAGGGGGGAGTCTCCCGACCGCGCTTCTCGCCTGGATGATCGGAGGGATGATCATGATCGTTACCTCCTACGTCTTCTCCAAGATCGCCACCCGTATCGAGAAGGTCAACGGGGTAGTCGACTATTTTGAAGAGGCCTACGGTTCCAGGGCAGGGTATCTGGTAGCCTGGTTCATGACCTTCGTCTACTATCCGACCCTCTGTGCGGTTCTTGCATGGGTCTCTGCCAACTATACCATGGGCCTGTTCGGTCTGAGTTACGGTCTCTGGCTGATCGCCATGGGCTATCTGACGGTCTTCTTCGCACTGAACATCCTCTCTCCCATATGGGCAGGCAGATGGCAGGTATCAACCACGATCATCAAACTGATCCCTCTTGCGCTCGTGGCTGTCGTGGGGATCGTCTACGGGCTGGTAAGCGGACAGACCATACAGAGCTTCGCCGTCTCCGCACAGAACGTGACCAAGAGCGGGGCCTCGCGGTAGCGACCCTCTCTACGGTCTTCGCCTATGAAGGCTGGATCATCGCCACCTCCATCAACGCGGAACTGAAGGATGCCCGAAAGACCCTCCCCAAAGCTCTGGTCGTCGGAGCCTTTGCCGTGGTCCTGATCTATATGCTCTACTATCTGGGTATCTCAGGTGTCCTGACGAACGAACAGGTGATCGCAGCTGGTGATGCAGCTCCAGTTCAGGTCATGTCCCTGATCTTCGGGCGTCTCGGCGGGACCCTGCTCACCGTCTTTGTGGTGATCTCCTGTCTCGGGACCCTCAATGGTCTGGTGATGGGCTCTTCCCGGGGCATGTACTCCGTGGCAGCCCGAGGCATGGGCCCGGGAGCCGAGGTGTTCAAGACCGTCAACGGCAAGACCGACAGTACCCTCAATTCCGCACTGCTCGGATACGTGATCTCCTGTCTCTGGATGTTCATCTGGTATGGCAACTTCGCCGGCTGGTGGGGTGGTTTCATGGATATCTCAGAGCTGCCGATCGCATTCCTCTATGTGATCTACCTCTCTCTCTATCTCTGGTTCATGAGGACCTTCACCGATCAGGGGATCTTCGTTCAGTACATCGCACCGTCTCTCGCCGGTCTGGGTTCTTTGTACATCATCTGGGGTGCCATACAGAAGGAGATGATCATACCCTTCGTGGTGATCACCCTGATCATCCTGCAGCCGGTCTGATCATGATGGATCCCAAGAGATCTTCGGTTCGAGTCAAATAACGCACAGAGGACCGGCTTCGTGGTGAACCTCACCGCCGGGCCGGTCATATGCACACATACTGGGAGGGGAAGATGAAGATCCTGAATATCGGAGGGACCGGTAACATCAGTACATCGGTCACCCGGCTGCTGGCAGCAGCCGGTCATGAAGTCTATCTCCTGCACCGAAACGCCGCTGCATCCGAGATCCCCCATGTTCATCATATCCTCTGCGATATACATGATGAACAGGTCTGCAGGCGAGTCCTCGAGGGGTATCGGTGGGATTGTGTGATCGACTGGATCGCCTTCACGGCTGCTGATGTCCAACGTGCTCACCGGCTCTTCGCCGGCAGGACCGATCAGTACTTCTTCATCATTTCTGCCTCCTGTTACCAGAAGCCGCCGGTCATGCAGGTGATCACCGAAGAGACTCCCCTGGAAAACCCCTACTGGCAGTATTCCCGTGACAAGATCGCAGCTGAGGAGTTCCTCATGGGCTGCTATCGGGATCAGGGGTTCCCGGTGACCATCGTCCGTCCATCTCATACCTATGCACAGATCATCCCCTATGCACTCACGCACGGCAGAGATGTCATGCTGCTCGATCGTTTGCGCCGGGGGCTTCCTGTCGTGGTCCATGGGGATGGGACGTCACTCTGGACCCTTACCCATGCCGATGATTTCGCTCTTGGCCTCTGTGGTCTTGCAGGTAATGCCGCAGCCCTCGGTGAGGCCTTTCACATCACCTCCGAAGAGCGGCTGACCTGGGATCAGATCATCGAACAGACAGCTGATGCCCTGGGCAGGAGCGCATCGATCGTGCATGTGAGCACTGATCTCATCTGTCGCGACCATCCTGAATGGACCGGTCCGCTCTATGGCGACAAACACTGGGACGGTATCTTCGATACCTCGAAGATCAGACGTTTCGTTCCCTCCTTCCAGGCAGGGATCACGTTCTCTGAGGGGGTACGCGCTGCGATCAGGTGGTTTGATGAACACCCGGATCAGCAAGTGCATGAGCAGGGTTCCCATGCCCTGCAGGATGCTCTCATCGCCCGGTACTCATAGCAGAGAAGAGATCCCCGAGGGGCTCTGCCGATCGAGAGGGGGCACAGAGAACAGTCGCTGCTCTTCTGTGCCCCCTGATTCCGTCTAGCTCTGTTGTTTCTTCCGGTACTGCGTATGCAGCAGGTGATGTGACTTGCTGCTGAGCGGGCTCCCGAGGAACTCATCATACAGCTGCATCACTGCAGGGTTGGTATGTGACTCTCTGAGGGTCTTCCCCTCATCAGCTGCGAAGATCGCGGCCATCCTGGCCGTACGGATCGCATCAGTGGTGAATCTCGCTGGCCGCCCCCTCCGATACATCCTCCCGGGCAGCTCATGATCTCTACGAAGAGGAACTCATCAGGATCGGCTGAGATCCGGTCCATGAGCTGTGCGGCATTCCCGAGGCCATGAGCTACGGCGACACTGGCTTGGACACCTTCGAGGAACTTCCATGCATCCACCGTATTCTGCAGGAGTACGGTGGCCGTCTTGACTCCCTCCATCCCTGCAAGCGGTTCGATATGGAGGTCCCGGGCAGGGAGGGATCTCCCTGTCGTGATGAAGTAGACGGTACGAAGCGCAGCTCCATGACCCCGCCGGAATTGGCGAAGATATCTGCAGCCCCGGTGGAGATACCCAGAGGATCATCCATCGTATCGTCAGGCAGATCGATGAAATCGATACCTGAGAGGTGGATGAGATCTCCGAGCTCTCTGGTAGTCAGGACATAGTCGACATCACGGTAGCCGCTTGAGTGCATCTCCTCTCTGGCTGCCTCATACTTCTTCGCGGTACACGGCATGATCGATACGACGACCAGATCCTTGGGGTCGATCTGAAGCTTCTGTGCATAGTAGGTCTTGGCAACGGCACCGAACATCTGCTGCGGGGATTTGCAGGTGGAGATGTTCGCAAGCAGTTCAGGATAGTAATACTCTGCGAACTGTATCCATCCCGGAGAGCAGCTGGTGAACATGGGCAGGGGGACCTGCGGCAGCTTGAGCAGCAGCTTGTCTCTCAGTCGCATCAGCAGTTCCGTACCTTCTTCCATGATCGTGAGATCAGCGGTGAAGTTCGTATCGAACACGGCATCGAATCCGAGCCTTCTGAGTGCCGACACCATCCGGCCGGTCACCAGAGTCCCCGGCGGCAGATCGAAACACTCCCCCAGAGCAGCCCTGATCGCAGGAGCTGTCTGCACGATCACCTGTTTGTTCGGGTCTTCGAGAGCGCTGAGCACCTGTTCGATATGGCTCTGTTCGATGATCGCCCCTACCGGACAGACTGCGGCACACTGCCCGCACTGGACACAGACTGCCAGATCGAGCGATGAGGAGAACGCCGGTCCGATCGTGGTGTCGAAGCCCCGGTATTGCGGGAACAGTGCTCCTACGTGCTGCATACCGGTGCAGACCTCCACACACCTGCGGCACTTGATGCATTTGCCTGAGTCTCTGTAGAGGGCAGGGGTAGAGGCATCGATCATCGTCATCGGCTTCTCTCCAGTATACCGGTTCTCCAGGACCTCAGTTCTCTTGCAAGCTCGCGCAGTTCGCAGTCGCTGCTTCTCTGGCAGGTCTGGCAGTCACCCTCATGTTCACTCAACAGGAGTTCCACGACTGTGGTTCTGGCTTCCCGAACCCGTTTTGAGTGCGTCCTGATCACCATCCCATCACGTACCGGGGTCGAGCAGGCTGCCGCGAGATGTCCGGCTCCTTCTATCTCCACCACACATACGCGACAGGCTCCTGTCGGGCTAAGTCCTTCGAGGTGACAGAGGGTGGGAATATGGATTCCCATCTGTGTAGCAGCAGCGAGAATGGTCGTGTTCTGATCAGCTTCGGTGCTGATCCCATTGATGGTGATCCTATGCATGTGCATCCTCCTTATGGGCTGATCTCAGGGGTTTGCCGTAATCACATCGCAGGCATCGCTGGGCCTGTATGATTGCCTCCGACTCGCACCAGGGACGCTCTACCTCTTCGAAGTTCAGTCGTCTGCGTGCAGCAGGGATCTGCGTGATCTCTGCTCTCGGTGAGGTGACGGGATCTGCCTCGGGATCGAAGGAGGTCTTCACCTCCTGATCATTCCTCCAGAAGGCATGCTCCTCACCGGTAAGCAGCAGATCGATACCGACAGCAGCTCTCTCACCCGATGCGATCGCTTCCACCACCGAGGAGGGACCGTCACAGCAGTCGCCTCCGGCGAATACCTTCTGTGCTGAGATCGCCGTGGTGACCGGGTCACTGCTGATGAAATGTCTGGCATCCAGATCGATCTCCATCTCTCCGAAGAGGCCTGTGCAATCGAGTCTCTGACCGATCGCCATGATGACCTGATCTGCCGGGATGATGAGCGAGGCTTCATCGCTGGCTGCGGGTCTTCTTCTACCGGAGGCATCGAATCCCTCCAGTCTCATCTGCAGGCATGCTACAGCTTTGACCTGTCCGTCCTGATCGGTGAGTATCTCGATCGGCTGGGTCAGGCACGAGAGGGTGATGCCCTCCTGAACAGCCTGTGCCACCTCTTCAGCATAGGCAGGCATCTCCTCCTGACTCCTGCGATAGATGATCTGGACACTCCGGGCTCCGAGTCGCAGGGCTGTGCGTGCTGCATCGATGGCAGCATTGCCACCTCCGATGACCAGGACGTGCTTCCCGACCTCTGCGGATCCTCGAATGTTGTATCGCTGCAGGAAGGGGACCGCCTGGATCACCCCGTGGGCTTCCTCGCCCGGAAGGCCCATGGACAGTGAATCAGGTGCTCCGATTGCGATGAACACAGCATCTGCGCCATCATCGATCAGACTTCTGAGGGTGAAGTCTCTTCCCATCCTGTGTTCGGTGATGATATCGACACCCATGCGTTCGATCATGCGTATCTCCTGTGCGATGGTCTCCCGGGGCAGTCGATAGGCGGGGATCGTCTGGACGAGCATTCCTCCCGGGCGTGAAGCTGCTTCCAGGACGGTGGGACGGTACCCCATCCGTGCCAGGAAGTAGGCACAGGTGAGGCCGGCAGGGCCTGCTCCGACGATGACGATCTTCCTGGCTGCGTTCTGTTCATCGGCACGGATCTCCGGCAGCTGATAGGTGACCTCCTGATCCGCCATGAATCGTTTGATACTCCTGATGGCTACCGCCTCATCGATGCCCGATCTGCGGCATTTGTCCTCACAGGTATGAAAACAGACCCGTGCACAGATCGATGCAAAGGGATTTCGCTCCCTGTGGAGCTTGAGTGCTTCTGCATACCGTGCTTCTGCTACCAGTGCGACGAATCCCGGGACATCCACATGTGCCGGGCAGGCACTCTGACAGGGGGCTCTCACCAGCCTGCACAGACCCCTGCTTCACAGTGCTTATCTCTGATATGGGCGACGTACTCATCTCTGAAGTGTCTGATGGTCGAAAGCACAGGGTTGGGAGCTGTCTGACCGAGTCCGCACAGGGCTGTCTGCCTGATCTGTGTCCCGAGTTCTACCAGCTTCTCGATATCGCCCTCGACTCCTGTACCGTCGCAGATACGGGTGAGGATCTCCAGCATCCGTTTGGTCCCGACCCGGCAGGGGACACACTTGCCGCAGGATTCCTCCTGGATGAACTCAAGGAAGTATCGTGCCACGTCGACCATGCAGGAGGTGTCATCAAGGACGATCATCCCCCCAGATCCCATGATGGCTCCCAGCTCCTTGAGATTCTCGTAATCAAGGGGTACCGACAGATGTGCTTTCGGGATGCAGCCGCCGGAGGGTCCGCCGATCTGTGCAGCCTTGAAGGGTCTGCCATGGATGATCCCTCCTCCGATGTCGAAGATCAGATCGCCCAACGGAGTTCCGATCGGTACTTCCGCGAGTCCGGTGGTCCTGACGGCTCCTGCGAGTGCGAAGACCTTGGTCCCGCTGCTCTGCGCTGTCCCGAAGCTGCTGTACCAGGCGGCGCCTCGGTCCATGATGGCAGTGACTGCTGCATAGGTCTCGACATTGTTGAGCAGCGTAGGGCATTCCCATAGGCCCTTCTGGGCTGGAAACGGTGGACGAGGTCGGGGTTCTCCTCGTTTTCCCTCGATCGAGTGGATCAATGCGGTCTCTTCACCGCAGACGAACGCGCCTGAACCCATACGGATGGAGAGGTCGAAACTGCGTGAGGTTCCCATGATATGATCGCCGAGGAGACCGCACGCACGGGCAGCCTCGATGGCTTTCTGCAGTCGTGAGACCGCCAGAGGGTATTCGGCACGTACATAGACGTAGCCCTGTGATGCACCGATGGTGCAGGCTGCGATCGTCATCCCCTCGATGATGGTATGCGGATCCCCTTCGAGTACACTTCTGTCCATGAAGGCTCCCGGGTCACCTTCATCTGCGTTGCACAGGACGTACTTTTGATCACCGGCAGCTGCCTGTGCAGCTTCCCACTTGCGCCAGGTAGGGAACCCGGCACCCCCACGTCCTTTGAGCCCTGAAGCACGGATCTCAGCGAGGACCGCTTCCGGATCGTCAGAGGCGAGGACTCCCATCAGAGCACGGTATCCCCCGCGTGCTATGTAGTGGTCGATGTCCAAGGGGTCGATGCTGCCGCAGTTCCTCAGGACGATCTTCTGCTGCGGGGCGAGGAATGCAGATTCGTTTTCCTGATGCACGGTCTTGATCGGGTGATCATCGGTGAGGAGGTAGTCCTCGACACAGACTCCCCCGATGAGGTGTTCGGTGATGATGCGAGGTACCATCTCGAGAGTGACATGTTCATAGATGATCCCTTCGGGGAGTATCTTCACCACCGGACCCTTGGAGCAGGGACCCATACAGCCGGTACCTATGATCGGTGTGCTAAGGCTGTGTTCTCTGATCTGGGCGATGAACGCCTCTTTGAGCTCAAGGGACCCGGAGGCGATGCAGCCGCCGCCGGTGCAGACGCATACCCTCTGCTCCTGATCCGCTTCCTTCATGAGTTCCTCGGCTGCCGTGGTGAATCCATGTATGCTCTCATGCCTTCTCATCACTGCCTCCCCGGTCCTGGTCATCATCGTCTCTATATGCTGCAAGCAACAATCCTATCGTATTGGGTTTCACCCGCTGATGCACATCTTCATCGATCATTACCACCGGAGCCAGACCGCAGGCACCGAAACATCTGCCGATCTCAAGAGAGAACTGGTGATCGTCGGTCGTCTGACCGACCTGGATCTTCAGTTCCCGGGTGAGGGCCTGCAGGACCTCCTTTCCCCCTCTGACATAGCAGGCGGTACCGAGACAGACACGGATGATGTGCTTACCGCGCGGGGTGGTGGAGAAGAACGAGTAGAAGGTCACGACGCCCGCAACCTCACTGTAGGGAATAGACAGTTCCCGGCTGATATGTGTTAAGATCTCCTTTGGAAGATATCCCAGGAGGTTCTGCACAGACTGCAGTACCGGTATGAGTGCCCCCCGAGTCGAACGGTACTGTGTGATGATCTCATCGACCACCGGGATCACTGATCCCGGGTCGATCTCCCGGCATGGTTCAGCATGTGTGCTGGTTCTACAGTCTGTTTGAATCTCTGCCATATATACCCTTCCTTGGATCGAAGTATCGAGACCTGAGGTGAGTCAGTGAAGGAGTAGGGCCGGTTGGTAGAACTATATCGTGACTGCCTATGCAGGTGTCGTACCGTACTATACCGAAGACGGGGAGGCCCTCACAGCATACAGGCGATGACGACCTGTCTAGGTTGTCACTTGAAGGGCTTATGTCATAATAGCACGATATTGTTCATATTGACATAAATAATGTGAACGAAAAATACAATAACATACCATAAGAATATATTATTTGCATATGCCAATAATATAACGTGAAATATAGTTCTCATTATAGTGATACCAGGATGAGTATCGTGAGTGTTCACGCAGGCTGTGATCCGTACGATCGTCCTGGAGGTACCGGTCCTCTGGTCTGAAGGCGGAGCTGCAGAGAGTCCGCCGGCCTGGGATGCACCGGCTCAAGATGTTGCACAGTCCCTCCTGCCGCCGGGCTGCCTGCGGCAGAAGATACACTATATGAGCGAGTGTCGGGATAAGCCCCCGTCAGATGGGTGTGCGCTTCTATACCTGTTGGCGGGTAGGTCCTGCAGCATGCCTCATCCATTCCCATTCTGCGGTACAGATAGGGCTGTATCGATAACTCTTTAATAAGTAAAAAAATATTTATATACATATGCCAGTAAGTCAGATATAATGAAAGTTGACTTGTGTAGTCATAAAACTGTCTCATATACAGTTCTGTAACTGGTATCAGACAGAAGAAGCTCACGTGACGAAGGAGGATCATATGTATCATACAGGAGAGAAACCTGGAGCAGGGACCTATTATTGTGATGAATGCTACCATGAGATCACGATAGCAGGTGACCAGGATGTCTTGCCGGTCTGTCCGATCTGTTCTGCCACAACGTTCTATAAAGCATCCGAACAATAGCAGTGATCAGTATGGACTGCTGTACTCAGAGGGTCGGAGCTCTGGGGTTACGGCAGCTGCCGTCAGGATGTGCTGCAACTGTTGATCAGTGCACCGATCCCGAAGATTCCCAGCACCAGGGCATCGATCATCTCTGCTGACCCGGTGAGTATCGTCAGTTCCCCGGTAAGATTCACTGCATAGTGGAACAGGATCACCGCAAGGATAGACGATGAACTGGTGATATAGATCCAGCCGTAGATCCACGAAGTGGTGATGAGGTTGAGGAAGAAGAACCAGAACGAGGGTGTCCCGATCCCCAGCTCCCACTGATAGCTGCCCTCCAGAAAGAAGAGCGGGATATGCCATGCCGCCCACAGGATCGATACAAGCAGTTGTGCTGTGAGGACCGAGCGTTTGGACAGGTCATCAAAGGCGATACCTCGCCAAGCCATCTCCTCAGGAAGTGGGCCGAAGACAAAGAGAAAGAGCAGGTAGGGTACTCCCTTCTCAAGGGTCTGACTGTCCAGGGCCAACAGCGGAATGGACCTGTCTATGAGGCCGGCGATGAGGTTGGAGGCTGTGATGCTCATCAATGGCAGAAGTACGATGATGCACAGCACCGGGAGGGTGATAGTCCGCCAGCGACCGAGCCGGTGCAGGAACTCCCTGCGTTCAGCCGGTGTGTACCAGAAGACCAGCATGCCTGCGAGGGCGAGGACCGGTCCGAGACCTCCCAGACTCACCAGCAGATTCACCGGCAGCTCCATGACTCCTTTGAGCAGTATCGAGCCGAACCAGATACCCCAGGAATAGAGAAAGGCTATGACATAGAATCCCAGGATCCTCATCGAACGGGTCTCCTCTCGGTCAGATCGTTCTGAGTCTGTGTTGCAGCTGAACCCTGTCACGGCGTTACCCCTTGAAACCAGTAGCTTCCCACCACTTTGCAGTGTATCAGAGGTTCCGGGGAAAGCTCAAGAGTCTACTTGCAGGTCCCTGTGACAGCATTTTTGATAATTCTGATACAGATGGGTGAATACTATTCTCTCAGGGCCTGTTTTATGAGTATAGTATACACTATGATCGAAAAAACAGATTCACAGCACAATGTCCGTGCCTTTCTCTGGCATGCGGTATTCCTCTCCCTTGCGGTCACCTTCACCGAGGTGAACACCGTGATCCCTGCTCTGATCCTGCAGATCGGGGGAACTCCTTCCATGTCGGGATCGTCTCGGTGATCATGATCGGTATTCCGCTGATCAGCAAGATGCTCTTTACCAGTTTCCTCTCGGGAAACAGGTCAAGAGACCCTATATGCTCATCGGTATCAACGCACGTATCCTGGCACTGCTGCTCATCGCAGTCACGCTCTATCATTACAGGTCGTTCTCCTTCGGGGCCCTGCTGGTGATGATCTATCTGGAGCTGCTGCTCTTTACCCTCAGCGGTGCGTTCGCAGGCCTTCCCTATATCCATATAGCCGGCTCATCGATCGATCTTCCGATGAGGCGGACCTTCTTCACCACCAAAGGGCTCATAGCGAGTATCGGCATGTTCGTATCCCTGATCATCGCTCAGGGTATCCTCAGAGTCACTGAATATCCTGTCTCCTATGTACTGCTCTTCGCTCTTGCTGCAGGCTGCCTGCTCATCGCCTCCCTGGGGTTCTGGGCGATCAGAGAGGTCCCTGTCGCACAGCCGGTCTCCTTCGGGTATATCGAGTCGCTGCGTATGATCCCATCGATCCTGAGGGAGAACCGCACCCTGAGAAACTACATCTGGTATTCGAACATCATGAGCCTGGGTATGGCGCTCATCCCCTTCTTCATCGCATATGCACAGGATCGCTTCTATCTGGATGCCGCGGTCCTGAGCAACATCCTGCTGATCCAGATCGCCGGTATGATCAGCGCCAGTTTCTTCTGGCCGAAGATCGTCGCTGCAGGCGGATTCAAACGGATCCTGCACATACGAACGATCCTGTCAGCCCTGCTGCCGGTCATCGCTGTGGTGATCGGGCTCACCGGATCGCTCTACGTATATCTGCCGGTCTTCTTTCTCATCGGCTGGTCTGTCAGTGCAAGGACGGTCAGTGAGGATGCTGTACTCGTCGAACTCTCAGATGACACCACTCGTGTACTCTATTCGGGGATCGTCGGTACGTTGAATATCAGCATCATCATCTTTCCTCTGATCATCGGTACGCTCATCGAACTGATCGGGTTCATCCCTGTCTTCGCGACAGTGAGCGGCATTTCGATCATTGCCTTCCCTCTGGTCCATCGCATGATCTGTCCGGTTGATACGAGAGTGTCCTGAAGTGCTCAGAGTCGCCTGTAACGGTACGAGCCTGTCGATCATGGCATATACCTGAAAAGGTCTTCTGCTTGCCGGTGATCGGTAGTATACTTGAACATAAGAGGTGTTCAGATGGTCAAGAACTATACCTTGCATAATGGGGGCAGATCCCGGCTCTCGGGTTCGGTACCTTCAAGATCGATGATGGCCCGGTTGCCGTCGCTGCAGTCTCTGAAGCGCTGCGCAGCGGGTACCGGCATATTGATACCGCTTCGGTCTATGGTAATGAGATCGGTGTGGGGATGGGGATCAGAGAGAGCGGTATACCGAGAGAGGATATCTTCCTCACCAGCAAAGTCTGGAACAGTGATCAGGGCTATGACAGCACGCTCAGAGCCTACGAAGCTTCTCTGGAGCGTCTGGGGACAGATTATCTCGATCTGTATCTCATCCACTGGCCCAAGTCGGTAAGTACTGAGACCTGGAAGGCTCTGGAGCGGCTCTATGCACAGAAGAGCGTACGGGCTGTCGGTGTCTGCAACTTCACGATCAGACAGTTCGATGAACTGCTTGAAGGCACTGATCTGATTCCCATGGTAAATCAGGTAGAACTGCATCCGCAGTTCCCTCAATACGAACTGATGGCGTACTGCAGAGCCAAAGGGGTGTTGATCGAGTCCTGGGGCCCTCTGATGCAGGGGCGCATCTTCTTGCTCCCGCTCATCGGTCAGCTCGCAGAGCGTTATCACTGCACTGCAGCACAGTTCGCCCTTGCCTGGCAGTTCCAGATGGGGAACATCGCGCTGGTCAAATCGATCCATCGTGATCGCATCAAAGAGAATATGGAAGTCCCCGATATCACGATCTCTCAGGAGGATCTGAGCCTGCTGTCCACGATCGAGGGCCAGAGGATCGGACCGGACCCTGAACGGATCAATTTCTAGAGTCGTCGCTGAGTCGAACGTACACCTGAGAATCGCTCGAAGGAGTTGTGCATGGATGTGGAACTATATGAAGAACAGAGGGGCGACCATCTGCTTGATGCGGTGCTCTCTGCGATCCCCGAACCGTTTTTCGTCTATGATACCAATGGTCGATACATCGATGTGATCGGAGGCAGTGATCGCAAGAAGTATCATGATGCGAGATCTCTGGTGGGAAAGACCCTGTATGATATATTCCCCATGGCACATGCGCGGATGTTACACGACAGGATCCTTGAGGCGATCGAACTCGCTCAGGTAGTCACGTTCGAATACTCGATCAATCCTGAAGACATCGATGCCTATCGTGAGCAGCCCGGGCCTGTCGGACTCAGATGGTTCGAAGCGCATATCTCACCGCTGAAACGAAGCGCTCAGCAGACGCCGCTGGTGGTCTGGGTCGCTTTTGACATCACCGACCATAAAGAGCTCATCGAACTGCAGGAACTGCAGAAGGCAAAGCTGAGAGAGTTGGCGATGACCGATCCCCTTACCGGGTTCCTCAACCGAAGGAGCTTCTTCGAGGTGAGTCAGCTTGAGGTCCTGAAAGCCAGAGGGCATGAGGGCCCCGGGTTCTTTCTCTGTATGATAGATATCGACCATTTCAAGCGGGTCAATGACCGGTACGGTCATCAGCTGGGAGATCGGGTGCTCAACCATATCGCTTCGGTCATGCGAAAAGCTGTACGCAGCGATGACAGCATCGGGCGTCTCGGAGGTGAGGAGTTCGCCCTGATCATACCTGGAGACTCCCTCTCCAGGGTCTCTGTGGTTGCACAGCGCATACTCGAGGAGATCGACGGCAGTCCCTACCGCAACGAGGAGTTCACGATCCACAGCACGGTCAGTATCGGTCTCTCACAGTATCGAACAGGTGAAGAGGATGTGCAGCTGGTGCTCAAGAGAGCCGATCTGGCCCTCTATGAAGCCAAACGGCTCGGCAGGAACAGAGTGGAACGCTATACCCTCCAGGACTGATCGGACGAAGCCGGAAGAGGGCAGGGAGAGAGGCCTTTCCCTGCGAATAGATGAACAGGAGTTGACTTTTTCTGATTAATTAGGTAAAAGAAGACCTAATATGATGTTAAGAGTTTCAAGCTGTACATATATACGTAGGGACGAATAGGTTTTTCTGCTTTTTCAAGCAGAGAGGCCTTTTTTTTGTTCTGACTTCTCGGGTATATGCTACAAGCTGCAACAGAACTGACACATCAACCACATATCAGGGGGAGAACTATGTCTCATGAGATCATCGGGGTTTCTGAGAAACCGGAGCTGAAGAAGTGGATACCACTGAGTTTTCAGCACGTGTTTGCCATGTTCGGGGCTACGGTCCTTGTACCGATGCTTACCGGGCTCAGCCCGTCAGTAGCGTTATTCACATCAGGATTCGGGACGTTGATCTATATCCTGATCACACAGGGGAAGGTGCCAACCTATCTCGGGTCTTCGTTCGCGTTCATCGTCCCGCTGATCTCCATCAGCGGCATGTACGGGGTAGAGTATGCCATGGGAGCTTCCTTCTGTGTAGGTATCTTCTATGTCATCATCTCCATGATCATCAGACAGTTCGGGGTCAAATGGCTTGATGATCTGCTTCCTCCGGTCGTCATCGGGAGTGTGATCATGGTCATCGGGTTGAAACTCGCTCCCACTGCCATGAACATGGCCATGTACCCATGGGCTGATCCGGCTAACGGGTACAGCCTTACCCATGCGCTGATCGCCGTGGTCACCCTTGGGATCGCCATCGTCTCGACGATCGTCCTGAAGGGCTTCTTCACCGTCATACCGATCCTCATCGCGATCATCGGCGGGTATCTGTTCACCCTGATCATGGGAATGTTCTTCCCGGCCTTCGCCTGATCGATTTCACCGTGATCAAAGAAGCCTCCTGGTTCGGTCTTCCGAGCTTCGCGATCCCCAAGTTCGGACTGGTGCCTATCATCACCTTCCTGCTTGTATCACTGGCGACCATCGCAGAACATCTCGGCGATACGATGGTAGTGAGCAAGGTCGTAGGAAAAGAGTTCTATAAAGATCCCGGCATCCATCGGACGCTGGCCGGTGACGGTGTGGCAACAGCCTTTGCTGCACTCTTCGGCGGACCTCCCAACACCACCTACGGAGAGAACATCGGTGTGATGGCTATCACCCGTGTCTACAGTGTGTGGGTCATCGGCGGAGCTGCCATCATCGCACTGCTGCTGTCACTGATCCAGAAAGTCGGTGCGGTCATCCAGACCATCCCGACTCCGGTCATGGGCGGAATCTCGATGATGCTCTTCGGTATCATCGCAAGCGCCGGTATCAGAACGGTCGTGGAAAGTGGTGTCGACTATTCGTGCAAGCGGAACCTTACCATCACTTCCGTCATCCTGGTCATCGGAATCGGCGGTGGTATGATCTTCGTACCGGTCTCCGAGACCCTCAACTTCGAACTCGGCGGGGTCGCTCTGGCTACGCTCGTGGGTATTCTCCTGAATCTGATCCTGCCTCAGATGAATTATGATACGCAGGAAGAAGAGTAAGATAGAACATCTCTGCTATTCGCAGGGAGACGTTCTGTACCAGATCGTCTCCCTGCAGGCAGGAACTCTCCTGAACTGCAGCGAAGCTATTGTCAGGGACTCCCCTTGTGTAGTATACTGGATCCATCCAATGGACTGCCAAGGAGTTCTGCATGCACATCATCATCTATGCTGCTCTGGTGCTGACCGGCTTGCTTCTGGGTCTTGCCCTATCTGCTCTGCTGATCATGAACGGGGGAATGAGACCGCTGAGGAGCTTCATCACCTCAGAACTGCAGAGTCAGCATGACCAGCTCTGTGCTGAGCATGAACGGACGCTCCTGCAGCTTCGCAGCCTGGAACAGCAGCTGCAGGAGAGCCGTGACTCGAACAGCGAAAAGGATCGTCATCTGCTCCTGCTCGAGAAAGAGGTCTCTCGTCTGGGTGCTGCCACCGATACCCTTTCACGTCTTGAGGCGGAGAAGGGCCAGCTGAACCGTGAGAATAGCACACTTCGCGACCAGTGTACCGCATTAGAGAAACGTCTCAGTTCTCAGACCGTGCTCGCACAGAATGATGCGAAACACTATGAAGAGAAGATGAGACTGCTGCAGGAGACCAAAGAGAGCCTCAAACAGGAGTTCGAACAGGTCTCACAGAAGATTTTCACTTCCACGGCCATGCAGCTCGATTCCCGAAACCAGGATACCATGAAACAGCTTCTCGATCCCCTGCGGACACAGATCTCATCGTTCAAGCAGAGGATAGACTATGTCTATGATACAGAGGCAAAAGACCGCAGGCTCTGCATGATGAGATCACCAGTCTCAAGGAGCTGAATGTCAGGATCAATGAAGAGGCGGCCAATCTGACAAAGGCCCTCAAAGGAGATTCTCAGAAGCAGGGGGCCTGGGGAGAATTGGTCCTTGAACGGCTTCTGGAAGAATCGGGGCTGAGAAAGGGTCATGAGTATGACACGCAGCTCTCGTTCACCGATGAACAGGGCCGGAGAAAACGGCCAGATGTGATCGTTCATCTGCCGGATCGGAAAGATATCATCGTGGATGCGAAAGTCTCGCTCACCGCCTATGAGCGGTACACCTCGAGTGACGGGGAGGATATGCGAAAGCGAGAACTGCAGCAGCATATCATGAGCGTACGCGCTCATGTGAAGGAACTCGCAGCGAAAGACTATGATGAGATCAAAGAACTGAGGACCCTGGATTATGTCCTGCTGTTCGTGCCGATCGAATCGGCATTCATGACTGCGATCGAGGCGGACCGGGCGCTCTTCCATGAAGCCTATGATCTGAACATCATCATCGTATCTCCGTCTACCCTGCTGGTGACCCTGCGTACCATCAGTAACATCTGGCGATATGAACGGCAGAACAACAACGCACAGGAGATCGCTGAGAAGGCAGGACGTCTGTACGACAAGTTCGCCATGTTCCTCACCTCCATGGATGATCTCGATAAGAGCATCGCGAAGACACGTACGGTCTTTGATACGGCCTTCAACCGGCTCTCTCGAGGAAAGGGGAACATGATCGGTCAGGCCGAGATGATCCGGAAGCTGGGCGCCAAGACCAGGAAGAAGCTTCCTGCACGATTCGAGTCCGAGCCTGTCGGTGATGAAGATCAGCAGATCGGCTGACCGGTGTGAGACCCTTTCTATTCTCTGCTGCGTGGATACTTGCTTTTGGTGATCGGCGATAGTATGATGATATCAGAAGGGAGGACTGTTATGGCAGAAAAGATACTGGTTCCCTTAGATGGTTCAGCATTGGGCGAGGCTGCTCTAGACTATGTGCGTGACTTCATTCAGGGACTATCGCCTGAGACTCAGGTCACCGTGGTGCTGATGCATGTGATCACTACGCTCACACATCAGCTTGATGTCCACAGCGGCGGTGTCGGCACGGTCATCATCCCCTATACGGATGAAGAGACAGAGAACATGAAAAAGATTCTCGTCTCTATCTAGCGCGTGTGTCAAAGAAGTTCAGTGACCTGAAAGTCGAAGTCAAGACACATGTGGTACAGGGAGACAACCCTGCAGAAGAGATCGTCAAGGCCGAAGAGGAGCTCTCCTGTGATCTTGTGGCCATGTCTACCCACGGTCGATCAGGTCTGAGCAGATGGGCTTTCGGCAGTGTGACCGACAAGGTCCTGCGTGCAGGCTCTGTACCGGTCCTGATGGTGCGTGCACACAGGACGTAGCAGCAGCCCGAACCCAAACGGTCTCTGATCACTGTGCAGAACTCTCTGCTCATCTCCTGTGCAGAGAGTTCGCAGACGTATGTCCATGCGACGTACCTGCATACTGGATAGCTCTCTGGTATGCCTGATCATACTCATCTCATACATGTTCACCATCACCCTGTCTGCTGATCGGCACAGAGTCCTTCGGCTCCGAACGTGGTGCCGACTGATATGCAGCCTGTCAGTCGGTACCCGCAAGCACTGTTCAGGATCTGCCCGATCACCGGAGAGCCGTTCATCTGGGGGTGTGCTGATCTCTGAGACCTCCCCCCGCTGAGGTGATTATCTGCCCCTGAACTGGTGAATAGATGGTATACTGGTAGCGAACATCATAGAGAGGCGGCTCTGATCGATCAACTGCCTGCCATCTTGTGCTTCAGGGAGGGGCGATGCATATGCATGATATTTCTGTCGTAGTGATCGGAGGAGGCGGGACCGGAGCAGCGATCACCTATGATCTGTGTGAACGAGGTCTTTCCGTGACGCTGGTGGAGCGGGGTGAGCTGACTTCCGGAACCACCGGAAGACATCACGGTCAGCTGCACTGCGGGGCACGCTATGCCATGCTGATACCCATATCGCCACAGAATGTATGAAAGAGAGCCGGATCCTGCGAAGGATCGCGCCTGATGCCATCGAATATAACGGAGGACTCTTCGTAGCGGTGACCGATGAGGACTGCACTCATACCGAGTCTTTCATAGAAGCCTGCCTCGAGGCAGGCATACCGGCTCAGAGCATCACGACCGAACAGGCTCTGGCCTATGAGCCGGCACTCTCTGAGCAGATACAGGCTGCTGTCCTGGTCCCTGACGGGACCATCGATCCTTGGAGGCTTGCGCTGCACTTCTTTGCCGGAGCCAAACAGACCGGCAGAGCCGTGATAAGACCATATACCGAAGTGGTCGGGATCGAGACCGGCACCAGTGGTATCACGGGAGTCGCTGTCCGCCAGCTCATCAACGGAAGGACTGAGACGATCCCTGCCGATATCATCATCAATGCGGCAGGACCCTGGGCAGGGACCATCGCACAGCTCGCCGGTGCCGATCTGTCTGTCTCTCCTTCTCCTGGAACGATGCTGGCGGTGAAGGGACGCCTTACCGATATGGTGATCAGCCGTCTGCATCCTGCAGGTGATGGGGATATCATCGTACCGCAGAGAGAACTGACGATCATCGGTTCGACGCAGTGGCTCTCCTCGGATCCTGATATCGTACGGATCCCCGAAGGTGATATCCCCTTCCTGCTGTGTGCGGCAGATCAGATGCTGCCGTCTTTCAGCACCCGCCCGCACCATATGGCTTGGGCCGCTGCACGGCCTCTGTACGGCAGTTCCCGAGTCACTGACGATGTACGCTCGCTGAGCAGGGATTTTGCCTGCATCGACCACGGACAGGTGGACAAGATCAGAGGACTGTTCAGTGTCGTGGGGGGGAAGGCTACCACGCTGCGGGCGATGGGTGAGATCACTGCGGATGCTGTCTGTTCAGCCTGTGGTATCACCGCACCGTGTACCACAGATCAGAAGAGACTTCCGGCGTATCGCAGCTTCTACACAGGAGGTCTCTATGGTGCCGAATGATACTAAAACCAAAACCTATGACATCACCATCGACCGAGGCGGATCCGAACCCATGCACTTCACTCTGGAACTAGCACCGGAACTGACTGTCCTCGATGCCCTCGAGGAGATACGATACAGCCTGGATGATACGCTGCTCTATCGGCACTCCTGTCACCACGGTTCCTGCGGCACCTGTGCCTGTATCATCAACGGTACCGAAGCCCTTGCCTGCATGAGCGTCCTCTCCTCGCTGCCGGGCCAGGAGATCACCATCCGGCCGCTTGAGGGATTCCCGGTGATCGGTGATCTACTCGTAGATCTCTCTGAGATGGTGAGACTGATGCCCGAAGGCCCTGTCTTCGCGACAGTACGCTGAAGAAAGAGAGCCTCCCCCCAGAGGGTGTCGACAGGTGGGTACGCTTCGAGAACTGTATCGAGTGCGGTTCCTGCATGTCAGCCTGCCCGGTGACCGGACCATTCATCGGTCCTGCACCCCTTGCCGCACTGCATCGGGCCATCGAGCAGACTGAGGACCCGCAGGAGCTGGAACGACTGCGTTCCCGTGCGTATGCCCCCGATGGTGTGGATGGCTGCGATGCACAGTTCGCCTGCAGCAGGGTCTGTCCGGTGAAGGTCGCACCCGGCAGACATATCACACAACTCAAGAGAGAGAGAACCTCTTGAACAGGAACAGACCTCCTCTGGATCACAGACGGCGGTCATCGATCGAACGAACGTGCAAGGACGGGATGACATGCAGCCCATAGCGGTAACAGTACATGATCGGATGCAGGATGGATATACCTATTGGAGGACTGAACCGGAAGGGGAGGCCTTTCACCCTGAGTTCAAACCGGAACTCACGCCTGCCCAGATGCTTGCACTGGGGGTCTTTGGTGGGAAATATATGACAGACTGCCGTGATGAGTTCCCATCAGTCTGGTTTGAGCACGCGGTGCTCTGTCCTGATCACAAGGACCCTTCGATGAACTTCTTCGGGGTCGATGCCTCGAAACCGCTTGACTACTGGAGGAGGAAAGGGTGGATCTACCATGAGGATCCCAGAGGTTGGTTCCAGTGGTACTGCAGGTACTACATGGGGCGAAGATGCCCGGATGACCTGCGTCAGATCAAACGGTGGAAAGCCATGAGAAGACATATCGCCCAGATTCAGAAACACTGTACGCAGGGGGATCTCGGCTGCCGTCCACGGCAGCGACAGGCTTTGCTGCACTGGGCATATGACAGCAGAAAGATGTGAAGAGCACTACTGTTCGTACTCTCTGCAGTGTCTCCTGCGTCTCATGATGTGTGTTTCTGGTATATCAAACCGATGGTTCTATGCTATGATTACCGTATTCAAGCTTCGTGTGCTTATTACTACAGGGTGGTATGGAAATGATCGATTCCCTATTGTCGGATTACTTACGTGAGACCGGGTCGTTGTATCGTGATACGCTCACAGGTCTCTATGCTCACAGTATCTTTCACATTGTGATCGATCTTCACATCAAACAGGCGAAGAGAAAATCAGATTTCTTCTCGATCGGATTGATCGATATCGACCTCTTTTCCAACTACAATCAGACACAGGGAACGACAGCTGCGGATCTGGCGCTCAAGCAGATCTCACAGTGTATCCTGCAGGAGATCCGAGAAAGTGATCTTGCCGTCCGGCTCGATGGCGATACCTTCGGGGTGCTGTTTGACGGTTCTCGTTCAGATGCCTCCTATAAGGCAGCCGATCGTATCAGGAGACGGGTAGAGACGGAGTTCTCAGGGGAACTGACGGTGAGTATCGGTCTTGCCTCCTTCCCCCACGATGCGGAACATATGTCGGATCTGCTGCGCAGTGCAGAGGAATCGCTCCTGCAGGCAAAGAGCAAGGGGAAGAACTGTATCCATTTCTATGATATCAGCCAGCCTCTGGAAAAGACGAACGTCCCGAACGTCCTGGTGGTGGATGACGGGAAGACCAACCGGTTCATCCTCGCAGCCCAGCTTCGTCCCCTGGGGTATCATGTGATCCTGGCATCCAGCGGTGAAGAGGCCCTGTCGATCGTTCGGAAGACGAAGGTGAACCTTATCCTTCTGGATGTATTGATGCCCGGCATCGACGGGTACGAAGTCTGCCGAAGATTGAAGAAGAACGCCACAACCAGACTGATCCCCATCATCATGATCACAGCCCTCGGTGACACCGAATCCCGGGTGAGAGGTATCGAGGCTGGTGCTGATGATTTTCTGACCAAGCCTCCCATGCGTGAAGAACTCATAGCCCGTACCCAGTCGCTGCTGACGGTGAACATGCTCAATCAGAAACTGACCAGTTTCGAGAATGTCCTCTATTCGATCGCGAATGCGGTCGAAGCAAAGGATCACTACACTCAGGGGCATTCTAAACGGGTCGCGAACATGGCTGAGGCGATCGGACGGGAGTTGAATCTGAGCAGTGATACCCTCATGGAGCTGAGGACCGGAGGACTGCTCCACGATGTGGGAAAGATCGGTGTCCCGGAGAAGATCCTCAACAAACCCGGTCCCCTCACTGAAGAGGAGATGCAGGAGATGAAGAAACACCCGATGCTCGGGTATACGATCTGTCTTCCCCTGAAAGAGAATCTCGGGTCTTCACTGGAAGTGATACGTCATCATCATGAACGACTGGACGGCAGCGGGTATCCTGACGGGATCAGCGGTGATGAGCTAACCATAGAATCGCGCATCATGATCGTCAGTGATGAGTACGATGCCCTCACGACGAAACGACCCTACCGTGATGCCTTTCCCATCAGAATCGCATTGGAGATCATGGATGCGGAAGTCACCGCCGGGAAACTCGATGCAGAGGTGCTCCTCGCGCTCAAACGGATCGTGAGTACTACGACTCACTCGGTATCCATGCCGTGAGATCCCGAAGACGATCACCGCTCAGGCGGCTTGGGATCGGAGTATCGATCACTACCGGTCTTCTGCTGATCCTGCTGTATGCATGGGCGGTGATCCCCTTCACCGTCATGGATGAAGCTCGGGAAGTGCTTGAGGATCAGAGCTATGAGATCACCCGGCACAGGAAGTATATCAGCATCAGGCAGCCCGGCAGTACCCCTTCGCAGGGGATCATCCTCTATCCCGGGGCACGGGTGGACTCAGAAGCCTATGCCCCGCTTGCACGGATCTTCGCGGATGCCGGATGGCTTGCAGTCCTGGTCCAGATGCCGCTCGATCTTGCCGTCCTGGGCAAGGACAGGGCATTGGTCGTGATCGATGAGCATCGACAGGTCGACAGCTGGTATATCGGGGGACACTCTCTCGGAGGAGCCATGGCAGCCTCGTTCGCCAATGAACATCCTGAACTGCTCACCGGGCTCTACCTGCTGGGTTCATACTCTCCCGATTCAGTCAGTCTTGCTCAGAGCGGACTGTCGGTGATCAGTATAGCTGCTCAATACGATCTGTTCGCACAGAGAGAGGAGATAGCAGCTGCAGCTGGGAACCTTCCATCTGATACCCTCTACAGGACGATCGAAGGGGGTAATCATGCCAGATTCGGCTGGTACGGCCCACAGAACGGCGACGGGATCGCCACGATCAGCCATCAGGAGCAGACCGAGCAGACAGCCCGGCTGATGCTGGAGCTCTGGAAGTGAACCGTGCTGTCCCTGCCTCAGTACTGCGCTGCATGATCGCCCACCACGTAATTCCATCAACACAGATATAATTCTTTACTTGCCCGTGTGCAGAAGGTATGATGAAAGAAATACCGTGTTCATAAGGGGCAACCAATGACAGAAGCCGACTTACTGAGGGCGCAACGAGAATTCGAAGAACTTCAGGGCTCCGTGACACCTGAAGATGTGACACGAGTCGAAGCATCGATCGGCAAGATGCACAAAGGGGTCCTGAAGGATGTCTGGGATCAGGTTCTGCTGCTGTGGACGTTAATCAAGGATCCTGCCGCTCTCTGGGCTCCCAGGAGTATCGCACTGGCGGCTCTGGTCTACGTCATCTCTCCCATCGATGCGATTCCCGATATGATCCCGGTACTCGGATTGGCTGACGATGCTGCGATCGTGACCATCGCGGTCACTTCTCTTGCCTATGCGGTGAACAAATACCGGAAAGAGGCATGAAGGGGTGGCTCTGGTGATCAGGGGAGGCATCCTCTGCGGGGAGCAGGGACCTGTACAGGAGCTGTATCCCGGATGATCGATGAGCACAGACAGGAAGCATCGGAAGTGATGCTTCCTGTCTGTGCTCGTATCACACGATGCTCTTTCTCAGGATGAACCCCTTGTGAACCGGGACTGACGGCTTGATGAAACAGGGTTTCCCGTGATCAGCCTTATGTATGATCTGACGATCCCCGTCGTACAGGGTGAACCCGGTATCTTCTATGAAGAGGATATCAGGGCCGATGAATTCGATCGTATCTGTATCAAGGATCTGGTTCTTCACATCAAGGTGCAGCAATCCGTCCTGATCAGGATCCCCGATCGACCCCAGGAACATATACTGCCGAACATAGCTCTTCTGCGTGGATGCTTCGATGTCCTCTTTCCCGAAGAAGAATCCGGTAGAGTACTCTCTGCGACTCACTTTGAACAACTCCTCTTTGTAGCCCTGCCAGGAACTCACCGGTAGATCCTTCTCAAGAGCCTCCAGGGCCTTCCGGTACGCTCTCGTGGTGATCGCATTGTAGTAGATGGATTTCATCCGACCTTCGATCTTCAATGAATCGACCCCTGCATCACGCAGTGCTCTCAGATGGTCGATCATGCACAGATCCTTGGATGAGAGGATGGAGGTGAATCCGTCCCCTCATAGATGGGGAAGTACTCCCCGGGTCGCTGTTTCTCTTCCAGGGCAAGGTCCAGTGAATGGACACGGTAGTCCCATCTGCACGAGTGTGCACAGTCTCCCTGATTGGCACTCCTGTCTGAGAGGTATCGTGAGAGAAAACATCTGCCGGAGTAGGCGATACACATGGCACCATGCACGAAAGCCTCGATCTCCAGCTCAGGTACGGCATCCTTGATCGCCTTGATCTCATCAAGGGAGGTCTCGCGGCCAAGCACCACCCGTGAGAAGCCCATCGCATGGTAGACCTTGGCAGCAGCGGCATTCAGGCAGTTCGCCTGCGTGCTCAGATGCAGAGCGACCGAGGGGAATCGCTCTTTGAGCATCGCTGCAGCACCCAGGTCACTCACGATGAAGGCATCGAGCGGATACTGTTCGATATACTCATAGGAATCAGCGAGCTTGGTCAGATCACCGTTGTGAAAGTAGATGTTCACTGCCCCGAAGAGTTTCTTATCGCCTTTTACCTCAGCGATGGATCTCCATTGATCCTCGTGAAAGTTCTCAGCCCGGGCTCTGAGCGAAAAGTTGCTCAGTCCTATATAGGCAGCATCTGCGCCGTAGGCATAGGCATAGTAGAGTTTTTCCAGATTGCCGGCAGGCGCTAACAGTTCCATAGTGGTTCCTCTCTGCTGAACATCAGGCTTTCGGCTCGTCAAACGAGAGTCTGATCACCTCTTCCAGTCGTGCGACTGGATGGAAAGTGATCCCTTTTTGATGTGTTCAGGTATCTCCTCAAGATCCCGCTTGTTGTGCTGCGGATGATGATCTGTTTGATCTTATTCCTTCGTGCGGCGATGACCTTCTCCTTGAGCCCTCCGATCGGAAGTACTTTTCCGGTCAATGAGAGTTCCCCGGTCATAGCCAGATGGTCTTTGAGCCGTTTCCCTGTAGCCAGTGACAGCAGGGTCACCGCCATGGTGATCCCTGCAGAGGGACCGTCCTTCGGTGTCGCCCCTTCTGGGATATGCAGATGGATCGTGTTCTTCTCGAAGAACTCGTTCTTGATCTGGTACTCCTGTGCGATATGCCGGATATAGGAGTAGGCGATGCCTGCAGACTCCTGCATGACATTTCCCATCTGTCCGGTAAGTTTGAATGACTCCTTTCCCGGGACCTGAATGGCTTCGATCAGGAGGGTATCGCCACCGAAGTTCGTCCATGCAAGACCGACAGCCATCCCCGGCCGATCTGTGCCTTTGATCTCATCTTCTCTGAAGACCGGTTGCCCGAGATAGGTCTCAAGATCGGAATAATCCACAGTGAGCGGAAGCTCGATCTCTTTGAGCACCTGCTGCTTGGCGATCTTGCGGAAGATCTTGTTCACAGCCTTCTCGTAGTTCCTCACTCCGGCTTCTCGTGCATATTCATCGGCGATACGCATCATCGCCTTCTTTGAGATCTTGACCTCTTTCTCATCAAGGCCGTTCTTATCGAGAGACTTGGGAATGAGGTATCGTTTTGCTATGGCCATCTTCTCCTGAGAGATGTAGCCCGAAAGTCGGATGACCTCCATCCTGTCAAGCAGCGGTCTCGGGATGGTATCGAGGGTATTGGCGGTGACGATGAACAGGACCTGCGAGAGATCGAACGGGATATCGAGGAAATGGTCCCTGAAGCTGATGTTCTGTTCGGGGTCAAGCACCTCGAGCAGGGCAGAGGATGGATCCCCCTGATACGATGCGCCCATCTTGTCTATCTCATCGATCATGAACACCGGATCCTTGACCTTGACGATCTTCAGTCCCTGGATGATCTTGCCGGGCATCGCCCCCACATAGGTGCGACGGTGTCCCTTGATCTCTGCCTCATCACGCATCCCCCCGACGGAGAACCTGAAGAACTCCTTGTTCAGAGCTCGGGCGATAGACTTCCCGACAGAGGTCTTTCCCACTCCCGGAGGTCCCACCAGACAGATGATCGAGCCCTTGGTATCCTTCTTGAGCTTTCTGACGGCTAGATACTCGATGATACGTTCTTTGACATCATCAAGACCATAATGATCCTGATTGAGGATCCGTTTTGCGGTCTTGAGATTGAACTTCTCTGGTTTTGAGTCTGCCCAGGGAAGCGAGGTCAATGTCTCCAGATAGTTCCGTGAGACAGAGGACTCTGCAGAGTTCGGATCAAGGAACTCATACTTGTCAAGTTCACTCTTAGCCTGTTCATAGGCTTCAGGGTTCAGCGGCAGGGATTCGATCAGTTCCTCGAAGTGGTTGAAGGCCTTGGTCTTGGGATCATCTGCGATCCCCAGTTCCTGCTGGATGGCCTTGAGCTCTTCCCGCAGGAAGTATTCCCGCTGGTTCTTCTCGATCTTGCTGTTGATGCGGTTCTGGATCTTCTGCTGGAGCTTCATCAGATCCTCTTCTTTCTTGATGAAGACCAGTACCTGTTCGAGCCTGTCCCGGATGTCGAGGGTCTCGAGGATGGTCTGCTGTTCCTTGCGGTCGATATTCATGATCGACGTGATGAAATCCCCGATCTTCCCGGGTTCGTCGATATTCACCATATTCAGGCGCATCTCTTCGGTGAACAGTGGATTTGACTTCGAGAGCTGTTTCATCTCGATGAGCAGAGAACGGGTCAGAGCTTTGATCTCTTCCTTGTTCTGCTCGATGCTCTCGAGATAATCGACGATGGCCGTGAGTGGTTTGTCATCTGTGACGAAACGTTTCACTTCAAAGCGCTTGAGGGTCGAGATGAATATGTTCAGACCGCCGTCAGGCAGGTTTATCTTCTTCACGATCTTTGCCACGGTACCCACAGAGAAGAGGTTCTCTGGATCATATCCGTCCCCTTCGCTCTCTTTGGTCAACAATAGTCCGATAAGACTGTCCCGCTCCAGTGATGCTTCGACCACTTTGATGTCATCCTCGTCTTCGATGACCAGGGGCGTGAATATACCCGGGAAGATAGGGTTCCCGGTAAGTGGTACTATATACAGATGGTGCGGTAGTATCTGGTTTGCCGGCAGTATCGTATTTTCAGACATGAACGTTCCTCCTCGTTTTACGTGTGCTGCATGTTCAGTAAAATGTACTCATTCTTCACTGTTTTGGAAAGATGAAAAATCATCTAAGTTGGAGAATATCCCGTACGGTGCAGGAACTCCCCGCACTGACGTGAGGCCAGTCGTGCCCCTCTGCTGTTCAGATGGATCCCGTCTGTGGTAAGGAGCAATCCCCTCTGGTCAGAGAGCCGGTCAGCAGCTTCGGGGTCTCCTCCGATCAGCTGTGCATCGAGCAGACAGTCCTGAGGATTCTCCAGAAGGAACCCTGAGTGTTGTTTCGGTTGTGATCGCAGGAAGGCATCAAGGGCAAAATCCAGAACGGTCAGCGAGCGTTGATGGGCGAGCGTGCGGATCTCCTCGTTGTAGGAGACTCTCAGAGCGTTCACATGGCTATCGAGCTCCTCTCCCAGCAGGGGGATCAGCACGATGGCAATGTGGTCTGCCTGCAGTCCCAGCTCCTCCCAGCGTGCGAGTATACGGTCGAGCTGCAGGGCGTACTGTCTGCCGAACTCCTTCGGGGTGTCAAGAGGAGGTGTTTCTGAGCGGATGAGGGTCTTCGCTGCTGCTTGAGCCTCTTCCCCTCCGCTGGTGATTACCTTCGGCAGCAGGACATCATTGCCGCCGCACTCAATGATCAGGCATCGATCACTTCGGTGATACGACTGCTGCCAAGATACTTCAGTACCCGGGAGGTGACCCCGAGCATTGTGTCGCCATCGATACCCCGCAGCATGATCTGCTGCTCTGCATCGATCGTGAGATAGCGCGTGAACCCGATACCGATATGACCGGCGGCAAGACTGTCTCCTGCGATAAGCAGCATGCACATACCTCTCTCTGTTCTGTCGTAGGGATCATATCAGAGGCTCTGCGCTACCTGCCCGAAGACAGGTGCCTCGGAACGTATGGTTTTGTTATGTACCTGCGACCCCTGATCACAGTATACTCATACCGTGTTGTATCAGTAGTATAGCAGAACGCAGCATAAAAACCTAGATGATCGAATCAGATCATACATGATAAGGGGAGCATATGAGACGGATACCGATCAGCTGTAACAAGGATTGTGGAGGAGGCTGCCCCTCATAGCTGTGATCGAGAACGGTAGGCTTCTGGAGGTCATTGACAATCCTGCACGTGAGCACTACATGAAAGGATGCATCAAGGGCTATCGTACCCCTGAGATGCTCTACCATCCCGATCGTCTGACCAGGCCGATGAGAAGGACAGGGGCACGAGGCAGCGGGGAGTTCAAGGCTATCACCTGGGAAGAGGCGTATGACCGTATCGCGGAGGTGCTCCAGCACAGCAGAGCACGTTCGAAAGGCAGTGAGATCATGCGTATCGGAGGGTCAGGCTCCTGCAGGGGGGCTCTCCACAACACAGCGACCCTCTCGCAGCGATTTCTCTCCCTGGTCGGTGACTATACCGATACCAGAGGGAACTACAGCAGTGAGGTGGTCGATTTCGTGAACCCGTATTTGTTCGGTACAAACAAGATCGGTATCGATGTGAGAACGATCAGATCCTCCTCCTGTGTGATCCTCTGGGGGTACAATCCCTTCGATACCCGGTTCGGCTGCGAGGCAGAATCGGTCTTCCGGGAACTCAGGAGTACCGGTACTCCCTGCTATGTGATCGATCCGAGGAAGACTGCCAGTGTCGCCCTGTGCGGTGGTACCTGGGTCGGGATCAGGCCGGGGACTGACTCATTTCTGGCGGCAGCCTGTGCTATCTGCTGCTTACCGAGGATCCTGACCGGCTCGATCGAGTGCGTGCCTATGCAGAAGGGGCTGACGAGTTCGCCGATTATATCACCGGCAGGGTCGACCGGCAGCCCAAGACCCCTGCCTATGCACAGAGGATCTGTGGGGTGCCCGAAGAGCTGATCTACAGGCTCTATGAGCAGCTTGCATCAGAAGCTCCAGCAGCCATCCTTCCGGGACTGTCTGTGCAGCGGGTCCTGGGGGGTGAGAATACCCAGAGGCTGCTGGTATTCCTGCAGCTGCTTGCGGGGAACACCGGACGGGTGGGCGGTTCATCAGGTGCCGGGCAATGGAATGCGGTGCCGAAGGTGCGGTGCGGCTCGATCTCTGCCCTGCGGAAGAGTCCTCACGGTGTTCCGGTCTACCGATGGGCCGATGCCGTGATCCGCGGGACCGACGGCGGGTATCCGACCGATGTTCGCCTGCTCTATAACACCGGAGGGAACTTTCTGGTACAGAGCAGTGATACGACAAAAGTCCTGCAGGCTATCGAACAGACCGACATGCTGATCTCCCATGACATGTTCATGACCCCGACGTGTCGTTACTCTGATCTGATCATTCCTCCGGCGATGTTCCCAGAACGTGAGGATATCGTCTTCTCCAACTCAGGGCTCCTGTTCTACTCCCACAAGGTCGTGGAACCGCCTGAAGGGTCCCGACAGACTATGAGATCTTCTCCCAGCTCTCACGCCGTCTTGGGTTCGAACAGCAGTTCACAGAGGGACGCAGCGAGGCCCAGTGGCTCGATCACTTCCTGCGTGGCAGCGAGGTCGATGATGTAGAGCACTTTCGGGACACCGGGATCTGGTATTCTGATCAGCGGATGTTCATAGGCTTGAGCGACTTCATCAGCGATCCGGTCACCCATGCACTGCATACCGACAGTGGGAGGATCGAACTCACCTCCCGGCGCTATGTCACAGCCGGAGGTGACTTCTATCCTCTTGTTCAGGGATCATTGTGCAGCAGTGACTACCCCCTGCAGCTGATCACCCCGCATCCGAGGTATCGGATCCACTCCCAGAACCAGTTCGGTGCATCGCTGCAGAGACTCTCCGATGACAGGTTGTGGATGCATCCTGAAGATGCCGCACGAAGGGGGATCGAAGCGGGAGAGCGGGTCAGGATCAGCAGTGAGCAGGGGTATACCGATGCGATCGTATCGTTTGACAGGCAGATCATGAGCGGGGTGGTGAGTAAGGATGAGGGATGCTGGTATCCCGAGGGTGGGGATGAACCGGGGACTGTAATCGCGTGAGTTCTGATACCCCCACAACACCTGCGCAGGGCTCGAGGACTCATAGCATCGCCGTAGAGGTCCACCGTCTTCGTCAGATGACGGTGGACTCTCTCAGCAGTGAGTGATCAGATAGCCGGCTGCTTCTCAGGTTCTACCAGAGGGGGCACGCTCTGATCCCCTCTGAGCCACTTCACTCCGACATAGCAGAGCGGGGTATCGATCAGGGCAAAGGCGACCTTGAACAACCAGTAGGGGATGATCAGGCTGAAGATGAAGGGGATGGTGAACTTGGGAGTCATCATGTAGAAGGCCAGGAACATGAAGATGGTGGTATCGACGAACTGGCTGGTCATGGTCGAGAGATTGTTTCTCAGCCAGAGGTGTCTGCCTTTGGTCCTGTTCTTCCAGAAGTCGAACGCGATCACATCATAGCTCTGACTGATGATGAACGAGACGATACTCGCAAAAGTCATGCGAAGTGAACTGCCGAAGATGGTCACATACTGTTCCTGAAGACCCCAGGAAGCGTTCGCAGGAAGTTTGATGCAGATCATGATCATCATGAACATGAACACCAGGATACCCGAAGAGACTCTGACAAAGAACTGCGCCCGTTTTCTGCCGTGGACCTCACCGATGATATCGGTGATGAGAAACAGCAGCGGCATGAAGAGGATACCGACGGAGACCCGTACCCCGAACATGGTGGTGATCTTGGTGCCCAGCGTGTTGACGATGACCATGGAACTGACGAACAGTGCTAACATCACTTGCGTTTTTCGTTCAATCTGACTCATGAGCGTTTGACTCCTGCAAAGACCGATTTGAGCATGCATCCGACATGCGATTTCGGCTACCATAGCCGATTTTTTGGAAATAGTCAAACAGCTGATGACGACTGATGGAAACTGATACACTGTGTTAAAGTCTTCCATGTCAGAAAGATACACAGACAGTATGTGGATCTGTATCCCGCCGGAGACAGCTTCCTCTGCTTCTGTGGGAAACACGGTCCACAGAGGACAGGGTAGCCAGCCCTTCAGAGGAACCATCATGTTTTTAAAAAATAGTTGTTGCAATATGTTGCATAGCGAGTATAATACTAGTACTGCATAGCACAGCATGATACGTATATCTTTGGCAAGGAGAGCATTATATGCCAGATACAAAATTGATAGTCATAGCGATCGGGGGGAACTCACTGATCGAAGATGCCAAGCATGTCTCAGTCGCTGCCCAGTATGAAGCAGCACGCAAGACTGCAGAGCACATCGTCCGACTGGCCTCTGAAGGACACCGGATCGTCATAGCCCACGGCAATGGACCGCAAGTCGGTTTCATCCTGAGAAGGGCAGAGTTCTCCAGAAGGATCCTCCACTCGGTCCCTCTCGATTCCTGTGTTGCTGATACGCAGGGTGCGATCGGGTACAATCTCCAGATGGCGCTGCATAATGAGTTCATCAAAGCCGGTATCAACCGACCGGTTGCGACGGTGGTCACCCAGGTCGAAGTCGATAAGGATGATCAGTCGTTCATCAACCCATCAAAACCCATCGGTACGTTCATGACCAGAGAAGATGCTGAATACCATCGGGATACCGATGGATGGAATGTCATTGAGGATTCAGGAAGAGGCTACCGAAGGGTCGTCGCCTCTCCGCTGCCGAAGAATATCATCGAACTCGACTCAGTGAGGACTCTGCTCGACAGCGGGGTGATCGTCATCGCCGCAGGCGGCGGCGGCATACCGGTGACCGTCAATGAAGATGGTACGTTCACTGGAGCCGAAGCGGTCATCGACAAGGATCTGGCAGCTGCACTGATGGCAAAGGAACTCAAGGCTGACCTGTTCGTCATCTCGACAGCGGTGGAACAGGTATGTCTGAACTTCGGCAAACCAGATCAGAAGAGCCTTGATACCGTCTCTGTGGCCGAAGTGAGACAGTATATGAACGAAGGACACTTCGCCCCGGGCAGCATGCTGCCCAAGATGCAGGCGATCGTCGATTTTATTGAGGCATCAGGGAACATGGGAGTGATCACGAACCCCCAGAACCTCTATGATGCGGTCAATAATGAGAAAGGTACTCATATAGTACGATAGTCGTATATAACCGATACGAAACACTCCGAACCATAATGATACCTGTAGTTGTATACAACTGCAGGTATCGTTGTATAATCAGAGGAACAGGAGATAGAAGATGAAAGAACGGAGACCAGACCTCTTCATCGCAGAAGGGGTCGAACAGGTGATGGCGATACTGCAGAAGGTATATCTTCCCGAAGATATACGGATGGCTGCGCTCTACGGTAGTGCAGCCAAGGGAAACTTCATCTGTGGACTGTCAGATATCAATCTGTTCCTGGTACTCAGCAGTGAAGCGGTCGATACCCTCGATCGTCTGACCGTACCATTCAGACGGATCGCCCTGCAGTACCGTATCCAGACGGTGATCCTCTCGGAATCAGAGCTGGAACGATCTGCCGATATCTATCCGGTAGAGTATCTGGAGATCAGGGAGACGATGAAACTGCTGTGCGGAGAGGACCTGCTTTCGCTCCTGCTCATCGACAGGAGTCAGTATCGCCATCAGGTGGAGGAGAGACTGCGCGGTTCCATCAGAGCCCTGCGTCAGATGCTGCTGATCATGGACGGGAAGACCTCGGCAGTAGAGGAGTATCTCACTCGCTGGTGTGCAAAACAGGACACCCTCTTCCGTGCGATGATCAGGCTCAAAGATGAGAGCCGGCTCGCGGAAGCCGGCAGCGAAGCCAGCCCGATCACCGCAGCCCTGACAGCTGAGCTCTACGGAGTCGAAACAGAGGTCCTGCAGGAGATCTATGCCTTCAGGGATGCCCCTGATATGAAGAGGGTCACAGTCCGAACGATCAACAGTCTATTGCGTGTCTATCAGGTCCTTACCGATACGATAGACCGGATGTAAGGAGTACCGCAGATGAATACCCGTAATCAGCAGCCGCTCTGGCTGCGCATTCTGGTGAACGGTATGGTCGTGATCCTCGCGATCGGCATGGTCTATATCGTCAGCCGAAACGGTCTGATACAGCGTGAGAAGCGTCTGAGTGACCTGGAGCAGGAGATCTGCACGATCCTCGAAGAGCGCTATGAGCTGCTCACGGGATTGGCCAGCCAGCTGACTGAAAGTGTGGATGAGGATCTGTTTCAGATCGGCAGGGACCTCCAGAGTGCACTCCCCGGACAGCAGGGACTGGAGCTGTGCGCTCTTCGATCAGAGCAGCAGCGGTATCTGGAACTCGACCGTCTCATGCAGATGGGGGTCATCGCGCTGACCCGTTCACAGGTGATGGAGATCACTGTCTCACTTGTTGCAGCCATCGAAGCACTGCAGGAGAACGAACAGCGACTCTCAGAGCCCACGGCCTCCTATAACACGCAGGTCATCTCGTACCGGAACGCCAGGAGTTCGGTGGTGAACCTGGTGGCGAACGCAACGGCAGAGCTGAAGAGCTTCGAGGAGTTTCACATCGAGACTGCATTGCACAGCCCCTATTAGGGAGTTCTCGTATCGATCCCGAACCTGAGGATCTGCAGCAGCGCATCGATCATCTCCTGTTCGTCAAGTACCTTATCATCAGGGAGAAAGAGATGCATGCGTTCCTTGTAGTAGTTCGATGCATGAGAGAACTGGATCATCATGGCTATATTATCGAGGCAGAAGGCCAGTACCTGGCGATGGGTGCTGCTCTTGATCACCCCTGAGGCCTCAGCCTCGGCAAGCAGTGCCTCATAGGTCGTGACGGTCATCTTCTCGACCTTCATCGTCAGCTCTGCTGCCAGATGTGAGAGTCCCTCAGTGGAGAGCTCAAGATAGATCTGGTTCATGAAGGGATAGGCTTTCGCATACGAGATGGAAACCCGCAGCATCTGTTCGTACTTGTCGAAGATATCACCTGGGTATTCGACGACTTCTTTGAGTGCCTTCTGCAGGATCCTGCCGCCGCGGTCGATGACCGTAAGGAACAGCGCCTCTTTCGATGGGAAATAACTGTACATGGAACCGACGCTGATCCCTGCCTGTTCTGCTATGGTGTTGATGTTGGCGGCCTTGAATCCGTTGGCAGCGAACTCTTTCACAGCGGCGTCGATCACAGCCTGCTGTTTTTCCTCAGCGATGCGATCGAAGGTGAGGGTGTGCCGTTTCTTATCGAGCATGACCTGCTAGACGCTCATGAACTGATTGGTCTTCAGCAGCACCAGCGTGCAGGCTTCGATGACTCTGATGCCCCGCTGTTCGAAGAACGCTTTGGCCTCAGCGGATTCGGTCCCCGGGTTCATGATGACCCGTGCGGGGTTCAGTGCAGCGATCTCTTCGACCATGGTAGAAAGGATCCTGGGGTTCACATACAAGGTGACCGTATCGATCTTTCCCTCGATCTTCTCTGCAGAGGGGTAAGCCGTATGTCCGAGGATCTCGGCATCTCTGACTGATACCGGTACCGGCGTGTGATCGTATTGGGCAAGCAGGTCGATAGCTTTATAGGAATATCGGTCTGGTTTGGCACTCGCGCCGATCACTGCGACTCGTTCATGGTTCATTCTGTTGCTCCTTGTGGCGCCGGGCTCTGATCGCTATAGCCATGGGGGGAAGCCCCATAGCTACCAGTAACGGAATGATCAGGGCGGCTGACAGCTGATTATGTTGTGAGATTATAGCGAATATCTTGAGGATTATCAACAAGATACCAGAGAGTGCTGATACTCCCCAAACGATATCGATCAGGGTAAGGGCACGAGTGCTGCCGTTCATCAGCATGATGCCCAGTGGGATGAGCAGCAGCAGCAGCGGATGCAGCAGCAGCACGTTGGTGTTGCCGAAGGTCACATCATGATCGGTGAAGCACAGCATGAACAAGAGCACACTGCCAAGGATCCCTCCGATCAATCCCATGGTCAGATCGAAGAGCCCTGCGAGGATATGTCTGTGTTTTCTCATCGGGTCAAGCCCGTGTATCCATAACTTGAGGTGCAGGAACATCCCCAGCAGTCCGACAGCACTCCCGAGCAGCAGAGCTGCAGGCCAGTGGGGCTGCCACTCCTCAGGGACTGCCGGCCGTTCATCGAAGGTCCCGAGCACTTCACGGGAGGCGACGATCGGGATCTGGCTGCCTGATTGATCGATATAGGAGAATGACCTGAGAGCCTCTTCGAGCCTGTCAGGAAGGAACATCTCATCCCAGAGCGAAATCGGCTGATCGATCCTGCCGCTCTGCAGGAAGTTCAGCACAAAATCCATCAGCAGATGTCCGCCGGTATATCGGCGGATATGTTCACGATAGGAGTAGGGGGACGGGACCTGATCAGCCCACTGCTGGAACTGCCCGTCAACAGCCATATCGATGACATCGCGTATCTTCGTAGAGCAGTTATCCCGGTAGTGGTGATAGAGGTAGGTACTGTTCTCCGGTCGTACATTATCGAGCAGGAAGGCATATATGCGGTATCGTTGTGCCGGAGAGAGATTCAGGGTGATCATCGAGGTGTTTCTGCGCTCCTCCAGCGCATAGGTGATGCGCTGCTGTGCATAGGAAGCCATGACACGATAATAGAGCCTGCCCATGGCGAAATTGGTGTAGAAGTTCTCCTGTTCGAAGTCGAACACCCCGTAATCGAACATGATCGATCTTCCGGTGATACCGTCTTCTACGATCAGGGCGATATGACCGAACCAGACATAGACCGGGTCCCCCTGTCCCAGGGTCATGACTTTGACCGTGAGATACTCACCGCGCTCTGCATCACTCAGAGGCTGCTGTTCACCGGAGAAGATAGCAGGAGTCACTGTGATCAGCAGCGCTGCCAGCACTAACAGGTGTATCGTAGGTTTCATGGATGGTATCATATCACTTCCAGCAGTGCGCGCATAGAGCCCACAGATGGTTGGCGTACATGCTCAACCATGAGAGATCCCCTGCGGTATGAGCCCGGGCGGAGGGCTCTGATGCACAGTTGATCAGCGAAGCTATCTTCTCTGCAGGGCTCACTATCCCATGGGATACAAAAGAGCTGGTTTTAGGGTTTCCAGTGCGAATGTCTGTAGTGTCCTTGTTGTATATCGAAGGAGATTTTGATAGTATAAGCGAAAAATAGATGGTGTACAGAGGTGATGATCAGATGAAAGCTGTTGAACTGGCAAAGGCATATAACCCCAAGGATTTTGAAGACAGGATCTACGCACAGTGGAAGGAAGGAGGCATGTTCAAGCCTTCACAGCCGTCAGAAGAAGATCCTTCACGATCTCCTTTCGTGATCGTCATCCCCCCTCCCAATGTGACCGGTGTCCTGCATATGGGACATGGACTGAACAACTCCCTGCAGGATATCCTCATACGATACCACAGGATGCTCGGGGATCCCACCCTGTGGGTACCCGGTACCGATCATGCCGGTATCGCTACCCAGAATGTCGTAGAACGACAGCTGCAGGCGAAAGGCACCTCACGCCATGTGATCGGTCGTGAAGCCTTCGTCGAAGAGACCTGGAACGTGAAGGATCAGCACCATACGATCATATCGAAACAGCTTGAGAAGATCGGTGCCTCCTGTGACTGGGATAGAGAGCGCTTCACTCTTGATGAGGGACTCTCAAAGGCTGTCCGTGAGGTCTTCGTCGCCCTGTACGAGAAAGGACTGATCTATAAAGGGAACTATCTGGTCAACTGGTGCCCGGCCTGCGGTACGGCACTGGCTGATGATGAAGTCGAACATAGAGAGCTTGCCGGACACATGTACCATATCACCTATCCGCTCTCTGACGGGTCGGGCAGTATCGAGATCGCCACCACGCGTCCGGAGACCATGCTCGGCGATGTGGCTGTCGCCGTACATCCGGAGGATGAACGCTACCGACATCTGGTTGGGAAGATGATCGATCTTCCCCTTACCGGCAGACAGATCCCGATCATTGCCGATCCCTACGTCTCGATGGAGTTCGGTACCGGTATGGTCAAGATCACCCCTGCTCATGATCCGAATGACTGGGACATCGGGAACCGGCATGATCTGGAAAAGATCAACATCCTCCATACCGATGGTACCCTCAATTCCAGCGTCCCTGCACCCTACCGTGGGTTGACGGTCGCTGAGGCACGGACGCTGATCGTCAATGATCTCAAGGGACTGGGGCTGTTCGTCGGCAGAGAGGATCATACCCACCAGGTCGGTCATTGCTATCGCTGCAACACCGTCATAGAGCCGTTTCTCTCCGAGCAGTGGTTCGTCAGGATGCAGTCCATGGCCCAGAAGGCTCTCTCAGCCTGGGAAGAGCAGGAGGTGGTCTTCTATCCGAAGAAATGGGAGAATACCTATACCCACTGGATGAAGAACATCCGTGACTGGTGTATCAGTCGTCAGTTATGGTGGGGCACCGCATACCGGTCTGGTACTGTGAGGACTGCGGTGAGATGATGGTATGCCGGGAAGACCCTGCACAGTGCAGTGCCTGCGGGTCAACACATCTCAGACAGGAGGAGGATGTCCTTGACACCTGGTTCTCTTCCTGGCTGTGGCCGTTCTCGACCCTGGGATGGCCGGAGAAGAGTGAGGACCTGGAGCACTTCTTCCCCACAAGTACTCTGGTGACAGGATATGATATCATCTTCTTCTGGGTCGCACGGATGATCATGGCGAGTCTTGAGTTCATGGGGGAGGTCCCCTTCCGAGATATCTACATCACTGGTCTTGTCCGTGACCGTGAGGGACGGAAGATGTCCAAATCACTGGGCAACGGCATCGATCCGCTGGAGGTCGTCGACATCTATGGAGCGGATGCCATGAAGTTCACCCTCTGCTTCCTCGCAGCACAGGGACAGGATATCCAGATCGATATGGAGTCTTTCAAGTTCGGCTCCAGGTTCGCGAACAAGATCTGGAATGCTGCACGCTTCTTGCTGATGAATCTGGAGGGAAGGAGCTGGTTCCCTTGAGGATGTCGAATTGAAGGTGGTCGATCAGTGGATCTATCATCGGCTCAATGAGACTGCAGCTCAGGTAGCTCAGGCAATGTCCGTATACCGATTCAACGATGCCTCTCAGGCGGTCTATGAGTTCTTCTGGAATGATTATTGTGACTGGTACATCGAAGCCTCGAAGGGCTCGCTCTACAGCACGGACATCCAGGAACAGAACAGAGCTCTCTCGCTGATGCTTGACCTGCTGGCCCAATCCATGCGACTGCTGCATCCGTTCGTCTCCTTCATCACCGAAGAGATCTATCAGAAGCTTCCCAATACCGAAGGGTATGTCATCGGGGCTGAGTATCCTCTCTATCGTGAACAGCGGGTCGCTGAGGCTGCTGCGAAGCGTTTCAATCTGCTGCAGGAAGCGGTGAAGGGGGTAAGGACCCTCAGAAGTGAGTTCGCGGTACCGCCTGAGAAACGTGTGAGGGTGATCATCAGATGCGAAGAGGATGGTGAGGACTCATCATATCTTGCAGAGCAGGCTGAACTGATAGCCAAGCTGACCCATGCATCAGGGGTAGTCGTGGTGAGTGAAGCTATCGATGTCTCCGGCAGTGTACCGGTAGCCGGTACCGGGTATCAGAGCTTCGTGTTCATTCGAGACGCCATCGATATTCCCAAAGAGATCACAAAACTCGAGAAAGAGTATGCGAAGCTTATGGGACAGAAGACCGGGGTCGAGAAGAAACTTGCCAATGCGCAGTTCCTGTCCCATGCTCCGGATGCGGTCGTGGAAAAAGAGCAGGGTAAGCTTGCTGAGTTCACCGAACGGATCGTACAGATCTCAGCCCACATCGAACTGCTCAGGCAGTCCTAGCACTGGTTGAGTCACGACCGAGAAGAGAGCCCGGCGACAGATCACTGTCTCCGGGCTCTCTTCGGCTCTGCGCACTCGACTGAGAGAAAAAACAGACTCCCCGGATTGAGGAGTCTTTCTTACTACTAAGAGATGCTACGAAACGAATTACATTTCGTTCTTTTTATCCTGAATCTCTTTTCTTCGATCTTTAGCTAGTTTTCCGATCTCACCAAGAGCTTTTCTAGCGCGTGTAGCTGAAGCTTTTACGCCTTTCTCTTCGAATTTCTGGTTCTCTTCAATATACATCTCATATTGTTCTACAATCTGCTCGTGTAAACCCATAAAATCCCCCTTCAATGGTGTAAGTTATACATAAAATGATAGCACAATAAACTGAATATGCAACCATTATATAGTATTTAAGCATGTTATATCGCATTTTAAGGCTGTTAGGCTACACTTTTTGTGGATTTTCTGCAGGTGATCAAATATAACGGCTGTAAAAAGGCGATCGAATAGGCTATAGTACAGCAGGTGCCCATCACATGACTGATCATACCGGGGATCGTGGCAGCTGTGGTGGTTTTTCTGTTTTCTGTGTCCTGCACTGTGTAGGATAATTGAAATTTGTTTTGTAATATATTAGAAATAGATATATAATCTGATGGTAAATTGATCAAAACATAAATATTGTTTCAATTTGTTGCAATATAGAGCAAGGAGTGAATATGAAAGAGTCTTCTGTCAAGAGGTATATCAATCAGGTAGGGATCGAACAGGTCGATACCGGCTGCATCAATTACATCGCCGGTCTCGAGCAGGTCAACGAAGTCGCACCGTCGATCGCCCGATCGATCGTTCAGGAGCTTGCAGATCAGAGATCGCATCTCAAACTGATAGCCAGTGAGAACTATACCTCGCTTGCGACTCAGGCTGCGATGGGGAATCTGCTGACGGACAAGTATGCAGAGGGGTTTCCTTTCCACAGGTTCTATGCCGGCTGTGACAATGTTGACTCTATCGAAGCCTATGCTGCACAGAAAGCTTGTGAACTCTTCGGAGCTCAGCATGCCTACGTACAGCCACACAGCGGTGCTGATGCGAACCTGGTTGCCTACTGGGCTATCCTCTCTACCCGCATCGAGACACCGGCACTCGAAGCGATCGGTGAGATGAACCCTGCGGCATTATCGAGAGAGGATTGGGATACGATTCGTAAGGAACTGGGCAATCAGCGATTGCTTGGACTCGATTACTACTCGGGCGGACACCTGACCCATGGGTATCGCCATAATATCTCCGCTCAGATGTTCGATGCCTACTCCTACAGCGTGAGCAAGGAGACCGGTCTGCTTGATTATGATGAGATCGAGAAACAGGCTCAGGAGATCCGTCCTCTGATCCTTCTTGCCGGATACAGTGCCTACCCGAGAAAGATCGACTTCAAGCGAATGCGAGAGATCGCAGACTCTATCGGAGCGGTACTCATGGTCGATATGGCTCATTTTGCCGGACTGGTCGCAGGGAAGCAGATGACCGGGATCTATGATCCTGTCGCCTATGCCGATGTGGTCACCACCACGACCCACAAGACGCTCCGAGGACCCCGTGGCGGTATGGTACTGTGTACCGATGAGTTCGCTGAAGCCGTAGACAAGGGGTGTCCGATGGTCATCGGTGGTCCGCTGCCTCATATGATGGCTGCTAAGGCGGTAGCCTATACCGAAGCGCTCAAGGATGAGTACACACAGTATGCTGCCAGGATCGTAGAGAATTCCAGCGCCCTCGCTCAGGCTTGTGTCGATGAGGGGATCACCGTAGCTACGGGGGGAACCGACAATCATCTGATGCTCCTTGATGTACGAAGTTTCGGTCTTAACGGACGACAGGCTGAGAGCGTGCTCAGAGAGTGCGGTATCACTCTCAACAGGAACGCCCTGCCGTTCGATCCGAACGGTCCCTGGTACACCAGTGGTCTGCGTATCGGAACACCTGCTGTCACTACGCTGGGTATGGGTACCAGTCAGATGAAGGAGATCGCTTCGATCATCAAACTGGTTCTCTCAGCGACAACGCCGAAGATGCTCACCAAGGGTAAGAATGCAGGATCTCCCAGTAAAGCCAAATATGTTATCGACCAGAGCTCGATCGATATCGCACGGGACCGGGTCCATGCACTGCTCGATCAGTATCCGGTATACCCGGAACTCGACCTGGACTTCCTGTCTCAGGAGTTCCTTGCCTAGTATCTCTCATCACGAACGAAGAACATGAGACACAGGACCGTCCTCTCCGGTATGGTCCTGTGTTTTTTATCATACACTGCTGCTGATTCTCTGGTATACTAAGAAAAAACTGAATGTGTACCGTATCAAAAGGAGTGTGTTCGATGTACAAACGACTGATAAGTGTGGCTGTGATGAGTCTCATGGTCATGAGCATGGTGTTCGCAGATGTATCTGAGATCTTCTCACAGGCAGATCAGCTCTATGAAGATGAGGCCTATACCACAGGGTTCGCTCTGCTCGAAGAGAATGAGTCACTGTTCTCCTCTAAAGAAGAGAAAGCAGGGTACCTCTGGCGCATGGCCAGATTCCAGCTGTTCATAGCAGATGATCGCGAACGTGAAGGTGCTTCCAAATCAGAACTTTTGGATCTCTACGATAGAGGACGGGACTTCGCAGGAGAGGCTGTCGCGCTCTTTCCCTCTGCAGATGCCTACTACTGGAAATCATCGAATGTCGGGAAGTGGGGGGAGACCAAAGGGATCCTGGATTCTCTGGCAAAAGCAAAACCCATGCGTACCGATCTGCTGAAGGTCATAGACTTCGACCCTGAGTATGCAGATGCCTGGTATGTGTTCGGACGGCTCTACATGCTGCTGCCGGGGTGGCCGATCTCATTCGGGAACGGGTCCTATGCGGTCTCGTTCACCCGAAGGTCGATCGATACCTATGCAGGTGAGGACCTCAAGATATCCTACTATCAGAGTCTTGCCGAGACGCTCTGGAGCAGAGACAGCAGCGATCGCGAACTACGTAAGAAGTTCTCCTCGATGGCCTCGAGTTATAGGAAGGAGAAGGACCTCTTCGATAAGATGAAATATTATGAGGGGAGTCTCGGAGAATCCTTCAGACCAGAGTACAGCAGTATGACGATCGGTCAGATGAGCGATCGCGAAGAGGCTGTGGCCATCCTGAGATGGGTCATCGATGCCTACAATAGACTGCCTGCACCCACACGAGGTGAGACCAACAGTATCGAAGAGGTCAAAGAACTCCTGGCATCCTGGGACTGACAGATAGCAGGACAGCGTCACAGGGGGAACTCCTGTGCCGGAGGCATTTAGAGCATCTTCTGGAGGAATGATCTGATACGGGGATGATCGGGATCGTTGAAGAGTTTCTCAGGAGATGCTGATTCCAGTATGACCCCATCATCCATGAAGACGATCTTGTCTGATACTTCACGGGCAAAGGACATCTCATGGGTGACGATGACCATGGTCATATGTTCTTTTACCAGATCCTTGATGACGGCAAGTACTTCCCCGATCAGTTCCGGGTCCAGTGCACTCGTCGGTTCATCGAAGAGCAGGATATCGGGTTCCATGGCAAGGGCTCGTGCGATGGCTACCCGCTGTTTCTGTCCTCCTGAGAGGTGACAGGGGTAGGTATCGCGTTTGTCGCTCAGACCCACCTTCTCGAGCTGCTGTTCTCCTGCCCTGATGGCTTCCAGCCTTGGCTTCTTCGCTACCACCAGAGGAGCTTCGATGACATTTTCCAATGCACTCTTATGCGGGTAGAGATTGAAGTTCTGGAACACCATCCCCAGCTTCTTGCATCTGGTTCTGATCTCAGATTCTGAGATATGGGGATGTTCGGGATCGAGGATGGGTCTTCCCTCGATGAGGATCGATCCCCTCTCTGCCTTCTCCAGATGGATGAGGCAGCGAAGGAGGGTGCTTTTCCCTGATCCCGAAGGGCCGATGATGGAGATTACCTCGCCCTTGCTGACGGTAAGGTCTATGCCTTTGAGTACCTCGAGCTTTCCGAAGGCCTTATGTAATCCTCTCACTTCGATCACTGTCGATCTACTCATATACTGCATACCTTTCTTCCAGACGTTTGAAAAAGAGCACGACCAGATAGTTCATCCCCAGATAGATGACCGCTGCGATGATGAACGGACTGATGGTGAAATCACGTGCGACGATCTCCTTCGAGTTCCTCAGGATATCACCGATGCCGAGGACGACCACCAGGGCTGTGTCCTTCACCAAGGTTATCGACTCGTTCGCGACCGGCGGGAGGACTCTCTTGATCGTCTGTGGCAGGATGATCCGTACCATCGTCTGGGTGTAGCTCATGCCCAGCACCTTTGAGGCTTCGTACTGTCCCCGTTCGATCGACTGGATACCTCCACGGAAGATCTCGGTGAAATAGGCACCGTAGTTCAGGATGAAGGTCAGGGCAGCCGCTGTGAACCGATCGAGCCTCAGGCCCGGGATCAGCAGCGGCAGCCCGTAATAGACGAAGAATATCTGCAGCAGCAGAGGGGTCCCCCGGACGATCGACGTGTAGGATTCCATGAGGATATGCAGGGCTCGTGACTTCGAGGTCTTGGCCATCGCTCCGAGAAACCCCAGAGGAAGGGAACACAGCAGGGTCAGAAAGAAGAGCCGGATCGTCACTGAACCGCCCTGAAGAATGTACCCTGTAGATTGCAGCAGATATTCCATGATCATAGTTCCTTGCTGGTTGTGTCAGCTCAGTCGTTCAGCAGTACGTCTTCGCCGAACCACTTCTGAGAGATCCGAGCCGCACTGCCGTCAGCGCGCATCTCATCGAGGATCCTGTTGACTTCCTGCGTGAAGGCATCTTCACCTTTCCTGAAACCGATCCCGTACTCTTCCTTGCCGAAGAACTCAGTCGCAACCGCATACACCCCTGGTTTCTTGGAGATATAGTATCGACCCAGGATCTCATCGACGACCACTGCATCGATCTGACCGGCTTCCAGGTCCATCAGTGCCTGTACGTTATCCTGATACTTGAAGCTCTCGGCAAACGAGGCTGCTGTCGCTGCATCTGATGTGATAGCACCCTCTGCGCTGCTTCCGAGCTGGAAACCGATGCGTTTTCCAGCAAGGTCTGCTTTCAGATCGATGCCTGAAGCTGCCTGTACGATGATGATCTGTTTGTTCGCGATATAGGGTTTTGAGAAGTTGATCTTCTCCTGTCGGTCTTCGGTTATCGTCAGTCCGTTCCAGATCACGTCGATATCTCCGCTGTTCAGGTCGAGGATCTTCGCATCCCAGTCGATCGGCTGGAGTTTCAGTTCGACTCCCATGCGTGTACAGACCTCTCGTGCCAGATCGATGTCAAAACCGGTGATCTCTCCATCTTCGCCTCGGAATCCCATGGGGGGAAAGCTGTCATCAAGACCGAGGACGAAGGTCCCCTTATCCAGGATGTATGTCAGTGAGTTGTCTGTCTTCGTCTCCTGTACTCCGCCTGCAAAGAGCATAGCCGTACACAGAGCGATCATCATGCTTGTCAATGCGATTCGTTTCATGTCATTCTCCATCTTATCATGTCGATTTTGTGTCAGTATACGGGAGGAAAGGCTGCTTGTAAACCTGGTGTGTGCTGCAGCTGCAGGCATTGATGCACCAATTCAGCAGGTGAACACTGCTCTTCCTTCAGGCTTCAGTCCTGCTGATGCTTCATGGCTATAGGAAAAGCGGGCGATTTATGTTACAATGCCTGTGAATACCCATGAATATTCAATACAGGAACATACATAAGGAACAACAATGTCAGAACTGAAAGGCGACAGGATTGCCGTGCTTATCGATGCCGATAATGCACAGCCATCAATAATAGAAGGGCTGCTGATGGAGATCGCGAAATTCGGGATCGCTCATGTGAAGAGGATCTACGGGGACTGGACCCTTCCGGATCTCAAAGGGTGGAAAGAGGTACTGCTGCAGTATTCTATCCAGCCTATTCAGCAGTTCCGGTATACTACGGGAAAGAATGCCACAGACAGTGCCATGATCATCGATGCCATGGACCTGCTGTATACCAAGAACTTCGATGCGTTTGCCATCGTATCAAGTGACAGCGACTTCACCAAGCTGGCATCCAGAATCAGAGAGGCCGGCTTGATCACCTATGGGTTCGGGGAGAAGAAGACCCCTGAGCCCTTTGTCGCTGCTTGTGACAAGTTCATCTATACTGAGGTGCTCAGGACCAAAGATGACGAAGATACCAATCTGGTCATCAGAAAGAAATCGACCTCTGATCTCAAACAGGATACGAAACTGGTCACGATGCTGCGTAATGCGGTGGAGATGTCCTCAGATGATGGCGGATGGGCTCATCTGGCATCCGTTGGCAGCAGTATCGCCAAGCGTTCACCGGAATTCGACCCCAGGAACTACGGCTATAAGAAGCTCGGTGAGCTGATCACGGCGATCAGACTGTTCGATACCGATGAACGTCTGATCGGGAGTGGACCCTCAAAAGCGATCTATCTACGTGATAAACGTGATAAACGCAAGAAGAACGGTGAATGACCAGCTGAAGCTGATGATCTGGTCGTTCGGGGCTCCATCATGGATGAACCGGTACGACCTGGGCAAGGGAAGGTCTCTCATCGTATTGGAATGGCTGGCGATTGGCAGGCGGATCACGGAAGAGCGGTAGCCGGGATCCATGTGCATGTTCCCTTCAGGAAATCACGCAGGATCCCTCATTATATGATATGATAGGGTACACTGTGTGATTGATCTTTTGGCACCTGCAGATGGTGTGATGGGGGGGATGGCGATGTCCTATGAGATCCTGCTGAACAAGGCGAAAAAACTGGTGGTAGTCGTTCATCATGAAGAATTCGCAGAGAAGACCGCGAAACGAGTCCTTCCTGAGATGATGAACATCCTGGCTTTCAAGCAGTGGAACCATGTACTCATTGATTTTCGAGCGCTTGCGCAGGTCGATCTCTTCGAATTCAAGCAGTATATCATACAGAACAACATCCATAGAGCTCTGCCTCGAACGATCCAGATGGGTATCCTCGTACTCGAACACCAGGATTCGGATCCTGCCTCGGATGGCCACGAGATCCGATCGAAGATAGAGATGCGAGTCTTTCACTCAGAAGACGACGCCCTTGCCTGGTTCGTCTGATATTGAACATATGTCCAATAGTCTGTATACTGACCTCATCATGATGTAAGGAAGGAAGTGTAGAATGGTTTCTATCCCAGAAGTAGTAACGACCGCATGGTCAAGTAAAGTAAGTTCTCCGGTATTCACCACTGTCAGCAGCGATGGTACCCCCAACAGTGTATATGCTTCGAGCATGTGGCTCTATGGAGAGGACAAGATAGTGATCGCTGATAACTATTTTGATAAAACACGGAAGAACATCGTCGACGGATCGACTGGATCCATCCTCTTCATCACCGATGAGCGTAAAGCATACCAGATCAAGGGTACTATTGCCTATGAGACTGAAGGTCCGCTGTTCGATTTCATGAAAGCAGAGAATCCGACACGTCTTCCCGGTCACGCTGCAGCAGTGCTGCAGGTTGAAGCGGTATACAGCGGCAGCGAACAACTCGCATAAGAGGAACTCGGTCCCAGAATGAAGAAGCGCGATCGTTCAGAGATGAACGATCGCGCTGTGCGTTGTGAGCTGAGTACGGCAGCGTCTATGTTCTCGAGTAGAGAGTCTTGATCTCTTTGGCGAACTGCTCCACGATGACGTGTCGTTTGATCTCCTGCTTTGCAGAGAGCTCCTTACCGATCTCGAACTGAGCCTTCACCAGCTTGAATCGGACGATATGCTCGAAGGTCTTGAACCCGGTCTTATTGCTGATAAGATCATTGATCTGCTCATGGATGAGTTCGTTCACCATAGGCATCTCGATAAGATCAGCACGGGAGACGTAGGGGATCCCCTGATCCTTGAGAAAGATCTCGATCTGCTTGGTATCCGGTACGATCAGTGCGCTGAGATATTTCTGATCCTGTCCGATGACCACAGCCTGCTCGATATATTCGGACTCTCTCAGTTTTGCCTCGATGGGTACCGGTTCGATGTTCTCACCACCAAGCAGCACGATCGTATCTTTCGCTCTGCCGCAGATGGCATATTCACCCTTATGGGTCCACATCCCCAGATCTCCGGTATTCAGCCATCCATCGGCATCTATGATCGCAGCGGTAAGCTCGGGTCTCTTGTAGTACCCTCTCATCACCTGCGGCCCTCGGGCATAGATGACGCCCTTCTTCCCGGGAGGTACCGGGTTGTGCTGCTCATCGAGGATCGCTATCTCTGTCCCAGGGATAGGGGAGACTGTTGAAGGGACCTGATGGAAGTAGGATCTCAGTCCGATCACCGGAGCGGTCTCGGTCAGTCCGTATCCGTCGAGCAGTGATATTCCGATGGCTCTGAAGAACGTATCTACCGATTTCGGTAGTGACCCGCCTCCTGATACGCCGGCCTTGAATCGATTCCCGAGCTTCTGTTTGATCGTCTTGAACACCAGGACGTTCCCGAGCATCTTCAGAGGATAGAGCAGGATATAGGGTACGATCCCCAGCAGAAGATCAAGAGGGTAGAAGCGTTTCTTGAACTGCGGGACTCGGTTGTGGATCAGATCATCTGCATTCGCATGGGCATTTCCCACCCAGACGAAGAAGTGGAACAGGCTTCGTGCCACGATGCTCTTCTTCTTCACATTGGCAAACACCCCCATCTTCACTGATTCCCAGATCCTTGGTACCGAACCCATCCAGGTCGGGTTGGCTTTCTTGAAGTCCTGAAGCATGATCTTCCCGATGGGTTTCGAGTAGGCGAGGGTGGATGCGGTCCCCAGGGCAACATACTGCAGGATGCGCTCAAAGGAGTGCCATACCGGGAGTACGGAAAGCCAGGTGTCATCAGGTCCGACTTCGATGACTTTACCCACCTGTTCTACCTGAAAGAGGAAGTTGTGATGGGTCAGCATGACCCCTTTCGGTTCACCGGTAGTACCTGATGTGAAGATGATCGTGGCGAGGTCTTCTTCGTCGCCCTGTGCGATGATATCTTCGATGACCTTCCTGCCGCTCTGAGCTATGACTGCACTGCCGCTCGATGCTATATCCTCGAACGTATGGATGGCAAGTCTTCCTGTATAGGTATCGAGAGAGGTGAACTTTCTGTCAAGTACCACCATATGCTCGAGTACCGGAAGTTTCGATTCGAGCTGCAGGATCTTCTCGAGCTGCTGTTCGTTCTCTGCGATACAGATCCTGCATTCAGAGAAGCCGATGATATACTCAAGCTCCTGGGGCATGGCATCCCTTCCACGGGGAACATCTGCAGCCCCGAGAGAGAGGATCGCCAGGTCTGCGATGAACCATTCTCTGCGGTTATCGGAGATGAGACCGATGTGTTCGTCCTTTTTCGCTCCAATGAGCTGGAGTCCCGCGGCGAAGTCCAGGACTTCGGTATACAATTGAGAGAATGTCGTTGGGTTGTAATGCCCGTTCTCTCCTTTCCAAAGCTGTGCTTCATGGTCTGGGTACTTCTTCAGCGTCTCCTGCAGAAGTTTAGGTATGGTCTTTGACATGCTTGATCTCCTTGACTGCCATATATCGTTCTTGTGTATACTATAGAAAGATATATACAATATACAGTCTTTTTTACTGACAAATAAAAGAACTATTTGTCAAAAAATAGATATGAACGTGCAATTACCCACTGATTTTGCAGAATTTTTCTTTGGAAATCCAGCGACTGCAGTGTAGAATGAGTATATATAGTATGTTCAGAGGAGAAGATATGAATAGAACAATGGTAAGAATCGTAGCGGTGCTATTGTGTGTTACCTTTCTCATGGGATGTGTCACGAACACCCATACCATCGGTAACGGTCCGGATTCAGGGTTTGTCGAGACCAAACGACAATATTACGTACTCGGTGGACTGTTCCCCCTGGGAACCACGGATTCCAGGACTATGGCGGGGAATGATCCCAACTATCGGATAGAGACAGAGTTCACCCTCATGGATTTCATCATCTCAGGGCTCACCGGCGGTATCGTCATGTCGCGTACGATCCGAGTGATCAAGTGACCCGACTCTGAGCACTACACACCAACTGCATACGAACCATCTTTTTTAAAGCGGTACAGCACACGACTGATGCAGTACCGCTTTGTCTCTTTTCATGATTTGTCTGCCGTGATGAAGAAGAAGAAGTAGTAGATGATGATCATTCAGGCTCCACTTCGGCAGGTAAAGTAGGAAGATCCAAAGCAGAGGGCGAAGGGAATCTGCCGGCAGATCTCTTCACAGGTGAGTACCCGAACCTGAGGTGCATGCGATCTTTTGATCTTCTGTAAAAGATTATAAAATTACTCATGTATATGCATTGATGCACTGACTGGTTCCCGATATAGTCTCTAGATATGATACAAAAACAGCACTATCGAACAGCAGCTCTTATCAGTGTCTTTGTCCTCATGTGCATGTTCAGGTTATGGTATACGATCGGGATCATATTCGCGGCAGGATTGATCCTTACGCTCAAAGACCGTAGAAGAAGCTTCTGTGTCGATTATTGTCCCATGGCTACCGTGCAGCAGGCTGTATACCGGCAGAAGGACCCGGGGCATGATCGTCTTCTTGCATTGCTGCAGCGCAGATGGTTCAAGGTCCTCGTGGCCATCGGGTTCTGGGGGTATCTTATCGCCGTGCTGATCCTCTTCAGAGGGGATCCTCAACTGCTGTGGTCCTCACTGTTGAGCCTGATGCTCGGCAGCATGGCGATTGCCCTGATCCTGCAGTCGCTGGTCCGTAAACGGGTGTGGTGTTCGACTATCTGTCCCTACGGAAAGGTGCTCGAACAGGTTGTGACCATCGGGCGCAGATCAGTGAGTGGAGACTGATACAGCTTCTGTGAGAAAGACACCGCTTTCATGAAGGGTCCCATTCCGTTCGAAGGTTATATGCCTTTCCGTATTGCTGAATGGGGGAGGCAGGTGATGACTAAAGACCCTCTTTCTCAGGCATGGATGCTATGGGTTTGAACAGTGGACAGGCAGACAATCAAGCTTGCCTGTCCTTCTTGAACAAGTCCTGAAAGGACACTGTGGTTTCCCCTGTATCTCCTGAAGACTCCTCATCGTGCAGCAGGATTCCGCTGGTACACCGACAAATGGCAGGGGGCACAACGAGCGCCAGGTGGATGGTGCTATGCAATCACAGCACATCGCTTCTTGTGTGTGGCGCGACATATCAAAAGATCGAAGGATCGTGTGCTGGCCTCCTGAACTGGTGACGGGTCTCCAGGTCGAACTATTCTAAATGATTGGTGGAATATTCATCTATGGAAGTGCATTCATGCCAATCGATCTCATTGCCAACAGCTTTTGAAGATGCTACATATCGACAACTGGTATATCCATAGGTATTATCATCCGAGAAGGATCCGGTGATTCTTCCGAGCCTATGCTCTCCACCATAGAATCCAGATCCATCATTATTAGTGGATCTGGTATTAGCGATGATCTCACATGCATGAAAACCATCACCGTCATTATACGTAGAAAAACAGGTGTCTAAGTATATGCAGTTTGAGAACCCATGAGAACCGCTTGAATATGCAACACAGTTCTCCAAGCGCATAAGATTGTAATATGCTATATAACAGTCATCAACATGAACATTATGCAGGATAGTCTCACCCCACTGATCGGTACTGTTCCCGGATGTCCCTTTTATGCCGTACGATGAGTCGTGGAAACCCATGATATGCACGTTCTCGACTTCTACATCGTTCGCATCACTGACATCAAGGACCGAGCCGTAACAGCTCGAAGGTATTGTGTCATGGGTATACTGTATAGCCATATTCCCAAAATAACTTAGGGACTGACTGGCTGTGATCACACTATCAGAACCAAAATCAAAATCTACATCGAGAGTCACCGTGTGTTTGTCTATCCCCGTGAAGACAATCACTCCATGTGTATCCAGATCTATCGAGTCCGATATAGAATAGGTACCGTTGGTTATCAGAACGAACTGATATTGGGTGTTCCCGGAGGCTAATGCAGCAAAATCATCATCAGAGTCGATGATGAGATCCCATTGGTCATGCATGACAAGTGGCAGGGTCTTATGATCGACTGCATTATTGCCCTCTGGTGTGTTCACAGCCATTTCACACGACAGGAGCGATAAGAGCATGATCCCTAGTGCGATACCGTACCCATATGGATGTTTCATGTCACCTCCCCATATATCAATGTCACACAGACAGCTGGATCGTTAGGGATCTCAGATCATCTGCAGTCGTTGAAAATCAGCTGATCACATTGTGATCTCCATGACCACACGAAACTGTGACCACCAGAATGTAAGCCAGGTTTGTGAGCAGATGTACACGGCTACAAGACCGCCTACACCTCTGCCTCTCCTGTGATACCAACTATCTGTATGAATCATGTGATCATATAGAGGGTATGTAAAGCACATATACCTGTTACACAGTGATATTACTCAATAGAACTCGCTAAAAGGTGGTTCTTTATGGTTTTGGGTTGGTAAAGAGGCTCAGATTTCAGAACTCGCTGCCGGTAGTACTCCCCGTGAGAGGATGAGTATCGCCAGTCATGCTCAGTCCTCTATCAATACCAGAAACCTCGCAGGGACGGAACCTCATGATCACGACGCTACGAAGAACGTCCCAGGGAATCACGGATATACACTACTCTATGATCATGGAAGCCAGTCGCAGTCCCTGCCGACCGCACTAATCCCCCAAGAAATCATGTTGAGCCAAAAAAAGACACAACATGAACTGTTGTGTCTTTTTGCGGCAAAGAGGACTTGAACCTCCACCTCGTAACCGAGACTAGCCCCTCAAGCTAGCGTGTCTACCAATTTCACCATTGCCGCATGCAACTTGTGACTGACAAGAGCAAACATACACCATTATACATTCTTAGTCAATAATCCGGAGAAAATTTCTCTGTTTCTCCCTCATTCGAAACGTGATAGGGTCTCAACATAATACCGGCAGTAATACTGTCGTACAGAGGGATCCTGTACACAAACCTCTCATCACGCATGAAGTGTCATACGTAGTATCGAACGACCCGATCGCTCAGGGTATGAGCTCCTACTCATGGTGCAGATACCTGAGAATCTGTCACTGCGGGGACGGTATCCGATGCAGGATCATATCGGTCTTGATGGTCTCTCGATTCCAGTGATAGACGCCTTGCTGCTCATAACTGAACAGACGCATCGTATCGTCCCCGATGAATTCGATCAGGTAACGTGATGGATTCCATCTGAGACCGGTTATGGGGGAAGCCATCTGTTCCCAGCCCTCGAAGTTCTCGAAAGACTCACCGGTACCTTCAATCGCCAGTTCAGTCCTGGCTTTCTGCGTGGGAAAGGCTATATAATCCAGATCATAATCGGAGTTGTGAATGACTGCTTCCCAGCTGTCCCACGTGGTGATGCGCCTGTAGGAACTGATCTCCAGTGAGGGGTCCTTGGTCGACCAGGATTCTATCCTCTTTTCGATGACTCCCTCTTTCGGGATGAATTCTATCTGGAACTTCATCGGATCCGTCAGGATCGATATGTAGATCCGCTCATACTGCGTAGCCAGCGATTCTTCGCCGAAGTTATCCATCGCAACCACTTCCCATGTCCCGAGGAGCTGACTGGTAAGGTCCTGAGGTTCCTCGACGGGGACAGATGGGTCTTCCTCTGCCTGATCGACAGCCGAAGCATATGCATCGAGGTTACTGCGTGCTATGGGCTCAGGGTAATCGAACGCCTGAGCCTCTTGGGGATCTCTCGGTCTTCGGGACTGCTTTGGCTTCCGGCTCCTGCGTCTGAGGCAGGGGATTGTCAAAGTCCTGTGCATGCTCAGCTGAGACTGGTTCTGCATCCGGTTCCTGTGAAAGGGTCTCTACAGAAGGCTCAGGTGAGAGTGCTCGTTCATCACTGCTGATGATCTTCGGTGTGGCTATCTCGTGCCACTGTGCTGATGTCATGCATCGGGCAAGAAGCATTGCCGAAGCACTTACCCATAGTATTATGGGTAGCTATGTGCTGTTCATGAATTCCTCCATGCTCTATTCTGGGGGTGTACTGCTATACTATGGATTCAGGCAATACGTGAAGAATGATAAGCTGAGAATGCCCACCTCACATACCTCGGCACTATCAGATCCTTTGATTATGAGGTATACTTCTTCAGGAGGTTAACACATTACAGCAAAGAAAGTTACATCAATGGAACCGGTCATACCCGATGATGCTGGGATCCTGATTCTCGGCTCCATGCCTGGTGCTGAGTCTCTACTCAAGCAGCAATACTATGCCTTTGAGAGAAACTTTTTCTGGCCTATCATGTATAAGCTGACCGGTGCTGAGAGTCGGGATCCCTGGAACGAGACATATGTGCAAAGATTAGTACAATTAGCTGAATATCGCATCGGATTGTGGGATGTCATGCAGCAGTGCCTGCGTGAAGGGAGTCTTGACGGGAATATCCGGGAGGCTGTGCCCAATCCCATCGAAGAGATCCTTCACTTGCATCCGGGTATCTCCGTGATCGGCTGTAACGGGTCAACTGCATACCGTCATCTGAGCAGGATAGCCGGCAGAGCGAAGGGATCCGTGAAGGATACCGGGTTCATCTGGAATGGGGTAGAGGTGCTGCGACTGCCCTCGAGCAGTCCTGTACCGTCTGCACAGTATCGAACGATGCAGGATCGGCTGAGGGTCTGGTCACAGCTCCTTCCATGGATCCTCGGAGATCAAAGCAACCCTTCGAACTCCTGAAGCAGTCGTTTGAACTCAGTAAGAGCTGCAGTGACCGGTTCCGGTGAACTCATGTCTACCCCTGCGGTCTTCAATGAATCGAGGGGTACTGCGAACCGCCGGACTTCAGGAAGTCAAGATACTTCTGTGTGTCCTCATCACTGCCATGCAGGATCTTCTGCGAAGAGCCAGGGCTGCTGAGAGTCCTGTCGCATATTTATAGACATAGAAGGCCCGGTAGAAATGAGGGATACGTAATCCTTCGAGATCGCTGACAGACTCAAAGACCATCTCAGGACCGAAATAGGTCTCAAGAAGTGATCGATAGGTAGATCGGAAATAATCGACAGTCAACGCAGTCCCCTGTTCATATCCCTGATGAACGATATGCTCATACTCGGCGAACATCGTCTGGCGAAAGATCGTCGCGATGATATCATCGATCTGCTTGCCGATGATATAGGCTCTCATCTGTTGATCATCGGTGGTGGAGAGCAGGTGATGAGCGAGCAGCTGTTCATTACAGGTGGATGCTACCTCTGCCTCGAAGATGGAGTAGTTGTAGTGCTGGAATGGGTTGTTGTTCACGCTGTACCAGCTGTGCATCGAATGCCCGGCCTCATGAGCGAGGGTGAAGACATCACGGAAGACCGAATTCTTATAGTTCATGAGAATGTAGGGATCCCCGGCATAGGAACCAGCCGAGAAAGCCCCTGAACGTTTTCCTCGGTTCTCATACTTATCGACCCAGCCTCCGAGCAGTCCCGCCTGCAGGATCGAGACATACTCTTTCCCCAGAGGCTGTACTGCTTCGATGACCGTATCGACAGCCTGTCTGAAGGTATAATCGGTCTCGATCGAACCGATCAGGGCACGTACACATCATAGTGTCGGAGTTCTTCCACGCCGAGCATGCGTTTTCTCAGAGCATAATACCGGTGAAGCGCCGGAAGTTCCTCATGTACCGCTGCGATGAGATTGTCATAGACAGAATCGGGAACATTATCGGGAAAGAGGGATGCCGCTCGGGAGGAGGCGAACCCTCTGGCTTTCGCAACGAACGAATCATGGTGGATACTTCCTGCATACAAAGATGCCAGAGTATTCTTGTGCGCATCGAACCCTTTGTAAAAGATCTCGAAGGCCTTCTTTCGGATGGTTCGATCTTTGTTGATCATCAGTGCACCGTAACTCGATTGACTGATCGTCTGTTCGTTCCCCTCGACCATGATCGTCCCGAACTCCAGATCCACATCAGTAAGGCTGAGAACGCCTTCTGCGGAGCCGCGGCTGACTCCTGCTCCAAGGCAAGCAGTCGTTCTTCATCTTTGCTGAGTACATGAGGTTTGAAACGCAGGATCTTCTGCAGCATGATCTTGAAATCCTGGAGGGATGAGTCAGCCAGGAACTCATTGATCACCCGATCGGGTATCGCCTGGATCTCAGGGTCGATATAACTCGTGGCGGCAGAGAATTCAGCATCGAGCTGCATGACGCGACTGTACCGGCTCTGGTTGTCGCTGTTCCCCGCATCCTCAGCGTAGCGCAGAAACGCATAATAGCCGATGCGTTCCGATAGTTTCCCCGCTTCTACCAGATACTCCAGACAGTCGCGCAGACTCTCAGGGGACTGGTCAAGAGAACCGGAGAACGAAGCGGCTTTGGGGATCAGTGCCTTGAAGCGGGAGAATCCCTCTTCCCAGGCTGCATCATTGGAAAAGAGTTTCGAGAGGTCCCAGATGTCTGTCTTGGGTATGTCAGATCTCAGAGGTATGGTGTTTGTGGTGTTCATAGGGTCAGTACTCTCCTGTTCTAGCATTACAGCAGTTTCGCAATCTGCTTGCCGGCTTTTCCCCGGTGGCTTATCGAATTCTTGAGTTCAGGATCAAGCTGCGCGGCTGTCATACCGTATGACTCGATATAGAACACAGGGTCATACCCAAAGCCTCCGCTTCCGATCTCCTTATCGATGATCGTGCCTTCTATCGTCTCCTGAACCGTATAATGGACATAATCATCCTTGATCAGACTCATACAGCAGACGAAGAATGCTCTGCGGTCAGTGATCCCGCCCAGCTGTTCGAGCAGATACCTGTTTCTCTCAGGGGACTCGAGCATCCTCCCATAGACATCAGAGCCATACCGTGCAGAGTAGATCCCCGGGGCACCACCCAGCGCCGGGACGACCAGCCCTGAATCATCGGCGATCACAGCCCATGATCCGGGTATCGATCGCTCCTTGAGAAGGTCCCAGAGGGCCTGTGCCTTGAGCATCGAATTGTCCAGAAAGGTCATTCCATGCTCTTCGACATCGAATGGCAGACCGAGGTCTTCGGGTATAGCGATCGAATGCCCGCTGAAGATCGCAGCGAGCTCGCTCTTTTTGTGTGCGTTTCCTGTAGCAAGTAGAATATTCATAGGTATACAATACTTATTTTGCAGGCAATCGTCTACTCATGCTCCATATTTCTTCTTGAAGTAGAAGATCCCCGAATCCACACTCCCCTTGGGGATCCCCAGCAGATCTGCTATCTGCTTGTGACTCGGATGGATATGGAACTGTTTGATGGTACTGATCACACCGGAGAGTCTCTGTTGTCGTTTCTTGAGATCCTCCTCCAGGGCTGCGATCCGTTCGCTGTCGACCTCATGCTTCAATTGGGTCTCAATACAGATGACCTGAGAGAAGAGGGTGTTCCGTCGTTCCTGCAGATGGGTGAGTTCCTTCTGTTTCTTCTCGCAGGATCTCAGCAGCTGTTCCTGCATGCGCGTGTAATCCATCTCATAGTCGGCATAGAACTCCTGGATCTTCACAAGCAGATCCTCCGGGATCTCCCTGCAGCAGAACAGGAGCATATACAGCAGCTGTTTGATATTCATCGCCGGGCGTTTGGGACAGGTATCGCAGGCAGTCGGGAGCTGCAGAGTCCGGTACTCGTGTGAGATCCCTGCAGATTCTCTGTGCCTGAAAGACGATAGAGACTGTCAGGCTCATCACAGAAACAGGCGTAGGAATCTTCATGGCAGACGCGGTCATCAAAGTTATAGATGGACATGATATCGTATGATTTCTGTTTGTATTGATACTGCTTGTAGGAGCGGATCTTGCTTCTGATGGAGCTGGTGAGGTAGTGCATGAACGGGATCCCGGTATAGGTGAAATGTCTGAGCAGTCCTTTGATGGTGGGAAGAAAGAAGATGAGGAACTCCGAGGCCTCCTCCTCGCTGATCGCATGCCACTGCTGTGGATAGTTGTAGGTGATCAGATAGATCGACTGGAGCAGTCGCTCTTCCCCGGTTCTGTCCCTCTGGTATGCAAGGACTTGCTTTGTCAGTGCTTCCTGATCTGAGATACCCTCTCTGGCAGCTGAATTCTGATACATGACATCCTCCTTCAATCTGTTATGCATGATCAGTAGCAAGTCTCATGCCAAACCGGAAGATGACCTGAAGCCACTCTGAAGGGTTCTTCAGGGTGGCTTTGCGTGTGCTGTGTATCAGGATGTAACTAGTTATAAAGTGGGTACAGAACGAATATTACAGAGTGGCTGGGTTCCCTGCCGGTCTGTCACGCATCGAAGACGTCAGAGAATCGATCGATAAGCAGTGCGATGGTCTCCTGCATGGAGTATTCGATCGTAGCCCCTGATGCTTTGCGATGGCCGCCGCCGCCGAATTCGGCAGCGATCGCCCCCACATCGATGGGACTCTCTCCATGTGCGCGAAAGCCTGCGATACAGGACTGGTTCCCGGCATTCTGTTTGACGAAGACGATGACTTCACAGTCCCTGACGCTGAGCATCTGGGCATACAGGGTCTCTGTATCGCGATTCACCTCACCAAAGTGTTCAGTCTCTTCGAACGTCTCCCAGGTCAGCAGGAGCCGTCCCTGAAAAAGCTCCTCCATCCGGTAGAGCAGCAGCCCGATCAGTTTACGTGATGCGAAACTCTGCTCACCGTACATATCCTGATAGATGGCACGAGGAGATGCTCCCGAATCCACCAGCCGGGAGACCGCTGTGAATACTTCCCCGCGATAGGGGCCGATATGTCTGAAGTACCCGGTATCGGTAGCCAGTCCGAAGAGCAGGCGGTGGGCATCGGTATCAGAGAGCGGAACATCGAATGCCTCGAAGAGCTGCATGATCATGTAGGTGACCGAAAATGCCTTCGGATCGATGAAGGTGATATCACCGAAACCCTGACCTGCCGAATGATGATCGATCACCATCGTGGTGAGACTGTCGATCTCATCGGCCAGATACCCGATCCTGTCGGCAGAGGAGCAGTCGACGATGATGATCAGAGGGTCATGTTCTTTGAAATCCTGTGCGATATGTGCATCGAAGAGGGGTTCGTAGTGGACGATCTCATGACGGGTGAATGGTCCTGCAGAGACGAGCTGTGTCGATTTTCCCAGCTGGTCGAGCAGACTTGCGAGGGCAAGCTGGGAGTTGATCGAATCACTGTCAGGACTCTTGTGTCCGATGATCACCGCATGGGTGCATGCGTGGATGGCAGTCATTAGCTCTTGGGGTATCGGTTGGGGTGCTATCATAGGTACTCCGCTACAATGGTATTGTGTTATGTCATTCATCATGAGCGCACTGCTTCGGGAACAGCAGTCTCAGGGCGTCTTCTATTCTCTCCATGTAGTACAGCTGAAGATCAGCTCGTACACTGCCCGGGATATCTTCTCTGGCATGAGATTCGTTCTGTACCGGCAGGAGGATCCGTTTGATACCGTGCCGGTAGGATGCCAGGACCTTCTCCTTGACCCCGCCGATGGGAAGGATCGTCCCTGTGAGGGTCATCTCCCCGGTCATCGAGACATCAGAAGGGACTGCTACGCCTGCAAGTGCAGAATAGAGGGCCACTGTGAGGGTGATCCCGGCAGACGGGCCATCTTTCGGGATGGCTCCCTGCGGTACATGGATATGTATATCATGTTCGCTGATCCGCTTCGGATCGATCGACAGTTCGAGGGCATGGGACTGGATATATGATAGAGAGATCCGTGCGCTCTCCTTCATCACCTCTCCAAGGTTCCCTGTAAGGATCAGTTTGCCGCTGCCGGGAAAGAGGACCGCCTCCACAGAGAGGATCCGACCACCCATCTCTGTCCAGGCAAGGCCATGGGCAAGACCGGGAGCCGTATGAGCATGAAGGAGATCCTGCGTGTACAGGGGCTTCCCGATGAGCTTCGGGATCTGCCGGGCCGTGACGGCTTTGGTGAATCCTGTTACCCCATCGACACGGGAGAGTTCGGCGACGTAGATCCTTGCGACCTTGCGCATGACCGAAGCAGGGTCCGCTCGAGCTGCCGTACTCCCGATTCCATGGTGTATTCATGGATGATGCGCATCACGGCATCTTTTCTGAACGTCACATGAGAACCTCCAAGCCCATTCTCCTTGAGCTGCTTGGGGATCAGGAACCCGGTGGCGATCTGGTACTTCTCCATATCAGAATAGCCGGGGACTTCGATGATCTCCATGCGGTCCTTCAGTGGGGCCGGGATGGTATGCAGAGAGTTCGCCGTAGCGATGAACAGTACCTGAGACAGGTCATACGGTACTTCCAGATAGTGGTCCGAGAACGTGGAGTTCTGTTCAGGATCCAGGACTTCGAGCATGGCAGAGGCAGGATCACCTCTGAAATCTGAACTCATCTTATCGATCTCATCAAGCAGGAAGACAGGGTTCTTCGTACCGGCACGTTTCAACGACTGTATGATCTTACCGGGCAGAGCCCTATGTAGGTCTTCCGGTGTCCCCGGATCTCCGCTTCATCTCTGACCCCTCCGAGAGAGACCCGTATGAACTCACGTCCATCGTACGTGCGATGGACTTACCCAGTGAAGTCTTCCCTGTTCCCGGAGGTCCTGTGAGACAGAGGATCGGTCCTTTGATCGACTGCTGAATACTGCGTACAGCCAGAAAGTCGAGGATACGGTCCTTGGGCTTGATCATATTGTAATGATCCTCATCGAGGATCTGCTGTGCTCGGGTAATATCGTAGTTATCCTGCGAGAGGGTATCCCAGGGCAGGTCAGACAGCCATTCAAGATAGGTTCGGATCACTCCGGACTCGGGCGATGCGCTCTGCAGCTTGCGCAGTCGATTCGCCTCTTTCTCCGCCTTCTTTGCGACCTCCTCGGGAGGGTTCTTTGCCATGATCTGCTTCAGCAGTTCATCTGCCTCATCCGATTCATCCTGCTCTCGTCCGAGTTCCTTGTTGATCTGTCGGATCTGCTCATGCAGGAAGTATTCCTTCTGTGCCTGTTCCAACCGCTTCTTGACGTTCGACTGGATCTCATTCTTCAGATCGAGCAGGGAGATCTCGGTATCGATAAGAAGTGCCAGTCTCTGCAGCCGTTCGCGTGTGTCGACGAGCTGCAGGAGTTCCATCCGCAGATCAGCCTGCAGCGGCAAATGTGAACAGATGAGATCGACCAGCAGGTCGCCCTGATCAGCGTTCGTTACCTTCTGTTTCAGTTCATCGGGGATGTTCCCGGTCGTGGTGCTGTAGGAGGTGAATGCCTGCTTGATGGACTGCCTCAGGAGGAGGAGTTGCTGATCATCACTCGGTCCATGGATGATCGGTCTGATACGGGCATAGGGTATATCATCGGCTGCGATCTGCTCTGAGGTGAGTTCTGCACGATAGAGTGCTTCACCCAACAGTCGTACGGTATTGTTCTTGAGCTTGAAGACCTGGATGATCTTGACCACCGTACCGATGGGTTCATATTTCGAAGTGGAGCCCTCGTGCTGTACAGCACTGGGGTAGGCGAAGAAGACCAGTCGGTCCTGTGTCATGGCACGGTTGATGATCACAGACGTCTGTGGAGAGTCTGAGAGGAAAGGAACGAGTGTATGAGGAAAGATAACGAGCTCCCTCGCTTGTATGAGAGGGAGCTCGATCGCATCACTGATCTGTTCTAAGGGAGGTGTGTTCATGCCGATTTCTTCTTGAAGTTCACCTTTGGTTTTACCAGATTCTCTACGACGTCTCTGGTGATGATCACCTCTTTTTCACCTTCGATAGAGGGTATCTCATACATGATGTCTGTCATGAGCTTCTCTACGATGGATCTGAGCCCTCGTGCTCCGGTCTTCTGTCTGATAGCCTTCTCTGCTATGGCCTCGACGGCTCCAGATTCGAAGGTGAGATCCACATCATCGAGTTTCATCGATACCTGATACTGCTTGATCACGGAGTTCTTGGGTTCTACGATGATCCTCATCAGGTCATCCTTCTCCAGATTCGCCAGTGAGACATGAATCGGCAGACGGCCGATGACTCGGGGATCAGCCCGAACTTGATCAGGTCCTCAGGATGCAGCTGATCGTAAAGCACTGAGAGATCCTTCTCCGAAGAGATGCGGACATCAGCACCGAAGCCCAGCGGATGCTTGCTCACTCGGGATTCGATGACCTTATCGAGTCCGACGAAGGCTCCACCACAGATGAACAGGATGTTGGTCGTGTCGATCTTGAGCATCTCCTGATTGGGATGTTTTCGTCCTCCCTGCGGCGGTACCGAAGCGACTGTCCCCTCTATGATCTTCAGCAGTGCCTGCTGGACCCCTTCACCTGAGACATCACGGGTGATCGAGGCGTTCTCACTCTTTCGTGCGATCTTATCGATCTCATCGATGAAGATGATGCCCTTCTCAGCAGCAGCGATGTTGTTCCCTGCATTCTGGATCAGTTTCAGCAGGATGTTCTCGACATCTTCCCCCACGTATCCGGCTTCGGTCAGGGTCGTCGCATCGGCGATGGCGAACGGGACTTTGAGTTTTCTGGCCAGAGTCCTGGCAAGCAGCGTCTTCCCGGTACCTGTGGGTCCGATGAGCAGTACGTTCGATTTTTCCAGTTCGACCTCTTCATCGATCTTGCTCTGATGAACGACTCTCTTGTAGTGGTTGTACACCGCTACAGAGAGAGTCCTCTTGGCCTGTTCCTGTCCGACAACATAGTTCTCCAGATACTCCTTGATCTCCCGTGGAGTCGGCAGATCGGTGAGAAAATCCTCTGTGGATGATTCTGAATCGCCTTCGAGCAGGATGGTGTTGCATACTTTGACGCATTCATCACAGATGTAGACACCCGGTCCCGCTATGAGCCTGTTCACCATATCTGCATTCTTACCGCAGAACGAACAGGTCTTCTGTGCTGTCTTATTCTTAGCCATGTATGTTCCCCTTGATCAGGCTCTCCCTCCCGGAAAGAGCCCTATCGATACGGCTGACAGTTATGATCTGACCAGGAGGCTGTCAACCAGTCCATATGTTACAGCTTCTTCAGCTGATAGAAAATAATCTCTTTCAAGATCCTTCGCGACGGTCTCGACCGTCTTCCCGGTATGTCGTGCGAAGTAGGCGATCGACAACTGCTTGAGCCGTACGATCTCCTTTGCATGAATACCGATATCTACTGCCTGACCCTGAGCTCCACCCCACGGCTGATGGACCATGATCCTGGAGGAGGGAAGGGCGAAACGTTTACCGGCGGCACCGCTGGCAAGGATCAGGGCTGCCATCGAGGCAGCCTGTCCGAGACAGATGGTCTGCACATCGGGTCTGACATACTGCATGGTATCATACATCGCCAGACCTGCTGTGACACTGCCGCCGGGTGAATTGATATAGAGACTGATATCTCGTTCAGGATCCTGTGATTCCAGATAGAGCAGCTGTGCTACGACCAGATCTGCAGTAGCATCATTGATCTCCCCATCGAGGAAGATGATGCGCTCTTTAAGAAGTCTGGAGAATATATCGTATGATCGCTCTCCGATCCCTGTCTGTTCCACAACCATGGGTACCAGGTTGTTCATCTGCTCTCTGCCGAAATTCATCACGACCTCCGATTAGTCTACCTTGTTCTGCATGAAATCAGTATAGGATGCTGCATCACCTGTTTTAAACTCGTTGTTCTCAAGTAATAAGTCAATCACTTTCTGAGATTTCTTCTCTTCTTTCATCAGGTAGGTGTAGTAGTCCTTCTGATCCTGATCATCGATACTCTCAAGCTGTCCGACCACATCGGCGATGTCCTCATCGGAGACTTCGATCTCCTTCTCTTCGGATACCTTCTCAAGCAGCATCTGGATCAGAATACTCCTTCTGGCCTGAGGTTTCCACTCCTGCAGCAGATCTGACTTGCCGCGACCCTGGTAGCCGAGCAGATCGGTGAGCTGCTGTTCTGACATGCCGGACTGAGAAGCGAATCGTCTCCAGGTGTTTTCCAGTTCAGCCTGGATCATGGATTCAGGAAGGGCGACCTCGACAGATTCCAGGATCGCATCATAGAGTTTGTTGGCTTTGTAGTTGTTCATCTGGGTATCGAGGGTCTCTTCGAGCTTCTTCACTGTAGCCTTCTTGAGGTCCTCGAGGCTCTCATACTCATCGCTGACATCCTGTGCGAACTCATCATCGAGTTCCGGAAGGGTCTTGACTTTGACCGCTTTGATGAGTGACTTTATGCTGATGGTCTTTCCCACATACTCAGGTACATCATGATCTTCCCCGTAGGTCTTCTCGATGATCTTCTCTTCATCTTTTACCATACCGATGATCTGATCGTCGATCTTATAGAAGTTGTAGCCGGTACCGACGGTGAAGACGAAGTCCTCACGTGCGGTATCTTCGACGACCTCTCCCTGCTCATCGATCTCGGCATAGTCGATCGTCACGATGTCGCCTTCTTCGATAGCACCGGTCTTCTCGACGATCATGGAGTTCTGTTCCTGAAGCTGTGCAAGTTCTGCAGCCACTTCAGCTTCGCCTACGGTGACATCCGGTATCGTGATGCTGAGGCCTTCGTATGCCGGTGTCTCGAATGCAGGATAGACATCATAGGAGACGGCAAACGAGAAATCTGACTGTGCATCGAACACGAGTCCTTCTTCGTTGACCAGTTTCGGGGTGCTGTAGGGCAGGGGCTTGTATGTATCCTCTACTTCCTTGAGCGACTCTTCCACGGAATCTTCAATGAGGCTGTACATGGTCTCTTCTTTGAGAGCTTCACCGTATTTGAGCTCAAGAACAGATGCAGGAGCTTTTCCCTTTCGAAATCCTTTCACCTGGAGTGTCTTGCAATACTTCTGTACGGTCTTATCATATACTTGTGCGACTTCTGTCTGGGGAATCGTCACGGTAAGCTCTACCGCTGAATCGTCTAGTTCTTTGATCTTTGTTTCGGCAACCATCTTCAACCTCTTTGAAAAATTTAAAAAACATCGTCTTTTTTGTAAGTATACAAAATATACTCGACATCGACTATAGCAACAATTGTGAAGCAAGTCTATTCCCTTGAAGGAAACGAACATGCATCGATAAAAAAAAGGCGACCCGTTATCGGGCCGCCTTTTGAGCGAGAGACGGGATTTGAACCCGCGACATCCACCTTGGCAAGGTGGAGCTCTACCACTGAGCTACTCTCGCGTTAAGCGATCAAAAGGTACCATATCACGAGTGATGACAAAGCCCTTTTGCGAGAGAAGGGACTTGAACCCTTACGCCATAAGGCACTAGATCCTAAGTCTAGCGTGTCTGCCAATTTCACCACTCTCGCAGTGATATAACACAGCAGGAAGAAAATGTCAATAAAGATCATCAAACATCTTCTTGCTGCAATGAGCCGTGAAGGGATCGAACCTTCGACCCGCAGATTAAGAGTCTGCTGCTCTACCAGCTGAGCTAACGGCCCTGGTATACGTCCAGTAGGATTCGAACCTACGACCTACGGATTCGAAGTCCGGCGCTCTATCCAGCTGAGCTATGGACGCATGTCTCGCTGTTCGTTGCAATACTATACTATTTCACGTTTCGTGTCAAAACAAAAGGGTGGATGACGGGGCTTGAACCCGCAACAACCAGAACCACAATCTGGTGCTCTACCATTGAACTACATCCACCATGAATGCTTTAGAAACGCTCATTAACGAACGAAATGTACTTTGAATGAAAATGAAGTTTTTGTCAATACCTTCTTATCATGTTATTATGTCCCATGATCAACACCATACTACTGAAAGACCGGATCTCACAGGATGAGTACCTCAGTTCCCTGCATTATTTCGGCATCACCGTCGCGCTGCTGCAGAGTGTGAGAAAGGACGGTGACATCGTCGATTTTCAGCTGCTGTGGGCAAGCAGGCCCGAGAGCAGGATCTTCGGTCGATCCGTGGATCATTTCAAGGATTCACAGCAGTCTCTCGATGAGCTCTTCGCTCACATCAACCCGCAATGGTACGCAGCTGCCCAGCGGGCGCTCTCTGAAGGCTCGGTTCAGGTCGTCAGTGACTATATCAAGAAGACCATGCTCATCTGATCGCCAGAGTGATCCCCTCTGATGATGATCAGGTCTATGTCCTGTACCAGAATGCCAGTCGTTCTGACACCCCGGGACTTCCTCAGAGGGGGTATGACCCGATGGGGAAGAGCAGGCGGTTCTGGACGACCCGTCTGAGCGCATGTGTGACTGGTTCTCAGAGCCTGGTTCAGATCGGATCTGCTGGCCGCCGCATGAGGACTGCTTTCTGCAGAGGCTGGATCAGGTCCTGCCTGATGAGGTCTCACAGCTCCATATGCTCTTCTGTGATCATGACCGTGAACCAGTCCGATCGGCAGTAACACAGTTCCTTGATGAGCGCAAGCGTTATCTGAGCATAGAGGGGGAGAGCAGGGGCACCGGTCATCGGTATCAGCTGACGATCAGAAGGTCCTCCGCCTCGCAGGCTCTGTTCGGCACCATCACCGATATCAGCAGCCTGAGGGCTAAGGAAGCACTCGCAGACCGCAATCTGGAACGGATCGATCTGCTGCTCAATGCCATCAACGATGGGTACTGGGACGTGAATATCGAGAAGGGCGATGTCTACCTGAGCACCAGGTGGTATTCGATGCTCGGCTACAGCAGAGATGATTTCCCTGAGAACTATGACCCATGGCCGGAACTGCTCGATCCCGAGGAACGTGATGAGGTGATGGACCACCTCTACCGGACCATAGACTCAGGGCGTCCCTATTACAAGGAGTTCAGGCTCAGGACTAAAAGCGGTAAGTACATATGGGTCGCGGGCAGGGGCAAGTGTGTCGCATGGACCGCTGATGGCAAACCCGCCCGTGCTGTCGGTACGCAGACGGACATCACTGATCGAAAACTCGCTGAGCAGGCCCTGCAGCAGCATCTGGAACGACTCGATGAGGTGATCAGGATCAGGACCAATGAACTTGCCCGGGCTCTGGAGAAGACCGAGGCTGCCAACACGGCCAAGACCGATTTCCTGGCGAACATGAGTCATGAGTTGAGGACCCCGTTGAACGGGATCCTTGGTATGACCGACCTGCTCTCAGACGAAGCACTCACCGATCAGCAGCGACTGTATGTCAATACGATCAAGAGTTCTTCTCATTCCCTGCTTCGCCTGATGAATGATGTACTGGATGTCTCCAGGATCGAGCAGGGAGCGGTAGATGTTCACAACCATCGGTTCTCTCTGACCGACAGCTGCTCTTCTCTGGTGCAATCGCTTCGTCCTCAGGCGTATGAGAAGCATATCGCCCTTGAGCTGCAGCTGTGTGAACAGCTCCCTGCAGAGGTCTACGGTGATGAGAAGCGTATCGAGCAGGTCCTGTACAATCTGATACACAACAGTATCAAGTTCACCAACACCGGCAGCGTCAGACTCGAAGTGTCACGTGATACCTCCCGAGCGGGCTGGATCCGATTCTCCGTGACTGACACGGGGATCGGGATCTCCCAGAAGGATCGTATGAGGGTGTTCGACAAGTTCTTCCAGAGTGATGCGACACCCACGCGCAGACATGGAGGGGTCGGACTGGGGCTGGCGATCAGTGACAATCTGGTAGGAGCGATGAAGGGGGAGGGGATCGACCTTGAGAGCATCCTCGGCGAAGGCTCTACCTTCAGCTTCTCTCTGCCTCTGGGACTTCCTGCTGCCTCAGTGCCTCGTGAGACCGGTCCTCCTGAACAGAAGTCGTACGACAGTCTTGCCGGTACGACCGTCCTCCTTGTCGAGGACAACCCTACCAACGCGTTCGTTGCCCGTATGATGCTGCAGAGACTGGGCTGCACGGTCATCGAAGCTTCAGATGGTGCCCAGGCGATAGAGGTGCTGCTCGATCAGCAGGTGGATCTGGTGCTGATGGATTGCCAGATGCCGGTGATGGACGGGCTGCGGGCTACCATGCGAATCCGTACACTGCATGAGATCAGATCCGATCTGCCGATCATCGCCATGACCGCACATGCGATGACCGGAGACCGGGAACGGTGTATCGCGGTGGGGATGAATGACTATATATCAAAGCCTGTCGATATGCAGGTGCTGCAGAAGGTCCTCACCACCTATCTTACGAGTCCTGCAGATCTCCGGTGATGAAGCACTGTATGATGCGCCAGTCAATGATCTGTCCATCGTACTGTTTCTTCAGCTGCTCTCGAACTTGCTCCAGCAGCTGCAGGTCTGCCGCTTCGATCACCGGTCGGTATGAGGCGTTCAACCAGGTGTCTATGTCCTTCGAGGTGATCCGCCTGGGCTCATCGAGCTGCTGAGCACTGGATGAGACATGTCTGAACCCGGCAGCTCGCAGAACATCGATGAGTGACTGTTCATCGAAATTCACCATACAGTTCGCTGTATCACGGTAGATCAGAAGTTCCGCAGCTTCAAGCAGGCGGCGGTGCTTCGGGTCCCTGCAGAGCTCCGAGAGCCGCTGACCGGCTCTCGGTATGATCTCACACAAGGAGAGCCGGGCATCCTCACTGCACAGAGCGTACAGTTCTCGGGCGAACTGCAGCTGTCAGCGACCCGGGTGAAGGCATGCTGTCCGATGACTGCATCGAAGAGATCCCGATCACCGAAGAGCTGCAGCAGATGATCATCAGCAGCAGTGATGATGTGCGGGCGATCGAGCTCCGGCAGCTGTGCAGCATAGCCGATGATCTCTCTGGTGAGGCCATCCTTTCTGCAGATCACGCTGACCCCTCCTTCGGGGGTGTGACGACAGGCCTCCCATACCAGCATGCCCCGGCCCTGTTCAAGGACCAGGACCCTGCTGTGGCGCTGCAGCTTCAGCTGGGAGAATATGCGAGTCCTTACCGTATCCTGCACAGCCCCTCTGTCTGAGATGAGCCGTTCGAGCCACTTCTCACGCTGGGTGTTCGCAGGAGAGAAGGTGAGTATCTCCGGGTAGGGCTCGGTGAGAGCACCCTCCAACTGTGCCTCCCTGCGCTGCTCCACCTGGGTCCGTATCTGCTTCTCGTACCCCTGATCCGAAGGCTGATAGAAGACACTGCCCTGCATCCCGGTAGGCAGGTACTGCTGAGTGACCCAGTGATCGGTATAGGCATGGGGGTAGAGGTAGCCGTTCCCGTGTCCGAACCCCTTCTTGTCACGGCTGCCGTCTTTGAGGTGGTTGGGAACCTCTCCGTCTGTCTCCTGCTCCATCTGCTTGAGGGCAGTGAAGAACCCCAGAGAGCTGTTGGATTTCGCAGCTGTGGACAGGTAGAGTACTGCCTGGGTCAGGTGGAACCGGCCCTCAGGCAAGCCGACACGGTCGTATGCGGCAGCGGCTGCACTCACGACTCCCAGCGCCTGGGGTCTGCCATACCGACATCCTCACAGGCTGAGATGAGCATTCGTCTGAAGATGTATTTCGGGTCCTCTCCTGCCTGTACCATACGGGCGAGCCAGTAGAGTGAGGCATCAGGGTCGGATCCTCTGATCGATTTGATGAACGCACTGATCACATCGTAGTGATAGTCCCCTTCCTTATCGTACAACACCGCTTTCTGCTGGATACTCTCCTCTGCAGCTTCTCTGGTGATGTAGATCTCCTGAGCGGGGTCTTCGGGCGGGAACCGCTCAGGGGTGGTCTCGACGGCCAGTTCGAGCGCATTGAGCAGGGATCTCGCATCTCCTGCGGCTATGCTCACGAGGTGTTCGAGCGCTCCGTCTTCGAAGGTGATCGAATAGCTTCCGTAACCGCGATCGGTGCAGGAGAGAGCCTGCTGCGCAATGGCATACAGATCCTTCTCATCCAGTCTGGTGAGCTGGAAGATGCGGCTTCGGCTTACCAGCGCCGCATTCACTTCAAATAGGGATTCTCCGTTGTCGCTCCGATGAGGATGAACGTGCCGTTCTCTACCCAGGGGAGCAGGGCATCCTGCTGTGACTTGTTCCAACGATGTACCTCATCCACGAACAGGATCGTTCGCTTCTGATAGTACTCACGGCGATTCTTTGCCTCCTCGATCTCCTGTCTGAGCTCTTTCACCCCTGAGAGCACGGCATTGATGGTCGAGAAGTGGCTTTTGGTGGTGTTGGCGATCACCCGTGCGAGGGTGGTCTTCCCGGTCCCGGGAGGACCGTAGAAGATCACTGAGGAGAGCTGATCTGCCTGGATCGCCCGTCTGAGCAGGCGTCCCTCTCCGATGATATGTTCCTGCCCGATATATTCTGAGAGGTCCTGCGGCCGCATACGGTAGGCAAGCGGCTGCATGTGCTGTTCTGATGCATCTGTGAATAGGTTCATACTCAAAGAGTATAATATACTGGAGAAAAAAGGAACAGCAGCACAGAACTGAGGATAGGCAATTGCAGCAATATGGTCAGGGGGGCGTGATCGAGGGTGGAAAAAATCTGAAAAAGATTTCATGTTTCTGTTGATAAGCTCATGCAATTTTGGCATGATGGATGGTGTTATCCAGAGGATGAGGAAGTGAGCCCCTCAGTGAAGGTTCAGGGGGAGAGGTGGTCACAGGGATCGGGTGCGTCTTGCAGTGGCGAGACGGTCTGCTGAACCATATTCCAGATTACCAGATGAAACGTTATACGACGTGTCGAGGGATTCATGAAAAGACAGGGACTGCCTGTTGCGGTCATACTGATGTGTCTGCAGATGAGCATGCTCACAGCGCTGACCATGCCATGGACGGCACAGTCGAAATATCTGTTCACCGGAGCGACCTATGAGCCCTCTTCTGCTCAGGTATCGCCCTATCTCGATATATACACAGGGGATGCGCCGTATATCATCCATGCCGGCTCAGGGGAGCTGTCTGTGCTGCTCGGATTGCCGCTTCACCGTCCGACGCCGTTCTTCTTCAGTTTCGGCACGGAGAATCAGATCTCGTTCATGGATGTCTATTCCCGCAGGACCCTCTTCCAGTCCGGGTCGATCGGCTTCTCCTGGGATCTGCTCGGAGACCTGTCGATTGACAAATATATCATGCTCAGCTCACGTTTCGACCAGATCAGCAGTGCCGTACGATTCTATGCCGACAGCCTGACTCTCGAGCATGCTCTGCATGTCTCGACACCACGGGCGGATCTGTTCACCAGCCTGCGCTACGGTCTTGAAGAGCAGAGTATCCTTGCGTGGTCAGCCGGTCTCGATCTGAGACTGAGAGATTCCCTGGCCCTTCGTCTGATGCTCTCTCAGGAGATGGAGCTCACGATAGCTTTCGGGCTCTCGCACTACGATCCCCCGGCAGATATCGCCCTCGAATATACATGGGACTACGTCGGCGCCCATCGCGGATCGATGGTACGGTACCCGGAGAACACTATCCCAGCCTTCGAGTATGCGATGGGACGAGAGGATATCTCGTTCATCGAGACCGACATGAACATGACTTCTGACGGCGGGTATGTCGCGGTGCATGATCTGAGTTTCCTGCGGTATATCGGCCGGCTCGATGCGATCAGTGAGCTGACACTGGAGCAGATCAGGTCCTTCGACATGGGAAGCTTCTTCTCCCGAGAGTATCGAGATCTCAGAGCCCTCGATCTGCAGGAGACTGCAGAGGTCCTCAAGCCGTTTGCCGGGCAGGGCTTCGTCATGCTGGAGGCCAAGCTCATCGGCGAGGGCCCTGAAGCGATGGACCGGTTCCTCGATGCGGTTCGCAGTGCCTATGCAGATAGTGCGAAGGTCAGTTACATGACCCTCTACTATGAGAATGCCCGGCTGCTGCCCGAGCATCTGCACGATGATGAGAGCTGGGGACTATGTCTGCTCAATGCCCCCTCTCTGCCGCCGTTCGCGCTCTATTCGGGCTTCATCTATCCTCTGTTCACCTATGAGATCACCGATATCGTAGAGCGCTATGAACCGGATTACATCATGCTCACTACCGATTTCATCGAATACTACGATCAGGCGAAGGAACTTGCAGCAGATCTGGGGATCGACATCATGTTCTGGGACTTCAAGGATACCATCTTCGCCCTGTCTGCTGATGGGGGACCCGGACCGTCGTTCCTCTGAGAAGGGAGCACAAGGCTACAGGGCGTGCGACTGTCTTCTGCCCGTCGGTAGTGAGAATCGCTGATCTTTGCCTTGATTCTCACCGCGATTTCTTGCATATTCTATGCATATTCTGTTCTAGCGGAGGTCTGTACATGGACATGACACGAGAAGCGATGCTCAGCCGCCCGATGGTGCGCGAGCGAAACATCCTGCGTAACGTATATCTCTGGATGACCGGGGGGCTCACTCTCACCGGGATCCTTGCATATCTGACTGCATCATCACCTCAGGTGCTGAATCTGATCTTCGGAACTCCCGGGTACTGCTGGTGCTGATCCTGGCTGAATTCGCGCTGGTGATCTACATCTCGGCACGCATGGACAAGATCAGTGCCCAGTCTGCGGTCTTTGCCTTCATCGCCTATGCGGGGATCAATGGGATCGTGCTCTCGAGTATCTTCCTTGCCTATTCATCGCTGGTGATCTCTAGGGCGTTCTTCACCACAGCAGCTGCCTTTGCCGGTATGAGCCTCTACGGGATGACGACGAAACGATCGCTTGCCGGTATGGGGCAGTATCTGTTCATGGCCCTGTGGGGGGTCCTGATCGCCAGTGTGATCAATATGTTCATCGGAAGCAGCTCGGTCTACTATCTGATCTCCTATGCGGCTGTCCTGGTGTTCCTCGGGCTCACGGCCTGGGACACGCAGGTGATCAGAGGCTGGAACGATGCCTACGGCAGTACGATGGATGAACAGACCTATGTGAAGCTTTCGATCCTCGGGGCTCTGAGACTCTATCTGGATTTCATCAACATCTTTCTCTATCTGCTTCGCATCTTCGGGCGAAGGAACTGACACCTCGACCAGTGTATTCTGTATTCAAGGAGTAGTGTGTGCATACTGAGTTATCACCGCTGAAGCGGTTTCTGTATCTCTTTGGTATCTTCTTTCGCATAGGGGCGTTCACCATCGGTGGCGGCTATGCGATGCTTCCGATCATCGAGAAGGAGTTCGTGAGCAACAAGAGATGGGTCTCTGAAGAGGATATGGTAGACATCATCGCGATCGTACAGTCCCTTCCCGGGGTCATAGCCTTCAATACCTCCATGTTCATCGGCTTCAAGATCGCCGGGTTCGCCGGAGCGGTCATAGCGGCTTTGGGTATGCTGCTGCCGTCGCTGATCATCATCTCGCTGTTCTCCCTGGTGTATGTATCGGTTCAGGACAATGCCTATGTGCAGGCTGCATTCATGGGCATTCGTGCGGGGGTGACGGCTCTGATCAGTATAGCCGGCTTCAAACTCGGCAGAAGGGTCCTTGTCTCTGCGCTGGATGCGGTGATCGCTGCGGTGAGTTTTGCAGCGGTATGGTATTTCAGTTTTTCTGCAGCCTATACCATCCTCGTTGCAGCCCTCCTGGGTCTGCTGATGTACGGCATCGTGAAAGTGAGGGCGTATGGTATTGATTAGCCTGCTTCTGACTTTTGCCAAGATCGGCATCCTGGGATTCGGCGGAGGGTATGCGATGATACCGCTGATCCAGCATGAGATAGCCCAATACGGTTGGCTGACGTCAGCGGAATTCGCAGATATCGTCGCTGTGTCACAGATGACCCCGGGTCCTGTCGGGGTCAACGCCGCCACCTTCATCGGCATACGAGCTGCCGGTCTTCCCGGCGCCCTTGCTGCGACCATCGGTCTGCTGCTTCCTTCACTGTTCATCGTGAGTATCGCAGCCCATATGGTACAGAAGTTCAAGGAGAATGCGATCCTCTCGGCGATCCTCTCGGGGATCAGACCTGCTGCCATCGGGCTGATCGGTTCAGCCGTGATGTTCTTCGCTACCATGTCTGTCTTCTCCGGTGATATCAGGGAGGGGGAGTTCGGGATCAGTCTGCAGGGGCTGGGGATCTTTCTGATCGTTCTGGTGCTGAACAAGCGGTTCAAGCTCCATCCGATCTACTGTGTCATCCTCTCTGCTGCGCTTGGGATCCTGCTCTTTGTCTATCTGCCGCTATGGATATGAGACGAGATGATCAGCAAGGGCGCGCTTGAGTGATGCGAAGTCGAGGTGATCGGCCTCTATCAGGGTCGTTCGTTTTCCGACATCTTCCGGGTAGTGGGCATCTGAGCTTCTGATCACGGTGTTCCCCCAGGTCTCGATCGGACAGGGGAGCCTGACGGACTCCACTGCCGAATAGGGGAGGTCGGGAAGGAACCCCAGCTGGGATGAGACACTGAAGGCCGGTCTGTCGATATGGGCGGGGATGGCAAGACCGTCTCTGCTGAGGACCTCTTCGATCAGCAGTTCGAAGGAGATCTCAGCGCTGCTGAGCAGGTTCTTCTCCACACAGCCGAGTATCAACTCATCGGAGTCCACATAGACCTGATCTCCGAAGATCTCCGGGACGTTGGGGATATCCGGGAGCAGGAATTCGATGTAGGTACCGAAGTGCAGAGCCGTCTCCAGCGCTTCGAACAGACATACCACGTGGATCTCCTCCACGGTAGTCACTTCCAGACCGAATACCGGCACGATGTGCACAGCTTCGCAGCAGTGTGCGAAAGCCGGGAGATTCCGGGCGGTATTATGATCGGTCAGGGCGAGCATCTCGATCCCCCGGCTCTGTGCCGCGACTGCCAGGGCAGACGGAGAGAGCTCCAGGCTGCCGCAGGGACTGAGACAGGAATGGTTGTGCAGATCGATCTTGAATCTGGTCATTCACCGGCCTCCCAGCAGCCCTCCGATCTTGCATGATGCGGTGAATTGGTCATCGGTTGTCGAGAAAATGGCCACACCCTCTTTGATCGCCGCCTCCTGCATGTCATCGGGCGCAGATCGCTTGTTGCAGAGGATGATCGCCTGGATACCGACCAGAGATGCCACCGCTACGGTGTTCTTGTGGCCCTGGATAGTGATCAGGACCGAATCATCGGGGGCATTGCCCATCACATCACTGAGGAGGTCTGATGTGTAGGCTGCCGTGAATCCCGCCTGATCATTGGGCATGACCAGTGTCTTGTACCCGAGCTGTGTCTTGATATCGTTCAATCTCATCTTCGTTACCCCTTACTGTCTGTTGTGATCTTCTTGAACAGGATCTTGGAGAATACTTCGGTCCCTTCGCTCATCGATGATGCGATGGAGAACTCATCTGATACCCTGCGCACGTTCGGCAGGCCCATGCCCGCACCGAAGCCCAGGGATCTGATCCATTCGTTTGCTGTGGAGAACCCTTCAGTCAGGGCATCATCCACACTCGGGATGCCCGGACCGGTATCTTTTGCGGTGATGGTGATCGCATCATCTTCGAAGACTGCCGTGATGACTCCCCCATCGGCATGCACGACCAGATTGATCTCCAGCTCATAGGAGGCGATGGCAGCCCTCCTGATCTCACGCGGGTCCCGTTTGTCCTGTTTCAGTCGTTTCTTGATCTCTGTGGAGGCCAGTCCCGCATTCTCAAAATCATGTTTATAGACGGTGAAGGTCCTGATCTGTACATCACCGCTCTCCCCTGTGCGAGCATAGGTGCTCTCTCGTTCGATCTGGTCGATCTCCCTGTTGATCTCTACCAGCAGTCTGGTGGAGATGTCCCGGGAGGTGACCATGCCGACGAGTTCCTTATGCTTGTTGAGCACCGGGAATCGGTGGAACGGGTAGCGGTCGAAGTAGTTGATGGCAAAGGAGACCGGCATATCCTCCTCGAGGACGATGAGCTTCGAGGACATGTACTGTTCGGCCCGTTCTTCGATATAGCCCCGGTCCAGAGCCTGTATGATGTCATCCATGCTCACGATGCCCAGAAGCCGCTTACCTTCGGAGATGGGGACGCCGGTGATAGACTTATGTCTCATGAGTCCCTGGATCTCTCTGAGTGTCGCATCACGCCCTGCTGTGATCAGGGCACTGCACATCACGTCCTTGACTTTGAGACGATAGATCAGTTCCAGGATGACCGTCGGTGAATTGTAGGTATTGATCGGTATAGTCTGCATACCTTGATTATACATAATATTCATCCCATGTTAAGATGTAACAGATATCAGCGAACATATTTTTGTGTACCGTACAGCAGTTCTCCTGCAGGTCCCTGCTGTGATATACTGGGTAGATGATCCAGAGTGATGATAAGGAGTGAACGATGAGAGATATACGTGATAAGAGACTGGCAGATCTGCTGGTGAACTATGCCATAGAGCTGAAGCAGGGCGAAAGTTGTCTGATCAACGCCGTTGACGTGCCCGAAGAGTTCGTAGAGCAGTTGATCGAAGCGGTATATGCCGCCGGGGGGTACCCGCTGGTGAACCTGAGCTCAGAGCGGCTCCAGCGTGCCCTGATCGAAGGGAGCAGTAGCGGGAGTCTTGATCTGTGGGCTGACTGTGATGCCTATCGGATGAATCGGATGGATACGTTCATCGGAGTCCGCGGACCGATGAACACCCGGGAGACGGCCGATCTTGCTTCTCATCAGGTCTCTGATTTCATGCTGTACTACAACAAGAAGGTCCATATGGACATCAGGGTCCCGGATACCCGCTGGGTGGTCCTGCGGTATCCCACGCTGATGATGGCCTACAATGCAGGCATGTCCACCCGGGAGTTCGAGAACTACTTCTATCGGGTCACCACCGAAGTCGACTACCAGCGCATGTCCCGATCGATGGACAAGGCCAAGAGCTTTCTTGACCAGGCAGATCAGGTGAGGATCATCGGACCGGGTACCGATCTGAGGTTCTCCATCAGGGGGATGGGTTCGATCCCCTGTGACGGGCATATGAACATCCCCGACGGGGAGATCTACAGCTGTCCGCTGAAAGAGAGTGTCAATGGCACGATCACCTACAACACCCCCTCGACCTATCAGGGGTTCACCTTTCGTGATGTCAGTCTCACCTTCGTCGATGGCAGGATCGTAGAGGCTCAGGCAAATGACACCGACCGGATCAACTCAGTCCTCGATACCGACGCGGGATCACGGTATGTCGGTGAGTTCGCGCTCGGCTGCAATCCGGTGATCACCTTCCCGATGGATAACACGCTCTTTGACGAGAAGATCATGGGATCGTTCCATTTCACTCCGGGTAATGCCTATGATGATTGTGATAACGGCAATAGGAGTGCGGTACACTGGGATCTGGTAGCGATACAGACTCCTGAATACGGCGGAGGTGAGATCTGGATCGATGGGGTTCTGATCAGGAAAGACGGCTTGTTCGTCCATGAGGCGTTCACCGATCTGAATCCCGAGCAGCTGCTTGTCTGACCGGCAGCGTAGGGGGTGGAGAATTCAGGCAGCAGTCCTGCTCCCGGTGCTGCTGCTCTCCTGCACCAGTTCTCTGAGGTATGATCAGCTCTCACTCCGTGAGCAGGTCTCCCTGCAGATCGGCAGTGAGGTGTTCACCCTGGACGTGGCTGCCACGCAGAGCAGCAGAACTGCCGGACTGTCTCACAGAGATTCTCTTGGACCTGATGAGGGGATGCTCTTCATCTTCGAAGGTACTCAGGAGGTTCGTTTCTGGATGAAGGGGACCTCGATACCGTTGGAGATCCTCTGGCTCGATCGCAGCGGCAGGGTCATCGGATATGATACGATGATCCCGTACTCACTCGAACCGGTAGCTTCCCCGAACGCGGTCAGGGCTGCCATCGAGCTGAGTCAGGGTGCCATGGCTCGTGCCGGTGCCGGTCCCGGGACCCGCATCAAGCTGATCTGCGACCCCTAGTGCTCGTTGGGGAATACGACGGTCCGGTTCCCTGAGATGATCACCCGCTGTTCGAGATGAGCCTGCACCGCTCGTGAGAGGACCATGCGCTCCACATCCTTCCCGACCTTCTTCAGGCCTGCAGGTGAGAGTTCGTGATTGACCCGTACCACATCCTGTTCGATGATCGGGCCCTGATCAAGATCCTCGGTCGCGAAGTGAGCAGTAGCCCCGATCATCTTCACACCACGCTGGTACGCCCGCAGATAGGGGTTGGCACCCTGGAATGCAGGGAGGAACGCATGATGGATGTTGATGATCCGCCCCTGATAGGCATTGATGAAATCGGGAGTGAGGATCTGCATGTATCGGGCGAGAACGACAAGATCGATATGGTGTCTGCGCAGCAGATCGATGACCTGCTGCTCCTGCAGCTGCTTCTGCTTCGGATCCACCGGGAGACAGAAGAAGGGGATCTTGAACTGGTCTGCCACATATTCAAGATCAGGGTGGTTGCTGATGATCAGCGGGATCTCACAGTGGATGTCTCCCTCTTTGTGCCTGGTGATCAGGTCATAGAGGCAGTGGGAGGTCTTCGATACCATCAGAGCCACTCTCCGGGTGGTGTCAGAGAAGTCGCAGGACCAGGTGAGTCCCCGCTCTGCTGCAAGACGGCGAAGTCCTCACGCAGGTCGGTACGTGAGCTTGAGAGGTCGCTCAAATCGAGCTCAAGACGCATGTAGTACTTCTTTGCGCGCAAGTCGGTGTGCTGCTGACAGTGGAGGATGTTGAAGCCTTGCGGTAGAAGTATCCGGTGATCTGAGCGAGCAGGCCCTTCTGATCGTCGGACTGGATGAGGAAGATGATCTTATTCATGGTTCTCTGTCTCTCTCTGGTCGAATGGGGTGAATACGGCTTCCTCGTCCTCAGGTGATGAGGTGAGGATCTGGACTCTCGTCTCGATCGACTGCAGCTGCTCTTCGAGCTCGCGGGTCAGGGTGATCCCCTCTTCGAACAGGCTCACAGCCTCTTCCAGCGGGACTCCTGCACTGCGGATCTGAGTGCTTATCTTCTCAAGGCGTTCGAGCTTGTCTTCAAAACGTTCCATGATCATGCTCCTGTGATTGTCGATGTGAATGAACCATCATGCACGATGGTGGTAGTCTTCATGCCTGCTGCAGCCTGAGCCGCAGAGGTGATCACCCGTCCGCTCTGCTCATCGATGACCAGAGCATACCCGCGTTCGAGCAGTGCCTTCGGGGAGCTGGAGATCACCTGGCCGCTCACCAGTTCGAACCGGTGTCGCTGCCTCAGCAGCATCCGCTCGGTCGAAGAGGTGATCTGATCGTGAAGGTCATTGATGCGCAGATGCCTGTCTGCAGTGATCCGGCTCATGGACTCCTGCAGCGCGTCGACACAGAGGGTGCTCAGCCGCAGTCTCTGATGTGATATCCTGCTGTCCATCTGTTCTCTGAGGGTGTCGGCATAGTGGCGAATCGTCTGTGCCAGGGCCTGCTGTTCGGATGTGACCAGTTCTGCAGCGGCAGAGGGGGTGGGGCCCGCAGATCGGCGACAAGATCGCTCAATGCCCAGTCGGTCTCATGGCCCACTGCAGAGATGACGGGGATGGTGGTCCGTGCGATCGCCCGTACCAGTCGCTCATCGGAGAACGGCAGCAGGTCTTCGACCGAACCGCCGCCCCGTCCGATGATGATCACATCCGCGAGGTGCAGCCGGTCAGCCAGTTCGATCATCTGTGCCAGGGCTTCTGCAGCTGTCTGTCCCTGAACCGGTGCCGGCAGGATACTGATCTGTGCAGAGGCGTTCCTCCGTCTGAGGACGTGCAGGATATCGCGAAGGGCTGCGCCGGTGGGAGAGGTGATCACCGCGATGTGCCCGGGGACTCTCGGGATGGGTCTCTTGCGATCCTGATCGAACAGACCTTCAGCCCTCAGGGCCTGCTTACGCTGTTCGAGCTGTTCGAGGATGTCTCCTGTGCCCACCTGCGTCATGGTATCGCAGACGATCTGATAGGTCCCTCTCTGGGCATAGACCGAGAGGGAGCCGGTGACACGGACCTTCTGACCGTCGGCAGGTCTGAACGGTACCTGGTAGAGACGATTCTTGAACATGGCGGCAGAGAGGGCAGACCGGTCATCCTTGAGGGTGAAATACCAGTGTCCGGTGCTCGAAGGTCGGAAGTTGGAGATCTCTCCCTCTACGGTGATGCGCCCGAAGGCCCCTTCCAGGACCTCCTTCACGATCTGGGTGATATCTGTTACGGAAAATACCGGGTTACCGAAGTCCATTGGTCCTCTCTCTTCTCATATGATAAAAAAAGCTGTCTCTATATGAAAGACAGCTGAAAGCCAAGTTTGAAACCTGTGGTTAATCTTGAACGATCGCTTCGGTCGGGCAGACTGCTGCACAAGCTCCGCAATCGATGCAGAGTTCAGGATCGATCACATAGATGTCGCCTTCTGAAATAGCATCGACGGGACATTCTGAAATGCAGCTTCCACATGCAACACAAGCATCAGTAATTTTGTAAGCCATCGTATGGCCTCCTTAAAGCATAAGATTATGAGGAGACTATATACCCCGAAGTGTTGTACGTCAAGGAATATGGGGTATGTTGGGATGAATTTTACCGATCGAGCACGGTTTCAACTACGTCAGTTGACAGGTTGATGCATGGCAGATACTATACATGTATGAGCAGATTGGCAGAACTTGGTGAACATATGATCGGTTCCTCGTACCTGACGGTCTTTACCGGGGCCGGGGTCTCGACCTCTCGGGTCTTCCTGACTTCAGGGGGGCGGGGGGACTCTACAGCTCACCTGAGTCACAGAGGATCTTCGATTATGAGGTGTTCCTGCAGCAGCCGGAGTATTTCTATACACAGCTGCGTGAGCTGCTCTACAGCGAGCAGGATATCAGGCCCTCGATCGTGCATACGGTACTCGCCGAACTCGAAGATATGGGATCGTACGAAGTATCATCACCCAGAACATCGATATGCTGCACGAGCGGGCAGGTTCACGGCACGTCTGCGCGATCCATGGTTCAGCTCTGCAGCATCACTGTATCAGCTGCGGGGCTCAGCAGACCATCGATGAGGTCCGTCCTGCAGTCCTGCGCGGCCAGGTGCCCACCTGTCGGCGGTGCTCAGGAGTCATGAACCCGATATCACCTTCTTTGGAGAGGCGCTGCCTGTAGAAGCGTTCGAAGCTGCCATCAGGGAGAGCTCTCGAAGTGACTGTATGCTGATCCTGGGTTCTTCTCTGCTGGTGCAGCCTGCTGCATCCCTGCCGCTTGAGACGCTTCGACGAGGTGGGGAGATCATCATCGTCAACAGAGGTCCCACGCCGCTTGATGATCTGGCGACCCTTCGCTTCGAAGATCTCCGGGAGGTCTTCTCCCACCTGCAGGGAGTGCTGTGTGTCAGACCTTCTCGATGATCCCCGGATCGGTCGCCTTGATCACGGACTCTACCTGTAGTCGCTTGATCTTCTGCGTGGTGGTCATCTCCATGGCCTGCTCGATGACTCTCATCCGATGGATCCTCTTGTAGGGCAGGAGTTCTCTGTTATGTCCTGCTACCACGCCCTTGAGCTCTTCTACAACCTTCTGACTGTTATAGACCCCTTCACTGCCGAAGTACTCCCCGTTGGGGAAGATGACCGCCTCGATACCCTCGGCTTGAGTCTCCCGGTTGGAGATGTAGCCCCGGATGAGGATCTGTTCGATCTGCGGGTCGAGTTGGAAGTGATCTTCAATCTCTTCGGGAAAGACATTCTTCCCGCCCTCTGTGACGATCAGGGATTTGATCCTCCCGGTGAGGTAGAGGTAGTTCTCATCATCGAGATACCCCACATCCCCGGTCCTCAGATACCCGTCGGCTGTGAAGAGTTCAGCGGTGGCTGCTTCGTTCCGGTAGTAGCCGCTGGTGATGTTCGGTCCCTTTACGACGATCTCCCCGTAGGAGTTCTCATCGGTATCGATGATCTTCATGTCGACCAGAGGGAAGACTTTACCCACTGAGTCGATCTTGAACCGTGCGCTGGGATTGAGGGTGAGGATGGGTGAGGTCTCTGTCAATCCGTAGCCCTGAACGAAATCAAGTCCCAGCTGGTTATAGCGTTTGAAGGTCTCAGGGGCAAGGGGACCGCCCCCGCAGATCAGGATCCTCAGGTTCTCCAGATTCGCCTTCTTCAGCAGGGAAGCGAAGATCTTCTTTCCCGGGTTCCTGCCGGTAGTCTGTTTGATCAAGCCGCTGATGCGCATCATCAGCCCCACATACAGATGGACGATCAGGCCTTTTGCTCTCACCTGTTTCATCATGCCCTGCAGGATCTTATTATAGAGAAGCGGGATCCCCATGAGGATGGTGATCTCTCCCTTGCGCAGATCCTTCATGATCTGGGGGACTGCCAGACGGGTGGCGAAGATGATCTGGCTGCCGAACTGGATACCCTCGAGGAACACGGCAGTCATGCAGTAACTGTGGTGCAGCGGCAGCAGCGCATACCAGATATCTTTCTGAGAAGCATCGAGGAACATCTTGTGGCAGGCCTGATAGACATCAGACATGAGGTTCCTATGGGTGAGCATGACTCCCTTCTCGTTCCCGGTGGTCCCGGAGGTGAAGAGGATCGCGGCGAGATCATGCTCTGTGCGTACGGGCTTGGTGCAGCTCGGTGCAGCGAGATCGAGGATGAACTGCGGCAACCCGGGAGCGAGGGAGATGCGAGTACTGATCGGTGAGCTCTCTGAGACTGCCAAGGTCATCGAACTTCTCCCTGTCAACGAAGAGGACCGAGGCCTCACTGGCAGAGATGAGCCGTTCGATCGATGCATTGTCCAGCTGGTAGTCGATCGGGACGACCACTGCCCCCGCTTCGATGATGGCAAAGTAGGCGATACCCCAGTAGGGTGAGTTCTTCCCGGTGAGCGCTATGCGGTCTCCGGGGTTGACCCCGGAAGTGATCAGATAGTCTGCAGTCCGTTCGACATGGCCTACGACCTCCGTATAGGTCATGGTGATCTCTGATGGGCTGAATGCGGTAAAGCAGGCAGCATCTGGATACTTGTGGGCAGACAGATGCAACTGCTCGCTGATAGTCGGCCATTCTCCTGCAATCCAGGTCCCCCGGTAGTGTTCAAGTTCATCCCATGAGTTCTGCATCGTCGTACCTCTGTTCGTACTGTTGGAACCAGTCGTTATAGTATATGATATGACTTGTATGATAACAACCTTACGAAAGAATGTCAAAATAAAGAATCACTCAGCAGACTTCAGTACAAAGCGTTGTTTTGTGAGTTACTATAAAACATTATGTTACTATATAGACAAAAAGTTATTTTTGAGTATCATAGTCGAAACAGTAGGAGATACTATGTACATTGCAATCAATGGATTCGGAAGGATGGGACGGCTTATTCACACGGCTGCAGAGCACGGAGGTCTTACCGTGACTGCGGTCATCGACCCGGTATCAGATGATCCGCGGGTGAGTGCACGGGAGATCACCCGTGAAACGCTCAACGGAGCCGAGGTCGTGATCGATTTCTCGCTGCCTGCTGCCGCGCTCGATACCATGAGAGCCTGCGCTGCCTGCGGCGTATCGATCGTCGTGGGCACCACCGGCTGGTATGATCAGATGGATCAGGCCCGCAGCATCATAGAGGACGCTCAGGTGGGCTGCATCTGGTCAGGGAATTTCTCGCTCGGGGTGAACCTGCTCTTCGCGCTGGTGCGACAGGCTGCCGGGATCATGACCCAGTTTCCCGAGTATGACTGCATGGTGCACGAGTATCATCATCGGAACAAGGCCGACAGCCCTTCGGGAACCGCATCGATGATCGGTTCCCTGCTGATCGATGGACTCGATCATAAGGATCGCATGGTCACCGAAGCCCTCGATCATCCGATCGGATCGGATGAACTGCACGTCTCCTCGACCCGGGGCGGCTCCATACCGGGGACCCATACGATCACCTTCGATTCAGATGTCGATACGATCGAGATCACCCACAGAGCGAGAAGCCGCGATGGGTTCGCCCTCGGGGCGGTGAAGGCTGCCGGGTGGATCGGGAAAAGAAGGGGATTCTTCACGATAGATGACATGATGGCAGATATGCTGGGAGGCAGATAGATGAACGACAGATTATTACGCGGAGTGCATACGGCACTGATCACCCCATTCACTCAGGAAGGCTATGTGGATCAGGCGGCTTTGAAACGACTGATCGATTTTCAGATAGAGAACGGGATCGACGGACTGGTCCCTGCGGGACCACCGGGGAGAGCCCTACGCTCTCTCACGAGGAGCATGATCGAGTGATCAAGCTGACGGTGGATTATGCAGACGGCAGAGTACCGGTGATCGCAGGGACCGGGAGTAACTCTACCGCAGAGGCTGTGCGCCTGTCTCAGCATGCTGAGGCATCGGGAGTCGATGCGGTGCTGCTGGTGAATCCCTATTATAACAAACCGACACAGAAAGGGCTCTACCTGCACTTCAAGGCGATCGCTGATGCGATGACGATTCCCTGTATCCTCTACAACATCAAAGGCAGGACCGGGGTCAATATCGATACTGACATCGTCGTGAAGCTGATGACCGAGTGTCAGAACATCATCGCAGTGAAAGAGGCCTCCGGCGATATAGAACAGATGAAGAATGTCATCGCACACCGCCATGAAGGATTCACAGTCCTCTCAGGAGATGATACGATGGCAATCGATCTGATCGAAGCAGGCGGTGACGGGGTGATCTCCGTTGCCTCGAACATCATCCCGGGCAGGATGGTGGAGATGGTGCATACTGCACTCGCAGGTGACATCGCCGCAGCACGAAGGATGGAAGACACCCTGATGCCGCTGTTCGAAGCCTGTTTCCTCGAGACCAATCCCATTCCCATCAAGACTGCCATGGCGCATCTGGGATGGTGTGAGGAGATCTTCAGATTGCCGATCTGCAGCCTCTCATCGGAAGAGCATCGAAACACGATCTACAGCGTGCTGAAGAACCTTTCGATCACCAGATGAGTCTGCGGACCTACTACCGATCAATATTTATGCAGGAGATATATGCATGGCGAGAATAAACGAACATTACAGCAAACTGGCAGCAGGATACCTGTTTCCGGAGATCGGACGCAGAGTGCGGCAGTTCCAGCAGGAGCATCCGCAGGCACAGATCAAGAAGCTGGGCATCGGGAACACGACCGAAGCTCTGACTCCTTCGATCCTTGCAGGGCTGCACAAGAGCATCGACCGACTCGGCGATGTCAGCACCTACAGCGGATACGGTGATGAACAGGGTGATCATGCACTGAGAGAGGCTCTGAAGGCGTTCTACCAGGATACACGGTCGATCACGATCGATGCAGATGAGTTCTTCATCAGTGATGGTGCCAAACCCGATTCCGGGAACATCCAGTCGATCTTCAGTTCCGATGCCGTGATCGCTATCCAGGATCCGGCGTACCCGGTCTATGTGGATTCCAATGTCATAGCCGGCAGGACCTCAGGGTTCGATCAGGCATCAGGGGAGTACCGTGATTTCATCTATATGCCCTGCAATGAGGAGAACGGCTTCATCCCTGAAGTCCCTCAGGGACATGCTGATCTGATCTATCTGTGCAGTCCCAATAATCCCACAGGTGCGGTCGCCTCGAAAGAACAGCTCAAAGCCTTTGTCGATTATGCCCGGGAACACCGATCAGTGATCATCTTCGATGCCGCCTATGCGGAGTATATCAGCGATCCGTCTTTGCCGAAGAGCATCTACGAGATCGAAGGTGCCAGAGAGTGTGCCATCGAGATCAACAGCTTCTCCAAGTTCGCCGGATTCACCGGCGTACGCCTCGGGTGGAGCATCGTCCCCAGGGAACTGACCGTCGAAGGTGCAGCTCCAGGGGAAGTACACCGACTCTGGTTCAGAAGACAGTGCACCTTCTTCAACGGGGCTTCGAACATCGTCCAGTCAGGCGGGATCGCAGCACTCTCACAGGATGGCCTGAAGGAGTGCTACGAGCTGATCGGATACTATATGGAGAATGCCCGTATCATCAGGTCAGCAGCGGTAGCACTGGGACTGACCGTCTATGGCGGCGATAATGCCCCGTATCTGTGGGTCAAAGCACCCGAAGGGATCTCCTCCTGGGAGTTCTTCGACCGTCTGCTCGAACAGGCCCACGTGGTAGGGACTCCGGGAGTGGGGTTCGGACCGGCAGGAGAGGGGTATCTCAGACTCAGTGCCTTCGGACACAGGGAAGATATTACAGCTGCAGTGAAGAGCATACAAGATCATCTGAGCCTGTGAGAGATCGGGCTGAAGGAGCACCTATGAACGTGAAAGACGTTCCGTTTACCAAAGAGACTATCGAGAGGACGGTCGGGGAGTTCCCGACCCCCTTCCATATATATGATGAGGCTTCGATCAGATCGAAGGCACGTGCGTTCACAGAGGCGTTTGCGTGGGCCCCGGGATTCATGAACTATTTTGCCGTGAAGGCCTGTCCCAACCCGGCGATCATGTCGATCCTTCGAGACGAGGGGTTCGGTGCAGACTGCAGCTCGCTTCCCGAGCTGCTGCTCAGCGAACAGGTGGGACTCACCGGTGAACAGATCATGTTCACTTCCAATGACACCCCGGCAGAGGAGTTCGCCCAGGCATACAGACTCGGGGCTGTGATCAACCTTGATGACATCACCCATATCAAGACCATGGAAGAGAGCTGCGGCATCCCGGAGTTGATCTGCTTCCGTTATAATCCCGGCGATGCACGAACCGGGAATGCCATCATCGGACATCCTGCAGAAGCAAAATACGGGCTGACCGGTGATCAGATCGTCTCTGCCTATAAGATCATGAAGGACAAGGGTGTCAAACGCTTCGGTCTGCATACGATGGTCGCCTCCAACGAGCTCAACGGAGCCTATTTCGTCGAGACCGCCCGGATGCTCTTCGAGCTGAGTATCCGGATCAAGGAAGAGGCAGGGGTGAGACTGGAGTTCATCAACATGGGCGGCGGGATCGGGATACCGTACCGACCTGAAGAGACTGCAGTCGATCTGCAGCAGGTATCAGAGGGGATGAAGGAGCTGTATGAACAGATGATCGTACCGGCAGGTCTTGATCCCCTGCGTATCGTGTTCGAATGCGGACGTATGATCACCGGTCCCTACGGATACCTGGTATCGCAGGTACGACATGTCACCCAGAAGTACAAGCAGTATGCCGGCCTTGATTCCTGTATGACAGATCTGATGCGTCCTGCGCTCTATGGAGCCTACCATCACATCACGGTACTGGGCAAAGAGTCCCTGCCGTGTACACAGTCCTATGATGTCACCGGTTCGCTGTGTGAGAACAATGATAAGTTCGCCATCGACCGATCACTGCCGGAGATCGAAGAGGGAGACTATGTGGTCATTCATGACGCGGGGGCCCACGGGTATGCCATGGGTTTCAACTATAATGGGAAACTTCGCTCGGCAGAGCTGCTGCTCGCTGAAGATGGCAGTGTGAAGCTGATCAGACGGGCTGAGACCATCGAGGACCTGTTTGCCACGCTCGATTTCTCACCCAGAAGCATATCGTAACGAATTGGCATCGATAGAAGGAGCAGCTACACGATGATAGACCATACCGCCGCAGGCACGAGCTATTTGGAAGGAGCAGTCTGTTATTATACACAGAGGATCTATTTCAGTGACACTGATGCAGGCGGTATCGTCTATCACAGCAGATACCTTGATATCACCGAACACGCACGTACGGAGATGCTGCGTCTGCTGGGGATCGAGCAGGGAGAGGCCATGAGGGATCATCGAGTGGGGTATGTGGTGAAGTCGATCTCCATCGACTACGAACGCCCCGGGCTGCTCGATGATCTGCTGACGGTGAGGACCGTGGTCACACGCTGTGACCGCTTCTCTCTGGTGCTCGATCAGCGCATCATGCGCGGTCAGCAGCAGCTTGCCAGACAGCAGACCAAGGTAGGACATGTGGATATCGGGTCAGGCAAACCGGTGCTCATCCCCGGTCAGACCCGAGAGCTGTTCGGACAGCTCACCGGCGGTACTGACTAGAAACACCTGCCGTGGGTACTTTTCAGACACGGCCCATCACATCGGTAACAGATCTCATGTTCCAGCGGGGATCCCTGCATATAGTCTGAGATGTTCGAGAGGGTCGTCTGTGCGATATTGTCCAGCGCCTCTGCGGTCAAAAATCCCTGATGAGAGGTGACCAGCACGTTGTTGAACGAGAGCAGGCGCGCCAGCTGATCATCATGCACATACGACAGTGAATAATCATGAAAGAAGAATTCGCTCTCCTCTTCATAGACATCAAGCCCGGCAGCGCCGATCTTCCGGCTCTTGAGTCCTCGAACCAGTGCTGTGGTATCGATCAGCTGCCCTCTGCTGGTATTGATCACCATCACCTGATCCTTCATCATCGCCACCGCTTCCTCATCGATCAGGTGGTGTGTCTGTTCGGTCAGCGGACAGTGCAGTGAGATGATATCGGATCGCCGGTAGAGCTCGGGCAGCTCGACGAAACTGATATGAGGGTCGCTCTTGAGCTCCTCCGGTTCATGCCGGTCATGGACGAGCACCTCGGTACCGAAGCCCCGCATGATCGAGATCATGATCCTGCCGATCCTCCCGGCCCCGATGACTCCTACGGTCTTCCCGTGCAGGTCGAACCCTGTCAGGCCGGTGATACTGAAATTGCTCTCTCTGGTCCTGTTATAGGCTTTATGCGTCTTACGGTTGAGCGTCATGATCAGCGATGCAGCATGCTCTGCGACCGCATAGGGAGAGTAGGCAGGTACCCGTACGACATGGATCCTGTGGTGATAGACAGCCTTCAGGTCGATGTTGTTATAGCCTGCGGATCTCAGGGCGATCAGATGCACCCCGTGTTCGGCGAGTGATCGTGCGACCGCTTCATCAACACGGTCATTGACGAACAGGCATACCGCATCGGCACCATGTGCCAGGGCTGTGTTCGCCGGTGATATACGATCTCCGACATAGACGATCTTGAACCGGTCATCATCAGCATGTCGATCGAATGATGCTGTATCATAAGGTTGTGCGTCGTAGCACACTATGGTTATCATATGAATCTCCTTACAGGTGATGGGCTGAAGATACTCACTGGAGGACTCCAACGCATAGAGCTCAGTTGGATATATATCCTCTGGTTCATCAGACGTGAGGGCTCAGCCTGATCGGGGTGCTCTCCCGGCTGAGAAGTTTCTTGAAGTATCGCGGAAGATTGGGTATCATCTATAGGATAGTGGAATTCGGTATATCAGGTATGAGCAGGGGGGAATGAGATGGTGTTGGACGATGATGTGAGCTGTGAACAGATCCGGAAGAGAGTGCGTGAGCTGGATGTGCTGACCGAAGAGCTGCTCTCTGAGCAGCGCGAGAAGAGTTCCCTGGAGAGTTCGTGGTCGGGGAATCTCGGACACTGGTACTGGAACGTCCAGACGAACACGGTGGTCTTCGATCCGCTGAAGATCCGTGCCCTCGGGTATGAACGCTCGGAGGTTCCTGATGAGATCCCGTATCAGTTCTTCACCGATCTGCTGCACCCCCAGGACTATGAACCGATCATGGAGCAGATGCGCTCTCACCTGCGCGGGGACCTGCCGGCCTATGAGGTGGAGTACCGTATCAAGGCGAAGGACGGGAGCTGGAAGTGGTTCTTCGACCGGGGTATGATCGTCAGACGTACCGAAGAGGGAGCCCCGCTGCTGCTTTCGGGTATCGTATATGACATCACTGCTGCCAAAGAACGGGAGATGGAACTCGAGCGGCAGAATCACAACCTGCAGATAGAGGCATGGACAGATCCCTTACGGGGATCGCCAACCGCCGGGCGGCTCTCAGAGATCTCGAGCGTGTGATGGAGCTCTCAGCTCTGAACAAGCAGCCGCTGTACCTCTGTATGTTAGATATCGACCATTTCAAGCAGGTCAATGATACGCAGGGGCATGTGTACGGGGATCAGGTACTCAAGATCATCGCAGGACTGCTGAGAGATGCTGTCCGAGGTCACGATATCGCAGGGCGGTATGGCGGGGAGGAGTTCATCGCAGCCTTCTATGGTGCAGATGAGCATCAGGCCCAGGCTATCGCAGAACGGGTCAGGAGGCAGGTGCAGGAGTATCAGTTCGACCGGAACGTGCGGGTGACCATCAGCGGCGGGCTGCAGCGGTATGGGTATCAGAGCATGACCGAACTGATCTCAGATGCTGACAGCAAGCTCTATGAGGCAAAGGCTGCCGGCAGGAATCGTATCATCTCCTGAAACAGCTCACGAGGTGGGGGCATAAGGAGACCGCCCCAACGGAGCGGTCTCACAAAGCATATAAATGCGCAGTGTGTATATGTCCAGACTCTAGACTAGAGTCTGAAAAGCATGTCTTCATATGACGGGAAGGGCCAGTAGGCCTTGTCCGTCATCTTCTCGAGCATATCACCATGGGTCCTCAGTGCTGCCATGGCTGGTATCACGGTGTTACGGTACGCTTTCGCCTGCTTGAGCGTGTCATCTTCGATCGCCAGCGCTGCTGCCATCTCATCTTCCAGTGTGTCTGCAGCGGTCAGGGTGCTGTTCACGTGAATCGATAGCTTCTCAGCAAGTGCTTTCTGGGCAGCAGGATCCAATCCCAGGGCAGTCTGTGATTTCACAGAATCAAGTACTTCCTGCAGATATCTGGTGGATGCAGGTACGATCATGCGTTTTGCCATCTCGGCCATGATCCCTGCCTCGATATTGATCTGTTTGCTGTAGGTCTCCAGATAGATCTCTTCTCGTGACTCGATCTCCGCCTTTGAGAAGACTCCGTGTTTCTCAAAGACTTTCACGTACTCTGGGTCGGTCATCTTCGCAAGGGCCGACACGGTACTCGTGAGGTTGGGAAGGCCTCGGGAGAGGGCTTCTGCCACCCACTCCTGTGCATACCCGTTGCCGTTGAACACGATCCTCCGGTGTCTGCTGTAGAACTCCTTGATGATCGCTGCCGTCTCTTTCATGACATTCTCAGATCGTTCAAGCCGATCCGCTACCTCAGAGAGGATCTCAGCGACTACGGTGTTGATCATGGTGTTCGGACCTGCAAGTGACTGCAGGGAGCCGACCATCCTGAACTCGAACTTGTTACCGGTGAAGGCGAACGGTGAGGTCCTGTTCCGGTCGGTGGTGTCCATGGGGAATCGCGGTATGGTCGTCACTCCGACTTCAACGAGTTTTCCGTCACGTTTCTTCAGTTCACGCTCATCAGCGATACAGTCAAGGATCTCGGTGAGCTGATCCCCGAGAAACATGGAGATGATCGCAGGAGGGGCCTCGTTCGCCCCCAGTCGGTGGTCGTTCCCGGCATTCGCTGCTGAGAGTCTGAGCAGCGGTGCATACATATCGACTGCCTTGATCACCGAGGTGAGAAAGAGCAGGAACTGTGCATTATCTTCAGGCTGTCGCCGGGCTGCAGCAGGTTGTGTCCATCATCGGTCCCGATCGACCAGTTGTTATGCTTTCCTGAGCCGTTGACCCCTGCAAAGGGTTTCTCATGCAGCAGGGCGACCAGACCATGACGATTCGCCACATTCTTGATGGTCTCCATCAGCAGCTGATTGGTATCGGTCGATCGGTTGGCTGTATCATAGATCGTAGCGATCTCGAACTGGTTGGGGGCTACCTCATTGTGCTGGGTCTTTGCAGAGATGCCGAGTCTCCACAGGTCGTAGTTCAGTTCTTTCATGAAGACTGCGACCCGTTCTTTGATCGCGCCGAAGTAGTGGTCATCCATCTCCTGACCTTTCGCACTCATCGTGCCGAAGACCGTTCTTCCGGTCAGACGAAGGTCAGGTCTCTGATCATAGAACTCTTCATCGACCAGGAAGTACTCCTGTTCCGGTCCTACGTTGGTGATGATACGGCTCGTCGTGGTATTCCCGATGGCTTTGAGTACCCTGAGGGCTTGTCGGTTGATCGCTTCCATCGATCTGAGCAGAGGGACCTTCTTATCCAGTGCTTCCCCGGTGTAGGAGATGAAGGCAGTGGGGATCGTCAGGGTCTTCACTCCCAGATTCTCTTTGATCACTGCTGGACTGGTGGTGTCCCATGCGGTATAGCCGCGTGCTTCGAAGGTAGCCCTCAGGCCTCCGTTCGGAAAGGATGAGGCATCCGGCTCACCCTGGATCAGCTCTTTGCCGGAGAACTCGAGCAGCACGGTCCCGTCATAACAGGGATTGATGAACGAGTCATGCTTCTCTGCCGTCAGTCCTGTGAGCGGCTGGAACCAGTGGGTATAATGGGTCGCTCCCTTTTCGAGTGCCCAGTCCTTCATCGCATTAGCGACGACTTCTGCTACCTCCGGTGAGAGACTTCTCTCCCCGTCCTGGACGGATTTGAGTTCCTTATAGACCTTGGCCGGCAGCCGTTCCTGCATGATCACATCGCTGAAACAGTTCTCTCCATATACTTCAGTCAATGATTTTTTTGTGAAATCTATACACTCTGACATCTCGATCTCCCTGTCTGTTGGTTGTTTGAAGATTATATAGCAATATGCGTGCCAAATAATATAACTTCTTATTAGATATAAAGTAGCATATGATCAGCAGCTCTTTGCTGCTGTTTTGCAGGTTTGATAACCTACAAAATGTAGTGAAATCGGGTCTGTAGCTACATTTTTGTAGGAATCTTCTCCTGCTGGTTCTTCTAGCCTATGGCTTTGGCACCTGTGTCATTGTTGCGTATTCTGATACATTCTTCGATCGGTACGATGAAGATCTTCCCGTCCCCTATGCTGTTCGTACCCGCTCCGTTGATGATCGCTTCGGTGGTAGAGCTCACGAAGGAGTCGTTCACAGCGATCTCGATACGAAGTTTCTTCAGCAGGTTCACTTCGATATCGACTCCACGGTAGGTCTCGGTATACCCCATCTGCTGTCCGCATCCGAGGGCATTGGTGATAGAGATCTTGTAGATCTCGCGTTTGTATAGCTCCTGTTTCACCGAATTCAGTTTATCGGGCTGTATATAGGCAATGATCAGTTTCATAGTGGTAATCCTCCATTACATCGTGGTGAAGATCTGAAATCCGCTGTATGATTCGGTCCCGTGTTCACTCAGGTCCAAGCCGACGAGTTCTTCTTTCTCTGATACCCGCAGTCCATGGGCTTTGTTGATGATGAAGAACAGCAGTCCTGCAGACAGAGCGACCCAGATGAACACCGACAGGGCTCCCAGAGCCTGTATCCCCAGCTGTGAGAACCCGCCTCCGTAGAAGAGGCCTCTGACATCATCAGTGGCGCCGAACAGTCCGACTGCCAGTGTTCCCCAGAGTCCGCAGACCCGTGTACGGAGATGGCTCCGACCGGATCGTCGATATGCAGCACCTTGTCGATGAACTCTACCGAATAGACGACGATGATCCCTGCGATCAATCCTATGAGCACAGCTCCGAAGGGGGTGACCACTGCTGTCGGCGCGGTGATCCCGACCAGTCCTGCAAGTGCACCGTTGAGGGACATACTGACATCCGGTTTACCGAAGTGGATCCAGGAGATCAGCATGGCTGCGATCGCTCCCGCAGAGGCTCCGAGGGTCGTCGTGACCGCGACGGTCGCCATGGTCATGTCAGTCCCGCTGAGCGTGGACCCGGCATTGAATCCGTACCAGCCGAACCAGAGGATGAACACCCCAAGGCTTGCCAGGGGCAGGTTGTGTCCCAGGATGGCTTTTGATGTGGTCTTCCCGTTGACTTTGACGAACTTACCGATCCTCGGTCCGAGGAAGAGAGCTCCCATGAGTGCTGCCCATCCACCGACTGAGTGCACGACCGTCGATCCTGCGAAGTCGTGGAAGCCCATCTCTGCAAGCCATCCGCCGCCCCAGATCCAGTGTCCTGAGATCGGATAGATGATTCCGGAGATGAACACGCTGTAGATGAGGTAGGCGGAGAACTTCGTCCGTTCTGCCATGGCTCCTGATACGATGGTCGCTGCGGTCGCAGCAAAGACGACCTGGAACATCCAGTCCCTGAAGAGGGTAGCATCGGCTCCTTTGATGAAGAACTGTGAGAATCCGAAGAACCCGTTGGAACTGCCGTACATCAGTGCCCAGCCTAACGCCCAATAGATCAGAGCTCCTGCACAGAAGTCCATGAGATTCTTCATGATGATGTTCCCTGCATTCTTTGCCCGGGTAAGTCCCATCTCGACCATGGCGAATCCAGCCTGCATGAAGAATACCAGAGCTGCTGCCAGCAGCAGCCAGATCATGTCAAGTGCTTCCTGGTGAAGCGCGACCGTCTCAGCCAGTTCGTCTGCGAACAGCGTACCGCAGCTGATCATCAGCAGCACTGAAACAAGTAGTGCGATTTGTACCTCATATACCTCTCCTGTGTGTTATGTGTGTTGCAGATCTCTTAAGCAGGAAGCATGCCAATCTGACAAAACTGTATGGAGAGATTTTGTAAAAGATACTGAGGAAAAGAGATAGGTGTCAGTCTTTCTGGGGTGGGCAGTCGAGCAGCAGAAGTATCACAACCATACACCTACGAAAATGTAGGTATATGGTTGTTATGATACATATATGTAGGATTACTGTGGTTTGTACCGGTCTGAATCGAGTCCGTACTTCTCGATGCGCAGACCCATGATGCGTTCGGTGATCCCGAGATTACGTGCAGCTTTTGCCCGGTTCCCCCGTGCATGCTTGAGAGCATCTGCGATGAGTTCTCGTTCAAGCTCTTCGACCGCATGGCGGAGGGTGGATGTGAACTGCGTATTGGAGGATTCAGCTGACTGCAGGCTGGGAGGGAGGCTGTAGGCGTGGATCACGTCATCCTTGCTCAGCAGTACCCCGCGCTCTATGCAGTTCTCCAGTTCACGGACATTTCCGGGCCAGTGATACATCATCAGCAGATCGATGGCTGAACTGGTGATCCGCTTGACCTTGCGGTGGTTCTTGCGGTTGTATTTATCGATGAAATGATCGCACAGGAGCATGATATCTGATTTGCGGTCTCTCAGCGGCGGGATATGGATGGGGAAGACATTCAGCCGGTAGTAGAGATCTTCCCTGAAGGTCCCGTTCTCGATCTCCTGTTCGAGATTCCGGTTGGTAGCGGCGATGATACGGACGTGATGGAGATGGTCTTAACCCCGCCGACGCGTTCGAACTCCTGTTCCTGGATGGCTCTGAGCAGTTTTACCTGCATCTGGGCAGAGAGCTCTCCGATCTCATCAAGAAAGAGCGTACCGGTGTCTGCGAGCTCGAAACGGCCTTTCCTCTGGACATGGGCACCGGTGAACGCCCCTTCTCATGGCCGAAGAGTTCGCTCTCGATGATGCTCTCAGGGAGCGCGGCGCAGTTCACCTTGACAAAGGGCCGGCCGGCTCTGAGGCTGCTGTAGTGGATCTCATGCGCTACGAGCTCCTTTCCGGTGCCGCTCTCTCCCCTGATGAGTACGGTGGCATCACTGGCACTCACCTGTGAGATCAGATCATAGACTTCCTGAATGGATTGAGCCTTCCCGATGAAGTTGGCCGGCTGGTAGCGTTCCTTCAATTCCTGCTTGAGCCGGTCATTCTCGGCGATCAGGCGCTCTTTCTCCTCTCTGAGCTCCTGTCGTATCTGTACCGCTCGGGCGATCATCGAGGCGATGACCGAGAGCAGCTGGAAATACTGTTCGAGTTCATCGTCTGTGAACTTCGCACAGGAGATGTTCAGGGTCCCGATGGTCTCGTTACCGCTCTTGATCGGGACACAGATGAACGAGACACGGGTATTGGCCTGGATATGGCGGGTCTCAGCTCCGGTCTTGTTGATGTAGACATCACTTTGAGAGATATCGGGGATGATCACCGGCTGCCCGGTCTTCACCACCTGTCCGGTTATTCCCTCTCCGATCCGGTAGCGTCCTTTCTTCTTCTGGATCTCAGTCAGACCGTAGGCAGATTCGATGAGGATCTCACCGGTCTCACGGTTCACCAGGGTGATCGCTCCGCGTATGACCGGAGTATGTTCTGAGAGTGAGTGGAGGATAGGACTGAGGATCTTCTTCAGGTCTTCAGTCTCATCAAGGATCTTACTGATCTCAAAGAGGACCAGGAGTTCTGTTGGTTCTTTCATGTGTGTATCCTACAAAAATGTAGGGATGTGTTCAAGAGGGAGTTTCTGCTTCGATCTGTTCGAAGATACCCTTCTTTCTGTTCTTTCTGACACGGTCCCACGGCAGGGTCCTGCCGTTCATGCTGATATAGACGCCGTGTGCAAGGGACTGGACACTGCTTACCGCGGTACCGAGGTTGAAGAAGGCGTCGGAATCAGCGACCGTATAGGGGACCATCGCGCCGGTGAGGATGATCGTCTTATCGAGATCGGCTTTCCCGAGTACGCGGGCGGTGATCTCCATGGTGTCGGTCCCATGGATGATGATGATCTGACTGCACTCGGATGCCCTGCAGGCTGCGAGGATCTCAGCCCGGTCTGCATCATCCATCAGCAGGCTGTCTTTGAGGGCCATATGCTTGATGCTGTAGCTGATGGTGCACCGAACGACCTGCATGATCCGGGAGAGGTGGGAACTCCTGAAGGTCAGCTCTCCGGTGATCTCATCATACTGCTTGTCAAAGGTCCCACCTGTAGCGATGATCAGAATCTGTTCGTCCATGCTGTCCTCCTGCCGACCTGCCGGTGTGTATGTTTGCAACCATTATAGGGGGGAAAGTGGTCTGGAAGTCAACAGCCTGTTCTGCACCTGATCATACAGTTGATAGATATTGACCGATTGCCTGTTTTTTGTCTCCTGTTCATGATACCATGGTTCCCTGAGATCTATGATAAGGGAGCTAGTCATGCCTGGATACAGAACCTGTGTTTTTCTGCTGGTGTTCATGTGCGCATTCTGGTATGCAGCAGCTGACGGGTCAGTGCAGATCATCTCATCGGATGATCGCATCGCATGGACGGTCTCCATCGATCATGAGGAGCTGGTATTCGAACAGGGGATGGTGGTCTATCTCCCTGACGGCCTCCATCGTCTCACTGCGTTCGCTCCTGGTTTTCGCATGATCGATGAACCGCTGCGAATCACCGATGGTGCACGGGAACAGATCCTGCTGCATGCAGCGGCTCCTGAGATCGTCGCTTCCGGAGCGATGATCGAACTCACGGCTGATCCCCGTACCGGGACGCTGATCCTGGTAGGGACTGCAGGAGGTGAAGCCTTCACCCTCGATGAGCAGATCGGCAGGGCTCCCTCATCGCTGCAGGTAGGGGCCGGTACCCACCAGGTCACCTCCGGTGTCTATGCCTGGGAGGTGACCGTCCCCGCAGGGAAGGTCGTGTTCGTACGATTCGATGCAGAGGCCGGGACCGTGCAGGAGTTTACCGTAGATCAGCAGCAGTACCGGGAGCTCTATGAATACAGCCCATCCTATGATAGGATGTTCTCTTTCGGATATCGCAGGTATGCGCTACGACGCTTCTGGGATCTGCGAAACACTTCGATCGTGCTGGGGGTGTTTGCCCTGTTCATGCTGGGGATCATCGTGCGGTTCTCCCTTCGGGGCAGGATAGCCATAGCCAGGATGAGAAAGCGGCAGCTGTTCAGAAGGTTCGAACGACTCTCCAAGGCTGATCCGAAGGGGCGAAGGCCGGTGACAGAGAGGGCACTGGTCGCTCAGGTGAAGTATCTGAAGAAGTTGCGGGTCCTTCTGCAGAAGCAGATCGCAGAGCATAGAAGACGGTATGAGGTGCTCAAGGGCAGAAGTGATGCGAAGGGTATGAGAAAACGGAAGAGACAGGCCAGAAGGGTCCGCAGGCTTGTACGTATCGAGAAGAAGCTCTTCTATGAGCTCTCATGAGCGATGAAAAACAGGAGATCATATGCGCAAAGTAGTACTGGTACTGCTAGTGCTGCTGGGAGCAGCGGCACTGATCTATGCATGCTGGGGGAGACCGTATCTGAACTCGATGCAGGAAGACCTGGAAGCTCTGAGTGAGCTGCCGGTGGATGTCCTGGAGTTGTCTGACAGTGAAGATGGGATCTATCAGGGAAGTTTTGCAGCAGGGCCGATAGCCGTAGTACTGCAGGTGCGCATAGCTGGCCATCGGATCGATGAGATCACCATCGTGAAGCACGAACAGGGCAGGGGGAAGGCTGCAGAGGAGATCACCGAACAGATCATCTCTCAACAGTCCCTGCGGGTCGATACGATCGCCGGTGCCACCTACAGTTCTCAGGTGATCGTTCAGGCGGTACAGGATGCACTGCATCAGGCAGCACGATGAATGGAAAGAAAAAAGAAATGAGAGGGAACCATATATGAACGAAAGGATTTCACTGCAGCAGTGCTGCCGGACGTACTATAGAGATCGTGACATGAACTGTGCAGAGGCAGTGATCCTCGGAGCTGATCAATGGTACGAGCTGCATCTTGACCCACAGAGTCTCCGTACTGCCGCTGGCTTCGGTGGCGGGCTTTCCATCGGCAGTGTCTGCGGCGCTTAGCGGGGCAGTCATGGCGCTCGGTGCGTTGTTCGTGCGCGAGAGGGCTCATGAGGATGAGACGATCAAGACGGTGACAGCGGCTTATCTGGAAGAGGCCCAAAGGCGATTCGGCTCTCTGATGTGTATCGACCTGAAAGCGTCGATGCACACAGAGGAAGATGGCTGTCTGGCGGTAGTCCTTGCGGCAGCCGGACTGCTCGAGGAGATCGTACAGAAGTATGATCATCTGAGGATCATCAGGGAGCATGTGCCGGCGAGCGAATGAACAGAAACATACAGTGTGATGCGATGATCCTGAAAAGTATGCGGTCCGGTGAGCTCCATCGGCGGCTCACCCTGATCTCACCGCAGCTCGGACTCTTTGATGCGACGGCCTACGGGGCGCGCAAAGGGAGTGCGAAACTCGCAGGTCTGGTCGAACCCTTCGTCCACGGGCGGGTCTATGCCTATTACAACCCTGTGAAACAGCAGTATTCCCTGCAGGACATCAAGGTCGAACAGTTCCGTGAATCGCTTCGTGAAGATCTTGTGGACCTCTACAGCGCCTCGTTCTTTGCTGAGCTGATCCTCAAATCCTTCGGCAGCGGTGGTGATCATGAAGCAGTATATGCCTGATGCTCGAACTCCTTGATGAGATCGAGCAGAAGAGGGATCATCACCACCTCATCATCCAGGGTGCTGGCGATTCCTCCATCTCTTCGGTCTGGCTCCCGACCTGCTCACCTGTGCTGCCTGCGGCAGACCGCTCGGCCAGGCAATCGGCAGCCTGCATCACGGTGAACACGGTCTGTGGTGTGAGTCCTGTCTCCCGTTCGCTCCAGCAGGGGCTGCGCTGGATGTGGCAAGCCGCAGATACCTGAGCTATACTGCAGAGCTTCCGCTGCAGAAGGCACTTCGGGTGTCTCTGGCAGCAGAGGCCGCACGCATGCTCAAGAATGCCCTGCTGCACTATATGGACAGCATCACCGACGGGCGGCTCAAGACCATCAAGAGTGGCATCCTGTGAGGCTGTTCATCGGTATCCCGGTCAGACCGGAGACAGCAGCTCGCCTGCGCAAGGCTATGAACGCATGCCCTGATCGTGATATGATACGCCTGACAGGGACGGATCGGTATCATGTGACCCTGCTGTTCCTCGGAGAGCGGGATCCTTCGCAGATCCCGGTCATCACCCGGGCCATGGATGATGCCAGCCTCGGATCCCTGCCCGCTACACTCAGCTGCGAAGGTGTCAGGATCTTCTCTCGTCGCACCATCGTGACACCGGTGACCGCAGGCAGAGAACAGCTTACGGAGTTGGCACAGGATCTGGCAGGCCGGCTGCAGATACCGATACCCTCAGACGATACGATCTGGCATCTGAGTCTTGCGCGAATACCGAAAGGGGTACGGACAGACCTCCGGCTGATCAGGGAGACCATGGATCTGAAGATCCGTGCCCGGATCGAACTGGATACCATCGTACTGTATCGATCTCACATAGGACATACCAGCGTTCGATACGAAGCGCTGCATACGATAAGGTTGTAGACATGAAATGGGAAAAACCGGCTATAGATCCAGCACGAGTCAAGAAGATGCATGAACGGTATCATATCGATCTGATCACCGCATCGATCCTTGAACGAAGAGGAGTCAGTCACACTGATATTCGCTTCTATCTCGAAGACGATGTCTCCTTCCTGCACAATCCGTTTCTGTTCGAAGATATGGAGAGTGCGGTCGATCGTATCCTTGATGCGGTCAACGAGGGAGAGAAGGTGCGTATCTTCGGTGACAGGGATGTTGACGGGATGACCTCGACGGTGCTGCTCAAAGAGTCGCTCGATGAACTGGGCCTGGATGTCGACTGGCGGCTCCCGCTTGAGGATGAACCCTACGGTCTGACGATGGCCGGGGTGGACCATATGGTGGAGGACGGGCGCACACTGCTGATAACCGTCGACTGCGGGATCTCCAACACGAAGGAGATCTCCTATGCGGCAGGACACGGGATAGATGCGATCGTCATCGATCATCATATACCCGGAGATGAACTGCCGGCTGCAGTGGCGATCATCAATCCCAAGGTGGATGGCAGCGGGTATCCGTTCCGGGATCTTGCAGGCTGCGGGGTGGTCGCAAAATGTATCTGGGCTCTCAATTTCAGCAAGACCGATCTCTACAAGCAGGAACTGGTGCTCCTGCATGCACGACCGGGGAACCAGACGGTGATCATTGATGCGGTGAAACTGGAGAATCTTGTCGAGATCGATCGTATCACCGAGAACATCGTCCCGGGAGTGCTGCCGGCCAGTCAGTCCCGCCTCTTTGATTTTCTGATCGGAAAACAGATCCTTGTCTATGATGAGCTCCTTGAGAAGCGCATGCTCCAGCAGGCCTTCGGTGCACGGGTGGAGATCAATCTGATCGATCTGGCACCCGGGGTCATACAGCAGTTCCCTTCGATGAAGGGAAAGAGTCTCGTCCGTCTGCAGCAGTTGAGTAAGGCCAACCGGTACGGGACGGGGACGATCCAGGAGATCGATACGCTGGTGAGTCTGTTCAGCACCTATGTGATCAAGAGCCATCCGTCGCTCTCGTCCGAGTATGAGAAGAATCTAGATCTGGTAGCTATCGGCACCGTCGCTGACCTGATGCCGATGCATGGGGAGAACAGGATCCTGGTGAAGAAGGGGCTGCAGGTACTCTCCCGCGGCGACAGACACTCGCTGCTCATGTTCCTTTCGATGCTCAATCTTGATGGTAAGCGCATCTCGACGACGAACATCGGTTGGCAGATCTCACCCGTGTTCAACGCATCGGGGAGGCTGGGAGTTCCCGATAAGACGGTCGATCTGCTGTTGAGCAAGGATCGAACCGAACAGGAACAGCTGTCGGTCGAACTGATCGGACTCAACAAGAGACGAAAGAAGCTCGGTGATGATTCATGGAACAAGATCCTTCCCAAGGCACGGACCAGTTATGATGCACACGATCACAAGATCGTCATCGTCTATGACAAGTCGGTCAACAGGGGATCACCGGTATCATGGCTTCACGACTGCTCAGTCAGTTCAAAGCCCCTGCCATGGTGATCGCTCAGATCGAAGACCATCTGGTGGGCAGCATGAGAAGCAGTAAGGCGATGAATGTGAAATCGTTCCTCTCCACCTTCGATGATATCCTCATCGATCATGGGGGTCATCAGTGTGCCGGCGGGTTCAGTCTCTATGAGAAGGACCTGGATGAGTTCCTGATCCGGGTCGATGAGCTCGCAGGGGATCTGGTGATCAAGAAGAGTGAGGACCTCCTGACCATCGATGCGGAACTGCCGGAACAGTTCATGACCCCTGAGCTCATCACGATTGTCGAGCGCCTTGAGCCCTACGGTGCTGAGCACAACCCGCTGCAGTTCATGATGCGTGGAGCTGTGATCGAAGAGATCAGCCTGCTCGGTGCAGGGGAGCAGAAACATGTGAAGATGCTCATCGCCTATGGTGCCTACAAGTGGCCGGCGATCTTCTGGCGGGCAGGGGACCGGGCGGGTCAGGAATTCTCCAGGGGAGACCGTATCGATCTGGTCTTCAGATTCGGGAGGAACTACTATAAGAACATGGAGTCACTGCAATTGACTGTGCTCGATATCGCTCAAGATGCTGATGACATGTTGACAAACATACGATAATACGTGATAGTACTACCGTAGTATTTCCCATGATGGGAAAGGGGGTGATTACTATAGCTTTCGTAAAAGTCGACGAAAACGAACCTCTGGAGAAATCTCTGAAACGATTCAAGAGAATGGTCGAGAAAGAAGGGATTATCAGAGAGTGGAAGAAGCGAGAATATTTCGAAAAGCCTTCCACCATCAATAACCGGAAGAAAAAAGCTCTTCAGCGAAAACAGATGAAGAAGTTGAGAAAACTCAAAGCAATGAAGAGCTACTAGGTTATATATATATAACGTATTGGTGTCATTTGCCGTAATCGATCGGTATCCGGTCACAAGGGAGGGAAAGTCATATCTCATGATTTTCTCTCCTTTTTTTAACCCCCGAGAAGAATACGTAGTCATTATGAATACAGTAATTTTTATCACGAAATATTTGACATTTACTCAGTTACTAAGTACAATAAGATAGATTTTAACAGTTTAGAGGAGCGTAACCTATGCTTATCCTGATTTCAGACGCCTTTGATGCGTCATTGCCCGAAAATTGACTCAATTTGGTGAAGTCACTACTGATACTTCACGTCTTGCAGAAGCTCATGTTGTACTGATCAGAAGCAAGACAACATGTACCAAAGAGTATATCGATGCTGCAAAGAACCTGAAGCTGATCATCAGAGGCGGAGTGGGGATCGACAACATCGATAAGGATTATGCACAGAGCAAAGGTATCCTGGTGCATAACACACCGAAGGCCTCTTCGATCGCAGTAGCTGAACTGGCGTTCGCTCTGATGATCTCAGTCCCGAACCATATCGTAGAAGCACATAACGGTATGGTCGAGGGCACATGGCTGAAGAAGAGCATCAAGAGGACTGAGCTGTACGGTAAGACGCTCTGTCTCGGTGGTATCGGGAACATCGCTTCCAAAGTAGCAGAACGGGCTGCAGCCTTCGGGATGAAGGTCGTCGCGTATGATAAATACGTATCACAGAGCCCAGTGGCAGAGATGAAACCTTCTCTCAAAGAAGCTGCCAAAGATGCAGACTACATCTCCCTGCATCTGCCTCTGACTGATGAGACCCGTGGGATCTTTGGTCAGGAGATCATCGATGCCTGTGTGAAGAGACCTGTAGTGATCAATACCGGTCGAGGACCCTGTGTGGATGCCCAGGCTATGACCGCTGCATTGGAATCCGGACAGATCAGCTGGTATGCCACTGATGTATGGCCTTCTGACCCACCATCAGAAGACTACCCGATCCTGAAAGCACCACATGTGACCATGACCTCATATCGGGGCAAGCAGTAAAGAGAATCTGCTGAGAATAGGCGATGAAGCATACAGCATCATCAAAGCAGCTGTTGACGGAGGAAAGCTATGAGTGAACGAAAACTGAATTTCTTTGCAGGGCCATCAGTACTTCCTGAGGAAGTCCTTGCAGAGCTGAAAGACCAGATCGGTGAGTACCAGGATAACGGGTTCTCCATGATCGAAGCAAGCCACAGGGGACCGGCATTCGATACGATGTATCACGAGTGTCTGGACCTGTTCAGGGAACTGCTCGGGATACCAGAGAACTACTCGGTGTTCTTCCTCGGCGGCGGGGCTACTCTGCAGTTCTCCATGATCCCGATGAACTTCCTCGGGGCAGGGCAGACTGCCGATTACCTGAAGACCGGGACCTGGTCAAACGGGGCATGCAACGATGCTCAGAAACTCGGGAACGTGAAGGTCCTCTTCGATGGGAAGGATTCGAACTACTCGACCCTGCCTGCTCCGGAGAGTGTAACACCTGATGCGGATGCAGCGTACCTGTACCTCTGTTCGAATGAGACCATCGGAGGGATCGAATGGCAGGGCTGGCCGGAAACGGGCAACGTCCCCCTGATAGCCGATATGTCCAGTGACATCCTCAGCCGACCGGTTCCGGTCGAGAAGTTCGCCATGATCTACGGCGGGGTACAGAAGAACCTCGGACCTGCAGGGGCTACCTTTGTGATCCTCCGTGATGACATGCTCGAGAGATCACCTGCGAATCTGACCTCCTACCTGAATTACAACACCCATGCAAAGAAAGATGGTCTGTTCAACACCCCTCCGGTCTTCTCGATCTGGGCAGTCAAGCTGGTACTCGAATGGGTCAAGGCTCATGGCGGTGCTCAGGGTATGGCAGAACGGGCTACCCGTAAGGCGAACCTGCTCTACAATGCGATCGACAGTCTCGATTCCGTCTTCTACTCACCCGTAGATGCACGATACCGATCGAAGATGAACGTCGTGTTCAGACTCAGGGATGAAGAGCTCGAGAAACAGTTCCTCAAAGAGACCGCAGCCATGGGCATGCTCGGACTGAAAGGACACAGAAGTGTTGGTGGATGCCGTGCATCTATCTACAACTCACTTCCTGAAGAATCTGTGGCAGTGCTTGCTGACTACATGAAAGAATTTGCACGAAAGAATGGATAAACCAATGAAGATCGACGATACGAACAAAGCAATTATCAAACAGCTTCGAGATGGACGCAAATCGTATAGCGCAATAGCTGATGAACTCTCTATCACTGAGAATACGGTACGCGCCCGGGTCAATAAGCTCATGGATGAGAAAGTGCTTGAAATAACCGGGTTAGTCGATCCATCATCACTGCCGAATCATAAGATCGTCATCATGGGCATCAAACTGAAGACTCTGGATCTGGGCAGGAAGGCCAAGGAATTCACCCAGCTTCGCGGGGTAGTCTTCGCAACGGTCGTCACTGGCCGCTATGATCTGATCGTACAGGTGCTCATCAATGAGAATGACGGGTATTCTCTGCTGGACTTCTTCAATCGGGAGCTGGTGAAGGTCTCTGAGATCCAGGATGTCGAGACGTTCGTCGTCTATGAATCCTTTGACCTGAGAGTCCCCTATATTCTCTGATGCGTTTCTGACTTGCAGGTATATCTGACGACAGCCTGTTACCGGGCTGTCGTCTTCACGGAATAAAGATACAAGGGGTTTGGGTATGAAGAAGACACCTTTGCACGCAGTATACAGTTCGTATCCCGGAGTCAAGCTCATTGATTTCGGTGGATGGGAACTCCCTGTCAATTTTGAGGCGGGGATACTGGCGGAGCACAAGCAGGTACGGGAACAGGTGGGACTGTTCGACGTATCACACATGGGGGAGTTCCTTGTCGATGGACCGGGCAGCGATGAGTTCGTTGACTATCTGGTGACCGGGAACGTCGCAGCCATGCAGAACGGACAGGTGCTCTATGCACTGATGTGCTATCCCTCCGGAGGGGTGGTAGACGATCTGATCATCTACAAGAAGGCTGCTGATGCCTATCTGCTCGTGGTGAACGCCGCGAACATCGAGAAGGATTTTGCCTGGGTCACCAGGGAGAATCCCCGCAGTGCTGCAGGGGATCAGAACCTGCCGCGTATCATCGATGCCTCACAGGATTTCGTGCAGATCGCTCTGCAGGGTCCCCTGGCTGAAGATGTGCTGGCGACACTCTGGAAGGGCTGCAGTGAACTGAAATTCTTTCACTTCGAAGAATCGGTATCTCTCGGCGGTCTTACCGCACTCATCTCACGTACCGGCTATACCGGGGAAGACGGCTTCGAGCTCTATCTTCCGGCGGAAGACGGACCGGCGCTCTGGAATCTGCTGATGGAAGCAGGAGAGCCCTTCGGTATCCTGCCCTGCGGGCTCGGCGCGCGTGATACGTTGAGACTCGAATCAAAGCTTCCGCTCTACGGCCATGAACTCACCTCAGAGATCACACCTCTGGAAGCGAACCTGTCAGTCTTCGTGCATCTTGATGCTGGAGATTTTTGTGGAAAAGATGCGCTGGTGAAGCAGAAGGAAGAGGGGATACCCCGCTCATTACGTGGTATCATAATGGAAGACAAAGGTATCCCGAGAAATGGGTACGAGGTCTACAGCGGGGATGACTGTATCGGGTTCGTCACCAGCGGAGCGGTGTCACCGAAACTGGATGCATTCATCGGATTAGTGCTGATCAGGCGCGGCTGCGGTCTGAAGATCGGAGATCGTGTGGATATCGAAATCCGCGGCAAGCGGAAACGAGCGAGACTGGTGAAAACACCATTCTACAAGAATACCGGGAGGAAACGATGAGCGAAGTAAGAAAAGGACTGTGGTATACCACCGATCATGAATGGATTCGACTTGAGGGGACAAAGGCCTATGTTGGTATCACCGATTATGCTCAGGCACAGCTTGGTGAAGTGGTATACGTAGAGCTTCCTGAGATCGATGATGAGTTCGAGAAGGATGACGAGATCTCCAGTATCGAGTCAGTCAAGGCTGCCTCTGCCATCATCAATCCCCTGACCGGGACGGTGAAGGAAGTCAATGAGGATCTTGAAGATACGCCTGAGCATATCAATTCCGATCCGTTCGAGTACTTCATCTATGCCATAGAGCTCTCTGATGAATCAGAGTGTGACGATCTGCTTGATGCTGATGCATACAGTGCATACCTCGAAACACTATAACGAGGAAAGGAATACGTAGCTGCCATGATGAATCCGTATAGTGTCCCCACGAGTGAAGAGAAGTCTGTGATGCTCAAGGCTATCGGCCTTTCGAGCATCAGAGAACTCTTCAGTGATATTCCATCGCATCTCTATCTTGAGAGCTGTACTGATATCCCTCAGGGTGTCTCCGAGTACGAAGCTCTGCGGCACCTTGAATCTCTTGCTGAGATGAATACCCTCGGGGTATCGTATCTGGGCTGTGGTTCCTATGACCATATCATCCCCTCTGCGGTCTCCCATCTGTCCTCTCTCCCGTCGTTTCTCACTGCCTATACTCCCTATCAGCCTGAAGTGTCACAAGGCACGCTGCAGGCGATCTTCGAGTATCAGACGATGATCTGTGAGATCACCGGGATGGATGTCTCCAATGCCTCTCTCTATGACGGACATACCGCCGCATCTGAAGCTGTGGTCATGGCCCGCAACGCCAAGAGGAAGGGGAACATCCTGCTCGTATCAGAGACGATACATCCGAACACTCTCAGTGTCATCAAGACACATATGTCCCATTCTGATCTGCAGATCCAAACTATCGCAGCGAATGACGGCGTAGTCAAACTTGCTGATCTGGAAGCGATGTTGAGTCCTGAGGTCATCGGGTCCTGGTGCAGAGTCCGAACATCTACGGCTGCGTGGAAGATTATTCCGGGTTTGCCGATCGTATCCATGCACATAAGGCCATGTTCATCATATCCAGTGATCCGATGGCCCTCGGTGTGATCCCTTCTCAGGGTGACTGGGGTGCAGATATCGCCATCGGTGACATCCAGCCCTTCGGTATCCCGACCTGTTTCGGCGGACCTTCTGCAGGCTATATCGCCGTACACGAGAAGTTGTTGAGAAAACTTCCTGGTAGGATCGTAGGTGAATCTACAGACAGCAGCGGCAGACGTGCTTTCGTACTGACGCTCCAGGCTCGTGAACAGCATATAAAACGTGAGCGGGCGACCTCGAACATCTGTTCGAATCAGGCTCAGGTCGCGTTGACCGCTTCGATGTATCTATCACTGACCGGGTGGAACGGCGTCAGAGAGGCTGCGGTCCAGTCGCTGACGAAGGCTCATTTCCTCTATGAAGCTTTGCAGTCTGTCAGTTCGATCGAACCTGCGTTCTCCTCACCGTTCATCGGTGAGTTCACCATCGATCTTGGATCGGCTGAACAGGCCGGCGCTTTCCTCTCAGGGATGCGGGAACACGGGATCTTTGCCGGAGTGCATCTTGGCGAGCTCGATGCCTCCATGGCCGGGCTGATCGCAGTCTCTGTGACAGAGAAACGCACGAAAGCCGAACTTGCACAGTATGTCCACTCGGCACAGGAGGTGCTCTCATGACGTATACCAGCCTGATCTATGAGAAGAGCTGCCCCGGGCGCCAGGGCTATCGATTCCCCGCCCTGGATGTACCCGCGATCAAACTGTCTGAGGTGCTTCCGCAGAGTCTCATCAGAAGCAGTGTCCCGAATCTGCCCGAGGTCTCCGAGGTCGATGTCGTACGGCATTATACCAATCTGAGTCAGAAATGCTTCTCTGTCGATACCGGCAGTTATCCTCTCGGTTCCTGTACTATGAAGTACAACCCCAAAGTGAACGAGGATGCTGCGGCTCTCAAGGGTTTCTCGCAGCTGCATCCCCTCCAGCCACAACAGAGCATCCAGGGGATACTTCGTCTGCAGTATGAATTACTTGAGAGGCTCTCAGCCCTGACAGGGATGAAGTGGGGGACTCTCCAGCCTTTTGCCGGTGCTCATGGGGAGTATACCGGGATGAAGCTGTTCAAAGCCTACTTCGACAAGCTCGGTGATACCCGGCGTAAGCGTATCCTGATCCCCACCTCGTCCCATGGGACCAATCCGGCTTCAGCTCATATGTCAGGTTTCGAGGTGGTCGAGGTCGCGGCCAACGAGAGAGGTCTGGTCTCCCTGAAGGATCTGGAGCAGTATCTTGATGATGAACTTGCAGGTATCATGCTGACGAACCCCAACACGCTCGGGCTCTTCGAAGATGATATCCTGACTATCGCAGGCAGTGTCCATCGTGCCGGAGGCCTGCTCTACTACGATGGGGCCAACTTCAATGCGATCATGGGTAAGACCCGACCTGGAGATATGGGGTTCGATGTCATTCACCTGAATCTCCATAAGACCTTTGCTACTCCGCATGGCGGGGGAGGTCCCGGTGCCGGTCCTGTCCTGGTATCACAGCGCATGCTGCCGTTCCTTCCGACTCCCGACATCACCTTCAGGGAAGGGGTGTATCAGCTCACCAATGATCGTCCTGATTCGATAGGACGTATCTCAGGCTTCTACGGGAACATCGGGGTACTCATCCGTGCCTACACCTATATCCTGGTCATGGGAGCAGACGGACTGCAGGAGGCTTCTGAGCATGCAGTGCTCTTCGCAAACTACGTCAAAGAGGGGCTCAAAAAGGCTTATCTGCTGCCCTACGATCAGATCTGCAAGCATGAGTTCGTGATCTCGGCACAGGAGATCAAAGAGTCCTACGGGGTCTCCGCCATGGATATCGCCAAAGGGTTGATCGATGAGGGGATCCATCCCCCCACGATGTACTTCCCGCTGATCGTGCCTGAAGCACTGATGATCGAACCGACTGAGACTGAATCGAGGCCGATCTTGATCGGTTCATCGATGCGATGCTCCTGCTGAAACAGAAGGTCATCGATGATCCCGATGCGCTGCATGCAGCTCCGGTGACCACACCGATCGGACGTGTCGATGAGGTGCAGGCTGCACGGAAGCCGGTCGTCCGCTGGAGACCTGATACCGTTTCTTCATAGCACAGCATAGAGCGGCAGGTACAAGTTACCTGCCGCTGTTCTCAGATATGGAATACCACTTGTCTATCACGGCAAACCCTTGTACAATAGCATGAGAAGTATAGCTCTGGAGGGTGTGATGGCTGATATCAAAACTGACTACCTGGGATTATCTCTTGCGAATCCCATTATCATAACAAGTTCTAGACTCACGGCAACACTAGATGGTGTCAAGAGATGTGAGGATGCCGGTGCGGGTGCGGTCGTGCTCAAATCGATCTTCGAAGAGCAGATCGACTTTGACTCTGCGAAGATGCTCGAAGGGGCGGATGCCTCCTATCATGCAGATGCCTATGATTTTTTCGCGAATACCAGCAAAGACTACTATATCGATCGGTACCTCGAACTCGTGGAGCAGGCGAAAGCCAGCCTCTCGATCCCGGTGATCGCCAGTGTGAACTGTATCCACTCCGGTTCCTGGATCGATTATGCACACAGGTTCCAGGAAGTGAACGCTGATGCTCTGGAGATGAATGTCTATATCATCCCATCCGATGCATCCAAGACCCCTGAACACATCGAACAGGAGTATGACCGGCTCGTGAAAGAGGTCCGATCGAAGATATCCATCCCGCTTGCCCTGAAGATCGGACAGCAGTTCACAGCTCTCGCGAACAGACTGAGACGATTCGAGATGCTGGGAGTCGATGCCCTGGTGCTGTTCAACCGCTTCTATCGAACCGATATCGATATCAACAAGGAACTGATGGTCCCCGGAAAGGTATTGAGTGTCCCGGAAGAGTCAGCGATCCCGCTGCAGTGGACTGCTCTCTCCTCTGGAGAACTCGATCTTGATATCTGTGCCAATTCCGGGATATTCACCGGCGAGGACATGATCAAACAGCTGCTGGCAGGAGCCGCCTGCGTTGGTATCTGTTCTGCGGTCATGAAACATGGCCATGGAGTGATCAACACGATGAACAAGGACCTGGAGCAGTGGATGGACCGTAAAGGCTATCAGAGTATCGCTGATTTCAAAGGCAAACTATGTCAGGAGAATCTTGAGCATCCGGATCTCTGGGAGCGTTCCCAGTATGTGAAAGCCGTATGCGGTATAGAGTAGAGAGGGTCTGATGATCAGTGATGAGTTTAAGGATATCACACCGTACTCAGGTGATGAGCTCTATGAGGCGATCGAGCGGCTGAAGAGCAACAAGAGTTTCATCAAGAGTGCGAGTGAGATGGTGTTCACCGACCACTTCAATCTGGTATCCACAGTGAAGAAGCACGCCCTGCAGCGAAAACTCTTCGATGCTCTCGATCAGGTGCATACGGTCGATGAGTTCCAGGCGAACGTGACTTCGAAGATCCTGATCAAGCAGGTCCTGAAGAACTCTACCGATGGGTTCACCTATGAGGGACTTGAACATCTGAAGAAGGGCAATGCCTATTTCTTCTTCAGCAATCACCGTGATATCGTGCTGGACTGCGCCCTGCTCAATGAAGTGCTCGGTAATGAAGGATACGGCTATACGGAGATCGCCATAGGGGATAACCTCCTGCTCAATCAGCTCTCCAAGGATCTGTTCAAGCTCAACGGCGGGGTGACGGTCAAACGCAGTCTTCCGATGCGTGAGAAGTTCCATGAATCGAAAAAACTCTCTTCCTACTTCTATGAGACGATCGCACACCGGAAGAAGTCGATGTGGGTCGCCCAGAAGAGCGGCAGAGCGAAAGACGGGATCGATGTCACCAGTCCCGCGATCATCAAGATGCTCTATATGTCGCAGAAGAGTTCGGGGATGAGTTTCCATCAGTTGCTGGAAGATTGTACCATCGTACCGGTCGCTGTCTCCTATCAGTATGACCCCTGTGACATCAACAAAGGTCGGGAGACCCTCTCTCACTATCTGAAAGGCTTCTATAACAAGAAGAAATACGAGGATATGATCAATGTACTTCGCGGGATCCGCAAGCAGAAGGGCCATGTGCATCTGTACGTGGGAGAGCCGCTTGACCCGGGTCTTACCGATCATCTTGCCGTGGCCCGTGAGATCGACCGACAGATCCATCTCGGCTACAAGCTGTGGGACACGAACTACATCGCCTATGACCAGGTCACCGGCGGGAATCGGTTCTCTGCTCATTATGATGAATCAGCTCGTGAGAAGTTCAATGATCGGTACCGAGGCCTTACCCCGGAACTGAGATCCTTCATCATGGACTCCTATGCCAACCCGGTGAAGATGTATCTCAAGGAACTTGAGCACTGATGAAGGAGTGCTTCTATACGCTGCTTATCCTTGCAGCGTGTATGACCTTGCTGATCTCCTGTACCGAAGAGACCCCGCAGATCCATGAGATACAGACACAGCTCATCAATCACACTGATCAGGAGTCCGGTGAGATCACCCGCTTCCTGGAACTTGCCGTGCATAGTGCAGGTGATGATGAACAGCATCAGATAGAACGCATCACTGTCACCGCTCCTGAGGATACGTTCCTTGCCTGGGAGATCAATCAGGACCTGATGCATGCACAGCTGATCGATGGTGAGTTATGGATCGGTACCGGCCGTCTGCTTGCCCCTGCTGCCTTCGGACGAGCAATTCAGTTTCCCCGGGATCCTATACCCTGACCCTCCTGATGCGTAACGGTCTAGCTGCCGAGCAGCAGTTCATGATCAATGACCCCCTGGTGCTCACCTCTGCGGTATCGATATTGTTTCCCCGCTATGACCGTGCCGAAGATCGCATCCTGGCATCCTCTGGAGCATCTGTACGCATACGCGGCTTCGATGCTGCCATGAACCCGTCGGGGAGACCGAGGTGCGCACCGACTTGAGACTGGCTGAGCAGATCGATCGTATCAGCGATGAGATGAAGGCTGAGTTGGTATTCTTCGAACTTGCATGGTTTGACCCGGTACTCAAGCAGCAGTTCAGAACCGGAGCCTATACACTGCCTGAAGACTAGATGATCCTCTGTACCGCTTTGAAGAGCTCTTCCCTCGTGATGATGGTCCAGATCGGTCTACCGTGAGGACAGCGGGGTACCTCGAGGGCAAAAGCTCTCTCTATGAGTTCCGCCGCAGTCAGTTCATCAAGTACATCTCCCTCTTTGACAGCCGCCCTGCAGGATATGGAAGCGAACAGACCTCTGGTGATCTCCTCTGCACTGCCGAGATGCTGCTGTATGAACGAGACGATCTCACTTTCGATACTCTTCGCATAATAGGGCAGCGCATGATCTCCCAGGTGAGCTCCTGCTGGGGGTCTTTTCTCAGGACCACTGCCGATGCAGCATACTCATCTGCATGCAGGGTAAGATAGCGGTCAGTCGCTTCAGAGACACTGAAGGAGAGCGGTACGAGCAGTTGCTGCTTTGCCGGATGGGTAGACAGTTCGTGATAGATGATCTTCTCATGAGCTGCATGCTGGTCGATGAGGTAGAGCTCCTGATCCCGTTCAACGAGCAGAAAGACCCCGAACAGCTGCCCCAGATAGGAGAAGTCCCTGACTGGCACATCCTGCTTCGATTCCCGTGCCGGTGTCGGTCCGGGAGAGAATATGGCTTGAGCATCCTTGATCCACTGATCAGAGACCGGTTCCCGGTGCGATGGGGCAGGTTGGCTTGAGGATGGACGGTAGGCATTCCTCACAGCCGGCGAGCGACTCTGCTGTGATTCGGAGGAGAAGGTGAACGCCTGCTGTCGGGTATAGGAATCTCTGAGTTCGCTCCTGCTCTCCTGATAGAGATGTTGTTTGATCGTCTGTACCAGCTGATGATGCACCTCCTGTGCGATCCTCAGTTTGATCTCCCGCTTTGCCGGATGGATGTTCACATCGACGAGCTCAGGGTCCACGGTGATGAAGGCGAAACAGTAGGGGAAACAGCCGCCGGGCAGATGATCGGCATAGCCATACCCGATCGCCTGCATCAGTGCGTAGTCATCGATTCGTCGGTCATTGACGAATACCTTGATATAGGAGCGGTCGTTGCGATAGAGTGAGGTGGTACTGCAGATCAGATCGAGAGAGAAAGAACCGCACTGCTGATGGACTGATGAGAAGAACACTGGATCGAACTTCTTCGGAAAGGCATCTATGACCCGTTGGAGCGCATCTGCCTTGCGGAGGAAGAGTTTCAAGGTTCCCGAGGAGAAGAATCTGAACTCGATCTGCGGGAAGGCCAGTGCCTTATCGATGAAGACACGTTTACAGGCTGCAGCTTCAGCCTGAGGGCTTTTGAGGAAGTTCTTTCTGCCGGGTATGGAATAGAAGAGATCCCTGACCTCGATCGTCGTCCCTTTTGCGTACCCGCCGGGCACAGGATCCTCGATGAGCCCCTCGGTGACGGTAAGAGTATTGGTGTGTTCGCGGTCAGGAGAACTCATGATGGTCATCTTCGAGCAGGCAGCCATGCTTGCAAGTGCTTCACCGCGAAAGCCCAGCGTCCTGATCGCATAGAGATCACTGACCTCTGAGATCTTCGAGGTCGCATGCGACCTGCAGCAGAGTGCCAGGTCCTCACGATCCATGCCGCTTCCGTCATCGATCACCTTGATCGAAGAGATACCGCCATCTTCTATATAGACATCGATGCGGGTGGATCCCGCATCGATGGCATTGTCGAGCAGTTCACGAACGATCGCCTGCGGGCGGTCTATGACCTCTCCCGCTGCGATCCTCTGTGCTATGATCGGATCAAGCTGCCTGATCCTTGGGCCATGTGACATCCGTACTCCTGTTACAATAGCTGCACTCTGGTGCCGAAGGAATATGACGGAACTACCGTACCGGTAACATTATCATTGCCGGCAGTATAGGGATCTATCAATCTGCCGTTCGCATATTCGGCGATCGAGGAGAATCGACCATACACTTCAAGTAATCCGAAGGTATAGGAGATATCGGCAAAGAGCTGTACTGACTCATCGAAGAGTGTGAAATCCGTGATACCCGGTCGTATGTTGTACGACAACCCTCGCATGACGATCCCTGCAGAACCTGCGAGAGGTGTACCCTGGTAGGATACGTTGATCCCGATCAGATCGGGACTCGAGGCAGCACTGAGGGTATCGAAGTCGATAGCGAAGGAATCATCGAAGTCCAGTTCGAGGAAAGCCGAGAACGCAAACAGATCCCTGTGGAAATCGAGGGAAGCTGCGAAGGTCCAGCTGATCAGATCCTTGTCAGTCAGGTAATCAGTATCATCATAGAGATCATATATAGCTGCACGTCTCCATGCATAGTCAGCTCCGAAGAGATTGCCGGTAAGATTGCCAGTGCTCCGTGCGAGTGATGCCCTGATATCCATGGTGGGATAGGCGGCTTCGATCCCTGCGGTGACCAGAGTGTTATAGAAACTCGTATCATTCATGAACCCATCAGTATGGAAGGTATCATCCACGATCGTCATCACATTGAGCTCACCGAAGGCTGCAATACGGGAATCTTCACCGGTATGCAGAGGCAGGGTCAGATCGAACCCAGGGATCAGGAGCATCTGCGTAGCAGAGGTACCGGACCCGGGAGCATTGAAGGTGAGATCGATCAGGGCAGAGACTCCCAGTTCGAACGCATAGCCGTTGGGCGTCGGGGTGATCCCGATCCCTGCAGCCATGAGCTGCGGGTTGGACAGGTCATTGATCATCAGTTCGGTATCAAGCAGCGCCGTATCAAGTTCTGAGTAGAAGCCGGTACGGTTGATGAACGGAGCATCGATGGAGGTGTTCAGATGAGAGATCAGGCTGCCGTGAGAGAAGGTGATATCGTCACTGTCTGATACACGAAGGTAGAAGGTATCTCCAGGTTCGTTGATGCGTGCATGATCGATCAGAGAGAGGATATCGATGACCGTCTCACGGACACTATGGAAGTCTGAACTCCCGAAGTTCTCATAGAAGTCATAGGGAGTGTTCCCTGCCTCATAGAGCCAGGAGGCTGTATCCAGAGGGTTCCCGTTAGTATCGATACCGACTTTGAGTCCTGCATCGAAGGACTCGGTCTGGATCGATGGATAGAGGTACAGCGATGTATAGGGTGAGGCATATACGGATGAGTCGATCGACTCCTTGATCCCGAGTTCACCTGTGAGACTGAACCAGGAGGGACTCTCATCCTGAGAAACTGCCGGCTGTGTTTCGACACGATCCTCAGGATCCGTGTAGCGAAGATCTTCGAGATCTCCCAGTCTGATGGTAGTCTCCAGAGAGAGTACCGGTGTGACACTGGAAGCATCAGCTGTATAGCGGCCGTCACTGTCAGGATCACTGTACTGAGCGATCTGTGCATATGCAGCAGTGAAGGAGAGATCCTCGGTGTTGAGGGTCAGACCGCCGAAGAGTCTGGTATCGGGGGTGAACAGCGAGAAGGAGTCATCGATAAGGCTGGAGACCAGCCCGTCGCTGGAGAACCCGCCATACAGGCTGAACGACTCATTACCGCCTGAGAGCCTGAAGGAGAGACGATCAGAATCGAACTGGGGATCATAGGTCGCAGCATCTATCGGCAGGTAGTAGGAGATACGGGTATGCAGCTGATCAAGGTCATAGGCTGCAGTCCCTTTGAGACCGAGCTCCAGAGCATCGGCTGCTGAAGCATAGCCATCGTCATAGAGCCCCTCAAGAAGGGTAACACGTCTCCACTGGTAGTCATCCCCGAACATATCAAGGGAGAGATTACCCTTGTCATAGACACCGAGAAGCTGGTAGGAGAGTCCTCCGGACTTGCCTGAAAGACCTGCACTGACCAGGATGTTCTCTAATCCGGTTGTCTCATCATACGATGCAAGGTAGTCGAAGGTGTTGTTTTCATAGACCATGAGGGCAGCGGCATCAGCGATGACAGAGAACGAATGGTTCTCAGTAGCAATCACCGGCAGGGTAAGGTCCAGAGCGGGGGTGATCACCATCTCTGTTGGCAGATAGTCGATATCGGCAAGTGCAGAGATACCGAGAGTGAACGGATAGCTTCGGGCGAACGGACGCAGAGCGAAACGGGCGCCGTAGATGCGTGCATAGGTGATATCATCTATGAGCAGTTCATGATCATAGAACGGTGTGGTGACACTCTGGTAGAGACCTGCCCGGTGGATATAAGGAGCATCGATGGCAGTGAGCAGTTCACTCATGAGTACCCCGTGTCCGAAAGAGAGCGGGGTGGAGTCATCGATCCTCAGATAGAACCCGCTATCGGGTGCCCCGATGAGGACATGGTCGATCAGGGAGAGTGAATCGGAGACGATATCCAGGATCCCTTCGAATCCTGTAGACCCTCCGCCGAAATTCCACAGCAGGTTATCGCGCTCCCGATACCAGTTCTCTATGGCAAGGGGGTTATCGTTGAAAGCTACGCTCAAGCGCAAGCCGAGATCGACCGGACCGAACATGAACCGCGGATAGAGGGTGGTCACTGCATAGGGAACAGATGAACTCCCTTTGAGCTCATGCATGAGACCGAAGCCCAGAGCCAGTTCCGCGGTGAGACCGGAGTCGCTGTCGTTCGCATCACCTGCTGTCTCAGCCGTGTCTTCGGCGACCAGCAGTTCGATCTCACGTACGAACGGGACCTCTTCTGTGACTTCCTCAGGTGCTGGTTCTTCAACAGGCTCTTCCTTGGCGATGATGATCTCAGGCTCTTCGGTCGGCTGAACGATCTCAGGTTCTGGTTCAGGTTCCGGTTCTGGTTCCACTGCCTCTGCGACAGTCTGGGGTTCTGGTTCTGGTTCTACTGGTTCTACCGCTGCCGTGACTGCCAGCTGTACGCGCTCATAGTGCTGTATGGGCAGTTCCGTGGTAAGTCGTTCGATCTGCTGAGCCTCGGCGCTGCCGAGTACAGATTCCGATGCACCGGTGGCGAGCTGTTCTTCAGCAGGGATCTCGAACGATTGATCTGAAGCAGCAACTCGGGCCTCAGCGAGTCCTTTGACACTGGTGAATCGCTGTTCTGTACCTGCTTCCAGAATGTAGTCACCTTCTGTGAACGTATAGGACGACTGTGCAGTCGAAAGCGTGATGCGGGTGTCGGCATCTGATAATGCTCTGATACTGCCTCGTACGACATAGATGCGTATCTCATCGGCAGACAGTGAGTCGATCGCGATGATGGACTGCGGCCCGATACGCATCGCCCCGAGAGAGAGCGTCAACTCTACCGAACGATCGAGTGTCTGGATGATCCAGCCCTGATGGACGGCATTCACGGTACTCGCGTCTTCGACCAGGAATCCCTTCTCATTGAAGATCTTGGCATTCGAGCCTCAAGGTAGGGGTGAACGAAAGTCCTGACACCTCCTGAGCACCTATATTCCCTGTCTGAACAAGCAGAAGTATCGACAGCATGATCCACAGAATCCGGTATCTTTTGTTCATCATAATCACATCTCACTTTTTAGGGTACTGTACAGTAAGGTCCTTTCTGCATGGGCTGCGAAAGAACCTTACTGATATGGCAATACTATGCAATTATACACCAGAACATGGTAAATCACAATGCAGTGCTTACCCTCTCTTTTAGAAAGGCAGTGCGATGTCACCCGCAAGTGAGAATCCGGATGTCGACATGTCTCCATTCTCATCGAATGCGATGGTATAGCCGAAGGATGTCTCGATGATACTGTATTTCACAGTCACATTGGCATTGATCACTGAATCCTGCATCGGGTTCAATACCCCGTCGAGGAAGGTATCAAGTGAGCTGCCGTCGAGTTCGTTCCTGGTGTAGGTCGCATCGAAGTAGAAGAAGGGCAGCAGGTCCTCTCCGAGTTTCATATAGGCTTCCATGCTCGGAGTATCGATGGTACCTGCGGTCGGGTCAAGGTCTCCCATGATGCTCACATCAAGGACGAGGTTCTCATCGAACAGGTCGAACCCGAGATTGGCGAACAGGTAGAGGTTATCGACTGCGATGCTGTTCTCATAGGGTTGATAGCGGTCGAGGTCATACTTCTTTGAGAAGTAGTCCGCTGGTAGCCGCTCTCAGGGAACGTCACATCTGCCCGGTATCGGATGAAGCCCACGATATCACCCATCAGTCCGGTACGGTAGGCTTTGACCGGAGTCTCATCCTTCTGCTGGAAGGCAAGGTCGCCATAGAGGGTCAGACCGAATAGACCCATATCCAGGACCGGCATCATGATATCAGCGCCGTACATGAGGACCTGATCAGGGCTGTCTCCGCAGCATCGGTGAAGTGACCGTAGGCATCAGGATCCAAGTCAGTCGCGTAGGAGGCTCCCACCTGGATATCGTGCAGCAGCGGGAAGGAGATGAAGGCAAGCGGTCGGGTATAGACCCTGCCTGCCATCAGGTTGTAGGCTGACAGATCGCTGATGAAGGTCTCGAACCTATATAGGGGAAACCGAACAGCTCACCATCGATGTCGAACTGGGCACCCATGAGGCGGAGGTCAGGCTGAAGTGCCGTATTGGTATATCGGTTGACGAATATGCCCGTCCCGACTGTCACACTGTCGAGTTCTCCGAAGCGTGCGTACAGCGGATCGCCTTTGAATCCGTAGCGTACATAGCGGATGAGCGGAAGATAGGTGGAGGCTACCGTCTGCGCCTTATCGATGAGATTCTCATCATCGGTGAAATCGGGGATCCAATCCTCTGCGATGAAGGTGAATCCTGCATCTCCGCCGAAGGAGAAACGGAACGAACCGATCAGTCCGATACCGAAGTTCCCGATCGATATATCGGGTTTGATATTCACCCCGATCGTGTTTGCTATCGGTTCTCCCTCATCATTGACGAGGTTATACTGGAATCCGATATTAAGATCGAAGTCATTGGCCGCTGCCGTTGAGAGCGGCATGAGCAGCAGCAATACTGCCAGAGCGAATCCTATCTGTTTTTTCATAATGGTCTCCCCTGAAAAAAGTATACTGTAATCGTAATCAAAAGACAAACCTTTCAGTATAAATGGCTTTCATATATACTAACAGCTATGATAGTAAGTATGTTACAGATCGTTATGCAATTGGAAGATATTTCCAGTCTGAAGGACAAGCGAAGGATCGTCAGATCTCTCATCGATCGGATCAGGCATAAGTTCCCCGTATCAGCTGCCGAGGTCAATCTGCTTGATTCACTCTCCTTTGCCCAGATCGGTGCAGCTCTGGTGTGCAATGATGCGCAGTACGGTGATCAGGTCCTGCAGAAGATCATTCGTTTCCTTGAGCAGCACTCTCATGCGACGCTGTATGCTGCAGAGGTCCACTCCGAGGAATTCGGCAGCTGAGATCATGGGCATGATAGATATGCTCTCTGGTGAGCTTGTCTATGGAGCAGAGGTCTTTGATGATCGGCTTGATCCTAGACCTGATGTTCGTCTGATCATAGGGACATACCGGTTTTACCACCGGAAGGTCATAGACCTCGGCAAGACGGGCCGGGACGCGCTCGCGGACCTCGATCATCGGTCTGATCACGTAGAGACTGCCCTTGAAGAACTCCTGGACCGGCTGCATGGTGGAGAAGTCGGCTCTGAAGCAGAGGTTGATCAGAGAGGTCTCAACCAGGTCATCAAGATGGTGCCCCAGGGCGATGATCCTGATCCCCCGCTGCTGTGCATGCTCGAAGAGTATCCTCCGTCGGTTCCGTGAGCAGTGGTAGCAGTTGAAATCATCATGATAGGCCTCATGGAACATATGGGCATCTTGGGAGATGAAGGTGATATCGAGGGCTTCGAAGAACCGCTTGAGTTCCTGAACATGTTCCGGTGATACCGGGTACTCCCTCCAGTTGATATGCAGTGCTTCCAGGCGGTAGTCGATCGGCAGCCACTTCCTGCGAAGCGATAGCGCCAGAGCCAGAGCCAGAGAGTCTTTCCCCCCTGAGATCCCCAGCAGTACCGTATCCCCGTCTGCGATCATATCATAGCTGTTGATCGCCTTACCGGTCTTCTTGATGAATCGGTGGACCCAGGGGGGGAAGGTTCCTGCGATCAGGTCAGAGTAGGGAAGTCTCAGCAGAGCTTCTGCAGGTGGTGTGTTCGTCATCGTGATCAGTTCCTTCTGTCTCAGGACAGCACAGAAAACAGTTCTTCTTCGGTAACGGTCAGGGAACCGGGAAGAAACACTCTCAGGGCTGTGAGGGTTCGGGTGAACCTGTCTATGACAGGCCGGGTGAAGATCGTATCTGCTTCAAGGAAGGGAAGTCCCTTCCGGGTCCCTGAGATGATCTGTGCATCGGACTGCAGACAGATGGGCTCAGGGATGTCTATGATGACCTGCCAGGGCTCCAGTGATGCACCGGAGGTTCGGTTGAGATGCGTCCTGAGGCGCTCCTCTGCGCTGAAGCGCTGCCTCTGGTCGCGAAGCATCGGGATGAACGGCAGAGCCTCTGATAGGGGACAGAGAGCGCCATCTGGTAGAGGCGGTTGTCAGAGACCTCCTTGATCACCGAGAACGGCCGGTAATCGGTGGATCCGAGTACCTGATGGAACCGGGCATCATCGAGACCGTAGAGGTGCTCGGGAGTGATGATGGTCTCCTGCAGACCCAGATAGAGGACTTTTCGGATCATGGCGGTGGCACTTCTGACATGTCTATGCCAGTAGATATTGCGGTACATCAGATACTTGGAGAACAGCAGGTGTTCGATACTGCTGATCCCCTGTTCCTGCAGCCCGAGTACCCCATCTTCAGTCAGTGCGATCTTGGTCAGGATGAAATCCACGTCCTGCAGACCATAGGGGACTCCGCAGAAGAAGGCATCACGGTTGAGGTAGTCAAGCTTGTCAGGATCAAGAGTCCCCGAGAGCAGGGTGCGATAGAGCCGAACCTCCTCAGAAGCGCCTGGCATCTGGTCATCGATGATCTGAGCGGTCATGAGGGAATCTGCTCCGATACGCTGATCTATCACCGCTGAGAGACCCGGTCTTCGATGATCAGCCGTGCCGCGAGTGATTCATGGCTCTTGAGCGGAAGATCCTTCAGTGAATGGGTATAGGGAAAGTGACCGAGATCATGCAGCAGGGCAGCGACGAGAAAGGACCTTACACCGGTGAGTGAACAGCGTGAGGTGATGGCGTTCTGCTGATCCTTCATGAGCACCAGCAGCATCCTTCTGGCGATCGCATAGACCCCGATACTGTGGCTGAGCCTGGTGTGCACGGCTCCGGGATAGATCAGATGGGTCGGACCGAGCTGCCTGATCCGTGAGAGTTTCTGGAACTCGGGTTCTCGCCAGAAGTCCATGAAGGTCTCGGGGAACAGTACTGTTCCCCATACGGGTCCCGGACCGGTTCGCTGCAGCCTGAGGTGAGGAACGTGAAGATGGCACTGGTTGAATCATTCATACCGGACATACTATCTCAATGGTCTCTTTTCTGTCTAGAGTGGATAGACAGTCCACTGGAGGTTCGGTTCACGAGTGTCCTGCTGCGTCCCGCTGAGAGTTCGACTCGTATGAGTTCCCTCTCGAGCCGAACCATGATATGATGCCACTAGCTGTCGAGATTCGGGGAGGTTCGTAGAGAATGAGAGGTAGAGGTACTGCTGCATGCGTGCTGCTTCTGTGTGCAGTGCTCGCTCCTGCTGCTTCACCACATGAGCTTCGCATGCTCACTATGGTCCGTATACCGCCGGTGGCACCGCTGGATACGGTACTCGGCAAAATGCCCTCAGCAGCTGCGATCCCTGCAGAGTATGCTCAGCTGCTTCAGCAGTTCTTTCTGGAGGAACTCCCCACCGAGCAGAGAAGGGAGATGCTCGGTGATGCTTCGGCTCACATGATCGAAGCGCTGTACGGAAGTACACTCTTTTCTTACCTCCCGGCTGAAGAACTCCGTATCGGAGTGGTCACCGAGGCTGATACCCTGGGCGTCCCCATCCGGCTGATCTTCAGCCCTGAATCTGGACGTGCATCACTTTCCGGGACGGTCTATCTGCTCGAACAGGGTGATCAGTGGAAAATAGGTCATCTCGATCTGAAATAATCTGATCAATAATATTGACACGAATCGCCTTCGTTGCTATAGTACCAAAGTTCACTGACAGTGGGTACTGCCTGCTGAGTGAATACTTGAAGCAGGGGCAGTGATGCTCTCATCATGGTGGCGTAGCTCAGTTGGTAGAGCAAACGGCTCATATCCGTTCGGTCAGGGGTTCAAATCCCTTCGCCACTACTTTTTCTTCTCTCCTGGTACCCATAATCATACATAGTAGTATACACTGTTCTCAGCACTGCAGCATGCTCACCGGGCATGCTGTCAAAAGGATAGTCTGATGAGTACATTCGCGCGTGACAAGCAGTACATCAAATTCTCTTCCTATGGGTTTCTCAAGAATCTGAGGTTCTTTGATGCATATATCCTCCTGTTCTTTCGGGAGATGGGCATCTCCTACACCCTTATCGGGGTCCTGTTCTCCATTCGGGAGATCCTCACCAATCTCATGGAGATACCCTCCGGTCTCATAGCCGACACCTTCGGCAGAAGAAGGAGTATGGTCTTCTGCTTTGCCAGCTATATCGTCTCGTTCGCTTTGTTCTTCCTCTTTTCCGAGTACTGGGTCTATGTGATCGCCATGGTCTTTTTCGCCCTCGGAGAGGCGTTCCGTACCGGTACCCACAAGGCCATGATCCTTGAGCATCTCAGACTCAATCATCTGCTGCATCTGAAAGCTGATTACTACGGGCACACCCGGGGCTGGTCTCAGGCAGGCTCTGCTCTCTCTGCCTTCCTTGCAGCGATCATGGTCTTCTATTCCGGCGGCTACCGCATCATCTTCCTGTTCTCCATCATCCCCTATATCCTGGGACTCCTGCTCATGATCAGCTATCCGAAAGAGCTCGATTTTGCCGTTGTTGACGGGAAGATGCCTCCTGCAGGTCCGGGAGCCTGGAAGCAGCAGTTCGTCAGGAGTTTCTCCAGCCTCGGTCTGCTGATCAGGTCAAAGGAGATACGCAGGGGGATCCTGAATTTCAGTATGTTCGACGGCCTGTTCAAGGCGATCAAGGATTATCTTCAGCCGGTGATCGAACAGCTGGCACTGATCCTGCCGTTCTTCCTGGCGTTCTCCGGCGAGGAGCGTGCTGCGCTGCTGATCGGGTTGGTCTATACCCTGCTGTTCCTGCTCACCTCGTTCGCTTCCAGCAGGGCAGGGGCGGTCCGACGCAGGGTGGCTGAGACAGAGAGAGGTCTGAACCTGCTGTTCCTCCTCGGTGCTCTCATGGTCATGCTCACCGGATACTTCTATCTCTCAGGCAGGTCCTATCTGGCGGTTGCCACGTTCATCATCTACTATATGATACAGAATATTCGACGGCCTCTGGCTCTCGATTATATCAGTGACCGGATCGAAGGGTCTGTCATGGCCACCGGTCTTTCGGGTGAGTCACAGATCAAGACCCTGATCACGGCAGTCCTTGCTCCGCTGTTCGGTCTTGCGGTCGATACGAGCGGACTCGGGATGACGCTGATCATCTTCGGTGCCATGCTGGTCTTCTTCGCTGTGCTCCTGCGGCTGGTCGCTGTGCAGCAGGCTGAGTCTGCATGACGTTCCCGATGAGGATCGAACCGATCCAGTCTGTGGACACTGCAGAAGTACTCAAGATCACCTATCGAACCGGTCTGTTCGGAAAAGATATGGCCCGATCCGGCCTGGTCGATGATCTGCGACTGTTCGGCTACTACTACTGCTGGTATTACCTGAGATATGAACCTGAGCATTGCGTATGCGCCAGAGCTGGGGATACGATTCTGGGGTATATCGTGGGAACCCCTGACACCTGCAGACAGCGGGCACGCTTCATCGAGACGAGGATACCCAAGATCCTGAAACGATCGATCTATACCAATCATATGGGCCGTATCGAACAGGACCATCCCGGATGGATGCGCTGGAGTCTGCATGAGGTCATCGGTGGATTGACCACAGCACCTCCTGATTATATCGAGAGATATCCTGCTCATCTTCACATCAATGTACTTCCGGAGTATCATGGGAAGGGGATCGGCAGAGCTCTCATGGAGCATCTGCTCGATCATATGCGCAGCTGCGGGGTCCCTGGTATCCATCTGCAGACCTCCAGTGCCAATCACAAGGCTCTTGCCTTCTATGAGCGCATGGGGTTCGAACTGCTGGGTTCCGAGCCGATCGATCACCCTCCTGTCGGATTCGAGGGGGTACAGGGGCTTGCTTTCGGTCTGAGACTCTAGTACATTGATGGGCAGCAGAGTCACAGGTGCGGCTCTGTTCATATACATCACCTCACGTGATGAATCCATGATCTTACAGGAGCAGTACACTATGGTCGGATTCTATATAAAGAAAGCATTCTTTGACGGATGGGATAACCTTCTGGGTATCGTCCTGGTCAATGTCTCCTTCGTCGCACTGCTGGCCCTCGGGTATGCTGCGATGTCGCTGTTCCAGATACATGCAGCACTGGGTATCATCGCTCTGGTACTGTGGTTCGTGCTGATGCACCTTGCCGCAGGGGCTGTATCCTACTACACAAAAGAATATGCATGGTACCGGCGACCGGGATTCGCGGAGTTCCGTGACTGTTTCAAGGAGGCTATACCGGCTTCTCTGGTCTTATCTGCGGTGAACCTGCTGCTGGTCCTCCTTACCGTGGTCATCATGCCGTTCTACCTCTCGCTCGGGTCGATCCTCGGTACCGTGATCTTCGCCGTACTCTTCTGGGTAGAGGTCATGGCCATGGGGTCTCTGATGTACTTCCTCCCAGTCAGTGCGCAGCTCAGAGACCGGCCGCTCAAGGCCTTGAAGAAATCGTTCATCATCTTTCTCGATAATGCCGGTTTCTCCCTCTTCCTCCTCTTCTATACCCTTGTCAACATGATACTCTCCATCGTCACCGCCATGCTCATCCCCGGGATCACCGCGATCCTGCTCTCTCATCAAGATGCGGTGAAGCTGTTGATGTACAAGTATGACTATCTCGAAGAGCAGCCTGAGGGTGACCGCAAACACATACCCTGGACAGCTCTGCTCTTCGATGAACAGGAAAAAGTGGGGCAGCGATCACTCAAGGGAATGATCTTTCCCTGGAAGGCTGATGACAGAGGTAGAGATCAAAGCACATGTGTATGATCTGAAGGCTCTTCGTGAACGGATCCTGCAGCTCGAGGGGATCTGTGGACCGGAATACCGGCATAGAGAGGATTCCTACTACGGCGCAGGAGATGGCCCTGGGGTACTCTTTCGCATCAGGACAGAGCAGGATCGGTGTGAGATCACCCGGAAGCTCAAGAGCATGCGCGGCCTCGCTGAGGTGAATCGGGAGATAGAGTTCTCCGTCTCCGATCCGCAGGCCTGCAGGGAATTCTGTGAGTCCCTCGGGTATCAGGTGGTGATACGCAAAGAGAAACGCGGGGAGATCTTCAGACATGAAGAGGTGAGCATCGAGCTGTGGGAGGTCACAGGGCTTGGCAGCTTCATCGAACTTGAAGTGCTGCTTGAAGATCCCCGAGGTGCCGATGAGGCACTTGTCGTGATCCATGCTCTGCTGGAGCGGCTGCAGGTACCGGAGACCGCTGTCGAACCACGTATGTATATCGACATGCTGCGTTCACGATGAGAGAGCGCTCAGCCGGGAGATCCGACTGAGCGCTCCTTTTGGGTGCTCTCTGCTCTGAGGACTGCTAGCGTTCGACAGAGAAGCTGTGGATGGTCACCTGACGGTAGGTCTCTCCCGGTCTGAGGACCGGTGAATGAAACCCCTGATGATTCATCGCATCGGGAAGTTCCCCCGCCTCCAGACAGAGGGCGGTATGTTCGTTACCGACCGAATAGTTATCGGTATAGAACTGCAGACCCGGGGCATTGGTCAGTACCTTCATCACGCGGCCGCTCGAAGGGTCCTTGAGTACGGCAGCTTCGAGTACTCCCTTATGATCTGCCAGAACAAAATTATGATCATAGCCCTGAGGATCGGCATCGATACGTGTGATATCTTCTCCGATAGGTTTTGGCTCTCTGAAATCGAACGGTGTTCCCGCTACCGGAACCAGACGGCCTGTCGGGACCTGATCACTGTCGATTTCGACGATATGCTCGGCATGGATCTGCATCAGCTGATCGAGCACACGCTCTGTGCGTGCCTTACCAGACAGGTTCCAGTAGGTATGATTGGTCAGACTCACGCAGGTGGGTCTGTCAGTCACGGCCTCATAGACGAAGAACAGTTCGTTCTTCTCTGTCAGTGTGATCGTCAGAGCGACATCGAGCGTACCAGGGTACCCCTGGTCCCCATGCTCGCTAGTCAGGGTCAGCTTCACTGATGCCCGTTCCTCTTCCCTCATGGGGAATGCTTCCCAGATGCGGGTGTTAAAACCGCTGGGGCCGCCGTGCAGCTGGAACGTATCGTGTGTGGGGACGAGCTCGATGAGCTCCCCGTCGAGGGTGAAGCTGCTGCCGCCGATCCTGTTGGCATACCTGCCGATCGTCGCGCCGTGGTAGTCGTCGGGACCTGGTAGTCTGAGAGGGAAGGGAAGTTCTTGGTCAGCTCTTCGATCCTCCCATCTCGGTCAGGTCCCTTGAAGGAGATCAGGTATGCACCATAGGTGATTACCTCCACCGAGTATCCTGAAGAGTTCTCCAGAGTGATCTTGTCTATCGCTTTGCCATATGAGGTCGTGCCGTAGGGGTCTCTTGCTATCTTCATGTGCACATAGTACGCCATTCTGATCTGTCGGTCAATCCATAGTGACACACTGGCTGATTTTTGGTAATCTACCGCTATGGAATGGAAAGCAAGTCACATACTGGTGAAAGACAGGGCTCTTGCGGAGAGCCTGCTGAAGAAGATACAGAACGGGTCGTCCTTCGAATCGATCGCACGCTCCTACTCGGTCTGTCCGAGCAAGTCAAAGGGCGGGGATCTGGGCTGGTTCGGTTCCGGACAGATGGTCCCGGCCTTCGAACAGGCCGTGAAGCGGCTCTCCAGAGGACGGGTGAGCCTCTGGTGAGGACCCAGTTCGGGTATCACATCATCAAACTCACAGGACGTCGAGACTGATCAGCAGCTCGGCAGTCTGCAGCACGCAGCATGCTCAGAGATTGGTATCGGGGATGATGTAAGGTCTTCTGGTGAAGGGGTCCTCGACCATCTGTGTGGTGATCCCGTAGACGGCCTTCAGCGTCTGTGGGGTGATCATCTCCTGAGGGGTACCGTGTCCGAATACCTTGCCGTCATGGAGCATGATCACATGGTCGCTGAAACTCATCGCCGAGTTGAGGTCATGCAGGATGCAGATGACCGTGAGTCCCTCGTTGATGATCAGCTGTTTGAGCAGTTTCAGGATCCCCAGCTGATGGAGCGGGTCAAGGTAGGTCGTCGGTTCGTCCAGCGCGATGATTCGCGGTTCCTGGGCAAGGGCCCGGGCGATGATGACCCGCTGGTACTCCCCCCCGCTGATCTCTGTGATCAGATGATCCTTCAGATGATCGATCGAAGTCAGTTTCATCACTCGTTCGATACTCCTAGCCTCATATCCCTCATGTTTCTGATCGTGCTCCCGATGTGCATACCGTCCCAGACGGATCATGTCTTCGACGGTGAACTGGTAGGGATTACGCTCATTCTGCGGTACCATCCCGATCACATGCGCAAGATCCCTGCGATCGAGGCCGGTGATATCTCTTGATTCGAGGAAGACTGTACCTGCTCTGACTGGAAGGATCCGCAGGATCTGTTTGAGCAGGGTCGTCTTGCCCGAACCGTTGGGACCCAGGATCGTGGTGAACGCCTGCTTCTCGACCGCAGCTGCGATGTCTGTGAGAATAGGACGGTCATCGTAGGACCAGGAGAGCCCGTCGATCGTGATCGCTTGATTGGGGTCCACTAGAATATCTCCTTTTTCTGCCTTCTGAGCAGATAGATGAAGAACGGCGCTCCTGCCAGAGAGGTGATGATCCCAACCGGGATCTCTGCATTCTCCAGCAGCCCCCGTGCCATGGTATCAGCAAGCAGGGTGAACAATCCGCCGCAGAGGATGGTGAACGGGAGGAGCCTCCGGTGCCCGGGGCCTACGATCATGCGCACCACATGCGGGGTGACCAGACCGACGAATCCGATGATGCCGCTGATTGCCACCGCACTGGCTGTGAGCAGGGTGGCGATGATCAGCAGCAGGACCCGTGTCCTTTTGATCGATAACCCCATGGATCTGGCCGCTTCTTCCCCCAGAAGCAGCAGATCGAGCTCCCGGTGGAAGAACGGGATGAGCAGGGTGCCGATGATCAGCAGCGGGCCGATGCCGGCAAGCTTCTCCCAGTTCGCAGAGGCGAAGCTGCCCATCGACCAGAATACGATATCTTCGAGCTGTTCACGATTGAAGTACATGAACAGGGACATGAGTGAGGAGAGCAGGAAGTTCATCGCCACCCCGGAGAGCAGCAGAGTCACTGAAGTCGACTTGAGTCCCCCGGAGAGCCCGTAGATCATGGATGAAGCTCCGATTGCCCCGATGAACGCGAAGATCGGGACACCCCAGGAGCCGGGGAGAAAGGCAAAGACGCCGATGTAGGCACCGAATGCCACGCCGCAGGCGGCTCCTGAGGAGACTCCCAGGATATAGGGTTCGGCCATGGGATTGCGAAAGAGAGATTGGAAGACCACCCTGACGTGGCAAGCGCCATACCCACCAGAAGAGCTGTCAGTACCCGAGGGATACGTATGTGCCTGATGATGTAGATATGGGCAGCACTCGTCTGAGCAGCTTCACCGCCGTACAGTACGATGCGAGCAGTCTCGGCGACCGATATGTCAGCCGTGCCGAACGAGAGCGAGAGCAGCGCCAGGATCCCTGTGATCAGGATCCCCAGCAGTAGAAGCGGTGTGATATGCTGCATCGGTATCTGCAGTCGGGATGATCTCATAGGGTATTCCTGTCAGAAACGGTCAGGATGGAAGATCCTGGCCATTTCCAGGACCCCTTCGGCATTGCGTACCCCCTGTCGATCGATACGATTGTTGTCGATCGCATAGAGGTTCCCTTCACGGACCGCCCTGAGGTCACGATACCCGGGAGTGGTCTCGAAAGCCTCCTTGATACCGAAATACTGTGAACAGAGGATGATATCGGGATCCTGCTCGATCAGCTGTTCGAGGCTGTAGGACCAGCCGGTCACATCTTCTGCGATATTCCGTCCACCTGCCAGTTCGATCGCCTCGTGGATGAAGGTGTCTCCGCCTGCGGTAAAATCTCCCCATTCACCGAATCCCACCACGTAGTAGATATCGGGTCTCGGCTGATCAGCCACACGCCCGGTGATATCCTCGATCGTTTGCCTCATCCCGGTCATGAGAACCTCGGCTTCAGCCTCGGCATCGATGAACTGAGCGGTATCAGCTATGGTCTTGTAGATCCCTGTGAAGGTGTTGTCAGAGTAGATCCCGACAGCGGTGATCCCGGCTTTCTCCATACGTTCCAGGGCTTCGATCGAGGTATGGGTGGATCCGATGACCAGGTCGGGTTCAAGACTGATGACCGTCTCGATGTTGGGATCCCGGAGGTCCCGATCGAAGTCACCTCTGAGACCTCTGCGGGATAATCACAGAAATCGGTACGTCCCACGAGAGAATCGCCTCTGCCGAGGGCATAGATGATCTCCGTGATGTTCGGACCCAGAGAGATGATCCTCTCGGTGGCATCAGGGACCGTGACCGTTCGATCATAGGAATCGATGTAGATGCTGCCTGTACTCTCATCGATGGGTGTGACCTCCGCTGCTCCCTGTGAGAACAGGGGAAGCATCAGAGAGAAGAGAACCGATACCAGTGCGACTCGTTTGAAATGCATACATACTCTCCATGAATAGAGAGCATAAGCTGAGGGTGTGTCCTCGCTACTCATGCTCCGTGAGTTTCAGTCATCGATCTGATGACTGTGCGATCTCTTGAAAAGCTGGTCTCCTGACTTGGATCTACGCCTGATACACCCTTCCCATATGCATCTGTCACATACAGTGGGCTGGCTGATTCGTAATCAGCCAATGTACTTCAGCTCTCCTACACAGTGGCGGGACCGTACGGGATTCACACCCGTTTCCCATTTGACGGCAATGCGACCTTTCATTGATACACAAGACTAATTCATTGATCATGGGTTGTCAAGATAGCAGAACTGTAGGATAGTCTATCACAGCAGGATCTCTCATTCGTATACTGCTTCTCTTTCTTTCGGATCGATCACAGGAGTGTGGACATGTACAGATTATGCAACCTGATCTTTGCAGGTATCGTCTCTGCGGCATTGTTCTCAGGAGCAGGCATGCTCCATGCCGCTGACTTGCAGGTGATCTCAGATCACGGGATCTCCGTGATCAGTGAACCCGGGGATGCTGATCAGGCGCAGCAGGTCCTCTCCGATCTCTCCCAGATCCTGCCTGCCTATCGGGACATGCTCTCGGTGAGCCATCGGTTCTCCTGGCCTGTGGTCCTCTCCTCGGATTCCTCTTCCCCCTCGGGGTTCGTATCGCTGCCGGTAGTCAGATCGGTATGGGAATCGGTTCCCTACAGCTCCCTCTCTTCAGGAGCCGACTGGTTCAGGACCCTTGCCCTGCATGAAGGCAGGCATATGGTGCAGTACGAAGCGCTCGATACCGGTCTTACCCGGTTTGCCGACGTGATCGGCGGCAGGCAGATGATGATGGCCATGACTCACTCCTTCATCCCCGGGTGGATCTATGAAGGGGATGCGACCATCGCAGAGACCCGGTTCTCCCGGGAGGGGAGGGGCAGGTCAGCTGCGTTCATCAGGAGCCTGCGGGCTCTGCTGATCGAGCATCCTCAGCTGAGTTACCGGGAGCTCAGTCAGGGCTCCTATGTGCATGGCTATCCTGACATGTATGCCTATGGGTATGTGATGATGGGGTATCTGCTCGAACGCTATGGGGATGAGGGTATAGCCGGGTTCTTCCGTACCCTCGGGGCATACCCGGTACCGTTCCTCTCTCCGACGATCGCGATCTCCTCACTCATGGGAAGTCTTACCACACCCAGTGCGCTGTTCGAACTGGTAAAAGCTGATCTGCTCATGCAGTGGGATCAGCAGATGCAGGGGCGGATCATCACTCCCAGAGTCCCGGTCGTCATCCCTGATGCCTATGGGGCGGTACGGATCGAAGCGTATGCGGTTCACGACAGGACCATCACTGCCGTGACCCATGATCGATCGCAGGGACTTCTGTACCGTGAGTATGATCTGGAGGATGGTCCACGGTATCGGAATCCAGGAGGGTCCCTGCTTCTGATGTGGTGATCGCCAAGGAGTATCTGCTGTGGATCGAACACCGTCCGAAGCGCTCGGACCCGGGATCTACCATCGATGTGCTCGTGCGGGCTGACACCGAAGCATGGGGGATGGAGGATCTTGCATCGGGGGTGTACACCGGTTCTCCGATTCTCTCAGCTGATGGGAAGTCGGTGGCTGTCAGTACCTATGACCCGCAGATGGGGTCCTCTGTACAGGTCTTTGATGTTCACACTGGGCTGCCTGGACCGACCATACATCCTGAGCACCGGGTGTTCATAGGCGATATGGTCTGGGACGAGGAGACCATCATCGTCGTCGAAGAGCACTCGGAAGGGCGGTATCTCACACGGTATACACTGCAGGGGGATGCACAGAGGCTGTTCTTCGCAGGTCACCATCAGATCACCGGACTTGCACGCTCCGGTTCTCTGATCTACTACGGCTCAGATGTCGATGGGATCGATGAGATCTACCAGTACGACACGAGAAGCGGTGAACACGCTCAGGTGACCGTTTCCCGGTATGGACTCTGGGACCTGTTGTGGTAGATGGACAGCTGTATGCTGTAGAGCTCGATTCCTTCGATCGTGAGATCCTGGTCCGGGTCGATACCGATGCTCAGGTCCTTCCGGTACGGCGCAGCTATGATGCGCTGCAGGTCGACAGGTTCCTGGACCCTGATCGCTTCGAAGTTGCGGTAGAGCCCGCTGTTGGTGCAGAGGTCCTTCCCTACAGGCGTATCGATTGGGTCTTCACCCCGTACGCACGGGGGATCCTGCTACCGGAGACCTTCAGCGAACTCACCCTCGGGTTCAAGTGGGCCGACCCGCTGCTCGAGCATGAGACGAGTGTCTCCATCGGCTATGATCTTGAAAAGAGAGAACCGGTATTCCATACCAGCTGGACCCGTACAGGAGATCTGCTGGTCTCAACCATCTCTCTGGATCTCACACCAGGAGAAGGGCAGCTTCCCTCCTATACTGCAGCGGCCGATCTGTCGCTCAACACGAGAGTGCGGCGTCACGGCAGAGCGCTGGACCACTCCATCGGGTCCGTGTTCAGGTATCAGATGCTTTGCTTCCAGACTATTTCGCCACGGCAGGGGTCTATGACCTGATCTCGTTCGGTCTTCAGGCAGCAGAGCGCTCTCTGGTCCCCTATGAACCGGGGATCACCCATGAGATCTCCGCATTCACCGCTCTGGGCAGCGGCTATCCTGTTCAGATCAACGATCTGATCACCCTCTACACCGGTGCACTGCTGCGCGATGACGGGTTCATCTTCAGCAGCCGGGTCTCCTGGAGAAGTGCAGGTGCCATTTCCTGGCAGGCGATACAGGCACGGGGGTATGGCAAAACTGAACTGCCGGATGCACCGGGTGAATCTCTGATCGGTACGGTCTCTGCACGGTATCTCGTGCCGCTGGGGTATCCTGATCTGTCGGTGGCACGAACGTTCTTCATCAAGCGAATCAGAGCTGAGCTCTTCTTCGATCACACCTATTGGGATACCGGGTCCTTTTCATCAGCGGGGTTTGAACTGCTTGCCGATATGACCTTCGCACATCTGTTCGCTCTGGAACTCTCTAGCGGTATACGCGCCTCCTACCGTCTGGAGGATCAGCGTTTTGCGTGGGATCTCATCCTCTTCAGTATTCCGATCCCGCTGTGAGGTAATACTTGACGTGATGTTCCTGGTAGATTATCATCGGCGCATGAAAGAACTGGTGATTTATACAGATGGCGGATGTTCGGGGAATCCCGGCCCCGGTGGATGGGCGTATGCCCTTGCACCGGAAGGTAGAGAAGATGCCGTGACCGGCTCAGGCCACGACCGGTACACTACCAACAATAAGATGGAACTGACTGCAGTCATAGAGGCCTTGACCTATGCTGCATCTCTGGGTCAGGGGGCTGTGCTGCCTGTCCATATCCATACGGATTCTCAGTATGTGAAGAACGGGATCACGACCTGGATCTTCGGCTGGATGAGAAACGGCTGGCAGACGAGTGCCAAGAAACCGGTGAAGAACCGGGAACTGTGGATCGAACTGAAACGAGTCTCCGATACCCTGCCGGTTCAGTGGCATTGGGTGAAGGGACATTCCGGGGTTGCTCTCAATGAACTGTGTGACGCACTGGTTCGTGAGCAGACACAGATCGCACAGCAACTGGTGAAAATGTAACCTGTTGTAATGTAATAGCATAGGAAAATAACCAAGGTTTCATGCCCAATAGTGTTGACACTTTCAAGGCATCTTGCTATATTCCTATCGGTCGCTTGGGCCGCTAGCTCAGCTGGTAGAGCAACGCCCTTTTAAGGCGTGGGTCACAGGTTCGAACCCTGTGCGGCTCATACCAAGCAATTGGTTAATGTCTCCTTCGTCTAGTGGTTAGGACACCGGGTTTTCATCCCGGCAACAGGGGTTCAATTCCCCTAGGAGATGTGCGCATCTTGTTCCTTGAAAGAGGGACAAACCGTTTTACTTACAGAGGACCGGTGTTTACACGGTTTCCTGCGTATGCAGGAAGTGTGTAGATGCCGGTCTTCTTATATCTGAAGGGGGAGACCATGCCGGAACACGGAACAAAGAACACATCAAGAGTATCATACGCCGGAATCGGCCTGATCTTCGGTACCGCCATAGGATCAGGCCTGAGCCTGATCTTCTCCGGTACCTCATCTGGGGCGGGATTGGGACAGCAGCCGGTCTCATTCTCGGGGCTGTGACCGACCTGTACATGAAGAACCGGGACCAGGGCAGTGGGCCGGGATCTGATACCATGCGCGAACATCGCTGAGCTTCACTCATACATAATCACTTTCGACAAAAAGAGTTTACTCTGTAAAACTTGACAAACCATATCTGCGGACGTACAGTTATTGTAGTGAAGAAGATGAAATGGTTCGTAGCAGTGTTGCTGTGTTCTCTGTTTTTCGCATCTGGTGGCATCGCCAGTGCCCAGAGTACTGATGCGGTGCCTGTGTATGTCATCCCCATCACCGGTGAGATCGATCAGGGGCTTACCGTATTCCTTCGCAGAAGCATCGAAAAAGCAAAAAACGAACAGGCTCCCTATATCATCTTCGACATCGATACCTTCGGTGGAAGGGTCGATGCCGCCTTGCAGATCACTACACTCATCGGATCGCTCTCTGAGGTCACTACGATCGCCTATGTCGGTCTGCATGCTGAAGGCAGTGCCGTCAGCTGGTCAGCAGGAGCGCTCATCGCGTTCGCTGCAGATCGGATCTATGCAGCACCCGGGACTTCGATGGGGGCTGCAGCTCCGGTGATGCAGACGGCGGAAGGGACCATGGAGACCGCTGATGAGAAAGCTGTCAGTGCCATACGTACCCAGATGGCATCCCTTGCCGAGAAGAACGGGTATCCTCCTGCACTTGCACTGGCTATGGTCGATAAGGATGTTGAAGTCATCGAAGTGCTGACTGAACGCGGGATCGAACCTATGGTTCGCAGTGACTTCGAGACCCTCGTGCGTAATGCACCGGAGGGGCAGGAGATCACAGAGGGCCGGATCATATCGGCTGAAGGAAAGTTGCTCTCACTCACTGCCGAGCAGCTGTTCACCTATGGAGTATCTGCAGGGACGGTCTCCACGGTAGCGGATCTGCTCGAACGCGAGGGAGTCCAGCGGTACACGCTCGTTCGCCTTGCTCCCTCTGCAGCCGATGATGCGGTGCGGCTGCTGACCGGTAATGTGGTTACCAGTCTGCTCATCCTGATAGGGATCATCGCACTGTTCATGGAGATCTCGAGCCCGGGGTTCGGGTTCCCGGAGCGATCGCTCTGGCGGCGTTCGCCGCACTGTTCACCGGTAACATCCTGCTCGGTACGGTCGGTTCTCTGGAACTGCTGTTCTTCGTCATCGGTATCGCGCTGCTGATCATTGAGATCTTCGTGATACCCGGCTTCGGTGTCGTCGGGATCTCAGGTATCGCACTGATGACCCTCGGTCTGGTCCTGTCCATGCAGGATTTCGTGATCCCCACGTTCTCCTGGCAATGGGATCTGCTGGGAAAGCATGTGCTGCTGGTTCTCGGGAACCTCATCGCAGGCTTCTTCATCTTCGGGGTCCTTGCCTTCCTCGTTCCCAAATACACCCCGTTCAAACGGCTCACCCTTTCCCATAGTCAGGAGACCTCCATGGGATACACCTCACAGGAGAGCAGTGAGTCTGTGCGCTATCTGGGGAAGGACGGTGTCGCTCTGACGACGCTCAGACCTTCAGGCAAAGCGGAGATCGGGGATGAGGTGGTACAGGTCATGACCTCTGGAGAGTTCATCGAACAGGGGACTGCTCTGTCTGTCAGTGAGGTGAATGGGAACCGTATCGTCGTACGAAGACGTAAAGAGAATTCGTAGCGAGCTATTACAGCGTAAAAGGAGTCGGGTATGCTCTATATCGTATTATATGTGGCAATCGGTATCATCGCTCTGGCCATCCTGTTCATCTTCATCAAGTTCTTCGGTCTTTGGTTCAGGGCTCTGCTCTCAGGTGCTCCGGTGACCATTGCGAAAGTCATCGGTATGTGGCTCAGGAAAGTGAGCCCCAGCATCATCATCGATGCGCGCATCATGCTGGTAAAAGCAGGTATCCCCATAGATACCGATATGCTTGAGACCCACTATCTGGCAAAAGGAGATGTGCTGAAAGTCAGCATGGCCCTGGTGGCGGCGAACAAGGCGAACATACCGCTCACGTTCCAGAAGGCTGCAGCCATCGATCTTGCAGGAAGGGATGTCCTCGAGGCAGTGAAGACGAGCGTGAACCCCAAAGTGATAGACTGTCCTGATATCACCAAGGGCAAGCAGTCGATAGAAGCCGTGGCAAAAGACGGTATACAGCTTCGGGTGAAAGTCAGGATCACCGTCCGTGCCAATATCGAACGACTGGTAGGTGGTGCGACAGAAGAGACGATCATCGCCAGGGTAGGGGAAGGGATCGTCACCACCATCGGATCCTCAAAGGACTACAAGGCGGTCCTGGAGAATCCCGATAATATATCGAAACTGGTATTGGAGAAGGGGTTGGATGCAGGGACGGCATTCGAGATCCTCTCGATCGATATCGCAGATATCGATGTCGGGAACAATGTCGGGGCCAAGCTGCAGGCTGATCAGGCTGAAGCTGATAAACGCAGATTCCAGGCAGAGGCAGAGAAGCGGAGGGCACTGGCTAAAGCACGCGAACAGGAGATGCTCGCAGAGGTGCAGGAGAATCGGGCTAAGGTGGTGCTCGCTGAAGTGGAAGTCCCGAAAGCTATCGCTCAGGCCTCAGGAACGGGCAGCTGGGGGTCATGGACTATTACCGGCTCAATAATGTGAAAGCCGACACCCAGATGCGTGAGAGCATCGCCAAAGAGCCCTCAGCGGGTGATACCTCGCCGGATCAGGAGAGCTGATCGGTGAGTTTCAGGAGTCAATAACATGGGTCCAGTACAAGAACTGCTTGAAGACCTCTTATCGGTACTTTCGGTCCTCGTCCCCCTGTATCTGTTCATCATGTTCAGAAAGATCATCAGCAGACGTCTGCGATCGAGGAATCCCAGACGGTCAGACCAGACACAGAGGGAGTCAGAAGAGCCATCAATACAGAAAGAAGAGCCAGTTGTCAGGCCAGAGGCTTCGAAGTGGTCCTGGCCTCCTATCAAGGGGTTCCTGCAGAGGAAGAGCCGCCGGGAACCTCCGGCGCCTGCACCCAGGACAGATGGTGAGGTACGCCCGCTCGTTCTCGAACCCTATCCTTCGAAGGAACGATATCTCGTGGACTACGAGGCTGATGACGAAGGAGGAGGCCTGTTCCCGGAGCAGGCACAGCGTGCCCCGGGAACAGGCGGAGCTCCAAAGCGTCTGGACAGACTCGAGCGGTACCCGCTCACACAGCGGGCGATCGTCCTTTCTGAGATCATCGGGCCGCCTCGGTCCCTGCAGGAACCTTTCCGGTAGCAGTACTTCTTCAGGTATAGGATCTCTTTCCAGACAGACACCGGCACATCGCTGCTGCATGAGAGTTGCAGAATCATCGATGAGATTGTTTTCATTTTATCTCTGATGGATTATACTGACCGGGCATGTACTGTGCAAAGAACGTGAAAGGGGAAAATCATGAACAAGGTTATCTTGACTGCCTCGGACCTGGACGGGTATCTATCAACGGAAGACAAAGAGAAACTGCTGCATATGGATGAGATGTACAAGGAAGCGCTGAAGGAGTTCGAAGTCATCAGCAGCGGTTCACATGAGAAACGGCTCAAAGCAGCGAAAGATAAACTCATAGGCAGTTATGATCGTATGGGTAAGGAGATGCAGGATATCGTGAAAGAGGAGGCGTCTCTGCACGTCTATTCGTTCGATACGCCTAAGGAGTCTCATGGCGAGGCCTCCCGCCTGATCGCGAAGCTCCGTAATCCGAAGACCCAGCACGAGGAGTTCGTCTACTATGTGCAGCGGGCATATGAACTGCTGTTCAACCTGGCCTTTGCCGATCATGCGCTGGCGAGCAAGAACTATCTGATCACCGAGACGCCTGTGACGGTACCGGTACGGAACTTTGCCGTGCACAAGATCCCCGATGTTGATGATATGATCAACAATACCGTCATGTGCGTCATGCTCAGAGGGGCTCTGCTGCCCTCGATGATCCTCAGCAAGGAGATCCAGGAGTATTCATCAGCCAACTTCGTCACTCCCTTCGCCCTGTTCAGGATCAAGAGGGATGACTCGAAGAAAGAGCACAATATGGAATATGTGCTTGATCTTGATAAGTCCTACTTCGATCTGGGATCACTTCAGGGCAAGGATCTGATCTTCGCTGACCCGATGAACGCCACTGGCGGTTCTCTGGTGACGATCGTCGAGTATCTCAAGAACGAAGGGATCGAACCCAAATCCATCAAGGTGATCAATGTGGTCTCGGCTCTGAAAGGGGCTCTTCGTATCGTCCGCGCCGTCGAGCATGCCGAGGTCTATACCCTCTGGATGGACCCGGTCCTCAATGAGGATGCCTATATCCTTCCGGGACTCGGCGATGCCGGAGACCGCCTGAACGGGAAGGATCAGGACGACAACCCCAGGAACATGATCCAGCTGATCGCTGATTACGGGTCCAACATATCAGCCCTCTACCGTTCACAGGTGAGGAAGATCGAGGAGACCGTGCTTGGGTAGCAGAAGCGCGATCACGGCTGTCCTGTGCGGGATGCTCCTGCTCCTGCTCTCCTGTTCGAGCACGCAGGAGCTGTCCCTGCTGTCACAGCAGTCCTACAACCTCGGCAATGCCTATCTGCGCCTGGGAGAGTATGAACAGGCTGAGGCAGCCTATCGCTTCGCTGTGGAGGAAGCGCCTGAGTACTACAGAGCTTCATATAATCTTGCGTATGCCTACAGCGCTCAGGGAAAATACGCTCAGGCCGTGACGCTGCTCGATGGGCTGATCGATTCCTACCCGGACGAGAAGGAGCTGTATGAGCTGCGTGCCTATGTACGCTATCAGCAGGCAGATCTGCAGAGGGCTCTTGGTGAGTTCGAAGCGATGATCGACCGGTGGGATGATCAGCAGCTGCGCCTGTCGGCTGCGAAGATCGCCCTGGAGCTTGGGCTCTATGAGCGTGCAGACGTCCATCTGCGCTATCTGTATGATGAAGATCTGCTGAGTGCTGAGCTGCTCTATCTCATCGGTGAGACAGAGCGCCTGTCAGGTGTATCAGATGGCATGCAGTGGTATGCGACCGCGGTCCTTGAAGACCCGGGGTACCTGCCTGCACTGCAGTATCTTCTGGACCTTGCAGGTTCAGCGGGAGAGAAGACAGATCAGGAGATCCTGAGGATCCTGTCACAGGCCTCAGAGGCTGCACCAGAAGATCCTTCGGTAGCATACCAGTATGCACAGATGCTGCTTGCTGAAGGTGATGATCTCGGGGTCCAGATCATGAACAGGGCGATAGAGCTCGGGTTTGCAGATACCGATCAGCTGCTGGCACTCTACGATCTGCTCGAGGGGATCTTGCCCGTTCGTATCTGGAGATGCTTGAAGCGGCTGATCTGATACGGATCGTACCGGTACCAGATCAGCCGTAGCGCAGAGAGAGCAGGGTGGAACCTGATCTCTCTCTGGGGTAGTGCTTATGCCAGAGATCTCAGCAGCTGTTTGAAGACCTCATCGGTCGAAAGACTGGAGTCGATATCGACCAGTTTACCCTGTTTCCTGTAGTAGGCGATCAATGGAGCGGTTTGCTCGTCATAGACATCAAGCCGGTTGAGGATAGCCTCTTCCTTGTCGTCCTCTCTCTGGATCAGCGGCTCTCCGGTCACATCGCACACGCCCTCGACCTTGGGTGGATTGTAGATGATATGATAGAGTTTCCCCGATCTTTTGGCAACGCGTCTTCCTGTCAGCCGTTTTACGATCATCTCCCGGGGGATGTTGAAGTTCACAGCATGATCGATGTCTGCGAACTCATCGAGGGACTCAGCCTGACCGATAGTCCTGGGGAACCCATCAAGGATATACCCCCGATCAGTGTCACCTTCGAGCAGACGCTCCTGAACCATGGCGATGGTCACCTCATCCGGGACCAGGTCACCGGCTGCGAGAATGGCCTTCACCTGTTTACCGAGTGCGGTCTCATTGCTGATAGCGGCTCTGAACAGATCCCGGTGGAAATATGGGGGATGTTATAGAAATCTTTTGCAAGGGAAGCCATCGTCCCCTTACCGGCTCCTGGAGGACCTAGAAAAATCAGATTCATACTCTTCTCCTCTACCTGTTTGGATTCTGCTGCATAGCCCCGGGAGATCGGATCCTGCAGGGCTGCACTGTATGGAATGATTCGTATCTATATTCTTATCATGTTTTGCCTGTCATGTTGAGTGTTGAACGGTTGATTTGCTGCATTCCGGGGCAACATGTGGCACTCTGTCTCCTGTGTGAACTGACCGCGCGTTCTGTCGAGGATCCTGATCGGTATAATCTATCAGATGTGAACGAAAAATGAAAAAATATCGAAAAGCGGGTTGACCGTCACGGAGCTTTTCTGTATGTTAGGTGAAGCTTCAGTACAGCAGGGTCGATCAGGTGCAGGAATGCAGCAAAACGGCCTCCTAGCGTGTTTGTACGGGTAAAATCAGAAAATTTCCAATCTGTATCACAGAAAACGAAATGAACGATTTCTTACCGATTGCTGTTGACATGAAGGATGGATTCTTGGTATAAACATCGAGCGCGTTCATGAGAAACGACAA